>Ga0209211_10000067_pt1 | contig 221124 bp, 230 predicted proteins | sample RifGroA2_FD_183992 | JGI IMG/M metagenome (GOLD analysis project Ga0209211, IMG submission 183992) | Groundwater microbial communities from Rifle, Colorado, USA - Groundwater A2 (SPAdes) (version 2) | ecosystem: Environmental > Aquatic > Deep subsurface > Groundwater | place: Rifle, Colorado...
GCGATGAAGTCAGGTTGACGGCGAGACTAAGAAGGCTTGAAGGAGTGAAAGAGGTGCGACGTGATCAGATCGGCTCCGGGGCGAAGTTGCTTTAGTTTAGCTTTAAAGCGGATAGGGTTTTCCTGACACCGTCGGCAGCCCAGGTACTTGTGATTCACCTTCGGGGGTAGGTGAGGGCTTAGGACTAGAGCTGCCCCCAGAACCGCTGAGACAACGTCCGTCGACGATAATCTGACCCTTGGGACAGCAAAAGGCAAGAACTCCTCCACTAGTTGAGCAGCGAGAGGCTCCTTGAGGTTTCTTAGAAGGATCAAAGGAGCAATACAAGCCGTTACCACAAAGACTTTCGCAAGTTCCTTCACCTGGGCCTGCGCCTGGCGTTTGGGCACAGATTTGGGACGAGGGACACTCAATTTGGTCGTTACAGTATCCTCCCGGAGTCGCAACGCGACACTTGTCTGAATTATTGACGCAGGAGTAAATATCTTTATCCCCTTCCTGTTTAACCTGACACTCTTGTCCCGGATTACAACCGGCAGCACTGCCGCACATCCCCTCAGAACCTACAAAGCACTCTCCAGTGGTTTCTCGAGGACAAAACGCGTCACGTATACAGTAATAAATCTGATTAGGAAAGATGATGCTTTTATAACCTTTACATCGATAGCCTGGAAAACAACCGCCAACCGTACCGCATTGACCAATCGTTCCTGTAGTGCCGCATTTAAGATCACTTTTTGCCTCGCTGCCAACCCTTTGAGAATTTTGTGCCTGAATTACCGCTAACCCGAGAACCGCGACCAAAAACCCTAAGCCTAAAAGCGGTTTAAGCTTTTTATTCTTCTTAAAAAATTTCTTTAAGAATTTCACTGGTTTCATGGTAGGCTTTATGAAGTTGTTTTGTCAAGAGTTATTTACCCAAATTCTGCTGCTGTTTGGCGTACCAGTCGAGCACTTTATCAAGCTGCCCGGCGTCAAAGTCGGGGAATAAGGTGGCGGTAAAGTAGAGCTGGGCGTAGGCGGCTTGGTAAAGCATGAAGCCGGAAAAGCGCGAGTGGCCGCCGGGGCGGATGAGTAAGTCCGGGTCGGGGAGGTCATGGGTGTCGAGATGTTTTTGAACATCTTGCTCGGTAATTACACTCCCGGAGTGGTGTTGCGCCTGCGGCACACTCCGGGAGTGTGTCCGGAATAACTTGTTAATCGCCCGGACGATTTCATCTCTGCCGCCATAGTTGATGGCAACGGTGACGGTAATTTTCTGATTATCTTTTGATTTTTGACGCCAATCTTCCAAAGATTTTTTGATGTCAGGTGGGAGCTTGGTAAGATCGCCGATTAAATTGAGCTTGGCACCCTTTTTTTGGTACTTGTCGACGTTTTCGTTAAAAAAACTTCGCAGTAATTTGAAGTATCTATCGACCCAAGTTTTACCGCGGCGCCAGTTTTCGGTAGAAAAGACCCAGAAAGTAAGATAGGGAATTTTTAAATCAATGCAGCGGTCGACCAAAGACTCCATGGTGACGCGGACAGCGTGTTCGTGGCCGGAAAACTCGGGCAAGTTTTTTAGTTTGGCCCAACGGCGGTTGCCGTCGGCGATGATGGCGATGTGCCGGGGAAGAGTCATAGCTAAAAGATGTTGATGGCCAGGGTGGCCTCAAGCAGCTGGATGATCCAGTAAGAAGCAAAGATGACCAAGAAGCCAACTAAGGCATTGACCAGCATACCCTGGCCTTTTTTGATTTTTTCCGGATTGCCGGCAGAGGTAAAAATGGTAAAGCCGCCGGCGACGATCATCCCCAGAAGAATAATGCCGGCGATGACAAAAACAAAAGGAATAACCAGGTTAATGATTTCTGCTGGGGTGGGTTTGTTGCCAAAATTCCAGCCGGAGCCGAAGATGCTCGAGTCGCCTTCGTCTATTTGGCCGATTCCTCCGGGGAATTGTAGAGCTAGTTTGGTCATTTGATAAACTCTGGTATTTGGAGGACGTCGACACCGATAAAGCGGAGAAGAAAAATTGAAAAAACAATGATCAGTAAACCGGAAAGGGCCGAGCCGATGATTTGTTTGCCGTCGTTGATTTTTTCCGGGTTGCCGGCGGCCAGGATGATGGTAATGCCGCCCCAGAGAGATAGGATGAAGGCAATGCCGCCGCCGGCCAAGATACCCCAGTATAAGAACCACTTGACCAAAGCGGCCGGGTCGTCTGTCGGGATACAACCTAGAGCGGTGGAAACGCCGTCACCTCCACCGGCCGCAGGACAAGGAGGAGGGGCGGTGCTGGTGCCGGGGGTAGTGCCTCCGCCGCCGGGAGAGGGGCTCGAGGCAGAACGACAGCCCCAATCACTGGGGTTGGTAATATCTCCCCCGATAAACTGGCAGGAGAAGCCCGAAGAGCAGCCACCAGGGCAAGCGCCGCTAGGAGCGGGGGCGGTACACCACGAACATGTATCGCAAAGACCAATGGTACAATCACCAGACATACAGGTTGGAGAACAGGCTGCAAAAGCCTGCTTGGCAAAAAATAACGGGACAATTAACACCAAGCTACCTAAAAGCAGAGTTAGCAACTTTCTCATTACCTCAAGTTTAGCATAAGAAAGACGATTGTTGATACAATAGAGAGGTGATGGGTAAATCGATAGTTAAAACCATAGTTAAAACGATAGCTTTGGTGGCAGTGTTGGCAGTAGTGGTAGTGGGGGTAAGGGCGATTGACCCGATTGACGATTTACAGCAGCAGATTAATCAGTTGTCAAGGGCGCGGGAGCAAAGCATTGCCGCTACCAAACCCTTGGAGGGCGAGCTGGCCCGGTTGACAGAGCAGCTAAACAGTATCAGGGCCGGGATCGAGCAGGCCAAGGGGCAGTTACGGGGCCTTGAGGCCAGCATTGCCGCGCGGGAAGCAGATTTTGCGGTCCAGTACGCCTTACTCTCCGAGCGGGTGGTGTCTTTTTACAAGGCCAGCCGGGCGCCGTCGGGACTGGTGCTTTTGTTGACCGGCGGGACGTCGTCAAACTTGATTTCGGACCTATTTTACCGGCAAACGGTGACTGACCAGGACAAACAGATTATCGCCCAGATTACGGCGGATTTGTTGCAGCTGGAAAAAGACAAACAAAAAGTCGAGGCGGATAGAGTCAGGTTGGCGGATTTACAGGCAAAGCTTGATAAAGAGGCGGAGTTTTTTGAGGGGGAGATTGCCGGGGCCAAGTCTTATCAGGCAAAATTGTCGCAACAGATCGCCTCACTGACGGCGCAGCAGCAGCAGATTATTGCCGCCAAACTGGGCAGTCTCAATTTGCCCCAGTCTTTGGGGGCGGGGCCTTTGTATTGTACCGACGACCGAAAACTTGACCCTGGGTTTGGCAGCGCCTTTGCTTTTTATACTTATGGTATTCCCCACAGGGTGGGGATGAACCAGTACGGGGCTTATGGCCGGTCCAAGGTAGGGCAGGATTACAGAGCGATTTTGAACGCCTACTTTAACAGTATTAGTTTTGAGGCAGGCAAGGAAAATATTCAGATTCAGGTTCAGGGGCAGGGGTCGATGCCGTTGGACGAATATTTACTGGGGATTTACGAGATGCCGGAAAGTTGGCCCTTGGAGGCGTTGAAGGCCCAGGCGGTGGCGGCCAGAAGCTATGCTTTGGCTTATACCGACAACGGCGCCAAAGAGATTTGCACCACCCAAGCGTGCCAGGTGTGGAAGCCGGAGAAGAAAACGGGTGCTTGGAAAACGGCGGTGGAGGCGACGCGGGGAGAGATTATGGTGAGCGGCGGCCAGACGGTGACGGGTTGGTATTCTTCGACCGACGGCGGTTACACCTTTTACAACAGCGACGTTTGGGGCGGGAGCCAGCGGCCGTGGACCAAAAGAATGAGGGACACTTCGGGCGACGTCGGCGGTTTTGGCGATCTTAATGAGCGGGCTTACGACAAAGAGTCTCCCTGCTTTTATGCGGCGCAAGGCTGGAGAAATGAATACGGCAAGTCGGCCTGGCTTAAGGGTGAGGAGGTGGCCGACATTGCCAACGTGATTTTGCTGGCGAGAGCCGATTCGTCGGTACGAGCCCATCTTTATCAGGTAGACAAACCTAACCCCGAAGGCACCGATACCTGGGACGCGGCTCGCGTCAGGCAAGAGTTGTCCAGTCGAGGGGTAACGCCTTTAAGCGGAGGAGCGGGCAGTGTAGCGATCGGAGCCGATTTTGGCGAAGGCAGAACCACCCAGGTGACGGTCGACGGGGTGGCTTTTACCGGATCGGAGTTTAAAGACTGGTTTAACCTTAGGGCGCCGGCGAACATCCAGATTGTCGGGCCGCTGTATAACGTTGAAAGGAGATAATGGTAGACATCTTTGTGTCGGGAAAAAAGAAAGTCACCAGCAAGGTTGAACCCTCCTTCGCTGCAGCTCAGGTAAATAGCGCCAAAGGCGCTTCCCAGAAAGGGTTCAACCTTAAAAAGCCAGTGGAGCAAAAGCCAGGCTTGGGGGCAAAGTACGTGACGGTGGAGGAGAGGCTCAAAGGGGAGAGGAGTAAACACCAGGCTCTAAGCGCTTTTTGCATTTTGCCCAGGGGGGTTAAGTTTGAAACCCAGGAAGTTAAAGAAAAGATTATTTTGCTTTTGCGCCAGCATTGGTTTACCCAGGTCGGTTGGCTGTTGACGGCACTAGCGATGGTGTTTTTGCCGGCTGCGTTGAGGGTAGTGCCGGTCATCGATTTTTTGCCGGCAAATTTCCAGTTTATGGCCATTGTTATCTGGTATCTGATCGTGATTGCTTTTGTCTATGAGAAGTTTATTTCCTGGTATTTCCATGTGTTTATCGTTACCGACGAGCGGGTGATCGACATTGATTTTTATAACTTACTTTACAAAGAGGTGAGTGAGGCCAAGATCGACAACATCGAGGATGTGACTTACACCCAAGGCGGGGTGGCCAGAGCCGTGTTTGACTTTGGCGATGTGGCGATGCAGACGGCGGGGGAGAAGCGTGAGTTTACCATCGAGAGCGTGCCCCAGCCTAACCGGGTGGTAAAGATTTTGAATGAATTAAAGCTCGAAGAAGAGCACGAGAAAATTATGGGGAGGGCGAGATGACGCCTTTTGACAAATTCATCGAGTTTATTACCCGGCAGGGAATGATTGAGTTGGAGGCGGTCATACTGGGCAAGGCGGCGGTGATCCTGTTGCTGCTACTTTACCTGGCCTTTTCTTTGGTGGTGGTGCGGCAGGTGAATTTGATGAACAAAACCATTAACGGTTTAATGGAAAAGAGGCTTTTGGTGGCGGCCAAAGCCTTGGTGGGGCTGGCAATGGTAGTATTAATCTTAGGACTAATAGTGTTATGAAATTTAACGTGGCCAAAATTGTCGGGACGGTGAACCAAACCACTTGGTCGCAGGTGCACGTGTTTTTGCCGGAAGGGGAGAAACTTTCTAGCCATGGTCAGTTGATCGCGGCTTTGAGTTTTGCGGCCAAAAAGGAGATCGAGATTGCCTCATTCGGTAAAGAGATAATTGTCAGACTCCAGGAGATTTATTATTCCAACGAGGCGGAAAGCAGGCTTAAAAAAGTATCCCAGAGTATGGAGAGTTTGGCGGCCGAGTTTTACAACGAGGTGGAGCTTAATATGGCGCTGGCGGTAATCGTGCCATTGGGGGAGAAAAAGCTGGTTTATGCCGGAAGAAGAGGCGGCGGGCAGGTGTATCTTAAAAGGGACGAGGCGGTGGTGGGGTTGTTGGCCGCCGAGGAAAACCAGCAGGTGGTTTCGGGCGAACTTAAGGCTTTCGACAAGCTGGTGGTGGGGACTAGTCAGTTTTTCAAGATTGTGCCGGAGAGCCATTTGGAGATGGCTTTAAAAGAGGATCGGGCCGAGGCGGCGGTGGAGAGTCTCGGGGCGCTGGTTCACGGCAGAGAGGAAAACAGCCAGGCAGCGGCAGCGGTGGTGATGCCCATTCGACAAGGCTTCGGCGGTGAGCTCAGCCCAACCGCTCAGGGTAAAGGGGTTGAGCCTGCCGACGTAAAAAGTCTATCAGCGGTGTCAAGGTTGACGGCGCTGGCGAGTTCGGCGGGGCAGAGATTTAGGGGATTAATTAAGCAAGCCGTGGAGAGAGTCAGTAAAAGAGGTGGGGCGGAAGTGTTTGTGAGACCGGGGGCGAGCCGGGGCAAAAAGTCGACGGCAACGGTGATGATCGTTTTGGTGGTGATTTTTGGCTTGAGCCTGGTGTTAGCGGGCAGGAAGCGCCAAGTTAGAGTCAGAGAGGAAAAATATCAAGCAGTGGTGGAGGAGGTAAGTTACAAGGTGGATGAAGGGGAAGGACTTTTGGAGCTTAATCCGCTTCGGGCCCGGTCGCTTTTAAGCGAAGCCCAGGGTTTGATTGACAACTACAAATCCGAGAACGAGGGGGAGGTGAGCGGGGAGCTTTCCGATCTTGAAAAGAGGCTTGGCGATTTGTTGGCCCAGGCGCAAAGAGAGTACGCGGTAGAGTCGGCTGACGAGTGGTTTGATTTTGGTTTGGTCAAGGAAGGGTTTAAGGCGACGGCTTGGGCGAGCGACGAGGGCAAGGTGTTGATCTGGGGAGAAGGAGAGAGGACGGTGGTGGAGCTTGATTTGACCAGTAAGTCGAGCGAAATTGTGGCCGGGGGAGACGAGGTGGGGTCGGGGAACTTAATCGCTTTGACCGGAGAGCGGGGGATGGTGGTAGGGAAGGATAAAATGGTGGTGGTTGATGTCAGCGGCGGTGAGGTGGCGGCCGAGGTGGCGGCAGACGGCTGGGGCAGGATCGTGAGCGCGGTCGGCTTTGGGGGGAACCTGTATCTTCTTGACGCGGTTGATGGGGGGCAGATTTGGAAGTATTTTGGGGTGGAGGCTGGCCTGTCTGATAAGCGAGAGTATTTGGCCGGCGAAGCTTATGATTTAAGCGCGGCAGTGGCGATGGCGATCGACGCTTCTATCTATGTGTTGTTTGACGACGGGACGATTGTTAAATACACCAGAGGGGCTAAGGACGCTTTTGCGGTCACCGGGCTTAATGAACCGTTTGGCGAGCCGGTGGGTATTTTTACCGCCAGCGACCAGGACAATATCTACGTTTTGGACAGAGCCAAAACCAGAGTGGTGGTGGTAGACAAAAGCGGCGAGTACCAGGCCGAGTACCGCTGGCCGGGGATTGCCGGAGTGAAAGATTTGGTGGTGAACGAGGAGTTAGGCAAGATCTTTTTGTTGGCGGATGAAAAGGTGTTTACGCTTGATTTGAATAAATGAAAGTTATCAACAGAAAAGCCAGGTTTAATTACGAGCTTTCCGAACGGGTGGAGGCGGGAGTGGTGCTTTCTGGGGCGGAAGTGAAAAGCGCCAAACAGGGCAAAGTGAGCCTTAATGAGAGTTTTGCCCGGGTGGATGATAAGGGGGAGTTGTGGCTTCATAACGCCCACATTCATCCTTACCAGTTTGCCGACAACAGAAACTATGAGCCAACCAGGTCCAGAAAGCTTTTGTTAAAGAAAAAAGAGATTTTGAGTTTGGCCAAGAAGATTGAGGGGAAGAGTTTGGCTTTGGTGCCGACGGCGATGTATGTTAAAAAAGGCAGAATCAAGGTGGAGGTAGCTATTGGCCGGGGTAAGAAAAAGTGGGACAAACGCGAGGCGATTAAAAAGCGCGAGCAGCGCCGGGAGTTGGCGCGCACGATCAGAGGAAAAGTGGTATAATATTGACTCTCGGGGATGATTTGATTCGACGAGATTGGCTCTTTGACACCTGCAAGCAGACTTTGGTCAGTAGTCTTAAAACATCGACCAAAAAACAGCTGTCAACACAATTGCCAGCAAAGTAAAGACTTTCATTGCGGAAGCATTTGAAGTTTTTACTCCTTCTCGCTTAGCTTTGGCTGTAGCGTAAGGCATTCTGGCCCACTTTGTTTGCGGAGTCGGGTCAGGGTGTAAACAAACACAAACCGTAAGCTAGCAGTTGACTCGGGCTAGCCCAAATTAAGAGTCAAACTTTTCTCCCACGAAGCCTCGGCGGAGTGGGATAAGCTTGTAGACGGTTAAAAGACTTTTTCTCGGACGAGGGCTCATTACCCTCCATCTCCACCCCGTTTTATAATAAAACACCTGCCACTGGCAGGTGTATTATTTTATGTCTAGTGAGAGAATTAAAGTAGGTAAAAATGAGTTGGGGCCTGGGGGAAGATTTTACTGCGAAAGCGTATCTTTTGATAGAGGTGGAGAGACTAGACAGGTAGTTGGAGGGATAGTTGAGGACGTCAGGGGCGGAGGGTTTTATGGACGAACGTTGTTACTGCCTAATGCGGTGGTAAAAACGGCAGAGCCGGACAGTTGGCATTTATTTTGGAGAAACCTTAATTGGGGTTTAAAACCTTTTCCTTCTCAAAGTAGTGAGTTAGCGGCTCAATTAGATCATTTAGCCACCAAAATTATTCATAGAATTGTCCCAGTGGCCACTGACGGAGAGGTGGTTACACCAGACTCATTAGGTTACGCCGATTTGGGCAGGTTGGGTTACGGCCAAGTATTAGAGAGAATGAGGGGGAGAGGGGTGAGGTTTGATGTCGCAAACGGGGAAAACGTTAAATTTGCCAGAACAAGAAGGACTGTTTGGAATTTATCATCGGTTTTGGGTATAGAACACGGGTCTCAAGTTCACCCTGATAACCCTTTTGGTAAGCAAAATATGTGGATTAATGAAGGGGGACAGATGATTTGGCTTGATGTTTTGCCGGCAATAAAGCACACGGGATTTGTATTGCCGGCTTTTTACTTCCGGTTTCATAATGATGTTAAGCGGAACATAATGAGTGAAGAGAAGACGTTTAATAAGTTAAACACGAGTCGCCTCAGAGACTTTGTGGACGGTCGTTTGGATCAAATTGCCGGAGATGATAAACGGGAGTTGACTTTTTACTTAGATAGTTATGATGGGGTTTCAGAGAAGTTTAAGCAGGAAATGAAGAGAGGGGCTAGAGACTTAGTGATAGAAGACGCCTATAAAAGAGGAATAGTTTCGCAAAGCGAAGCACTAAGTTTAAATGAGTCTAATTTTGCTTACTATACATTTTTGGCCGAAAGGATTGTTAGCCCGGCCGCTAGAGCGTTTTGGGAGGCGGTGGAGATAAGCGATGAGTTTAAGAGAGATGTGAGAAGATTTTTAATCGACCCAAGCTTTAGAAAGGAAAAGATAGTGGAACATACGACTCTGGCAGGGCTGAAAAGAGCCTTTGATTTGGGTTTAGTTGATGGGCCAGATTGGCAGGAAGCAAAGGAGTTGCTTGTAGAGCCCTTAATGTCTGGAGTAGAGAAGAGGCGGTTGGCGGCTACTTATTTTGGAATGCAGCTTTGGTATACAGCTTATGGCTGGGCTAATAACCTTGTGGCCTGGTCCACCATAGGAAGTACGCCTTTTTCCGAAAATCCTGGAGCGCGATTAGCCCTAGGGTTGTTTTTTGAGCTAGCCCTACCGAGCATTGTAAGGGGGGTTTCGACAAGGTTAGTTAATGCCTTAACTGAGGATGATTTAAGCACAATGGTTAAAGTAGCAGTTTTGCCTAAGCTGGGAGGATATTTAGCAGTGCCGGCAGATTTGGCAAAACGTTACGGCGACAGGTCAGAACAAATTTGGCATTATACGAAGAGGGGTTTGGTGGCTTCTTTTTCTAAAGTACTGCAGCCATGGGGAGGGTGGAATAGCGATTTAGAGGAAAGGCTTTGGGGAGTTTTAAAAGGTGACAGGTGGTAGTTGGTTATAATTTAATTTGATGGGCTTTTGGGACCTACTTTATCCTAGGCGCTGCGTCGGTTGCGGCAGAGAGGGGCAGTATTTTTGTGATCGGTGTTTGGCTGAAACCAGTCTTGAGACCGGCTGGCGCTGTCCGGAGTGCAACCGGGCATCAGTCGGCGGGGTAACCCACTTTGGCTGCAGAAAAAAGCATGGGCTTGACGGTTTGGTGACACTAGCCAGCTATCGAGGCTTGGTGCGTTTAGGCATTCATGAATTAAAATACCGGTTTTTGACGGACATGGAGAAAGAGATGAGGGGTTTGGCGGCCTTGAGATTAAAAGAGGGGCTAAAAAGCCGGCAAGGGTTGGAGCTTAGAAACCTAGTCAAAACCAAGCCGGCGGTAGTGCCGGTACCGCTTTATTGGCGGCGAAAAAACTGGCGCGGGTTTAACCAGGCAGAGTTTATAGCCAAAATAGTGGCCGACGAGCTTAATCTGCCGCTTAAAACAGATTTTTTAGTGAGGAGCAAACCGACCAAGCCGCAGGTGGAGATGGCGAGAAAAGAGAGAATAAAGAATGTTAAAAGGGTTTTTGGGGTGGAGGCGGAAAAGTTACCTGAAAAAGCGCTTTTGGTCGACGATGTCTGGACGACCGGGGCGACGATGCGGGCGGCGGGGGCGGCGCTCAAGCGGGCAGGGGTGAAGGTAGTTTGGGGGCTGGCTTTGTCTAGATAAACTTTTGGATAAAGCGGGCGGCTTTGGCTTTGGCGCGTTCAGTGACTTTGATATAGACCAGGCCTTGGTGGGGTTGGCCATAAATGACGACGCTGGTTAGGGGAGCGAGCAACACCGCCGGTAAAACCGCCAGGTCCTCTTCGCCGTCCACCAAGATGACCCGGTGTCCCGGTTGGTAAGTTAACTGTTCAAGCGACTCAAGTAGTTTTTGGGTCAGCCTCCAGGTAATTGACCCCGGCGGATTGGCGGCCGTCAGCCTGGGCCAGGAGTTTAAGCCTAAAGAGGCGAGGCTGGTAAAAATTTGCTGCCTTTGGGTTTTAAGATCGACCACGGTCAGGTTGGGTTTGAAACCGTGGGAAATAAGCGACATGGTGGCAATGTCGCCGACGCTTATGGTCAAAAACGGCCGGGAGGCGGTAAGTTTCAGTCTGACCTGGCGGCTGGTTAAAAGCCGGCTGAAGGGTTTTTTAAGGCTAGGCCGTAAGTTTTTGGGTAAGTAAAGCGGCCGGCGGCTGAAAATCTGGCCGTAAGCGAGTCCAGCCCGGCTGACTTGACCCTGGCGGATGCGGCTGGAGGAGAGAATTTTTTTGTCGCTGCTTTTAACCAAATCGATGATGACGGGTTTTAAGGATTTGAGGTGGCGCTGGCGGCGCAGCCCGTTGATAATTTCTACCTGGTTGGCGGTGTCGGTCGAGGCGATGATGGCGTCAAAGTTGCCAGAAGCGGCCGGTTCGAGTTCGTCTTTTAAGTCAAAAATAGTGTAGCGGTTGGTAAGACGAGTAAGAAAACGGGAGAGAGTTTGGCGGCGGGAGGCGGGAGTTTGAATCAGGCCGGCGAGAAATTTTTGCTGGGAAAGCTTGCTTTCCGTCAGGCCGCAAGAAACCAAGTTGGCGTTTTCGGCCGCGGCTGAAAGCAGCCTTTGGTGGCCGAGGTGAAGGTGGTCAAAGGTGCCGGCGACGACGGCATGGCGAAAGCGCATAATGTATAATTCTACCAGATTACCCTTCGGTACTTCAGGGTAAAGGAGAGGTGGGGTGCTCCGAATCGGTTAAGGAACCGGTCTTGAAAACCGGCGCCCGCAAGGGCTTGTGAGTTCGAGTCTCACCCCCACCGCTAGAATTGTCTTTAAGAGCGGAAGCCAATCTCGGAAATTTCAATTGGGTTGGACTCAAGTTTGTAAGGCCGATCTTTGGCAAAATCTACCATGTCAGGCGATCTGTAAAGCTGATAGCCTTCTTTTATAAACAGCCCAACAACCTCAATAGGAGTAATCTGAGGGGTGTAGAAAGTTCTGTCGGACAGTGAATAAGCCCAAATGAAAGAATCTCTCATTTGGTGGAGACGGGCACCTTTGGGAGTATAGATGAGTCGTTTTGTATCGCCCAAAACTGCGACCGTACCCGACATTTGTTCTTGCGGGTCGGATATAAAAGGAAAGTACCGGTAGCTGACCCCCGAGCCGATTATCGGAGCCCTGATGTCGTTATCTATGTTTAGCGGCGCGCTCAAATTTTCGAGCTGTTGGTCGGTAATAGCGTGGATGACAAACGGAAGACCTGAGCCAATCAGATTTTCTACCAAGGCAACCAGGGGTTGTCGTGGATGGGTGACAACCTCGAACTTAATAGTCTTAGGGCTGATTTCTCTGGTAAAAAACGGCCTTTCGGACATAAGTTTGAGGATTATATCATTGTTTAGAGGCTGTTGGGTTTAATTTGATATAATGGGTTTTACTGGAGGAGTCGCTTAGTTGGTCCATAGCGGTGGTTTGCTAAACCGCTGAGGCGCAAGCCTCACGTGGGTTCGAATCCCACCTCCTCCGCCTTCGTTTCACGACTTGCTCGCTCGGCGATTTAGCCGGCTTCGCATTCGGAAGCTTCGGCGGACAGGTCCGCTTTGGTGTAGAATAAATAAATATGACTGCCCTGTTTAGAAAACCAAGCCCTTTAAAAAAAGAAGAGGTTAAGGAATCGGAAGCGCCTAAGGCTCCTGTAAAAGTGGAAACGCTACTTTCCTGGCAGGCGCCGGTGCGGCCGTTTAAGAAAAGAGATCGGGAATACTACACCACCATTGGTGCCATCGGCTTTTTGCTGGCGGTGATACTCCTTTTTTTGAAAGAGTGGCTGTTGATCGCTGTGATTGCGGCCTTGATGTTTGTGGCTTATGTTTTGGCCACGGTCGAGCCGGAAAAAACCAGCCACGAGATTACCACGGTGGGAATTCTAACGGGGGATAAGACTTACAAATGGGAAGACTTGAAGCGGTTTTGGTTTGAGACCAAGTGGAGCGATAAGATTTTACACGTCGACACCAAGCTTAGCTTTCCGGGAAGACTGATGCTCCTTTTAGGCGATACCAGCGAAGAAGAAGTGAAGAAAATTCTTGAACAGCACGTTCAGGAAGAGATACCCGAGGCGACGTTTATGGACAGGTCGGCTAAGTGGTTATCGGAAAAAGTGCCTTTGGAAAAAGAAAGCTGATAAAATACAGGTAGGCGCCCATAGTTGAATGGATACAACGGAAGATTGCGGATCTTCTGGTGAAGGTTCGATTCCTTCTGGGCGCACCCATGAGCATTGACTCGGCAGACAAAAATTTTTAGCAGTGCTCACTCGGCGCCACATGGATATGCGCCATCTTCCGCGCTGGAAAATTTGTCTGCCTGCGTCTGACTATTGGAGGGGTGTGCCGAATGGTAAGGCACCGCTCTCGAAAAGCGGCGCCCGCAAGGGCTTGCAGGTTCGACTCCTGTCCCCTCCGCAACGTAAGCGCCTGTAGCTCAGAGGATTAGAGCGTCTGCCTCCGGAGCAGAAGGTCGTGAGTTCGAGTCTCACCAGGCGTACTATGAAATCAAAGTCACGACGAGAGTTTTCGGCCGGGGGAGTGGTATACAGGAAACTCGAAGTACGAAACTCGAAGCACGAAACTGTTTGGTTGGTGTGCAAGCACTCGGGCTATCATCGCTGGGTATTGCCTAAAGGTTTGGTGGAGAAGGGGGAGAGTTTAAAAGACACGGCGGTGCGGGAAGTAGAGGAGGAGTGTGGCGTTAGAGCCAAAGTAATTGCTAAAATCCCCGAGCCGGAGCGCTACGTTTACACCATGGCTGGGCAAAAAGTGTTTAAGCTGGTGACTTATTTTTTGATGGAGTATCAGTCGGGAAACATAAAAGATCACTCGTGGGAGATGGAAGAAGTGGAGTGGTTAGAGTTTGACCAAGCGGTCAAAAGGGTCGAGTTTAAGGGGGCAAAAGAAGTGTTGGAAAAGGCTAAAAAAATCAGAGACGAGCTGAAGCTAAAACAGAAGTTGATATAATAGGAGAGTCTTGGAGAGGTGTCAGAGTGGACGAATGAGCACGATTGGAAATCGTGTGTAGCCGCAAGGTTACCGTGGGTTCGAATCCCACCCTCTCCGCCTTTTTCCGACAATGTTGGGCAATTTTTTTCTTAAGCCAAGGCTATGGACGAAGAACAAAAGATAAAAGAAAAAATAAGCAAGCTAGATCAACTTGATCCACAAAAGTTAATTCCACCAATGTTTGCAAACATTCCAGAGATAGCAGGTCAAGTGAAAGTCGTGGCACGTAAATCGGACGGAAATATTGATTACATCATTACAGACGCAGGACAAATGTCAAGACGACAGATAAGAAATAGCTTTACCTATTTTAATGATGAAGAACTTGACGAGTACCCAGAATTATCAATTGATGAGAATAATTACGCTCGCCCTTTAGCTTATGGAAATATAAGAGAAATCTCGCCAGATATACTTTTTAGTGGGATGTTTGAGACAAACCCCGCACTCCGAGGAAAAGGAATGGGTGTGGCTTTTCAGGAACATTTAGTTAATCTAGCAAAAAAGCTGGGTTACAAATTTTTAGCTGGCTATCAAAATAATGCTGAAATTGCCCGCTTCTTTATAAAGCGCGGTCGCTACCTCCTGGAAGAGATAAAGGATGAATTGCAAGGGGAATTTGAAAGTATAAGAGATCAAGAAAACGACGAAACTTTATTTTACACAGTTAAATTTTTAAACCCCGAAGACGTCACTCGGTATATCAAACCCGAAAGGATTGATACAAGTGTTGAAGATAAGATTAGATTTAAAGAAGAGATAACTTAAGTTTGTCATCGGCTATTTAGCCGCGCCCCGCTCAGGAAATTAACGGGGAAAGCCTAATAACAGGGGAAAAGTGTTACAATAAGGAATATGGATCAGGTGGAGCAGGTAAGGCAAAAGACCGATATAGTCGAGATTATTTCCGAGGCGGTGCCTTTGAAAAAAGCCGGCCGAAACTTTAAGGCTTTGTGTCCGTTTCATGAGGAAAAGACGCCGTCTTTCATGGTTAACCCGGAGCGGCAGATCTTCAAGTGTTTCGGCTGCGGCATCGGCGGTGATGTTTATAAGTTTGTGATGGAGCGGGAAAAAATTGACTTTGGCGAGGTTTTGAGGATGTTGGCCGACAGGGCCGGGGTGGAGCTAGTGAGCTACCGGCCGAGCGAGGAGCAAAAGAAAAAGGAGCGGTTGTTTGAAGTTAATCATTTAGCCAGCGAGTATTACCACTATTTACTCACCGAGCATAAGGTGGGTAAAAAAGCCTTGGAATATTTATTGAAACGGGGAGTGGCTAAGGCGTCGATTCGATTGTTTAAATTAGGTTTTGCGCCGGAGGAGTGGGCGGGGTTGAAGAATTTTTTGGTGAAAAAGAAAGGTTACAAGGTAGAGGAGCTTGAGGCAGCGGGGTTGGCGATAAAGGGGGAGAGGGGATATTACGATCGGTTTCGGGGCCGGGTGGTATTTGCCTTGTTTGACCATCGGGGCCGGGTGGTGGGGTTTGCCGGCAGAACCTTAGACCCTGATGCCCGCGAGGCTAAGTATGTCAATACTCCGGAGACGCCGCTTTACCATAAATCAAACGTGCTTTACGGGTTGGAAACGACCAAGGATGAAATAAAGAAAAAAAATCAAGCGGTGGTGGTGGAGGGAGAGCTGGATATGATTTCTTCGTACCAGGCGGGAGTGAAAAACGCGGTGGCGATTAAAGGGACGGCGTTAACGGCTGAACAGGTAGAATTACTGTCGCGCTTCACGGAAAACTTGGCCTTGGCTTTGGACGAGGACGCGGCCGGGGATCAAGCCGCCCGAAGGGGAATTGAGTTGGCCGAGCAAGCCGGGCTGAACGTGAGGGTGATTAAACTCAAATACGGCAAAGACCCGGACGAGTGTGTCCAAAAGGATGCCAGGTTGTGGCGGGAGTCGGTTAAAGAAGCAGTGCCGATATATGACTTTTACATCGCCTCGGCGGTCAAACGCTACGGCGTGGATACGCCGGAGGGCAAGCGCAAGGTGAGCGAGGAAGTAGTCGAGGTTTTGGCAGGAGTAACTAACCAGGTAATCAAAAACCACTACGTTAAGAAGCTGGCCGAAAAGCTTGGCGTCACCGAAGAAGCGGTGACGATGGAGGTGGACAAGTCCCGGTCCACGACTTCTAGTCGGGACCGAGGATCCACGGCTGATAAGCCGGGAGCAGAGAAGTTTGTCGACTCCGCTGGCGGCAAGAGCCGGGAGGAAAGGTTGGCAGAATACACCCTGGCTTTGGTGTTAAACATCGATGCCGAGGTTGAGGCACTGGTCAAGCAGGTGGACGAGAAAGCTTTGCCCGAGGGGGCGGTTAAAAAAGTGATCGAGAAGCTTAAAGCTTGGTTTAAGGCGAAGAAAAAGTGGGAGGTGAATAAGTTTGTCCGTAGCCTGCCGGAAGAGTTGACGGCGGCGGTGGACAGAGCCTATTTAACCGAGGTTGACAGGGCGGAAAGAGACATTGACAAGCTGGAGTTGGAGCTATCCCGGGCGATGGCGGAGCTAACTAAATCCAGGCTGAAAGGTAAGCTTAACCGGCTTTCGGAGAGAATCAAACAGGTCGAAGCCGAAGGCAAGAAAAACACCTTGAATAAACTTAAGCAGGAGTTTGTCGAAACAGCCAAAAGATTGAAGGTGGTTGGTTAACTGATATAATCAGAGACTATGGCAGTAAAATCCCCTAAAAAGCTCAAGCCCTTAGACACGACTAAGCTACTAAAAAAAGCGAAAAAAGAAGGTTTTGTCACCCAAGACGAGATTTTAAAGCTGTTTGCCGACGCCGAGCACAGAGTAGATGAGTTGGACGCTTTATACGATAAGCTCGACCGCTACAACATCGACGTTTTTGATACGTCTGACGAAGAGTTAAAAGCCGACGCCAAGGCGGCGACAGAGTTGGAGAAAGAACTGGATGATTTATCTAAACTTGAGGCCAAAGGCAGCGCCGATCCGGTGCGGATGTATTTAAAAGAGATCGGCCGGATTCCGCTTTTGACCCGGGAGCAGGAGATCGAACTGGCCCAAAAAGTGGAAAAGGGCGATAAAAAGGCCAAAGAGCATTTGACCACGTCGAACTTGAGGCTGGTGGTGTCGATTGCCAAAAAGTATATTGGCCGGGGGATGAGCTTTTTGGACTTGATTCAGGAAGGCAACAAGGGCTTGATCCGGGCGGTGGAAAAGTACGACTGGACCAAGGGGTTTAAGTTTTCGACTTACGCGACTTGGTGGATCCGCCAGGCGATTACCCGGGCGATCGCCGACCAGGCCAGAACCATCAGGATTCCGGTGCACATGGTGGAGACGATCAATAAGCTCATCCGCATCAGCCGCAAGCTGATGCAGGAGTTGGGCCGGGAGCCGGCGCCGGAAGAGATTGCTAAAGAAATGGATATTGAGCCGTCGAAGGTTCGGGAAATAATGAAGATTAGCCAAAAAACCACTTCGTTGGAAACGCCGATCGGGGACGATGAGGACAGCTACCTGGGTGACTTTATTCCCGATGACACCCAGCTGTCGCCCTATGACGTGACTTCGATAAAGATGCTCAAGGAGAACGTTGACGAGGTGTTAAAGTCGCTTTCGGACCGGGAGGCCAGGGTACTGAAGATGCGTTTTGGGCTGGAGGGAAATAAAAGGCCGATGACTTTGGAGGAGGTGGGCCGCGAATTCGGCGTCACCCGCGAGCGCATCCGCCAAATTGAAGCCAAGGCTTTAAGAAAGTTAAAGCACCCGTCGCAAAGAAAGAAACTTCAGGACTACTTAGACTAAGCGTGGTAAAATATTAGTCACGTTCCGGGGTAGCTCAATGGCAGAGCAAGCGCCTGTTAAGCGCAAGGTTGCGAGTTCGAATCTCGCCTCCGGAGCACATCATACAAAGTTCGAATTATTGATTCCAGTGTTATACTTTAATAATGGTGAAATTAAATTTTCTGAAACCTCAAGCAAGAAACCTTTTGATAACTTTTGTAGTTTTACTTTTACCTCTCATTAGAGAAAGGGCTCCATTAACCACTGGCGGATATGAGGTATCGCGTTATAGCCCACTGCTTTTGCTTTCTTTATATTTACAAATGGGAGACTATTATCCTTTCTTGTTAATGGTAGGATTTTCGCTAGTGGTTTATTTTGGGGTATCGGCTATCTTAGCCATTTCTTTAAGGCTCTTCACGAATAAGAAAAAATAATTTCAGGTTTGTTTTCGTAAAACCAGTTTCGAAGTTTGTATGCTAGGGGGAGCCAAGCAGGATTCGAACTTAATGGCTGGTTTGGTAAAATTGGGAAATGAGTAAAGTGAAAATAATTCAGAGTTTTGAAAAGGGGATTGTGGTAATGCACAATGCCGGTTTATGGATGGAGAAGAGTGGGTTGAAGCCTAATAAATGGTGGAAGCCGGAGAACATGAATCGTAATTTTATACTAAAGCACACAGAGCCTGATGAGTTTTATGTGGCTTTAGTGGGAGATAAGCCAGCGGCTTCTATGGTTCTTCAGGAAACAGAGAGAAACCAAAGCTGGAAGAGCGTTGATGGGGATAAACCCAAAAGAGCTTTATATCTTCATTGGTTATGTGTGCAAAGGGACTTTGCCGGCAAGGGTTTTCCTAAAGTGATGGTGGAGTTTGCCAAAGGCGAAGCAAAAAAGAGAGGTTTTAGTTTATTAAGGCTTGATACGAATGCCAACGAAGAAAAGCTGTGCTCGCTTTATGAAGGGTTGGGTTTTAGGTTGATGGGAAACGAAGAAGGAGATGGGCACAAAACGGCTTTTTACCAAATAAGGCTTTAGGCTGAGGATTTTATCCCAGAAGGGGAGCTGCGCCTTTGCCTCAAGAAAATAAATTGACATCGTATGGGAAGATAGAGCTTTTGGGTATAATGTATCAGTGAAGCTAAAAACATTAACTCAATATCAAGAAGAAGTAAAAAGGCTGGTAAAGAAGTTTAACTTGAACTGGTCTGTTTATATCCGATATATTCATTTGGTTGAAGAGATTGGTGAGTTAGGCGAGGCGATTACAGTTCATCAAGGCGACAGAAAGGCGGGTTCAGGCGAGTCCGCTCTCGCAGATCATACAGACTTAAAAGAAGAGCTCGGCGATGCTCTTTTCGGATTGATTGATATTGCCAGTCAGTTAGGGATTAGTATGGGTGAGGCATTAGAAGATGCTTTTAGGAGGTATGAAGGAAAACTGAACAGTTTAAATAAAAAGATAGAGTGAAGTCCTAACTTGGTCTAATGCGGGGAGGCAATATTTCTAGCTTTAAATAGCCTCAACACCTATGCGTAGTTTCTTAATTTAACTTAGAACTTAGTATAATAACGTTTATGAAAAGAAAATCTATCGTTTATCTAATTTGTGGATTTATCGGTGCTGGTAAAACTGCTTTTGCAAAGAAGCTAGAGGAAAAAACTGGTGCAGTGAGAATCACGAAAGATGAGTGGTCAATTCGTTTAATTGGAAACGATCCTACAATCGATGGATATGAGGAATGGGATCATAAAATCTGCGATTTATCAAGGGATTTTGCATTCCAGCTTGCTGAAAAAGGGATTGATGTTATTATTGACGAGGGATTTTGGGAAAAAGAACTACGAGAGGAAATGAGAAGGAGAACAGGTAGAATTGGTGCTAAAGCTGTAATGTACTATGTTGAGACGCCGATAGAAACGATACGAGAAAGGGTTGTGGGAAGAAACGATAATCTCACGAAAGACTCGTTTAAGATTAGCAGAGAAATGTTTGAAAATTACCTGAAGTATTGGCAACCTCCTAGTGAAGATGAGGATTACGTTCTTGCCAGTGAAGTGAAATAAAATATATCAATTCTTGATATCCTCCTTCCCTTCAATATTTTCTAAACTAACGTCTAATTGAAGTTTCTTGTTCCTGAACATGTTTACTAAGGAAAGCCAAGGGTTATAGAAATTTGCAAAAAAGGCAATAAAAGAGATAAAGTAAGTAAATGAATAATAAACTGGCTATGGGCATCCTTTTTGCCGTGGTTATCATCGGCGGCGTGGGAGCGTGGTTTCTGTTGGGTAGCAAAGGCGAAGGACAGCCGGCGGCAATAAGCACAGGGTCGGGGGTTGATACGGCAGCCGAAGAGGGAATGGATGACTGCTTTATCCCCAAACAGGGTGAAGCAGAATGTGTTATTGATGCCACTGCCGTGGTGGTGGAACGAGTAGTAACCGGCGGCCGGTGCGAAGGCCTTCGGGCGACCATAACTTTTGATACTGAAATGACTTCGCTTGAGCCTCAACAGCAAGGTGAGGTAGTGATGCAGATACATCCGCGAGGGGAAACTAATGACGGTTCGGCAGACACCGGTGCAGGAGTGGGCCACTACTCCGGCGGCAGATGGCTTCCTTTTAGCTTTGGCCCGGGCGACTCCCAGCCCGCGGAGGGGACTTTTACAGCTGAAGTGGAAGGTAATACCGTGACCCTTGAATTGTACGAGTTTGCCGACGGCAGCTGTATCACGGATGACAGCCAAATGCGACTGAAGGCAGAAATGACCAATCCTGCGGGCGAGCGCGTCTATGACGTTATCGGCACCTCCGATCTGATGGAGTATGCGCCGCCTTTGTCGTACAAGTAGGAGAAGTCTCCAAACCATCCAAATGGCTTTTGATTACACCGTCACCACCAAAAAATCGTTTGCTGAAGCGGTGGCGGAGGTTGAGAGGGAGACAGTCAGGGTAGGTTTTAAAGTTCTTTACGTCCACGACATCGCCTCTGCCCTGAAGGAGAAGGGATTTGAGCTTGAGCCATTTAAAATCATCGAGGTCTGCAGTGCCCAAAGCGCGAACAGAGTCCTTAAAGCGGACATCAAAATGGGTTTATGCCTGCCTTGTAAGATCAACGTCTACCAAAAGGGCGGGCAAACGTTTATCTCCGGGATGCGGCCGATTCTTTTGTCTCAACTTTTCCCCCAGGCAGATCTAGGCAGTTTTCCCGCAGAAGTCGACGGCATTGTCAGGAAGATTATAGACAGGAGTAAGTAGGATGGATGAGGGTCAGGATTTAAGACGACTTTATCAAAGCATCAAAACCATTGCCGTGGTGGGGTTGTCGGACAATGAGGCGCGGCCGTCTTTTGAAGTAGCCAGTTACCTAAAAAACCAGGGTTATAAAATCATTCCGGTCAATCCGATGATTGAGAGTTGGATGGGCGAGAAAAGTTATTCGTCGCTTGAAGACATTGCCGAGCGGGTTGATGTGGTTGATATCTTTAGAAAACCGGAGTTTGTAGGTGAAATTATGGACCAAGCGATTAAAATCGACGCCAAAGTGGTCTGGATGCAAGAGGGAATAGTGAACGAAAAAGCGGCTCAAAAAGGCCGGGATGCAGGGCTAACGGTGGTGATGGACCGGTGCCTGATGAAAGAGCACAAAAAGCTATTTAAGTGAAGTGGCGCGATTAGTGGCGCGAATGTGGCGCGAATGGCGGTGTGGCGTTAGGGAGAGAGGTAAAAGTAGTTTGGACAAAGGTGATATCATACCTCAAATGAACAAAGAGTTTGGGGAGATAGTCAGGGGTTTTAAAAGAACCGTTGGGTTGATGGAGAGGTCAGAAAAGGCGATGCTAGCTTTGGCCTCTTTTTTGATGCTGGCCACCGGTGTTTTGACCAACTTGCCGGCGGTGATACTGGGGCGGTTGGTAGATAATCTCATCGGTCTTAAAGACATTCAGTTCAGCCAAGCGACTCCTTTTATCGGCCTGATCGTGGTTATCATCCTTTTGCGGGAGATTTTGACGGTAATAAGAAAGTATTTGGTAGAAAACATTGCCACCCAAACAGAAAAGAAGCAGACCGTAGCGGTGATTGAACGCTTGTTGAAAACGGATATTGCAGTAGTCAACAGAAAACAGATTGGTTCGCTTCACGGCAGGATATTTCGCTCTATTCAAGGCATGGTCAGGGTGATCAAGCTGGGTTTTTTGGATTTTTTCCCGGTGTTTTTCAGCGCTTTGGCGGCCGTGGCCATAGCCGTGTCCCAAAAGCCGCTACTGGCCTCGGTGATGATTCTGGTCATTCCCACGGGCGTGCTTCTTATCGTCAAACAAGTTGCTTCGCAAAAGGGAATTAGGGTGGCTCTGCTTCGGGGCAAAGAGAAAATAGACGGGGCGGTAATCGAAATGTTGGGGGGACTGGAGACGGTTAGGGTGGCTAACACCACCGCCAATGAGGTGGAAAAGGTGGAAACCGTTGCCGAGGATTTAAGGCGCCAGGAGATTAAACACCATATTTATATGGCTCTTTTTGATTCCGGTAAATACTTAAACGAGGGCTTTTTCTATATTTTGGTAGTCAGTCTATCCATTCTGTTTTCAGCCCAAGGGGTGATTAGCCGGGGTGACATTTTGGTGTACTCAATACTATTTTTAAGCATTACCGGGCCTTTAAGAGAAATTCACCGGATTCTGGATGAGGCTCACGAGAGCTCTATCAGGGTGAATGATTTATATGAGCTGCTAGAACAGCCTTTAGATGAATCATTTATGACCGCGTCTTCTGGGAAAAGATTGAAGAAAATTAAAAAAGCAGTGGTTAAAGCGGACAATTTGTCTTTTGGCTACCCGGAAAGAACCACTATGGCTCTGAAGGGCATTAACCTTGCCATTGCAAAAGGGGAAAAAGTGGGGATTGCCGGAGCTTCTGGTTGTGGTAAATCCACTTTCATTAAAATACTTTTGCGGCTGATGCACGACTACTCGGGAAAAGTAACCTTGTTTGGCAAAGATTTAAAAAGTATTACCAGGGAAGAGATAGCCGGAAAAATTGCTTACGTGCCGCAAAAAACCTACATTTTTTCTGGCACCATCAAAGACAATATTATTTATGGTTGTTTGAGAAAAAGAATCTCTAACAGAGAAATTGTTAGGGCAGCCAAAAAGGCACATATTTACGAGGAAATAGTCGGCTTTCTGGGTGGTTTTGACGGCGTGGTGACGGAAAACGGCAACAACCTAAGCGGCGGCCAAAAACAAAGGCTGGCTTTAGCCAGGCTGATCTTAAAATCTCCGGAGCTATTTATCTTTGACGAGGCCACTTCGGCGCTGGATAACACTAATGAAATTTTAATTCAGAGAAACATGGAAAAGCTGTTTAAAGACAAAACTATGATTACCATTGCCCACAGACTAACCACGCTTAAAAACAGCGACAGGATTTTGGTTTTTGATAAGGGCAAGATTGTGCAGGAAGGAAAGTATGGAGAACTAGCTAAAAAGGCAGGTTTGTTTAGAGACTTTCTGAAACAAAAAGAGAAAGAGGGGGTATGATGATATCTTCTTTTATGAAAAGTAAAAAAATCTTAGTCTTGTTGGTGCTATTGTTTGTGGCGCTGTTGGGCTTGATAGATTTTGTTAATCAGAAGTCAATTGCCAGTCGCCAGGCAGAAATCCGCGCGACGGGAGCCAGGGTAATGCCGTTTGATTTAAGCAAAACTACCTATATATTTGACAGGACGGATACGGGTGGAGTGCAACAAGTGAAGGTAAAAAAGCATGCCCGGTCTGTCTGTGCTTGAGAAAGCTCAAGGGAAATTTACCGTCGAATATTCTGATTTATCCGATGGAGGGCAAATTGTTTACACGACAGGCGAAAGCGATGTTTTAGAAGCCTTTCACTTGTGGTTTATGGCCCAGCTTCAGGATCACGGATCAGACGCGATGGAACATAGGTGATAGAGTTCAACTCTGGTATAATATTTTCATATGGCTAACATGGCCTCTCTAAAATTTTTCTTTTTCCAAAGAGATTTGGGGAGGTTGTTAGTGGCTATATAGTCAACTAGATAAAATACATTTAAACCTCCCCGCAGGGAGGTTTTTTTGTGGTCTAGAAAAGAGGTTGTAAGTATGAGTGAGAGATTGAGACATGAGAGTTCGAGAGTAGCCAACGCCAGCGACGGCTGGATTACTCCGGCTGGAGTTTTTTACGGTTGCGAGTCAGATGAGCATGATGAGCTGGCAAGGTTTTTGTGGGAGAGTCAGAGGGAGAAGATCCTGGCTGGTATTACAGAAGATATAGATAACTTAAATCCGAGGATAATCTTGAAACAAGCCGGTTATGCTTTGTTGTCGCGGGGTCTGTTAGCCGAAGAAAATTTGCCCGACCGTCTGTCGGCCAAACAGTTGGTGTTTATATCTGAGAACAGATTGCTTTTGGTGCCCGGAAGCAGTCGATGGAACTCATTTAGCCTCAATGTCGTTAGCTTTAGGGAAGGCAAGGCAATATTTGATGCTTTAACCCAGGGGGATAGAGATGAAATTGTTTTACATAAATCGTCGGGAGATATGATTTTGTGGAGGCAATTGATGTTGCCTTCTGGTGAGGAAAAGTTTGTGCAATATCACCTTCATATCCACCAGGGAGTTTTTAGTTCCAGGGAAAAGAAGGCGAGCTTTTCCTTAGTAACAAAAGCTGAGGTTAAAAGTTTTATTGATGAGATCAAGAAGTGGACAAAAGACTTTCGGCTTCAAGGCGAAGGGTTGCTGGAAGGTTAAAGTCACCAAGCGGCGCGATTAGGAGAGCTAATTTGATAGAATAGAGCAATGACTAAAAACCCACTAGTGAATGCGTTGGCGGCGATCCTTTACATTGCGGCTGTGGCCTCGGTGATGTTTTATGGGGGAAAGTTTTCCGGACCGGTGAATTCGGTGATCGCGCCGATGGCGGTGGTATCACTTTTTACCTTGTCGGCAGCGGTAATGGGCTACGTATTATTGTACCAGCCGTTTCAGCTTTACTTTGACGGCAAAAAGAAGCTAGCGATAGGGCTTTTTTTCAAGACTTTGGCAATTTTTGCGGCAGTAACAATTTTAACTTTTGTGTGGATCTTTGCCAGGGACTGGAGTTAGCCTTGGCAGGAAGACATGGACAAAATAAAAACAGAAGCCATCCTAACCTGTCCCAAGTGTGGCAAGCCTCAAGAAGTAGAAATGCCCATTGATGCCTGTCAGTTTTTTTACAAATGCGTTCATTGTGGGGAGATGCTCAAACCCAAAAAGGGAGATTGTTGCGTTTTCTGCTCGTACGCTGATAGCAAATGCCCGTCCAAACAAATAGAAGCCAAAGCCTAGTTAGTTAGTGTCTTTTTACTCTTGGTGTTGTTTGACCGTTTCTTCCATGCCTTCCAGGGAGAGTTTATCAAGGGCGGTGGCGGTGGCGTTTTGTCTTAGTTGAGGCGGAACGACTATAAGGGCTTCTTCTTTGCTGTCAAGCTCGATAATAAACCAGGCTTTGTGGACGTTGTCTTTGCAACCCCAGTCGGCGTTAACTAAAAAGTGCGAGCCGGTGGCTTTGAAAATGGCCACGGTTCGGTCACAGGCAGCTTGATTATTTTCGTGGTTGACTTCGATTAAGAATCTAGCCATTGTTGCCTTTAGCCTTGATAGGTGGCGACGAGGTTGCCGTCTTGGTCGCGGGCTTCAAGGTGGTCCCAGTCAATGTCCGGGTCGGGGCCGTCGATACTACAGGCGTTGGCGTCGGCACAGTTTGACTGATTGTCTTCAATAACTGCCTGCCAAACCTTTTGGCCGTTTCTGGTGGCAGTCAGGGTAACCGGCCTGGAGTTTTGAACTCCGGGAGCGCGAACGATGATGTGGGCTTTCTCTCCAAAGGGAAAAGCATCAAGCGGAGTGTAGTTTGGGGGCTTGATGAATTCAAAATCGCCTAGGGGAGTTTCGTCGGCTTGCCCCACTTCGCGCGAGGCTTCAAGGGGTGAAGTTTGGTCTGTCCCCGAGCGGAGGGAAAAGTTGGCCTTGGGAGCAAATAACAAATAGAGAATGATGGCCAGAACGATTAGAAACAGGAGAATAATGGCCAGAGCGGGGGATTTGGTTTTGGTAGCCATCTAACTAAAATGCTACCGAATCGGTAGCATATTGTCAAGATTTAAAAGAAGAGCGTAAGGAATTTGGGGTTTGGCCGTCTTATAGGTAGAGGATATATGAAGCAGGTCATACCCCAAAAGACGGTTCAGATGATCAACTACGCAGTGGGGGGAATTAACTTCTTCTTGCTCTTAAGGTTGTTGTTTAAGGCCTTTGGGGCCAATACTTTTTCTCCGATTGTGTCGGTGACTTATTCTTTGTCTGACGCTTTGCTGATACCTTTCCGGGGTATTTTTGATCCGGCGGTTTCGGGGCAGTCGGTGATCGAGCCGTCGATCCTGGTGGCGATGCTGATTTACTCGGTTTTGGCCAGGGCGGCGGTAGAGCTGATGGCGATTATGGCTGACGGAGAAGAAAACGAGGCTAAGGAGGTCGACTATGAAATGGGGTTTGAGTAGAATCAATCCTATCTGGTGGCTGGCGGCGGCGGCAGTTTTGGTGGCAGCGGCTTTGGTGATCAGAAATTGGGGAGAAATGAGCCAGGCTGGTCGTGGAGAAGAAATAGCCCTGGCGGTGCCCCAACAAACTCTGGAAGGTTTCTACCAAGACGCTGCGGTAAAAATCGAGGCGGCGGCGAGTAAAATGAAAGATTTGTCGAGTGCGGCCGAGGTGGAGCTAGCCTTGATGCGCCTGAGATCCGATTTGTGGTTTAACTATGGGAGCCTGGGGGGAGAGGTGGGCGCCGCCTGGCAAAACCTGGATAGCCGGTTGGGGGCGATTGAGGCTCAAGCCAGTTTGGGCGCCAGCCAGACGGTAGAGTCCTTAAAATTCCTCTTGGTGTCGGGGGCAGGATTTTGAGAGTGTAAGAAAAAGGCCGGGATAGCGTCTTATAGATGATGGAATATTTAAACGACACCTGGAAACTGAAAGTACAACTTGAATGCCTGAAATATGTTAAACATGCTTTTTAGCGCCATCAGCGAAACGATCAGCGACATTATCAAGTTAATTTCAATGGATCCCGAGGGAAAAAACCATGGACAGGGAAAGCGGCCAAGATCAGTTTAATATATACTGGGAGACTCGATGGATAAAAAATCCTTTGCCCGAGCTTACCAGAAGTACGCCGAAGCCATCTTTCGACACTGCTACTTTAGGGTTTATGAAAGAAGCGATGCCCGAGATATTACCCAGGACACATTCGTTCGAGCATGGGAATACTTATCAAATGGGCAGGAGATTGATAATATGAGAGCATTTTTATACAAGGTAGCCGGCAACCTGGTGGTGGATTATTACCGGAAGAAGAAAGAGGTGTCTTTGGACCACTTGCGCGAGAAGGGCTTTGAGCCGGAAGGCGATTCGGGCAATGGCTATGAAACTAGACTAGATGCCAAGACGATTAGGCGGCTGCTAACCAAGCTTGACGACGGCTACCGGGAAGTAATCGTTTTGCGGTACATCGACGGCTACAAGCCGAAAGAGATGGCGGAGATTATGGGCGTTGAAGCCAACACGGTGTCGGTTAGGCTCCACAGGGCAGCTAAAGAATTTAAAAAAATTTTAAGGAGGAACGGTTTTAACCATGAATATGGACAGATTTGATCAGGATTTAAACCAAATATTGGCCAAGGGTCGTGAAGTAAACTTAGGCTTTTGGGAAAAACAAGCGATGGGCTTTAGCATCATGGGGAAGATTTTCGGGAGTCTGACGGCGGGACTTCTATTGGTGCCGAAAAAGGCGGTGGCACTCGCCGGGCTGAGCTTACTCGCAATCGGGGGCGGGAGTGTTTGGGCCGCCGAGCAGGCTTTGCCCGGCGATGCGCTTTATGGTTTGAAGGTAGCGGCACATAACGGGGTGGGGGTAGTGGTTCAAGTAGCGCCGGAAGCAAAGGCCAACTGGGCGATCAAAGAAATCGACAGAACGATGAGAGAGATAGAGAAGTTTGAAGAAGAAGGCGGCCAGGTGGATGTTGAACTGGAAGCGCAGACTAATACCATAATTGAAACTCAGCTTGATAATTTTTATGAAGCCAAAGCCAAAGTAGTAGCCAAAAAGGGGGCCAAAGCGGGAGAAAAGCTGGAAACCAGGCTAGGCAGCCGGGTGAGAAACTTAGCCCGTTGGCTTGACGGCGAGGCGATGGTAGGCGGGGGAGCCGAAGGCAAGATCGAGGCAGAAACCGAGGCGGAGGTCAAAGGTGAGGCGGTTGAGGGAGACGCAGAAGGCAAGACAGAGATAGAAACCCAGGCAGAGGCAGAAGGGGAGGCAGAAAAAGACGAGGCAGAAGCGGCAGAGGCGAGGGGCAAAAGCGGGGTGCGTTTCGAACTGCCGAAGATCAAGCTCGATTTTAGTTTTTGAAGAAGTCGGCGGTGCGGGACATGGCGGTGTTGAAAACTGCCCCTTCGAGGTTGTGGCCGCCGCTGGGGTATTCAAAAAGCTGGTGGGGAATGGCGGTGGTATTGAGGATTTGGATTAAATTTTGCGAGTAGCCGATATTGACCACGTTATCGTTTTCGGCGTGGTGGATTTGGATGGCGCCTTGGACACCGTCCAAAAAATTGGTGGCAGGGACCTGGCTCCAGAAAGAGGATGAAGGGTCAAACTCGCCGTGGGTGGCAAAAAGTTCTTCTCGCCGGCGTCTGCGATCGTCGTCCATGCCGGGCGGGCGGTAGGAACGGTCGGCCAGGCGGTACTCCTGCCAATCCTCATAGGTATAAACTGCCCCGGCCCAGATGACCACTTTGGGGATGTCGGGTTTGGCGGCCAAGGCGCGCATGACGACGTTGCCGGCCATGGAGTGGCCCCAGAGGCCGATTCTATTTGGGTTGACCAGGTCGAAAGATTCTAAAGCGGCGTAAGCGTTTAAGGTATCGATGACGTAGTCGCCGGAGTAATAGGCCCCGCTAGCCTGACCCTCTGACTGGTCGTGGCCCCGAAGGTCGATTTTGAAAACCACCAAGCCTTGTTCGGCTAAATACGAGGCATAGGCATGATAGTTTTCCAGAGTGCGGTAGTTAGCCGGCGGAATATAGCCGTGGATAAAAACGACGGTGGGGAAACCTGCCGGCGGCGGCTCGGCTTTGGGGACATATAAAAGGCCGTTGACTTTTAAGCCGTCGGAGGCGTAGCTGGTTAAGTAAGCGATATAGTCATCGCTTTCCAGCGCCAGGTTTAACTGGCCTAGCCGGCTTTGGTAGGAGCGGTTTTTTAAATAAGGGATGGTTAACTTTTCAAAAGGCATGGGGTTGGCCGGGTTGTCCTCGGCGGCTTGGTTGGTGGTGGTCCGCCAGCTGGCGGAAGGGGCGGCGGTTTTGGGGCCGGTAAAGATAAGGTAGCCGAGGCCGACGATAAAAAGGGCGACCAGCACCAGGCGGCGGAATTTTTGGCGGTTGAGGCGCCCGGCCATTTTTTTGGCTAAAGCCGCGGCCAGGAAAGAAACCAAAATAGCCCAAACCAGGGTGGTGGGGCCGTAGTCTTTTAAGCTAAAGTGGTTGAGCCAGTAGCCGCTTAATCTGGCAGTGTCAATGAGCAAGCCGATGGCGCCGGAAGTAAAGATGTAGATGGATTTGTCAAGGTTGAAGGCAGTCAAAAAGGCACTTCTGACGGCGCCGCCGACGCCAAAGACGGCGGCAGTCAGACCCGAGAGGCCGCCGCCTAGAGCAGCGTTTAAGTTGGTGGGTTTGAGACGCCAGCGGGGCTTTTTAAAAATGAAAATGACGTAGCCGACTAAGAAAAGACCTAAAAGTTTTTTGAGTTCAAACTCGGGCAGGATGCCGGGGAGGCCGGCGGCGGCAAAAGCAACGATGATGCCGGGGAGGCCAAAAAGCCAGATTAATTTCCAGTTGAGGCCCCTTTTAAAAAGAAAGATTTTCCAGACATCGACGAACCAGTGGATAATGCCGGCAAAAAACAAGGTTTCGGGCAGAGGGTAGAAAAGCGATAGCGTGGGCACCAGGATGGTGGAGGAGCCGAAGCCGGTGATGGTGCCGACAAAAGCGCCGACGAAAGTCAAAAGAACGACTAGGAGAGCAGCCATCAGGCTATTTTAGTTTTTCCAGCTTCATCATGGCGGCGCCTTGAGCAAAGTCAAGCACCAAAGCCAAAACGAAAGCGACGCGCCAGGAAGAGATGCCAAAGCCTAAATTGTCGGCCAAGCGGGCGATTGCCCAGACGGCGACAAAGTTTAGGATGAAGTATTTAACCATCCATTCTTTTGCGGTGAGCCTTCGGCCTTTGACTCGCTCGATTTCCCTGACAAAAGGAATGGCAAAGGTGTTTAGAAGCGCCAAGGTGCCGACGGCGTGGATTAAAGCCCAGCCGGGGGTGATATTGGCGGTGCCTAAAACTACGGCGCGGGGAAAGTAGCGGGAGCTCAAGTAAACGATGAGGGCGTTGACCGTCCAGAGAACAAAGAAAGTGACCACCAGGACAATGCCGGGGTTTTTGAGAGGAGAGAAAGATTTGGTTTTGGCCATATTTTAAGTGTAGCAAATTTTGATTTTGAAAGCTAGGTGTATGATGTTTAGTGTATGTGGCGCAAAATAGCAGTCTGGGTCGGTTTGGTCGGCGTTTTAATCGGGGGGGGTTTGACGGGTTTAAAGTTGTTACCCAAAAAGGAGTGGGTGGGGCCGAAGCACACGGTAGCGGTAGTGGCGATAGACACGGCGCCGAAAAATTTGTGGGACGAGGAGATAGGCATTTATGTTAAGGGCAATCACGACAATTACCTGCAGAAAGGAAAAGTTTGGGAGAGGCCGGCAGAGATAAAGTTTTATGAGGTTGACGGCAAGTTGGTTTTTGAAAACAAAATTGGTTTGAGGCTCCACGGCGAAGGGACCCGGTTAATGCCGCAAAAGTCGTTTAGAGTTTATTTTAAAGAAGTGGAGGGCGGGGCAGGGATAATAAGCTACCCGGTGTTTGGAGCCGAGGGAAGTAAAAGATACGCCAGCTTGGTGTTGAGGCCGGGAGACAACCAGGAGACGATGATTAGGGATGAGCTGGCCAGTAGGTTGGTGAGACAAAACTCGGATATAGACGTGCGTTTGGCCCGGCCGGTGGCGGTGTACCTTAACGGAGAATATTGGGGACTTTATTTTCTTCAGGAGAGGTTCGACCAGGCTTACTTTAGGGAAAGATACGGCGCCAGTTCTAACTTATTGGATTTAGTCGAAGTGGTTTTGGCCAGCGGGGAAAACAAGGGTTTGGCGGTGGTGGATAAAGAACTTAACAACCAGGTAGCCGTGGAAGAATATAATCAGCTTTTGGCCAAGGTGCGGGAGTGTCATGGTTGTTTCGGTTACTATTCTTTGGACGGGATAGTAGATCTGACTAACTTAAGGGATTATTTGGTTTGGGAGATGTTTTTTGGCAATGCCGACTGGCCCTACAATAATACTAGGGCTTGGCGGTATAAAAAAGAAGGCAAGGGCGAACTGGATGGGAGATGGCGCTGGTTGCTGTTTGACCTTGATGCGGGCATGGGGGAGGCTGCCGTCAATCCTTATGACCAGTTGGTGGATGAAGCCTTCCCCTTAAGAAACTTGTTTTATGATCCGAACTTTATCAGCGGTTATTCGAGGAGGGTTGAGGAGCTTTTTGGCGGAAAGTTTCGCGGGGAGGAGTTGGCGGCGGAGGTTGACAGCTTAGCGGCCGAGGTGAGGCCGGAGATGGCGCGCCAAATTGAGCGTTGGGGCAATCAAGTTGCAGACGATGGCTCGCATGGAGTCGGGAGCCTGGATGAATGGGAGAGGCAAATTGAATTGTTGAAAGTGTTTTTAAGCAATCGGCCCGAGGAGTTTGTCAGCTTAACGAAAAGTTTTGCGGCCGGGGTTTGACAGCCCAGAGTGGCTGGTTTAGGATTTAATCCGTGGCTAAACTTAGTCAAGAATTAACAGATTTATACCGGCGGATAGGGGAGCTTGGCTTACCCACTTTGAGTTTTGCGGCGATTCACTTAAACTCAAAAGGTTTTTCCTGGGCGGAGCTGGGGCGCGAGCGGGGGGTAACTTACCAAAAGGTCAACCAAGGCAAAAAGGAAACTGATTTTTTGATTGCCTGGATTAAAAAGCGGATGGAGGCTGAAAAAGTTAAGTACGTGGCGGTGAACATTTCCGGCAAGGGAGACTTGGAAGAGTTGGGGGCGGGGCTGTGGCTTAAGCTTGACGCGGTGCCTTTAATCGACAGGCGAACCAAAAATCCCAGCAAAAGGCGGTTGGATTGGCTGGCCAGAAGGACGCAAACTAAGTTTGAAGCCGACGACGTGGTCAAGGTGAAGCTAAAATCAAGAAACCAGGTGGAGGTAGCTTGGCTGGTGAGAAGCCAGGAATACGAAAAGGTGGATAAAAAGTGGTGGCGCAGGCTAGTTAGTCAAGCGGAGGAGTTTGGGAGTAAAAAAATTTTGTTTATTAATGCCACTCCCCGCGGCGGCGGGGTGGCGATGATGCGCCACGCCTTGGTGAGGCTTTATAAGTTAATCGGGGTTGACGCCCGCTGGCACGTGTTGCAGGAGCGGGCCGAGGCTTTTGAGGTGACCAAACGCAAGTTTCATAACGTGCTCCAGGGAGCGGCCGGGCGGGGGGTTAGTTTGACCGGCAAGGATAGGCAAGTTTATGAGGCATGGATCGGCGAGAACGCCGAGATGCTCAAGCCGGTGATAGAGCGGGCCGACGTGGTGGTGATTGATGACCCGCAGCCTTCGGGGTTAATTAAGTTTATCAGGCGTTGGGCCGAAGACAAAAAAATTATTTACCGGTCGCACATTCACCTTGACAGTAAGTTGATTAACCGCTCGGGGACGGCGGCAAGGAGAAGCTTTGAGTATATTTGGGCCAATGCCAAAAAGGCGAACGTGTTTATCAGCCACCCGATGTTGGAGTTTATCCCCAAGGTGGTATCCCGTGACCAGGTAGTACTTTGGGGGGCGGCCACCGATCCTTGGGACGGGATCAACAAACCCTTGACGCGAGCGCAAACCAACTACTACTTGAAGCGGTTTAACAAAATCCTTTTGGAGGAGGGACAGGAACCTTTGGATTTAACCAGAGACTACATTATCCAGATTGCCAGATTTGACCCGTCAAAGGGAATTGAAGATGTGCTGGAAGCTTTTAGATTGCTTAGGGCAAAAATGGAGAGTAAGCCCCCCCGTAAAGCTAGGCTACGGGGTAAACCCCAGTTAGTGCTGGCCGGCCATGGGTCGATAGACGATCCCGACGGGGCGCCGATTTTTAACTTGATTTCAGGGTTAGTTGGTAGCCAGCGCTACCGGCACCTGAAAGATGACATCAAGATAGCCAGGCTGCCGGCGGTGGATCAGATTTTAAACGCACTCTTGCGCCGCTCAAAAGTTGCCTTGCAGCTGTCTCACAAAGAAGGTTTTGAGATTAAGGTGACCGAGGCTTTGATGAAAGGGGTGCCGGTAGTCAGCTACAACGTCGGGGGGATACCGCTTCAAATCAAAGACGGCGTCAGCGGCTTGGTGGTGAAAAAGACTGGCAACACCAGGCAGGTGGCAGAAAAACTTTACCGGCTTTTGACCGACAAAAGGTTTTATCAAAAGATGAGCCGGGGGGCCAAACGGGAAGCAATCAAAGAGGGGTTGACGGTGCCCAACGCCGCCGTTTGGCTGTATCTGGCTAACAAACTGGTAGAATAGAGGGATGGAAAATTTAGGTTTGATTTTATTAGCGACGGGGCTGATCAGTCTGGGTGGCTTAATCGGGATTGTTAGCTTGGCGGTTAACCAAAAGCGTTTAGAGCGAGCCCTTTTAGTCTTGGTGAGTTTGTCGGCGGGGGCTTTAATGGGTGGCGCCTTTTTACACTTGCTGCCTGAAGCGGTAAACCAGCTTGATTCGGAATTGGCTTTTGGGGGAGTTTTGGTGGTATTTATTGGGTTTTTCTTGGTGGAGAAAGTGCTTCACTGGCATCACTGCCATAAGGGAAATTGTGAACAAAAGGAGCTTTTGGGGAGGATTAATTTGATCGGCGACAGCCTGCACAATTTTTTGGACGGGCTGATTATTGCGGCCGGGTTTGGGGTGAGTCGAAATTTGGGTTGGGCGACAACATTGGCGGTGGCTTTGCACGAAATTCCCCAGGAGATCGGCGATTTTGGGGTGCTACTTTACGCCGGTTGGGGAAGAAGGAAAGCTTTGGTAGCCAATTTTTTGGCGGCCCTGACGGTGGTTTTGGGAGGAGCGATTGGGTACCTGATTTCGGTGAGCGACAACTTAATTGCCTACATGCTGCCGGTGGCGGCCGGTGGCTTTATCTACATTGCTGCGTCAGACCTGATGCCGGAGATTAAAAAAGAAGAGAGTTTGAGAAAGTCGGTGAAGCTTTTTTTGGTGTTTTTGCTGGGAGTAGGGTTAATGTGGGCGTTAAAATTACTGGAGCCTTAAACTATGGAAGCGAGAGACTTTAAGCAAAGATTAAAGGCGGCGGAAAGCCTCTTGGCTCAAAAAACCACCAGCCGGACTAAGTTTGAGGCGGCACGAAAGCTAATCTCCGGGATTAATCCGACGCTTGACGCCAAATTGAAGCGGGTGGCCAAGGTTTTGGCGACGGTGGAGAAAATAAAAAAGGGTAAAGTGATCGAGCTGGCGGCCGAGCGCTTGTCGGCGGGTACCCCCGAGCAGAAAAAAAGAAAAAAGAAATTACTGCTTTTGATTAATGCTTGGAAAGACTTAAAGGCAGAGGTTGGCAGGGTGAGAAGCGAGTTTGAAAAACCAGACGCCAAAGGAATGGCTCAATTGGCAGCTTACGCCAAAGGCCCATTGGGGTTGGTAACAGCAGCGGCAGCGGTAGTGGTGGGGGCAGGTTGGTGGTTGAGTCAGAATGCGGCTGAAGTCGAGCTAGTCAACCGCGGCTGTGACCCGATTCAGCCGGCGGTGTCCCGGACGCTTAACTTGCCGGGCTTGAGGCTGCCGAGCCAGCCGATTGGCGACGGGGAATCAGCGGTGGCTTTAGTGCCGCCTTTAAAAGTGGCGGTAGAGGGTGGAGAGCGGCAAGTGGGTTTGTCAATTTACGGTTTGAAGATGGGGTTTGAGCTTGCGGAAGGAGCCAGCGATGTCAAGTACGACGGCCAGTCGCTTTTAAACCAAACCAATGTGATCAAGCTAGCGCCGGGATCGAGGCACCAAGTAGAGCTTGAGTGCGATTAAAAACAGCGCCAGCATGACTATTTGGCAGGCGCCGCAGACGGGGCAAAAAACCTTTTCGACAAAGATTTCCAAGTAGGTGAGTCTTAAGCAAAAGACCATGCCAAAGGCGGCCATGGCGAGCATCAGTTTGGGGAGTTTCATCAGGGCAGAGTAAAGAATCAGGATGTAGCCGACTAGACCGATGAGGGCGACGGGCAGGCCCAAGAATTCGGCCAAAGGCCCCTTGGTGACGGCGTCGCAGTTGACGGTGGCGGTAATGTCGCACAGCCCCGGAGGGACGGGGGCAAGGTAGGAGTAGAAAAGGTAGCTGGCCAGGATAATGCCGAAGACAGAGAGCCAAGTGGCGGCTTTATAGAGTTTAGCCATTAAGGTATTATACACACAATGGATAAAAAGAGTTGGTGGTTGACCGCGGGGACGATTTTGGCGGTGTTGGTGCCGGTGGTGGTGTTTGCGCTGGTGGCAGGCAAGCCCAAGGTTGAGCCGGGCAGATACGATGCTCTGGCCCAGTGTTTGAGCGACAAGGGAGTAAAAATGTACGGGGCTTATTGGTGCTCGCATTGCCAGAATCAAAAAGAGATGTTTGGTGAAAGTTTTAGCAAGGTAGACTATGTAGAGTGCTCTCTTCCCGGAGGCCAAGGGCAAACCGACGAGTGTGCGGCAGCCGGTATTTCCGGCTATCCGACGTGGGAGTTTGGGGATGGCAGTAGGGTTGAGGGTGAGCTTCAGCTTTCAGTTTTAGCCCAAAAGTCCGGCTGTGAGTAAGTGGGGTATTTTAAGTTTGTTGTTTTTGGTTTTAGTAGTGGTAGTTTTGGCGTTGCCTAGGGCAGAGAAGCGGTGGAGGATAAATGGGGTGGAGATAAATCTTGAGGTGGCCGATAGCCCGGAGGAGAGGGTTAAGGGCTTGTCGGGCAGAGACAGTTTGGGTGAAAATGAGGGGATGGTGTTTGTGTTTGAGCAGCCGGGGATTTACCCGTTTTGGATGAGGCAGATGAAGTTTGAGCTTGATTTTTTATGGGTGAGGGATTGCCGGGTGGTGGAGCTAACCGAGAAGGTCCCGCCGACAGCTTGGCAGTCTGGGCGGGCAGGGCCTACTAGAGTCAGTCCAAGCCAGCCGGTGGATATGGTGATCGAGGTAAATGGAGGCTTTGTCGAAAGGCATGGGGTCGAGTTGGGAGACAAGATAGAAAAGTGTTAAGATTGAAGTGAGTTATGCCCTTGAGCCTGCCCCAAGTCCAGGAGATTGTTTTAAAGTCTGGTAAAGTTTCCCCAGAAGATTTAAACGAGGCGGTAAAGACAGCCAAGCATTTAGAAGTGCCTTTGGAAGAAGTGTTGGTGGGGAGACGTTTGATTTCACCGGAAGAACTAGGCGGGTTACTCGCCGAGGCTTACCGGATTTCTTATCTAGACCTTAAAACCCTGGAGCTTAACCGGGAGGTTTTAAAGCTGGTGGCGGAAGAGTTTGCCGAGAGCCATCATGTAGTGCCGGTGGAGGTGCGCGACAACGTGGTGACTTTGGCGATGGAAGACCCCAGCGACTTGGAAGCGATCGAGTTTGTTAAAAAACAGACCGGTTATGGAGTGATGCCGGCGTTTACCGACAAGGCAGGGATGAGTCAGGCCTTGCGGCTTTATAAGGGAACTTTAAAAGAAGAGTTTGCCGAGTTGGTAGAAAAGACGACGGTAAAAAGAGTAGACGTTAACCGACCGTTAGTAGAGCTAGCCAAAGACGTGTCGGTGGTAAAGGCAGTGGACGCGCTTCTTTCTTCGGCCGTGGTGGAACAGGCTTCGGACATTCATCTGGAGCCTTTGGGGAATGAGGTAGTAGTCAGATATAGGATCGACGGAGTCTTAAACGATGTCTTGATTTTACCCTCAGAGCTTCATCCGGCGCTGGTAGCCAGGATCAAGATTCTTGCCAACCTTAAACTTGACGAGACCAGGCTGCCTCAGGACGGCAGGATGCAGTTTTTGAGCAAAAAAGGCGACAAGGTGTCGCTTAGGGTGTCGGTGTTGCCGACGGTAGAAGGGGAGAAGGTAGTTTTGAGAATTTTAGAAGAAGTGCTTCAGCATTTTTCTCTGAATTCTTTGGGGCTTGAGGCAGACCAGGAAAAACGGGTGGCCAGGTCGATTAATAAGCCGCACGGGATGGTGCTGGTGACCGGGCCGACCGGGTCGGGCAAGACGACGACGCTTTACACCATTTTGGGGATGTTGAATACTGTCGGGGTAAACATTTGCACCGTTGAAGACCCGGTGGAAAACAGGATCAGGCGGGTAAACCAAACCCAGGTTAATCCGCAGGCAGGCTACAGCTTTGCCACTGGGTTGAGGAGTTTGTTGCGGCAAGACCCGGACATTATCATGGTGGGAGAAATCAGGGATCAGGAGACAGCGAAAATCGCCGTCAACGCGGCCATGACCGGGCATTTGGTGTTGTCGACGCTTCACACCAATGACGCGCCGGGGACGGTGCCGCGGCTGCTTGATTTATCGGTAGAGTCGTTTTTGCTGGCGTCAACTTTGGAGCTGGTGGTGGCTCAAAGGTTGATTCGTAAAGTGTGTAAGCATTGTTTAGTGGAGTACGCGCCGCAAAAAAACTGGGAGGAGACGTTAAAGCAGGTGGTCAATGATGAGGCGGAACTAACAGAGGTGTTGACGCTTTTTCCTAAAAAATTAATCGGGGGCAAAGGCTGTCCTAAGTGCCGTTATTCCGGCTACAGGGGCAGGATGGGAATTTTTGAAGTCATGGGAGTGAGTGAAGCAATGAGGGAACTGATTGTGAAGCAAAAGTCTGGGGCAGAATTGAGGCGGGTGGCGAGGGCTGAGGGGATGAAGTCGATGTTGATGGCGGGGATGATGAAGGTGGCTTCCGGGGTGACGACGGTGGAGGAAGTACTTAGGGTCAGTCTGGAGTGATATGGCGCAGTTTAAGTACTTAGTCAGTCTTAAAGGCGAGGAAGAGGCGGGAGTCTTGGAAGCCGACTCTTTGGCGGAAGCGGCGGAAAAATTAACCGAGCAAGGAGGGTATATTTTGAAGCTGGTGCCGCGGTTTTCCTTGGGGCCGGCAAGGGTAAGGCAGTGGTTGGAAGAGGCAATGGCCGCCGGAGAGGGGATGAAGGCGAGTGAAAAAATTTTGTTTACTACCCAATTGGGGTCGATGCTCAAAACCGGGCTGCCGATAATCGAGGCGATCGAGGTGTTTGTGGAGGAAAAAGGCGGCGGCTCGTCGGCGTTACTGCGGCAAATCATGGAGCAGCTTAAAAGCGGCAAAAAATTGTCGCGGGCTTTGGAGAGATATGCTAAAGTATTTGACCGGGCTTACGTCAACGTGGTCCGTTCGGGAGAAACAATGGGGACTTTGGCTGAGAGTTTGGAGTATTTAGGGGATCAAATGAGGCGAGAGCACGAGTTAAAGGTTAAGGTTCGCTCGGCGATGATTTATCCGCTGGTGGTGGTGATTGCTATGGCGGCGGTGATGACGTTTATTTTGCTGTCGGTGGTGCCCAAGATCGTGATTTTTGCCGAGAATTCTGGAGCCCAGCTGCCGAGGATAACTGCCATAATGGTGGCGGCAACAGGTTGGCTTAATAAGTTTTGGTGGTTGGCGCTTTTGGCGGTGACCTTTGTCGGGGGTTTAGTTTGGAGATTAACCAAAACCAAGGAGGGCAAGAAGTTTTTTGCCGGGTTGGTTTTGAAGCTGCCGGTGTTAGGCAGCTTGGTGGCGCGCTACAACCAGGTGAGGTTTGCGCGGTTACTCGCTGGGTTTTATGCCCATGGGATTAGCGTCGAGTCGGCGTTTGAGATTCTATCTGAATCGCTAACTAACTATTATTACTCTGAAGCGTGTTTGAGGCTGAAGCAAAAGCTGGTGATGGGGAGGAGTTTATCGGAGGCGTTGGAGTCGGAAAAAAAGCTGTTTCCGCCGATTATGAGCCGGGTGGTTAAAGGGGCGGAGAGGACGGGGGATTTAGACAAGACTTTGACCAGGCTGTCGACCTACTACGAACAGGAGTTGGAAACGGCTTTAAAGAATTTGACCACGATTATCGAGCCGGTATTGATCGTACTATTAGGAGTCGGGGTGATCGGGATTGCGCTGGCGGTGATTGTGCCGATTTATCGAGTTACCACGCAACTGAAATGAAGTCAAACGGTTTTACTTTTTTGGAAATTTTGGTAGTGATGGCGATGATGGCGACGATGGGGATAGCCGGGGTTATAACTTACGGTCGGGTACAGAGACAAGAAGAAATGACGGCAGTGGTGGTGACCGTAGCGGAAATTTTAGCCAGGGCTAGAGTGGGTTCGGTGAGCGGAGACAAGGATACCAGTTGGCGGGTCGATCTTCTGGCCAACAAGGCGGAGTTAAAGGATGGCTTGGGCAACTTGGTGGTCCAGTACAGCCTACCGGCAAGATACAGTTTGAGTTCGCCGGTGAGTCAAGTCGAGTTTGGGCGGGGTGACGGCCGGGTGGCCGGTTGTGAGTCGGGGTGTTTAGTCACCGTTAGCCAACTGGGGGGGAGTTTAAGCCAGAGCTTTCGCATTTTGTATTCAGGGGTAGTGGAGTACTAATGAGGCGGGGTTTTACACTAGTCGAAGTGTTGGTAGCCTTGGCGTTACTTTCGACTTTGGTGGTAGGAGTGGTGACTTTGACCGGTTTATCCACGAAGGCGAGCGCCACCTTGAGGTTGAAAGCATCGGCCGGAGCGATATTGACAAAAACGATGGAGGCGACGCTGGCAGTGAGAGCCTCAAACTTTGGCAGTTTGACCGAGGGAACTTTTCATCCAGAAGTGGTGGGGGGGAAGTGGGCTTTGACCCCCGGTAAAGAAACGGTGGATGGGGTAGAACGCTGGGTGGAGATTTCCCGGGTGCAGCGGGAAGTTTCTTGCGGCGGTGAAAGGGTGTGCCCGATCGTTGACAGCGGCGGAGTGGTAGACCCGGTTACTTTTAGAGGGAAAGCTTTTGTTTCTTGGAGTGAGTTAGGAGAGGTGAGACAAGAGAGTTTAGAAAGTTTGTTGACTTTTTGGAGGTAACAGTGTTAAGTACGAAGCTCGAAGCACGAAATTCGAAAGCTGCTTTTAGCCTGATTGAGATTTTGGTGGCCCTGGGCGGGTTGGTGGTGTTGAGCGTTTTGGCGATCTCGTTTTTCTTTTTGACTTTGACGCAAAGGGATGAGGCGGTGGCGGAATCTAGCGCTGTGGAGCAGACGGAGGCCGCCTTTGCCTTAGTGGGCAGGGCGGTGAGGGCGGCTCAAACCATCACGGTATCAGAGGCGGGGACGAGGTTGGAGTTAACCGGCGCCAGCGAGTGCTGGTTGTTTGATTGGGACGAAATCAATGGAGAATTAAAGTACGGCCGGACGCAAGGATCAAGCTGCAGCTTGCCGGCTGGAGCAGACGAGCGGGTGACCAGCCAGACGGCAGAAATAGAAAACGTCAGTTTCAGCTTGCTGGCGCCGGATGATTCAAGTCGGAGCATAGAAATGACCTTAGGGGTGGCGGTTTTCCGCCCCTTGGCTTCGAGTCAACAAACGTTTTCTCAAGTGTTTGTCAATGTGGTTGATGAGAGGGGAGAGGAAGATGATTAAGTCGGGGAATTCTACGGGGCAGGTGGCGTTGATCATCGTTTTTGGACTGGGGGTGTTGGGGGTGCTTTTGGCGGTGGCTTTTTCTCGGTTGGCGCCCCAGGCGGTGGTGCGGCAGCAGGCCCTGGCTGATTCGAGTAAGGCCTACTTTGCGGCCCAGAGTGGAATTGAAGAACTGATGCTAAGGCTTAGGAGCCATCACAACTTTGGCGACAGTTGGGAGATGGTTTATCAGCTCGATAACGGGGCGGTGTTTTATGCTACCATTTCCGGTAATTTATCGACTAAGATTGCTACTTCGACGGGCATGTTTAAAACTTATGTCAGAAAGCTTGAGGTGCAAGTAGCGGAGAGCGACAGCAAAACGTCATTTTTGTTTGCGGTTCAATCGGGTGAGGGGGGTTTTGAGCTGGAAAGAAACACCGTGATACGGGGTATCGGAGGGGCGGCGGGAAATGTTTATACCAACGGCGACATTTTGGGAGAGAATAAAACCAGCGGCACGTCGGGGTCAAAAATTTTGGGTCAGGCTTGGGCGGTGGGGAAGGTGAGCGGGTTGACGGGTGACACAAGCGGCGGAGTTTACATCCAAAGTGACGCGGCGGCCAACGAGCTGGTTAGGTGTGGTATAGGTGGGAATGCGCTGGCGCCGGCGGCTCCGGGACCGGGGTGTGAGTTTGAGGGCGACTTTACGGTTGCGGCTCCGCCGGAAGCGCTTTCGATAGAGTCAGTGGATACAGAGTTTTGGAAACAGCAAGCGGTGCAGTCGTCGCTGTGGCCGGGAAACTGCGTCATCCAAAGCGGCGGAGGAGTGGAGGATTGTTCGGGGGCGGATAAAAGGTTGGGGTCGGTTAAAATCGAGGGTGATTTGGTGGTCAATTCCAACTCCAGTTTTACCTTGACCGGTCCGGTGTGGGTAGAAGGAGATTTGACGATCAACTCGAACGTCGATGTTTATGTAGATGACGCATTAGGCAGCGAGGGAGTGGTGGTGGTAATCGACTATCCGGCAAACCAATTTAGCCGGGGCAAAGTGGTGGTAGCAAGCAACGTCGATTTTTTCCAGACATCAGAGGGCGGGCCGGCGGTGTTGGTGACGACTAATACAGAAGAATCTTGCTCGGGAGTGCCGGCGGTGACGGCGGCCTCAAACACAACTTCGGTGGTGTTTTCGGCGCCTAGCGGCTGCGTTTTCTTTGAAAGCAACTCTTTCGTTAGAGGGGTGTTGGCCAACGCGGTCCACTTGTCGAGCAATTCGGTGATCGAGTACGACCCGAGGTTGGCGGCGGTGATTTTGACTACTGGTTTGGGTGGTTGGCAGGTGATTGGTTTCACCGAACTGGTAGAATAGGTTAATGCCCAAAAAAGCTGCCCTAGGACTATTGATCAGTGATACTTCGTTGGAAGCGGTGGAACTTAATACGGCGCAAGGCAAGTTTTTTGTAAAGAGCTACTCGTGGTTGAAGCTAAAGCAGGGAGTGGTTTCCGGAGGCAGGGTGGTAGATGAGGCGGTTTTATCAGAGAACTTGAAGCTTTTATTAAAGAATGCCAAGCCGAGCCAGATGCGGGGGCCGGTGGTTTTTGGTTTGCCCCAGTCGCAAGTATTTTTGAAAGTGTTTAACATTCCCGGTTTTGAAGGCAAAGAAATGGATGAGGCGATCAATTGGCACGTTGGCTCTTTGGCGCCGGTTTTGCCCGGAGACTCTTATACTTCTTATGAGATTATTGGCAAAGCTAAGGAAAATCAGGTAAAAATTTTGTTGGTGGCGGCGGGGAAAATAGCGGTTGACGGCTACTTGAAGACTTTTGACAAGGCAGGTATCGAGGTGGCAGCGATCGAGCCGGTGGCCGAGGCTCGCGCCAGGCTGATCGATCCGAAAATGCTTTCTGGTAAGACGGTGGTAAGCCTGCACGTTTATCGAAGTTTATTGGCAGTGGCGATTTTGACCCACGGCAAGTTGTGGTTTAGTAGCGAGAAGGTGATTTCCGGCAACGGGCGGGAGATTAATGATGCCGTAGATGAAATGGTCGGCTTTTTTAACAGTAAACGAGAGGGAGACGAACCGGACATATCGCAAATTATTTACAGCGGCGACCAGCAAGGGGTGGAATGGGTTAAGGCGGCGTTGACGGGGAGGAGTCTGCCGGTGACTAAGGCGGAGGGCGGTATGGTTTTAAAAAAATCGACGGCGGTTGCCGACCTCACGGCAGCAGCCTTTGCGCCGGCTTTGGGGTTGGCGATGCGGGGCAGGGTAGAGCAAAAGGGTTTAGTAGACTTACTGCCCGATTGGCCCACGAACAAACTCAAGGCCGGTAGATTAAAGCGGGGTTTGGTGGCGGCAGTAAATTTAGGAGCAGTAGCGGTGTGGTTAACGGTGGGGTTTTGGCTTTTTTTCTGGTGGCAGCTGACACAAAACAAGGCGGCTTTAAGTGAAAGGCTCGACCAGGTAAACCAGCTGGTAAACGAGCAGCAAACGAGTCAGCTTTCTTCATGGAAGCGGGAGTTTGACCAAATAGTAAAGTCAGCAACGTTGATCGACGATTCGCGGGTGGCGATGAGCCAGGTTTTGAGCAACTTGGCGTCGCTGACACCCTCGGGGGTAAGAATTACGGCTTTTGCTTACGAGGGGGGGACCAAGAAGTGGTCGATTGCCGGCATAGCCGATAGCCGGGAAGCGGTGCTAAGCTTTGACAAGTCTTTAGAGGATTCTTCCTTCTTTTTCGACCACCAGCTTTATTTTAGCAGCCTGGAAAGCAACCAAGGAGTATTGTTTAGAGTCAGCGGGGGCAGCAATGGTTAAAAAGATATTGCTCTCGGTGGGGATTTTGGTTTCAATCAGCTTGATGTTGGTGGTGAGGAAGGAGTGGATAGCAGTCAGCCAAGTAGAAAGGGAAGTTGAGGCTAAGGCTGTTAAGGTTAAAGACCTTGATGCCTTGGTTTTCGAGCAGCAGTTTGTGGAAAAGGATTACGACCAGCTGAAGCGTTTTTTCCCTGAAGGAGAAGAGGGGGTGGCGCGGGTGGCAGAAAGTTTGGAGGCGATGGCGGCAAGTAGCGGAGTGGTGTTACGCTTAGAGTTTGAAGATTTTCCGGATCGGGTGGATATTGGTGGGGCGTATCAAACGGGCTTGGCGATTGAAGCGGTAGTGGAGGGCCCGTATCAGAGCGTTATTTCTTGGCTTAAGGCGGTGGAGGCTCTGCCTTATTTTGTCAAGCTTACCGATGTTAAAGTGGGTCCGCCGCGGTTGGGTGGGGGAGGGGTGAGGGCCGAATTTAGCGGGGTGATATTTTTAAGATGAGTATGAGTGAAACAAATTATCAAGACGAAATTAAGTATTATCAAATCAGGTTGACGGTAGTGCTGCTCTTGGTGGCGGGGTTGATGGGGCTAGAGGCAGTGTTGGCTTGGCGTTGGTACCAGAACGAAAAACAAGCAGCGAAGCCGCAGGAAACGATGAGCCAGTTTCAGCGCCAGGAGTTTAATGGGCTGTGGCAAAGACTCAAGGAAAAGACGATAGAGGTTGATATTAACCAGGGAATTAGTTATGGTAGTCAAGTAGGAAGGCTAGAGCCTTTTGACTAATTTGAAAGGAGGTGAGAAAAGTAAATGTTATCTGCCCGAATGAAGAAATTAACCGGTTTTACCTTGGTAGAGCTTTTAGTAGTAGTAGCGATTTTGGGGATTTTGGCAGCGATTTTGATTTTGGCGATTAACCCGGCCGAGGCTCAAAGAAAGACTCGAGACTCGACCAGAATTTCCGACTTGGCCACAGTCAGGCAAGCGGTAGACTTGTCGATAGCCAATGGAGCGGTGTTGCCGGGAACGACGGCGGCACCATTTTCCGGCGATTCGTCCGGCAGTCGGGACACGACGGCGGCCACCAACTGGGTGGGCTTGGTCGTATCCGACTATCTGTCGGTACTGCCGATTGACCCAAGACAAAATGCTACCGACGCCACCAGGCTATCTGACGGGACAACGACGATTGCGGCCGGCGGCATGGTGTACTCCTACGTTTCCGACGGGGACACCTACGAACTAAACGCCTTTTTGGAGTCGACTGACAACGCGGCTTTTGCCACCAACGACGGCGGCAACCAGAACTTGCGCTACGAGATCGGCACCAATCCTGGTCTAGGATTATCCTCGACCAACCCGTAAAACTACTACTTGATCGGTAGGAGTTTATTTGTTAGGCTTTGGGTATGTTTGAGTTACCCAATTTGCCATATTCTTTTGACGCTCTGGAGCCGGCGATCGACGCTGCCACCATGGAAATTCACCACGGCAAGCACCACGCCGGTTATGTGAATAATCTCAACGCGGCCTTAGAGGGGAAAGAGGAGTTAGCGGCAAAGAGTGTGGAAGAACTGGTGGGAGACCTTAATAGTGTACCGGAAGAGATAAGGACGGCGGTGCGAAACAACGGCGGCGGGCACTTTAATCATTCGCTTTTCTGGGAGATTATGTCCCCCTCCGCTAAAGCTACGGGGGATGCGCCAGCCGAAAAGCTCAAAGAGGCAATAGACAGAGATTTAGGTGGTTTGGTTAAGTTTAAAGAGGATTTTGCCAAGGCGGCCATGGGCCGGTTTGGCTCGGGCTGGGCCTGGTTGGTTGTGGACGGCGGTAAGCTCAAAGTCGGTTCAACCCCGAATCAGGACAATCCATTGATGAAGGGAGTGAGTGAATTTTTGGGGACACCGATTTTGGGCCTGGATGTTTGGGAACATGCGTATTACATCCAATATAAATGGGAAAGGGCTAAATACGTCGAAAACTGGTGGAAAGTTGTGAATTGGGCCAAGGTGGGGGAGAAGTTTGCCGCGGCATGATTAACCCGCTGCTGGCAGCCAAGCTGGTTTTTGTTTTGGGGTGGACTAATCTCGTAGGGTTGGCGATGGTGTTTTTGACCTGCCGCTGTTTTATTAGGCCCAAGCTGTTTGCCAAGCTGGTAAATTACAACTGGTACAAAAAGCTGTATCAAACGCATTGCTGGTGGTGGTATTTGTTCTTTGGTTCGGTAGCCGCCCACGCTCTTTTAGCCCTTGGTGTCTACGGCAACCCGTTTTAGGCTAAGAACAGGTAGGCGTAGGTAGCCAGGGTGAAGATAGTCCAGAGGGGGACCAGTTTGCGGGCGAGATTTTGGCCCAAGGGTTCGGAGAGGCGCACCAGAATGACCCATGCGGCAAAGACGGCGGTGATGAGGCCGGTAGGAGGCAGGGGTTTGGGAGAAGAAGCCAGCCAAGTTTTCCAAGCCGAAAAGCGCAGGACGGTTAAGTGAGTTACGGCCAGGATAAAGGCTAAGCGGGCGCCCCAGTACTGGAATTGCCACCAGCGCTTTTTGCCCAAGGCGTTTACCACCCAGTTGATGGAGACAAGCATCAGCAAAGCCATAACTATGAAGCTGGCTAGCCCCGGATAGGCCGACAGCGGCCGGGACTTAAAAACCCCCAACGGACCGCTTCGGGCTAGGGGAAACATGACCAAATAAAGGTGAACCGCCGCCAGCCAGAAGGCTAATACCCCTAGCTCTTTGCGAAAGACCAGCCAGCGGTCAAAGCGGGCGTAAAGCCGGCTTAAGGGGCCTAATAAAAGCACCAGGCCCAGAAGGGTGATAGAGCCGGAGGCGAGGCCGAGGTTTAAAAATCTTAAGCTTACAGGCTTGCCGGCGGCGGCCAAAGTGACGACGCCGGTGACTAGACCCAAAGCGATCAAGAAAGCGATCAGGTATTGGCGCAGTGACTCCTTGAGCATGTAAAAATAGTTTAGCAGATTGTGTTATATTTTATTAAACATGTGTTTTGTGATGCCGCTTAGAGTTAAATCAATCAAAAAGGGAAAGTTTATCATGGAAACTGGAAGGGCAGTGGAGCAGGCGTTTGCCGGTAAAGTGAAAGTGGGCGATTATCTTATATGTCAACAAGACATGGCGGTGGAGAAGGTTAATCAAACGGCCGCCCGCGCCATGCGCCAGGCGATAAAAGGGGTAAGCGATGAACAAAACTGACGGCGTGAAGCTGGCTTTGGCCACCGCCGGCTTTTCCGGGGCGGCGGTGTTTATTAATGGTCTAGTAGTTAAAGCCGTCGGTGACGCCCTGGTGTTTACCACCTTGAAAAACTTGGGGGTAGCCCTGGTGGTAGCGGCCATGCTTTTGAGTCGAGGCGTTGACTGGCGCCAAGTGAGACAAAACTGGTTTAAGCTTTTGGCGATCGCGGTGATCGGCGGCAGTCTGCCGTTTTATTTATTTTTTGAGGGGTTGAGGCAGGCGGCTTCGGTCAACGCCGCACTTATCCACAAGACCCTGGTGTTTTGGGTGGCTTTGTGGGCAATACCGGTGTTAAAAGAAAAAGTATCTTTAAAGCAACTTTTGGCTTTGGGGCTTATCTTTGGTAGTAACTTGGTGATAGGGGGGTATCAGGGTTTGGTGTGGGGGAGAGGCGAGACGATGATTCTTGCGGCGACTATTTTGTGGGCGGTAGAAAACGTCATCGCCAAAGTGGCGCTGCGGCAAGTGGCGGTAGACACGGTGGTGGGAGCGAGGATGATTTTGGGATCAATTTTATTGCTTTTGGCCACTTTAGCTACGGGTAAAATGGGTTTGATTTTTAAGCTTAGCATCGGCCAGTGGGGGTTGACGGCGGTTTCGGTGGGGCTGCTTGCCGGTTACGTTCTAAGTTGGTATCGGGCATTAAAGCAAGCACCGGTGACGCTGGTGGCTACAGTCTTGACTTTGGCCACTTTAGTGACCAACGGACTGTCGGCGATATTTGTTACCCACAATCTTAATCTTGGCTTTATATATCAGTCTGTTCTCTTGGTAGCCGGAGCCTGGTTTTTTTACACAGAAGCTAAAAGGTTGAGGGATGAAGGGCGTTTTGCGCTGCGCTAGGTATGCCTTTGCGCCCAACCGGTTAAAGTACTGCGGGCCGGATAAAAATAACCAGGTGGCGGCGTATTTGGCGGCAGGGGTGGAAGACGCGGGGTTGAAAGAAATTTTGGATGATTTTGCCGGCATGTACCCCTACCTGAAGTTAATTGGCGACAGCAATGGTTTGGGTCCGTTTGACGACAAAGTGGTCGAGGCCTACTGGATCGGCAGTAAGTTACTCGATGGGGTGGGGCTGAAGCAGTTTTATGACCATTTAAACGAGAGGCTGAAAAAACGGTTGAGCCTGGGGCAGTTGAAATGGGTGGTTAACAAAGTGCCCCAAGGGGCCAAAGCCCACCACAGCTTCCACGTGTTTAACATTTGGAATCGAACCGGGCACCAAGAGAGTCAACATACGGTGAGCTCGATGGACGCTTGTAGAATCTCGTGGGGCGAAGTGGTGTCAAACGGTCAGCTAGGGCAGAGTGAACTGCGCCTCAAAACGCAAAAATTAGTTTACGAAAATGGCAAGTTGAAGCTCGTGCCGGAGGTGGTGAGGCAGGTTAGTTGGCGGCTGGGGGACAAAAAGCTTATTTCCGGACTCAAAGCCGGCGATTTAGTTACTATGCATTGGGGCTGGGTGTGTGAGAAGATTTCGCTTCAACAGGCGAAAAACTTAGAAAAATACACCAAGTGGCATTTGAAGTTGGCGAATACTACAATTTAGGTTGGGCTCGGCAGCTATGGTATACTATAGGTTAGATAAAGTTTATGACAGAACTTGTTGGCAATTATCCAGACGGGTTAGGCGAGAGACTGGGAGTGGATTTCGACCATAAGTTACTTTTTAGATTGAATCCGAAAATACATCGTGATCTATTTAAAGAAGAAGACATTAAAGCCAGATTCGATGCTTTAAAGCCGGGTGAGAGTCTTTTTGCAGTGAGGTATCTTTCTAACAGTCTTACCAAAGAAGGCTTTTTTGAGTTAGCGACAGACCCCTCAGTTGGTTTAGACGAGCTGATTAAATGGCAGAAGAGACGAGTTTATTTATCTAAAGATATTTTTCCAGTTGAGTCTGAATTTTTTAGATTTGACCCCGACTCATGGCAGTCTGTGAGTAAACTTGATCGACTCCAAAGCGACGAAAGGTTTAGCCGGCTCGACTTGCGACCTGATGTCAGTAGGCACTTTTTGCCTTTAACCTTATTCGAAAGAACTAGTCCTTATGATGGTTGGTTAAATGTTGTCTTTGCCTGGAGTCTGACGCAGACGGATTTTCATGAACTAGGATTGACAAATGCGGCTAGTTTAGAAGCCTATGCAGAGGGTCAGGGTTCGGCAGTTGGCTGGGAAGCTTTGAAGTTTGGTTTAGCAGACTTGACTAGCAAAGTTTTAGTGAATGAGTTTATTGAAAAGGGTTTGTTGCCTCCTGAGGGGTTGGAGGCGTTTTACTCTAATTCAGCTTTTTGGTTAAGGGAGGCAGCGGTTAAGTTTTCCTTTGGAAAAAATTTAACTCCGCAAGGTATTTATCCATACTTGACTCACGAGTTACCCCGTTTGGATTTTTTGCCATACTTAGCCCAAAACCTGTTGGGGTATATGGTTGGTATTCCGCAACACTTAAAGGCTGGGCAGGTGTTTAGCCCTCAGGCAATGCACTCTTTAATTAGCGAATTTAATGATTTTGGAGAAAGGGTAGTTAAAGAAGCAAGGGTCTACCAGCCGGAGGGATTGACAGGGTTAGATTGGATAGATATTAAATCAGCTCAGTGGTATATAAAAGCGATGATTGGGGTAAAGGACTATATATTGAGAAGAAATGAGCTTTGGGATAAGAGGACAGACGAGATGTATGTTCAAGAAGAAGGGGTGATCCCAGAAGTTGCCGGATTAAGACAGGAAATTTTAGCCAGCGGGGGTGATGTTTCTAAAACACGAATAGGTTTTGATGTTAAATACCGGTTGCAACCCGGGACGGAGTAACTTAGATGTTGGTATCGGTTTTTGGCAACCCGGATTTAAAGGAAGATAGTTTGGTGGTGGGGTTGGTGCCGCAATTGCGCCGCCAGTTTCCTGGTGTTGAGTTTCGCATTGAGGATCCAAGCGAGGGACTGGCGCCACCCGAAGATGATTTGTGGGTGATTGTGGATGTGGCCGGTGGCATCGATGGGGTCAAAGTGCTTGACGACTTGGAGAGGCTTGACAGTCTGCGGCGGGCCAGCGTTCATGATTATGATTTGGCGATGGAGTTAAAGTTGTTGGCAAAACTGGGCAGGCTCAAAAAGTTTAAGATCATCGCCGTGCCTGTAGGAATGAGACAAAATGCTGCCCTGCAGGGAATTATAAAGGTTTTACAAGAAATTTCTAATTCCAGTTAATTTTCAAAAAGTGGCTGGCGCAGGACATGCAGGGGTCATAGGCGCGGATTAAGACTTCCATGTCGTGGGTGAGTTCTTGTTTTAATTCCACTCCGGGAGAGTCCATTCGGCCACTCCCGGAGTGTTTTTTCCCGGTGTGTTGTTGGAGTTTCCGGTTGACAAGGATTTTAAGGTCGTTTTCGATGTTTAATTGATTTTGGCCGGTGGGGACTAAGATTTCTGCGTCTTTGACCACATTGTCTTCAATCGTCAGGCGGTGATAAAGAATACCCCGGGGGGCCTCGATGACGCCAAAGCCGGTACCCGAAATGACGGCAGGTTTAACCGGCGGTTCGGGGTTAAAACTGGTAGAAGATAAGATGGCAATAGAGTCGTCGATGGCATTTAAGATCTCGATGGCTTGGGCCAGGTTGTTGTGGTAGAGATTGTCGGAGGGGAATTTTTGTAAAGCCTGCGCGGCGTCTTTTTGGGTTTGGGGGTTTAAGGAGGCCTTATTGAGATTGAGTCGGGCCAAGGCGCCGGTCATGTAGAACCCCTTTTTGTAGGTGTAGGCAGAGGCGTGGGAGTAGGGCAGGTCGACTCGATTAAGTTGGCCGCGGTAGTCTTCGCTGGGAATGTTGATGCCGTCGGTAGAGACTATTTGGCCGGCAAGGAACGAGTAATTTTCTCCCCTTAAAGCCAGATAGGGGATGTGTTGGGTTTGATTTAGGGGGGCTTTGAGAAAAGTGTCGATGAGGTTGAGGACGGCCGGGCGGACGGCGGTAAGTTTGGCTATAATTTCTTTTTGTTTTTCCGGGTCAGGGAATTTTAAAAAGCCGCCGACGGTGGGATAGGGGGCGTGAACGCTTCTGCCGCCGGTGAGAATAGACAGGTTGTTGCCGGCGTCTTTGACGGCAAAGGCGTCGTGCAAGAGTTGGTGCTGGCGGGGGTCTTGGTCGTCAAAATCTAGGAGTGAATCTTTTTGGAAGAGGTCGGGGAGGACGAAGATGTAAAGATGGAGGGCATGGTCTCGAATAATCAAACCATTTACCACCAGGCGGCGCAAGATTAAGGTTTGAGGCGAGGGAGTAATTTTGAAAGCGTTTTCGACGGCTTTGATGGCAGCCAGAATGTGGGCATTACTACAGGTGCCGCAGATTCTGGCCAAAAGCGTCGGTGCGGCCAGCGCCGCTTTGCCGCGGATGGCTTGGGTGTAAAATCTTTTGTATTCGGTGATTTTGAAGTTTAATTTTTCGACTTGGCCGTTTCTGATGGTGAGGTCCAGGCCGGCACCGCCTTCGATTTTGCTGATTTCTTCTAAAGAGAGATCGAGGTTAATTTGGTGCATGGATTAATTTATTAATTAGGCTTAAGAATTTTTGTTCATCCATGGGGCAGCCGGGGACTGAGTGGTCGACGGCGACGAGGTCGGAGAGTTTTTGGACTTTGTCGGCGTAGTCAAAGCGCTCCAGAATGGTTTTTATTTCAGCCTTTTGGGTTTGGTTAAACTCGTTTCTTTGGGCCGAGGGTTGGCCGGTGATGGCGCAGGAGCCGATGGCGACTAAAATCTTAGCCAGGGAGCGAATCTGTTTGAGTTTTTGACTCTGCTTTACAGAGGAGATGGCCCCCTCGACAAAGGCGACATCCATGGGCCCCAAATCAACCGAGCGGCGTAAAGTTTTGGCGTATTTAAAGTCGATTTTTTTGGTCCAGTCCTGCCAGTGTTGGTTTAAAAGTTCGGTGAAGATGATGGTGGAGTCTTCGCAGCAGGTGAAAGTGAACCAGCCGACGGTTAGTTTAGCCATAGATAAAGTGTAGCAAATTTGCTATATTCAGGATACTTTATGGAGAATAGCTTAACGCTAGCCCTGTCCCATGCCACAGAGGTCGGAGCGATCGGCGCGGCTAGGGCGGCTGGGTTTGGCGATAAGAAGGGAGCGGATCGGGCAGCGGTTAAGGCGATGAGAAAGTTTTTCAATACGGTTGAGTTTAACGGTCGGGTAGTGATTGGCGAGGGGGAGAAGGATGAGGCGCCGATGCTTTATATCGGCGAAAAACTGGGAACGGGCAAGGGGATGGCGGTGGATATTGCGGTGGATCCTTTGGAAAACACTAACGCCACGGCTACTTTAGGCCCGAGGGCGATTTCGGTGCTGGCGGCAAGCGAGCGGGGGGGTTTGTTTCACTGCCCGGAAGTATATATGGACAAATTGGTGGTGGGCTCAGAGGCGGCGGGCAAGGTACACCTTGACGTTAAACCCAAGGCCAACTTAAAAGCGCTGGCCCGCGCTTTAAACAGAGAGATACGAGATTTAGTGATCGTGGTTTTGGAGCGGGATAGAAACGAGGAGCTGGTAGCTAAAATTCGTGAGGCGGGAGCGAGAGTTAAACTCATTCCAGACGGCGACCTGATGCCGGGGATCGCCGCTTGTATGCGGGGGACCGGCGTGCACGCGGTCATGGGCATTGGCGGGGCGCCGGAGGGGGTGGCGACAGCGGCGGCGATTCGGTGTCTTAAAGGTGAGCTTCAGGCCAGGTTTTGGCCCAAGAGCCAGGAAGAGGTAGATAAAATCAGAAAGATGGGCAAGTCAGAAAAAAAAGTTTATAGTCACGAGGATTTGGCCAGCGGCAAGCAAGTAATTTTTTGTGCCACCGGAGTAACCAACGGTGATGTTTTACGCGGGGTGAGGTTTTTTGGCGGAGGGGCCAGAACCCACAGCTTGGTGATGAGCACCCAGACGGAGAAGGTACGCTTTATCGATACTACCCATGTCTTTTCCAAAAAAGATATCAATTATCGCCTTTAAGGAGGGTTTATGAACAAGACGAAGTTAGCTCAAACTGCCAAAAAGTTAGCGGCCCGGGGGAAGGGGATTTTGGCGGCAGACGAGAGCTCGGGGACGATTGAGAAGAGATTTAAGGATATCAATTTGCCCTCGACGGAAACAAATCGACGGAATTGGCGGGAACTCTTGTTTACGGCGCCGGGGCTGGAGAAGTTTATCAGCGGGGTAATTTTGTTTGACGAAACGATCAGGCAGAAGGCTAGCAGTGGAACGGCTTTTGCCAAACTACTGAAAAGAAAAGGGGTAATTCCGGGGATCAAAGTGGACCAAAAGTCTCACTCTTTGGCCAACTTTTCTGAAGAAGAGGTAACCGAGGGTTTAGACGGCTTGCGGGACAGGTTGGCAGAGTATGCCAAATTGGGAGCAGAGTTTACTAAGTGGCGGGCGGTGATCACCATGGGCAAAGGTTTGCCGACAGATGAAGCGATTGGGGCTAACGCTCACGCACTAGCTCGCTACGCGGCTTTATCTCAAGAGGCCGGTTTGGTGCCGATCGTGGAACCGGAAGTGTTGATGAAAGGAACCCACACCATAGCGGCTCACGAGAAGGCTTCGAGGCGGACCTTGATGATTGTCTTCGATGAGCTGAAAAAGTACCGGATTTATCTTCCGGGAATGCTCTTAAAAACCAACATGGCGGCCTCCGGGCTTGAGGCTAAGGCCCAAGCCAGCCCCAGACTGGTGGCTCAAGCCACCATCAGGCTGTTTAGAAAGACCGTTCCCGGCTCAGTGCCGGGAATTATGTTTTTGTCGGGGGGCTTGAGCCCGGAACAGGCTACGGTGAATCTTAACGCCATCAACAAATTCTCCGGTCGGCGGATGCCCTGGGAGTTGTCTTATTCTTACGGCCGGGCGCTGCAGGGCGAGGCCTTGGAGATTTGGGGCGGTAGACCCAAAAATGTGGCCGCGGCCCAAAGGGCGTTTTTGGATAGGGCGGAGAAAGTGGCCTCGGCCCGGGAGGGCCAGTTATAAATAAATTCTTGAAAACTGTGAAGATGTATAGACAAGACAGCTGGTCTATTGCTGGGAAAAGGTTTAATTCTAGACTGTTGCATTGTTTTGGAAACGCAACAGATAAGATAGATTTAAAAACGGCTGTTGGGTTTATAAACAGAACAGAAACAGATTTTTTAACTGTTTATACCCAGGGAAGCTTAGATGATTTTAAGGACGCGGAAGAATTACCGATGGGGTACTCTGGGATAAGCTATGGAGATATTAAGCATTGGCTTAAGAGAAAATATACTATTTTGGTGAATACAAATCATGCATTAAGCGTAGAAGAGGCCGTGAAGAGGGGAGAGTTAGGCAGCAGGTTGTTAAAAAGCAGATGGATTAAGTTAGAGGTTTTGAATAAGAAATTGACCAGGCCGATGAATAAAAAGACAGCGAGGGCGGCTAAAATATTACTAAAAAAAGGTTATTTGGTAATGCCATTAATGACAGCTAATTTGAAAGATGCGTTAAGATTTGAAAAAATTGGTTGTAGTGTAGTTCGAGTTTTATTGAGCGATATTGGATCGGAGCAGGGAATGAAAGATGAAAAACTGTTTAGAAAAATTTGTGAGAGAGTAACTATTCCGGTAATTGCAGAGGGGGGAATAGGTGGATCTGAAGATGCTTATAAGGCAATGGCGGTAGGAGCTTCGGCGGTGTTGGTAAATAAGTCATTATTTAGCTACCAGGACCCGTTTTTGTTTGTGGAGGCCTTGAAAAGTTCTATCAAGGGTGGGAGGTTAACATATTTGTGTAATCAGCAAAAATATTAATAAGTAGATATATAAACAGGAGGTTCGCCTGAGGCGAAGTAAGCATGATTGATAAAAAGACATTACGGGACGTCGAGTTGACCGGTAAACGGGTGATTCATCACTGCGACTTTAACATCAAGTTAAAGCAGAATGGCGTGGGGCAAACGGTGCCGGTGTCGGATGTAAGGATCAAGGCTTACTTTCCGTCGATTTTTTATTTACTGGAAAAAAAGTGCAAGATTATTTTTATTTCGTATCTGGAACGGCCGGGAGGAAAAGTGGTGGAGGAGTTGAGGATGAAGCCGATTGCTAGGCGCTTATCAGAGCTTATTAACCGCGAAGTGAAGTATTTGCCCGAGACGGTGGGGCCTGATGTCAAAAAGTTTATCGACAAAATGCGTCCCGGGGAGATGGTGATGTTGGAGAATACCAGATTTTATCCGGGTGAAGAGGCTGATGACGATAAGTTTGCCAAGGCGCTAGCGGCAAACGGCGACCTGATGGTGGAGGATGCTTTTGGCCACTGCCACCGGGTGCACGCCTCGACCACCGGTATTCCCAGGCACATTCCGGCAGTGGCGGGGTTGTACCTTGAAGGTGAGATGCAGACTTTTGATAAGTTAAAGAAAGACCCGAAAAGGCCCTTGGTGTTGATTGTGGGAGGAACCAAGACTTATGACAAGATCCTGGCGGTGAGATACCTGATTGACCGGGCCGACCAGGTTTTAATCGGCGGAGCGGTGGCCAACATTTTTCTTAAAGCCCGCGGGGTGGATGTGGGCAGTTCGTTTATGGAAGAACCGTTTGTGGACAAGGCCAAAGGGACGAGGATCGACCCGGTAGATGAGGCTAAAAGACTGATGGAAAAGTATCCTGGTAAGATAATTTTGCCCGACGACTATGTGGCGGCCGACTCGGCCGAGAAACCGAAAAAGAAAAAAGTGATTGATTTTAAAAAGGGTCAAAAGCTGCCAACCGGTTGGGCTTTTTTGGATATCGGGCCGAGGACCATCAAGGAGAACTTGAGGATAATCAAGCAAGCCAAAACCGTTTTCTGGGACGGGCCGATGGGTAAATACGAGGATGCCAGGTTTCGCGCCGGAACGCTGGAGTTGGCCGAGGCGGTGGCCGAGAACGACAAAACGACGATTTTAGCCGGAGGCGACACGGCGGCCTTGGCGGAGAACTTCGGTCTTATCTTCCGTTACACCCACGTATCGATTGCCGGGGGAGCCACGCTAGAGTATCTGGCCGATAAACCCATGCCGGGGATCGAGGCGTTGCTGGATAGGTAAACTTATGATAAACTCCTCCTTTGGAGGTAGGAGTTTGTCCTAAAGTGCTGTGTTTAGAATTTCGCGCGAAACAGATTTAGGGTTGTTGCTAATGTCGGAACTAGCCCAAAATAGCGGGTCGGTAGGGCTTAAAGGCTGGGCGAAAGAAAAAGATTTGCCTTACCGGTTTTTGAGCAAAGTGGCGGTGAAACTCAAGAAAGCGGGGCTGATTGTCAGCCGGCAGGGGAGAAGCGGCGGCTACAAACTAGCCAAGACGGCGGAGACAATTTCGGCAGGAGAAGTAATTAGGGTGTTTGAGGGTAAGACGCTCCCGGTGGGGTGCATGAGGGGAAGAGACTGTGTGGCGGAAGGTTTTTGCGTCCACAAGGGGCTGATGGGCAGGGTAGCCAGCGTGGTTGATGACCGGCTTGACCAGGTGAGTTTGGCAGAATTGGTAAGGGGATAGATAAATGTTGGTGATCGAAAATCTCAAGGTTAAGGCAGAGGGCAAACTGATTCTTAGCGGGGTGAACCTGACGATTAAACCGGGTGAGGTGGTGGCAGTGATGGGGCCGAACGGGTCGGGTAAGAGCACGCTGGCGTATAGTTTGGCGGGGCACCCTAACTATACAGTAGTAAATTCGAAGCACGAAGCACGAAATCCGAAAGCGTTTTTGAACGGGAAGAATCTGTTAAAGATGAGTCCGGACGAGCGGGCCAAGGCCGGGTTGTTTTTGGCCTTTCAGTATCCGGTGGGGGTGGCAGGGGTGACTTTAAACAGTTTTTTGAGGCTAGCTTTCGAACAGGTAAAAGGGAAGAAAATGGCTCCGTTTGAGTTTAGAAAAAAGCTTTTCAAGGCAGCCCGCGAGTTGAAAATTAAACAAGAACTTTTGGAGCGATCGGTGAATGAGGGTTTTTCCGGAGGAGAGAAAAAGAAAGCGGAGGTGTTGCAGCTGGCTATCCTTGCTCCCAAGTACGCCATTTTAGACGAGACCGATTCTGGTTTGGACATCGACGCTTTGAGACAGGTAGCCGAGGGAGTCAACCGGGTAAGGAATAAAAATCCCAAAATGGGAGTGATTTTGATTACTCACTATCAAAGGATTTTAAAATACATTGAGCCTGACCGGGTGGTGGTGATCAAGGCGGGGAAAGTGGTTAAAGAGGGAGGGAGAGAATTGGTTAACCAGCTGGAGGAGAAAGGCTATGAAGGGATTTAAAACAGATTATCAGTTTGGGTTTCATGACCGGGTAAAGCCTCGGTTTAAAACCAAAAAAGGTTTAAGCGAACAGGTGGTCAGGGAGATTTCCGCCAAAAAAGATGAACCAAAATGGATGCTTGAGTTTAGGCTTAAGGCTTTGAAGGTGTTTGAAGCCAAGAAAATGCCGACCTGGGGGGCGGATTTGTCAAAGATCGATTTTAATGAGTTGACTTATTACTTGGAGCCAACCGAAAAGACAGAAAAAAGGTGGCAGGATGTGCCGAAAGATATTAAGAATACTTTTGATCGCTTGGGGATTCCGGAAGCAGAGAAAAAGTATTTGGCCGGAGTCAAAAGCCAGTACGACAGCCAGGTGGTCTATGGGTCGTTAAAAAAGGAACTAGCCGACAAAGGAGTGATTTTTTTAGGATTTGACGAGGCGGTGCAAAAATACCCACGCCTGGTGAAAAAATATCTTGGTACGGTCATACCCATCGGTGACAACAAATTTGCCGCTTTAAACAGCGCGGTCTGGTCGGGAGGCAGTTTTGTCTACGTGCCGGCCCGAGTTAAGGTAGACAAGCCTTTGCAAGCTTATTTCAGGATTAACGAGCCCCAGTTTGGCCAGTTTGAGCGGACGCTGATTATTGCCGAGGAGGATTCCTCGGTTCACTACGGGGAGGGCTGCACCGCCCCTGCGTTTTCTGAAGGATCGCTTCACGCGGCGGTAGTGGAGATTATCGTCAAAAAACGCGCCCGGGTGCAGTACACCACGGTGCAAAACTGGTACAAAAACGTTTATAATCTGGTGACCAAAAGGGCCTGGGTGGGGGAGCGGGGGGAGATGATTTGGACCGATGCTAATTTGGGAGCAAGAGTGACGATGAAGTATCCGTCGTTTATCCTCGCCGAAGAGGGAGCCAGGGGGGAGACGTTGTCGGTGGCTTTGGCCGGCGAGGGGCAGCATCAGGACGTGGGCAGCAAAGCGACTCATTTGGCGCCAGACACCCGTAGCATCATTGTGTCTAAATCCATCAGCCTCAACGGCGGCAGGAGCACCTACCGGGGTCTGGTCAATGTGGCCCGGGGGGCTAAGGGAGCCAAGTCCAAGGTTATCTGCGACGCTTTGATTTTGGATCCCAAATCGAGAACCGATACTTACCCGACCAACAAGATTTTTGAAAAGGAAGTGACGCTTGAGCACGAAGCGACGGTGTCAAAAGTGGGGGAGGAGCAACTGTTTTATCTCACTAGCCGGGGCTTGAGCCAAACCCAAGCTATGGGGATGGTGGTCAATGGTTTTATCGAGCCGGTGGTGAAGAAACTGCCAATGGAGTATGCGGTGGAGATGAACCGGCTGATTGATTTAGAGATGGAAGGGTCGGTGGGATGAAGTGGCGGTTGATAGATAAACCAGGGAAGCATGTGGTCAGCTCGGGAAAAGACCAGCAGGTAGGGATAGTTCTACTGGTAGATAAAGGGGGAGAATACGGCGTGACGGTGGAGTTAGTTGGCGCGGGGGCGAAAGCGCTTATGTTGGGGTTGGTGGTAGGCCGCGGTCGGGAATGGATTAATTTAAGCACCGAGACGGTGCACCAGGTGGCCAACACCCATGCGGAAACGATGATTCACGGGGTGATGTTTGATCAAGCCACGGCCAATATTTCCGGGCTGATAAAGATTGTCAAAAGAGCCCAGACGGTGACAGATTTTTTGACGGAAAGAATACTCCTTTTATCTCCTTCTGCCCAGGCGATAGCCGAGCCGGCACTGGAGATTGAGGCAGACGAGGTCAGGGCGTCGCACGCGGCGACCGTGGCGCCGGTAGACGAGAACCAGGTATTTTATCTAACCAGCCGGGGCTTGAGCCAGAATCAGGCAGAGAGCCAGATGGTTAAGGGGTTTTTGGGAGTGGTAGTTAATAAAATCGAAGATGATAAAATACGGCATCAGGTATTAAAAAGGATATGTTAGATGTCAATAAGATCAAAAAAGATTTTCCGATTTTAAGCCGTAAGGTTAACGGCAAGCGGTTGGTGTATTTGGATAACGCGGCTACGAGTCAAAAACCAAAAGCCGTAATAGAAGCAGAGGTTGAGTTTTATCGCCGGCATAACGCCAATGTCCACCGGGGGCTTCATAGTTTAAGTGAAGCAGCGACCGTTATCTATGAGGAGGCTCGAAAGACGGTGGCCGGGTTTATCGGGGGCGAGGCCGACGAGTTGGTGTTTGTCAGAAACGCCACCGAAGGGTTGAACTTAGTCGCCTGGGCGTGGGCGGCGGCGAGTTTAAAAAGGGGTGACGAGATTTTAACCAGCGTGATCGAGCACCATAGCAACTTGATCCCCTGGCAAAGGTTGAGCCGGGCCAAGGGGTTAAAGCTGGTGGTGGCGGGGGTGGCCGAAAACGGGGTTTTGGATATGGCGGATTTTGCCAATAAATTGACTAGAAAAACTAAGCTGGTGGCGATCGGCCACATGTCTAACACCACCGGAGCGATTAACCCGGTGGCAAAAATTGTCAAAATGGCCAAGAGAGTTAGGGCGAGAGTGGCAGTGGACGCAGCCCAGAGCGTGCCGCACCTTAAAGTCAATTTCAAGGACTTGGGAGTGGATTTTTTGGCTTTTTCCGGCCACAAAATGCTCGGGCCGATGGGAATTGGGGGAGTCTTAATCAAAAAAGAGCGCCAAGAAGAAATGGAGCCGTTTCTGACCGGGGGAGGGATGATCTCGGAAGTTTGGCCGCAGAGGGCGACCTGGGCGGCGGGGGTGGAGAAGTTTGAGGCGGGGACGCCCAATGTCGCCGGGGCAGTGGGGTTGGCGGCGGCCGTGGAGTATTTGACCAAGCTTGGTATGGCGAGGGTTTATGAGCATGAAAAGAAAATGGTGGCTTATGCGTTGAAGAGACTTGGTGAGATTGAGGGGTTGAGGGTAATCGGGCCCAAAACCACAGAGAGTAGAGGAGGAGTAATCAGTTTTGTGATGGAGGGAGTGCACGCCCACGACATTGCCCAGGTGCTTTCCAGTGAGGGGGTGGCGGTTCGATCCGGCCACCATTGCACCATGCCGCTTCATAAACGTTTGAAACTGGCGGCCACCACCCGAGCCAGTTTTTACATCTATAACGATAAAAAAGACGTCGATGCTTTGATAGATGGATTGAAAAAAGTGAAAAACGTTTTCACTTAACAGGATATGGACATATATAGAGAAGAGATTTTAGATCATTACAAAAATCCGAGGAATTTCGGCCCCACTTCGCTTAAAGCTTCGCGGGGTGAACGGGTTTTTAAAGCCAGAGAAACCAATGCTTCCTGCGGCGACGTCATGGAGATGGCGGTGGTGCTAAAGGGAGGAAGGCTCTCGGCGATAAAATTTGAGGGCGAAGGCTGTGCTGTTTCCATGGCGGCCGCCAGCATGTTGACGGAAAAGGTGAAAGGCAAGAAGGTGGCCGAAGCAGAGAAAATGACTGATGATGAAATGATCGGTTTATTAAAAATCGAGGTCGGCCCGACCAGAAGAAAGTGTGCTACACTGGGCTTGGTATGTCTAAGAAAAGCTCTACCATAATTGACCGGCACATGAATCTGGGGGAACTAGCGGCAAGCTTTCCTGATGTGGCTGAAGTGTTGAACCGCGATTATGGTCTTCACTGCATCGGCTGTTTTGCTTCCGGGTTTGATACTTTAGAGATGGGGGCCAAGGTCCACGGCTACGATGACCACGACATCGACAAGATGGTTAAACGCTTAAACTCCTTGGTTGGGAAATAAACTCTGCCGCTTGACTGGTGGCCCGCTTCATTGACAGGGGAATATTTTTAGTTTTGAGGTAATGGAGAACGAAGCTGGCGATATAAACGTCGCCGGCACCGGTGGTGTCTTGGGTTTTAACTGGCGGTGCCGGGGAGAAAAACTGCCTACCCTGATAAACCACGCGGCTGCCCTGGGAGCCGAGGGTGGTTAAGACCAGGGGGTGGTGTTTAATGGTGAGGTGGCGACTGGTAATGACCAAGTCAAAAGCTGAGGCAAATTTGTCAACGGCGGCGTTACTAAAGGTGTAAGGAGTATGGCCGTCAAAGTCGATGGCTGTAAATGGTGATGCGGGCAGGGTCATCAGCTGCTTAATGGGTTTGAACCCGGTGGTGATAAGCGCGTCTTGGCTTTGGGGAAAGCCGCCGGGTCGAAAATTTTTCAACCCTTCCAGTTTCCAGGCGGAAAACCGGGCTCTTTTTTGCCGGTCGAGGGTGATATTAATATGGCTGGTTGGGCCGGGAATGACCGATAGCCAGGTGATATTAATTTTTAGTTTACGGCAAATGTCTAAATATTTTTTGCCCCAGGTATCGTTGCCGACTGCTGAGACTAAACTGACGCGAACATCGTTTTGAGCCAGCCAGACGGCTCGGTTGAAGGCGGTTCCTCCCAGAAAGTGCTTCTTTTGTTGGGGATAAACATCGACGACGCAGTCGCCGATCGAGGCAATCTTGACCATGGCTAGGGTATAATACCACGCTGCGGGAGAAATATGACTTCAGTTGGCAGAAAACCAGAAATCGGCGTTAGCGGCTCTTCCAGCCAAGAAGCGGTGGACTTGGTCAGGCGTCTTTTGGGAGAGAGGCTGCCGCGGCGGGGCGAGTTTGAGCCGATCCGGCCCAAGCCAGAGTATTTTTTAAACGGTGGCGTCAAAGATCACTGGGCGCCGCATTTCACTCGAGTTCCGGTTATAGCCCTGAATGAAGCCAGAACCTGGCAAGCCCTAGTACCGTCTTTGGTCATCGACCAAGCAGTGGTGATTTGGTCAGGAGCACTCCATGATACCCAAAGATTGGGTGTCATCGACGACCCGGATCACGGTGAGCGGGCCGCCCAGTGGGTCAAAGCCAAACTCGACGGCAAACTCAACCTCGACCAGCTTTATAAGGTGATGAGAATTTGTCGATTCCACTCGGTTAACGGGGTCAACCAAGACTTAGGCCCGGAAGCGGCCGTAGTCAGGGAGGCCGATCGGCTTGACAGGCAAAGGCTGGATGATTTTAACCCCGGGAGGTTAAAACTGCCGTTTTCCGAGCCTTTCATTGCCATCGCCAGAGACTTGATTGATCTCACCGACAGGTCTTATTCAAGCGTAGACGAGGCTTTTGATCGGGTTTTAGACGCAGGGGTGGCTTTGGGTATAATTAGGTCATGACCAAACCCCAAGAATTTCTCGGCCGGGTGAGCCGAGTGGAGCTGACAGGCCATTTTAGGTTCTTTAAAGTTAAGCTGGTTGAGCCCAAAAACTTAGATTTTAGCGCCGGCCAGTTTTTGTCTGTGGCCATCGGCGGCGGCCAGAGGCGGGCTTATTCGATCGCTTCGCCGCCGAGAGATTCGAGACTTGATTTGGTGGTGGATTTGTCGCCAGGGAGAGCGGGGTCAAAGTTTATGGCTGGGTTGAAACAGGGGGATGAGATTAGCTTTTTGGCGCCTTTGGGGCGGTTCGTGGTGGAAAACGAGGCAAAGCTTTTGTTTGTGGCCACGACCTCGGGTATAGCCCCGATAAGAAGCATGGTGCTTGATTTGCTTAATCAAAACGACCCAAGGTCGACCTATCTTTATTGGTATGTGCGGCAAGCCGATGCTGCGGCGTTTCAGGATTGGGACCGCGAGTTTGAGCAAAAAGTCAAGGCTAGAGTGGGGTTTTACTACCGGCTGGTTAAAAGCGGCGGGCAAGAGAGTTGGCCTGACGGGGGCAGGAACTTAGAAAAGATAAAAACCTTAGGCGGGGATAAAAACCGGGGAGTGTATCTTTGCGGCAGTCAAAAGATGCTGGCGGGTTTTCCCCAGAGTCGGGTTCATGTAGAGCGTTTTTGAGCCAACGTGTTATATTGAAGGACATGCAAAAGCCCCAACAGTTTACCGGCAAGGTGGCAGAACACATCTTGATCAACAATAAATTTCAGTACCTGCATATTGAGCTGACTCATCCTTTCAGGCTCGAGTTTGAGGCGGGCCAGTACGTTTCTTTTGCCATCGGCGGGGGAGAAAGAAGGAGTTATTCGATTGCTTCTGAACCGCAGATAGACAGCAGTATCGAGGTTTGCGTCGACGTTACCCCGGAGGGTAAGGGTTCAAGTTTTTTGAAAAGCTTAAAACCGGGCGATGAGGTTAGCTTTTTGGCGCCTTTGGGAAAGTTTAAGGTAGAAGACGAGTCCAAGTTGTTGTTTGTGGCAACCGGCTCGGGGATTACGCCGGTGAGAAGCATGATTTTGGATTTACTGGAGTATAAAAAAGACCCAAGGCAAATCCAGCTTCACTGGGGGTTGCGGCACGTCGATGACATGTTTTGGGTCGAGCACTTTCGCAAATTCCATGAGTACTACGATAACTTTACCTTTCACCTGACTTTGAGCCAGCCGCCGGAGCACTGGCCCTTGTGCGCCGGCTATGTGACCGATTGCGTCAGAGACGAGCTGACGTTGGATTCAAGCTGGGGGGTGTATCTTTGCGGCAATAAATTTATGATCGATGACGCCACCAAGCTGGTAACCAAAATGGGCGTACCCCCAGAGCAGATTCACACGGAGAAATTCTTTTAATTTACAATTTACAATTTACAATTTACAATTACTATCATGGCTAAATACAAGATCAAGATTTTGCGGGATAAGTGTATCGGGGCGGCGTCTTGCGTCGGGTTGGCGCCGGGAGCGTACCAGCTTGATGACGAAAACATCGCTTATGTGGTATCAGAGGAGGGAGACACACCGGAAAATATTCTCTTGGGGGCGCAGAGTTGTCCGACCAATGCCATCGAGATTTACGACGCGGAAACTGGTGAAAAGGTGTGGCCCAAGGAATAGCCTTGACAGAACAGAGGAAAGTGCGCTAGGCTACCTCTGTAATAGCAAATAGCTGCCCGAGATTAAAATTTAAAGGAGGTGAATAGAATGGCTTATTCATACAAGAACTCGAAGGGCGTGACTTATTATCTTCACTACAAGGACGTGACCTTGCGTGGAGGTAAGAAGCAAAGGATTTACTTCTTTGCCCGAGATGTGCGAAGCGGTGCTCTTGACGACCTGCCTAGTGGTTACGAGGTGATGGAAACCAAGAGAACTGGTATGCCTGTCTTAAAGAAAGCGTAATTGAGGAACTAGGCAATAGCTTCTAGCTCCTAGATAAAGCTTAGAGAAAACCAGCTTCAGTGTTGGAGCTGGTTTTTTTGGACCTCTCGTGTTAGATTAGGGACAATGAGGCGAGTAAATAACAAGTTGGTGTCCGTGGGTTTAGCGGTAACGGCGGTAGTCTTGGGATTGGTTTGGTGGCAGGGTCAACAGGGTAAAGAGACAGTAGCGCCGGAGATGACCCTGGAAAGATCGAAGATGATGGAGAGTGAGGTTGACCTTGAGGCGCCGATGAGTGAGAGTCAAAAACAAAAGATTGAGGCGGAGCTTGAGAGTGCGGCCGAGACGGCGGTTTTGGATGATGTCAGCGGGGGGCAGGCGACAGGGACAGCCTGGAGGAAGTTTAGTGATAATTTCTATCACCAAGTGGAAACCACGGGCTTGCCGTCTTTAGAGAAGGGGTTTTTTTACGAGGGGTGGTTGGTGGGTGAGGCGGGATTTTTTTCGACAGGCAGAGTGTGGCTGGAGGGGGATTTGGGGGTTTTGTACTACACTGCCGACGAGGATAAGACTGACTTTGAGTCAGTGGTGATAACGCTTGAGCCTGAAGACGGAGATCCCGGTCCGGCGGACCATGTTTTGGAGGGGTCGTTCTAATGACTCCCGTCAGGGTTATTAAGAACGTTGCCTTTTTTGGGTATTCGGAATTTAAAAAGACCAGCAGAGAGTACCAGCAAGCGTTTACACTCTCGGCCTATTTAGCCGAGAAAGGCCTGACCATTGTCAACGGCGGCGGCCCGGGGATTATGGCGGCTTCGACTCAAGGCGCCGAGTCGGTAGGGGGAGAGACTTTGGCGATTACCTTTTCTCCCCACGACGCGCCGGGGTTTGAAGGCAGGTACGTGGCTAACCGGGTGGACCGCGAGATCAAGACTAAAAACTATATCGAGCGGATGTTTAAGCTACTCGAGCACGCCGATTGTTTTGTGATCTTCAAGGGCGCTACCGGGACGTTGTCGGAGTTTGGTACGGCCTGGGTGTTGGCCCGGCTTTATTATCCCCACCACAAGCCGTTTCTTCTTTACGGCAAGTTTTGGAAAAAGATAGTCAAGGTGATCAAAGAGAATATGAAGATCAGGCCGGAAGCCGACAAGGTGTTCAGAATCGTGGAGACGAAAGAGGAGGTGGTCAAAGCGATCGCCGAGTTTGAAGAGGAGATAGGCAAGTTTGACCACAGACACTGCAGGATTTGTAAAGACAAGGCGTTTATGACATGAAGGTTTATTTGGCAACAGACCACGCAGGTTTTGAACTAAAGGAAAAGGTGAAGCAGTGGCTTAAAAAAGAAGGATATGCGGTGGAGGATTGTGGAGCTTATGAGTTTGATAAAACCGACGACTACCCGGATTTTGTTAGTAAGGCAGCTGCGGCCGTTTCTAACGATCCGCAAAACTCCAGGGCGATAATTTTAGGAGGATCCGGTCAAGCCGAGGCAATCTTGGCCAATAAGTTTAGAGGCGTCAGGGCGGCTTTATTTTATGCTCAAGCCGTACCAGTCGGCGTAGCTGATGTCACCGGGAGGACGAGCGACGATCCTTTTGAAATGATCCGATTAACGCGTGAGCATAACAATACTAATGTCCTTTCCTTGGGAGCCAGATTTTTAACTGTGAAAGATATCTTAAAAGTAGTTAAACTATGGTTAGAAGAATCTTTTCCGGCGCATGAGCGGCACGTGAGAAGACTTGAAAAAATAAGAAAAATAGAGGATAAGTATTTTATATGATTCGAGTCGCCATTAATGGTTTTGGCAGGATGGGGAGATTAGCTTTAAGGATTGCCCTGGATCGGTACCAGGACAAAATGGAGGTGGTGGCGGTTAATACTTCGGGCAACATGGATACGGCCGGTTGGGCTTATCTTTTTGAGTACGACACGGTTTACGGCCGTTACGGCAAGAAGGTAAAGACAGAAGGTGATTTGCTGGTGGTGGACGGAGTCAAGATTCCTTTTTTGGCCGTGGCCGAGCCAAAGGATTTGCCTTGGAAGAAGCTGGCGGTAGATTTGGTGTTGGAGTGTACCGGTAAGTTTAAGAAGCCGGAAGAGGTTGATGACCACCTCACGGCCGGAGCTAAAAGGGTGCTGTTGTCGGCTCCGCTTAAAGGTGAGGCTGGGGGTATTTTTATGCGGGGTATTAACGACGACAAACTTGCCGACGAGAAAGTGTTTTCCAACGCCTCCTGCACCACCAACTGTGTCGGTCCGGTGGCCCAGGTGATCGTTGCCAAGTTTGGGGTGAAGAAGGCGGCGATGACCACGATCCACGCGGTGACCTCGAGCCAGCGGCTGGTGGACAATTCTCACAAGGACTGGCGCCGGGCCCGAGCGGCATTTTTAAACATTATTCCCACCGATACCGGAGCGGCTACGGCCACGGGCAAAGTCATCCCGGAACTGGCGGGCATTTTTGACGGCATTGCGGTCAGGGTGCCGATTATCACCGGGTCTTTGACCGACTTTACCTTTTTGGTTGGTAGAAAGACCACGGTCGCGGCGGTCAACAAAGCTTTAACCGACGCCGCTGGCGGCAGACTCAAGGGGATTTTAGGAGTGAGTGAGACGCCGCTGGTGTCAAGCGACATCATCGGCTGCGAGTACTCGTCTTTGGTCGATCTTCAAATGACCCGGGTGATCGACGGGGACTTGGTGAAGATTTTGTCCTGGTACGACAACGAATGGGGCTATGTGGTGAGGATGATGGAGTTGGCCCTTCGGCCGAGCTCAGGGTAAACCCTCAAATGATGGTTAAGGTCACCCCGACGGTTTTTGTCAAAGAAGAAGGGGTGTATCGGGAACGGTTGGAGCTTTATGAAGCCTTCGTGGATAGGGTACAGCTGGATGTAGCCGATGAAGAGTTTTGTTTGGCTCCGACTTTGTCGGTAAGGCAGTTGCTTGAAGTGCCGAGCATCTTGGCTCGTGACGTTCACCTGATGGTGAGCGAGCCGGTGACACATCTTCCTGTTTGTGCCGAGTACGGGGCGGGGGTAGTGACGGGCCAAATAGAGCAGATGAGCGACCAGAAAGAGTTTGCCCGGGAAGCGGAAAGGCTGGGGCTTAAAGCCGGTTTGGCGGTAGATTTGGAGACGGAGTTGTCGGAGCTTAACTGGTCGGTGGCCAAAGAGGTAGAGCAGATTTTGGTGATGACAGTGGCGGCCGGAAAAGAGGAGCAAAAGTTTAATCGGCAGGCGCTGGAGAAAGTGCGACAATTAAGAAACAAGGGTTTTAGCGGAGAGATTTGCGTTGACGGTGGGGTAAATGAGGATACGGTTGTTTTCTGTGTTCGCGCCGGGGCGGACTTATTAGCTGTGGGCAGCGCTATCTGGAAGGCGACGGACGCCAAGGCAGCTTATGAGCAGTTATCTAGGCTAGCCACGGCAGCGCCAGGCAAGCTACAATAGAAACGTATGAAGTTTGATGTGGTGGTTTTTGGCAGTGCCTTCGTGGACGCGTACTTAACCTCGCCTGATTTTAAGATAGTCAAATCGGACAAGAGCCCGACGGGAGTGGCTTTGTGCGAGGTTTACGGCGGCAAGGTGGCTTTAGACAAGATGGTGATGACTACCGGAGGGGGGGCGACCAACGTGGCGGTAGCCTTGGAGCGGTTGGGGTTGCAGACGGCGGCGGTATGCTGCGTGGGCCGCGACGATTGGGGTTTATTTGTCAGAAAAAAGTTGCGCCAAGAAGGGGTAAGCCGGCTCTATGTCCAGCAAGTGGCCGAACCTACCAGCTACTCGACTATTTTGGTGAGCGGGGATGGGGGCAGGTCGGCTTTGGTTTACCGGGGGGCGAGCAATAAGCTTTCTTGGCAAAAGGTGGAGTGGGAGAAGCTGACCCCTGACTGGTTTTATGTCTCGAGCCTGGGTGGAGATTTGGCGATGCTAACCAAGATAGCCCGCCACGCCCAGAAACAAGGGATCAGAATGGCTTTAAATCCGGGGTCGAAGGAAATCGCTGCCGGGGAGAAGTTGACCACCTTTTTGCCCCATATAGAGGTGTTATTGTTAAACCGCCAGGAGGCGGCGAGCTTGACTCATCACCAGTTTGCTAGTCGCGACGAGATCTTAAAAGATGTGGCTAAACTAGGTTCAAGGGTGGTGGCGGTGACCGAGGGCAGGCGCGGGGCGACGCTTGTCTCCGGCAAGGTCAAGTTAAATCTGCCGGCGGTGAAGGCCAAAACCATCGAGGAAACCGGAGCCGGTGATGCTTTTGGCGCCGGGCTGGTGGCGGGAATTATCAAAGGTTTTTCGCTGGAGCAAGCCTTGAAGCTGGGGCTAACTAACGGCGCCAGCGTCACCGAGCACTTCGGCCCCAAAGAGGGACTTTTATTTGAGCCGGAGATCAAGGAGCGGCTGGGGTAGCCATGGCAGACAAGATGGAAGAGAGGATAGAGGGGCAAGAGCCGCTTATTAAAAGAAAGCGGTCGAGAAAGACGATTGGTGAGGAAGGGGGTCGGAAGCAGACGGCGATTGTGTTTTTGGTGACTTTAGTCTTGGGGTTTATTTTTTATTTGCCCAAAGAGCTTGGCGGCTGGTGGCAAAAGTTAACCGCTCCGGAAGTAATTACCATCGAAAAACCGGTGGGGGATGCCGAGGATGTTTCCAGCGTGGTGGGGTTTAAGGTTAAAATTAACGACCGCGACGATGCCGCGGCTGCAGTAGAAAAGCTGGTGGGGGAAGTGGCGGGAGAGTTTGGGGTGTGGGTGGAAGAGCTTTCTGGGTCAAAGGGGTCTTGGGGGTTAGACGAGACAAACCAATTTACGGCGGCGTCGGTGATTAAGCTGCCGATTTTGGTGGCCTACTATGAGGCGGTAGACGAAGGCAGGCTTGACCCGGAAACGCTCTATACGCTGGTTGAGGCGGATAGGTTAGAGTACGGCACCGGATCACTGCAGCACCAGCCGGCGGGAACCAGGTATAGCTACCGGGAGATTGCTGAACTTACCGCCAACCAGAGCGACAACATGGGGGCGGAGCTGTTGATTAAGTTTTTGGGAGGCTATGCGGCGGTGCAGCGGACGGTGAACTCCTGGGGGTTGTCAGAAACCGATTTGCGGGAGAATTTAACTACGCCGCAAGAAATGGGCGATCTTTTGACCCGGCTTTATCGAGGCGAGTTGATAAGCGAGGAAAGCCGGGACGAGTTGTTTGCTAATTTAACCAACACGCTGGTTGAGGACAGAATTCCGGCAGGGGTGCCGACGGGGGTCAAGGTGGTCCATAAGTACGGCAGTGAGGCCGGGGTGGTCAATGACTGCGGCATCGTTTATGCCGATACGCCCTACGTGATTTGTGTCTTGTCTCAAAAGGTTAACGCCGGCGAGGCGGAGGCGGTATTACCTAAGATCTCGCGGGTGGTGTGGGAGTGGCGGGCAGCCGCCCCCTAAAGCTGGTGGAGGAGTTATTTTCTTTGACAGACGACAAGGCTAAAAAATTTTTCCTGAGTACCGTTTGGGAAAATACCATCTTCTTGAAGGATTTCAATCCAATCTTGTGCATCTTCTGTGTCTGCTTTTTTAAAAAACACAGTCTTAAGGCCAATACCTTCTAATTCTGATTGGAGAAAAGGAAGGAGATTTCCCGGTGTTTTTGTAGAAAAGATTGCAGCAGAGTTTGGATTGTCAGGATTGAGACATTGGTGGGTAGCTTTAAGGAGAGAGAAACCTTGTTTTCTGCCGGCTTCAGGGTCCTGTTTTGTAAACATGCCAGCACCAGCAGTAATAACCCCCCTAGAAATAACTAAGTCAAACTGGCTCCCAAGAGTAGCGGTAACATCCTCGAGGTTATTTTCTATGATGGTGATGTCGTTAGGGTCAGCTTGATATTCTTTAAGAATGACTCCAAATATATCTCGAAGAGGATGTTCGGGGTCAACAGAGAAAAGATGATTGCGTGTTGGTTGGCCTAATTTGGCGAAGGCCTGATGTATTTGGCCGAGGACATGCGCGTTATAGCCGGGACCAACTTCAAGAACAGTTTTAACATTTAAACTAGAAAGAGCCCCAGCAAGGTCGGGTTGCTGGGTGTACTTAATTAGGGCTTGGAGGTCGTCGCGAAGCCCCTCTGGGGGTTGAAGAAGGTCTTTAGAGATAGAGTTTGTCATAAGTTGGGGTTAATTGATTTTAGCAGATAATTATTCGATTCTGATGGAGCTGGCGCCGGTTAAGATTTGATCCCGGATAACCTCTTCGGAGCAGTGGTTTTGGGGCTGACTGCCGGGAACAAAGAACTCGGTGTAGTTAGGACAACCCGAGCAGCCCAGGGTGCCGGTTAGGGGGCAGATGGAGGCGGTGACTACCGATGGCGGGGGAGTGAATTGGCTGGCAGGTTGGTCTTTTAAGGCTTGTGTCATTAGTTCGTGCCAGATGGGAGTGGCGCCGGTGATACCAGAAGCCACAGCCGCCATGGGGGAGTTGTCGTTGTTGCCCACCCAAGAAGCGACCAGGAAATCGTCGGTGAAGCCGATGGTCCAGTTGTCGCGTTTGTCGTTGGTAGTGCCGGTTTTGACGGCCACTTGATGACCGGGGGTGTTAAGGAGTGAGTTTGCGCCAAAGGCGGGGATACGGGCATTGGCGTCTGACAGGATGCTGGTTAAGATGAAGGCGACGGAGTCTGGCAAGACCGGGTCGGAGTTGCAGCCAAAGCCGCAGTCAAACTGCTTGAGGGTTTTACCTTCGGCGTCGGTGACCTTGAGAATAGGGTTTAAGTTAACCTTTTTGCCCTGGTTGGCCAGCGTCCCGTAAACCACAGCCAAATCGGTCATCTTGACCTCGCCGCCGCCTAAGGTCAGCGACAGGCCGAAGCGGCCGGGCTCGTTCCAGGTGGTGATGCCTAAAGCTTGACCCATGGCGATCATTTTCTCCACGCCATATGAGGCCAGCACCTTGACGGCCGGAACGTTGTAGGAGTTGGCCAGCGCCTGGTGAAGGCTGACTTGACCGTGGAACTTGCCGTCGTAGTTGATCGGCGAATAAGCTGGTTGCCCCGGAATGTTGTAGGTGACTGGCGAATCCTCAATCACCGAGGCGGCAGTATAGCCGTTTTGCAAGGCGACAGCGTAGTTGACCGGTTTGATGGCCGAGCCGGGTTGTCTTGGGCGGGTGACGACGTTGACTTGGCCGTCTCTGGCTGTATCAAAGTAGTCGCGGGAGCCGACCATGGCCAGAATTTCTCCGGTTGACGGCTTGGTGACTAAAGCGGCGCCGTTGGTGACGTGGTAAGGGGAGAGGCTGTCGACCTCGCTGGCCACGACGGCCTGGGCTTGTTGTTGCAGATTAAGATCTAAAGAAGTGGTTACCGACAGACCACCTTGTTCAACAGCAGCCTCGCCAAACTCCTCAACCAGAGCCTGTTTGACGTACATGACAAAGTGGGGAGCGGAAATGTTTTGGGTTTGGGGAGCAAGATAGACTTTTTGTTGTTTGGCCAGCTCTGCCTCCAGCGGGGCGATAGATTGGGTTTCGACCAGGCGGTTTAAGACTTGGTGCTGGCGGTGAATGGCCAAGTAAGGGTCGGAGCCAAAAGGAGAGTAGGCGGTGGGGGCGGCGGGCAGTCCCGCCAGTAGCGCGGCTTCGGCCAGAGTGACGTCTTTGATGGATTTGCCAAAGTAGCTTTCAGCGGCGGCTTCGGCGCCGTAGGCAGTGCCGCCGTAGGAAACTTGGTTAAAGTACATAGTGAGGATCTGGTCTTTGTCGAATAAAAACTCGACCTCTATGGCCAAAACCAGCTCTTTGAGTTTGCGGATGACGGTTCTTTCCGGGGTCAACAGGGCGTTTTTGACCAGCTGTTGGGTGATGGTGGAGCCGCCCTGGAGGTCTTGGTTTAAAACGATTTGACTCAAAGAGCGGGCGATGCCCCGGTAGGAAAAGCCGTTGTGGCGGTAAAAGTCGGCGTCTTCGATGGCCAGGGTCGCCAGCTTAAAATGCTCGGGGATGTCTGATAGGGGGATTAGGGTGCGGTTTTGGTCCCGGTAAAAGGTAAAGAGCAACTGGCCGTTTCGGTCATAAATTTTGGTTGACAGCGACGGTTTTCTGGTGGCAAGATCAGACGGGTGGGGCAGGTCTTTTAAAATAAACCAGTAAAAGAGGTTGCCGGCGATAAAAAGCAGGATGAAGAGGGTAAGGGTGATGGTTTTAAACCTAAAGTGGGGAAGTTTTAACCGGCGAACCAGTTGAACAACAACTGTGATCAGTTGGGCAACAATATTAAGGAGTAGCAGGAAAAGCTTGAAGATGGATTTGTAGGTAAACCGGCCGATTTTTTCTAAAACCCGGCCGATAAACCAGAGCGCTCTGTCCATGGGGTTATTATAGCAGAGTCGAAAGTTTGGCCCCCGATGATATAATTTGCTCTAAACTTATGGGTGAAGCAGAAAGAGATCAAGTAATGGCCGAGCTCGAAGCAGCCGTACCCGCTAGTGAGGGTGTGGTTATGAACAGGGCATTTATCAGTTTTTTGGACATTGAGGGTTTTGATGATGTGCCTGATGATCAACTGGAGGAAAAGTTGAGGGAATGGGAGACGATGAATATTTTAAGGCATCTTCATCGAGACTTGATGGCTGTAGGGGAGACACAGAGTGAGGCGGCGGGTTTGATAGGCGGAGTAACTCAACAGAGATTTGTCAATATATCCCGCTTTATTACCACGGTTTTAAACCGGCTAGTTGTTGAAAAGCCAGAGCTAGGTGACGACTTACCAGCTTACCCCTCGGAGGGTTTTTTTGAAGCTTCGGTGTTAGACATATTAAGAACGGTAACCTTAAATCCTGGTCATAGCCTTAATTTTTGGGTTCACGAGGATCAAAATTCAGTTCTTGACTGGGACGACTGGGAGCAGAGGCATAACAAGGAGGAAAGAGTCAGAAATGAATTTGAGCGGGAAACGGGGGTAAGTTACGAGAAAGTTGAACATGATGAGTATTTTGAGAGGCTGTTTGAGTTTGCGGCGGGAAAGTTAGATAAAAAATCTCCTGCGTGGTGGCAAAAAACTACCAGAACCGAAGAAAAAGTGATTATGGAGTATTTGCACTCGAGAGCAAAACTGACGGCAGAAATGTGGGAGACTGAAGTGGTTATAAGAACTAGGCTAGAGACAGAAACAGAAATAAGTTACCCTGAGGACAAAATGAGAGCTTTAAAAATCAAGGCGCAAGAACTAAAAGATTTAAGCCTTAAGGTTTGCCACGCCGAAAGCTTAGAAGATGTTTTAAGCTTAGGCAATTTAAACGATTTGTTGACTACTTTAAACCCTAACTTTGATGAAATTGCGAGAACTACCTATAGTTTTTTTGACAGTTGATTTTAACTGGCAACAGGGTTGATCGTGTAGGCGGACTCTTGGGGTTCGCCTTTTTCGTTTAAGGGTTTTTCGCAAGTTAGGCAGTAGTCTTTTTGGACCGGGTCTGACAAGATGATGTGTTCTTGGAGTTCTAAGTTTTCGGTCACTCCCGGCTCGGGAGGACGTTTGGTGGTGGTGTCGATCCAGATGCCGCGTTTTAAGGGCGGTTCCATGGCCGGCTCGTTGCCACGGATAAAGTATTCAAAGCGGGTTTCGCAAGGTGATTCGGGGTTGGGCCTTAGGCCGGTGATAGTGCAGACTTGAAGGCCGATGATGTTTTCCGGCCTGACCGGCCATTCGTCGGGTTGATCCTCTAGGATACCGGCCATGATGTCGTGCCAGATGGGGGCGGCGCCGGTAATGCCCGAGACTAAATAAGGGTGCATCGGGCTATTGTCGTTGTTGCCGACCCAGGCGGCGACCAAAAATGACGGGGTGTAGCCGATAGTCCAGTTGTCGCGCAAATCGTCGGTGGTGCCGGTTTTGACCGAGACGGCGTGGTTAGGAATGACCAGCTCGCTTGAACCCCCGAAGGCAGCCAGGCGAGCGTTGTTGTCAAGAAGAATATGGGAGATAAGGTAGGCGACTTCGGGGGAAAGGGCTTTGTCACCGGCTGGAAGCTGGCTAGCTAAATCGATTTGTTCTAGGGTGTTGCCTTTGAAGTCTTCGACTTTGAGGATGGGGGTGAGGTCGACTTTTAAACCCTGGTTGGCAAAGACGCCAAAAGCCACAGCCATGTCGACCATTCTGACCTCGCCGCCGCCCAAGGTTAAACTCAAGCCGTAGTTTGACGGATCTTCCCAAGTATTAATACCCATAGCCGAGGCAGTGGCGATCATGGTTTCGACGCCATTGGCGGCGAGCATCTTGACGGCCGGGATGTTGAAGGAGTTGCCTAAGGCAAAGCGCATTTGCACCGGGCCGTGGAAAGCGCCGTCGTAGTTACGGGGGCAATATAGGGGTTGGCCGGAGACGGCAAAACAAACGGGCACGTCCAGAAACATGGTCGAGGGGGTAAAGCCTTGGCCTAAGCCGGCGGCGTAGTTGACCGGTTTGATCGACGAGCCGGGCTGGCGCAAACGGGTGGTGACGTTGACGTTGCCGTCGATTTCCTCATTGAAATAGTCTTTGGAGCCGACCATGGCCAGGATCTCGCCGGTTCTGGGGTGGGTGACTAAAGCGGCGGCGTTTGAAACGTTCAAGTTTTCAAGCTTCCCGGTTTCGGTGGCGATAACGTCTTCGGTCAGCTTCTGAAGGTCAAGATCCAAAGAGGTAGTGACGCGCAGGCCGCCTCTTTCGACCAGCTGCTGGCCGTATTTATCAACCAGCAAGCTTTTGACGTAAAGGACAAAGTGGGGGGCTAAAATGTTTTGGGTTTGGGGGGCGTAAGTTAAGGGAGCGTCAAGAGCCTGTTGGTATTGATCTTGATCGATGTAGCCGTCTTCGAGCATGCGGCTTAATACCTGTTTTTGGCGGTTTTTGGCGGCTTCGGGGTCGGGGCCAAAAGGGGAGTAGCGGGTGGGAGCCTGGGGTAGTCCCGCCAAGAGCGCCGCTTCGGCTAAAGTCAGCTCGCGGGCGGCCTTGCCAAAGTAAGTTAAAGCTGCCTGCTCGATGCCGTAGGCAGTGCCGCCGTAGGGGACGTGGTTTAAATACATTTCTAAGATGTCGTCTTTAGAGTAGCGAACCTCGGTGGCAAAAGCCAAGATAGCCTCGCGGATTTTTCTTTTGATGGTGCGTTCGGGGGTTAAAAGCGTGGTTTTGACCAGCTGCTGGGTAATGGTGGAGCCGCCTTGGAGGTTACTCTTAAAGACGATGTTGACGGCGGCCCGGGTGATACCTTCCCAGGCAAAGCCGTGGTGGCGGTAAAAGTTTTTGTCTTCTATCGCCACGGTGGCATTTTTGACGTAGCCAGGGAGCCCTTCAAGTTCAATCGGGGTGCGATTTTGGTCGGCAAAGATTTCGTAAAGTAACTTCCCGTTTCGATCCAGAATTTTAGTGGAGACGGGGAAGTTACCGGCAGCCAGCCGACCCGGGGAGGGAAGGTCGTGGAAGATGACAAAGGTAGAGTAAAGACCGACGAGGATTGCGAGGCCAACAAGAAGAGCCTTTTTAGGCTGGGCACGATAGAATTTTTTAAGCCTTAAAAGGATTTTTTGCCAGAATTTCTTTTGGAGAAGTTTCTTTAAGTCTTTAAATTTTGGCATGGGAGTATTATAGTACACAAAAAGGCTATGGTTGATCCGAAAACGCTAAAGTATAAGAATGTGACCATTTCTGGTCTTCCCGGGGCGGGGTCGTCGACATTGGGGCTAAGTCTTTCGCGCGTTTTGGGCTGGGAATATTTTTCGGGCGGAGATTTTATGCGCCGTTATGCCGTGAAGCGGGGACTTTACGACCAAAGAAAGCGGGCGCACCACTCGGCAGCGGTTTACAGCGGCAAGTTTGATCGGAGAGTTGATTATCGCCAACGGGAGACGCTTCAGAAAAAAGAGGGAAAGATTTTGGATTCGTGGCTGTCCGGGTTTATGGCTCAAGGCTTAGTTAAAGTGTTGAAGATTTTGGTTTTTTGTAATAAAGATTCGCTTCGGGTCGACCGGTTGGTTAACCGGGACAACACTTCGGTGGAGGAAGCCAAAAAACACATGTTTGAAAGAGAGAGGGATAATTTTTCCAAGTGGAGCCGGATGTATAAAAAAGAATGGGATGAGTGGCTGCCGGCAAAGACCAGAGGGGCGAGAAAAGGCAATTGGCTTAACTTTCATCACCCCGGGCTTTATGACTTGGTGATCGATACCTACGCGGTGAGCAAAGAAAAGTCGCTTAAGCTGACGCTTGACGCTTTAGGATATAAATAGGTATATATAAGGTATGAGAAAACAACGGGGCGGACTAACGCTTTGGGCAATAATTTTGGGGTTGGCGATAAGTGCTTTGGTTTTGAACGTGTCTTACGGTCGCGCCCAGGAAGAACCTTTTGATTCCACTGGCGAACAGCAGCTAGATTTGGTTCAGGGTGAAGCGACGGGCTCGGCGATGACAGTTGAAGCGGCGGCTCAAAGTGAAGGGGTGGAGTATTATCTGCCTTACCCCGGAGTGTTGCCCGACCACCCGTTGTATTGGCTCAAGATGATTCGCGATCGGGTGCAGTTGTGGTTGACGACCAAGTCTTTGCCCAGGGCGGAGAGATTGCTACTTTATGCTGATAAAAGGTTGGGAGCGGGCTGGGCGCTTATTGAGGGGGGCAAGGCCGACTTGGGGGTGACGACGATTACCAAAGCGGAGAAGTATTTGGAGAGAGCTTTGACGGAAACAACGAGCTTAGGAGACGGTGGCGACGAGGTGAGGTTTAAGAAGAGGCTTGGTCAGGCGGCTTTAAAACACGCCGAGGTGATCGATAAGCTTAGGGGGAGGGTGGACGAGCTAGACCGGGCGGCATTGGATGAGGTGATGAGGGTGCCCGGCGCCGTGACGGAAGAGCTTGAGGCAGCGGCGATGGAAAAGGAAAAGATGGAAGTAAGGGTGAGGGTGGAGTTTAGTGAAACAGAAGTGGTCGAAGGGCAAGTTAGAGCAGAGACGGCTTTGGAGGCGTTAACAAGTTTAGCGGATCAAGAAGGTTTTGAGGTGACGACCAAGATTTATGATTTTGGCAGCCTGGTGGAGGCGATTAACGATGTTGCCAACAGCGCCGACAAGGCATGGATTTATTTTGTCAACGATAAGGCGGGAGAGGTTGGGGCGGGGGATTACCGGCTTAGCGCCGACGATGTGGTCGAGTGGCGTTATGTTGAACCGGTTTAAAAGATAAATGGCGGGTCGGTTTTTCTTGGTGATTTTATTAGTTTTGGCGGCGATAGCCGAGAGGCTGTGGTTTGATTTGGGGCCAAACGTTGAGCTGGTGACTTTGGCGGGAGTAGTTTCCGGGATGATTTTGGGGAGAAAGTGGGGGGGAGTGGCGGGGGTGATCGCAATGGTTATTTCTGATTTGGTGATCGGCAACACGGTGATCTTTTGGTTTACCTGGTCGGCTTTTTTGGTCATCGGCGCCGGGGGAGAGTGGTTGCGGTCTTTTACGGGATTAGGGCGGATTGCGGCCGGTGGAGGCTACGGCCTGGCGGCGGCAGTATTTTTTTATCTTTATACTAACTTGGGAGTTTGGTTGGTGGGCAACTTGTACCCGCCGACATTTGCGGGGCTGGCGAAGAGCTACTTAATGGGATGGCCGTTTTTTAAGATTCACGCGGCAAGCAGCGTTCTGACTTTGGTGGCCGGGTTGACGGCGGCAGAGCTAGTCGGTACAGTATTTACTGCCAGCAAGAGCTGGTTAAATTTAACAATTAAAGACTGACGATTCGCCTTTAGGGTGTGAAGCCATTGTCCCCACCTAAGTGTGCCAATTTTTGGCGGGGGTGAGAAGGCTTTTAAACTCGCGGGAACCAGGCGTGATTCCTGGGCTATGCCGTAGCTGTTACAGCCAGAAGACCGGCCTTAGAGGGGGTAAAGCAGTCATTTCCCGAGCAGGAAGTGAGGCGATTTTTTGTGGGCGTAGAATTTGATATCAGGGCCAGTTTAGCGGCAGCGACAAAGGCATTTGACCAGTCCGTCGCCAGCGGTTGGCGGGCGATTAAACAAGAGGGGAAAAACCTATTCACAAGGGGTAAAGAAATAAGCGATCCTTGGGGGGCATATTTTAAAACGCCACTAGAAATAAGGCTCGATTCTCAAACTGGTAAAAGGAAGATATTTTGGCAAGGCTATGATCGTTCGGTCAGCGCCTCGATGCGACGCCATGCCGCGTGGCTAAGGCTTAATGGGGCAACTAAAGAAGAGATAGGCAAGGCAAGGGCGGAGTTATCGGCATGGCAGGGGTTGGAGACAGTTATTCTAGGCCTAGAAGAAGGTGAAGCAGTACAGTTTTTGGCATTGCGAAGTTTAGATTCTAACGATGGTGTGGCCTTACAGCAGGTTAGCTTGAGAAATGGACGCCTGGCGTTGGAATCACAGTTGTTGCCGTTTGATCGACCCGAGCAAATAGACAAATTTATTGAGAGCGTTGAATTTATGGGAGAAAGTTTAGAAATTAACCAGGCCGAAACCGATGTGGACCTGTTGGTATTTTGGGCGGTTAAGGGTGAAGCGATTGATTTTAAGCAGGATGTGCCTAAATTGATTGGGGCGGCGACGAGAGCCGAGCAGCTGCCAACGATTCAGTCGAGACAGGCAGTGGTTGGTGATGTGCCTGAAGTATTAGCGGCGAACCCATTAGAAGACAGGGTGGTATCGGCTAAGCCGACGAGCTTTTGGTTTGAAATGGCGGCAGGGGTGAAAATTGCTTCAAGGTCCGACCCTGAAGCGGCGGAAGCGGCGGAGTCGGAAACGATAGTTTTGGATCGTCCAGAAGTCACGCCGGTTGTGTTTGCGGCAACCTCTGGGAAGATACAAGAAAGGGAAGTGATGGAGGGAGTTAGACCTGTGGTGGCAGTAAAACCTGTGTCGGCGGTAAGCCCTGCGTCCCGGCCCGCGAAAGCTTCTGGAAAAACAGGTGGGCGAGTAGATGTTGAGGCTGAGGCCGGCGTGATGCCTACGGGATCAGATCCTGTAGGACAACAGCCACCTTCAAGGATAAACCCTGAAGGAATCGAATCAACTCGGCCAGTTGAGCCCGACCAGCCGAAAGTTAACCTCGATGCGCCACAGCAAGATTTTGTCCGTGACTTTGTCGATCTGTCTGCGCCTAAACATTCTATGGAAGTTTCTGAAAAAGTGGATGTGGTCAAGGAGCAGGACCATACGGAAGCTTCCGGAAAAACAGAAGTAGGGCAACTGCGACCTTCAAGGATAAACCCTGAAGTTGTGAAAGTGGAGCCGCCGGTGTGGCAAGTGGAGCTAGAAGGTTTAAGCTGGCAGGAGATACCGGAATGGAAGTTTGACAACCTGCTGGTGGAAGGGGATTGGGGGTTTTCGGTAGCGGCAGGCTTAACCAGCCTGAATGAGCAAATTATGACGGCTAAGAGGGCTTTTGAGGGCAGGCAGTGGCCGATTTTTGATTTTTATTGTCAGGTTTCAAACGTTGTGGCAGCAACACTTTTTTTGATTGCGAACACATTTTGCCTAGATACACAGGGCTTGATTTTAGCGGAGGAGAAAGTGTTTGAAAAAAGCGGGGGAGTGGTTAGCGGTTTGACACCCAATTTCTTGAGGAAAAACGAAAGTTGATACGGTTTGAGTCAGAAATTGGTACTTGACTATTACTACAGACAGCGTGTTTATTTAAGTTTACGCACTATACATAGCGCAATTTCTTTCACATATGAAATGTCCGTTTTGCAGTCACGATGTGTCTTCCGTCTTGGAATCTCGTGACAGTGAAGACGGAGAAGTGACCAGGCGAAGGCGGGAATGTGCCAAATGCGGCAAGCGCTTTACCACCTATGAACGCCTGGAGGGGCCGGCCTTATCGGTAATCAAAAAGGACGGCCGCAGGGAACCTTTTGACAGAAATAAAGTCCGCCGGGGAGTTATCCGCGCCTGCGAGAAGCGGCCGATTACGCCGTCGCAAATAGAGGCGGTGGTCGATCAAGTCGAGCGGGAAATGCTCCGGAAAAAAGACAACGAGGTCGAAAGCCAGGCAATAGGCAAGGCGATTATGCGGCGGCTTAAAAAGCTGGACAGGGCTGCTTATGTTCGGTTTGCCAGCGTCTATATGGATTTTGCCGATATAGACGATTTTGCCAGGCTAATTAGAAAGAGTAAATAAATGACCAAAATGATGTCGTCACAACTGACCTTTTATCCACATGAGAGTGGGTTGGTGGATAAAGGGATTAATGGAGAAAGAAAGGATGAGGGCGGCAACGGCGAGGTAAAGCCCGCCTTTGAAGGCGAGGCGAGGCAGGTGATGGCCAGGTCGCAAGCTGGCTGGGACGTTGCCCGCATGAAAAAAAGAATGAAATTGACGGAAAGGCGCCTGGCTAATGGTTTGGGTAAGGCGGTGGCCAAAAGGACGATTTTGCGGCCAGGGGAGACCTGGGTGGATGTAGCCGAGCGGGTCGCCCGCGGCAACACCAGCTTGATCGGTAAAGGCCGACAGCAGCATCGAAAAGAGGAATACGAGCTTCTAAAAAAACACATTACCAACGCCACTCTACTGATGAGCGGCAGGCATCTACAGCACGGAGACGAGACGCAAGTGAAACGTAACATGGAGGTGTTTACTAACTGTTCGACGGCTTCGGCGTCTTTTCTTTTGTTCTACCTGCTTCTGAATGGTTCTGGGGTGGGCAGAGCTTACGACGACGACATGTGCGTGGTGGATTGGGACTATATGCCGATAGTCCGCTGCGTTTTAGACGAGAAACACCCGGATTTTGTTTGGGGTGAAGACGAGTCGGTCAAAGAGGCCAGGCATAAATACGGCAAGGTGTATTGGTTTGAGGTGCCCGACACCCGTGAGGGCTGGGCCCAGGCGACAGAAAAGATGGAGGTAATGGCTTATGAGAAAAAATACAAAGACGATGTTTTGGTGATCGATTTTTCCAAAGTGAGGCACAAGGGGACCAAGATCCACGGCATGCAGGATCGCCCGGCTTCGGGTCCTAAACCTTTAATGAAAGCGATTGCCAAAGTGGCGACGGTGAAGAATGCGCGATTGCCGAAGTGGAAACAGGCGATGTACGTGGACCATTACTTGGCCGAGTGTGTTTTGGTCGGAGGCGCAAGGCGCGCGGCCAGAATCGCTACCAAATTTTGGACAGACCCGGACATTTTAGACTTTATTGATATTAAGCGGGGCGGGTTTTTGTGGAGCGCCAACAACTCGGTCGCGGTGGACGAGAAGTTTTGGCAGCAAAAGACCAAGCACGCCAGAAAGGTATTGACGGCGATTGCTCATGCCAGCTACCACCACGATACGGGCGAGCCTGGGTTTGTCAATCAACACCGCTTGGTGCAAAACGACGACAAGTTTGCCGGCTACTTTAACGGTAAGTACGCGGAGAGCAAAAAGTACCAGGTGGGTAAAATCACCCGAAAGATGTTGGCGCGCTTGGCCAAAAACGCCTCGAGTAAAGTGTATATGCAGATTCCCAACCCTTGCGGCGAGATTACGCTTAATATGTTGGGGGCTTATTGCGTTATTGGCGACGTGGTGCCGTTTCACGCCCCAGACGTAGATACGGCCGAGGAGGCATTCAGGGTAATGACTCGGGCTCTGATTCGAGTTAACACCATGGACTCGCTTTATCGTAAAGAGGTAGAAAGAACCAACCGGATCGGGGTAAGCCTGACCGGGATTCACGAGTTTGGTTGGAATGCTTTTGGCTACGCTTTTCGCGATCTAATCGATGAGGAGAAATCGCGTGATTTTTGGATGACGCTAGCCCGGTTCAAGCGGGCGGTGGTGGACGAAGCCGAGCGCTACAGCCGGGTTTTGGGAGCAACGGTGCCGCACACCAACACCACGATCAAACCGGCGGGGACGACGTCAAAACTTTTTGGGCTTTCTGAAGGAGCACACTTGCCGGCGATGAGGGAGTATATTCGTTGGGTGCAGTTTAGAGAAGATGACCCCTTGGTGGCAAGCTACCAGAAGCAGGGTTATCCGACGCGCCAGCTTAAAAGCTACAACGGGACGACGGTAGTGGGTTTTCCGACCCAGCCGACTATCTGCCGGCTGGGGATGAACGGTAAGTTGGTAACGGCCGGGGAGGCGACTCCCGAAGAACAATACCGCTGGTTGATGTTACTGGAGAAATACTGGATTGTGGGCGTGGACGAGGATGGTAACCCTCTCCCCGATACCGGCAACCAGGTTAGCTACACCCTCAAGTACAAGAAAGACAAGGTTAGCTTCAAAAAATACAAGGCGCTTTTGAAGAAATACCAATCAAGGGTGAAGTGCTGTAGCCTGATGCCCCAACAGGACTCGACCGCCTATGAGTATCAACCGGAGGAGCCGGTAACGGCAGGGCAGTTTATGAAGGCCTTAAACGAGATTACCGGAGAGCTGGACGAGGATATTGATCTTGAAGCTTTAAAGTGTGAGTCGGGGGCGTGCCCGATATAGGATATTAGGAATTAGCTTCTAGTTTCTAGTGAAGTTATATTTAGCCTCAAGTTCCCCCCGCCGGCCCAAGTTGTTAAAGTGGTTTGGTTTACCCTTTGCGGTAGTTGACCACGGTTTTGACGAGGAGAGTATCGAAGCGGCCGACTCGGAAACGCTGGTAGGCCAGCTGGCTTTAAACAAGGCCTATTCGGCCGCCGAAACGATAGATAAACCGGCCTTGGTGATCGGTTCTGATTTGGTCGTTAGCCTCAATGACCACTCTTGGAGCAAGCCGGCCACTCTTGAGGAAGCCAAGTTTATGCTCAAAACTTTAGTCGGCCGGATGCATACCATCATGTGCGGAGTAGCCGTCTACGACACTGCCAGCGAAAAGGCGGTGATGAGTGTTGCTAAAACTGACGTCTGGATGAAAGCGTATACAGATGAAGTTATTGAGAAATATCTAAAACAGGTGCCGGTTTTAGATCGCGGTGGAGCCTACGGGATTCAGGATGAGATAGAAGGCTATGGCAGTTTGGTTAAAAGCTTTTCCGGGGGAATTACCACGATAATTGGCCTGCCGCTTCACTACTTAGAAAACTTGCTTTTGGAGTTTGGCGTCAAACCCAAAAAAGACTGGCGGCAAAAGTGTTTTGAGGAGACGGGGTATGAGTATTGACACACCAGTGGTATTATGGTATGTTTAGTATGATATGAGCCAAGTGGTCACTACCAATTTACGCATAGAAAGGGCCGACTGGTTGCAGATTAAAACCATGGCGGCCGAGTTGGGCATGAGCGTGAATAAGTTTATCAACCAGTTAATCAGAAGAGTCACCACCAAAGAACAGTTGGGGGTGATCAACGACTACCAAAACGCCAGTATTTGGGAAGAGTTGCCCAAGTTAGCGAAAATCAAGAATAAACCCGGCAAATTGAGTGCCGATGACGAAATCATCTATGCCTGATTCGGTATTTATCGATACAGGTTTTTTTAAGGCACTGGTAGATGAAGACGATGATTTTTACCGCAAGGCGGTAAAAACCTGGCAGAAATTTAGAAAAAAGGAAACAGTTTTAATCACCAGCAATTTCATTATTGATGAAACACTGACGGTAATAAGAGTTAAATGTCGCCTGGAAAAGGCCTTAAAATTCCGTGACCTGTTAGCCGAGAGCGGCGACGTAATAAAAATTGTCAGAGTGACCGTGGCCGACGAGGCCGGCGCCTGGAAGTGGTTTGTGAAAGATTGGCGGAGGTTGTCTTTTACCGACTGCGTGTCGATGGCCTTGATGGAACGATTGGGTGTGAACATGGTTGCCGGATTTGACCAGCATTTTACCAGGGCGGGGTTTAAGTATGCCCACTAAGGATAGTCAGCCCGAAAGGCGAGTACCCGAAGAGCTGGAACAGGCATTTGTGGATCTGCTTGAGCCGGTAGTAACCCAAATGGTAGCCGATGGGACGGAGGAGGCGAGTTTGTATAAACACCCTCACCCTAGAAGCGAGGTTCCTGATTGGTATGACCCAATTGGAGTGATTACTAATTTAGATCTTAGAATTCAGGATCCAAAAGAATGGAGAAAAGAACAGGTGGACAATGTAATAAAGGGTAAAGCAAAAAGGCCAAGCGTAAGGGATTTTATAAACGACAAGGTAGTTGTTATCGAAATTAAGTCCAGGAGGAGGCCGTCAAAACTAGAGTTTAGGAAGAGACAGGTAGAAAGAGCTCATAGACGGGGATCTAGCAATGCCGGACAGGCTGTTCAGGACAAACACGAGATAAATTTACTACTAAGGAAAGAAACGGGGGGCTTAGAACTTTTAGACACTCGTGAGTATAGAGACTTTAACAGGGTGGTGGAAACGCCGATAGCTTCGGGGAAGCCATGGCTGGGAATGCGGAAAGTTTGGGATTCGGTTGGCTACTGGCCAAGCTTTGATGCCTTATTAGAAGATTGGCGATCAAGCCCCGAGCTTTTGGGCCGGGTGTTGCCAGTATTAGAGAAGGCGCTTAAATGAAATTTGCTTTAGGTTATTTATATGCGGCTTGGCGACGGGCGATGGAGTAGACGTCGAGGTTTTTGCATAGTTGCTTATGAGAGATAGCGGTTTTTTGTTTTTTGCCTTGGCGAACAGCCTTAATTTCCTCGCGGGAGGAGAGGATGTTAAGGGTTTCCCGCCAAGATTCAAGTCCTGGCTTTCTAGTAGTAAGATTTAGTAAATAGCTCATTGAGAAAGCGTACTATTAAAAGAGTGAATTGTTAAGAGTGGTAAAATAACGGCATGTCAAAAGGATTAGTTTACGTGTTTACCGGTGATGGCAAGGGCAAGACCTCGGCGGCGTTTTGGACGGGAGTAAGGCTGGCGGCTCGGGGCAAAAAGGTGGCGGCAGTGCAGTTTTATAAAGAGGCGCGCTGGCCGACGGCAGAGCAGGATATAAGTAAAAAGTTTAAAAACTTTAAGGTTTATCTTTCCGGCAAAGGGTTTTACAAGTTGCCGACCGACCATGCTAAGCCTGCCGAGCACAAACAGGCCGCTGAAGCGGGGCTAAAAAAGGCGGCAGAGTTAATCGGTAAAGTGGATCTTCTAATCTTGGATGAGATCAACAACGCCGTCAAAGATAAATTAATTGACCTAACTGCCCTAATTGACCTAATTTCTAAGCGCGGTCAAACCCACTTGATTCTAACCGGCCGAGGGGCTACAAGGAGAGTCCTTGAAGGTGCGGATTTGGTGACGGAAATGAAAAAGGTTAAACACCCGTTTGACCAGGGCAAGAAAGCGGTTAAGGGGTTGGATTATTGAGTCGAGGGCGGGGAGATTGTGTTATCATTAAGTTATTATGGCAGACCTGCCCGATGACCAGAATCAACCCGCTCCGCCGGTATCCCCGACGACCCCGGTAAGCGGAGGGACGGCGGCCAAGGAGAAGGATAAACCCGCCTTCGCCGAAGGCTCCGGCGAGGCAAGACAGGAAGTCACCCCGATTACCGAGTATACCCGGCAAGTGGATTTGGAACCGGAAGTGGAGAGTTGGATGGAGAAGCTCGAGAAGGAGGAGGGTAAACTGACTCAGCCGGTGACCGACGATAAAGGCCAAGTGGTACTCGACGACAGCCAAAAGCAGGATAAAAAATTTAAGGTGGTGTTGCCTTTGACACGCGACGAGGTAGAAAAGGGTTTGCATCACAAGGTGGTGGATGGGGTGAGGTGGTTGGCGGAGTGGTGCGTGAGACTCGTTAAGATGTTTGGCAGTAAAGTTGCCTACAGGAAAAAATAATGGATCCAATAACTGTCTTTGTTGACCAGGCAAAATACCTGACCTTTTTGGCCTTTTTGATGGGGGCGAGCCTTGTGGGATTGGTGGGGCTAGTTTACCTTCTGGTTAATTTGATTAAGTTTAAAGACAGGGAGAAGCGGTCGTTGGAGTATGTGCTTTTGGAAGTAGCCGTGCCAAGAGACAACGAGGTCAAGATCGACGCGGCCGAGCAGATGTTTGCGGCGCTGACCAGCATCAAGAAAGGCGGGGGTTTCTTGAAGATTTTCAAACCCCAGCAGCACATTTCTTTTGAAATCGTGGGCAGAAAGGAAGACATTAGGTTTTATGTGTCGGCCCCGGACAAATTGAGGGATTTGGTGGAAAAGCAGATTAATGGGGCTTATCCCGGAGCCGACGTCAAAGAGGTGGAGGAATATAACATTTACACCGATCACGGTAAGGTGGCGTTTGCGGCTTTGAGACTTACCGGCACCAGCTACATGCCGATTCAGGTTTACAAGGACCTGCCGGTGGATTCTTTAAGTTCACTGACGGCGGCGATGGCCAAAATGGGGGATAACGAGGGGGCGGCGGTACAGATAGTCGTGGCGCCGGCAGGAAATTCTTGGCGGAAAGCGGGCAAGGCTTATATCTCAAAGACCAAAAAGACCGAGGCCGACCCGGAGACGGCCAAGTACAACATTGATCCAAAAACCTACGAAGAGATAGATAACAAGTGTAGTAAGCCCGGTTTTGAGGTGGCGGTGAGAATGGTAGTTTCTTCCACAACCCGCGAGTCGGCCGAGGCGCATTTAGCTAACATGGTGGGGGCGTTTTCTCAGCTTAGTTCGGATCATAATGGTTTTGCCAAGGCCAAGGTGAGGCTCAAAAAGATTTTTATGGTCGATTTTATCTACCGCTACCAGCCGGTTTTTGGGTCTAAGAACATTTTGTCGGCCGAGGAGTTGGCGACGGTGTTCCACTTTCCCAATAAAAGCGTCGAAACGCCGCACATTTATTGGCTAAGAGCCAAGAGGGCGCCGGTGCCGGCTCAAATCCCCAAGGAAGGGCTTTTTTTGGGTAAAAGCAGTTATCGGGGGACGTCGCGGTCGGTTTTTATCGGCGAGGACGACCGGTTGCGGCACATTTATATTATCGGCAAGACCGGTGTGGGCAAGTCGGAGTTGATGACCGACATGATACTTCAAGACATTAAGGAGGGCAAAGGGGTGTGTTTTATTGACCCTCATGACACGGTGGAAAAGATTATGGAGATGATTCCGCCCGAGCGGGCAGAGGACGTGATTTACTTTAACCCGTCGGATACCGAGCGGCCGATGGGGCTTAATATGCTTGAGGCGTCCACAGAAGAAGAGAAACACTTTGTGGTGACTTCGATCGTGGGTTTGATGTATAAGCTTTACGATCCGCACAAGACCGGAATTATCGGTCCCCGGTTTGAGCATGCCATCAGAAACGCCATGCTGACGGTGATGAGTGATCCGGGAAACACTTTTATCGAAGTGGTGCGGGTTCTGACTGACAGTAAATACGTCCAAGAGTTACTCCCGCGAGTCAAAGACCCCATCGTCAGGCGCTACTGGACTGATCAGATTGCCCAAACGTCTGACTTTCACAAATCGGAGGTGTTGGACTATATTGTTTCAAAATTCGGCCGGTTTGTGACCAACAAGATGATGCGTAACATCATCGGCCAGTCGGAGAGCGCTTTTAACTTCAGGAAAGTGATGGACGAGGGCAAGATACTTTTAATTAACCTGGCTAAGGGCAGGATCGGGGAGGAAAACAGTAATTTTTTAGGGTTGATTCTGGTACCGAAAATCTTGATTGCGGCCATGAGCCGGCAAGACACGCCGGAGGAGGAAAGGAAGCCGTTTTATCTCTATGTTGATGAGTTTCAGAATTTTGCCACGCCAGACTTTGCCCAGATATTGTCGGAAGCAAGAAAATTTAGGTTAGCCCTAACCGTGGCCAACCAGTTTATCGGCCAGGTAGAGGAGGATGTCAAAAACGCCATTTTCGGCAACGTCGGCAGCCTAATCGCCTTCAGGGTGGGAGTGTCGGATGCTAACTACCTCCAGCATGAGTTTCAACCGACTTTCACCGAAACGGACCTAATTAACATTGAGCGGTTTAACGTCTACGTCAAAACCATCGTCAACAACGAGCCGGTGCCGCCCTTTTCCATGGACTTGACTAAAGACATGGGTCAGGCAAAGGCGCAGAGGAACGACAAGGTGGCGGAGATGGTCAAGCAATTGAGCCGGCTTAAATACGCCAGGGACATGGGTGTGGTCGAGGCGGAGATTTCCCAGCGGGCCAAACTTTAGGATTTTTGTGCTATAGGGTATAATACGGGGTTATATGGAAAAAGTAGTCGCCAGAGATTCTGGGGTGGAAGTAATATTTAAGCACCCAGAAACTCCTCAATGCCCAAACGGCATGACGAGTAGTAGGAACTACAAGGTTACCAAGGTAGTTGAGGGGGTTAACCAGCGACAAGCGGAGGCGATGTTTGAAACAGACGCGGCATTTAGGCTTGGCGCGGTGCCCCGGTGTGGCGCTTGCGGGATTCTTTACAAGGTGGCCGGGTCGGAGCTGCCGTTGGCAGGGTGAGTTTGGTAGTTGTCTGAAGGCAGAGTTTGTTGTACCATTGAATTGTATTAGTAAATAGTCTGGTTGATGGTTCGAATGGCTAAGGTTTTGATTGAAAAAAGGATTGAGGCGATAAAATTAAGAAAGTTAGGAAAAAGCTACTCCCAGATTAAAAACAAGTTGGGTGTGAGTAAAAGCACTTTGAGCTATTGGTTGAGAAGATACCCTCTATCGAAAGAAAGGATTAGAGAGCTTCAGAAAAGTGAGAGGGCAATTGAAAAATACAGAGAAACAATGCGAAGAAAAAGAGAGGAGCGGTTAAGAGGCGTTTACAAGAAAATGAAGAAGAAACTATTGCCGCTTACAAAGAAACAGTTGTTGATAGCAGGTCTGTTTTTGTATTGGGGAGAAGGGTTAAAAGCAAGCCAGTCTCAGGTTAATTTCAGCAACAGCGATCCGGAAATGGCGAAGTTTTATTTATATTGGCTAACTAGAGCGTTGGGGATTAGCAGAAGAAAAATTAAGGTAAGATTACATCTTTACAGAGATATGAATATTAACGCGGAGACAAAATATTGGAGCGAGCTATTAAGAATACCGAGAAGTCAATTTACTAAACCCTATATTAAAAACACAACCCTTAAAAGTATTACTTATAAAGGGTTTGGGCACGGCACGTGTGATATTAGATACGGAAACGTTGGTTTAAAAGAAGAAATAATAATGGGGATAAAGGCGATTTCGGATAAACACTCAAGACTTTCGTGATAAAATACGCTTAGGCGGATAGCTCAATGGTAGAGCGGTGCTCTTATACAGCATTGGTTGTGGGTTCGACTCCCGCTCCGCCTACAAGATGGTCGGTGGTTCGAGTCCAGCCCGGCCTACCGCGTCAAACGCGGCCAGTCCCTGCCCGAAAGAGCAGGTTTTTTATGACTTTTGAAAAGCCACGCCATAGATTGCTACCAAAAAGGGATATCAAAGAGGCCTTGAACGAGATGCAGGCTCTTGCTTTTCGCGGAATTTGCGGCGAGATACTTGCAGGGAGGGAGATTCAAAAATTTGATATGTATTTGTTCGGCTCCATTTCTAGAGGAACATTTGATGATGACTCCGATATAGATGTTTTGTTAGTGCTTGAAGGCGACCAAAAAACTAGTAGTGGGGTGCAGGAGATAAGCCCAAGACTTCAATTTTGGTTGGTAGTTGAATTAACAAGAGTTCGTCCCAAAATTGAAGAGGAATTGGGTAGGTCAGTTGAGATCGCTTTTGCCACTTATGATGACCTGGAGATTGCTAGAGAATCTCTTCGTGACGGTATGTGGAATCATTTAACGCGAATCTATAGAGATCTTAAGCCTTTGACTGACAAGGATTCGAGAGAGTTTATAGCTCTTTGAGGCTGGCGGGGGCTTCGGCTTTGTTTTTGACTACGTCCAGGTATTTTTCGGTGGTACTAAGCCTCTTGTGGCCGACAAGCTTGGACACCAAGGTTAAGGGGGTGCCGGCCGTCAGCTGGTGGGCGATAAAGGTGTGCCTTAAATCGTTGACCTTGGCGTTTTTGATGTCTGACAATTTAAAGAAGCGGTCGATGGCGGTGCGGATGTTTCTAATCAAAAAAGGCCGGCCGGTTTTGGTGACAAAGACTTTTTGGCTTTTGGTTTTGGGGCGGGGTTTAAGGTAGTCGGCCAAGGCTTGGTGAGCGGCTTTGTTTAGAGGCACAACTCGTGAAGAGTGGGATTCGTAGGCACGAATGGTGAGTTTGTTGTCGTCGACGTCGTTTAACTCAAGGTTGGCCAGCTCGCCGATTCTGATGCCGGTTTGGAGCAGCAACTCGACGATGGCCCTGATCCTAATGTCGTCGCGGCAGACGTCGCGCAGGGCGCGATATTCCATTTTAGTTAAAACCCGGGGCGGTTTGATGTCGTACTTGGGGTGGGAGACGGCAGCGGCAGGGTTGGTGGTGATTGCTTTTTGAGCCAGCAAAAAGCGGCAGAAGGTTTTGATGGAGTTTAGCTTGCGGCTAATGGACTTGGCGGTGTATTTCTTGTCGGCAAGATATTTTTTGAAGTCTTCGATGTGGCTGGTGGTAAGATTATTTGGTTGGTGAACTTTTTTGGGAGCGACAAACTGGATTAGTTGGTCGACGTCCTTGTTGTATGCTAGGATAGTGGACGTGGAGCGATTCTTGTTTTTAAGATCTTCGACAAAGGCAGTCCTGGCGGCTTTAAGATCGTTTGGTTTAACCATAAATTCTGAGGCAGAAGTAGCTTATAATAGCAACAACAGGGATAGGTGTCAATGAGAAAAAAACGACTTCTAACTTATCTTATTATGTTAGTGAGTTTGTTGGTTTCGGGTAAGCTGACTCGCGATATCGTTAAGCTTTGGCGGGCCGACGAGCGCCTGATTGAGGCCCAAGCGGAATTAACTAAGGTTCAGGAGGAACAGCTGAAGCTGAAGCGGGAGTTGTCTGAGGCGGAGGGAGAGTTGTGGTGGGAAAGACAAGTGAGGGATACTTTGCGGATGGCGAAAGAAGGAGAAGTGGTGGTGGTGGTGCCGGACGAGGTGAAGAATCAATCGGGGGGAGCGGCCGATTTGAACCCGGTTGACGGGGTCGGGGAGGAAAGCAATCTAACTAAGTGGGTCAAGGCGTTTGCTATAATAGGGCAATAATATGGGTTTACTTGATGATCTGATCAGCAAGCACGTTAAGCGGCGAGAACTGCTGTTGGTAGATAAATCGATGGAGGGGAGAGAGAAGAGGTTTCGCCGCCGGCCGTTTATTACCGTGTCGCGCGAGGCGGGCAGCGGGGGGCGGCCCGTCGCCCAAGCGGTGGCCAAAAAGCTGGGGTTTAAGTTTTACGACAGGAAAATTATTGAACTAACTGCCAAAAAAGCCAAAAGGAGAGAAAATTTAATTGCCTCGCTGGACGAGAGGGAAAGGGGCCTGGTGGACGACTTGGTTCACTCGCTGTTAAACCCCGATTATGTATCGGAACAAAGCTACATCAAAAGTCTTTGTGAGGTGATGTTGTCTTTGGCGCATAAAGGAGCTTGTGTGCTTTTGGGCAGGGGAGGGAATTTTGTTACTTCCCAGTACGGCGGGCTTCATGTGAGGATAGCGGCGCCGTTTTTGGTTCGGGCCGGCTATACGGCGCAATACGAGGACTATACGATTTTTAAAGCCAAGGATAGGGTAAAAAAGTTTGACCAGAGAAGGAAGGAATTTATCAAGCAGTACTTTGGCAAAGATCCTTCCAACGACAACTATTATGACTTGGTGGTGAACACGACTTATTTTAATATCAATGAGGCTAGGGATATTGTGGTGGCTGCCTTTGTGAAAAAGTTTCCGGACTGGAAGAAGTTTCGCTAGGCGATTATAATAGAATGTTCTTTAACATAGCGGGTGGGAGGTAAGTATCTCGTGAGGCTCAAGGTAGTGGGCCCCTCCGAGGGTAACTTCGGAGAGAGAACCCGGCTCATAACGGAGAAATCCCGGTTAAGACCGAGGATAACCCCGTGGGAAGTCGAGGGCATATAGAAATATATAGTCCGAGACCCCGTAACGACTGATTCCCGGTGAAAACCGAGGATGAGATGGTGACCGATGCTTCGGCCCATCACACGCCGGGCTCCCGGTCACGACGATAGTCGGACCGAGGATGATGGTATAGTCTAACTCTGGAAAACAGAGGCATAATCTCACTTAATCTGGGAGCGTAACCCAGAACCCGCTACCAAATTAGCCTCTAGGCGTTAGCTTCTAGCTCCTAGACAGCCCCGATTTTTCGGGGCTTTTGGTATTGACATATTCGGTAAATGTTCGCATAATGGAACTATGGCTAAATCTGCCCAACGGTTGGAAGCGAGACGGCTACGACGGCAAGGCTACAGCATTAACGAGATCGCCTCAAAGGTGACAATATCTAAACGAACTGTAAGCAGGTGGTGTAGAGATATTGTGTTGAATAGGCGACAGAAGAAAATTTTGTGGGCGAGGGCCAAATCTAAATACGCGATTAATTTTAGAAAATACCTTGAAAGAAAAAGTTTAAGAACCAAAAACAAAATTAAAACCCTTAGGGTAAAAGGGATAAATAAGATTGGGAGTTTGTCCGAAAGGGAACTATTTGTCGTTGGTGCCTCTCTGTATTGGGCGGAAGGATTTAAAAAAGACACGAGAATCGGTTTTGCTAACTCTGATCTGGATATGATTAAGTTGTTTATTAGGTGGTTAACGAAGTGCCTAAAGATTACCAAAGATAATTTGACTTTTTGTGTAACCGTCAATGCTTCGTATAGAAGAAAAATTGCTGAAATTGAGCGGTATTGGGTAAAGAGTTTAGGCGTTAGTAGAAAGCAATTCACCAGGCCGTTTTTCCAAGAAGTTAAATGGAGGAAGAAGTATGAGAAACCGGAGGAATATCATGGCGTGTTAAGGGTAAGGGTAGTTAAGAGCCTGGATTTGTTGAGAGAGGTTAATGGTTATATTGAAGGGTTGAGGCGAAGTGTATAGCAATTTGGTAAAATACTTGTGCGGCAGGGTAGCTCAGTTGGTGGAGCACGGGATTCATAAACCCGCGGTCGCGAGTTCGATCCTCGCCCCTGCTACTAGGAAGCCTTTTTAATTTCCTGATGATCGGGCCAGACGGGGCGAGTCATTTTTTCCCACCAGTAAAACTGATTGCCTTTCTTAAAACTCATCTTGGCTAGAAATTTTTCCTCGTTTGAATCAGGGCGAGCCAGCCAGTCAATGTCGTCAATCCCGAGTTTTCCCAATCTTTTTTGGCATTCGGCAAATAAGGCCTCGTCAACGCCTACGTCTTTATCTTTAGGCAACACCATAATGTTTTCGCCCATGGCCCAGGTTCTAAACATTACCCGACAAAAAAGAAAACCAACAATTTGTCCGTCTTTGTTCGCTACTAATAAGATGTCGTCGTTTTTTTGCTTGAGCCAGGCGGTTAAATACTTTTGATCGTAAAAACCGGTTTCACCCACTTGAAAGTCCTGGTTCAAAACCCCTGGTTTATAAATCTGGTCAATATCTTGTTCGGTTAAATCCCGAACCACAATCTCCATACCAAGATGATTATACCCTTTTGAGGGGCACCTGGGACAGCTTGGTAAGTTCTTCCTGGTTGTCGTTTGGAGCCGTTTTGTTTCTGGTGATTTTTGAGCATTTGTCGCACTGGTGGAAGATAATCGGTTTGCCTGATTTTATCTGTAGACCAATGGGTGGCATCAGCCCGCCGCAGTCGGCGGCCCGGTCGCCGGGAGTCAGCTCGTCGACGTGTTTAGAATAGAGGCAATTAGGGCAGTGGTTGGTGTAGCCGGAGCCGCGGACTTTTTGGCCGCAGTGAGCACAGGTGAAATTTTCGGTGACTTTGACAAAAGCCATTTTGGTGATAGAATAGCACAAGTTGAAAAGTTAATTAAACGCGACGATCCGGAGGGTTGGAACCGGGGAGCGGACTCTAATCAAGTACGGAGGCAAAACCGTAAAAAGACAGCAGCGTATGTTGCCATAATCGGATAAAGTACGTGTCATAAGAGAACCCTCGTTTGACCATTTACTGTTGTGGCAAAGCGAGGGTTTTTTTGTTAGGCGCGTAGCTTAGTTGGTAAAGCACTTGTCTCCAAAACAAGCGAGCGCAGGTTCGACCCCTGCCGCGCCTGCCACTTTGACAGTTATATCAATTAGTTAAATAATGAAAGAAAATATGAAAAATATAAAACGAGTTTTATCCGGCATCAGAGCCACCGGCAGGTTGCATTTGGGCAACTACCTGGGCATGGTCAAAGGCATGCTGGAGTTACAAGATAATCCGGGCTACGAGATTTTTTACATGGTAGCCGATCTTCATTCGATGACCACGCCGTACGACCAGAAAACCTTGGCGTCAACGGCTAGGGAGGTGGTATTAGACTATCTTTCTTGCGGTCTAGAGCCTGACAAAAGTGCGGTTTTTCTTCAGTCGGATTTAGCCGAGCTCCATACAGAACTGATGTTTTATCTGTCCACGGTAGTGACTGTTGCCCGGATGCAGCACCTGCCGACATTTAAAGAAAAAGTTAAACAATATCCCCAAAATGTGACCATGGCGTTGTTAAACTATCCGGTGCTGATGGCGGCGGATATTTTGATTTATAAATCGTCTGACGTACCGACGGGCATAGATCAAGAGCCGCACTTGGAAGTGGCCCGGGAAATCGCCCGGAAGATGAACGAGGCGTTTGGCACTGATTTTCCCGAACCGAAGCGTTTTGGAACTCGCGGCGAGTACGTGCCGAGCTTAACCGATGAGGGCAAGATGAGTAAATCTGTCGAGGGCAGCTATATCCAGTTGACGGATGATTTGGAAACGATCAAAAAACGGCTGGCAGCAGCGCCGACGGATAGTGGCCGCGGCCAAGCCGTGCCGACCGCAGGCGGCGTGGCCAATCTGCTTACCCTGGTGGAGTTGTTTGAAGGCAAGGAGAAGCGCAAGAAGTATGAGAAGCAGTATGTTACAAGCGGCATCCGCTATGGCGAGTTGAAAACTGAGCTGGCCGAGGCTATCTACCGCGATCTTAAGCCGATTCAGGAAAAGAGGCGGGAGCTTGAGAAAAAGCCCGACTATGTGGAACAGGTGTTAAAAGACGGAGCGGACAAGGCCAGAAAGATTGCCCAAAAAACCATCGACGAAGTCAAAACCAAAATGGGGCTGAAAGGCGGATTATGAGATTTTGCTGGTGGCAGGAACGATATTTATGGCGGGCTAAAATGTAGCTTGAGTTTTTATTATTAAACTTTAACCCCGCCAACAAGCGGGGTTTTTGAAAGGAGGTGATAATCATGAATATTCCACAAAGATTTTTAAACCTAAACTACTATTTGCAAAAATACTTGGGCGAGTTGCCGCCGCCGCCACTTCATCCGGCAAGTAGGCAGCCGGTGGGGCCTGAAGATTTGACGCCTTTGTTCCCTATGGAACTAATTAAACAGGAAGTGTCTGTGGACGAGTTTGTGGACATACCTGATGAAGTCAGGGAGATTTATAAGCTTTATCGGCCCAGCCCCTTAATCCGGGCTAAGCGCTTGGAAAAAGCTTTAAAAACCCCGGCCCGAATTTACTACAAATACGAAGGGGTCAGCCCGGCCGGAAGCCACAAATTAAATACCGCCTTGGTCCAGGCTTATTACTCTAAAAAAGAAGGGGTTAAGCGTTTGGTGACCGAGACCGGCGCCGGCCAGTGGGGATCGGCCCTGGCGCTGGCGACCAAGTTTTTTGGCCTCAAGTGTCTGGTTTACATGGTTAAGATTTCTTTTGAGCAAAAGCCTTACCGGCGGGTGGTGATGGAGCTGTTTGATGCTAAGGTGGTTCCCAGCCCGTCAAAAAAAACGCGCGTCGGTAGAAGCTTTTTAAAGCAATACCCCCGGACGCACGGCAGTCTCGGCATGGCGATTGCCGAAGCGATCGAAGTGGCAGCGGGTGATGAGGCTACCAAGTACTCGCTGGGATCGGTGTTAAACCATGTACTGCTTCATCAAACTGTCATCGGCCTGGAAGCCAAAGACCAGTTTAAGGCGTTGGGCGACGAGCCTGACGTGGTCATCGGCTGCTGCGGCGGGGGATCGAACTTTTCCGGCCTGGCCTTTCCGTTTCTGGTGGATAAGCTGTCTGGTAAAAAACCCAACCGGCGGTTTGTGGGAGTGGAGCCAAGCTCGTGCGCCTCAATGAGTAAAGGGGAATATCGCTATGACTTTGGCGATACGGGTCAGCAGACACCGTTACTTAAAATGGAGACGCTGGGGAGTGATTTTGTGCCACCGCCGATCCATGCAGGGGGCTTACGCTATCACGGCATTGCCCCAACCTTGGCCTTTTTGCACCAGAAAAAGTTGGTTGAGGCCAAGGCTTATGATCAAGTCAGTGTTTTCAGAGCGGCACAGGAGTTTGCCCATAGCGAGGGGGTTATTCCGGCGCCGGAGTCAGCCCATGCGATTAAGGCGGCAATCGATGAAGCTCTACGCTGCAGGAGACAAAGAAAGGCGGAAACGATTATTTTCAACCTTTCCGGTCACGGTCTTTTGGACCTCAAAGGCTATGAAGATTTTTTGGCCGGGAGTTTGAGGTAGTTAAAAGGGGGGCGGAGCAATCCGCCCCCCTTGTGGTAGAATGGCAACCATGATTACCATCAACGATTTTGCTAAAATTGAAATCCGCGTCGGCAAGGTGATGAAAGCAGAGAATGTGGCGGGAAGTGAGAAACTAATTCGACTGAAGGTTGACGTGGGAGAAGAGAAGCCGCGGACCATTTTTACCGGAGTGAGGCCTTTTGGATATGAGGAGAGCGATTTTGAGGGGAAGAAGTTTTTGTTTGTGACTAACCTTGAGCCGAAACCAATAATGGGTGAAGAAAGCCAGGGGATGGTGTTGGCGGTTGACCCCACTTCGCCAGAGGCTTCGTTGGGGCAGGCGTCAAAGCCTTTATTTATTTCCGGGGAAGGGATGCCGGTAGGGGCGAAGGTAAGATAAGCTGATTGTATTCTTGCCAAAAAGCTTTGGGTAGCTCGGGTGAATATTCTTCAATAATTTTTTCCATACTAGGATTAAAAGGTGGAGTGGTTACGTTTTGAATTAACAAGCCTTCGTTGCCAGCCACAAAACAGAATGCGTGACCAGTGCCATATTGAAGCACAATGGGTTTTTCGGCGTCAAGATAATGTTTGGTAATTTTCCCCTTAGGATCGATATCTAAAAACCAGCCATTCCCCTTAATCGCGTGTTCGATTAATTGGACTTCTGGTTCAGTTACCTTAGCCACCGCGGTGTGGGAATCTGGATCGATATCAAACAACGCTCCACTGGCCCAATCCTTGGCTTCATCCAGAAAGACAAAGGGGTAAATATGATATCCACCCAGATCAATGTCTGGTTGAAAATCTATGTTTCGGTGAACACTTTTAAACTCAACGCTTTTGATTTCGACTTTATCCATATGTATATTTTTGTGATATAATAAAGCCAATAAGAGTGAGAAAGCAAGAATTTTTGTATGTATATATGTAGGCAGAATTTATGATAGTTTTTTATACTGCCAGCTACTTTGGCAAGAAAAAATATCAGAAAGACTATGATTTGGTGCTTAACACCTTAAAGCAATTCGGGGTGCAGCTAATTGGCACAGAAGTGGGTAACTATAAAGATTTTGTAGATGAGGCGACGAGGGAAAGATTAAAAGCCAAACCCAAACTACTTCATTACGAAGCCATTCGCCAGGGAATTCACATGGCCGACGCGGTGGTGTTGGAAGTGTCTAACGAAGATTTTCAGATTGGCCACGAGGCCAGCCTGGCCATTGCCGAAAAGAAACCGGTTTTATGTTTGTCGGTGAATGAAGATGTGAGTTTTAGGGTAATAAACGACTATCTTTTTGGGGCTAAATACAACCAGAGGAATGTAAAAAGTGTGGTTCAGGACTTTTTGGCTAAAGCGAGACGGATGAGTCTGTCGCAGCGGTTTAATTTGTTTTTGTATCCGCACCAGATTGATTATTTAAAAAAAGCGTCAAAGCGGGCGGGGATGAACATGAGCGAGTATATTCGGCGGCTAATTAGCCTCGACCGGCGGGGAAGAGAAAACTAACCCTTGCCAAGTAAAAAAATTTAGTTATAATTCTGGAGAATATGAAAGACTTTGAGCCAGCGCCGATCAGAGACTTGTCTACAGAGGACGGGCTAACGCCCTACGCTCAGCCAGGGTCACCTGTTGAGCTGGGTAGGTTAGAGTTGACTGGAGAGGCAGGTCGCACGGAAGCGACCGAAGGACAAGCTCCCCTGGGCGGTCACGGCGGTCACGGAGAGTAAAACCTCTCAATTAGCGGCCAGTTCCAGGAGAGTAGCTTTTTCTGTGGTACAATCGGTTGATAATGGCAAAACAGGCTAGAAAACCACAAACTCCTCATGAAATGGAACGCTTGCGGCAGGCTTTGGAAAAGCAGGCAGGCGGTCCGGTGAAGATGTTTAAGTTTAATCCCAAGAGGATGTTCATTTGGGTGATCGTGGGGTTTTTGTTGTTGTCGTTTTTCTTTTCTTTTTCCGGGCCGGTGCCGAGCCAAAAGGTATCTTTGTCCCAGCTTTTATCGGACATCAAGCAGGAAAGAATAGATAAGATTGACGTTGAAGAAGAGCGCCTGGTGGTTAAATACAAGGATAGGGAGGAGTTGGTAGAGTCGAGAAAAGAGGTCCAGGAGAACTTTACCCAAATTTTGGACCAAGCCGGGATTGACCCGGCGGCGGTCAATTACGAAGTCAAAGACCAATCGGCGGCCAAGGCCATGAGCAACATTTTGGAGATCTTGCTGCCGGTGGTGTTGACAGGCTTGATTTTCCTGTTTATTTTTCGTCAAGCTCGGGGGGCCCAAGACGGCCTGTTTTCTTTTGGCCGGTCCCGGGCCAAGGTGTTTGTCAAAGGCAAGCAGGATGTGACCTTTAAGGACGTGGCCGGGGTGGAGGAGGCCAAAAAAGAGCTGGAAGAGATTGTCGATTTTTTGAAGCACTCGAAGAAATACCGAGCGATGGGGGCGCGAACTCCCAAGGGGGTGATTTTGGTGGGGCCGTCTGGTGTGGGCAAGACGTTACTAGCCCGCGCCGTAGCCGGGGAGGCCAACGTGCCCTTTTTCAGTATGGCCGGGTCGGAGTTTATGGAAATGTTAGTAGGGGTCGGGGCGTCTAGGGTTCGGGACCTGTTTGACACTGCCAAAAAACAAGCGCCGTCGATTATTTTTATCGACGAGATTGACGCTATCGGCAGGCAGCGCTCTCGGGGTTTTGCCGGCGGGCACGACGAAAGGGAGCAGACCTTAAACCAGATTTTGGTGGAGATGGACGGCTTTACGCCCAACGATCAGGTGATGGTCATGGCCGCTACCAACCGAGGCGACCTCCTTGACCCGGCGCTGATTCGGCCGGGCCGGTTTGACCGGCGAGTGATTTTGGACATGCCGGACATTGAGGGAAGAAAGCGGATCAGCAAGATCCACGCCCGGGGCAAGCCGTTTACCGACGACGTCAACTGGGACAAGGTGGCTAAAAGAACGGTAGGTTTTTCCGGAGCGGACATTGAAAATATGCTCAACGAGGCGGCGATTCTGGCTGCCAGAAATGAAAAAAAAGCCATTGGCATGGAGGAGCTCGAAGAAGCGGCTTTGAAGGTGAAGCTGGGGCCGGAGAAGAAGTTGAAACAAAGCAAAGAGGATTTGAGAATGACGGCCTATCACGAAGCCGGACACGCGGTGGTATCCTACTACTTACCCAAGATGGATCCGGTGCACCGGATCAGCATTGTCTCACGCGGCGGGGCCTTGGGGCACACCTTGATTCCGCCCAAAATCGACCGCTACACCGAAACCCGGTCGCATTTAGTGGCCCAGATTACCTCGCTTTTGGGGGGCAGGGCGGCGGAAAAGCTGACTTTTAACGAATTGACCGGCGGGGCGGCCAGCGATATTACCCGGGCGACAGAGCTGGCCCGGGCCATGGTGGTGAGAATGGGCATGAGCGACTTGGGGCCGATCAACTTGGGGCCAGGGGTAGACATTGCCGAATTGGGTATGGCTTGGTACGAACCCAACCGGGTGTCGGAGGAACTTTTGGCCAAAGCCGACGAGGAGATTAAAAAGATAGTCTCTCACTGCGCCGATGAGGCAGTGCGTATCCTAACCAAAAACAAAGATAAACTAAAGCTGGTAGCAGAAACACTACTCAAAAAGGAAACCGTGGAAGCGGAAGAGTTTGAGAGTTTGATGGCTGCCAAGGGCTGATCTTATAATATTAGATAACTTAAACCTGCCGAGAGGGCAGGTTTTTTAAAATATGGCCTTAGTTGAAGAAGGGATTCAGCACTATTTCGACACAGCTCTACCGACTCAAAAGCCAGAGAGGGTGGCGGGGATGATTTTGGAGTTTGAAAAAGAGGGTTGTGTTGAAGTTAGGCCATTTAAGAAAGATGAGCGATTGGCCGGTCTACAAAATAGGGTTTTTGTGGTTTGTTGTCCAGGAGTGGAAGTGAAAATGGTTGGTTTGGAGGAAACGCCTGAAGAACACCAAGAATTGTATAAAGTTGAAGGTTTGGGATATCCGGTTTTTCCTGAAGAAAAGGCGATTCATTTAGTGTCTAGGGTGGATGGTGAAGCGAGGCGAGGTTTGAGCTTTATGGTAAGCGGCGAGTACATTGACGGCAGTTGTAATGCGCGAATGATAAGAAGGGCGGGAGAAGGGGTGGTTAACAGAACGGTGGAGGTGAAAAGGAATGAGGTGTTAGCGGTGGTGGCGACAGAGGAGTCCTTGACCATTAAAGTGGCAACAAAAAATGAGTTGGCGGGGTTGGGTCTAAAATTGCCATCAAGGTGGCGGCGGTTTCAGGGGAGAATGGTACAATAACCTCATGAAAAGGCGATTGGTGTTGATCGATGGGCACGCGATTGTGTTTCGAGCTTATTACGCTTACCCGGCGTCTTTGACCACCCCTGAAGGAGAACAAATCAACGCGGTTTATGGCTTCGCCAGCATACTTTTATCGGTGGTGAGGGAGCTAGCGCCGACCCATATTGCGGTCGCTTTTGACCTGGATAAGCCGACTTTTAGGCACATCGACTACGCGGGTTACAAAGCCCAACGGCCGGAAGTAGACGTGGAGTTGACGAACCAGCTTGATCGGGTTAGAGAAGTGGTTGAGGTGTTGAGCATGCCGATTTTTCAGGTGGAAGGTTTCGAAGCCGACGACGTCATTGGCACATTGGCTCGCCAGGCCGCAGATGGGGGGGAAGTAATAATTGTTACCGGCGATCAAGACGCGATGCAGTTGGTGGACGATAGTGTCAGGGTGTGGTTGCCCAAGAGAGGTAAACAGGAGGCGAAACTTTACGGGGTAGAGGAGGTAAAGCAAAAGTTTGAGCTGACGCCGGAGCAGATTGTCGACCTTAAGGCTTTAGCCGGAGACGCGTCGGATAATATTCCGGGAGTCCGCGGCATCGGGCCCAAGACGGCCACGACGCTTTTAAACAAGTTTTTGACGGTAGAAAGATTGTATGACGCCATCCGCTCCAAAAACCTACCAGCCGTGTCGGCAGCGGTGATTAAAAAACTGGCTGACGGTTACGAGGAGGCAGTCAGAAGCAAAAAATTGGCGGCGATTGTGACCGACGTGCCGATTAAATTATCCTGGGATAAGTGCCGGATACATGAGTATGATAAGGCCAAGGCGGTAAAACTGTTTAATAAATTTGGGTTTAAGTCTTTGGTTAACAAGTTGCCCAACGATGAGAAGGAAGAGGAGTTAACTCAAGTGTTTGAAGTGGGGTTGTTTGAGAAATGAAGCTAGCTTTGATCCACGATTATTTGAATGAGTTTGGCGGGGCAGAGAGGGTGCTTTTGGCTTTGTCAGAAATTTGGCCCCGGGCACCGATCTACACTGCTTTTTACAAAAAGGGCTCGCCGGCGTGGCAGAGGTTTAAAGATAAAGACGTGAGAGTTAGCTTTGCGCAAAAGATTCCATTTTTTCCCGGCAAGCTTCATTCGCCGTTAAGGTTTTTGGCGCCAAAGATCTGGGGGAGCGTGGCACAGGAGCTTAAAGATTATGACGTGGTGATTTCTTCTGCTAGCTGGTATGTGACTAAGGGTTTTGGTGTCCCGATTGAAATTTGTTACTGCCACACGCCGCCGCGGTGGCTTTATGGTTATCCGACTTCGGTGGAGTGGCAAAAGTATTGGCCGGTTAAAGTTTACGGTCTGGTGGTGGGCCATTTTATGCGGCTTTATGATTATGAAGCAGCCCAAAAGGTGACTTACTTTATCGCCAACAGCGACAATGTTAAAAAAAGAATCGCCAAGTTTTATCGGAGAGATAGTCAGGTTATCTATCCACCGGTTGATTTAGGCAGCAGCAATCAGCTCCTAGCTTCTAGCAGAAAAAAAGACTACTACTTAGTGGTTTCCAGGATCGTGGGCGGAAAAGGTCTTCAGTTGGCGGTAAAAACGGCGGTCAAGCACGGGCTTAAACTTAAAGTGGTGGGCGAGGCGGCAGGTTGGGGCAGGGAGTTTGAGCGGCTACAAAAGGGGGTCTCTCGACAAGCTCGAGATAAAATTAAGTTTATGGGGCGAGTTGACGACGAGAAACTGGTTAAGCTTTACTCGCAAGCCAAGGCCTTTCTGGCGTTGGCGACCGACGAGGATTTTGGCATGACGCCGGTGGAGGCGATGGCATGCGGTACGGGAGTGGTGGCTTACAACGGCGGGGGCTACCGGGAGACAATTTTGCCGGGCAAAACAGGAGTGCTGTTTGATAATTACTCGGTTGAAGGTTTATGGCAGGCGCTCAAGCGCTTCAATAATTTAAATTATCTTAGTGTCAGAAAAAACTGCCTTGACCAAGCCAGAAAGTTTAGTAAAGCCCGGTTTAAGAGAGAGATGAAAGAGTTTGTTGAGGAAAAAGTCAAGAAAGCCTGATAGAATAGGACGCATGCCTTCCAAGATAGTTCTTGAGGTGAATAACCTGACTAAGGTGTTTGACGGCGGCTTTTCTTTTCGAAAAATGAAACGAAACGAGCCGACGCTGGCCGTTTACAAGGTTTCTTTCAAGATTCATGAAGGCGAGATTGTGGGGCTTTTGGGCCCGAACGGAGCCGGTAAAACTACCACGATCCAAATGCTTTTAGGGACGACAGCGGAAACGGCCGGGACGATAAAATACTTTGGAAAAAACGTTAAAAAAAATCGACCAGAATTGATGCAGCAGGTGAATTACTCCTCGGCCTATGCCAAGCTGCCGTGGCTGACGGTGTTTGAGAACTTGATGGTGTTTGCCAAGCTGTATCAAGTGGAAAAACCGGAAGAGAGGATTGAAATGTTGTTAAGCGAATTTGGCATGTCGGAATACAAGCACAAAATTGCTAATGCGTTAAGCGCCGGGCAGTTGACCCGGGTGCTACTAGCTAAAGCGTTTATCAACTTTCCCAGGATACTGCTTTTGGACGAGCCGACCGCCAGCCTTGATCCTGATATTGCCGACAGCGTCAGAAAATTTTTGTTAAAGCAGCAGCAAAAGTATGGAGTAGCGATGCTGTTTACTTCGCACAACATGGCCGAGGTAGCGGAAGTGTGTGACCGGGTGATCTTTTTGAGAAAAGGCAAGATCGTTGCCGAGGATACGCCTGATGGTTTGGCTAAAACAGTTAAAAACTGCACTTTAAGGTTGTGGGTGGGAGATGGTTTGAAGCGGCTTAAGGCCTTTGCCCAAGGCAGAGGCTATCCGGTTAAAGTCAGCGGCAGGGAGGCGGAAGTGGTAATCAAGGAAGACGAGGTAGCGGCGTTTTTAAACAAGTTGGCCAGACACAATATTAAGTATTCAAAAATCAGCATCGACAAGCCGACTTTAGAAGATTACTTTATTGCTCAAAGCGGGAGGGAAAATGAGTCTTAATCGGGTCAAGGCGATTTGGTGGCGTCACGCTTACGATTTAAAACATAATGTGGGTAGGCTGTTTGATACTTTCTACTGGCCGGCCTTGGATATTGTTTTGTGGGGGATGACCAGTGTTTACTTTCAGCAGAAGGCGGCAACAGCTGACATAGTTTTGGTGTTGTTATCCGGGTTAGTGTTTTGGCAGGTGATCTGGCGGAGTCAGTATGAAGTGACGGTCAACTTACTCGAAGAGCTTTGGTCGCATAACTTAGTAAACGTGTTGGCGACTCCACTGACAATTTATGAATGGGTAGTGGCGGTAATTTGTTTAGGGTTTATAAGAATGTTTTTTGCCATTGGTTTTGGTTTGGCATTGGTGTACTGGTTGTATGGGGTAAATATTTTACAGGTGGGCTGGATGATGGTGCCGTTTGTGGCGCTACTTTTAATGAGCGGCTGGTATATTGGTTTGGTAGCTGCCGGAGTAATTCTAAGATTTGGGATGAGAATTGAGGTCATTGCTTGGTCGGGGGTGTCTTTGTTGGCGCCGTTTTCGGCGATTTACTATCCGGTAAGCACGCTGCCAGAATGGGGGCAGAGGATTGCCGCTTGGGTGCCCGCCAGTTATGTTTTTGAAGGTATGAGGGTGGTTTTGAGTCGGGGTCAAATTGACCAAGCGATGTTGTTGAAAAGCTTGGGGTTGACGGTGATCTATTTAGTCTTGGGGCTGGGCTTTTTTTGGTTGATGTATCAGCAAAGGAGAAAGCTGGGCGTGTCCAGCCTGGAGTAGTTATGCCGGAACTACCTGAGGTAGAAACCATACGCCGTCAACTGCAGAAAGTTTTGGTGGGGCAGGCGATAAAAAAGATAACGGTGAGAAGGGCCAAAAGCTGGCAGGGAGATAAACAGGCGGTGGCGGGCAAGAAGATTTTAGGGGTGGAAAGAAAAGCTAAGATGTTTGTTATTAAGCTTTCCGGAGGAATGAACTTGTGGATTCACCTGAAAATGACGGGGCAGCTGGTTTACACCAGCAAACCCGAAGCTCGAAACCCGAAACCCGAAACAAGAATTGCCGGCGGCCACCCGACTGCGGACTGGGTGAGTAAGCTTCCCAGCAAACACACCCGAGTGGTTTTAGGGCTTTCCCGCGGCCGGCTTTTCTTTAACGACATGAGAGTGTTTGGTTGGGTTAAGACGGTGAGTGATAAAAAGCTTAAGGCGGAGCTTGATAAACTACCGCCGGATGTGATTGATAAGGAAGCCACTGCAGAGTATCTAAAAAAAATTCTGGCGTCTTCCCGGAGGGCGGTGAAACTGGTGATCTGCGACCAGGCAAAACTGGGCGGAGTGGGCAACATTTATGCCAATGATGCCTTATTCTGCGCCGGCATAGATCCGAGAAGGCAGGCACAGAAAATAACCAATTCACAATTTACAATTTTCAAACTTCATAAATGCTTAAGAAAAGTGATAAATAACGGTATTAAATATGGCGGGGCCACAGCCAGCGACGAAAATTTTGTTAATGTGTCGGGAATGGGCGGGAAGTACCAAGAGCATTTTTTAGTCTACGAGCGGGCGGGAGAAAAATGTCGGCGGGATGGGGGGATTATAAAAAAGATAAAACTGGGGGGTAGGGGGACATACTTTTGCCCCAAGTGTCAAAAATGATTTTAGCCAGTTTGCAACTAAAAAACTTCAGAAACTACCGCAAGAAAATGGTGGTGCTAACAGATAACACCACCTTGATTGTCGGGGACAACGGCGCGGGCAAGACCAATATTTTGGAGGCGGTCTATCTTTTGGCCACGGGCAAAAGTTTTCGGGCGACGCGGGAAGATCAAATGATTTTTTATGGCGAAAACTTAACCCGGGTAGTGGGGCAAGCCAGCGAAGAGTTGGAGATTAGGTTGACGGGCGGCCAGAAGCGATATCTGGTCAATGGAGTGGGTAAGAGGAGGATGGACTTTGTGGGCATTTTACGCTCTGTTTTGTTTCGACCGGAGGACATCGAGTTGACTTTGGGGAGCCCGAAGATAAGGCGGGACTATTTGGACAGCGTTTTGGAGCAGACGGACAGGGAGTATCGCCGGTCTAATTTGTCTTATCAAAAAGGCTTGAGGCAAAGGAATAAACTTTTGGAAAAGATTCGCGAGGGCGAGGGAGAAAGAAAACAGCTTATATTTTGGGACCAGATGTTGATTAAGAATGGGGATATCGTGGCCGGCAAGCGCGAAGAATTTTTGGGATTTATCAGCGAGGGGTTGGCAAAGCGGGGGTTGGGGTTGAAGTTGGCATATGATAAGAGCGTGATTTCGGTTAGTAGACTGAAACAGTATGAAACTCAAGAAGTGGCGGCGGCGACCACTTTGGTGGGGCCGCACCGGGACGACTTTGGCTTTATCAGCCGTCGACCCGGCAAGGCAGAGAAGAATTTAAGCCTTTATGGATCGCGGGGGGAACAGCGGATAGCGGTATTTGCGGTTAAGCTCATTGAGCTTGAGTTTGTGGCCGAAAAGAGCGAGACAAGGCCGGTGCTTTTATTGGACGATATTTTTTCCGAGCTTGATGCCCGGCACCGCCAAGAAGTGGTCAAGCTGTTGGCCAAGCAACAGACCATCATTACTGCCACCGACGAAGCGATGCTACCGAAATCCGCCCACGCCGAAGTGGTGAGGTTATGAGGCTGTTTGTCGGCTTGCCGCTAAGTGACGAGGCCAAGCGGGGGGTAGCCAAAATAATCAAAGATTTAAAACGGGGTCACTGGCCGGTGAGATGGGAAGATGAAGACAAGTGGCACTTTACAGCAGCCTTTTTAGGAGAAGTAGATAAGTTCGATCGGGTAGCCGCAGCGGTCAAAAGAGGCGTTGGCGAGATAAAACCGTTTGAAGTTGGTTTTAAGGGATTGGGTGCGTTTCCCTTTTTAGTGATCCCTAAAGTCATCTGGTTAGGCTTAAACGGCGACTTGAAAACCATGGCCCGGCTTTACAAGCAAGTGAGGGCGGAGTTGTCCGGGGCGGGGTTTGAGTTTGAGGAAAGATCGTTCATGCCCCACGTGACTATAGGCAGAGTTGGTAAAGAAGCTAAAAGAAAACAGCGGTTGGAACTGGGAAAGCTGGTGGCCAAAAAACTTCAGCTTAAAATCCCCCAACGTTGGCAGGTCGACAGAGTGGTGGTGTATGAGAGCAGGCTCTCGCCCAAAGGATCAAAGTATCAAGTGATCGAAGAAATTAACCTGTGATAGAATAGGAACATGCTAACCCGGGCGGTGAAGAAACTGACGCCGTCTGCCACTTTAGCCATTACCGCTCGCGCCAAACAGATGGCGGCCGAGGGAGATTGGGTGATAAGTTTTGCGGCGGGGCAACCCGATTTTGACACGCCAACCATAGTTAAAAACGCGGCCAAAACGGCACTCGATCAGGGTTTTACCAAGTACACCCCGAGTTCAGGAATTCCGGAATTAAAAGAAGCGATTGTTAGGAAACTCAAGCGGGATAACAAGCTTAGATACATTCCCGGTCAGGTAATAGTAGCCAACGGAGCCAAGCAGGCCTTATTTGAGGCGATCATGGCGTTGGCGGAGGCCGGCGACGAGGTGGTCATCCCGACGCCTTACTGGGTGAGTTATCCGGAGATGGTCAAGGCAAGTGGGGCCAAACCGGTGATCGTTAACACCGGGAGTGATTTTAGGTTGACGCCGGAAAGGTTGGCTCGCGTCCTAAACGGCAAGAGCCGGGCGTTGATTGTAAACGCCCCCAGCAACCCGACGGGAGTGATGTATGACAGGCGGGAATTGGCTGATCTCTCGCGGGTGGCTTTAAGATACAAAAAGCTCCGGGTGATTTCAGACGAGTGCTATGACCAGTTTTACTACGGCAAGGGAGCGCAAGTCAGTTTTGCCGCTTTGAGCCGTGAGGCTTACCGGCGGACGATAACGGTTAATTCGTTGTCGAAAAGCTTTTCCATGACCGGCTGGCGGATTGGCTACGCGGCCGGAGACGAGAAAGTGATTGCTGCCATGGGTGCGCTACAAAGCCACCTAACGGCCAACCCGACTTCATTTGCCCAAAAGGGGGCGGTGGTGGCGCTTGAAAAGGCCGGCGCTTTTACCAAAAAAATGCGGCGGGAGTTTGCCAGGCGGCGCTTGATGATGGTGGCGGGGTTAAACAAAATTGCCGGGCTTAAGGCGAGTCTTCCCGACGGAGCTTTTTATGTGATGGCCGACGTTAGCCAATTGACTAAAAGCAGCCTTGATTTTGCCGAGAAGCTTTTGGCAAAGCAAAAGGTGGCGGTGATTCCGGGGGCGCCCTTTGGCGCCGAGGGTTACATTCGCTTGAGTTTTGCTTGTAGTTTGGGGGATATTAAGGAAGGCCTAAAAAGGCTGACAAAGTTTATTGAAAAGGAATATGGAAGTTAACGAGCTTAAACCGAAGCAGGTTTACCACAATTTGAGTTACCAGGAGCTTTTCAAGCACGAGACCGGCAAGGGGTTTAGTAAGCTTGAGCGGGGGGTGGTGACCCGCCAGCCGGCGGGCGCGGTGGCGGTGGATACGGGTAAGTTTACCGGCAGGTCGCCCAAGGATAAATATATTGTTGGCGGCGGGCCGTCGGCCGAAAACATTTGGTGGGCGGGGGAGGGTAGTCCGGGATCGGACAACAAGCCGATCTCGATTGAAACCTGGGACTATTTGTTGGGGGTAGTCAAAGACCAGTTGACGGGTAAAAGGCTTTATCTTATGGACGGCTGGGCCGGGGCGAGTAAAGAAAACCGGTTTGGGGTAAGAATGGTGACCGAGGTGGCCTGGCAGGCGCATTTTTTCAAGAATATGTTTATAAAATTATCTAAAAGCGAAAACTTAAAACACAATTTTGTCCCGGAATGGACGATTTGGAATGGGTGTAAAACGGTCGCCGGTGAGTTTGAGACACACGGCCTTAACTCGCCGGTGTTTATCGCCATCAATATCGAAAAAAAGACGATCTTGATCGGCGGCACTTGGTACGGCGGCGAGATTAAAAAGGGTATTTTCTCGGTGGCCAACTACTTACTGCCCTTAAAAGGCGTGGGGTCGTTTCACTGCTCGGCCAACGAGGGGGCAAAAGGCGACGTCGCTTTGTTTTTTGGCCTTTCGGGGACGGGCAAAACTACCCTGTCTCATGATCCGAGGCGCAAACTCATCGGCGACGACGAGCACGGCTGGGACGATGAAGGAGTCTTTAACCTTGAGGGCGGTTGTTATGCTAAAGTGATTAATTTGTCCCAACAGGGCGAGCCGGATATTTACAAGGCGATAAAAAGAAACGCGCTGTTGGAAAATGTAGTCATAGACGGCAAGGGTAGGGTGGATTTTAGCGATGTTACCAAGACGCAAAATACCAGAGTCAGCTACCCGATAGATCACGTCAAAAACATCGTCAGGCCGGTATCCAAAGGGGGACACGCCCAAAAGATTATTTTCTTGACTTGCGACAGTTTTGGGGTGTTGCCGCCGGTCGCCAGACTGACTCGACAGCAGGCGGAGTACTGGTTTTTGTCCGGCTACACGGCCAAGGTTGCCGGCACCGAGCGGGGAGTGGACGAGCCGCAGGCGACGTTTTCGGCCTGTTTCGGGGCGCCGTTTTTACTGCTTCACCCCACGGCCTATGCCGAGATTTTAGGGAAAAAGATTGACCAGCACCAAGCTCAAGTTTACCTGGTGAGTACCGGCTGGACCGGCGGGGGTTACGGCGTGGGCCAGAGGATGCCGCTTGCCAACACCCGAGCGATTATTACGGCGATTTTGACCGGAAAGCTTGAGAAGGCCGAGTATGAGCCGGTGGGAGTGTTTGCTTTGGCTTTGCCTAAAAAAGTCGCCGGGGTTAGCGCGACAGTTTTAAACCCGAGAAATACCTGGGCGGATAAGCGCGAGTATGATTTGGCCGAAACCAGGCTGGCGCGGATGTTTATTGATAACTTTAAGACTTTCAGCGATACTAAAGAGGGGCTTGAGCTAGAGAAGGCAGGACCCCGGACAACGGGGCAAACCCCGTAGAACGGGGTAAACCTAAAATATGAAGAAAACGGCGATTAAAAAAGTTGAAGCTTTGGAGGTTTTGGACTCGCGGGGCAACCCGACGGTGGCCTGTTGGGTAACGCTTGCCGACGGCAGCCGGGGTTGGGCGGTAATTCCTTCCGGAGCCTCGACCGGAACTCATGAGGCTTTGGAGCTTAGAGACGGAGACAAGCGCCGCTACGGCGGCAAAGGGACGCTTAAAGCAGTGAAAAACGTTACCGACGTCATCGGGCCGAAAGTGCGCGGCTTTGATGCCGCCGACCAGCCCGGCTTAGACGAGCTGACGATTGGACTTGACGGAACGGAGTATAAAGAAAGACTTGGGGCTAACGCGATCTTAGCTGTGTCTCTAGCCGCGGCCCGGGCGGTGGCGGAAAGTTACCAACTCGAGCTTTACGAGTATTTGCGCAAAACTTTCTGGCCCAAAAACCGCGACTGGTGGCTACCCGACCCGATGATGAACGTCTTAAACGGCGGCAAACACGCCATTGGTTCGGTAGACCTTCAAGAGTTTATGCTCTTTCCGGTGGGAGCCAGAAGTTTTAGTCAGGCGCTTCGCTGGGGAGCGGAGATTTACCATACTTTAAAAAAGACGCTTCACGAGAAGGGTTTGCCGGTCGGGGTGGGCGATGAGGGCGGCTTTATGCCCAAGTTTGGCTCGCACCGCGAGCTTTTAACCACCATGGTCAAGGCGATCGAGGCGGCCGGTTACAAGCCGGGGGGTCAAGTCGCCATCGCTTTGGACCCGGCGGCCAGTGAAGTATTTAGCAACGGCAAATACCAACTTAAAACAGAAAACTTAAAACTATCAAGCGAAGAGTTGATTGAGCTTTACCAAAAGTGGGTTAAACAATACCCGATTGTATCAATCGAGGACGGTTTGGCGGAGGATGACTGGTTTGGCTTTAAGCTGATGACGGAGAAGATGGGCGGCAGAATCCAGATCGTCGGTGATGACATTTATGTGACTAACATCGACAGGTTGAAAAAGGGCATTGAGGAGAAAGCGACCAACTCGGTTTTGATTAAGCTAAACCAGATCGGCACCCTAACCGAGACGGTGGCGGCGATTGACATGGCCCATGAAGCGGGGATGACGGCGGTGGTGAGCCACCGCTCGGGAGAAACTAAGGACGACTTTATCGCCGACTTGGTGGTGGCGGGCAGCTGTGGGCAAATAAAAACCGGGGCGCCGGCAAGAAGCGAGCGGATAGAGAAATATAACCGCCTTTTGCGAATCGAGCAGCTTCTGGGCAAAAAAGCCCAATACGCCAAGTTTCCCTTTAAGAGATAAATGGATAAGGTTTTTTTAATCGTGATTGATGGTTTGGGTGATAGGCCTATCCCAGCTTTTGGCAGAAAAACTCCTTTGGAGGCGGCCAAAACCCCCAACCTTGACAAACTGGCTCGGGGCGGAATTTCCGGAGTGATGCACACTATTGACATTGGAGTGAGGCCGGGAAGCGACACGGCCCATTTGGCCCTTTTTGGCTATGACCCGAAAACTTACTACACCGGCCGCGGCCCGTTTGAAGTGGCCGGGATCAACATGGAAGTTAGGCCTGGCGATGTCTGTCTTAGAGTCAACATGGGGACAGTTGATGACAACTTGGTGGTAGTGGATAGGCGGGCAGGGAGGATTGATGACACCAACCCTTTTGCTAAAAAGTTTAACGGAACCGTAGTCGACGGGGTGAAGTTTTTGGTTAAGGCCGGTACTGGCCACCGTTTGGGAATAATTATGCGCGGCAAAGGTTTAAGCAGCCAAATTTCCAGCGCCGACCCTAAGGAGTTAGGAGTAAAGTTGAAAACTGTCGAGGGCTTAGACGCATCGAAAGAGGCCAAATTCACCGCCAGAGTTTTAAATAAGTTTTTATTGAAGGTTTACAAGGAAATTAAAGATTGGCCTTTGAATAAACAAAGGGTAAAGGTTGGGAAGCTTCCGGCCAACTTTATGCTGGCGCGAGGGGCGGGGGTCTATCCCGAGCTACCCAGTTTTTTTGACAAGTACGGTTTAAAAGCGGCCTGCATTGCCGGCGCCGGGCTTTACAAAGGCGTGGCCAAAATTTTGGGGATGGAAGTAATCGACGTTCCCGGTGCCACAGGTAAGCCGGACTCGGATGTCGCCGCCAAGATCAAAAAAGCGATTAAAGCAACCCACAAGTTCGACTTTATTTTTGTCCATATCAAAGGCGCCGATACTTTAGGAGAAGACGGCAACCCGGAGGGGAAAAAGGCCTTTATCGAAAAGGTGGACCAGGCCGTAGCCCCGCTTTCTAAACTTAAAAAATCTTTGGTGGTGGTGACCGCCGATCACTCGACGCCCTGCGCCCTGAAAAATCACTCGGCCGACGATGTGCCGATCACCATTTTTGGAGAGAGCGTCCGCGACGACGACGTCGAGGCTTTTGGCGAAAGGGCTTGCGCCAAGGGACGGCTGGGGCGGATCAGGGGTGAACACCTGATGCCGATCATCATTGACCTGATGGGGCTGGCACAAATGTTTGGCGCCTAGCGTGGTAAACTAACCTCATGGACCAGTTTGACCCTAAAGTTTTAGCCCAGCTTTATCGGCCTCCCAAAGATTCACACAAAGGCCAGAACGGCAAGCTACTTTTGATCGGCGGGAGCCAGTTGTTTCATGCGGCCAGCATGTGGTCTTTGGAGGTGGCCAGCCGTATCGTCGATATGGTGTTTTACTTTAGCGTGCCGGTCAATGAAGCCATCGTCAAAAAGCAGAAGGAAAGATTTCACGACGGCATCGTCGTCCCCCAAGGCGAGGTGGAAACGTATCTTGGCGAGGCCGATTGTGTACTTATCGGCCCGGGGATGGAACGGGGCAAAGAAACAGAGGAGAAAACCAACAAGCTTTTGAAAAAATATCCTGACAAGCGCTGGGTGATTGACGGCGGGGCTTTACAGATGATGGATCCCGGATTACTCAACGAGCGAATGATTGTTACCCCACATTTAAGGGAGCTTAGAGGTTTGATAGATCGTTCCGGAAGAAAATTGCTAATTTCTAAATCCGAATTTCTAAACAAATTCAAATTTTCTAAGGACCAAATATCTAAAATGGCCGATTTTTTGGAAGATTTTTCGAAGGTCTATGGTGGGGCGACAGTGGTGCTTAAAGGGCCGACGGATGTGGTTTGTGATGCCAAACAGTGCGTGCTTAATGTTACTGGTAACGAGGGGATGACCAAAGGGGGAACGGGTGACGTGTTGGCGGGGTTGGTTGCCGCGCTTTACTGCAAATCGCCCGCTTTTTTGGCGGCCTCGTGCGGCGTTTATCTTAACGGTTTGGCCGGCGACCGGCTTTACAGCTTGGTGGGTGCTTACTTTAACGCTTCGGACCTGGTCCACGAGATTCCCAAGGTAATGGCGGAAGTTTTAGGTTAGTTGGCCTGTTTATTGGCATTATTTAATCTTTTTAACTAAGTCATTTAGATTAATTGTTTCTTTAAGGCTGCTTAGTTTTTCTAAGGCTTCAGCCTCTATTTGTCTAATTCTTTCCCTGGTTAACCCAAACGCATAACCAACTTCTTGTAGAGTGTAGAAGACGCCGTCTTTTAAACCATACCTCATTCTAAGAATCTCAGCCTGCCTTGGAGAAATGTTGTTTTGGGAAAGGAGAGTATCTACTTGATGTCTAATTACTCTTTGGAGTGCTTCTCTTTCGGTGTCCACATTGGGGTCTTTAGTTGTGTCTAGCAGAGTTCTTTCGTCATCTCCAGGGGCTGATGCCTCGAGTGAAATAGGATACACTCTTTGTAGCAAGGCCTGAATTCTTTCAACGGGAATGTTTGTTTTCTCCGAGATAAGCTCTTCAGAGACCTGTTTTTGTTCTTTCTCGATTTCTCCGATAGCTCTTGTAATTTGAGTAAAAAGCTTGTTGTCGTATGTTGAAAGTCCCCTGTCTTGAGCCAAAAGGGCCCTCATTTCATTTTCGATCCAGTAGGTAGCGTAAGTTGAAAGTTTTACCCCTTTTCTCCAGTCATATTTGTTAATTGCTACAAGTAAGCCTATATTTCCTGTCTGATAAAGGTCAAAAGTTGATGGCTTAGCTCCTCTTTTTTTAAACCTACTGGCTAAAAAGAAAATCCAACGTTGCATAGATTTAATTAGAGCATCTTTGGCTTCTTGTCCACGCAGAACAAATTGTTCTAGGTTTTGACTATCTGGATGTTGAGGGTTGTTCTCGATTGTTTCTTTGGCTAGCTCGCCACGCTCGATCTCTTTAGCAAGGGCTATTTGTGTTTGTAGATCGTACGTTTGGTAAAGATTTACCCTCCGGCCTATTTCTGTGGGGAGGTCAATGGTGTCATAGTCTTCTTCTTCGGCAACCGTAATGCCCGATCTTACCCTGGCAAGAATTTCCGCCAGCACTTGATGTTCCTGGGTAGTTGTTTCGTCTTCAACAGGGAAGGCAGAGGACTTTCGGAGAGAAGTTAGATATTCTTCGTCAAAAATGTACTCAAAATCATCTGGGAAGTTAAGCAAAAGCAACTCTCTAACGTCGAGAGGTGCCTTAGAGTAAAGATAAGATTTTAAGCTTGAGATTACACTGCTTGTTAGGGTCTCTGGGAGTTCTTGTAAACCATCTTCTAAAAAGAGTTGCAAGTGTCTGGAAAAAGTATGGACTAAGGTGTAGTATTTTCCTAAATACGGCTTTCTTTTTTCATCTGTTTTTTGTTCAAGTTTGATGTTTTCCTCGTCAAAAAAGAATAAAAAATTCCAAAAGGTTTCGTTTTTTGCCTTAAACATTTCTAGATCTTGACGGAGTTCTTCCCAAAAGTCTTTTGTTTCTAGTGTCTGAATCCATTGTTCTGGAGAAACTCGCGGCCTAATAAAAGATACTTTTTTCTCCAGCTCTTGCTTAGCCATTCGTATTGCTTGAATTAATTCTGGTTCGTAAGGAAGGGTAGGAGTGAAGTTGCGGATAAAATGTCCAGCGCTTTCGGTGTGCCTTTCTAGCGCATATAGGAGGTTGAGATAGTATCCTGGAGTAGATGGATTAATCTTGCCGCCGTTGTTTTCATTTCTTGAAAAACCCCTCATAAAGTTAGTGAAATAGGTGTTCTCTGGTATGGTTTTAAGGTCTTGATATAGTTGCACCCAAAAAGCCTCTGTATGGAGTTCTTCATAGTAGTCTCGCCAATTTTTTTTAATAGGAGTTTCTATAAGTTTCTCTATTAAATTAAGCTGAATTTTTGCTACTAAATCCATGACTTCTTGTTTTTGTGGTTGATACTCTGTGAGATATTTATATGGATATCTAATGCCAGATTTCCTGAGAGCCAAAACCAAGTTATAGTATTTACCGTTAGTGTAATTATCTCTTTCTGCCCAGTTTGGGTTATCGGGATCGTAGAGGCTAAAAAACTCTCTTTGGGTATAGGCTTTTTTTGGTAGCTGGTCGAGATCTTCTTGAATTTCCAGCCATAAATCATGGGTTTCCAGTTGGGCTAAATAGTGTTCTTTTGGCAGGCAAGTTGGAGGAAGTAAATCTTCTGGTTGTGAAAAATCAACCGCTAACACTGGTCTTTCAACTTGCGGTTTATCCAGAGTTGGAAGCAGATAAAAGACAGCCTTACCGTCTTGGTGTTTTATTATCCTGCCCGATTCTGATAGATGTTTTAACACCGGGGCAGTTTTTTTTCCGTATCGTTCCTTTAAATCTTTTGGTCTTGTGGGACCATACTCAATTAAGTGGTCAATAATTATATCTGCGTTTTCTTCTTTGGTTATTTTTTCGTTGTGTCTTCTGTAGTTTTGTATGGCTTTTTCGGTTATTGAGGGGTCATTCTGAATTTTTTCTAGGGTTTCATTCATGGTTGTCAATTGTTGAGTGTGTCCAGAAACGGCCGCTAGTATAGGCCTAATAATTGTTTCTACAAATTCTGTTCCCTTCGGGGTTATATGGGTTATTGATTGTTGAACACCGCCAGTCCACTTTTTTGTTTCAAGGTAACCAGATTCAGCTAATTCTGAAAAAATAGTGTAAACATCCGAGGCATCTTGTCTGCCGAGAGCCTTTAGAACGCTTGGGATATTTCCTTCTTCATTTACTTCAAAGTATTTAATAACATTTTTTCTTAGTCGGTTAAGTCTTGGGGAATGGGTTGCAAGATTTTTAGGCCCTACTCGCTTATATATAAGCCAACCTTTTTGCTCCGTGTCTACAGCCTCGTGATTTATTAATCCTAGGTCGTTTAGGGATTTAAGATTGCCCCTGATAGAGGAGAGATCTGAGTTTAATGTTCGGCATAACTCGATTTCAAAAGAACTTTTTTGATTAAGGGTTAAAAGTATAGCGCTTCTGGTGATATGAGCTCTGTTGCCACTTGAAGTTATTGGTTGACCGAAGATTTTAGACGCAGGAATGTCTTGACTGGCAGAATACTCCAACAACAATGCGGCTATTGGTTTGGCGTAGTTTTCTGCTTCTAAAGTAAGCTGGTATCCTTTGTTTGTTTTTTGAGCTAAGCCTGTAGGGAGCAGAGAATTAATCAAATATGACATATATATAGAGTTACTTTTTGGATACCATGTGGAATAGCCTATACAGTCTCGGGTGCGTTTTCTTAGAGAAGAGACCGAAATAGGTTCAGGAGCGAAACCATGAACAACTAGTGCTTGTTTGGGTTCTGCTGTGCCGAGGGCGAAGATAACTCTGTCAAATCTTCTTAGGTGTTCTGGCCCAATTTTCGAACCTTCAAGGTTGTTGAGCAATGATTCTAAGTTAGATTGTTGCCACGTTGTTTGGCCGATTTCGCTTTGACCACGATTTTCCACTAGCATAGTTATCTGGGCGGATTTGAAAGATTATACCACTTGAGGAAAGTTAAATATGCCAAGACTGCCGGTCCTATTTATTATTCTGCTTTGGTCCACGAGATTCCCAAAGTGATGGCGGAAGTTTTAGGTTAGGCAGGGCGGCGGCCAAAACGATCAAGGCCCCGCCCAAGAAAGTGGTGGCAGAGAGAATTTCGCCGAAGAATAAAAAGCCAAAGAGGATGCCGAAGATAATTTCAGCCATGCCGATAAGGCTGCCGATAGAGGCTTCTAAATATTTGAAGCCTTCAATCACTGAAAAGTTGGCGATCAAAAGCGCAGCGGCGTAGGCGGCGGCGGCTAGCCAAGCGGAGTGGGCGGAGATAGGGGGAAGAGAGTCTTTAACCAAGTAGGCGATCAGGCCATTGGCGACGAGCATAACGGTGAGATAGCCGGCCATGATTTGGAATTCGTGATACTGGCCTGACAATTTTTTAGGCAAGACTGCTGAAATTGCCCCCATGAGGCCGGCGATGATGGTTAAGGTAGCCGGCCAGATTTGAGCCGGAGTCAAGGAAAGGCGGTAGATTACTCCTAGGCCGGCAAGACCGATGACCAGGCTTGTCAGTTTGGTTCTGGTCAGGGTTTCGTTGAAGACGAGTTTGCCGATAAGGTAGCCGCCGATGACCAGAGCGGCGTAGAATAAAAGGGTGGCGGTGCCAACCCCAAGGTGTTGGAAGCCGTAGTAATAAGGGGCTTGATTTAGGCCGATTGAGGCAATAACCAAAAACCAAGGCCAGTCTTTTTTAGGCATGGGTTTGAAGAGTTTTTTCCATTTACCGACCAGGACTACAAAGACCAATAAGATTAAGCCCCTGGTCCAGGCTTGGCTAAATTCGCCAAAGTCGTGGCCCATGAGGTGCGACCAGACGCCGTAGGTGGCAAAAAAGACAGCCGAGTTTAAAATCCAGGCAGTACCTTTTGTTTTTGGGTTCATAGGCTGGAATTGTAGTTGAAGGTAGGGGTATAATCAAGCTGATGTCCGAACAAACAGACAATTTGGTTTCACTTTTGACGCCGTATGGCCTAAGCGCTGATGAAGCCAGAGTTTATCTTGATTTGTGGGCCGGCGGCAGCAACTCAGCCTTGGGTATAAGCGGTAATGTTCACTTGGCCAGAACCAAAGTGTACCGGATTTTGGACAAGCTTAATAAAATGGGCTTGGTGGTAGTAAGGCTCCACTCGCGTGGTCAGAGGTTTGAGGCCAGCCACCCCAAAAGGATAGGGGTCCTGGTTGAAGAGAAGGAAAAACAAGCGGAGGCGTTGAAGGCGAGTTTGACGATGGTGGTGGGTGAGTTAGACAAGATAGGCAGAGAGAGAAGGGGAGTTTCTAAGGTGCTTTATTATCAGGGGCCGGAAGGTTTAAAGCAGGTAACCTACAACTCGCTTAAGGCTCGCGGCGAACTTTTGACCATGGAGATTGAAACCATGAACGCTTTTTTTGACAAAGACTATGCCGAGAAGATGCGCTTGAAGTTTGTTGAGCGGCAAATTACCTCCAGGACTTTGACTAACGTGACCAGGTTAGCGCCGTGGACTGAAGTGGCGGGGGAAATGGTAGAAAAATATTGGCAGATTCGTCATATTCCGGCGAGTCAAATGAAAATAAAGTTTGAGATTTTGATTTATAACGACGTTTACGTCATGTACCGCTACCAGGGCAGGGAAGTGTTCTGCGTGGAGATTTATAACCAGGAGTTAGCCGATATGCAGCGGCAGATTTTTGAGTATATGTGGGCCAAAGCCGGGAAGTTTAAGGTATTAAACCGGCGGGGCGAGGCGGTGCTTGACAAACCATGAAGTGTTACTTTATACTTTATGGTATATGCGGAATTGGTTGGCGATTTTGGCGAAAAAGAAAGAGAGGCTGGATCGCATGAGGTCCTTGCCCCAAGCCCAGGAAAAAAACCTGGCTGATTGGTTGCGGGTGGAGCTGACTTATACTTCTAACGCGATTGAAGGCAACACTTTATCCAGGCAGGAAACGGCACTGGTGGTGGAAAAAGGCTTGACGGTTGAGGGTAAAACCTTGAGAGAACATCAGGAAGCAATAAACCACGCCGCGGCTTGGGAGCTGACCAAAAATTTGGCAAGGGAGGGCAAGAAAATTACCACTGGGGCGATTTTAGAGATTCACCGATTGATTTTGAATCAGCTTGATGAGCCAAGTGCCGGCAGGTTTCGCCGCGGCCCGGTGAGAATTGCCGGATCGAGAGTGGTTTTGCCTAATGCGGTCAAAGTACCGAAACTCACGGATAAACTGGTTAACTGGTTGACTACCACCAAAGACCAGCCGGTAAAAGTCGCCGCCGAGGCCCATTACCGTTTAGTGACTATTCATCCATTTGTGGACGGCAATGGCCGGACCGCCAGGCTAGTGATGAATCTGGTTTTGCTAAAAGCCGGCTATCCGGCGGCCATAATTAGAAAGGAAGAGCGGTTAAAGTACCTTAACTCCCTGGAAAAAGCCCAGCTGGGTGGAAGCGGTGATGATTATTACCAGTTGATTTACGCCGCGGTTAACCGGTCGCTTGATCTTTATCTTGAGGTGGCCGGGGCTAAAGCTAGAAAGACATCCACAAAGAAACAACGGTTAAAAATTGGCCAGCTAGCCAGTTCAAGCGGGGAAAGTATATCTACTATCAGATTTTGGACCAAAGCGGGTTTGTTGCCCGTGGCCGGTCGTACCCGGGGCGGCTATCAGCTTTATAGCCGGGATGCAATCAAGCGAATTAAACTGATCCGCAAACTACAGCAGGAAAAGCGCCTGACGATTAAAGAGATTAAGAAGGAAATTAGTTGATTGATCTGGCCGCCATTTCCTGATCGGGAGAGGTGCCGAGAAAATGAACTTGGCCGTTGACCACTTCGAGGGTTTCGATGCTGTAACTGGGCTGGCGGTCTTTGATGACCGACTCGACTAAGCCGTTTAGTGCCGGGCCGTACTGGTCGACTAAGCTTTGAGGAATATTTAGGTTGGCGATTTTGGCGGCGGCAACGGCAATCTGGCTGGTGTTTTCAGTGATGCTACCTGAAACTTTGAGATAAACCGGCAAGTCGGTCGGGGGAATTTTGAACTTGGCCGCGCCCTCGGCGATAACCTCTTGGGAAACTCCCAGGGCGACCAAGTAGTTGACCGCGTCTTGGTAGTTGACAGTGGCCGAGCCTTCGACGCTACCGTCGGCGTTGACGCGAATTTGAACGTTTTTAAAAGGGAAGTAGGGGAAGTCTTTTTGGCGGTTGTCTGCCAGGGCGGTTAGCTCTTGGCTGGAGAAAGTTTGGTCGACCGGATGAGAGTCGGAGACAAGCAAAACTTTGTCGGCGCCAGCGTCGGCGGGCAGAGGGGCGTAAGTGACGGCCAGTTTTTCTTTGGCCGAGGCAAGGTCTTGTTGGCCGTAAGTGACTCCCAGGGCTTTGGGTTTTAGAAGATAAAAGCCGGCGGCGGCGAGTAAGAGGACGAGGAAAACGAGGATAAATAGAAGCTTTTTCATTTGAGGCTAATTATAGCAAGTTTTATGAGCAGAAACTGGTATAAAATAAGGGAGATGAATGTTTTTATCTTCCACGGCACCGGCGCCAGCCCGGAAAGTAATTGGTTTCCTTGGTTGAAAAAGGAGCTAGAGAGTAATGGAGTTGATGTGTTGGTACCCAAATTTCCGACGCCTAAAGGGCAAAGTTTAGACAAGTGGTTGAGGGTCTTTGAGCCTTTTGAGAAAAAAGTTACCGCTGAGTCGATTTTTGTCGGCCATTCGATGGGGCCGGCGTTTATTTGGAGGCTTTTGGAAAAAGGTGTTGGCCCGATCAGGGCAGCCATTTTAGTCTCCCCGTTTGACGCCTTGTTAAATCTTCCTGATTTTGACCCGCAAGTCAAAAGTTTTGTCGATCACCCTTTTGATTGGGAAAAGATTAGGGTAAACTGCCAGAACTTTGTGGTTTATGCCGGCGGCGACGATCCTTACATTCCCAGAGAGCAGCTTGAAAGAGTGGTTAAAAATCTAAAAGTTAAACTTAACTTTATTAAAGGCGGCAAACATTTAAACGCCGAGGCGGGATATTTAGAGTTTCCGCAAATACTTAAGGAAGTATGGCAGAATCGGTAACTTTGACTCCGGAGCGGGCGGTATTAAGAGATAAAATGGCTGGTTGGTATGAAGAGACTAAAAGGTTGGTGTTTGGAGAACATACTTGTGAGCGAGGGTGGGGGGATTTTGACCCGAGCTTGACTGAAGGGTGTGGTCCGTATCACGCGGCATTTCCTTTGTTGGATTTATTTGGAGTGGTGTCTACCCCCCGAGCCCATGAAGAATTTTACAGAAACGCGGTTGATTCGGCAACCATGCGACTGGATCCGGAGACAAGAATTTTAGTTTCCGGTCTAGCCTCACCATCAATGGCGGATATAGTTTTGGAAGAGGCTAAGTTTATGAAACCTTTTCCAGGGTTAAAACATGAGCTTGAGGGCAGAATTGATGTTTTAGATGTCTGTGCCACCCCGCTCTTAACTTGCCAAAGAGTTTTTAAGCCGGAACAGTTGGCGGTGATGGCATTTATTCAAGACGATGCTCGCGAATATGCCAGCGGTGGGCCGTATGACTTGATTGTGACCGATGCCTTTTTAACCAGGTTTAACGATAAGGATAAAGCAGTGGTCTTGAAAAACTGGGTGAAAATGTTGGCCGATGACGGGGAGATAGCCACCACCTGGCGTATCGGGAGAAAAGATGACGAGCCAGATTATGGTGACGAAGAGGCCAGAAAAAGGTTTATTTACAATGTGACAAGGAGAATGGAAGAGTGGCACGTTTCGCTGGGAACGTTTGCGGAAGTAAATACCACTTTAGATTTAGCTGAAAAATATGCCGCAAAAATGCATAGCTATTCAGGTCAGCCGGAAGAGGAGATTCAGGCTTTTATGGAAAAGTTTTTTGGCGATGTGAGAATCAGTCTGTCTCCGCCGGTTTACGATGTCACTACCAGGCTGTATGCTAGGATAATTGCTCGAAAACCGAAAAAGTAAGATGAAGTTTAATTTAGCCAAATTGGGAAAAAAGTTTTTGGGGGTGAAGTGGACAGCGGCGATAGCGGTGGCGGCTGCGGCGCTTATCTCATGGCAAGGTTGGCAGTTTGTCAGCTACAGCCGGCAGCTTTCGGCCAACTGGTTTTCGACCCTGGGGAGACTTGATAGTACACGAGGGGAGTTAGCCGAGCTTAAAAGCCAAGACCAGTATGTGGTCAACCAGGAACTTAAGGCGCAAATCGAGCAAACCGGCAAGGCTTTTGGCGGCATGGGGGATTTACTCGAGCTTAAAAGCGACTACGAGCAGCAAAAGATTGAGTTGGGAGCCCTAAACGATAAGTTTGTGGAGATTTTCAGAAAACTTTCTGAACTAAAATACGACGAGGCAGGGAGTTTAGCCGCAGAGGTTAAGGGAGAGATGGAGAAAAAGCTAGCAGAAGCGGTAGCCGAAGTGAACATTAGTGTCGCGGCACCGGCGTCAAACGAACTGCCCGGCGGCGGCTACTCGCGCCAGGTGGTGACTACCGACCGGGGCCAGTTTACTGTGGCCATGGTAGTGGCCGAAGGAGCCCAGGTGGTGGTGGACACGGCCGCAGACGACAACTGCGCCAATAACTGTCCCACTTTGCCTTTGGGTGAGTTTGTGGCCAGAAACGGCGGCTTTGCCGGCATCAACGGCGGCTACTTTTGCCCGGCAGATTACGCCGGTTGCGCCGGTAAAGTTAACAGTTTTGACACCATGGTGATGCGGACGCGCGACAAAAAGGTATTTAACCGGGACAACAACGTTTACTCGACCGTGCCGCTGGTAGCCATGAACGGTGCCAGCGTTAACTTTTACGGCCGGACTTTGGATTGGGGAGTGGGCAGCGGTACTGGCGCGGTGGCCAACTACCCGATGCTAGTTTCCGGTGGGCAGGATGTGGTCAACGAGGGGGCACTCGATGCCAAAGCCGCCGCCCGGGGGCCAAGGGGTTTTATCGGAAACCGCGGCGGCAAAGTGATTATCGGCCACGTGTTGTCTGCCACCATCGGTGAGGCGGCGAAAACATTGGCGACTTTGGGGGTGGAAACGGCCCTAAACCTTGACGGCGGCGGTTCGGCGGCTTTATGGTCCGGCGGCTACAAAGTCGGCCCGGGGCGGAGTTTACCGGTGGCGATAGTGCTTAAATAGTTGTTGTTCGATTGCGGTTGAGGTTGAAAATCAGCGAGGCTCTGATCCGGCTATGTTTGGTTCTACCAGTTTCACACTCAAGCATAAGGTAGATGTGGGTAAGGTAGTTGCGTGCGGTAATAGGGGAAATATTTAGTTGTCGCCCGATTTCCTGGTTGCTCAAGCCTTGGCTAACTAACTTGAGAAGATTGATTTGATGCTGCGTGAGCCGACTGAGGTGAGGAATTTTAGCGGTCTCTGGCATGGTCGACGCGGCCTGAGGAGTGATCAGGCCGGTTTCTAAGGCAACGGCGGCCAGTTGGACTCGGTTGACGGCCCCAAGTTTTTCCATAGCTGAGTTAAGCCAAGAGGCGACGGGGCTTTTTCCTCTTATAAGTGTGCGAGTTATTTCCTGGTAAGTTTTGTCTCTGATTGCCAGGATGGCAGTGGCATATTCTGTCGGGCTTAGACCATTGCCGTGGTTTTTAATGGTTTGCTCTAGCGGTTTCCGGGCGTTTGAGTCAGGGAGTAAGTGTTTGTACCAAGAAATAAAGTTTTTGTCGTCCACTTGACCGACAGTTGACATAAGTTCGGGCTTTAAGGTGTCTATAAGCGAAGTGGCTGGTTGGCCGCTGACTAAGGCAAGGAAGACGCTGGCGGTGTGGAAGTCAATAGAGTCCCAGCCGAAATGGCCTTTAATGGTTTCTTCTGGCCGCAGGGTTCCTTCCCGAACTCCGTTCAGGCTATGGTGAAGAAAATAGCCTGGCTGACCTTCAATAAATCCCATGTCTCGCGGGCAGTTTTAAGTATTATACCAATGATGTCAATGTGTTAAGATGGGCGCATGAAAGTGGTTTTGTACATGGCTACTTCGGCTGACGGGCTGGTAGCGAAAAAAGACGGGGACTCAGATTGGGTTTCTGATGTTGACGCGGCAGTTTTTGATAAAAAAATCAAGGAACTTGGTTGTATTGTGGTGGGGCGGACGACTTTTGATCAGTATTATGGTGATTTGTACCCGGTTGAGGGGGTAACTAACATTGTTTTGACGACAGACGACGCAAGGAAAAGCGAGAAGGAAAGTGTGGTTTTTGTGACTTCGGCTCGTGACGCTTTGGAGATAGCAAAGAAAAAAGGTCACCAGGAAATTTTACTGATTGGCGGGGGCACGGTGAATGGGATGTTTTTGAAAGAGGGATTGGTGGACGAGATGATTTTGAGTGTGCATCCTAAAGTTTTGGGCGAGGGGATCAGGTTGTTTGAAGGAGGAGAGGTGGATGTTGATTTGGAGCTTAAGAGTGTGAAGCAATTGGGTGAGGATTTGGTGCAGTTGAGATATAAAGTGAAAAAAGCGTCACGTTTAAGTTGACGATCGCTTACGTAAAAGTGACGGTAATGCTGGGGACGATTAGGGTTGTGGTATAGTGGGTAATATGCAGGCGGCGGATTTTAAGTTGCCGGGAGTGGACGGCAAAGAATATAGCCCGAGCGACTTTGAGGATAAAAAAGGGCTTTTAGTGGTGTTTTCCTGCAACCATTGCCCTTACGCTCAAGCGGCCTGGCCGTTGTTAGTGGATTTACACAAAAAATTCGGCGGCCAGATCGGCTTTGTGGCCATAAACTCAAATGAGGACGTCGATCACCCGGATGACAGTTTTGCCAAGATGAAGGAAAAAGCGCCGGAGTGGGGGATAACTTTTGCCTACCTTCGTGACGAAAGCCAGGAGGCGGCTAGGGCCTACGAGGCGGTTTGTACCCCGGATCCGTTTCTGTTTAAAAACGAAGAGGGGATTTTCAAGCTTTATTACCGGGGCAGGATCAATGACAATTGGCAAAACCCGGACCAAGTAGAAGAAAAAAATTTGGAAGAGGCGATGACGGGGTTACTAGCAGGGGAGCCGGCGCCTGACAACCAGCCGGCGTCGATGGGCTGCTCGATTAAGTGGAGGCAGTAGGGTAAAATAGCTTAATGATTTTGGCGGACGGAGATATCAAAAAGGCGCTTGCCTCCGGCAGAATTAAGATTACGCCGGCGCCGGATTTGACCACCCAACTCGGGTCGTGTTCGATTGACTTGAGATTGGGGAATAAGTTTGCCGTTTTTAACCACTCGAAAAAAGCTTTTATTGATCCCAATGACCCAAAGATGGCCCGGGAACTGATGGAAGAGGTGGTGGTGAAAAAGGATGAACAGTTTATTTTGCAGCCGGGAGATTTTGTTTTGGCGACGACAGTAGAAAGCTTTAAGCTGCCGGACGATTTACTAGCCCGGCTTGAGGGGAGGTCGAGCCTGGGGAGGCTCGGAGTGGTGGTCCACTCGACCGCATCGGTGTTTGAGCCGGGGTGGGAAGGGGTGGTGGTGATGGAGCTGGGGAATTTGGGGAGGATGCCGGTGGCTTTGTACCCGGGCATGAGGGTGTGCGCTCTAACCTTTGAGCAGTTAACCCATGAGGCCGAAGTGCCTTACTACAAGAAAAAAACCGCCAAGTACAGAAAACAGAAAACGCCCATGCCGAGCAAGATTGCGGAGGAGAAAGAGTAGCTATGCCAGAACCAGAACCAGCGCCAAAACAGATCAATTATGAAGATCTGCATCAGTCTATCCAAGTGATAGTTAATTTTGGAGAAGAGTTTCGGGGAAAAAGTGATGTTCCAGAGTTTTTTAGTGGAAGCCAAGATTATATTCGAGAAGCAATAGGGCATTATGGTTGGCAATCTCCTGATGAGATGGTGGAAGCGGTGAATAGTAAAATGAAAGAAATGAATGAGTCGCCGATAGAGCTTGATGATATTAAAGAATTTTTTCCGGAAGAGACAGATGGAGAGTAGTTTTTCTTGCAGAGTAGGCGGGGTTGTTATATGATGGTCGGGTGATGGCCGGAAAAGGTGCGGCACTGGTCTTGCCCCTGTCTCCACTGGATGGACGATATCAGGAAAAGGTAAAGGAACTAAGAGAGTATTTTTCCGAAGAAGCGTTGATTTCTTATAGAGTTAAAGTGGAGGTGAAATACCTATTGGAGTTAGTCAGGTTTTTAGCCCCGACATTTTCTGGCTCGCCACAACTCCCCAGACGCAGTCGGGGTGACTCTGCTGATCTGAAAAGTTTATCAACAGAGTCAAGTAAGAAATTATTACATTGGAGCAACAATTTAAGCGACAAGGATGTAGCGCGGGTAAAAAAAATTGAGGCAAAGATCCGTCACGATGTTAAGGCGGTGGAGTATGTGATCGGGGAGAAGCTAACCAAGATGGGACTGGCGCGGTTGGTGCCCTGGGTCCATTGGGGTTTAACCAGCGAGGACACTAACAATCTTTCATACGGCTTGATGGTGGTTGGTGCCAAAGAAAAAGTAGTGCTGCCGGCGATGCGGACATTGGTGGATAAACTTTCAGGTTTGGCACGAGTTTGGGCCGGGACGGTGATGCCGGCCAGAACCCACGGCCAGGTGGCGGTGCCGACGACCTTGGGCAAGGAAATGGCCGTGTTTGTTTCGAGGTTTTCCTGGTGGCTGAAAAAATTTGCCGAAGTCAAGCCGGGAGGTAAACTAAACGGGGCGGTAGGTAACTACAACGCCATGGTCAAAATTTACCCCAAAAAAGACTGGCTTGGCTTCAGCCGCAAGTTTGTGGCGGGTTTGGGGCTGACGCCGACGCTGATTACCACCCAAATCGAGCCGGGGACGCAGTTGGTTTATGCTTTTGACCTAATGCGCCAGTTTAATAATGTGGGCTTGAATTTGGCGGCTGACTTGTGGCAATATATTGCCTTTGATTATTTGAAACAGGCGGCGGTGAAAGACGAAGTGGGGTCGTCGACCATGCCCCACAAGGTTAACCCGATAGATTTTGAGAACGCCGAGGGGAACTTGAAACTGGCCAACGGCATGCTGGCGGTTTTGGCTGACAAGCTGCCGGTGTCGAGGCTGCAGCGGGATTTGTCGGACAGCACGGTGAAGCGAAACATCGGCGTGGCTTGGGGTTACTCGCTTTTGGCGTGGAAAACTTTGACTGACGGTTTAGCTAAAGTGGCGCCTAACAAGAATAAGTTAAGGCAAGAGCTTGAGGCTCATCCGGAAATGTTGGCAGAAGCCTGGCAGCTGTCGCTTAGGAAGCGGGGTGAAGCGGGGGCGTACGAGAAAGTTAAAGACAAGACACGGGGCAAGCCCCGCGAGGAATTGAAAGAAATTAAGATGTGGAAAGCGGCAGATTATGTGGGATTGGCGGAGAAATTAGCTAAAATGAGGGTAGGATGAACCACGCGGTGGTGTTGGGTACTCAATGGGGTGACGAAGGCAAGGGGAAGATTGTGGATTTTTTGGCGCGGCAAAAGAGATTTACCTCGGTGGTGCGCTATCAGGGCGGTAACAACGCCGGCCACACGGTGGTGGTAGGGGGGGAGCGGTTTGCATTTCACTTGCTGCCGTCGGGGATTTTGTACAAGCAAAAGACCTGCGTCATCGGCAACGGAGTGATTGTGGACCCTAAAGTATTAAACTTTGAGATTAGGCGTTTGGAAAAGCGGGTGGGAAAAAAGCACGCCCGGATTTTGATAAGTGAGAAGTGCCATTTGATCATGCCCTGGCACCAAATAATCGACGGGATTATCGGCGGCAAGCTGGGGACGACGCAGCGGGGGATCGGGCCGTGCTACACCGACGTAAACGCCCGGCGGGGGATCAGGTTTATGGACGCCAAGAGTAAAAAGGTTTTTGGCTTGCGGGTTAAAGAAGAGCTGGCCTGGAATAAAAAACTAATCGGTCTGGCTTACGGACAACCTAAGCTGGCTCGCCGGCTCAACGAGGCCAAGATTGTCACCAGCTACTGGCGCTGGATCAACTTGCTCAAGGCCAACCGGCGGGTGGAGATCGACGACTGTTCGGAATGGCTCAACCGGCGGCAGGCCAAGGGCGAGGGGATTTTGTTTGAGGGAGCCCAGGCGACGCTACTCGATGTAGCTCACGGCACTTACCCGTTTGTGACCAGTTCCAACGCCACTGTCGGCGGGCTTTATACCGGGACTGGTTTTAGGCCCCGACAACTTAGCGTCGTGGGCGTGGTCAAGGCTTATACCACCCGGGTAGGAACGGGGCCGTTTCCGACGGAACTAACCGACGCGGTGGCCGAAAGGCTGCGGGAGGTGGGTCACGAGTACGGCACCACCACGGGCAGGCCCAGGCGCTGCGGCTGGCTGGACGCGACCATCGTCAACTACGCCAGAAAGATAAACGGGCTTGACAGTGTGGCGGTGACCAAGCTGGACGTTTTGTCGGGCATCGAAAAACTCAAGGTGGCGGTGGCTTACAAAGTTGACGGCAAAACCTTAAACACTTTTCCGGTGGATGTGGAGCTGCTTAATCAAGCCAAGCCGGTTTACCGGCAAGTTGCCGGCTGGGAGGAGGATATAACCCGGGTGCGCAAGTTTAGTCAGTTGCCCCGCGCGGCCAGAGAGTATATTAAGTTGTTGGAGGCAGCTTCAGAGGTTAAAGTAACCATGATCGGCGTCGGGCCCAACCGGAACGAGCTGATCGTCAGATAAGATTTATGTCAAAAAGATTTTATAGAGCATTGGGTAAAAGTGAAACTTGGCCGGAGATAACCGGAGTCAACCCCTGCGGCATTACCTATGACGATGTGTTGTTGGTGCCCCAGCGGGACACCAAGATTGCCTCCCGGAGATTGCCGGATTTGTCGGTGAGTTTGGGACCTTATAACCTAACCAAGCCGATTATCGCCTCGCCGATGGACACGATTACCGGAGAAAAAATGGTCAGGCTGATGCATGAGATGGGAGCGATTGCCGTTTTGCCGCGGGGGGATTTAACCAGAAACGGTAAGCTGTGCCGCAAGTTTACCCGGGCAAAAATCCGCTGTATTTACGCCATTGGTTTGAAAAACGCCCTGGAAGAGGCCAAGGCTTACAAAAAGTGGGGGGCCAAGGTGATTTTGATCGACGTGGCCCACGGCGGCATGAGCCAAGTAGTCAAGGCGGCCAAAGAGATTGGCGAAAGACTGAAGCTGACGGTGATGGCGGGCAACATCGCCTCGTTTTCCCAGGCCCAGGAATATAAAAAGGCGGGCCTAAAAATTGCCCGGGTGGGAGTGGGTTGCGGCGGTTTGTGTATTACCCGGTTGGTGGCCGGAGCGGGAGTGCCGCAGCTGTCGGCGATTTTTGATACTAGTGCAAGCGGGTTGCAGATTGTCGCCGATGGGGGCATCAGGCGGCCGGCAGATTTTGCCAAAGCCATTGCTGCCGGGGCGGATTTGGTAATGATCGGTTCGATGTTGGCCGGAACGGATGAGACACCGGGCAAGGTGATCGGCGGCAGGAAAGAGGTCCGCGGCCAGGCGTCGGAGGCCTATATGAAAGATAACGACGTCGAGCTGGGTGAGTTTCGGGCGGCCGAGGGCATCAGTACCATGGTCAAGGTCAAAGGCTCGGCCCGTCACGTGATCAATGATTTGGCGGCGGGACTAAGAAGCGCCATGAGCTACACCGGAGCTAAAACAATCCGCGAGTTTCAGCAAAAAGCCGAGTTTGTGCTGGTGACCAAGTCGGCCCAAATCGAAAACCAGCCGCATATTTTAAGCCTCTAAGAAGCAGCTGCTAGCTCCTAGGTTCTAAGGGTTAGGTAGATTATTACTAGTTTCAGAATAGAAGGATAGATTTCTAGCAATGGTGGCTCTTGTTTCTCTGCGTACTTCCGCGTTTGTTAAAGGACGCCCCATGGATTCAGCCATTTCTTTTCGCATTGTAAAACTATAATCCATGGCGTTTTTGTTTAGCGGAATATCGAGTCTCATGATTTTGTCTAATAAAGGTTCTTTGTCCGTTTCTTGAACATTTGGGAGCAGTAAACAAATTTTAAAGCTAATTTTACCGTGCATACTATTAACGGGAATGGTTTCTAGCGATGAATCAGGCACGATTGTCTTTACGGTCTCTATAAATCTAGAAAAATTTCCTTCTTCAACCAATGCCCAATAAATTTCTGTTTGAAAGTTGTAATCTCTAAGGACATTTTTGGCTTCGTTAAATAATTTTAGTTCCTTTTCTGCTTTGGGTGGGTAGTGAAATTTAATTTCTAATACCTTTCCCATGCTGTTGGTGTCGCCACGAATTAGAGTTAACAAGGCGTGATTGTTCATGTTGGGCGATTATACAGTAAACAGAGTTAAACCACTATAGGTTAGACTGTGAGCTGAGGGTTATTTGAATTTTTGTTCCAGGCGGGAGAGTTGGAGGGTAACCAGAACGGCCAGGGCGGTGACTAAAACTGCGTAGATGATAAGAGAAATTAAGCCCGAGCCTTGGCCGATTAAAGGTTTGATGTAGGTGTCGACGGTTTCTTTGATGACATTGTTCCAGGCAAGCGCGGCGACTAAACCAAAGCCGGAAGTGGCCAGCGCCGTCATTTGCTTGATGACGCTTTTGGGCAGGTCTTTGGTGGATTGGGGGGGGTTGATTTTGGTCATACATAATTTTAGCCGGTTTGGGGTTTGACTTCCAGGAAGGGTTTTTGTGCTTCAGGAATGAGGTCGGGGTTAACCGGAAAGTGGATGGTGGCGTAGGGGGGGCGGGGGATTTGGTTGCGGTTAAGGTTTGGAGCCAGCCGGCCTTTGATGGCCAGGCTTTCTCGGCCCTGACCGCCGTCGTCGCAGCCGTAGCCGTGGATCCAGATAGACGGATGAAAGGAAAACATGGCCCGGCCGTGGGCAAGACCGGGAAGGTTGATCTTGCCGCCCGGGGTTTTTGAGGCCAGGGCGTAGACGTAAAACTTGGGGTAGGGCAGTTTAGTCTTTCGGGAGCGGTTTAAAGCGTCAAACTGGTTTTTGATGGTGCTGATGGCGCAGTTTAAGGTGTTTTGAGTGTCGACTACGGCCTCGGTGAAAACAACGGGCAGGACCCGGCCGGACTTTTTGATGATGAAATCCAGGTGGGGAGGGTAGAGGCAGGCAGGTTTACTCCGGCGGCGGTTTTGTTCGTCGTAGTAGCTGATGCGCATCGGGTTGACCCGGACCGGGCCGGCCAGGGCTAAAATGGCCCCTAGCTGGTTGCCGCCTTTGGCGATGGGAACGACGGAAACGCGGTTGTCGGGAAAGAGGTGCTTGAATTCGGCGGTTAAAGAGGCCAGAGCCTGGAGGCAAAGGCTGGAGGGGATCAAAGTAATGGCGGTGTCAAAAGAAGTGGCGGCAGCAATGGGGTTTTTGAGTTGGGCCATCGGCATTATTGTAGCATTAAAACTGACGCTTGTTTTTTACCGCAAAAGGTGCGAGAATTAGTGCGGAAAATCAACATGTATCAGCCAAAATTTACCATTAGCAACGAAATTTTAAAATATATCGGGGAGATTGGCGGAGCCAAAGAGGTAATTGATTATGCAGTGATGGTGCCGGCGTGGGAGGCGAAATTTAAAGAGGAGGCGATGGTGCGGACGGTCCATTTTGGCACCAAGATTGAAGGGAACGAACTGAATTTTTCTCAAACAGAGAGGGTAATGAAAGGTGAAGAGGTCATCGCCCGGGAAAGAGACATTCAGGAAGTTTTAAACTATAGAAACGTGATGGAATATATCGACCGATTGGGGGAGAGGTTCGGCGAGAAGGGGCCGGGCGGGTCAGCAGCCAGCTATTCCGAAGGCTGGCTCCAAAAAATCCACCAGTTGACCACCGAGAAGATTTTAGAGAAAGGTAGAGCCGGGGAGTATCGAACCAGTCGGGTGGTGGTAAAAAACAGCGCCACGGGCGAGGTGAGTTTCCGGCCGCCTTTGCCGGTGGAAGTCGAGGTGCAACTAGCCGAATTTTTTGAGTGGCTCAACAGCGACGAGGGGAAAAAGCTTCATCCGGTTTTGCGAGCCGGGATAACCCATTATGAGCTGGTGCGGATTCATCCCTTTGTGGACGGCAATGGCCGGGTGGCCAGAGCTTTTGCTCTTTTAGTTTTGTTTCGCGAAGGCTATGATGTGAAGCGGTTTTTCTCGATCGAGGAGTATTTTGACAAGAATGCCCCAGCGTATTACCAGGCGCTTCAGGCGGTGTCGCAGGCTCGCGGGGACTTGACCTTCTGGCTGGAGTTTTTTACCAAAGCTTTGGCGATTGAACTAACTAAAATTAAAGACAGGGTCAGGAGCTTGTCGATTGACTTTAAGTGGCGGGACAGGTTGGGCCGGCAGATTGCGCTTTCGGCGCGGCAGATTAAACTGATGGAAATGTTGACCGACAAAGACAAGCTTTTTATGAGGGAAGCCAGAGAGAAGTTTGCCGACGTGTCTGATGATACTATTTTGCGGGACATTAAAGATTTGATGGACAAGGGGATTTTGAAGAAGAAAGGCAGCACCAAGGCAGCGTATTACATGATGCGAAATTAATTTATGAAGTTCAAGCGCTTTGCCGAGTATTTAGAGAGAATTGAGCAAACGCCGTCGCGGCTTAAAATGACTTCAGTTTTGGCCGAGCTTTTTGGAGAGGCGACGGCTGACGAGATCGACCAAATGGTTTATTTGGCTTTGGGGAGATTACGGCCTAAGTACGAGAGTGTTGAGTTTAACCTGGCAGAAAAAATGATGTTTAGAGTGATGGCCGAGGCGTACCAGGTTGAGCCGGCAAAAGTAAAGCAAGCGTTCAAAAAGACTGGTGATTTAGGCGGGGCGGTGGAGGAGTTGCCCCACTTCGCCAAAGCTTCGAGGGGTACAGCTAAAGATTTATCGGTGGCAGAGGTGTACCAGCGGCTGATGGATGTAGCGGCGGACGAGGGGGTGGGTAGCCAGGAAAGAAAAGTTAACCATATGGCTAATTTGATCCGCGACCTTGACAGCCTGTCGGCAAAGTATGTGTTGCGGATTCCGGTAAAAAAGTTGAGGTTGGGGTTTTCGGACATGACGGTTTTGGATGGATTATCCTGGATGGAGGCAGGCGACAAGAGTTTGCGGCCTCAACTGGAGCGGGCTTTTAACGTGTCGGCCGATATCGGCGGCATTGCGGAGAGGTTTAAAAAAGGCGGTCTGGCCGGGGTGGCGGGGGTCAAGGTAAAGGTGGCGGTGCCGATCAGAACGGCGCAGGCGGAAAGGCTGCCGAATGAGAAAGCGGTGGTGGAGAAACTCAAAGTGTTTGCGGTGGAGGGCAAATACGACGGTTTGAGGGTGCAAATCCATGTCGATAAATCTCCAGACTCAAAGCGCAAGATTCAAAGTGATTTGTTCGGTGAGTCAAAAAAATTTGTGGAGATATTTTCTCGCAATCTGGACAACATGACGCATATGTTCCCCGACATCGTGGCGGCGGCCGACAAACTAAAAGTTAAAACGGCGATTTTGGACGGGGAAGCGGTTGCGTTTGAGCCTAAAACCGGCAAGTCTTTACCTTTTCAGGAAACGGTGACCAGAAAAAGAAAACACGGAGTCAAAAATAAGGCAAAAGAGATGCCGCTAAAGGTGATTATCTATGATTTACTATATCTTAACGGTACAACATTGATCGAGAAACCGTTTAAGGAGAGAAGAAAGCAGCTGGAAAAAGTCTTGGGTAGGAATGGAAAAACCGACGGACTGGAGCTGGCAGAGCAAGAAATTGTCAGCGAGCCGGAGAGGTTAAACCAGCTTTTAAAAAAATACCTTAAGGAAGGGTTAGAGGGAGTGATGTGTAAGAAGTTAACCACGGCTTATCAGGCCGGAGCCAGAAATTTTAACTGGGTGAAGCTGAAAAAAACTTCCCAAAAGGAATTGGCCGACACCATCGATTGCGTGGTGATGGGCTATTATGCCGGCCGGGGCAAGAGGAGCGGGTTTGGTATCGGGGCGTTTTTGGTCGGTGTTACCCACAAATCCGAAGCACGAAGTACGAAATCCGAAATCGGGGTTGGGTCGGTGGCCAAAATTGGTACAGGCTTGACCGACGAGCAGTGGCGGGAGATCCGCCGGCGGGCGGACAAATTGAAAGTTAAGGCTAAACCGGAGGAGTATGTGGTGGACAAGAATTTGGCGCCCGACGTTTGGGTGAGGCCAGAGATGGTGGTAGAGATTTTGGCGGATGAAATAACTCGCAGCCCGATTCACGCTTTTGGCTTGGCTTTGCGTTTCCCGCGGCTTATTAGTTTTCGTGACGACAAGGATGTTGGCCAGGCGACGACAAAGCGCGAGCTTGAGCGGCTGTTTAAGCTGCAGCGGGGTTAGGGTTTTTTCTTAAAAAGTAGGGTAAAATATATCTATGGTTTCAGCTTTACCCAAATTTCTCCATAAATATTTTTGGGGCGATCGGTTAAGCGAGCTTAATTTGAAAGATCACCGGCGCTACATTATCCAGACAATTTTGGAAAAAGGTGATCGCCGGGCGGCCTCGTGGCTAATAAAAAAAGTTGGCAAAAAAACCCTGAAAAACAACTTGCCGGTTTTGTCTTTAAGCCCTAAAGCCTTTAATTTCTGGCGGCTGTACTTGTCATGAGCCAGAAATTCTTCATTGATTCCCTGCCGCCTTTTACAGTTAAACTTTTAGCCTTGTTTCAGAAAGATAAATCGTCTTTTTTACCAGATTTTTATCTAACCGGAGGGACGGCGCTTTCGTTACTTTTAGGTCACCGGGAGTCGGAAGATTTAGACTGGTTTAGCCCTAAAAATTTTGACCCGGTCAAACTTCAGTCGCAACTTTTAAAGCTCGGCAACTTATCCCGGGTGGAGTTGGAAGAAAATACTCTAAACGCTTATTTAAATGAAGTCAAAGTTCAATTTTTGGGTTATCCGTATCCCTTGTTGGGATCGCTAGCGACTTGGGGGAATATTAAAATCAGCTCTTTGCTGGACATCGCCTGTACTAAGGTGTTAACGATCGGAGTGAGGGGGAGTAAGAAAGACTTTGTTGACCTGTATTTTTTGTTAAAACAATTTTCTTTGGAAGAGTTATTTACTGCTTTAGCCAAAAAATACCGCCGGGTCGATTACAACCAGCCGCATATTTTGAAGGCTTTAGTGTATTTTGTTAATGCCGACAGTCAACCAATGCCCCGGATGCATCAACAAATCGATTGGGCAAAAATCAAGAAAGAAATAATTGGAAAAGTGAAAGCGATAAAACTTTAAACAGGCGCGAGCTTGAGGGATTATTTAAGCTGCAGCGGGGAAGTTGATTGAAATTAGTTACTGTCGTTCAATGCTGGATGTTGTGTGGCCATCGAGACGATCAATATATTTTCCTGGATCACTTTTCTCCATATAGTTTAACCCCCGGATAAGGGAACCTTCAATTTTTGGTTCTAGATAGCGATGCCTTCTTATAAGCTGGGCTATTTGCATGGGGTTAAATTCTCCAGTCACATATAGTCCTGTAATAAGAAAGTTTATAGCTGTGGCGTTATCCATATTCTCGAGCGGTTCAGCCTTTATAAGCTCAGGACAGAAGACTCGGAGGTTATTTTTAATTCCTAAATGATTTAATGTTTCTAAAACTAAAGCTTTTGGATCTTGAGCCCATTCTGATTTAGTGAAAAACGCAACCCCGTCGATATCTGAATGTGGAGTAGCTACTCCTAAGGCAAATGACCCTACGACAACAATGGAAAGTTTATGTTCTCCCAAGGCCTGTTGAAGAGATTGAGTTATGTTACTAAGCCGCGCCTCGCTTTGTTGGCTGATTGAGGCATAGCTAGGGTAAGATTTAAGTTGGGAAAGGATAGTGGCGCGTTGCTGTTCAAAGCTGGCGCGCCATAATCTTATACCTCGTGGTGAAAACATACTCATTGTGAGAATTAAATTAAAACAACGGCGAGAATTATACCACATTATTATAGGTTTGTTTACTTGTATAGGACTAGGGTGAGGAATTAAGGGTTTTTTTGAAGACTTTAAGAAGCGGAGCGTAGAGGTCGGATTTGCCTTGGGGAATTTTGAGTTCAGAGAGGGTGGATTTGCTGGTGAAACGGATTTTGTCAAGGCCGCGGACAATCAAAAGTGGGGTTTGTTCGTTACCTTCGCCCATGATGACACCGCCGAAAGCGGCCAGGGCGTCGACGAGATTTGAGTTGGCCTCGACGATTTTGCGGCCGAAGATGTCCGGCTGGCCGACATAGGAATAGTTAGGATGAAAACCCCAGAAGCCGACGGAGATGCCCATATGGCCCCAGCGAAGCGGCAAACAAAAAGAGTCGGTGACGACGACGCCGAGGTTTTTTAAACGATACTTATTTCTAAGATGGGTCCAGATTTTTTTGGCAAACAGGTGGGGTTTTTGGGGTAATAAGATGTAGTGGTTTTTACCATTGGACCGGTCGACGCCGGCGTAAGGGGTTAAAGTTAAGTCCTTGACGGCCAGGCCGTGGGGGGTTTGGGGCAGCCAGCCGTCGGCCTCTTTTTTGATGAGGCGGATTTTATCTTTAAGAGTCATGTCGGGGGTGATTTTGACGCAGCGACCCTGATGGATGGAGACGAGCTTGGAGGTAATCAAAACCAAGTCTTTTTCTTTTAAGGCGGGGAGAGACTGGTCAAGGAGGCCAAAGAGATCGTCTTTTGGCGGCAGGAATTTTCTGGTTTTGACCGGAATAAAGTCCATGAGTTAGGATATTATAAATGATAGACGTGGGTTTGAGTCAAAAAGAAGCAGAAAAAAGGTTAAGCCAGTTTGGCTGGAACGAGATTGCCAGGAAAAAAAGAGTCAGCGATCTGCAGTTGTTGTTAGCTCAAGTTAAATCGCCCCTGATTTATGTGTTGTTGGCGGCGATGGGCATTACCGGGGTGGTTTTACATGATGTGGAAGACACCATCGTCATTGGCCTGGCAGTGGTGTTTAACACTTTTTTGGGCTTTATCCAGGAAAGAAAAGCCAATCGGTCGCTGGAGGCTTTGGCGGCGGTGTTGACCCTTCACGCCAAAGTGAAGAGAGACGGTAAGTGGGTGGAAATTGAAGCCAGAAAAGTAGTGCCGGGAGACGTGTTGCGGCTGGAGTTGGGTTCCAGAGTGGCGGCAGACGGAGAGGTGACGACGGCGGACTCGTTGTCGATTAATGAGGCGGTGCTGACGGGTGAGTCGGCGGCGGTGACAAAAAACAAAAAAGACAAGGCGTTCATGGGCACGACGGTGGCCGGAGGCATCGGCGAGATGGTGGTGACCAAGACGGGGGAGAAAACCGAGTTTGGCAAAATCGCCGAGAGCCTGCAAGAAACCAAAAGCGAAGCGACTCCGCTGCAGGCCCAAATCAACCGCTTCGCTAAAACCATGGCGGTGGCGGTGTTTATCGTTTCTTTAATGGTACTGGCGGTGGGACTTTTTGTCGGAGACAGTTTCAGAGAGATTTTTCCGACAGCGGTGGCTTTGGCGGTGGCGGCTATTCCCGAAGGCTTGGCGGTATCGCTGACGGTGATTTTGGCCATAGGCATGCAGCGGATTTTAAAGAAAAAAGCTTTGGTGCGGAAACTGGTGGCGGCAGAAACTCTGGGCGGGGTGACGGTAGTTTGCGCCGACAAAACCGGCACTCTGACCGAAGGCAAAATGCGGGTGGTTGATGTTTTGGAGAGTATTAGTCCGGACAAGAAAAGGCGGGAGATGAAGCGGGCGATGATGCTGAAAGCGGTGGTTTTGTGCAATGACATGCGGGACCCTTTGGAAGTAGCCATGATGGATTGGGCCCTTAAACAGCAATCTCACCTCCGAGGTGAAAATACCCACGCCTCGGAGGTGTCTGGGTTTTTAGAGAAACAGTATCCGCGGCTGGACGAGATACCGTTTGACCCGAAACACCGTTATATTGCCACCTTACATAAAGTGATCACTCCCGGAGTGTCTAGAGTAAAACACTCCGGGAGTGGAGAAACTCAAAGGTTGTTGCTGGTCGGTGGGGCGCCGGAAGAGGTCTTGGCGCGATGCGACACCACCGAAGCCAGAAGAAAAGAGTGGCTGGAGAAAATCAACCGCGAAGGCAGACAGGGCCACCGCTTGGTAGGTTTTGCTTACCGGGAAGTAGGGGCGGATAAAAAAAACTTGGCCGATAAAGACATTAAGCAGCTGATGTGGTTGGGCAGTTTGGTGTTTGAAGATCCGATAAGAAAAGGAGTAAAGGAGTCGTTAAAAGAAGTAGCCGCGGCCGGAATTAAGGTTAAGGTAGTCACCGGCGATTACGCGCCGACGGCCGAAGCGGTGATGAAGGCTTTGGGGCTAATCGGAAGTAAAGAAGAGGGGGTAGTCATGGAAGGGAGCGAGTTAAAAAAACTGACGGATGAGGCGCTGAAGAAAAGGCTGTCGCAGGTGAAGTTGTTTGCCAGGACCACACCGGATCAGAAGTTGAAAATCGTGGAGGTGTTACAGGGGATGGGCGAGGTGGTGGCGATGACCGGCGATGGGGTCAACGACGCGCCGGCTTTGAAAAAAGCCGATATCGGCATAGTGGTGGAGACGGCCTCGGATGTGTCCAAAGAAACGGCTGATATGGTGTTGCTCGACAGCAACTTTAAAACCATTTTGGCGGCGATTGAGGGCGGACGGATGATTAAAGACAACTTGCGTAAAGTGATTTTGTATTTACTCGCCGATAGTTTTGGGGAGATTGTTTTGGTGGTGATGAGCCTAGTTGCTGGCATGCCTTTGCCGATAACGGCGGCGATGATTTTGTGGGTTAACTTGGTGTCGGACGGGTTTCCGGATTTGGCCTTAACAGTGGATCCGGCCGAGAAAGGTTTGTTAAAAAGGCAGCCGGAAAGCCGGCAGAGGCATTTAATTGACGCCGAGATGGCCTTGCTGATTGTTTTGATCTCGTTGGCTTCGGCGCTGACGGCCTTTGGGGCATTTTGGTATTACTGGCATAATCCGGCTTATGGTTTGGAGCACGCCAGAACGGTGGCTTTTAACCTTTTGGGGCTAAACTCATTGTTTTACGTCTGGTCGGCCAGAAGCCTAAAGCAGCCGGTGTGGAAAGAAAGTTTATTTGAAAACCCATGGCTGGTGGTGGCGGTGCTTTTGGGGCTGGGGCTGCAGATGGTCGGAGTTTATTCCCGGGTAGGGCAAAGGTTGTTGGAGACGGTGGCGCTTGACGCTTCCGAGTGGTTGGTGGTGGTTGCCGGGAGTCTGCTGATGATGGTAATAGTAGAAGGAGTTAAGTTCGCCTTTAACAGGCGAGAGAGGTAGTTTTATGATTTGGCTGCAATTGTTGCTACTGACTGGTTTTTCTTTTTTACTCATTAAAGCGACGGACATTGTCAGCGAAAGTTTGCAGCAGCTATCCAGACTGACCCGGATAGGCAAGTTTGCCATGACGTCGTTTTTGTTAACGTTGGCCACTTCGGCCCCCGAACTGGTAGTGGGCGTGGCGGCGGCCCTGGAAGGAACGCCGAACCTGGCTTTGGGGACGGTGGTGGGCAGCAACATTGCCAACGTTTCCCTGGTGATCGGCCTGGCGGCGGTAATCGGCGGCAGTTTTTCGGTGGTGGGGGAGTTTTTGAAAGTGGACATTTTTTCGGTTTTTCTGGCAGGAGTAATGCCTTTGATGTTGCTTTTGGACGGCAGGCTTTCAAGGGTGGACGGGTTGATTTTACTGCTGGTTTACGGCGCTTATAACTTTGGCTTGTTGAATAAATATAATACCAGCCCTCCGACCAGGGGGGGGCGGCTTTTAAGCCGGATGTTTAACGGCAACAATCGCGGTAAAATGAGCCGTTGGCTGGCTTGGTTGTTTTTGGGCGGCGCCATGCTGGTGTTTGCCGCCGACATGATCGTAAATGTGGGCGCGGAATTGGCGACGGGGCTGGGGGTGCCGGTGTTTTTGATCGGTCTTTTTTTCGTGGCCATTGGTACCAGTTTACCGGAGTTGGCCTTTCAAAGCCGGGCGGTGAGAAAGGGCCAGGTGGCCATGGCCTTGGGAAATTTAATGGGCAGCGTGGTGGCTAACTCCACCTTGATTTTAGGGATAGTCAGTTTGATCAGGCCGGTGGTGCTGTACAAGGGTCTTAATGCCTATTTGCTGGCGGCGGCGGCCTTCGGGGTGATTTTTATGCTTTTCTGGTATTTGGTGAAGACCAAGAAAAAACTCGAGCGCTGGGAAGGAGCGGTACTTTTATTGGCTTACGCAGTCTTTATGTGGTTGGAGTGGCTGGGGAAGTAATGGTGTTACAATAGGTTTGAATGAACATAATTGCCGACTTACAACTGCACAGTAAATACTCGCGGGCGGTAAGCAAAGACATGGTGATCCCGATTTTGAGCCAGTGGGGTGAGAAAAAGGGGATAGATTTACTGGCCACGGGCGACTGGACGCACCCTTTGTGGCTTAAGGAACTTGAGGCAAATTTGGAGGAGGCGGGAGAGGGAATTTACAAACTCAAAGGCAGCGAGAAAAAAACCCGGTTTTTGCTGTCCGGGGAAATATCTTCGATCTACACCCAGGGTGGGCAGGGGCGGAGGGTGCACACTTTGTTTTTTGCCCCGTCTTTGGCTGTTGTGGCCAAGATTAACCAGGAGTTGACTAAAAGGGGAGCTAATTTGATGAGTGACGGGCGACCGATCGTGGGGCTTTCTTGCCAAGATCTTTGCGAAGTGGTTTGGGGAGTGGACGAGCGGGTGTTGGTGATACCGGCTCACGCGTTCACCCCGTGGTTTGCCCTGTATGGCTCAAAGTCCGGTTTTGATTCGATTGATGAATGTTTTGGGGAATATGCCGATAAAATCTATGCTATCGAGACAGGACTTAGTTCGGATCCGGCGATGAACTGGCAGATTGCGGATTTGGATCGGCGGGCGATTGTCAGTTTTTCTGACGCTCACAGCCCGAGGAAGCTGGGGCGCGAAGCGACGGTGTTTGAGTTTGAGGGTAAGGAAAGTGAAGACTACGGCTTCGACGATGTAGCTTGGGCGATTAAGGAGAGGTATTTAGGAGAAAATTCAGGCAGGATGAAGATTTTGTACACCATCGAATTTCACCCGGAAGAAGGTAAATACCATTACACCGGTCATAGAAAGTGTAACGTGGTCCAGTCGCCCCAGGAAACGAGGGAAAAAGGGACGACTTGCCACGTTTGCGGCCGGTCGTTGACGGTCGGGGTGATGCATCGAGTGGAGGAGTTGGCTAAAGATAGGCCAGAGATTGAGCCGAAAAAGAAAGAAGGCAAGACCGGAGTGGTGGGTTACTGGCATCCTGAAGACGAAACCCGGCCGCCTTACGTGATGCTGGTGCCTTTGCACGAAATTTTGGCCGAAGCCTTGGGAGTGGGAGAGTCGAGTCAGAAGGTTGGGGGAGTTTATGAGCTGTTGGTGGGTAAATTCGGCGGCGAGTTTGAGGTGCTACTTAAAGCCGAAACCAGCCAGATTGGTAAAGTGGCCGGTTCACGGGTGGCCGAGGCAGTAGACAGGGTGAGGCGGGGGGAGATAGAAGTCAAGCCTGGCTATGACGGGGTGTTTGGGGAGGTGTCGATCTGGGCCTCCGACGCATTAGCTTCTGAGGTTAAACCCGCAGAGCAGCCGGATTTGTTTTCTTGACAGACGGGGCATAATAAGGGATATTGGTGGTAGTTATTAAATTTTGCGGGGGTAAACATGGCAAACAAAAAAATGACAGTTGCCTTTGGTCTTGAGGAAAATGTAGCTTGTGCTTTGGCCTATGTGGGCGGCTGGCTGTCGGGCTTAATATTTTTGCTGGTAGAAAAAGACAACGGCACGGTGCGCTTTCATGCCATGCAGAGCATTTTGGCTTTTGGTGGTTTGATGGTACTGATGTTTGTGCCGATTGTCGGCTGGGTGTTGAGCCCGTTTTTGTGGATTATTAGCTTTGTGGTCTGGCTTTATAGCGTCTACAAAGCCTACCAGGGTGAGAAGTTTAAGTTACCGATTGTGGGCAAAATTGCCCAGCAGCAGTTGAAGAAGATTAAATAATGTTTATGATTGACGGCAGTAATTAGTCTTTGATCGTTCTGGCTCGACAGCGGGCACTGCGACGTGCCACGTCAAGATCTTGCGCGCGACGTTGCCCGCCTGTCTACGCAGAGCCGTCAAGGTCGAGGTCCGACCTTATTGAAAAATTACGGTTTACTGTTTACAGATTACTGATTACTATTAAGTTGATGATATTTCAAGATCGAGAGGAAGCGGGTAAAAAGTTGGCCGATAAGGTAAAAGGATTTGTTTCCGGGAGCGCCCGCCTGCCGGCGAGGCAGGGTCTGGTGTTGGGGATTCCGCGAGGCGGAGTGGTGACGGCCAAAGTGGTGGCGGAGAAGTTGGGGTGGCCTTTGGATGTTTTGCGAGCCAAAAAAATCGGGGCGCCGGGCAATCCGGAACTAGCCATCGGGGCCAAGGTGCGGTCGCCATACCCTAAGCTTTCAGGAGTTAAACAAGTGGTTTTAGTCGACGACGGAGTGGCAACAGGGCATACGGTTGAGGCGGGAGTCAAGTGGCTTAAAGCCAACGGGGTTGAGAAGGTAATCGTGGCCGTGCCGGTGGCGGCTAAAGACTCGGCTAAAAAACTTAAAAAATTGGCCCCGCATGCGCGGGGTAAACCTGAGTGGGTTTGTTTGCTAGAGCCGGAAAACTTTTACGCCGTAGGGCAGTTTTACCGCCATTTTCCCCAGGTGACGGATGAAGAGGTGAGAGAGATTTTGGTATAATAAGCGGCCTGCTCGGAATTTATGTCTATTGAGCAGCAGAGAGCCAGCGAAATTAGCGTTTGGAGAGCCAGAGTGGAGCAGCTGCAAAGAAGAAGAGACCGATTTGTGGCCGCGAGCATTCCTGGTTGGGTATCAATGGCAGTGGTGCTGCCAAAACTCCTTCAAGAGGCATTTGATTCAAGTGAGCCGATTGAGTTTGGATTAAAAATTGCCGGCCCTTTATCAATTTTAGCTGGATGGGGGCTGTTTGAGGCGGCAGAGTATACAGAGCTTGCCCGACTGAAAGTTATAGACAATCTTCATAGGGCTGGAGAAGATGTAGCAGAAATGTTGATAGCTGGAAAATTTCCCTGGGTGAGGCATTTTGCTGATAGCGAGCCGACGTATATAAAAATACCCAGGTTGTTACGGGAGAGACGAGAGCGAGGTAGGGGGATGTAGGGATATTTGCTAGAATGGGGGTATGAAACTCGTAGTCGGGCTAGGGAATCCGGGAGAAAAGTATCAAAATACAAGGCATAACGTGGGGTTTTTGGTGGTGGATAGATTGCGCGAGCGTTTGGACGAGGGGAAAGATCGGGTGTTGTTTTTGAAGCCAGATAAATTTATGAACCAGTCGGGGGCGGTGGTAAAGGCTTTTTTAAAAAAGCATCCGAAGGTAAAGCCGGAGGAGATGTATGTGGCTCACGACGATTTGGACATAAAACTGGGAGAATATAAGATTTCTTTTGGCAAAGGACCCAGAGATCACAACGGCCTAAAGTCGATTTATGAGCAGTTGGGGACCAAAGAGTTCTGGCACGTGAGGGTGGGGATTGACGGCCCGCGGGGTGAGGTTAAAAGTGGCGAGGAGTATGTTTTATCCAGTTTTCGGCCGGAGGAAAAGTCAATAGTTAATTCAATAGTTAATTCGGTAGTTAAGGCGATAGTTAAATTATGAGTAAAACTGACAAAAAATCTCCCACTTCGCTGGGGGATTTACTCTCCGGCTATGATTGGGATAAGAAGAAATACATCAGCCGGGAGTGGCAGGATTATGCTTACCGGCTGGCGGTGGCTTTGGACGATTTGAAAAACAAATCACTTTACATGAAATTAGCCAAAGAAACACCCCGGGCCTGGCTGGAAGAAGCCAAAAACTTTGTCAAAGACGCTTACGAAGTCAAGAGCAAAGCGAGGCTGTTTATGTGGAAATTAAAAGAGATTAGAAAAGAGAAGAAGAATGAAAAGAAAAAGTAGTTTTTTTGGCCAAATATGAAGCAGCGGGTACATCTTTATATTTCGGGTATAGTCCAGGGAGTAGGGTTTAGGTATTTTTTGAAGCAGACGGCCGACGCTTTGGGTATTTTTGGTTGGGCAAAAAATTTGGCCGGCGGCAGGGTAGAGGTAGTGTTTGAAGGGGAGAAAGGGGCGGTAAAACAAGCGGTCAACGAAGCTTGGCAGGGACCGCCGGCGGGTAAGGTGAGAGAGGTTGAAGTGGTTGGTGAGGCTTGGCAGGGGGAGAAGGAGTTTGCTATAGTGAGGTAAGCCGACATGACTCGTAGAAAGACAAGCTTGTTTATTCTCGCAGGATATTTACTGGGAGTGGCGGTGACGGGGATAATTAGGGGAAAGATAGTTTTGCTGGCCGACTGGTTAGACGTGACGGGACTGTTTGTCGGCGGGGTTTTGGGTTGGCTGTTGGTGAACTTGGACCGGTTGGTTTATGTTTATTTTTCCCACGCAGGCACCCAAATGGCCCAGTACGCCAGATACCAGTTTGACCAGAAAAAATGGCGGGAGGGGTGGCGGATTTTGGAAATGAGGCAGGACGAGATGGAAGAGCTGACTTTCAGAAGCGCGCTGTTTCAGGCGGCGTGGGTGGTTTTGGCCTTGTTTGCTTTGACCTCGACGGCGTCACTTTTTGGTAAAAGTTTAGTGATGGGGGTGGGCTTGAAGATTTTGGTAGACGAGTGGCGGGATTACCTTTATGCTCGAGGGACACTCAAGCGCTGGCTGTTTTGGCAGGTGAAACGGGAGATAACCGATACAGAGGTGAAGGTTTATCTTTACGTGATGACGGCGGCGTTTTTGCTATTAACCCTGTTACTGCTATAATAGGGGCTTGAGAATGATAGTCAAAAAGCCGAATACGTTTGTTTTGGATCTGGGCGGGTCGGTGTTTGCCCCTAACAGCAGAGCCAAGGGGATTGATATTGCCTATCTCAAGCAATTTGAGAAGTTTATCAGAAAGCAAGTCGCCTTAAAGAGGCGATTTTTTATTGTCACCGGCGGCGGCTATGTGGCCCGCGAGTACCGCGATGCGGCGGCGGCGGCGGTGGGGGGAAAGATTGCCGACGAGGACTTGGACTGGCTGGGAGTACACGCCACCAGGTTAAACGCCCATTTGTTTCGGACGATTTTCCGTGACATTGCTTATCCGTGGATTTTAAAGCATTATGATTTGGTCGATAAGAAAGTGACCACGCCGGTGGTGGTCTGTGGCGGCTGGAAGCCGGGCTGGTCCACCGATTACTGTAGCGTCCTGGTGGCGGCGGATTACCATATCGACACGGTGATCAGCTTGACCAATGTTGACTATGCTTATGACAAAGACCCGAATAAGTATAAAGGGGCTAAGCCGATCAAAACCATGGGCTGGGACGAGATGATTAAACTGGTGGGTAAAAAGTGGCGGCCGGGAATGAACACGCCCTTTGATCCGGTGGCTTCCCGCGAGGCCAAGAAGTTCGGTTTGAAAGTGGTGATTGCCAACGGCAGGAAGTTTGCCAATTTGGAACGGATTTTAGACGGAAAAACTTTTACCGGCACGGTGATTGAGTAGCAGATGATGACGCTGGGGCAACCAGAGGGTGAAATAGCGGTGACCGGGCCGGTGAAGGACTATTTGGATTTAAGTTTTAAGCGGCGGTTGGTATTAGACGGCCAGGAGGAGCAAGTCTTAGATTTTTTTCTCGGCCAGCCGCCAAACACAATTTTTCAGATACACCAGGTGCGGCAAGGCGCTTTTGAGGGGGGAGTGAAATACTCTGAAACTGTAATAAAAAGTTATCTTAGGAGTTTAAACGATGGCTTGGTCTCGTTGAATGGGGTTGAGTTAAGGATCGGCATAGTCCCAAATTATGGCAGATCAGGAAGGCAGGGATATGTTTTAATGACCCCGGGATTGGATGGTTATCAGCGCGTAGTTAAAGCTACCGCTGGCGAGAGAAAGGTAGATTTGTTGAGTTCCGAAGTTTGTCTTAGTAGAGTCAAGACTTTGACAAGAGTCTTAAAAGAAATAAAAAAAATGGAGCTAGTGACAGGGCTTTGGTCGGGCGAAAAGTTGTCTAGAGCCGAAGAATTGAGAGCTAATCTAATAGCAGAGCTTAGAGAGCAGATCGAGGCTTATCACGGAGGAAGCTTTAATGAATTTAGGGGTTGGGCTTTACGGGGAGTTGAAGATGCGGGCAAAGAGGAGAAGGCGTTTGAGGGGATGAGAGAGGTTTCAGGGAGTAAGGCTTGACAGAATTGGTAAAGGTAGTATACTAGGGGGGAGTATAACATTATCAAATGAAACAACTTCAAGGTAAACAGGATAAAGTTGAACAATCCCTGGCGCGGATTGAGGGGCAGGTGCGGGGCATCAGCAAGATGTACGGCGAGGGTAAGCCCTGTTTGGACGTGGTGCAGCAGGTGGCCGCTGCCCGGGAAGCTTTGGGGAGAATCGGCAGGGAGCTTCTTAAAGATGAAGCCACTCTGTGTATGACTAGCGAGAAAGAGAAACAAAAGTTTGACAAAATTTTAAAGCAGTTATTTAAAAGCTAGGAGTTATATATGCCAGCAGGGCATTTTACCGATCAAGACTTTGAGGACAAAGTCTTAAAGCAAAAAGGAGTGTTTTTCGTCGACTTTTACGCCGACTGGTGCGGGCCGTGTAAAATCTCCGGCCCGATCATCGACAAGCTGGCTGATGAGTACCAAGGCAAGCTGACTTTCGGCAAGGTCAATGTCGATGAGAACCAGGCCACCAGCCAAAAGTACGGGGTGATGAGCATCCCGACGGTGGTGGTTTTAAAAGACGGCCAAGAAGTCGATAGGATGATCGGCTTTGCCGGCGAGGAAGGCTATGTCAAGATGATTAAGAAGGCGCTGGGGGAATGAACGAAGTGCGTAAAGTGATCATCATCGGGTCGGGGCCGGCGGGGTATGCCGCGGCGCTTTACAACGCCAGGGCAGCCCTGGTACCGTTGGTTTTGGCCGGGGGAAAATGGGGCGGGCAGTTGATGCTGACGACTAAGGTGGAAAACTGGCCGGGGAGTAACGAGGGTATCATGGGGCCGGATTTGATGGAAAAGATGCGCCAACAGGCTAAAAAGTTTGGCGCCGAGATCGTGGACAAGAATGTGACGGCGGTGGATTTTTCGAAAAGGCCGTTTGAGATTCACCTCGGAGGAGTTCCGCCGGCCGGCGGACCACCGTCCGAGGTGTATTTGGCCGAGGCGGTGATCGTGGCTACCGGGGCAGAGGCCAAGATGCTTGAAGTTGGCGAGGAGAAGTTTTTGGGCCGGGGAGTGTCGACCTGCGCCGTCTGCGACGCGCCGTTTTACAAGGACAAAATCACTTTCGTGGTGGGCGGGGGCGACGCGGCCATGGAAGAGGCTCTGGCCTTGGTCAAGCACGCCAGGGAGGTGATTATAGTTCACAGAAGAGACCAGTTTCGGGCTTCGCAAATCATGCAAGATCGGGTGTTAAAAGACCACGCAGACAAGATTAAAGTCATCTGGGACAGCCAGGTTGCCGGAGTGGCGGGGGAAGAGAATTTAACCAAGATTGTGGTGGAGAATGTTAAAACTCAAGCCAAACAAGAGTTAGCGGTTGACGGTTTGTTTATAGCCATTGGCCATAAACCTAATACCCAAATTTTCAAAGGCCAGCTGGAACTTGATAAAAAGGGGTATTTGGTAACCCGTTGGGGTGATTTAGGAAACTTTCCCACCCAAACCAGCGTCACAGGCGTTTTTGGCGCGGGGGACGTGGTGGATTTTAGGTATCGCCAGGCAGTGACCGCGGCCGGTTTTGGAGTCATGGCCGCTCTGGACGCGGAGCGCTGGCTGGAACAGCAAGGATGATAGAGGTACTTAGAAGATTTCTAGGGCCAGCCCAGATTTTAGAGAAGGAAGATGTAGTGGTTGGGTCTGATTTCGATTTAGAAACAATAGGCGGAGAAAAGAGAAATTTATGGGTAGGGGAGAAGTTAGAGTTGGTGGCGGGAAATTTTAAGGGGGAGGGGGCGGTTTTGGAAATTAAGGGTCCGCGAGAGGCATGGTTGTCCTTACACCACATTGATGGCGGTTTAAACTTTGTGTGTCACTTTTGGACCAATGGTGGATTAACAGCGGGAAAAGGTGAACACCCTTATCCTGGGACGAACCGATTTAACTGGCAGATAGGGAAGGGCAAGAATTTTGTCACCCTTGATGTGGATACGGGTTGTTTAATCGCCTTTGATTTAGGAACGATGAGGCAGGTAAGATTAAGATTGAAGGAAAGCCAAAAAACTGACGGTTGACAAAAAAAATTATCTTTGTTGTAATTTAGTTCATGGCCGAAGCTAAAAAAGAAACCAAAAAGGGCAAAAGCTTACTCCAACCGATTTTGATTGGTTTGTTAGTGATTGCCGCTTTTGCCATCGGCAGCATGTGGACGGAACTTAAAATGCTCAAAGGCGGGACGGGATTGGTGGGGACGACTCAGCAGGCAGGCCAGGGGGCGGCCGGTAGTGAAGCGGCGCCGGAAGAAATTACCGAGTTGACCGATGAGCAGTGGCAGGAAGTTTTGGCCAAGCCGGCAGCGGTTAAAGGAGACGAAGGGGCAGAAGTAATCATGGTGGAGTTTACCGATTATCAGTGCCCGTTTTGTAAGCGCCATTTTGACCAAACCGCAGCCCAAATCGATCAGGAATACACTGCTACGGGTAAAGTGCGTTACGTGATTCGGGATTTGCCTTTGTCTTTCCACCAAAATGCCCACGCGGCGGCCGAGGCGGCCCGGTGTGCCGGCGACCAGGAAGCCTATTTTGAATACCACGATAAGCTGTTTGAGACCCAGACCGCTTGGGCGGAACTGGCTGACCCGAATGAGACTTTTAGCGGTTATGCCGGTGAACTGGGGCTTAATAGGTCAACTTTCTCCAGTTGTCTGACCGACGGCAAGTATAAGGCCCAAGTGGATGAGGATTTGGGGCTAGCCCAAAAAGTGGGCGCCAATGGCACGCCGACTTTCTTCATCAACGGCAAGGCATTGGTCGGGGCCCAACCCTTTGCGGCCTTTAAGGCCATGCTCGACGCGGAACTTAATTAGGCGCCGGGCATCAGCTTCTAGCTTCTAGAATTACCCTATAGAGTTGAAAATTCTGATTATTTATGATATTGGTGTCAGTATTATGGAAGGAGAGAGGAAATTTGACAGAGGTGGAGTCGGAGAAGAGTTTACGGTTAAAGCCGGAACCCCTCTTGAAGCTCTTATGAGTTTAAGGGCGTCGGTGATAATGTCAGAAAGGATGCCGACCATGATACAGAGAGGAGAAGCCAGGCGAAAGTCTTTTTTAGACGCGGTGCGATTTTTAAGAAGAACACCCGATGTAGACAAAAGAAAATCTTTATTAGAGGGTCTTAGGTCGACCGAGCCTGGGGTAGCCCAAAAAGTAGAGCGGACTTTGAACTTAACCAAGGCAATTGTGGTGATGATGCAGACGGCTAAAAGCCAGGGTTGAAAACGGTAGGGTTTGGTATAATTGGCGCTATGAAGAAATTGGCACTTGGGTGTTTGAGTTTCATTATGTTTTTGTCTCTGGCGGTTGTAGTTCCCGCCTACGTCCAAGGCTTCGGCGAGGCAAAGGAAGCCACCGAGGCGGCGTCGACGGTGGCGACCGAGTCGGCCACCAAGCAAATCGAAGCGGCGGTTAAGGAGGACATTACCGAGAGAACCTCGCCGGCCAAAGGCAGACTAGAGCGGTATTTAGCCGAGAAGGAGTTGGGAGAGCTTTCTTACAGGAACTTTTTACAGCACGCCATTAGAAGAGCGGTAGCCCAGGGAGTCTCGGCCAACACCATCGTTTTGGTGCTACTTTTTCCGTTGGTGGCAGGGTTGATTGCCGCTGGCCGCCATCTTTTGGGACTAACCGGATTTGGCATTTTTGTGCCGGCGATGCTGGCGGTGGCATTCCTTGCTACCGGGATCAAGGTGGGCATGGTTTTGTTTGTAGTGATTTGGCTTTTGGCGACTGCCTCCAGGGGGTTGACGGGCAGGTTAAAGCTGCAGTATCTACCGCGAATGGCGCTGTTGATGTGGTTTGTGTCGGTGGGGGTGTTGGCGGTGATGCTCGCGGCAGTCAACATCAACTTTGGGGAACTCTCGGCCGTGTCGATTTTTCCGATCTTGATTTTGATGTTACTAGCCGAAAACTTTATCGAAGTCCAGGCGGGCAAAAGCGGCCGGGAGGCTTTTCTGGTGACTTTGCAGACTATCATTATGGCGGTAGCGGCGGCTTTGGTGCTGCGGCTTGATCTGGTGCAGCGCCTGGTGCTTTTAAACCCGGAAATTTTTCTGCTCGCGGTGGCAATATTTGACGTTTACGTGGGCCGCTACGTGGGCTTGAGGGCTTTGGAGTGGGTGAAGTTTAAAAAACTACTTAGATAAGTGGTTGGGGGATTATGAGGCGCAGCGACATTTTGGGCATGAACGCCAGAAACCACTTGTATCAGTCGCGCTACAACAAGCCCAAGGGTAAAAAGATTGCCGGCTCGAAGTTACTGACTAAGTCGACTTTGAGAAAAGCGAGGCTGGCCGTGCCTAAACTTTACCGGGTGTTTAAAAGAGAAGAGGCGGTGGAAAAGTATGATTTTATGAAGCTGCCGGAGAGTTTTGTGGTCAAGCCCAGCCAGGGTTTGGGCGGAGAAGGGATTTTGGTAATTGAGCGAGGAGGGGAATATGCCGGCGAGTGGGTGACGGTGGACAAACAGTTGGTGGCAGCCAACGATTTAAGGCTTCACATCAAGGATATCTTGGCGGGCAAGTACTCGATGCATGATTTGCCGGACACGGCCTTTGTGGAGGAGAGGGTGAGGGTGCACCCGAGATTTAGCCCAATTTCCTTTCAGGGGACGCCGGATATAGGGGTGTTGGTGTTTAACCGGGTGCCGGTGATGGCCTTTTTGCGGTTGGCGACCAGAGAATCTCACGGCAAAGCCAACATGTTTCAGGGGGCGGTGGCCTGCGGCATTGACATGGCCACCGGAGTGACCACCGACGCGGTCAGACACACCAGCCAGATTACTTTTTTCCCGGGAACCAGAAGGAAGCTTAGAGGCATTAGGGTTCCCCGGTGGGATAAAGTTTTGAGGCTGGCGGTGGAGGCGGCCGAGGCGGTGGGGTTGGGGTTTTGCCGGGTGGACGTGGCGCTTCAGCCGAAGTTAACCCGTGAGGGGAAACTGAAAAGCAAGCCGATGGTGCTGGAGGTCAATTCCCAACCGGGCTTGAAAATTCAGCTGGCCAATGCGGCGGGGTTAAGGCGGAGACTGACGCGGGTTGAGGGGCTTAAGGTGAAGACGGTGAGGCAAGGTTTGGAGATCGGCAAGCAATTGTTCGCCGCTCGGGACGAAGCCGAGTCGATTCAGGGCGGGGTGGTGCACGTGGGGGTGTTTGAGAACCTGGAAGTGGAGGATTTTTTGGGAGAAAAACACCAAGTGGCGGCCAAGATTGACACCGGCGCCTTTAGGACCTCGATCGACGAGGCTTTGGCCAAAAGGCTGGGGTTGACAGACCCGGAAAACGTGCTGTGGAACGTGGGTTATAGAAGCGCCTTGGGCAGGGAAGAGCGGAAAGTGGTGGGGCTGACTTTTTGGCTTCGCGATAAAAAGATCAAGACCAGCGCTTCGGTGGCAGACAGGTCTAAACTCAAACGGCCGATGATTGTCGGCAGGAGGGATTTATTGGGATTTTCTTTGCGGGTGAGAGAGAAGGAAGCCGAGCAGGAGGCTTAATAAATCAATGTTGTTTGTTGATAGCGATTGGCAGAAAAGCAAAGAGGCGGTACGGCAGGCGCTTGGTCGGGTTGATAAAAATTTGGTCGGCATCGGGGTGACGGCGTTTAACCGGATCAGCCCCGCCTTGGTATCGGATAAGTTTCAGTTGGTGTGCCACCGGGCCGGTTCGGATTTGCCATATTTGAGAAAAATTGCCAAAGTGACGGCTATCTCCGAGAGTTGGCCGGAAACGGCGGGGATGACGAGGTACAACAGTTTGGCGATTTTACAACACCCGGGAGTGGAGCAGTATTTGACCAGTCTAGGTAAGGTTGGGGTGTTTGTTTACAAAACCAGCGAGCGGGTGGACAGGCTGTGTGACGAGCGGGGTTATCAGTTGATTGCCAACCGGCACGAGATCAGAGATAAGTTTGAGAACAAGAAGGATTTTCGGGTGATCGGTAAAAAAATTGGCCTGAAGATGATCGGGGGCGAGACGATAAAGATTGATGACTTAAGCGACGAGAAATATGGAGAGTTAGTTGGTAAGATGGGGGATAAACTTGTTCTGCAGCTGACCGAGTTGTCCCGCGGCGGCGGGTCGGGAACTTTTTTTATTAACAACAAGGGTGATCTTGAAAAATTCAGAGAAGTGGTGGCGGAAAAAGGGGAGAATCGGGAAGAAGAGGAGAAGCTGACGTTTGTCAATGTGACCCAGTTTGTCGAGGGAATTGCCGGCAGCATTACCGGCTGTGTCACAAGAGAAGGGGTGCTGACCGGGGTAGTTCAGACCCAGGTGGTGGACGTGCCCGAGCTGGTGCGACGCGACACCGGCCGCAGTGGAGTGTTTCGGGGGCACGACTGGAGTGTATTTCACTATTCGGACAAGGTTCAAAGACAGGCCGAGAAGATGGCCGAGGCTTTGGGCGGCTTTATGGCGAAAGAGGGCTATAAGGGGATTTTTGGCATTGATTTGATCATCGACCGGGAGCGGGACGAGGTGTACCCGGTGGAGTGCAACCCCCGCTACACCGGGGCGTTTCCGGTTTACAGCCTGCTTCAGGCGCAAGCGAACGAAGTGCCGCTGGACGTGTTTCAGCTGTTGGAGTTTTTGGGGGTTGACTACGCTTATGATTTTGAGGCGGTCAATCAAAGCTGGAAAACGCCAAAGTTTGGAGCCCACCTGGTGCTTCACAACCGCGACCACGAGAACTGGGTGAGGGCGGGCGGGGAGCTGGCGGCAGGGGTGTATCGGTTTAAGGTTGAGGCAGACGACAAGGTGGAGCTGACATTTTTAAGGGAAGGCTTTCAGCCGGAGGATTTGCGGGGAGAGGACGAGTTGGTGTTGACCGACGGGGTGCCTTACAAGGGGGATTTGATTAAACCGCATTTACGCTGCGGCAAGTTGATTTTTGCCGGCAAGGTTTTAAACAAGATTCATGACCAGTTGACGGCGGAAGCCAGCGCTGTGGTCAAAGAAGTTTACCGCCGGTTTGACTTTCAGGTGGTGGACGTGCCCGAGGACGACTGGCGCTGGGAGAGAAGAATGGCTAGTGAAGCAAACGCTTGACAGCTTAAGGTTATAGGTTATAATACGGGCAAATTTTAAAAAAGGACAGAAAATGGTCATCGGCGAAAGACTGGCAGCAAGAGGAGACCAAGCACGACTGGGCACATCTCATTTAGTGGAAATGGCTACGGGGACCTTAACTTTGGAAAATAACCAGGCGATTGTGGAGCTAATCGAGAGGCAAAATCAGGTAAAGGCCGACCTACGTTATCGAAAATTTGAATATATTTACGACTGGGTTCAGAAGGCGAGGGATATTAGGGATTGCGATTTTCATACGGATGAAATTTTCTTGATTTATTTAGAAGGAAAAGGTTATCAAAAAGGAATTGCTGAAACTGGACTGTTAGTTGAAGGGGTTAACGAGACAGTAATGTATATGGTTGATAGAGAACGAAGAGGTTTAATCGTAGAAGAGGTGGGATTTTATAGAGAACTTATTGGGAAGGGGGTCACTTTTAGGCTGCCTATATCCCCACAGGGCAAGATTTTTTTTGGAAGAGACAAGATTATGGTAAGGTTGGAGGAGAAAAAGCCAGAACCAGAATTTCCTAAGCATGTTAAATCTTACTTTGGTTCTTTAGAGGATGAGAATATTAGTGGTTGGATGGGGATGATCAATGTGGTCGATGTTGACCTGATAGAAAAAATGGGAAAATGGCAAGATGGGTTTGATTCTGTAACTTCAGACTTGAAAAGTGGTGGGGAAGTAAAAAAGAAGCAATACAGAAGACTTGATAAACAAATGAGGTGGATGGAAAAAAGGCTAGCAACCTACGGTAATCAACCACATGATGGATTTGTTGACGAAGCCGTGGATTTAGTAAGGACGCTGAGAAAATTTGAGCTTACCAAGGAAGTGTTGCAGGCTGATTTTAGGAGTAGTGACTAAAGTTGAAAAATTGAGGTTTTTCACTAGGCTGAATATACAGCTAAGCTGATAAGGGCAAAAAGAGAATTTAATGTTTACCTAATGAGGTGTAATGATATTATTTCGAATCTTTAATCTTTGGAAAAGCCATAGAAGCTAGAATTGCACTAATGGTTCCGACTGCAACGTCTCCTAAAAATTCTGGATTTGGTTTTGATAAGTTTTCAACTAAGACATTAATTAAAGTTACAGAAACAACAGTTAAGGCGTTCCGCTGCGAGTTGGTAAGCCTAAACATTTCTGTTGACTCTATAGGAGTTGATATAATTTCTAGAGAGGTTATTAAGAATCTGTTTAGATGAAAGAGTGCTTGAGATGCGTTAAAGTTGCCAATGTGATTTTCTAAAAATGTTCCTTGACCAAGAATGTATGGATCAATTCTTTTAGCAAAATTCATGGCTACGCCAGCAGTTATACCAATGAAGCCAACTGTTTTTGTTAGAGATCTTTCTGTTTGCGGCATAATTTGGCTATGCTATCATAGTTATAGGATATTGGAAGCTTTTGATAGAATACGGTATGAGGAGGGGTAAGATAAAAGTTGCCGTGGGGATTTCTGGTGGGGTCGATTCAGCGCTGGCGGCGGCGCTTTTGAAAGAGAAAGGGTTTGACGTCACCGGAGTGTTTATGGAGTGCTGGAACGAGCCGGGGTGTAGGACCGACGAGGACAGAAAAGACGCGCTTAAAGTGGCCTTGAAGCTAAAAATCCCTTTTAAGGTTTTGGACTTTAAAAAGGAATATAAAAGAAAAGTGGTGGATTGGTTTTTTGGGCAGTACCAAAAGGGCAGAACGCCTAATCCTGATATAGTTTGTAATAGAGAGATAAAGTTTGGTAGGTTTTTATCGTGGGCAGAAAAGCACGGTTTTGATTATATAGCTACCGGACATTATGCCAGAATATCGCAAACCGCCCACATGCCTTTCCAGAAAACCACAGGTTCGCTGGCCAGCGCCAGCGACCTCTTGCGTACTCGCCCGGCTGAGTCGCCTAAGGCGACACCAGCTCAGCCAGGCTCCGTAAGCTTTTCTGTAAAGGACGCGGGCGATTTACGTTTACTTCAGGGTGTAGATAAGCAAAAGGATCAGACGTATTTTTTGGCGCTGTTGACGCAGAAGCAGTTAGGAAAGGCGATGTTTCCGGTAGGCCACATGTTAAAAAGCCAAGTGAGGCGGGAGGCGAAAAAGCGGGGCTTGGCCGTTTGGGATAAAAAGGACTCGACCGGGATTTGTTTTATCGGCCACGATTACCGCTTTGACGAGTTTTTGAAAAGAAGGATTGCCGAGCATCCCGGCGAGGTGGTGGATACTAGCGGTAAAGTAGTCGGCAAGCACCGCGGGGTGGAGTTTTACACCATCGGCCAACGGCACGGGTTTGAGGTTAAGCTCGCCTCGACCCAAAGACCCAAACTTTATGTGGTTGCCAAAGAAGCAAAGACAAATCGGTTGGTGGTGGGAAGCAAGAAAGACCTTAAAAGAGGCGAATTTAAAGTTGAGGGGTGGAGCTTAATCGGGGGACCCCGCATCACATTGGGTGCGGGGTTGCGAGTACGCATCAGACACCAGGGGGAGCTTACGGGGTGTAGGGTTTTGGGAAAAACAGTTAAGCTTAAGAAGTTAGTGGAGGGTGTAGCGTCGGGGCAGGTGGCGGTAATTTACAGGGGGGAGGAGTGTTTGGGCGGGGGAGTGATTGAGGATTGACCGGTTGAAAGGGAGTGATATATAATATGGTCATCATGACATAAGAAAGGCAACCAGTTTGTGGGGCTTTGATCCCGACTCTGGTCGGGACTTTTTTTGTCCGCGTAAAGCTTACGCCACGCGGCAAGCGCAGAACGGTTACGAGGTAAGCTTTTAAAAAGAAGGTTTACCCCGTGATCGCGAAGCGATTTTACGGGGCTCTTTGAAAAGTAAAGATCACTTTGTCAATTCAATTAGTGGTAGAACGTTAATTTTTTTTGAGAGTTTGATCCTAGCTCAGGATAAACGCTGGCGGCGTGCCTTAGGCATGCAAGTCGAATGCAGACGCAAGTCGTGCATGGCAGACGGGTGAGTAACGCGTAGGAATCTACCCCTTGGTGTGGAATAACCCCGAGAAATCGGGGATAATACCGCATAAGTTCTCCGGAAGAAAGGCCATAACTGGCCGCCGAGGGAGGAGCCTGCGTCCTATCAGCTTGTTGGTGAGGTAATGGCTCACCAAGGCTATAACGGGTAGGGGGCGTGAGAGCGTGTCCCCCCACAAGGTCACTGAGACACGGGGCCTACACCTACGGGTGGCAGCAACTAGGAATTTTGCGCAATGGGCGAAAGCCTGACGCAGCGACGCCGCGTGCGGGATGACGGCCTTTTTGGTTGTAAACCGCTGTGGAGAGGGAAGATAATGACGGTACCTCTCTAGAAAGCACCTGCTAACTACGTGCCAGAAGCCTCGGTGATACGTAGGGTGCAAGCGTTATCCGGATTTACTGGGCGTAAAGAGTATCGTAGGCGGCTGAATAAGTGATTGGTGAAATCCTTGGGCTCAACCCAAGAACTGCCAGTCATACTGTTTAGCTAGAGTGACTTCGGAAAGGTTGGAATTCTCGGTGTAGGGGTGAAATCCGTTGATATCGAGAGGAACACCAAGGGCGAAGGCAGGCCTTTAGGAGTCTACTGACGCTGATGAACGAAAGCTTGGGTAGCGAACCGGATTAGAGACCCGGGTAGTCCAAGCCGTAAACGATGCCCACTAGATGGCCCCCGCTTTGCGGGGACTGTCGCAAGCTAACGCGTTAAGTGGGCCGCCTGGGGAGTACGGCCGCAAGGCTAAAACTCAAAGGAATTGACGGGGAAATGCACAACCAGGGGAGCATGTGGTTTAATTCGATACAAAGCGATGAACCTTACCTGGGCTTGACATCTATTTGACAACTCTAAGAAATTAGGGTTTTCCGCAAGGACAGATAGACAGCTGCTGCATGGTTGTCGTCAGCTCGTACCGTGAGGCGTCGGCTTAAGTGCCGTAACGAGCGCAACCCCCACTGCATGTTGCATATCATGCGGGACTGCCTTGCTAGAAGCAGGGAGGAAGGAGGGGATGATGTCAAATCAGCACGGCGCTTACGTCCAGGGCAACACACATCCTACAATGGCGAGGGACAGCGGGTTGCGAAGCCGCAAGGCGGAGCTAATCCTTCAAACCCTCCCTCAGTTCGGATTGTGGGCTGCAACTCGCCCACATGAAGTTGGACTTGGTAGTAATCGCGGATCAGCAGACCGCGGTGAATGCGTTCCCATTTCTTGTACACACCGCCCGTCACATGAGGAAAGTCGGCAGCGCCCGAAGCAGTCCCGCTTGCGGGACGACTAAGGTGAGGTCGGCGATCAGCGTGAAGTCGTAACAAGGTATCCGTTCTGGAAGGAGCGGATGGATCACCTCCTTTCTAAGGAGAAATTTTTGCCTCTGAGGAGATCACCTCGTAAAAAACGAGACCCGTTCTGCCACTTGTTGAGTTGACAAATTTACCCCACGTCGCTAAAAGCTATGTGGGGTTTTTTGTGTTAAAATAACTTCTCGAGGGCGCTTAGCTCAGTTGGTTAGAGCGCAGTCCTGATAAGACTGAGGTCCATGGTTCGAGTCCATGAGCGCCCACAATTTATTTATTCCGTTTGTTAAGATAAAATGTTGCTATGGGTTCTCAACCTGGTTTACACGAGGTTCCGGCAAGCGAAGAGCTTTCTAAATATGAGAAAAGTGATGTTGTTGCCAAGGTAATTGACTGTATTGATCGTAAACTGGATGAGGGACAGACTTCCACTATTTTGCTAACTGGCGGTCCGGGAGTGGGTAAATCAACGGCTTCTTATGAAGTGCTTGATTACTTAAAACTAGAAAGAGGCTTAGAGTCAGTGTGGATACAAGCTCCCGACATCGGCAGTGAAAAGACAAGAGATAGAATAATCCATATGGGCAACGACAAAGTCTTATTTATAGATTCAGTTGATAATTTATTTCCTTCTTCTAAAGACCCCGATGAGGTGGCTGAAACAGTGAAGCTATTAAAAGATTTAGCCCAAAAAGGAGAGGGTCCAATAGTTATAGCTAACATCCATGATCCCTATTTAGTTAAAAGAGAGATTAAAACAACCCATCTTCCTTTAAGAGACCAAATACTAGGTGATACAGGCTTGTTTTCTGATACAAAACAACATTTTGTCGTTGAAGATCGGTTTGTTAATGAAAAAGCCATGAGCGTGGCGGTAAAAAGACTGATAGGTCAGGCTGATATTCACGCGAGTTGGGCTACCTTTATTCAGCTTGAACTTGAAAAACACGAAGTTAATAAACATAGCGAAACAACCTTTGCATTGTCTTTACTAAAGAAAGATTCTATGCCAGGGAGTTTGAAGAAATCTTATGTTTTAGGCAGTGAAGATGAGGTCAGGACTTGGTTTAACGATGCTATTGAAGATGCTAGAAAGGTGGGAGAAGAATTTTATCGGGCTTATTATGAGCCAGACAGCGAAAGTGAGGCTTTCAAGGGACTAGTGCGATTTGATGTAAGCTAGGATCTGGTTCGAGTCCATGAGCGCCCACTTTTAAGTTATTTAAGCTTGACGCGTCTTAATAGTAGTGTTATCATACATTTTGCCAAATTTTTAGGGAGAAAAAACTCTTAAATGCAAACTTTAAACCAAGGAAAATTAAACCAATGGGGTATTTTGCCGTGTTGATTTAACAGGTTTAAAAGTGAGCGTTTAGGTTAATCTCCCTCAAGGGAGATTTTTTTCGGCAAGGATCAAGGTTGGCTGGGCCCATGGCGCAGTTGGTAGCGCGTCTCGTTTGCAACGAGAAGGTCGTCGGTTCGACCCCGACTGGGTCCACCGCGTAAAGTCCCGCTAAGCTGGACCACGCGGCAAGCACGCGTAAAGCAGGCAAGCGGTTACGAGGTAAGCTTTTAAAAAAGAAGGTTTACCCCGTGATCGCGAAGCGATTTTACGGGGCTCTTTGACAAGTGAAGAGAATACCGATCTTTATAGCCAAATATTTTGGTCTATTTGAATTAAAGCAGTCGGTGGATGCCTTGGATGTATTAGCCGAAGAAGGACGTGCCAGGCCACGATAGGCGTCGGGGAGCTGCCAAGAAGCTGTGATCCGGCGGTGTCCGAATGGGAAAACCTCCTCATTAGTAATAGTGGGGGCCCCGACAGCGCAAGCTTGTCGGGGGGGGAACCCGGGGAACTGAAATATCTAAGTACCCGGAGGAAAAGAAATTAAATAAGATGCCGTCAGTAGCGACGAGCGAAAGCGGTCTAGTCCAAACTCCGACATTACGTCGGAGGGTTGTAGGGCTCCAATATGGGACTACGAGAGATAGTCGAACAACTCGGAATAGTTGGCCAAAGAAAGTGAAAGCCTTGTAGATGAAATTTTGAGTAGCTCTAGGAGATTCCTGAGTACCACGAGAGACGGCAAACTCTTGTGGGAAGCCGGGGCGACCACGCTCCAAGACTAAATACTAATACATACCGATAGTGAACAAGTACCGTGAGGGAAAGGTGAAAAGAAGGGTCGATGACCCAGTGAAATAGTACCTGAAACCGATTGCTAACAAACAGTGGGAGGGCCGACGTAAGTCGAGCCTGACCGCGTGCCTATTGAAGAATGAGCCGGCGAGTCTTTGCTGGTGGCAAGGTTAAGTCGCTTGAAGCGACGGAGCCATAGTGAAAGCGAGCCTGAATAGGGCGATTAGTTGCCAGCAGAGGACCCGAAGCCGAGCGATCTATTCATGAGCAGGGTGAACCTCGAGTGATATCGGGGGGAAGCCCGAACCTGTGTATGTTGCAAAATGCTAGGATGACTTGTGAATAGAGGTAATATGCCAAACGAGCTCGGAGATAGCTGGTTCTCCCCGAAATATATTTAGGTATAGCCTTTCCTTATTTAGGCGCAGGGGTAAAGCACTGGATGGGCATTAGGGACTTGTCTCTGATGCTCAACCAAACTCTGAATACTGCGTTGATAACGGAAGGAGTCAGTTGCTGGGGGCTAAGCTCCAGCCGCAAAAGGGAAACAACCCAGATCTCCAGCTAAGGTCTCTAAATCACTTGCTTAGTTTGTAAGGAGGTCGTAGTCCTTAGACAGCCAGGAAGTCGGCTTAGAAGCAGCCATCTTTGAAAGAAAGCGTAACAGCTCACTGGTTGACGGAAGACGGCGCCGAAAATTTATCGAGGATAAAGCAGTGTACCGAAGCTGAGACCCCGACAGCGCAAGCTTGTCGGGGGGTAGGGGAGCGTTCTAAGGGCAGTGAAGGGCCGATGTAAATCGCGCCTGGAGCGCTTAGAAGTGAGAATGCCGGCATGAGTAGCGGAACTCCGGTGAGAATCCGGAGGGTCGAAAGTCCGAGGTTTCCTACGCAACGTTCGTCGGCGTAGGGTTAGTCGGGCCTAAGGCAAGCCCCGTGTAGTGCGGGGGTAGTCGATGGACAACAGGTTAATATTCCTGTACCGGTGACCAATCGTTATTCCCGACGCAAGTCGGGATAAACAGCTGGGGTGGGACGGAATTTGAGAAGTCGAGCGTCTTATTGATTTGACGTCTAAAAGGCGAGTCAGTCCCGATGTGAAAATCAGTCGGGACGACGGCGAGTCTTGATGGAGAGTTCTCCTTTGGGAGAGCAATTCGACCGGCTTAAGTTTCCGAGAAAAGCATCGCAGCGAGAAGGGTCACCGCCCGTACCGCAAACCGACACAGGTGGACAAGTCGAGTAGACTAAGATCAGCGGAAGAACGGTGGTTAAGGAACTCGGCAAATTAGCTGGGAGTAATTTTGAGAGATTCCCTGTCCGACGTTACGTCGGACCGCAGCGAAAGAGTGCCAAGCGACTGTTTAACAAAAACACAGGTCTATGCAAAGGCGCAAGCCTAGGTATATGGGCTGAAACCTGCCCAATGCCGGAAGGTTAATTGAGAGGGTGACGTCCGACTTCGGTCGTGACCGAGCCTTCGATCGAAGCCCCGGTGAATGGCGGCTTTAACTATAAGAGTCCAAAGGTAGAATCGCTGCCTTTGTAAAATTTTGCTATATGCTGGAAACTCCGAGAATCTTGAACTACTGCCTGTTTATGTGTAATACTACACATAATGGGAAGTAAAAAAGTTACAAGTGCGGACAATCAGCAGGAAAGGCTAAAAACGATTGGTTGGATAGTTGGTTTCACAGATGGTGATGGTTGTTTTTGTATTTCGATAAACAAAAACCACAGATTAAAACTTGGTTGGCAAGTGGTTCCTGAGTTTGTAATAACTCAAGGAGAGAAAAGCCTAGAGAGCTTAAAACTTGTTAAAAAGTTTTTTAAATGTGGAAGAATCTTTATTAATCGAAGACATGACAACCATAAGGAAGACCTTCATAGATATTGCGTGAGAAGTATAGCTGACTTAGAAGAAAAGATAATTCCTTTCTTTGAGAAAAATCAGTTAAAAACCTACAAAAGAAAATCATTTGAGACTTGGAGTAAAGCAGTGAAGTTGATGATAAACAAAAGACTTCATTTAAGTATGAAAGGGATTAGAAAGTTAGCAGAAATGTCAGCGGAGATAAACCAACAGAAACGACCAAAGTTTTTAGAATCCTCAGAGACTATACGCAGAAGTCCCGCTAAGCGGGATAAGATATAGTCCGATCTCATAAGCGATTATGAGTTAACATTATTAAGAGCGAAGTACCTTGTCGGGTAAGTTCCGACGCGCACGAAAGGTGTAACGACTTGGCAACTGTCTTGACCACTGATCCGGTGAAATTGAAATGGCTGTGAAGATGCGGCCTATTGACTGCAGGACAAAAAGACCCCGTGGAGCTTTACTATAACTTGACATTGGTTTATTTAAGTTGATCGTCTAGGATAGGCGGGACCCCGACTTTATGTCGGGGGCCAGTGTAATACCGCTCGTTAACTTGAGTAAATCTAACTTATGATCTCTGGAAACGGGATTAGGGACAGTGTCTGGGAGGTAGTTTCGCTGGGGAGGTGGTTTGCTAAAAAGTACCGCAAACGCGCAAAGGTACCCTTAGCGCGGATAGAAATCGCGCTGAAAGTGTAAAGGCAAAAGGGTGCTTGACTGTGACACTTACAAGTGAAGCAGGAGCGAAAGCTGGCCTTAGTGATCCTCGAATCCGTTGTGGAACGGATCGGGCTTATCGGATAAAAGCTACCCCGGGGATAACAGAGTAGTCGCACCCAAGCGTCCACAGCGACGGTGCGGTTCGCTACCTCGATGTCGGCTCAGGGTATCCTGGGGGTGTAGAAGCTCCCAAGGGTTGGTCTGTTCGCCCATTAAAACCCTACGTGAGCTGGGTTCAGAACGTCGCAAGACAGTTCGGTCTCTATCCGCAGTCAACGTTGGATTCTTGAGGGAAGCTGACCTCAGTACGAGAGGACCAGGTTGGGCCAGTCCCTAGTGTGCCGGTTGTCGCATCAGCGGCACTGCCGGGTAGCTACACTGGTTCGGGATAACCGCTGAAAGCATCTAAGCGGGAAGCCCATCCCAAGATGAGGAATCCCATTAAGATCCCTGGGAGACTACCAGGTGATAGGCAGCCGGTGTAAGTGCCGTAAGGCATTTAGCCTAGCTGTACTAATCGATCGATCGAAAATAGACCAATTTATTTTGGCTATAAAGAACGAGTATTCTCTTTAAAATAACTTTCCCGGTCTTTAGAGCGTTGTCGAACCACCTCTTTTACCGGTTTTACCGAGTATCCTCGGCAGAGCCGGGACCATCCCGAACAGAGTCGTGAAAGGCAGCAGCGGGGACGATAGGTCCGACGCAAGTCGGACTGAAAATACCTCAAGGCCGGGATTTTTTGTGGGTCTTACTCCCAGGGATAAACGATCCAGACGTCGTTGTCGATTTGGCGGGCAAAAATGTCTGGTTTGACGCGCGAGCGGGGTTTGTAGTGGAGAGCTGCGGTGGTGATCATTTGGGGCTGATGGGTTTTGACCAGGGTGAGGGCTTTTTTTAAGGTTTGGCCGGAGTCGGCCACGTCGTCTAAGATCAGCACCTTTTTATTCTCGATGGGGTAGATGTTTAAGGGGGAGACGATTTTAACTTTTTTGCTTTGGTAGCCGGGCTGGCCTTCGATGGCAATTTCTTCAAGCTGCAGAGTGACGATGTGGGGACGACTCAAATATTTGTTGGCGATGATGGTAGCAGGGGGCAGGCCGCCTTTGGTGATGGCGACGATAACGTCGACGGAGTGGGGGATTTTTTGGGCCAGCGCCTTACAGTCGGCCTCGATGTCCTGCCAGGAGAGAGTAAGTTTTTGAGCCATAGACTATTGTAGCAAATTGAGGTAAAATCAAAAAACTTTAATGAAAGGAGACTTATGAAGTCATGGCAAAAAAGACGATCAAGGCGGTAAAAAAGTCTGGGAAAGAGCCCCAGACGATGGACGAGTTATTGAAGGCAACGGGATATAAGCTCAAAGGTTTGAAAAAAGGCCAGCTGGTAGAGGGAGTGGTAACTGACGTGACCCGCGGGGCAATCCTGATTGACATTGGCGCCAAAACCGAAGGGGTAGTGGTGGACAAGGAGCTGGAGGTAGCCAGGGAGTTGATGGAGCATTTGAGCGTGGGCGATACGGTTCAGGCTTATGTGGGTTCGCCGGAAAATGAGCGGGGGCAGATTTTACTTTCTTTAAGACAAGCGGTGATGGACAAGCGCTGGGAGTTGTTTGAAAGGCTACTTAAGACCGGCGAGGCGGTGGCTGTCCGGGGCCTGGAAGTGAACAAGGGAGGGATTATTGTCCGAAGCCGCGGGGTACGAGGGTTTGTGCCATCAAGTCAGTTTGGCAGGAAGTATTTGGGCAAACTTGATGAATTGAAAAACGAGAAGTTTGAGGTCAAGGTGATCGAGGTCGATCGGGAGAAGAACCGGCTGATTTTTTCGGAGAAGGCGGTTTCTGAACAGGAGGCTTTGGCCAAGCAAAACGAAGCCTTAAAGCTGGTTAGTCCAGGTGACGAGCTGTCCGGAGTAGTGTCGGGAATCATGCCTTTTGGTGTGTTTGTCAGGGCCAACGTGCCCCTAAAGAAAAAAGCCAAGACGAAGCAGGCGGATAAGGAGTTGTTTTTAGAAGGTTTGGTGCACATATCGGAGATTTCCTGGGAAAAGGTGGAGAATCCGGGCAATTACTTTAAGACGGGAGACAAGATTAAAGTTAAAGTAATTGGGGTGGATGAGAAAAGCGCCAGGCTTAATTTGTCGGTGAAACAGCTGATGGCTGATCCGTGGGAGAAGATTGCCAAAGACTACCCCGAAGGCAGCAAGGTAAAAGGCGAGATTACCCGAATGGCTTCCTTTGGAGCCTTTGTCAGCTTGGCGGCCGGGGTTGACGGCTTGATCCACATCTCAAAGATTCCGGCAGACAGCCAGTTTAAAGTGGGCCAGAAAATTGAGTGCTTTGTGGAACAGGTGGATATGTCTCACAGGCGAATGAGTTTGAGCTTGGCTCTAATCAAAAAGCCGGTAGGCTATAAATAATATATAAAGGAGGCAATATGGCAAAGAAAAAAATGATCATTTACGACGACACCATTTTGGTCGACTTTAAACTGGTGTTTGACGCCATTAGGGAAGAAAAAGGCGACTGGCAGAAGGTAGAAAAAGAACTCCAGGAGCTTCTAGAGTCGGTCAGCGGCGAGAGGGAGTAGTAGGCTCAGATGTCAAAAAGCCTCAAAAAAAAGAAGATGGTTGAAGCTCGGCGCCCAGTAGAAAATCTTGAAGTTCAAGCCCCACATTTAGCCAGACAACTTAAGGAGTTCATGGGGAAACTCTCTGAACGGTGGTTAGATCGGATTGAAAATCGAGAAAGGGTAGGACGGGGCATTGATTGGGTGCAATCATTTATCGCGTGGAAAGCCTTAAGCAGGTTACAGAGAGCCGAAGAGGCCCAGGACCCTAGAGTAGATGAGGCGCGAGAATTGGCCAGAGAAATGCATGGAAAATCTAACCATCATTTTTTTGTTACTTGTATTGATGGTCGGAATTTGCCGGCGATAATGTTTTCCTTTGTGCCTAAGCTGGGAGGGGCGATGAGAACACAGGCGGGAGAATTGTTTAGCTTCGGCGAAGAACTTGACCCTAAAACTGTGGCAGTAAACAAGGATTCGTTTGAAGCGCAGGCTATCAAAAAATTGGTGGCTGATCCGGAAAGAAAAGGAAACACAATCTACTACTCACTTGATAGTCATCTTGGCTGCGCGGCTAAAGATGGGATGCATTTGTCTGAAGGGGCAGAAGAGAGTGATGGTGGTCTTTTGGATGATGTGGGGCGGAAAATGAAAATTTCCCATGGAATACAAGAGTTTTATAGGGAGTTGAGGGGCCAGAAGATACCAGTAGCCGATATTGTACCGCAAAACTTTTCTTATAATCCCCATGATGGCACCATATATCTTGGCCTCGAGATGCATATTGATAATGCCCCAAGAGAAGGCTTCACGCAAAGGGTGTTAAGTGAGTATAGAAAAAATGGAGATGTGGTGAATACCTGGGATTTTTTAGAAGATGCAGAAGTAATCAAAGCCCTTGAAGCTCAAAACATTCCCCAAGCAGATTTTAGAGGGAATTTTGCCGAGAGTATGCTTGGTAACTGGCAAGCAATTTATGCTCTTTGGAATAAAGGTGAGGGCGAGGTTTATCGAAAGATTTATCAGCGCATCAAACAAGCATATATCAAGAACGGCTTTTCAATTAGTGATGAAGTTGGTTCAGATTCCCATTTAATTTACGACGGAGAAAAAGTAGTCATCAGAGGAGCGATAGAAAACAAAGCCAAGGTAATGTTAAAAAACTTGGTAACCAGATGGTCAATTGCGCAAGCCAATCAGGGTGAAGGCGCTTGGCCTTTTGCCGAACACCAGGAACAGGGAGTAGTGATTACAGAGGGTGGTTATGCGCCTTTTCCAAATCCTGGTAATAAGCCGTTTCCTCCAGATATGTTTGCGGTTTTTGCCTACGATGATCCTCATAACTTAGTTGATCACACGCTTTTGAGTGCTAATTTAGTAAGAGATTTTAGGAGAACTGGCAAGATAAAGGACCCACTCGGTAAGTTAGAGGGGGCCGAGTTTGTTGGGGTGCCAGTGTTAGTTTTGAATCATCAAATTTTAAGAAACTTGGGTGAAGAATCTTGGGGCATTTTGGAAAGAACTAACTTTACCGATCTGTTTTCTTCTTTAGACTGGAATTTTGGTTCAGAAATTTATAGGTGGGGAAAGCCAGATATAAAAGATCTTTTGATGAAGGCTGTTGGAAAAGAGACATTTACTGAGGCAAATGACGTGTCTGAATTGATAGACGCTACGTGGGAACTTTTCTCTCGTACCAAAGCGATGTTGCTACACAGAGATATTAGAAGATTGATTATTAAAGGGAGGCTTTTAATCGTCAATAAGCTGATCGACGGCTACCGCAAACCAAGAGTATTTATGCCGATGGTATTTTAAGAAGTGAGTTTTGGGCGTGATATACTAGCTTCATGGCGAGGCAAGTGAGCCGGTTTGTGTGTCAAAACTGCGGGGGGGAGTTTCCCAAGTGGAGCGGTCAGTGCGCTAGTTGCGGCCAGTGGAACAGTTTAGTAGAAACCCTGGTTGTCCCCAAGAAAAAGACAGGTTTTGGCGGGAGGCGAGCCTTCGGGAGAGAGCCGGTAAGGTTGAGTCAGATAAAGGGTAAAGGGGTGATGAGATTGGGAAGCGGCATTGGTGAACTTGACCGGGTTTTGGGCGGAGGTATTGTGCCCGGAAGCGTGGTTTTACTAGCCGGCGAGCCGGGAATAGGCAAATCTACTTTATTAACTCAACTTGCTTTAAGAATCACCTCCGAGGTGAAAAAATCCTCCACCTCGGAGGTGTTGTATGTCTGCGGGGAAGAAAGTCCGGAGCAGATAAAGCTTAGAATTGATCGGTTAAATACCACACCGGGACAGTCTAAAGCCAGTCCCGGTGTGACGCAACTTTCATTTTTGCCGGAAACCGACGTTGATGAAGTGATCGTCACCATCGAAGGGCAAAAACCGGCGCCTGGGCTGGTTATTGTGGATTCGGTTCAAAGTCTGTCTACCACCGACTTGACCGGTATGGCCGGCAGCGTGGGGCAAGTGAGAGAATGTTCATATAGATTACTCAATATGGCTAAAAAGACTAATATACCTGTATTTCTGGTAGGGCATGTTACCAAGGAAGGGGCCATTGCCGGGCCCAAAGTTTTGGAACATTTGGTGGATTCGGTGTTGTATTTAGAGGGGGATAAAAAACACGTCTTTCGCATTTTGCGGGCCCAAAAGAATCGTTTTGGGTCGGTCGATGAAGTCGGGGTGTTTTTGATGGAAGAGGCGGGCTTAAAAGAGGTGGAAAACCCGTCTGACGTGTTTTTGGAAGAGCGCCAGGCAGGGGTGCCGGGGAGCTGTTTGGTGGCTACCATGGAAGGTACCAGGCCGGTTTTGGTCGAGGTTCAGGGCTTGGTCAACCCGACGCAACTGGCGGTGCCAAGACGCGTGGCAACAGGGGTGGATCAGAGGAGGTTGACGCTTCTGACGGCGGTGTTGTCCAAGCGCTGTGGTTTGCCTTTAGGCAACATGGACGTTTATGTCAATGTGGCCGGGGGGCTTAATTTACGCGAGCCGGCGGTTGATTTGGGCGTCTGTTTGGCAATAGCCTCGTCGTTCAAAAACAAGGTTCTACCCAAGAAAGCGGCCGTTTTTGGAGAGGTGGGGCTTTTGGGGGAGATAAGACAGGTAAGTTTTGCGGCCAAACGCGCCCATGAGGCCAAGAAACTAGGTTACAGTTTGATTATTGAACCGGGTAAGGTGAAAACTATCAGGGATGCTTTAAAGATTTTAGGTTAATTTTCCCAGTTATCCACAGGAGTTTTTGTTTAGGGGATTACGTGGTTTTTCCTTGAGGTAATGGATAAGAGTAGAATAATATAGGTTATAGAAGTTTTGGTGTTATTTTTTCTATAGGATTGACAAGAGGGAGGTTTTTTGGTAAAAGAAAAAGAGCATCACTATCGCAGTGGGGTACTCGAGTAGTAATGCCCTTTTTAGGTAGGTAAGACCTGGACAGAGAGGTCAAACCCACACTAAGAAATAACACTAAAATTGGTGTTTTGTCAACTATAAATTCAAGTAGTTGACGGTCTAGGCGGGGGTGATAAGTTGGGCAGGCCTATCACCCCCACTTAAGCTTTATGCTGAAAAAACTTTTTAACAGTCCGTTAGTAGTGCTTTTAAGCCTGTTTTTGGTAATGGTGGCAGTGGCCTCGGCGCAGTATGTCAGGGTGAAAAGAGAGGTTGGGGTTGGGGCGGTTAATAATTGTTCTGCGATCACCGACAGAGATACTTGTAATCAAACCTGCTCTGGAGATCAGTTCTATGGTTGTAAGTGGATACAGGGTGAGTGTAAGAAGAACTATCGGCGTGAATGTGGTGCTGATGGAGAGCCAGAGCCAGGTGTGGTAGACGATGTTTATATTTGTGGTAGTCTGTCTAACGATACTCAGTGTCCTGTAGGTGAACCGGCAGGTGGTGCTTGCGGGAATGACGGTGAGGGAACTTGTATTGCTTTGGTGAACCAGTGTGATAAGTGGGATGGAGGGGATTGTGGGCAAGGTAGGCCTAAATGTTCTTGTGTGGTAAGAGAAGAACGGCCTTCGCCGGGTCCGTCTCATTCTCCCAGTCCCAGTCCGTCTGCGTCGCCGAGTCCACACCCTTCGCCATCGCCTTCGGCGAGTCCTTCGCCTTCACCGAGTCCGAGCCCCAGCCCCAGCGCCAGTCCGAGCCCTAGCCCGTCACCTTCACCCTCACCGACCCCGCCTCCGGCAGACCACGCCCAGTTTGTAGTCAGAAAGTTTGCCGATACCGATAAAGACGGAGTTTGGGATAATGATGAGGGCGCGACCGGCCGGCAGTGGAGTTTTGAGTACCGGCTCGACGACGGCGACTGGAAGGAGTATAAAACCAACGCCTCAACTGGTTGGGGTGGAACGATTCAAGTAGACGTTGATACTAAGGTTGAGGCTCGCGAGATCGAGGTCGACGGCTGGGTCAATACTACCGGCTTGACAGCGGTGAGGATTTTGGACGAAGAAAAAACCTATTACTTTGATTTTGGCAACTTTGAGTCGCCGACGGTGGTCACGGCTTCTCCGCCTGCTGTAGCCCCGGAAACAGGCATAGGTTTGCCCTGGACGGCGATTATTGTCGGCGGCTTGGGATTACTGTTACAGCTGGTTATTCTTTGGCTATAAAATAAAGCCATGGAAACCCACGGCATAATTTTTCAGCGGTCGAAATCGACTCAAGATTTAAATCCTTTGGCCTGGGCAGTGATAAGTGAGGTAGTGTCTTTATGGCAGGATTTAGTTAGGCCGGTTAAAAAAAGCTTAAAGCTTTGGGCCAGGGGGTTGACGTTGGGGGCGTTGTTAGTAGTTTTGACTACGGCGATTTTACCAATTTGGCTTAACCGCGAGGAAGCAGCCAAAAGGTTAGCCGAGCTCAAAAAAAGCCAGATTACTTTTGCCGACCTTTTAAGAGTCGAGGCTAACAAGCCGGTAGCGATCACTGACTCGACATACTTTACCGTCGAGATTCCAAAAGTAGGGGCTTATTCCAAGGTAATCGCCAACGTCAATCCGGCTGACAGCCAGATTTACACCGAGGCTTTAAAGGAGGGGATTGCCCACGCGGCCGGAACCTATTTGCCCGGCATGGGCGGAACGGTGACGCTTTTCTCTCACTCGACCGATTTGGCCGCCAATGTGGCCTACTACAACGCCGTCTTTTACCGTCTGGACGAATTGGTCCCGGGAGACGAAGTAACGGTGTGGTTTTTGGGAGAAAGGCGGGTTTATCGGGTGGAAGAGGTGAAGGTGACGCCGCCCAGTGATGTGTCGATTTTTGAGAGGCAAAACGACGGCGAGAAGCTGATTCTGATGACCTGTACGCCTCGGGGCACGACCAAGAATCGCCTGGTAGTCACGGCTAAACCCTTGACAGGTTGAGCTTTGCCTGGTAGATTAGACACGTATTTCGTTCTCCCGTGGTTTTGTTTCCGAGAAGATGAGTGCGTTTTATGGTAAATAATAATTCCCCAAAAGGAAGCGACAACTTGGTTGATGATTTGGTTGGAGGGCAGCAGCCCCAGCCGGCGCCCCAGCAGCCGCCACAGCAAACCTTTCAGAGGTCGCGACCGATTATGACTAACCGCCCGGCATTTAGGAAACCGATGAGGCGCGGTCCGGTAGGCAGAATGAGGCCGGCCCAGGGCGTGGTGGCCAGACCCTTGGTAGTTGACAACCGGATGATTCCGGATGCCCAGCTTCCCACAGAGAGTGTTAGCGGGGTGTTGGAGATAACCAGCGAAGGTCACGGATTATTGCGGCCGAATTTTTCGCCCAGCGACAGAGACGTTTATATTTCTTCGTCGCAAATCAGGCGTTTTCGCTTGCGGCCGGGAGACGTGGTTGAGGGTCCGGCCAGAAAACCCAAGGAAAACGAGCGCTACTGGGGTTTACTTAAAGTAGAAAAGGTTAATGGTAAGGATTTTGACGAGGGGTTAAGAAGGCCTGATTTTGACCGGCTGACGCCGATTTTCCCTAAAGAGAAGTTGGTGCTGGAGACGGATAAAGGTTCGGTGGCGGCCAGAGTCATCGACTTGGTGGCGCCGATCGGTAAAGGCCAGCGCGGCCTGATCGTCTCGCCGCCCAAAGCGGGCAAAACGACGATTTTAAAGGATATTGCCCATGGGATTGCCGAAAACAGCCCCAAGGTGCACCTGATGGCGGTGTTGGTAGGCGAGCGGCCGGAAGAAGTGACCGATATTAGAAAGTCGGTTAAGGGGGAAGTGGCGGCGTCTAACTTTGATGAGGCGGCAGAAAGGCAAACCAAAGTAGCCGAGATTGCCTTGGATCGAGCTAAACGTTTAGTAGAGTTGGGCAACGACGTGGTGATACTTCTTGATTCGATTACCAGGTTAGCCCGGGCTTACAACTTGGCCATTCCCACGTCGGGCAGGACTTTGTCCGGCGGGTTTGACCCGGCGGCTTTATATCCCCCGAAGCGCTTTTTTGGGGCGGCACGAAACTTTGAGCCGTTTAAAGTCGAGGGTAAGGAAGTTGGTGGCAGTTTAACTATTATCGGCACGGCTTTGGTGGACACGGGTTCGCGGATGGACGAGCTCATCTACGAAGAGTTTAAGGGTACGGGCAATATGGAACTTCATCTGTCGCGTAAGCTTCAGGAGCGGCGGATGTTCCCGGCGATCAACCTCCAGCGCTCCGGCACCAGGCAAGAGCAACTGCTGTTTAACGAGAAAGACTATGAAAAGATAAGAACCATGCGGCGGATGATTGACGTTTTGGACGACAACGAGCAGACGGAAGTGATGCTGGAACGCTTGCGAAAAACCAAATCGAACAAGGAGTTCTTGAGTAGTCTGGGGAAGTAGGCTAGAATAGTTAGCCTATGCGGCTAACCGTGTTTCAAAAGATCAGGACGCGCCCGATAGTGGTTTGGTGGTGGGAGTTTAAGACTTACCTTAAGTTTTTGCTGGAGTACTCACGAGTCAGGAGCCTGCAATTAATCGGCCAGTTTGAGGCGGGTAAAGGGGTGGTGGTTGAAGGTTTAACAACCAAAAGGGGCCGCTACACCCGGCCATTTCTTCATACGGGGATGACGGGAATCTTTTTGGTGGGGCTGTTACTCGCGCCGGTTTTATCACAGGCGGCGGGGGAGGAAGGGGGAACCGGCGGGTCGGTTTTGGGGATGGTGGTAGGCTACCAAGAGACGACCACCAGTGTATCGATCAAGCCGCGTGACAGCGTGGTCACCTACATTGTTCAGGAAGGGGATACGGTCAGTTCGATTGCGGCAAAGTTTGACGTCTCGATCGACACCATCAGGTGGCAAAACGATTTAAAGAGCCTAGATGCGATCAAGCCGGGCCAAACTTTGGAGATTCCGCCCACCACCGGGATTGTGCACAAGGTAAAAAGAGGCGAAACGATTTATTCAATCGCCAAAAAATATGACGTGGTGGCCCAGAACATCGTCAACTGGCCGTTTAACACCTATGCCGACGACGAAACTTTTGCTTTGGCGGTGGGACAAACTTTGGTGGTGCCCGAAGGGGTGAAGCCGGCAGAGCAACTCTGGGATCCGTCGCGCTATGTGGCCCAAAAGACGCCCGACGCGGGAGTGGTATCGGCGACAGGCCAGTTTGCTTGGCCGACCTCGGGGCAGATTTCCCAGAACTTTGCTTGGTTCCACCCGGCAGTGGATATTTCCAACAAGGCTACGCCGGCAATTCTGGCGGCAGATTCCGGCCGAGTGGTGGTAGCCGGTTGGCCGGATAACTTTGGTTATGGTAACCGGGTGGTGATCGACCACGGCAACGGTTTTACCACGCTTTACGCCCATATGGCGTCAATTTCGGTGGCGGTGGGACAAAGTGTTAACCGCGGCGACGTCATTGGGGTGATGGGTTCGACCGGGCGTTCCACCGGCCCTCACCTTCACTTTGAGATTCGGGCTAACGGCGCGACGGTTAATCCTTTGGGGTATCTGAAGTGATCGACTTTGCCAAAATCGTAGTCAAAGCTGGCGACGGGGGCGACGGCCGGGTGAGTTTCAGGCGGGAAAAATTTGTGCCCCGCGGCGGGCCCGACGGCGGTGACGGGGGGAATGGCGGTTCGGTATTTTTGGTGGCGGATAAAGATCTGAATACTTTGACCGCTTTTGCCTACAGGAAGCGGTTTGAGGCGGGAAACGGAGAGGGCGGGGGGAAGGCCAAAAAGCACGGTAAAGATGGCAAGGACTTAAAGCTTTACGTGCCGGTAGGGACGGAGGTTAAGGTTCAATTTTCAAAATCCAATTTTCAAACTGACCTAACCGAATCAGAACAAGAAGCCTTGGTGGCCAGAGGCGGCAAAGGCGGGCGAGGCAACTGGCAGTTTCGCTCGGCCGAAAACACTACCCCGCGGGAGTACGAGGCAGGGACAAAAGGGGAGGAGGTCGAGCTGACTTTGGAGTTGAAGTTACTGGCAGATGTGGGTTTGGTAGGATTGCCCAATGCAGGTAAGTCCACCTTGCTGTCGGTTTTAACCGCCGCCCGGCCCAAGATTGCCGACTATCCCTTTACCACTTTGGAACCCAATTTAGGCGTAATGGTCTTTCACTCCCGGAGTGAGGGAATTTTACACTCCGGGAGTGTCAAGGGTTTGGTCGTTGCCGACATTCCCGGCCTGATCGAAGGGGCTGCGCAGGGCAAAGGCTTGGGGACTAGTTTTTTGCGCCACATCGAGCGCTGCCAGCTGTTGGTTCATGTTTTGGAGCCAGCGGAAGATTTAATCAAAAACTATCAAACTGTAAGAAAAGAGCTTGATAGTTATCATGAGAATTTAGCCAAAAAGCCGGAACTGGTGGTATTGAACAAGATTGATTTGTTGACCGGTGAACAAGTCAAGCAGGCGGTGAGTCGGCTAAAAAAGTTGAATCCGGCGGTGGCGGCCGCAAGCGCGGTGACTGGTGAGGGACTAGATAAGCTAAAGCAAGAAATAATCAGGTTGTATAATAAAGGCTAGGGTTGGTCCTACGCAGCCTTACGCGGGCCGTTAGCTCAGTTGGTAGAGCGCTACATTCGCATTGTAGAGGTCGGGAGTTCGACTCTCCTACGGTCCACAGCATGAGGAAAGATAAAATTCTAGTCTGCCAGAATTGTTTACAGGAGTTTGTCTGGACTTTAGGCGAGCAGGAGTTTTTTGAAAAAAAGGGTTTGAGTCAGCCCAAATTGTGCCCGGTGTGCCGAGGGATAGAGAAGGCGGCCAGGGAGGATAAGTTTAGGGGGCGGGAATCGGCTCAAAGCCGCTAGGCGGCGAAGGCAAAGGTGAGGGTTGGGAGAGTTGATCGGGTTGGGGTGAGGCTTGAGGTTGGGTGGCAGTTGCTGGCAGTTGGGATTTAAGTTGATTGAGTTCATCCTGGGCCTTGACTGCGTCGTCGGAGTCGGCCGGGACCAAAGCGACCACTTGCTGCATCGCTTGGTAGGCTTCCAGAGTTTTGCCAGAGTCGCGGTAGGCGTAAGACAAGTTGTAGTAGCCGTTGGCGTAATCCGGTTTTAGCTCGATGGCTTCCCTAAAACGGTCGATGGCTTGGTCGTATTGCTTAAGCGAGTAATAAAGGCCGCCGAGTTGGACCCGCAAAACCGGGTTAGCCGGATCAAGCTGAATCGCTCTGATATAGGCGGCAACGGCAAACTGGTCGGCGCCGTCGGCAAAATTGACCAGTTGGCGATAAACATTGCCAAGATTAGTCCAGTTTAGGGCCTTTTGAGGGTTTAGTTGGGTGGCGGTCCTGGCCTCGCGGATGGCTTGTTGGATTAGCTGGGTTACTTGCTCGCGGTCTTGGTCGGTGAGTTCGCTTTGGGCGGCAATCGAGTTTGCCAGGGCCAGGTTAGTGTTGGCGTAGGCGACGCGGTAGCGGTCGACCTTGGGGTTTTTGGCGATAGCGGCAATCTGTAGGTCATAGGTGGCTTTGCCTTGGTTTTGGGCCAGGGTGTCGAGGCTTTGTTTGAAGGCAACTTCGGCGGCGTAAGCACGTGTTAGGTTAATGCCGGCAATAACTAATCCGAGCCCGATGGGGGCAGCTAAAATGTAAGGGAGAACGTTAGTTTGGTCTTTGGAGATGGCAGTGGGTTGGTCGGGGTCGACGATCTCCAGGGTGTTGATGGTGACCAAAACGTCTTTGACTTTTTTTAAATTCTTGGTTTTATTGAGGGCCACCGAGAAGCTAAAAAGGCCGATTAGAGTGGTTAAGGTAACCACAGTGAAGGGGATAAACAAAGCCAAGATGAGAGCGGTGGCAGTGGCCAAGTTGACGGCAGCTTGGGTGGCGGTAATCCGGGTGCCGGGCTGGCGTTTTACCAGTTTGCCCCAACCTAAAATGGTTAAAAGAAAGGCAGCGATGCCGGCAAGGCCCAAGGTGGTCATCAGGTGGAGGTATTCGTTTGCCGAGACGGTAAAGCCGACTTGCCAGAAAGGAGTAAAGTTGAGGCTAACTGGTTTGAACTGGGAGAATTGTTGTAAAAATGAACCAGGGCCGGAACCCAAAAGCGCGTTTGATTTAAAAGTATCGGTGGCGATCGACCAACCGGCCAACTTAGGTAGAAGCGTAGGCGTAAAAGTTTGGCCGGGGAGAAACTGGTAGCCGATCAAAATGGTGGCGGCCAGAATGATGCCGGAGAAAAGAAAATAGTAGAGTTTTTCCGGGCCGCTTCTGATTTTAAAAGCCAGAGTCAGGCTTAAGGGAAGAGTAATGATTAGGTAGCTGACTAAAACTAACAGAGAGCCGGCAGGGCTAAAAGACCTACTGGTAAAGTAGCTAGATCCTTCCAGCAGGCCGGTGGTGGAAGCAAGGCCTAAAATGGCCAAGATTGCGGCGACGATAATTTGGCCGGTGATAATGTTTCTTACCTGGCGAGGGGTTTGGATTAAGGTGCTAGCCATGATAAAAAAGACGGTCAGGGTCAAATACAAAGAGGTGCGACCCAGCCAGGCACCGGCGGTGTCGGCGGCGGCCAAGTAAGTCGAAGCAACGGCGGTAGCGGCGAGTAAAATGAGGGGTAAAAGTAAAGGTGACAGGGTGAGGCGGACGGATTTTTGCAAGATAGAGTGGATCAGCCAAAAGACTAAGGAGACAGATGTTAAAAGGATAAAAAGAACTTGTTTGTTGAAGCCAAAAAAGTCGGTAGTTAAGGGCAGAAAGAAAATCGGCACTAAAATTAGGATGGCAGCAAGAAAGAAAGTAGCGATTGACTTAGGCTTATCCATCAACACCAGTAAAGCTTAAAAAATTAACTTTGTCAAGCAAAAAAGTTAAAAAATTAATCGGCGCAGACGTAGTAGGTTAGGCTAGCCGGCGAGGCGACACCGCAGGCGGCGGCGCTGGTGGTAAGGTCTGGGTCGGAGGCGTTTTCTAAAACTACCGAAAGCAGGAAGCCCTGGCCGGAGTCTTGTTGGGTGTAAGCATACTCGTCTGGCAGTTGTTTCATGTAGACGGTGTCGTCGGGGCTGATGCCTAAGGAAAATTCTCCTTCAGCAGGGCAAGCCTCGTTGCCGGCTGCGCCGCAGGCGACAATCTCGTTTGAAGCATTGTTAGTAGGATAGGTTTGGTTGTCGTTGTAATAAAGGCGCAAGGAAGTTTTTAGAGCGGTTAATTCTGATTTGCGTTTAGAATCGCGGGCCCGGGCCCGGGCGTCGGAAAGGTTAGCCAAAACTAAGGTGGCTAGCACCCCGATGATGGCCATGGCCACTAAGAGTTCTATAAGAGTGAAGCCCTTTTTCATTCTGTAACCAAGGTTCGGCTGGCACCGGCCGTGGTGTTGCTACTTGATGTACCGTAATTACATTGTATGCTGGCGGCGGAGTCGCAGTAAAGGCCTTGGTAGGATTGCGGATTACCGTCGGCGTCTTTGGGCACATCCCGGTCGTTTTCGTTTTCCAGGCGGGCGTAGATTTGGTATGAAGTGCCGGTGTCGTCGGCATCATAATCATAGGTATAGCCTAAGGTGGGGTCGGCCGGAATCTCGACCATATAGACGGTGCCGTACTGGTCGGTGAACTCATCCCCCCAGTCGCAGAGCGACTCGTCATCCGCGCCGCAGCCGTAGATTTGACCGGAGTCAGAGTTGTCTCCCGGGTACTGACCCTTGTCGTTTAAGTAGGCCTCTAAGGCAAGCGAGACTTGTTTCAAGTCATTTTTTCTTCTGGTGTCGCGAGACTTTTTTTGTGAGTTTTGAAAGGTACCCAGGCCAATTGAGGCCAAAATACCAATGATGGTAATGGAGACCAGAAGTTCGATCAGCGTAAACCCTTTTTTCATTTTAGCTTTCGCACCAATAAGCGGGTGAGGCGTCGCAGTATTGTTGGCAGAGATCGGAGTCGGAGAAAGTGATCGGACAGCCGGAGCCTTCGGGGTCAGAGTAGGAGTTACAAACACCGGTGGGGTCGCAGGCAAAGTTGCCGTTAGGTCCGGGCGGAGGTAAGCTGGCCGGTGGTTCAGAGGGGCCGGCCGACGGCGAGGGCGAGGGGGAGGGCAGAGCCGGGTTGAGAACGGCCACGTTAGTCGAGGCGACGCCGTAGTTATACCCCAGGCTGCCGCAAGCATCATCCCAGCCGCAGTTTTGGTCCCCGTCGCAGCCGAGCTTGGCAATGTCCGGGTCAGAATCGTTGTCAAGTGGCACCAAAATCCTGAAGTTGTTAGAGCAAGCCGTGCCGTCGGGAACATAGCAGTAGGCTTGCCCGGTAGTCGGGTCGCAGGGAATGGAATCAAGATAGGGGTCGAGTTCGCCGCCGCCGCAGTTGTCTAAAATCGTTTCGTCAGGGTAACAGTCAAAGTCCGAATAGTAGTCTTCAAAAGCCACGGCCAGTTTTGACAGCTGGTCTTTTCTTTTGGCGTCGTTGGCTTTGTCGATTTGTCTTCTAAAGCTGAACCAGCCGAGCAAAATGAGGATGGCCAGAATGGCGATGACGATTAAAAGTTCGATTAGGGTCAGGCCCGCCCGCTTCATACTATTTAGTATATAGTAAATTAGTGTCAATGTGGCAAGATTGGCCGATCAGAACTATTAGGGTAGAAAACAAGGGTTTTCCTGAAAGGTTGGGGTTGGTGACGCCAGAGGTAAAAAAGCTTTATTACCGAGGCAATTGGCATAAGAGAGATTTTAAGCACGCTTTGGCGGTGGTGGGTTCAAGAAGAATGACCAGCTACGGCAAGGGGGTGGTAGAGAAATTAATTCCGCCGCTTGCCCGGGCAGGAGTGACCATAGTTTCCGGGATGATGTACGGCGTCGACGCCTGCGCCCACCTAGCCTGCCTTGCCGCTGGCGGCAAGACGGTGGCGGTTTTGGGCAGCGGCCTTGACGTCACCGATTCAGAAGAAAGCGGTCGGCTTTATAGCCAAATTCTTCAATCGGGCGGCTTGGTGTTAAGCGAGTATGAACGCGACAGCCAACCGGCGTTGTGGACCTACCCGCAAAGAAACCGGATCGTGGCCGGTTTGAGTGGGGCGGTATTGGTGATCGAGGGCGGGGAGAAGTCGGGGACGCTGATTACCGCCAAACTTGGTTTTAAGCAAAAAAAACCGGTGATGGCTGTGCCCGGGCCGATTACCTCGAGCAATTCTTTAGGGGTTAACTGGTTGATCAAAAACGGCGCCGTGGCGGTGACCAGCGCAGAGGAGGTGTTGGCGGAGTTAGGGATCAAATCACACTCCCGGAGTGAGAAAGAACTCACCTCCAAGGTGGCTTTAGACTCCTTAGAGGTGGAGGGGTTAGGAAAGCGAATTCTTGCCGAGCTTAACCGTGAGCCTTTAGAAGTTGACGAGTTGGCTAGAAAACTGGGCATGGACGTTGTCAGTTTGGGTCAGAAATTATCGCTGATGGAAATTGCCGGTTTGGTCAAAGAACAAGATGGTAAGTATACTAGTAAGTGATGTTGACTAAGGTACATTCTTTGGCTAGCCGGGGTTTGGAAGCGATCGAAGTCGAGGTCGAAGTCAATGTCGCCGGCCGGGGTTTTCCCGGTTTTAACATCGTCGGCCTGCCCAACAAGGCCATTGAAGAAGCCAAAGAGCGGGTGAGGACCGCCCTGGTCAATTCCGGCGTCGAGTTTCCTCAAAAAAAGATTACCGTTAACATGGCTCCGGCAGACATTCCTAAAGAAGGTTCGGGTTACGACTTGCCGATAGCGGTGGGGATTTTGGCGGCTACGGGGGATATACCTTCCTTCGCCGAGGCTCCGGAGGGTAAGCCTTCGGCTTATTTTTACGGCGAGCTGGGCTTGGACGGCAAACTGCGGCATACCCGGGGCGTGTTTTTGCTAGGGATGCTAGCCAAAGACAAAGGCGTCAACCAAGTTTTTGTCCCCAAACTGTCAGCCAACGAGGCGGCAGTAGTGTCGGGGATAAAAGTTTATCCGGTGGGGGATTTATTGAAACTGGTAAGGCACTTAAGACAAGAAAAAGTCATCCGGCCGCTCAAAACCATGCCGACGAAAGAGGTGATCAGCGAGGCGGAAGTGGAGTTTGATTTTGCCGAAGTGGCCGGCCAGGAGCAGGCCAAACGGGCCTTGGAGATTGCCGCGGCCGGGGGCCACAACGTGTTTATGGCCGGGCCGCCGGGAGCGGGTAAGACCATGTTGGCCCGGGCTTTGCCGGGGATTTTGCCGGAGCTGACCGAGGCTGAAGCTTTGGAAGTAACCAAGATTTACTCGGTGACCGGCAACATCGAGCCCGGCGGCGGTTTGATAAGAAGGCGGCCGTTTCGGACGCCGCACCATACTACATCAAGAGCCGGCCTGGTCGGCGGCGGCTCCAAGCCGATGCCAGGAGAAATTAGTTTAGCTCATCGCGGGGTTTTATTTTTGGACGAGTTTGCCGAGTACACCCGCTCAACCTTGGAAGCCTTGCGTCAGCCGATGGAAGATGGGGTGGTGTCGGTGGTTCGGGCCGCCGGCACGGTCAAATTTCCGGCCAAGTTCATGCTGGTGGCGGCTGCCAACCCTTGCCCCTGCGGCTTTTTGACTCACCCGAAAAAAGAATGTAAGTGTTCTTTGGGGCAGATCAAGCGTTACCAAAAGAGGCTTTCGGGGCCGATTCTGGACCGGATCGACCTTCACGTCAACGTGCCCTTTGTGGAGATCGAAAAACTAAGGCAGCGTCACACTCCCGGAGTGAAAGATGTTCACACTCCGGGAGTGGAATCTTCGGAGGTGATCAGGGAACGGATAAAACTAGCCAGAAAGGCACAGGTGGTAAGATTCAGCGACGAACCCGGGCTATTTGCCAACGCCGAGATGAGAAATAAACAGGTGAAAAAATATTGCCGGTTAAATAGCGAGGTAGAAAATTTGCTGCAGCAGGCGGCGGTGAGCTTTAACTTGTCGGCGCGAAGCTATTTTCGTTTGATCAAAGTGGCCCGAACCATTGCCGATCTTGCCGGAGAGAAAGAGATTGCCACCTCCCACATGGCCGAAGCGCTGCAGTACCGGATCAGGGAAGATAGTTGATTGTCGATCGTAGATAGTAGATAGTAGATTAAGAGATGATAAATAACTTTGATAAACTAGATGCTTGGAAGAAAGCTCACGGTTTGGCATTGAAGATTTACAAATTAGCAGAAAATTTTCCACGAACAGAGAGGTTTGGTTTGGTAAGCCAGATTTGTCGGGCTGCAAGTTCGGTTCCGGCAAATATAGTCGAGGGTAACAGCAGACAAAGCAAGAAAGAATATGCTCAGTTTTTGTTTCAAGCCAAGGGTTCTTTGAGTGAAGTTCAGTATTTTTTAATTTTAGCTAGAGATTTAAAGTTTATTAGCGACCAGCAAGCTAAAGAATTGATGAATGACTGTGATGATGTGTCGAGGTTAATAGCCGGACTAATTAAATATTTACGGAAGGGCTAATAAATAGTCAACGATCGATGATCAACAACCTATAATCTAATTATGCGTCAGCATAATGTCGCCCGCGGTAAACAAGGTGAAAATTTGGCGGTGAAGTTTTTACAAGAGAAGGGCTATCGGATTTTGGAAAGAAACTTTCGGACCCGGTTTGGCGAGGTCGATATTGTGGCTAAAGATGGTCAGGCGTTGGTGTTTGTGGAGGTTAAGACTAAAAGCAGCGATAGTTTTGGTGAGCCCTGGGAGATGGTGGATGAGCGCAAGCTGGAGCAGGTCAAGAAGATGGCCCAAGTTTATCTACAATCTAAAAACTACAATCAACAATCTATGCGCTTGCGCATCGACGTAGTCGGGGTGTGGCTTGATTCGGGTAAACTTAAGCACTGGCAGGCGGTTTATTGAGGTTCCAGGCGAATAATCCACCAGTTAAACTCCAAATCATAAGGCAAAGATTTATTGATGGCGACTTTAAACCATTCTTTCTCTTTTTTGGCTAGAACATAAAGGACTTGGTTTTGGGGGTCGCCTATGGGGGTGACGTAAGTTAAGGTGTCGGCGGAGACATGAGGCGTAAAGACGGTGAATTCGGTTAGACCTGCGGGCAGAGTAGCCTTGCCGGCAGTGGCGTTGGTGGCAATCGAAGACGAAGCGGTTGCCTCCTCGGAGGTGGCTGTAGCAATCACCAAGCCTTCGGTGGTAACTTCTTTGAAACTAGCCGAGCCGGTGCTGACCAAATTTTGGGTGAGTAATTCCTCAAAGTGACCTTGGTTGGCGGTAACTTTTTCGGCGATAAGGTTGCCGGTTACAGTCAGATTGCCGTTTATTACCACGTTGCCGGAGGCGTCCAGGGTCATCAGGCCGGCGAGTAAGTTGATGGCACCCACACCTGAAGGTTGAAGATAAAGGGTATTATCAAGGGAGGAAATGGAGTTTGAAGTTAAAAGTAGGTTGTCGTTTAGGTTTAAGCTATTGGTAACTTTAAGATCGGTGATGGTGGCTTGGCCGAGGACTGCCAGGTAGTCGGAGAAGAAACCAAAGCTAGCTTCGACCGAATCCAAGCGCAGGTTAGCCGAAGCCGAGGCTTCGATAGTTTGTAGATTGTAGATCGTAGTTTGTAAGTTTGGATCTTTGTCGGAGGTGTCTAGGTTTTCTGCAGATAAGGTTTGGTCGCGGTATTTTTGGGCTAGATCGGCTATTTTTTCTCTCAAGCCTTCGATTTGGCCGGCTTTGATCTTGCCAGCAATAAGCTCGTCGGTAACCACTCTGTCGGCTACCAGCGTGCCTTGAACATCTAATGCTAATTGACTCCCCGGGGTGGCGCTTGACGACTCCCTGGGGTGGCTTGGCGCGATTACCACCGGGCCTTCAATAGTAATCGCGCCGTTGTCTGCCAGGGGGGAGATAAAGTCGGTGACCAGTTTGTCGGTTTCGACGGTAGGAGAGATGATTTTATTGGCAAACAGGTTACCTGCCACGTTGGCGGCGCCGTCGACGGCCAATTCTTTGGCCTCGATAAGGCCCGCTTTTACGTGGGCGATGGTGGCGGAAGCGTAAGCAGTTGCCCGAGTAATTAAATTACCCAGAGTGTCGGTTAACCGGTAAGAAGTCAGAGTGGCCGAGTCGGTGGCCGGGTCGGCGGCAGTGATGTCTAGCTCACCGGCATCAGTTAAGCGGATGCCCGGGTCGTACCAACCGAGGTTAACAAAGACCATGATCCGGTCGCCGCCGTTTAACGGGTCCCAGGGCTCGAGCGCCTTGCCGATGATTTGGCCCGGCTCGGTCGCTTTCATGGCTTTGCCGGGTTCGGAAGAGCTAGTTAAAGCGTCGCCGATCATGATAGGGGCAGAGGCGCGGGAGATTTTCACCGGCACCCGGCCGGCCAACGCCACAGCCCGCTTGGCCGAGTCAGAGGCGGTGTCGCTAGCGCCCAGAACGAAACCAGGCTCGGTTGAGACGACGCCAAGTAACTGGAGATCATAAGGCTTGTCTGCTTTATGTAAAACGGCCTCAGTGACAACTTTTTGAGTGCCGTCGGGTTCGGTGATGTCGGTGGTGCCGACTTCGCCGATGACCACCACGTCGGCCGCGCCGATTGACGGGTCGCCGGAAACATAGTACTCGGCTACGTCAGCGGCCGTGGTATTAACCTTACCTGCAAACAGCGTGCCGTAGCCGTTGTATTCAGAAAGTAAGGTTCTGCCGGCAGAGGCGGCCCCGCCGTTGCCCGTGTCGGCACCGCCACTTGCTCCTGCTCCGAGGTTGCAGGCTCCAGAACCTCCCCCGGTACCGTTTTTACCTCCACCCCCGCCCCCACCAGCATCCAAAGCTCCGACGTCCGCACAACTGCCGCCGTTTCCACCTGTGGCGCCTGTAGCTCCACTTCCTGCAGTAGCTTGGTAAGTGCCCTCGGTGAGATTGCTACTAATAAGCCAAACTGTCCCTCCGGCACCACCACCACCACCTCCTCCTCCTCCTCCACCGCCACCTCCACCAGAAGCACGATCACCGGACGCGCCGACTGACCCGTCAGTTCCAGCAGTGGCAGTTGAGGGATTTGAAGGAGTTTCTCCATTAGCTCTAATTGTGCTGCTGTTAGTGAGAGTGTTTGCAGAAATAACTACAATGCCGCCGCCAATACCGCCGTTTCCTCCATTAGATCCGGCACCGCCAGCGGCGGTGTTAGCGCTAGCGCTGATTGTGGCACAGGCACTTTCACCACCACCACCACCACCTCCACCACCACCACCTCCTCCACCCATGAAGAGAGTCGAAAGAGTGCTGTTGCCTCTGGCAGAGTCGGCTGATCCGGCCGTACCCTCAGCCGTCCCACCAGCTCCGTCGGGCCCGGCTCCACTACCACCATCAGCACCAGTGGTTCCGGCAGTTGAGGCCGCGCCATAAGCTCCGCCTCCGCCGCCTCCGCCCGCTTCTGCACCGCCTCCGCCACCTGCATCACCACTTAGGTATGAGCCATGCTGACCAAGATCACCTCCTGCGCCTAATCCTCCACTACTTGAAGGGCCACCTCCAGTTGTACCGTCGCTGCCGTCTGTACCGTCATTACCATTGATCGAGCCGGTGCCGGAGCAGTTTGCTGCTCCAGTACCTCCGCTGCCACCGCTACCGCCTGTTCCTCCGGCATACCCCAGTTCGTTGCCCTCGACGGTGCCGCTATTTATGAATGTGCCGTTGGCTTTGATATAGAGGACTCCTCCTACGCCGGTTCCACTGTCCCAGGCGGAAGCAGTAAAAGTGGTCGAGGAGTTGATAGTAACATCGTTGTATTGGGGAATTCTAACTACTTGGGCTCCTGTTGATTGATAGTCGTTTTGAAGATTGGCAGTAAAGGTGATGATCCCGTTAGTTGAGTCGATGGCGTCTATCTCCATAATGTCGTAGTTACCGGCACCGGTGCCGGTCATTTGGATAACGATTACATGATCGCCCACCGTATAGTTAGGCGATGAATCGCTTACCGTGACTCTGTTGGTGTAGGATGCGGCAGCAGTGATGTCTATAGCTTCGCAGTCAAAATTTGAGTCACTGTCTGGCCCGTCCGTTGTAGAGCAGTTGAATGGTGTGTTGACTTGATTGCCGGTGGCGCCGCTGGTGACCACTTCAATGTCGCCGTCACCCCCGTCGCCATAGCGGTCGTTCGTTAGGTCGTTAGTGTCAAACCTTCCCTTAACCGTGCCGGAGGAGTTGAGGAAAAAGATCGAGGAGTTGCCGGCAACGCCGGTCGTGGTACCGCCGGCTTGGAGACGGAGAGAATCGGTGGAGTCGCCGATGATGTTACCCGTTAAGGTAATATCACCTGAAACATCTAGTTCTTGACCTGGAGTGTTCGTGCCGATACCGACAGAGTTTACGTTATCATCGACATAAAGGGTGTTACCGTCAAAGGAGATATCGCCGTTGTTGGTGGTGCCGGTGACAATATACATATGCGTTTCGGTGTTGTCTTCGTTGGTAAAGCGGATTTGAGAGCTAGCCGAGTCGTCGTCGCCGGTAATGACTAAATTATTGGTGATGTTGTTAATGAATGAGTCGGTGCCGTCGTGATAGAAAGCCAGATCTTCTCCCACACCGATGGTCAGGCCAGCGGTTGACCCGTCGGTGACAAGTTCTAGTTGGCCGGCATTAGTTAGGGTCATGCGGGTTGTTGCCGAAGCCGAGGCGGTAAAAATGGGACCAGAGCCTAATTGGTCTACTTGTAAAGTAGCCGCCCCGCCGGAATTGTTTTGAACCATGGTGATGCCGTTTGAAGCAGGGGCGATGGTTAAGTTAGCAGCATCAGTGGTGCCTAAGGTTAGATCGGTGCCGTCAGAGGAAAAGGTAAAGTAATCACCGGTGTCGTTATCTGGTTGGAGGAAAATGTCCGAGGCAGAGATGAAAGTCAGGTTGCCGGTGTTATTGTCGATAAACGAGTCGGTGCCGTCGTGATAAAGGTCCAAGTCGTTGCCGGTGCCCAGATAAAGGTGTTTGCTGTCTAAAATGTTGATGTTGCCGGCCACAATCAAAGAGGTGCCGGTGGCGGCCGGGTCAAGGTAGTAAGTGTCGTCGGCCAGGTCAGTATAGCGCTGGTAGTAGGCGTAGCCGTTGGTGTCGAGACGAAACTTGGTCACTCCCGAAGCCGAGGCGGTCAGTAAGTCGCCTGTGCCTAACTGGTCGATGACCACCAAGGCGTCGCCGCCGGCATTTGATTGGACCAAAAAGTGTTCGTTAGACTCCAAAGCCAGTTTTAATGAGCCGGCGTTTTGCGTCCAGGTGGCAAAGGTGGTGGCAGCGTCTTTGAAAAAGATGTCGGCGCCGTCGGCGTCAAGGATAATATCGCCGGAACTGTCCAAAGTCATGTCGCCGGTCGAGTTTAAAGTCAGGGTGCCGGTGGGGGTAATATCCAGGTTGCCGTCAGAGGTAATGCTGTCGCCGTTGACGGCCAAGGTGCCGGCCAGAGTGATGGAGTCGTCAAGATTAATGGTAACGGTGTCGGTGGCCGAGTCAACCGTGGTGATATTGGTGCCGCCGGCAATGGTTAAAGTGTTTCCCTGGGTGATGGCTTGGCCGCCTCCCGAGTCACCGGCGGCGGTAAAGAGCGTTCCGGAAACTTGGGCAACGGGAATTGTTCCTGTTGAACTAATCACTTCTGTGCCGTTGACCCTAAGAACCGAATCCCAACCAGATCCTACATTAATCGCGTATTCGGTAGCGCCTCCGGCCGAAGTCAAAGCGCCGATATTTAAGCCGTAAAGATTGCCTGCCGCCGGGCCGGAGGTGGTGGGGGCGACAATATTAAGACCGCTCATGGTACCGCCGGTAACAATGGCGCCGGAAGCAGGCACCAGTACCCGGACGCCGTCGGCGTTGACCGTTCCCGTCGTCTGGGTGATAACCGGCAGGGTAACATTTAGTCCCCGCCAATTAATCGTGCCGGCGGCTGTGTCCTGGGTTAAAGCGGCCGCGGCCGAGAGGTTGTAACCGGTGTAAGTAGTGGTGTTGGCGGCTGACTGGGTAAGAGCCGGGGTTTGGACGTTAGTGCCGGTAACATCCAAATCAGTCGCCCCGGTTAAGTTGCTGTTGAGGTTTAAGGATAGACCGGTGATGTCGCCGCCTGATTGGGTGGTAGCGCCGGCAAAATCGGCGTTGATCAGGGTGCCGTTAGTCCATTCGGTTTCCAGAACATAATCGGTGAAAGTGCCGGTTGTTCCCGGAGTGAAGCTTAGTTGTCCAGAGGAATTTACCTGGAACAGATCGCCGTTGCCGACAGTGAAGAGGGATGCGGGGGTTGAATCACCTACACCCACGTTGCCGTTTTCGTCGAGCGTCATTCTGATCCCAGAAGATCCAGCGTTCATGGTGGTGAAGTAGAGTTCTCCCGAGTTTTCACTAGTACCTTCAACGAGGGTGTATATGGAAGCAATTGTGTTGTTTGCGCTACCCGCATGGAAACTGATCATGCCGATCCTTTTACCGTCAGCAATGTTGTTGCTAGTTTTAGAAAACTCAAGATATGAGCCGTTGAGGCTATCCGAGGTGTCCACTAGTGTTATCGCCGGTTCCGAACTTGAGTTGATTCCGGGAGTGGTGGTACGAAGTCCAAGCTGACCAGCGCCATCGAGGGTCATTTTAACGGCCCCTGCGTCGCCGCTGGCGTTGTCGGTGAAAAAGTCCATTCTGGAGGAAGGTCTGGTATTACCGAAATTTCCTTCTGCTAAAACTCTAATGTAGCCTGCTGTATTTGAAGTTAAAGTAGAGTCGTTGGAATAGAAACTTAGCGTTCCGATTACTTCCCCTGATAAGACTGTTATGTCGTTGCGGCTAAGCGTGAGTGTGGGTCCTCCGGTACTTTCTATCTCCAGGTTGCTTATAGGGTCGGCTGTACCTATGCCAACTCGATCGGTGCTGGCGTCAATAGAAAGAGTATTGGAATCAAAATTCAAGGCATCGGCGGCGGCGTTTAAGGTGACGTCGACGGTTTGGTTAGAGAGGTCAATTACGCCCGTGTTAATAGCCAAGTTGCCGGTGGTAGAGCCACCTAGCGTTAAGGTTTGGGCATTGGTGGTGCCCAGGTTGCCCAAGCCGGTCAGAAAAGCAGCGTTGTTGCCGGAACTGGCGGAGATAGTGGCGGTGGGGGTGCCGGAGTTGACGTTGATGAAGCCGAATTTGGCAGAGGCGGTGGCGGTGTTGCCGATCAAAACATCCAGAGTGTCATTTATGGGGGATAAAGCGCCCTCGCTGAGGCGCCAGTAGACAGTGCCGCCGCCGGTATCATCGCTGCCGCAGGTTAAAATGCCGGAACCATCGGTTTCGAGTGCTGTGCAGGTAATAAAATCGGTTAGGATAATGTCGTCAACGGCGTTTAAGGTAATATCAGAGCCAGCGCCGGTGGTTTGCAGGGTGAGAGAAGAACCGTCGATGGTGATGGCGTCGCCGCCATCACCTAAAGTGACCGCGCCATCAGCGTCTAAAGCCCCGGCAATATAGGTGGCTCCGGTCCGGCCAACCGTAAACACCTCTGTTTCTGAGGCGCCGGAGGAGAGGTTTAACAGGTCTCCGGTGGCGGTGTCGTTGCCGACGTAGCCGGAAATTAAGTGGCCGGAGGTGAGAGAAGCGTTGGTAGCGCGGATAAAGTTAGTCGAGGTGGTAGAGCCGGTGAGCAGCAGTTGGCCGGTGCCGTCAGGGGCGATGGTGATGGCGCCGTTGGTGCCGGTGTCGGTGACGATCGATAAGGCTTGGCCTTTGATGGCAAAGGTGCCCGAGGTGGAGTAGACCTGGGGGTTGGCGGCGGCAATGACCAGGTCGCCCTCTTGGGTTAAGACCGGGATTTGGTCGGCCGAGGCCGAGGCCGAAGGAGGGAAGCCCCGCAAAGTCTCGGCGTTTAAGGCATAGGCGACGGTGGCGATTTGCTGGCGCGGGGTGGCCTCAGGGTCGGTCTCGACGGTGACTCCCAGCCAGAGGTCGGCGTTTTCGGTAAAGACACTGGAGGCGATAGAGGTTTCAGTGCCCAAAAGGACCGAGAAGATGCCGTCTTGGTCGGGGTCGAGGTAGCGCTGCTCCTCCCAAAGTTTAGCCGAGCCGGAGGCGGTTTCGTCGTCGTAAATGATAAACCTAAAGTCGGTGGGCACGGTGATGGGGTTGTCGGAAGTGTCGGTCAGCCGGGCCTGAAATGACAGGTAGCGGTTGGGAGTAGTGGGGCTGGGAGCTTGGGGGTAGGCTTGGCCGAGGAAGACCTCCTGGAAAATTTGTTTGTAGCCAAAGATGCCTAAAGCCACGGCAAACAGGACCAAAAGGGATAGGTTGAGGTAGCTGGCGATGCTTAAAGAGTGGTATTTTTGGTAGAGTTTGCCAAAGCTGATACCTTTTGACCTAGTTTGTATGAGTTTTCTAGAGGGGGGGTGAGGGTAGTGGTGTTTGGCCCAGGCAGAAAAGCGGTTGAGTGAAGAAATTTTGCGTTTAATGGTGGCTGATGGAACCTTTTGGGCCGCCAAATGCTTTTTATAGCGGGAAATGAGCTTTTTACTGGTAAGAGTAGTCAGGTCCATAGTCAGATTGTTTCTTGGGGTGGGTTAGCGGTCAGGACTAACAAGTGATAATAAATAAAAATCGGCATTTTAGCTTGATTTACAGCTTTAATTAAAGAAATCAGCGGCTCAAAAAACCGGCCTAACAGGGGTGAAAACATAATCGGTGAAAAGGGGCTATAGGTTGGGTTTGATACAAAAAAGCGGGGTAGGGCAGGTAAAAGCAGTTTTAGCGCTATAATTGTGTTATAGGTTATGTTTTTTGTAGAAAGTTTACCAAGTTTATGCGGAGAATTGGACAGATAATTAGCGTCTTGGCTATAGAAAATTTTTAGTTTCATAAGTGTAAAAGTTAAGGTGGTTATTAAAATCAACGAATGTGAAAGTTTATTGTTATCTGTTATTATGCTTGTTTTTGAGCCCATAGTAGATATGATTTTATGTCTGAAAGATAGTTTTTTATAGTCGACGGCGACAAGCTTTGATTTTCTAAATAATTTTTATATAGACCCATAATATCTTTCACTTTTGTGGCGGGGACTGATGAAAGTTTGTCGGTGGGGTCGGCTTCGGCGCGGCCGGTGGCAGCTAAAAATTCACCAAAACGTTTTAGCGACGAAAGGTGGCGGTTGGCGGTGGCGGCGGGGTATGAGTTTTGTAAAAATTGTTGGTAAGCGAGGCAAACGGCGGCGGTGATGTGACCGGCATTGATTATCTTTTCCTGGAGAGACTGACTAAGCCAGGTTAAGAAGCGGTTGACGTCGGACAGATAGTTGGCGATTGACGAGGCGGAGAGGTTTTTTTGGCCTTCAAGGAAGCTTTTAAAGGCTTCAGCCAGGGGTTGGAGAGAGCCAGAGAGAGTCAGGATAGAGGCCGGAAGCGGCTGGGACAGTGATTGGGGCAGGGTTTTGGGGGTATGGTTGAGGTTAGATAAGGCAGGCATAGGTTTAGCCTGCGTAGGCAGCCGGACAGACGCTGCCTACGCAGGCAGTAATAAAAAAGCTAGTAAGGCAGGCTTAGGGCCCAGCTAAGGGTTGCTAGGGCGGTAAGTAAGCTAATTAGGGCGGTAAACTCCACCACCAGTTGAGCTGCCCTGTTGCGGAAAATGGCTTTGAGGTTTAACTTAATCGCTCTGGGCGGAGTCAGGATGATCGGCAGGGTGGGGAAAGCGGTGACGGTGGACATAATTTGCCTTTCTTTTCTCTACCTCTGTAATTAGATTAAATTACAAGAGATTATTTGATAACTTCTTGTTCTATACTAAGAAGAAAAAGAGCCTGTAAACAACAGACCAAAAAAGCAACTTTTTTACAGGCTTAAATTTCTAATTTCTAATTTCTAATTGCTAAAAATTATTTCATGTGGTTTTCATGGGCAGTTGTTTGACTACATCAAAATATATAATTGTAATATTAACAATGTCGGCATCTGGCTTGTTTACGGATTACGGTTTACGGATTACGGTTTACGGATTAAAGCTTGACAGCCAAGATAGCGCAGTGTTATGGTGTAGTTAACTACAATTAAACAATGCGCTATGCGAGAATTGAAGCTCAAACTACTTTTTTCCCTTGCCAGCGAGCAGGATTTTTTCCGCCTTAGCGAAGGTTATGATTACCGGCCTTACCGGCATCTTTACAGGCTTTTGAGCGAGTTTAGAGCCGGTTCGGTCAGGGACGCGGCAGTCAGGCTGGTTAAGGCAGGAATGATGGATAAAATCGTCAGAAACAGGCAGCCTTTGTTTCGCTTGACCAGCCTGGGTAGAGACCAGTTGTTGAAGAGTTTACCAAGATTCAAGGGGCAAAGAAAAGTCTGGGATAGGATCTGGCGGATAGTCATTTTTAAAGGGGTGGGAAGAGACGCCAGGCTGGCAGCCAGAAGGCTTATTAGCTTGGGGTACAAAAGGGTGGCCTCGGGGGTGTATTTGACGCCGCTGTCGGTGTCAGAGGAGACCAAGGAGCTAATTTTAGCTAAAACTTGGACAAAAGAGGCGTTTGTGATCGCTTCCCGTCGGTTTATTATCGGGGACGACTTTGAACTGGCTAAAAATTTGTGGGACCTGGATAAGAAAGCTCAAGAATATGCTGATTTTGTCAGTAGGGCCGAAACTCTGCTAAAAAAATCCAGGCGTAGTTTGATAGCCCTACAGCAGTCCAAAGGCGGCTTTAAAGATGTCTTTGATGACTATTTTAGGTTGAATTTGACCGACCCGGGTTTGCCCAAGAAACTGCTGCCGCCGGATTGGCAAGAAGAGAAGGCCAGAGAGGTGTTTTTGCGCTTAGTGGAGCTGGCTAAAACCGCAAAAATCTAGGAAATCAAGATTGATATCTTTTGATATCTTTTGAATAGGTTCTGATGAGCCAGGCAATAAGGAATGTAGCCAAGAAGGTGAGACCGATGGTTATGAAGTGCGGGCGGGTCAAAGCCAGGTACAAAAGAATCAAGTCGGCCAGCCATAAAGGAATGAGGCTGGGGTTGGGCTGGCGTTTTCTTAAAAGATAAATCTGCCACAGTAGTAGCAGGATAATGATCCAGGGAAGGTAGAAGATGAAAGCGGCTCTTGCCGGGGCTAAAGGAAAGGCCTGGAGGATTTCCGGAAGAGTTGGCAGGCTCGGCCGGGGCAAAAAGGGCAGGCCGGGGAGGGTGATTTGGGGTAGGGGTGAGGGTAAAGAGATGACGATTGGGGGATAGGCCTGGCTTATTTCTAGGGTAAAAGGGGGCAGGGTAGCGGTGTTTCCTGGCGTATCAGACGAGGAAACGGTGACGGTGTAGCTGCCTGGAGGCAGAGCGTAGGGTGGGGCGAGGTTGAAGGAGCCGTCGGCGGCAACTAAGGTAGAAAAATTGACGCTTTTTGGGCCGACTAAAGAAATGGTGAGGGTAGCGTTGGCTTCGGACTGCCCCGCAAAACCCGGCTGGCGCTGGCTGGTAGTGAAGGTTAGGCCGGAAGGAATGGTGGAGTGGTCGAGTGACGACAGGTTGGTGTCGTGTTCGGCTACCTGGCTGACCAGGATCAAGGGAGCGGTGACATCGATGGTAAAAACCCAGGTGGCCGAGTCGCGGCTAAGGGTGTTACTGCCTATGGCTTTAATCATCCAGGTGTGCTGGCCTTCGGTTAACGCCGAGAGGGCCTGGGCGGCGATGGTGGTGTACGATTGGGGGATGTGGTCGGTGTTTTTTTTGCCGTCGAGCCAGAGTTGGTAGTGGGTGACAGAGGTTTCCCCCAAGGAGGGGTCGAAAATGAAGTTGGGGGCGCGGGTAGAGATGGTGGAGCCGTTTTCAGGCGAGATTAAGACAGGAATATCAGGCGGGTTAGTTTGGGGAACGGTGGCGGTGACGCTGGCCGAGCCGGATTGGGGGTTTTCCACGGCGAGAGCCGGAGAGAAATAGACGATGGCCGCGGCAGCAGCCATGATTACCCCCGTGGTGGTTTTACTCGACCAACTCATAGTAGGTGTTTTTTCCTTTACCCTTTCGGATAATTAACTTTAACCTGATGAGTCGGTTAAAATCCAGCGCCCGGGTAGCTTTAGCTCGTTTTACCAGTCTGGCATAGTCTTTATCGGTAATAAACAGGTGGTTAGTCAGGTAATCAAGAATTTTCTGATGATGCAGTTCTAACCTGCTGTCGGGCGTTAAGTTGATTTGGGGCAGCAGTTTTTGGACTCTCAAGAGTTCATCGATAATGCCGGCAGTAAAGTATTCCAGCCAGCCGGTAAAGTCGATTTTGTCTTTGAGATAGTAGAAATCGCCTTTTTCGCCAACAATGTCAAAATATTCGCTGACGTTTTGGTTGTAGTAGTTTTCAAAGCTGAATAAGTGAAAGGTGTTTAAACCTAAACTTGCCAGTAAGGCTTTGGTGGTGATTCTGGCGGTTCGGCCGTTGCCGTCCATAAAAGGATGAATCAGGACAATTTGTTTGTGGAAAATACCGGCGATGATTAAAGGGTCGGCGGCTGCTTGGTTTTTATTGACAAAGGCGATTAGGTTTTTAACCAACGGTTTGACGTCGTTGGCGTCCGGCGGCAGAAAGACTACCTGGCCGGTTTTAGGGTTGTTAACCGTTACCGGCAGTTTTCTTAAATGTCCGGATTGGTTTTGGGGCAGTAATTTATCAGTTACTTGCTTTTGAATTTTAAGAATCAGGGTTAAATCTAACTTGAGACTACCAGACGAAAGTTGCCGGTTAAGGTCTTTTAAGGCTTGGTTGTAGTTTAAAACTTCCCGCTCGCTGGCGCGGATAAATTTAGGTTTGTTTTTGAGAATCCTTTTTACCTCGGTTAGCGGCAAGGGGTTGCCTTCGATGTTGGTTGAGGCGAAGCTGGAGATTTCCCGGGCGTTTTTCTCCAAAGTGGCCAGCACGACATCGGGGAGACGCTGTCGGTTTAAATCGGCCACGAGTTTGGTGATTTTTTTTATTTGGTTTAAGAGCCGGTTGGTAATGGTGTAGCGGGGTTTAAACATTAGTCTAATTTTAGACGAAAACTAGACGATTGACAACCTTCAGGGTTTATCCTTGAAGGTGGGGAGTTTCCGGGAGAACGTCGGCCGGGGGTGTGTCCGGGGGGCGGGAGCGGCGGCGCTTGAGAACAATCAGGGTTATTAGGGCAATTAGGGCAATTGCGATAAGGATAATTTCTTTGACCGGGATAATCCAGAAGTAAATCAAGCCCTCGATGGGAACATTAGTGTCGCCGGCAGTGGCGGTCAATTTAGCGGCGTAACGGCCCAAGCGGTACTTGCCGGGGACTTCGAAGTCATAAGTGCGGGAGGCAAAAGGAAAGATGTTTTTTTCCTCGAGTTCAAACTCGGCGACAGTGTTGTTGACCATGTTGGTGACGCTGACACTACCGGTGGGGCGGAGGTGGACGTCGCCCAGGTTTTCGATCTCGGCAAAAAGCTTGATCGGGCCGTAGTAGGCAAATGTTTTCTCGACTGAAAATTCTTTTAAGAGTGCGGCCTCGGTGACGTCGCCGATGACGTTAAGATAAACCAGGGTGCCGGTGCGTTGTTCAATGCCCGAGCCGCCGCCGACAACAGTGTCCCCCCCGCCGCCAATTTGCCCCTCGGTGATCGGTTTATAGGTGACCATGGCGTAGTGGCCGCCGGCCAGCGCGTCGGCGGGAATGGCGATTAACAGGTCGACGACGGCGGTTTGGCCGGGGGCGACCAAAACTTTGTCGGGTGAGGTGGTCAGCCAGGATTTGAGGCTCCAGCGGCCGGAAACGGCTTCAGAGACGGCGACGGGAGTACCTTGGTTGTTGGTGACGATAAAGTCAGAAGTTTCGATGCTAAAGGCGAGTTCTTGGTCAGAACCGTTGGAAACCTTTAAAGTTTCCTGGAGGGTGGCGCCGGGCAGGGCTTCGACTTCCAGCCTGGGAGGAACGGCGGTGATGGTGATTTCGCTTGGGGCAGGCGGGGCGACTTGCCCAAAAACAGATCGTAGATTGTAGGTGGTAGATAGTAGAAGGGAAAAGAGGAGGAGGGGCAGGAGGCGTTTCATAATTTAAAACGTCGCGGTGGCGGTATAAGTGACGTTGTTTTCGTAGTCGCCGGCCGACTGTGTAGTATCGACCACCAAGCGGTAGCAGACATAAAGGTCCTCGGTGGTGGAGGGAGTAGAGGTGTTGGACATAATCTGTAAGACCGCGTCGCTGTCGTCGGGAGTCTCGCTGGCCGTGGCCGTTGAGGGCACCATGCGGGCACAGTAATCGGCGCCGCCGGCGCAACTGCCGGTGACAGTATCATATTCAAACGGGACGGTAGTAGCATCGATGTTTTCGAGCGAAAAACCAAATCCGGAGACGTCGTTTTCCGTCGACCAATCACCGCTGGTGGTGTCGGTGCAATCTTCGCCGTCGCAGTCGGTGTTTTCAATTTCGGTCGTGTGGTCGCCGCCGATTGACAGTTGGTCGTCGGAGATAACGGTGACAGCATAGCCGCCGAGAGCGTTGGTGACGGCGGAGAGTTTCTGGGCGGCGTCGTTAAAGGCGGCTAGGGTTACCGCGCCGAAAGGAACGGTGGTGGCGGTAGTGGTGACGTCGGTGGTGACGCCGCAGCGTGAACCGCTGGCAGCCTCGCCGGCAACGGTGAAGGTGATCGAGGGGTCGACGGTGGCGGTGACCCGGACCGACTCGATGACGGCGATCTTGATAGTGGTGGAGTCGAGCACCGGGTAGTCGCTGGTGCGGGAGCCTAAGTGTTGAACGGTGACGGTGTAGGTGTCGGCGGTGCCGGCAGCGTGTCCGGTAGCGGCAACGGGGTTGATCAGGTCGGTAGCGCCGCCGTCGCCGATGGTGAAGGTTAAGCTGGCATTGACATTGTTAGTGCCGTTGTAGCGGGCCTCAAAGCAGTGGTTGCCGGCGGAGCAAAAAGTGCCGCCGGAAACGGTGGCGGTGGGTGATTCCCAGGAAGTGACGCCGCCGCCGGTGGGAGCGGTTAAATCGCCGGCGACAATGCTGTTGAAGTCAAAGCCGTCGTGGTTGGGGATGCCGTCGTTGACGCCGTTGGTGCCTGAGGGAATCAAAATTCTGATGGCGCCGTTGGGGATGGCGGTAGCAGTGGTGAAAGCCAGGGTGTGGGTGGCCGAGCGGGTGGCAATCACCAGGTCGTCGTCTTCAACATCGCCGGAGGCCAGGCCGGCGGTGATGGTGAATTCGTCGGTGTCGATGATGTCGTCGACGGTGTAAGTCGAGCCGGTAGAGCCGTCGCCGATCCAGGTAGTGTCACCGGTGAAAAGGTTAGCGGTAGAAGTAGAGGGCATGCCCGAAGTGTTGACTTTGACGATGGTGGTGCCGACAGTGTGGGCGCCGTTTAACGAGCCGTAGTAGGACAGGCGCGAGGTGGACAGGGTGTCTTTGACCGAGGTTAAGTTGGCTGAATCAAGCTCGGGGGGGCGGACTAAAAGGGCGCCTTGGATGGAGAGGGCGAGTAGAGTTGAGATTAAGACTTTGGCTAAAAAACGTTTCACCAGTTAATCTTATTTCTTTTTAAAGAATTCTGTCAAGGATGATTTCCTCATAAAATTCCTACCAAAAAGGTAGAAGTTAATGATCAAAAACAGCGCCAGCAGGGCTTTGTAGGGTAGGACTAGAAACTTGATGGTAGCGGAAACGGTGTTGGTGGTATCGGCCGGGGTAATTTGGGCGGTGGCGGAGTAGAGGCCCAAAGGGAAAAGGGGATTCCAACCAACAACACACCCGGTGTGTAAGTTTCTTTCACACCGGGTGTGTTCGAGTGAAGTAAGCGATCTGGTGGAGCCGGCCAAAATGTTGTCTTCACGCAGAGGCAAGACGGCGCTTGACTGACCAAACATGTTGGTGACGGTGATTGAACCGACGGCTTTGAGTTTGGTTTGGGAGGTGTTTTTGACCCGGAGGGTAAAGCCGATGGGGTCGAAAGAATCCAATAAGGAGAGTCCTCGAAGGGAACCTTCAAGGACTCTCCTTGAAGGTCTGAACTCTTCTATTTTGGCGTTTCTGACCGGTTGGCCGTCGCGGGAAACGGTCAGCAGGATATTGGCGCCGATAGCGGCGCGGGAGAGGCTGCCCGAGCCGCCGATTAGGCCCTCGGTGTCGGAGTCGAAAAGAAAGGTTAAGGAGTGATCGGCGTCGGCAGCGGTTTCCGGGACGCGGATTTTCAAAACCAGCTCCTGGGTGGCGCCGGCGGCAAGCGCAAAGCGGGCGGGAAGATCAAGGTCGGCGTTTTGCAGGGAGAAATAGCTCACTGTCGGAGAAACTTCATTGGGGAGGACTTCGACGTGGCCGAGCTCGTCAGCCGGGCGGAAAGGGACGATCCTGGCGGTAATGTTGGTGTCGTCGCCCATATTTTTCAAGCGGTAAACTTGGGTGATGGCGGTGCCGGGTTTGATGGTGACTTCCAAAAGCGGCGGCCAGATGGAAAGAGAGGTGGTTTGCCCGTAAGCGGCTGGCGCTGCGTAAACCGTAAACAGTAAACCGTAAACGGTAATTATCAGAGGTAAAAATAAATTACCGAATGTCGTTTTTAATGTTCCTCCATTAAGGTCCGACCTTTTTGTAGGCATATTAATAGCCGGGGGTGGCGATAAAAGTGACGGCATTTTCGTAGTCGCCGGCGGCTTGGGTGGCGGAAATATTAACTTTGTAAGTGGCGGTGGCGCTGCGGTCTTGGCCGACGTTGGCACTCGACATGACAATTTGGGCGGTTTCGGCGGCAGAAGCATCGGCGAACTGCCTGAAGTAAGTAGAGTTGACAAAGTCGGCCGGAATGTCGTTACCGCTCATGTTGAAGCCAAAGCCGAAGTTGGCGCTATTGGTCCAGACGGCAGCGGTGGTTTCGTCGCAAGCGGTGTCGCAGGTGGTGTCAGGGATGGTGGTAGATGAGGTTTGCAGTTTCAAGGGGTGGTTGGCAAAGGCAGCGACCGAGTAGCCGCCCGCCCCGCCGGCAGAGACGGTTAGGGTGTTGGTTTGGGTAGAGAAGCTAGACGGGGTCAAAGCGCCAAAGTCGATGGACAGATCAGAGATGGTAAAGGCAAAAGCGATGATGGTTTTGATATAGGGGAAGCCAGCGCGGACGATGTAGCCGGTCGAATCGTATTGCCCCGGGGCGGTTTGGCCGACGGTGTCCAAAATATTGTAGTTATTCGAGGATTTACTGCCAGAAGTCATGTTGAGGTTGGTAAACTGGAGCTCATAAGAGTCAGAAGACATGTTTTCGGCCCTGGCGGGCGTAAACCGTAATCCGTAAACCGTAATCAGTAAAATCAGACTCAAAAGCAGTTTTTTCATTCGTCGGTCGCTTGGTCGATGGTTTGCTGCAACTTTTTGCCTGATTGGGCCAGCTTCTTGAGGTCTTGGTAGAGTTGGTTTAATTTTTCTCTTTGGTGATAAGGGATACGGGATAGGTTAGTCGTAAGTTGAGAAACGATATCCATTGCTTGATCTATTTTGTTATGGAATTCTATAGAAAGCCAGATTAAAGTAGTTGATTCTTCGTCACTGATGGTTTGATTGAGGATTTTAGCTTGATGTTTGAGGACTTTTATTCTATTTTTTCCTTCTAGCAGTCTTATATATTGAGTGCCAAAGATAAGCGCCAGAGGAGCCATGAATATGAGAGAAAAGAGGTTGACCAGCTGGGAGTTGGTCAAAGGGGCCGAATTTATCAGAAAGAAGCCTACGAGTGCTAAAGAAGTGATGAAGCTTACTAAGGGCATGAGGAAGAGGCTCAAGCCGAAGAGGAGAAGGTAAAGTAAGAACAGAAGGGGGGAGTCGAGGCCGCCGGTGGACAAAACCAGCAGCAAGGTCAAAATAGTGTAGATAATAGCTTTTGATATGTTTTGATATTTTATGTTAGATTTATGATGGCGCAGGAGCAGGTCGTGAAATAGATAAAACAGGATCAACAGGGCAGTCAGTTGCAAGGAAAACTTGGACAGTTCAGGATTTTCCCGCCAATAGAAAGAAAAAGCCACGGCGAAGATTAATAAAAGCGAGTTTAACAGTACGGGCAGGGTCATAGAATTATTGTACTAGTAAATGTCGGTCGGCGTCAATTTTGGTATAATAGAGGTATGGCTAACAAACTGCCGCGGCGCTTTGCCAAGTATTTCTGGGATGTGGATCCTAAAAAGATTGACTTGGTGGTAAATGACGACTACGTGATTAAAAGGATGTTAGATTTGAGTGAAACCAGTGGCATTAAGTGGTTGCTTAAGCGTTATGGTGTGGCCAAAATCAAGCAGGTGTTGCGTCACTCCCGAGGGATTAAAAGGAAAACGGCCTGGTTTTGGATGAACGTTTTGAATTTACCAAAAGAGGAGATAAAGTGTTTAAGAACACCTTATCAGTCGACACCTTTCGGGGTTTAAAGCTGGTAGGCAAAAGCAAGATATTGCCTGGTGCCTATTTGGCGGGCGGGACGGCGCTAGCCTTGAGGTTGGGGCACAGACGATCGGTAGATTTGGACTTTTTTACCAGAAAAAAATTTAATGAACAGATTGTGGTGCGGCGACTAAAAAAGCTGGGCAAGTTTAAAGAGAAAACGGTTGATTGGCAAACGGTTATGGGTAGTCTATTTGGGGTAAGTTTTAGTTTATTTTATTTTGAGTATCCGTTAGTGGGGAAGACCGATCAGTTTGAAGGGGTAGCTATCGCTTCGCTTAAAGATATAGCGGCGATGAAGTTGAGGGCTATAGGCGATCGGGGGACCAAGAGAGATTTTGTCGACCTGTTTTTTTTGGCCAAGGAAATGCGCTTGGCAGAAGTGTTTCAGCTTTACCATAAGAAGTTTGGCGGGCTTACGGAGCAAAAGTATCATTTGTGGCGGGCCTTAAACTACTTTGAAGATGCCGATAAGGACGTCTTGCCGAAAATGTTTAGGCCGGTCGAGTGGAGTCAAGTGAAGCGGTTTTTTAACGGCGAGGTGAAAAAGTTAGCCGCCGAGTTGAAGTTGACGCGGGGGTAGAGATTTTTGATAAGTTGTGGTATAAAGTAACCTTAGTCTGCCCGAAAGGCGGATTTTTAGTATGGCGCCGGAGATTTTTTACCCAGACAATGATAGAGTCAAAGAATTGTCATTTCAACCGAGTCAGAGTTATTTAGGAATAGATTTAAAAGCTGAAGGAGGGGTTGATACAGAAGCAATTGATGACTTTGGAGTAGAAGTGGGTAAGCATATTGCTGGAACTTTAACTCTTAAGTATGTGGTTGTGGAGGATTTAATGTTTGTTTTTTCGGGAAACGTTCAACACCTTGATTTTTGGAATTCAGCCGTAAAATTGACAGATCTAAAAATTCAGGCAGCAGGGTTGTTGGTTTTACCTGATGAGTCCAACAGATTTGGTCTAAGAATGTTACGAAATGAGGCTCCAAGTATGGTGGGCAAGAATCTTTTTTTTGAGAGAGAATCGAAAGCATATACTGAGAAAGTTATCATTCCAGGCCTAGGTGAGGGGTTTTTATTATCAGAGCTTGGCGTTTTATAAAGCTTCTCAGTTCTTTGGCTTTTTTAAGCTAGAGTTTTTGGGCAGGTTGTGGTATAAACTAACTCAAGTCTGCCCGAAAGGCGGATTTTTAGTATGGGATTTGAAACACAATCAGGATTACCAGGAAAACCACAATTTGGCTGGGATTCTCCTGCGACTCAAGAGGCGGTGGAGCGAGCCAAAAAAGCCACGATAAGGAAGATAGGTAAAGGAGAGTTGAAGTTAAGTTTGGGGCAGGGAGGTGGAGAGAGGGTTGTTAGCTATAGTTCAGGAATTAAGGTTGGGTTACCTTTGGAAGATGTAGCCAAGATTGCCCCGGGTAGGGACGGAAGTTTGTCTGTCGGCCGAATGCATTTAATGAGCCAATGGTTGAGGGCTTTTAACCTTTATGATTTGAGTTTTGATTCTGATTCAGAGAGTGTAAGAGTTATTAAAAACTTTAGATCTTCAGTGACGCTTGGAGGGTTCAGGCCAGCAGTGGATGTAATGGTGGGCGCTAGCGACTACCACCATGGCGGAGTAAAGTTACCCGATGGTTATTGGTTTCTTAATAGCGCCAGAAGGGTTATTGGCGGGTTGATGCTGTTTTATGAGGGTGAGGATTTCGGCGCAGTGAGGGATAGGGGTTTCTTAGTGGTACAGCAAGGCGAGGATAATAAAACCGTGGCTGCTTTTCCGGACTACATGGGTCGACTTTGGCCGGTGCCGTTTGCGGAGCAGACAGGGCCTGGCCTGAAGAGGATGTTTGAGGAGGGAGGAGCTTTGGCAGCTTGGAATCCGGTGATAGGGGTTTGCGATCCGGAATTTAAAACATAATTGGTGAGGGAGTAGATTTTTTTGTATACTCCCATTATCGGGAGTTTTTTGTTTTATGAGTTTTGACCATAATAAAATCGAAGCCAAGTGGCGGAAGAAATGGCGGGAGTCTGGGCTATATAAGGTAGACCTTAAAGGCGCCAAAAAGCCCTTTTATAACTTAATGATGTTTCCATATCCTAGCGCCGAAGGGCTTCATGTGGGTAACATGTACGCTTTCACCGGGGCGGATTTTTACGGCCGGTTCCAGGCGATGCGGGGGCAAGAGGTGTTTGAGCCGATTGGGCTTGACGGTTTTGGGATTCACAGCGAAAACTACGCCATCAAGATCGGCGCCCACCCGTCGCAGCAAGCCAAGGTGAGTCAGAAGCGCTTTTACGACCAACTATCCCGCATCGGTAACCGCTTTTCCTGGGAACAGCGTTTGGAGACTTACGATCCCGAGTACTACAAATGGACCCAGTGGCTGTTTATCAAGATGTTTGAGAAAGGGTTGGCGGTCAGGAAAAAATCGATGGTCAACTGGTGCCCGAGCTGTAAAACGGTTCTGGCCGACGAGCAGGTCGAGGGCGGGGTGTGTGAGCGGTGTAAGACGCCGACGGTGAGAAAAGAGACCTATCAGTGGTTTTTCAAGATTACCGACTATGCCGACAGACTGCTTGGTAACATCGACAAGATCGACTGGCCGCAAAAGATTAAGACCGCCCAAAGGAATTGGATTGGTCGCAAAGAAGGCATTAACATCACTTACGAAATTAAAGGCAGCAAAAAAACAGTCACTTGTTTTACAACCACGCCGGTGAATTTTGGCGCCACTTTTATTGTTATTGCTCCTGAACATGTGTTAGTAAAAGAAAGTAAGAACAAAAAAATCCAAGAATATGTCACTAAGGCACTGAAAAAAACTGAACAGCAGCGACAAATGGAAGGAAAAGAGAAAACCGGCGTTTTCACCGGGCTTTATGCTGTTAATCATGTCACCAAAAAAGAAATTCCCATTTGGGTGGCAGATTTTGTCTTAAAAGACGTTGGCACTGGGGCGGTTCAGGGTTGCCCGGGGCATGATTTACGCGACTTTGAGTTTGCCAAGAAGTTTGGATTGCCGATTACACGGGTTGTGGTTGGTCCTGATGGGGACAGAAACGAAATTACCAGAAAGGAGCAAGTGATTCAGTCGGGAACGTCAGGAAAAATGGTAAATTCAGACTTTTTGAACGGTATGGAGTTTAGTAAAGCAATGCAAAAAACCATGGATTACTTTGAAGAAAGGGGTTGGGGCGAAAGAGTGATTAGTTTTCACCTGCGCGATTGGCTCATATCCCGCCAACGCTACTGGGGGCCGCCGATACCGATGATTTTTTGTGATAAGTGCGAATGGCAGCCGGTGCCCGAGAAAGATTTGCCGGTGGAGTTGCCGTTCGTCAAAGACTATCAGCCTTTGGGCGAGGGTAAGGCGCCTTTGGAGAAAGCCCCGAAAGAGTGGCTTGAGGTCAAGTGCCCGAATTGCGGCGGGAAAGCCAGAAGAGAGACAGACGTCTCGGATACTTTTCTAGACTCAAGTTGGTATTTTTTACGTTATCCTTCGATTAAATCCAATAAGGACAGTCTTCCCGGTACCGGAAAGACTGTCCTTAGGGAAAAACTGCCGTGGGATCAAGAGGTCACACGGCGCTGGCTGCCGGTCAACGCCTACATTGGCGGCGCCGAGCACGCGGTGTTGCATCTTCTGTACTCGCGCTTTGTCTGGATGTGTTTAAGAGATTGGGGGTATTTGCCCAAAAGCCTGGGTGACGAGCCGTTTCCGTTTTTGTATTCCCACGGCCTGTTAATCAAAGACGGTGCCAAGATGAGTAAAAGCCGCGGCAACGTGGTTATTCCTGACGAGTACATGGAAAAATTCGGCACCGACGCTTTGCGGATGTACTTGATGTTTATCGGCCCCTACGACCAGGGAGGGGATTTCCAAGATACGGGGATGATGGGGATGAGGAAGTTTTTGGATCGGGTGTGGCGGTTGGTGATTGCCATCCAGGACACTCCCGGAGTGAAAAATTCTGCCACTCCGGGAGTGTCTGAGGTGGGTCGCTTCCGGCATCAGACGGTAAAAAGAGTTACCCAGGCCATGGAAAACTTGCGCTACAACGTCGGTATCGCCGCTTTGATGGAGTATGTTAACTTCTTGGAATTTCACCTTAGATTACTCACTCCCGGAGTGAAAAATTCCTCCACTCCGGGAGTGGTTGTGGAAGCCGTCGAAACTTTAGTATTGCTGCTGGCGCCAATGGCACCGTTTATCAGCGAAGAGATGTGGCAGATGCTGCGCAAATCCGAAGCACGAAGCACGAAATTCGAATCCGTCCACCAGCAAGCTTGGCCGACTTTTGACGAAGAGAAAGCGCGCGCCGATAAAGTTGAAGTGGTGGTCCAGGTTAATGGCAAACTGCGCGCCCGGTTGAGCCTTGGTCGAGACGAAGCCCAAGACAAAGAGCAGGTGTTTAAGGCAGCCAAGTCAGAGGCGGCGGTCAAAAGATACCTTGAGAACAAAAAGCCGGTCAAGGAGATTTTTGTCAAGGGCAAGCTGGTTAACCTGGTGGTTAGATAAATTTGTCCAGGATGATATAGACGACCATGGCAAAGAAAGCCGAGGCGGGAATGGTTAAAAACCAAGCCAGAACGATTCTTCTGGCCGTGCCCCAGCTGACGGCACGATTGGCCCGGGTGGCGCCGACCCCCATGATCGAGCCGGAGATAGCGTGGGTGGTTGAAACCGGAAAACCCATAAAGCTTGAGGCAGCCAGCACTATGGCGCTGCCGGTTTCGGCGGCAAAACCCTGGTAGGGCCGCAGTTTGGTAATTTTTTTGGCCATGGTTTTGACGATCTTCCAGCCGCCGAGTAAAGTGCCCAAGGCAATAGTTAAGTTGACGCTGATAATCACCCAAAGGGGAACTTGAAAGTGAGTCAGAAAGCCTTGCTGGACCAAAAGAATGGTTAATATCCCCATGACTTTCTGGCCGTCGTTTGAGCCGTGGGTGACGGAAAAGAAAAAGGAGGAGAAAATTTGTAACAGGCGAAAATAAGGGTTGATTTTGACGGTAGAGAAACGGATAAACAAGCGGATAATCAGAGCGATAAACAGAAAAGTAAAGCTAAAAGAGATAACCGGCGAGGCGACCATGGGGATGATTACTTTGTTCCAAACGCCGATGAGGTTGACCGGCGACCAGCTTCTGGCAGCCGTGGCGCCGGCGCCGACCAGACCGCCGATCAAAACGTGGGATTCGGATATGGGCAAACCCCAGAACCAGGTGGCCACATCAAAAATCAAGCCGCCGATCAACGCCGCCAGGATGAGTTTGTAGCTGATGATGTTAGGGTCAATAATGCCTTGACCGATGGTGGCGGCCACAGCCGTGCCTAAAAGAACACCCATGAAGTTGCCCAACGCCGAGAGCATTACCGCTTGTCCGGGTTTTAAAACCCGGGTGGCGACGATGGTGGCGATGGCGTTGGCCGCGTCAGAAAAGCCGTTCCAAAAAGCAAAAAAAAGACTCACCGCCAGGGTAAGAATAAACAACCCCATCAAAGGTTTTTCATGACAACTTTTTGAGTCAGGTTGCAAAACTCTTCGATTTTGTCAGTGAGTGTCTCCAGGATCTCAAAAACTTCTTTTTTCTGGATGAGGCTTTTTATATTTTTCTCCCGCATCAGTTGTTCGAGGCAGTCTAAAAGCAGGTTGTCGGCCTGGTTTTCCAGGCGGTGGATTTTTCTGGCGTGGGAGCGCATCTCTTTCTGGCTCATTTGTCTGATTTTGCCCACCAGCTTTTGCGATTCCTGGATCATAGCGTTAATAATTTGGGTGAACTGTTTAATTTTTAAGTTTTGACCGTCGAGCTTGTAAATGTTGATTCTTCTGGCTGAGGCTTGAACCAGGTCAATCAGGTCGTCGGCGGAGATGATTAGGTTGCCCAGGTCTTCGTGGTCGACAGGGGTGATAAAGGTCTGGTTTAACTTGTCAAAAACGTCGGTGATGATGTTGTCGGCCTGGCTTTCCAGGTTTTCGATGAGGCGAACGGTTTTAGGGGAGAAGGCGCCTTTTTGTAAAGAATGATGGAGGAGGGCGGAGGCTTTGACCACCAGGTTGATGTGCTCGTCCAAAAGCTCAAAAAAAACTTTGTCTTGGGGGATGAGCCAGTCTTTGAGTTTCATATGGCAATAAAAAGCTGCCGCCGGCAGCCAAGTTAATTTATAGACGCAACTTGATCAGAAGTCAATCTTTGCCTAAAATTAAACTAATGGAGTTGGAGAGGTTGGTTAAAGAAAAGCCTTATTTGGTGACGGTGGCTTTGGTGGGGGCACTACTCATCGGCGTGGGCGTTCTTTCGGCGGCAATGATTGCGGGGAGAGCCAGTTCGAGTGAGATTGAGATAGTAAGAAGTGGTGAGGAGGCCTTCGACGATGCTCAGGATAAAGAGATTTTTGTCGATGTTTCCGGGGCGGTGATCAAGCCGGGGCTTTACCAATTGGCGGCAGACGCCAGGGTCAACGACGCTTTGGCGGCGGCGGGGGGTTTGGATGAGGCAGCCGACCGGGAGTGGTTTGCCAAAAACATCAACTTAGCCCAGAAAGTTGAAGACGGAGCCAAAATTTTTATCCCGACTATCAGTGAAACCAGCAGTGAAAACTTGGGAGTTGGCGGTGGCGCGGCGGGGGAGACAGTCACCGGCAAAGTCAACGTCAACACGGCAACTGCCGCCGAATTAGATTTGTTATGGGGCATCGGACCGGCCACGGCGGAGAAGATCATTGCCAACCGGCCTTATTCAAGCGTCGAAGAACTGTTGGACAAGAAAGTGTTGAAGAGCAATGTTTATGAAACCAATCGCGACAAACTTACGGTTTATTAATAAGCTTCGGCTAAGCCTCTAGCCGATGAGGGGCTTCAAGTGGTTTTTGATATGGTTTGTGGTTTTTTTAGTGAGATTCTGGTTTGAGGTTCAGGAGAAACAAAAGATAGCTAAGTTTGCCGGGGATGAAGTCAGGCTGACGGGAAGAATATCTTCTGTACCAATACTACAGGGTACCAGACAAAACTTTGATTTAGGCCGGGTAAAGGTGGTGACCGAGCGCTTTCCGGAGTACCACTACGGCGATAGGCTAAGGCTTTCTGGCACTCTGGAGGAGAAGGTGTTAACTCCAGGATACTCAAGGTTTAGCTTGGTGTATCCGAGCGTTTCCAAAATAGAGACTTATAGCACAAACTCTTGGGTTTTTAGGTTGAGAAGTAAGCTTGAAGGGATTTTTCGCCGGAACCTGCCGGAGCCTGAAGCTTCATTACTTTCCGGCATTGTTTTGGGGATTAAGTCGAGTTTGCCGTATGATTTCTGGCAAGCGTTAAGAAAGACGAGTACTTTACACATCGTGGTGGCTTCCGGCTACAACGTCACCGTGGTCATCGGCACGGTGATCAAGTATTTAGCCGGGTTAATCAAACGAAGCTGGGCGGTGGGGTTAGGTGTGGCCGCGGTGGTGGTTTATACCCTGATGGCCGGGGGAGAGCCGGCGATTGTCCGGGCGGCGATCATGGGCAGTTTGGCTTATTTAGGCCAGGTTTTGGGTAGAAAAAGCGATGGAGTAAGGCTGCTTCTGGCAGCGGCGGGAGTGATGCTTTGGGTTGAGCCGAGCCTGGTTTATGATGTCGGCTTCAGATTATCGGTGGCGGCTACCGCCGGGTTGTTGTTGATAGCCCCGCTTCTAGGCAAGGTGTTCGACCGGGTGGCACTCATTGGTAAAGACTTATCCGAAACCACGGCGGCCCAGATTGCCGTCTGGCCGATACTTTTGACCACCTTTGGCCAGGTGAGTGCTTTTTCTATATTAATTAATGGTTTGATACTGTGGTTGGTGCCGATGATCATGGTTTTGGGGGCGGTGCTGGCAGGGGCGGGATTAGTTTTGGGGCCTTGGGCGGCTCCGATAGGCTGGCTTGCTTATGGCCCGCTACACTTGATGGTGGGGGTGATTTCCTGGTTTGGCGGCTTGTCTTTTGTCAGTTGGACCGTGGATCTTAAAGCCTCGGTTATCGGCAGTTTCACTTGGGTTTTTTTGTACTATCTGGTTTTGGGGGTGGTGATCTGGCGAAAAAGATAAACCTAATTTTGTTTCTTTTAGTGTTGCTGGTGGGGTTGACCATCCGGCAGCTGCCGGACGATAAGCTTCATCTTATTTTTTGCGACGTCGGCCAGGGTGATGCGACGTTGATTTCTTACAAAAACTGGCAAATGCTGGTTGACGGCGGGCCGGGGGACGCGGTGGTTTCTTGTTTGGGAGAACACATGTCTTTTTGGGATAGGAAAGTGGAAGTTTTAGCCGTGACTCACCCCCAAGCAGACCACATTATCGGTTTAGTTGAAGTGGTTAGGCGCTACCGGGTAGAAAAGGTAATTGCCGGAAGCTATCTAAACGACACGGCCGAGTTCAGGGCCTTTTACGAGGCGGTGACGGCCAAGAATTTGCCGGTATTCTCGCCGGTGCAAGGAGATAAATTTCGCCTGGGGCAAGTGGATTTGGCCGTGTTATGGCCAAGGCAGCAAACCGGTGACCTGGCTTGGAACGGGCAGGGTCACGAGCTGGTCTTGGGGGCAGAGTATCAAGGCGAGATCAACGAAACCTCGTTTGTATTAAAAGGGACTTTCAGCGGGTTTGACTTTTTGTTGACCGGCGACATCGGTGAGGCGACGGAGCGACGGCTGGTGGACAAAGTGGGGCAAGTAGAGGTGTTGAAAGTGGCCCACCATGGCAGCAAGTATTCATCAAGCGGGCAGTTTTTGGAGGAAGTCAGGCCGGAAGTGGCGGTAATATCAGCCGGACAAAACAACCGCTTTGGTCACCCGACGGCAGAAACTTTGTCCCGGCTTGAAGCGGTGGGGGCCAAGGTGTTTCGCACCGACGAGATGGAAACGATTGAAATAGTCAGCGATGGGCAAAAATATTGGTTTGTGTTATAGTAACAGGGAGAATATTTAGTCAACGAGTGTGGAGATAAAAATGGCTTTAAGAATCAGAGACCGGATCCTTTTGGGCCTGGCGGTGGGGGGAGAGATTTTGGACGCAATTGAGTCCGGTTCCCGGGCGTACCCGACCGAAAAGCTTTACACCTTCACGCCGCCGGGTTACTCAAAAAGGAAGTACCGCCACTTGGTAGGTAGGCTCGCGCGGGAAGATTTAATCAAAAGAGTGGTAATAAACGGTGGAGTACATTTTCGGATCGGCGATGCCGGAAGAAATCGGCTTACCAGCTTGCGGCCGGCATTAAAACTTAAAAACAAACCTTGGGATGGGTTTTGGCGCTTGGTGGTGTTTGACGTGCCGGAAAGAGACAGGCGGAAAAGGGATTTGTTGAGAAGAAAACTCAAGTTAATGGGTTTTGGGGCGTTGATGTACAGTACTTATATATCCCCTTACGACCAAGAAGAGAGTTTAGTGGAGTTTTTTAAACTCAATAAAATTCCCGACGTGCTGCTTTTGGAAGCCAAACAAAAAAACTTAGGGGAGCCCAAGAAGTTGGCCGAAAAAGCTTGGAATTTGAGTGGGATTGCCAAAAGGTACTTAGCCGTTGCCGAACAGCTGACTACCAGGTTTGGCATAGGAAGCGTTCAAAAACGCGAGGACTTTTTGAAAAAGGTCTATGGCGAGTACCTCAAAGTTTTAACCGCCGACCCGTTTTTACCCAGAGACCTTTTACCCGATTCCTGGCCGGCGGAGAAAGTTAGAAAGATAGTTCTGGCCGCAGGGGTGGTGAAGGAGTAGGTTTGAGGGTAGAATATGGTGATGAATCTTGAAGGGAAGATAAAAACAGCGATTGATAAAGTCTTGAAAGATTTTGGCGTTCCCGGAGGTGAATTTAAAGTGGAGCACCCCGAAAACGAGGCGCATGGGGATTATTCGGCCAACGTGGCTCTAGTTGCTGGAGGTGGGCGAGACTTAGCCGAGAAGATCACGGAGAAATTGAGAGCGGATAAAGGGTTGGAGGAAATTGCTTCGAAAATTAAGGTCGCAGGAGCCGGTTTTATTAATATATCAATCAAAACTGACCATCTTATCACTCAAGCTGTTGAACTGCTAAAAGAAGGCTATATGGGGGGTAAAAGCACACGCCGCCAAGGCTTTGTGGGGCAAAGGATCATGGTCGAGTTTACTGACCCCAACCCTTTCAAGGAGTTTCATATCGGGCATCTTTACTCCAACATTGTCGGTGAGTCTTTGTGCCGGCTGCTTGAGGTGGAGGGAGCAGAGGTAAAGCGAGTTAATTATCAGGGCGATGTCGGTTTACATGTCGCCAAAGCCATTTGGGGCATGAAGCAGATGATCCAAAAAGATATAGATTTAAATAGTTTGAGTAAGAAATCTTTGCCTGAAAGGCAAAAGTTTATGGGTCAGGCTTACGCCATGGGGGCGACTGCCTACGAGGAAGACAAAAAGGCTAAAGAGGAGATAGAGGTTTTAAATAAAAAGATTTACGAGCTTGATGATGACGTCAGGCAGTTATACGAGAAAGGTAGAGGTTGGAGCTTGGAGTATTTTGAGACGATTTATAAGCGCTTGGGAACTAAGTTTGACGACTATTTTTTTGAAAGAGAAGTGGGTCAGGTGGGTTTAAAATTGGTTAAGGAGTTTTTGAAAAAAGGTGTCTTTGAAGAAAGCCAGGGGGCGGTGGTGTTTCCCGGAGAAAAGTATGGCCTTCATACCCGGGTGTTTGTCAATAAGCTAGGCCTGCCGACTTATGAAGCTAAGGATTTGGGTCTGGCGCCGACCAAATACGGACGCTACCAATACGACCAATCGATTATCGTCACCGCCAACGAGATCGATGAGTACTTCAAGGTGGTAATTGCCGCTTTGAAAAAGATAAATCCTAAGCTGGGGAAGAAAACCCGCCACGTGTCGCACGGGATGGTCAAGCTGCCGGAGGGAAAGATGAGCTCGAGAACCGGCAAGATCGTCACCGGCGAGTGGCTGCTTGATGAAGCCCGCGCCAGAGCTTTGAAAATTATGGCGGAGGCAGAGATTAGTGAAGAGGAGAAAGAAATAATCGCCGAGCAGGTGGGCCAAGCGGCGGTCAAGTACGCGTTACTCAAAACCGGCATTGGCCAGGACGTGGTGTTTAACTTTGGCACCTCGGTATCGTTTGAGGGCAACTCCGGGCCGTATCTTCAATATACTTACGCCAGAGCGCAGAGCGTCTTGGCAAAATCCGAAACTCGAAGCACGAAGCACGAAAAAATTTCGGATTTCGGATTTCGGATTTCGGATTTAGCACCAGAGGAACTCGCAGTGCTGCGCTGGCTTTACCGCTACGGGGAAGTGGTGGATGAGGCGGCGGCGGAGTTGTCACCCAACCTGGTAGCCAACTTCCTTTTCGAGCTAGCCCAGCGTTTCAACAGTTTTTACAATAAAATGCCGATTTTGAAAGCCAAAGACGAAAAGATTAAGAGTTTGCGTTTGCTACTGACGGCGGCGACGGCAGAGGTGGTTAAACGAGGTTTGTATCTTTTGGGGATTCAGTCCCCGGAGAAGATGTAGTGCCCCTAGTATTCAATAAATCCAGGAATGTCTCTGGGATCAATACCGGGGTTTTCGTCTAGGATTTGCTCTCTCTCTTTTTGGGTGATGGGTCTGAGCCCGTGGGGTTGGTGGATTTTTTGGACTCTGCTACCTATATTTCTTGAGGCGTAGATGAGGAAGAAGACGATGGTAAGTCCCGTGCCTCCATAGCACAAAAGAGGGGTCCAGAAAGATTTTGTCTCATCGGCGCCCGGAGTTAATGGGGTTACTAGGGTGTTAGGAATTTCGAGTTTTGGTCTGCCAGTAGAAGACGGGAGAGGGGCAGCGGCATAACTGGTAGCGGTTTTGTTGGCATTTTTAACGGCGTTGGTGGCTTCAAGGTTGGCCCGGTGTTCTTCAAGTGCCTCGAAAGGGGTTCGGTGAAGGGAGTAAGGAATGGGTTGTTTATAGTAGTCTTCGGTTTTTGGTAGTTGGTTTTGGACAGGAAGCTGTAAGTCCTTTAAGAGGGTCCAGTAGCGGTTGTGGACGGGGCGGAGGCCGAGATCGGAAACATAATTTTCTCCAGTGCCTTCAACCAGGGCATAAGTTTCACCGTTGGGACCTTCGGTGAGCTCATAGACGGTGACGCTGGTACCCAGAGGTAGAGGATAACTGAAACTATCCAGGGCGATGTCGTAGTCGGGTTCTTGAGTGTAGGTTAACAGCGGGCGGGGAAAGTCATGGGGGCTGGCTTTTAGACCGAAGGCGTTCCAGAAGTCATTTTCTAAGTTGGGGTTTTGTTGCAGATAGAATTCATACAGATCTCCCAGGGCAAGCTTAGGAGAGTCGTATGGAGCCAGTTGTTTAAAGTTTTCTTGGAATTTTTCTGGTATGACGATGGCTTCCTGGGCTAGATTTTGGGTAAAAAAGCCGCTTTCCAGATGCCGTTGGTTGAGTTCTTTGACTATGATATCAATCTCACCGCCGAGGCTGGCTTGAGCTAGTTGTTCCCGGTCGAGGGCGATGATGAAAGAGAAAAGATCGTTAGCTCTGGGTTGAAAGGTAAGTAAAGCAATGGCTTTGTCCGAGCCAGGATCGAGACTAAGGCGATGGACGGTAAGGGGTTGACCGGTATACTGTGGCGGACCCTGCTTTTGGTATTCGAGGGGTTTATCTCTGGAAAAAAGTTTGTCTTCATAGACGTTGCCTTTAAGAATGTTGAGGGTTTGGTTACCAGTTTGAGAAAAAGCTTGGCGATATACGTCAAAACCTTCACCGTTTTGGTCAATGATCGAAAAGACTTCAAACTCGGCGTCGGCAGAAAGAGTAATAGTGCCGATGCCTGGTCCTAAGGGAAAAGGCTCGATAGTTGATTCCTGCTCTGGTTTAAGTAGACCGCCGCAGGCTGACTCAACGGCTGCTCCGGCCGCAAATATAGTAGCGACTTTGAGAAAGTTTCTTCTAGAAAGTTGTTCTGCTGCTGGCATAAACCTCTATTATACTATAGGGCTTTAAATCAGGGAAGAGAGCAGGAATAAAAACAGCAGCCCCGGTTGAAGCGTCAGGGGGTAGTGATCGAAAAGGCCGAGGAAGAGAAGTAAGCCGTAAAGCGTAATCGGTAAGCTGTAATTTTTAGATTTTATCGCCCGGTAGAAAGGAGAAAAGATCAAGTAAAGGAAGCCGGCCAGTCCCAAAATTCCGGTTTCGGCCAGGATCAATAGATAGACGTTGTGGACCGGTTGTAAAAAGCGGGTGGTGGCGGGAATTAAGCCGTAGCGGTCCATGATGACGGTGAAGTTGTTCAGTCCGACCCCGGTGAGCGGGGATTCTTTAACCATGGACAGGGCCATTTGGGTTAACTGCGACCGGCGGCTGAAGGAAGATTGGGGGGCCAAAAAGCTCAAGTTTTGGGCAAAGACCAAAAACAGCAGTAAAACTCCGGCGTAGAAAGCGACTAGCTTGACAGCAACTGATTTCACTCCCGGAGTGAAAAATTCCTCCACTCCGGGAGTGGGATTACTAAGCCGGTCCTGCCAGAAAGAAAAGCGGGGCAGGTCTTTGATCAGGGCCAACTGTTTGGCGCGGAGCTTTTGTTTGAGCGAGTCGGTTTGAAGCAAAGTTGCTGCCGGCAGGCCGATTAACAAAAACCCCAGCCAGGCGGAGAGGGAAAAGGTGAGGAATAAGCTGGCTACGCCAGCGGTAATCAGTAATCCGTAATAGGTAGTGCGTAAAAAGTTGACCTTCAAGGATAAACCCTGAAGGTGCTGGCGGATAACTAGCGGCAGGGTGACGGCCAAAAAGCCGCCTAGAACGTTAGGATGGGGAGTGGTGCCCAAAGGCGGGACTTTGAGCGAGCCGTCAAACCAGGTGATTTTGTCGATACCCGGTGTCGCGTCGGTGTAGGGTTGTTCGCCCAGAAACCAAAAGCCAAAGATTGAAGACTGGTTTAACCATTGAGTCAGAGCCAGAAGCGATTGGAATAAAACCGCCAGGCTTAAGGTTTTGGCAATTGAGGGAAGGTGGATTTTAAGGTCAATGTGGCGGCGGATCCAGAGGCTAAAAAGAGATAGCTCAAAAAATTTAAGCCATTTGTAGGCGGCCGGCACGAACGAGGCGGAAAAAATTACTGAAGGTAAAAGTAAAGCTAAAAAAACGGCCGTGGGGCCACGACCTTTTGGTCGGGACGAAGAACTAAACCACAGGCCAAGAAGTAAGAATATGAGAAAGTCGGTAAGATAGACGGTGGGGACAAGATAGTCGACCAGGGTGCCGGAGACGTATGATGAGGGCAGAATAAAGTGACGGGCAAGATTAGTGGGCAGAAGAAAGAGGATTAAATAGAAAAGCCGGTATTGCCAGACCATTAAAAATTACTATAGCATAATCTGTGTTATACTCGAGCTTATGAGATTAAAACCTCAAAAAAAATTACTGAAAAACGGCTTGACTTTGGTGACGGTGCCGATGGGCTCGGCTTCGGTTTCGGCGGTGCTTTTGGTGCGGGTGGGCAGCCGGGACGAGTCGGTGAGTGTAAACGGCATGTCTCACTTTTTGGAGCACATGGTGTTTAAAGGCACCAAAAAGTGGCCGACGTCACGGGAGATGAACCAGGTGATCGATTCTGTAGGCGGAGTGTATAACGCCTTTACCTCGCACGAGAATACCGGTTTTTGGGTCAAGCTAGCCAAAAAACACCTGAAGCTGGGTTTGGAGTATTTGCAACAGGCAGTGTTTGAGCCGCTGTTGCCGGCTGACGAACTTGAGCGGGAGCGGGGAGTGATTTTGGAAGAAATCAAGATGTACGAGGACAACCCGATGGCCAACGTAGCCAAGAGCTTTGTGGCCCAGCTTTACCAAGGCACAACTTTAGGCCAGCAGATTATCGGTACTGCCGCTAACATCAGAAGTTTAAAAAGAGACCAGTTTTACCGGCATCTTAAGCGTTGGTACCAGCCTAAAAATATGGTCTTGACCGTGGCCGGGGGAATTGACGGCAACGTCGGCCGCCTGGCGACAGAGGTTTTCAACAATAACTTTACCAGTCAGGTGAAGTTTGCCCGCCGGGTGAAAGAGATCAAAGTGGAAAAAACCGACAAAATTAGAGTAGTGAGTAAGGATATTAAGCAAGCTCACTTTTGTTTAGGAATGACCACTTTCAGAAGGGGTCACCAAGACCGCTATGCCCTGGCAGTGTTAAACACGGTTTTGGGGGCCAACTCGAGTTCCCGGCTGTTTGAAGAAATCAGGAATAAGCGAGGGTTGGTTTATTACGTCAGAACCGGGCTCAATAGTTTTTACGAAACCGGCTATTTAGTGGCCCAGGCAGGCTGCGACGTAAAAAGAGTTGGCGAGGCGGTCAAGGTGACTGTCGGTGAGTACGACAAGATGACGGGCAGGGTCAGCGGCATTACCGACGAGGAGTTAACCCGGGCCAAAGAATATCTCAAAGGCAGATTAGCTTTGGACTTGGAGGATAGCCAGGAGGTGGCCGGCATGTTTGGTGAAGATTTGCTGATGGAAAATAAGTTGAGGCCGGTGGAGGAGCTCTATCGGGGAGTAGAAAAAGTGACGGCGGTCGACGTCACCAGAGTGGCCAAGGCCATTTTTAGCCCCGAGCGTTTGCGCTTGACCGTAGTCGGGCCATTTAAGGGGAAAAATGAGTTTGCTAAGCTGGTATGACAGTTTTCTTGCTGGCATTTATCGCGATGGTAAGTTTAGGGGTAGGTTGGTTTTTTGCCGCTCGGTCGTCAAAGGATATGGATCCGCTTGCTTCGATGTTTATGTTTCAGCTAGTCGGGATACCTTTTTTCTTACTGCTTTTACCCTGGGCTCCAGCTGGATTTAATAGCGGTTTGTGGTTGCCGATTTTTTTGGTGGGAGTCTACGAAACCTTTGTGATGTTGTTGCTGTTTTATACAATGAGAATTGGTGATATCAGCGTGGTTTTTCCTATAACTACAGGAGGTTATGCGCTGGTGGCCTTTGTTTTAGGCTGGCTGTTTTTACACGAAACAACATCGTTGGCCAGGATTTTAGGCATGTTATTGGTGATTTTGGGGATAGTTTTGGTTTCAGCTAAGACTACAAAAGAAAAGATAAGGCAAAAAACCGGACTCAAAAAGGGAGCTTTGCCTGCTATGTTGGTCGCAGTTGGTACTGGGTTATATTTATTTTTGGTGGGGTTGGTAGCAAGGGGAAGTAGTTGGTTTGTGACGGCGTTGGGGATAAGAATAGCTATTTCGCTCACGGCCCTCATGCTGTTGTTGGTGAAGAGAGTAAGTCTTAAAAAGTTGTGGCAGGGGGTGGTGTGGCAGTGGATTTTGCCGGCAGCTTTTTTAGATGTTTTGGGGTTTTCCTTTTACAACATGGTAGTGGTTCAAGCCGAAGTCTCTTACGCCACGATTATGATTTCGGCCCAGTCTTTGATAACGGTGCTTCTGGGTTATTTTGTCTTAAAAGAGCAGGTTGTCAGGCGTCAGTGGGCGGGAATATTTTTGGCCATTGGCGGTTTGGTGATTTTACAGCTTTGATGGTGTATATTTAATCTATGGCCAAAGAGCAGTCGGTAGTTTTAGTTAAACCGGACGGGTTACAGCGGGGGTTGTTGGGCGAGATGGTCAGCCGGTTTGAGAGGAAGGGGTTGAAGTTGGTGGCAGTCAAGATGATGAGACTAACGGATGAGATTTTGGATCATTGGTACGAGCATCACAAGGACAAGGATTTTTTTGACGAGCTTAAATCTTTCATGAAGTCGGCGCCGATTGTGGCCATGCTGTGGCAGGGGGTGGAGGCGGTGGCGGTGGTGAGAAAGCTTTGCGGCACTACTTCGGGCCGTGAGGCCGAGGCCGGTTCGATCAGAGGCGATTTTTCCATCAGCCAACAATTGAATCTGATCCACGCGTCAGACAGCGTCGATAATGCCGACAGGGAAAGAAAACTTATTTTCAAAGACGGCGAGATAATCGATTGGGAAAGCGCGGCCGAGGCTTTGGTTTATTCGGCGGCAGAGAGAAGTTAAAGGTTTTTAAGAAAGTTTTTGATTCTGTTTCTGTCTTCGTTTGGTTTGTTCCCTTTATAGTATATCTCAATAAAAATAATCTTAGAGTTTGATTTGAGAAAGGCGTAGATGACTCTTAGTCCACTTCTTGAGCCTTTACCAAAGAGGGATTTACAGGCAAATTTCTTGATTTTACAGATATCAACTTTCTGGCTACAAAGTTCTGGAATTGGGAAAATGCTGCGGTTATCTGTGTTTTGAAGGTAAAGAAGTTCTATCGTGGTCTTTTTGACAAGGTTAAAGTCTTCGTGAAGGGTTCTTAAGCGTTTCTTTAGCTTCTTAAAATCCTTTTTAAATTCTGGAGTCTGTTCATAGATTAGATTTATCGTCATAGCTTCTTACAGACGTTTCATCGGTGCGATAAAAGACTGCTTCGTATTCTATTTGTTGGCCTTGTTTGGCGGTAATAAAGGGAACATCTTTATGAGAGTAGACGCTTAAGTCGTTGGCGTTTTTATCCGAGAGCCTATTTAAGACTTCGTCGATGTGTTTGATTTCTCTGGCAGTGAGTAAGTTGATATTTGGGGAACGATTAGGCAGATACTTCTTTTGATCGTACTGGAAGTATTTGCTTTTAACTTGGACGATTTCTTTTTTCTTTTCCATGTCCTGAATAACTTGGTCGAACATTGCCGGGGTGGGACCATGGTGGTTTTTAACATAAGCTGCCCCTATCAATTGCTCTTCAAATTTTTCGTAAAAGTCAAAGTCGATAAAGTAGAGTAGCTTGTAGATAACGGTTTTACCTACGTTACGCTTGGCGCCGACTTTTTCCAGGACGTAAAGCAAAACCTCTTTGAACTTGTCCACTTTTTCTTGAGGAATACTGATGCGGATGGTGTCATTTTTAATGAGAGGTTTTTTAGCTTTGGTGATCATAACTGTGATTTTAGGAAGATTAAGTATTGACTCAAGTCTTTTTAACTCTTTCAGGGTGAGTTCCCGAGAACCCTTTTCTACTAATATGTATGTCGGGCGAGAGATACCTAGTTTTTTAGCCAGGTAGGCTTGAGATAAACCTAGTTCTGTCCGTTTCTTTCTGATGATGCTTTCAAGAGATTGAACCATAAACCGCTACCAGTTTAGCAGGTGTAAAGAATTTTTGTCAAGTCTTAGAGTAAGAAATGTTGACACAGAACTTACTTTTTATTGACGTATTTCCACAGGGTCATGATGGCCAGAACCAAAAGGATTAGGACTAGGATGTAGATGAGCCAGCCGAAAAACATGACAGAGCCGCCTCCCCAACCGTTCATCATTTGATATCCCCACATTTTGCCTCACCTCCTTTAACAAGAGAGTTTTTAACTTGAAGCGTGATCTTTAAGTTTTTTTCGTAAAGTCTTTATCTCGTTGATAATCTCATCCCTGATTTCATAGAGTTCATCCTGGAAAGATTTAGAGTTTTCATTTAAGCCTTGATTCGTGACTAACTTGTCTGATTTGATCATTACGTTATTATTGTTGGTGATTGACGAGTGGTTGTTAATTGGTCGGGGTGGCCCGCCTAAGGCGGGCGGCCTGTCGCCTAAGGCGACCGCTCTGCCAACTGATAATTTTTGCTTTAACCATTTTCTTCCTTGCCCAGACTTAAGTTGTCTTTCTCTTTTCTTAGTTTTGTATATTTAGATTGACCGGAATTATGTTCATGAATCCGCCTTTTAAGATTATTAGTATGTCCAATGTAATGTCTTTCATTTTTATAACTTTTAATGACGTAGACGTAATACATGTCGGAGAGCCGGGATTCGAACCCGGGACCTCGTCGTCCCGAACGACGCGCGCTACCAACTGCGCTACTCTCCGTAACCGGCGATTCGTCTAAGGCGGGCGACCGCGCTACTCCGCCTCAGGCGGACGCTACACCCCGTGGGTGCCCCCACCAGGAGTCGAACCTGGATTAGAGGTTTAGGAAACCTCTGTTCTATCCATTAAACTATGGGAGCTAGTGAACCTGAAAGGATTATAGCAAATTTATATTTGGTATAATCATTCTGTTTTTATGATGGCAGAACGAGAAAAAAAACAGCAGCTTCATCCCGGTATGGTAATACATGCGGAAAAGTTGCTTGATGAAGCTGGAGCAAGAAATAAGAATTATAATGAATTACTGAATCAGGGACGAAGGCAAAAGATAGTTGAGTTTCTTGGAGAAGGAACTGTTTTTAACAACTACACTCAAGCATACATGGAGGCTTTTGTGGCAGCAGACGAAGTGTTAACCCTCGATCATGGTTTAGAGGGTTTAAAAGTGCTTCCGTCCTTGAAACGGGTAGCGTTGGTTTTTGGAGAAGACTTGCCTCCACAGGAAGGAATTTTTAGGCGCCTAGAGGACATTATGTTTGACACTCAATTTTTTGCAGATAGGCATTATGATAAGAGAGAAATTGGGCAGGGTTTGAGCGGTTTACAGAAAATGATTGCCTTTTACTATAACGCCACGGAGGTAAAGTTGAGATTTATACCTATGGAAGAAAAACTGTATGATGATGCTTGGTTCACATATTTGGGTCAGATGTTAATAGAGCGAAGAATTTGGAATAACCTAGACAGTTTTAGGGGGGAAGACAGTTTTGAAACAATGGTTAACTTTCATAAATACTACAAAGTTAACGCCTCTCATGTTTTTGCACACATTAGAAGAATTCCTAGTGGTAGATACTTAGAATTAAGCGCTAGAGATACGTCTGAACCAAGAGAGAGGGTGTTGTCTTTTCAAAGAGATGTGATTGATATCGAAGATTTACTAGAGGGAGAAGAAAATTTTTCTTTAGTCGATCTAGAAACGCTCGCGGAAAGATTATCGAAAAAGCATCAAACTATAATGGGGCAGCTTTTAGCTGGTCAAAGTCAAAAGATGCTTATAGAAGGTGGTTTTAAAAGAAGAGAAATTCAGTTAGCGACGTTTGAATTTGGCAAAGTGCTGGCAGAATTAGACGAGAAGTATAAAGGCTTGATAGTTGCTGAAAAGCAAAAACAAGCGAACATGAAAGAATTATGGGAGAATTTGCATATGGCGACGAGATATCTAACCCTCAGAGAGTTTTTTAATCATGTTTCAAGGTTGGGTCAAAGAGAAAGGTTTGCAATGCTGAAAATGACTGGTTACTCCGACCCGGGAAAATCTCTAAAGGAATCGGCGCAGGCCCATGGATTTTCAGGAGAGTTAATTATAATGAGGGATTTTAGCAGCGCCGTAAAATCATTAACCGAATCAGTTTCTAAATATAAACTTATTGACGAAAATAGTTCTCTAAAGATCAATCCTAAAAAATTAGTAAGGGAATCAGAAAATGTTAGATCTTTTAGGGTTGAAAAGGAGAGAGCTTTGAGGCCTGATGGACGGGGTAAAATAGTTGATAATATGATGTTATCCAGCGACGGCGAATTTATGAATTTATTGCCGTCTCATTTGCGCCGAACTTTTCTTTTGTTAATCGAACTAAACGATGATGGAGAATCATTGAAGCACAGTCGACAATCATTAATCAATAAATATGGATTGGGTTCAGGCAGATTGGATCGTCATATTGCTTCGATTAAAAGGGTGATTGAAGATTATTAAGATTTTTCTTAATACTTGAAATTTAAGCTCGGTTGGCGGTCGAGCTTTTTAGGGTTTTTGACAAAGTCTTTTTTGAGGAATTTGAAGTAAGCAGCTACGGCGATCATGGCGGCGTTGTCGGTGAAGAGTTTTTTGGAAAAAGGCAGGTAGACGGGTAGGTTATGGCCGCGGGCGACGCGGCGCAGCTGGCGGCGGATGTAGAGATTAGAAATAACGCCGCCGCCCAAAAGGATGCCTTTAGGCTGGGTTTTTTTAATGGCAAGCTCGAGCTTGCCGGTCAAACTGTCGGCGACGGCTTTTTGGAAAGAGGCGGCCAGGTTGTGGGTGAAATTTAAGCTAAGGGTCTGACCTTTTTTATTTTGGATGATATACAGAGCAGCGGTTTTAAGGCCGGAGAAAGAAAAGTTTAAGTCTTTGGAGTGCTGCATGGGTACGGGCAGGGGGATTTTGGCTATAGCCAGCGGCGAAGCTTTACGGGCCAGTTCCTCAATGATCGGGCCGCCGGGGTAGCCCAATTTAAGCATTTTGGCCAGTTTATCCAAGGCCTCGCCGGCAGCGTCGTCCAGAGTTTCGCCCAAAAGTTGATAACGGCCGATGGCGTGGACAAGAACAAGTTGGGTGTGGCCGCCGGAAACGAGGAGAGCTAGCAAGGGGAATTTGATAGACACACCCGGTGTGGGGGATTTCTTCACACCGGGTGTGTTGGGTAAGGCCAGGGGTGAAAGCAGATGTCCTTCCATGTGGTTGACGGCGATTAGAGGCAGATGGAGGTAGGCGGCGAGCTTGCGGGCAGTAGCGATGCCGACTTCCAGGGCCGGGGCCAGGCCTGGGCCAACGGTGACGGCGATGGCGTCGAGAGAATCCGTCAAGGTCGGACCTTTCGCCTGCCGGCGAGCCCTGCTTGGCTGGCTGCCAGGCATTCCTTTTAAGGTCCGACCTTGCCTGCGCGCTCGCATCAGCGCCTCCCGCACCACATAGTCGATTTTTTCTTGGTGGGCGCGCTTGGCCAGATGGGGGACGACCCCGCCGTACTTTTTGTGGATGTTAATTTGGGAGGCGATGACGTTGGAGAGGATTTTGCGGCCGCGGCTGACGGCGGCGGCGGTTTCGTCGCAGGAAGTGTCGATGGCTAGAATTAAAGGCTGTTTCATCAAAGCATTTTACCACTTTTTCACACTGGTAAAAACAGGTAAATAGACGGCGGAAGGGTGACGACTTCTATATAATTATAGGTTCTATGGGCTTCGGTAATTATTTTGTTAGTGGCCGAGTTTGACTCGGTTCTTTGGGTGGTAAAACGTCAAAGTCCGTGAAAACTAAGAAAAAAGCTGACTCAAGATTTAAAAACGAGCAGCAAACGTGTTCAATTATTGATTTAAGATCAGTTTTATTTGGTGAATGTTGGGTTAAAAAAACTTTTTCAACCTGGAATCAGTCATTTGGCGATAAATTAATATAGGCTTTTAAAAAATTGGAAACAAGACAAGAAGAAGATTTTAAGCTATGATAGCAGTATGCCGGAAGTGTTAATGGCGGTTTTGCCAATGATTTTATGGTTTGTAGAGCGCTTATTGCCTTTTCCGGCAGTAGTAGAAGAGGCGGCCAAGGCTTTGGTGGTGGTCAGAGCTGATAGTCGGCGCCAGGCTTTCTTCTGGGGTTTGATTTTCGGCTTGTCCGAGGCTTTTTTGTTTTTAGTCAACGCCAACCTGCTGGCGGATTTGAGCGGCTTTTGGCGGCGGTTGGCGCTGACCGTGCCGATGCACGGCGTCACCGCCGGGCTGATTATGTTGTGGGGAAAGCGCTACTGGTGGCTGGGTTTGCCTGTGGCGATGCTGACACACGCTTGGTTCAATCTAAGAATTGCGAGCTGACCCACCAGGATTGACCGGAGTCTTGCCGGCTAAAGTCGATGCGGGACCAATCATCACTGGTTTCAAATACATAAACATCCAGGCTGGTTTTGACGGTCATGATTACGGCTGCGGCCGGGTCGGGTTTGGAGCGAAGGTTGACGCTTGAGCCTTCAGGCACGGTCAGGCGCTTGGGGGCGGCCTCTCCCAGCACCTGTTTTTCCTGTTTGACGTTAATTTCTTGAGGCAGGGGAGAAGGGGAGGCCGAGGGAGAAGGGGCCGGGGCGACTTCCAGGATTGTCGGTTCGGGTGCGCTTTTGGGCCGTAGTAATGCCTGGGTGATGATGACGGTGATGATGGTGGTTACCAGAATTACCAGCGGGATCAGGGCCGGGTTGGACCAGAGCCGCGGCCGGCCGGCCGGAGCTGGGGCGGCTAACGATTTTGGTTTGGCTGTCTTGGCGGTTTTAAACTTAAGCTGACGCATATAAATGGCCAGGAAGACAAAACCGGCAATAACAATGATGATGATTCCCCAGACGGCCACGGCCTGAACGCCGCCGATAAAGCCGAAGATCGAGCCGGTGCCCGAGGCTTGGG
>Ga0209211_10000069_pt1 | contig 215103 bp, 244 predicted proteins | sample RifGroA2_FD_183992 | JGI IMG/M metagenome (GOLD analysis project Ga0209211, IMG submission 183992) | Groundwater microbial communities from Rifle, Colorado, USA - Groundwater A2 (SPAdes) (version 2) | ecosystem: Environmental > Aquatic > Deep subsurface > Groundwater | place: Rifle, Colorado...
TGACACGCTGAGAGGAGATGCATGGCCGACGTCAGCCTGTGTCGTGAGATGACCAGTTAAATCTGGTAACAGGCGAGACCCGTATGTATATTTGCAAACGCACACTATACAGACTGCCTGGGTAACCAGGAGGAAGGTGCGGGCTACGTTAGGTGAGTACGTCCCAAATACCCTGGGCTACACGCGCGCGGCAATGCTGCAATCAAAGGGCTGCGACTCCGAAAGGAGAAGCCAATCTCATAAACTGCAGCTTAGTTCAGATCGAGGGTTGCAACTCACCCTCGTGACGCTGGAATTCGTAGTAATCGGATTTTATCAGATTCCGGTGAATAAGTCCCTGCTCCTTGCACTCACCGCCCGTCAAACCAACCGAGTTTTGCATTGGCGAGGCTCGTCAGAGACGAACCTTTGTAAGACAAGGTAGGTTAAGTCGTCACAAGGTATCCGTAGGGGAACCTGCGGATGGATCACCTCCTAAAATAATTTATTATATTAATAAAGAAATATACTGTTCTGCATACTTTCATAACATTTAATATTGTGAAGGCAGATGAGAAAGTTTCGCAAGAGACTTTTGATGTTCACCAATCACGAAAGGATTATAAACCACTTTTACGAGAGCCACTTAATTGGCACAACGTGCATCTTGAGGGAAGTTGACCTTCAAGACCTCAAGAATTAAGAATTCTTGATGGCATTCAAGAACGTAAAGTTCTTGATGAACCGTAGGTGTCTTAAGGGCTCATAGTATAGTGGTAGTACACCTGATTTGCAATCAGGGGGCACGAGTTCGATTCTCGTTGGGTCCATAATCAAGCGAGAAGATTTCAATTGCTTTCATTTGTAATAATTGAAAGGTGTCAGAAATAATCTTTTCTAAATCATATTCACTTATGTGAAACTCAGAGATGAGTTAAAATATCTTGTCAGAGATGACACGAAAAATCGGCGTGGTGTGCCATTAATTTGGCATATCAGGCAGAGACATAATGTTCAATGAAGCGCGGAGGAAGACAATGTTTCCCACAGAAATGTGGAGACAGAAGTTTATACCTTGACAGATAATCTGATTTTCAAGGCTCTGAGAAGGATAGCTTGGCTTGGGTCGTGATGAAGGACGTGGCAAGCTGCGATAAGCCTGGGTGAGCCGCATGCGGGCTTTGAACCCAGGATCTCCGAATGCGACAACGTGTGCGCAAGCACGTGCCTCTTTAATAAAGGCACCAATACGCCGGGAATTGAAACATCTTAGTACCGGCAGGAAAAGAAAACAATTGTGATTCCCCCATTAGCAGCGAGCGAAAAGGGAAGAGGGCAAACTGAATCTCCGTGTGAAAACATGGCAGAGATGTGGTGGATGCTAAGGCTAAGTCATTGAATCGAAGTCCGCTGGAATGCGGCACACCAGAGGGTGATAGTCCCGTAGATAAAGATGATATGCTGTGCTCCGAAAGAGTAGGGCTCCCTAGATAGGAAGTCCGAATACAGCGGGATTAACCGCTAACCCTAAATATAGATCCAAGTCCGATAGCGAACGTAGTACCGCGAGGGAAAGCTGAAAAGCACTCTTAATCGAGGGTGAAAAGACTTGAAATCTCAGAGCTACAGCTGGTTACGGCATTAAGGTGTCGTAACGTACGTGTTGAAAAATGAGCCAAGGAGTTTACTTACGCGGCAAGGTTAAGGAAACGAAGCCATAGCGAAAGCGAGTCTGAAAAGGCGTTAAGTCGCGTGGGTAAGACACGATGCCAGATGATCTATTCGTGTGCAGGACGAAGTTCTTCGAAAGGAGAATGGAGGTCCGAACTAGTGATGTGCACATGCTCTTGGATGACATGCGAATAGGGGTGAAAAGCCTATCGAATCTGGCGGTGGCTTGTTCCTGTCGAATTATGCCTCAGTATAGCTTCGGTATGTTCGTCGACGTGGTAAAGTACGGATAGAACCTGCAGACCCTTCTGGGTACGGGGTTCTTTTCCAACTCTGAACGTGTCGACTGCAGATACCGGAAGTGGGGGGCGGTGCGTAAGGTACCGTTCCGAGACCCGAACAAGGGAGACTGGAGTTAAGGTCCCAAAATTGATGCTCAGTGTAGCAAAGGTTGTCTTGAACCTGAGACACTACGGATGTAGGCTTAGAAGCAGCCATCATTTAAAGAAAGCGTAACAGCTCACGTATTGAGGTTCGAGGCGCCGAAGATGGACGGGGCTAAGCATCATACCGATACTTCAGAGGTACTCGTAAGAGTATTCTGGTAGACAGGCGTACATACTGCGTAGAAGTTCTTCCGAGAGGAAAGATGGAGCGGTATGTAATGAGAATCTTGGTGGAAGTAAGATCAGATTCTCCTGAGAACGGAGAGCGTCGAAAGAGCAAGGTTTCCTTGGCACTATCGTTTAACCAAGGGTTAGTCAGCGCCTAAGTGTACTCTTAACTGCGGTACGCGATGGACATCCGGTTAATATTCCGGAACTCGACAATATTCGTTTAGTGCCCGAGTGCGCTTTGGGATATGCGGAAGCCCGAGAGGGCTGTCGTGCGAGAAAGATGTGGAGCGTAATGCATAGATGCATCTGAATTGCACGAGGAAAGCTGCAGAGTCCTGGAGCCCATGAAACGCTTGTGCATAGAATATTGCGAGCTGTACCAAGAACCGACACAGGTGCTCTAGTTGAGTAGACTAAGACGTGAAAGGTATAAACTGGTTAAGGGAATTCGGCATATTTGGCCCCGTAGCTTCGGTAGAAGGGGTGTCTATAGCTGTCTTTGATATTAGAAGGCAGCGGTAGATTGCAATAACAAGGACCGCCCGACTGTTTATCAAAAACGTAGCCGATTGCAAATCCGAAAGGACTGGTATAATCGGTGAGACCTGCCCAGTGGTGGTGTTTCAAACTCTCGTTCAAGAGGGCTAAGACCCATCAAACGGCGGGCCTAACTATGAGGCTCTTAAGGTTGAATAGTCAACTAAACTGCCTTACATCAGAAATGATGCTCAAGCTTTCATAGTGAATTTTTGTAAATAGAAAGGAAAATCCGAATAAACCAATAGAGAAAATCTAGCTATTTGCTGGGACATCTGAGTATCTTTCAATACTAGAAATAGTGAAAATTTGAAAGTGCAGATTATCAGCAGGAAAGGCGAGAATATAAATATAAGTAAAAAGTAAGAAAAGAATGGGATGGAAAGAATTAAAACTTTGGAAAAAGTTAAGTATTCTTTTCTTTTTCATTCATTTAATCCTCACTTTGATATTGTTTAATTTTTATTATCAAGGTGAATATAACTTATCTTCACTTTTTGCAATATCTTTAGATTTGCCTTTATTACTTATTGGAATTAAATTCTTTCCAAACATAATTGAGAATGGGACTTTTTATAAGTTATATTTTCCAATTGTTGGTAGCATTAGTTATGCTATTATGGGTGCGGTAATAGGTTTAATTATTAATAAAATAAAGAAAAAATAAATTCTCGAATCCTCAGAGAGTATACGCTAGACACAATTTAATTGTGAAGATGTACTCCGACCCTTATAGCGATATAAGGAAGTTTGTAGAAATACAGACTCATCGTTAATAATTTATTAACGACAGTAACACTCGTGAGCGTAATGCCTTGTCATCTGAATGGTGACGTGCATGAATGGTTTAACGAGGTGGTCACTGTCCCTAACCAGAACCTTCTGAACTCACTGACCGGTGAAAATGCCGGTGACGCCTCGTGGGAAGCGAAGACCTTGTAAACCTTTACTGCAACTTGTTGTTGTAGCTTTAAGAGACTTGCATAGCGTAGGTAGGAGCTTCGGCATCAATGTAACACTACCCAAGTTTTTTAGAGCTGCTCACCCGGGAGGGGACACCAGCAGGCGGGCAGTTTGGCTGGGGCGGCACCCTGCTGAAAAGATATCAGTAGGGCCTAATGGTAAGCTCATCCAGGTTGGAAATCTGGAGATGAGTGCGAAGGCAAAAGCTTACCTGACTGTATTTCGCACAGCAAGAAATGCAGAGACGAAAGTCGGGCTTAGCGACCCCACGTAGCTTTTTAATAGGGCTCGTGTGTGGCAGAAAAGGTACTTCAAGGATAACAGGCTTGTCGCGCCCGATAGTTCATATTGACGGCGCGGTTTGGTACATCGCTGTCGGCTCTTCCTATCCTGGCTGTGCATAAGCAGCCAAGGGTGTCGGAGTTCACGCATTAAAAGGGATCGTTAGCTGGGTTAAGAACGTCAATAAAAACCCATCTAATTATGACCAAACCACAATGATTAGCAAGCAGAAAAATAAATAATCGAAAACGCGGCGTTGCGTGCGAGTAATTGCACGAAAAATAAAATCAGCTCATATCGGTGAAACCTTACTATGATTAACTGTCAATAGTATGGCAATATCGAGGGAAGTCGTAATTGACCCCGTAGAGACTTAGCACGCAAGTGCTGGACTTATTCTTTAAAGAATAGGTAACACGCTGATCACTTAAACTCGCAAGAGTTCTAAGTTGAAGGTATAGTCCACTCCAAAACGAAATCATAAGTTTTGGCAAGAAACCATAGGAATCTTAAGGGAAGTTGACCTTCAAGACCTCAAGAATTAAGAATTCTTGATGGCATTCAAGAACGTAAAGTTCTTGATGAACCGTAGGTGTCTTAAGTACGCGAGACAGTTTGTATGATATCTACGAGGCGCGTCGTTGTCTGAGTGGAACGAGTATCTAGTACGAGAGGAACGGTACTCGGATGCCTCTGGTGTACGGGTTGTTATGAAGCAGGCCCGGCAGCTACGCATTAGGGGATAAGTACTGAAAGCATCTAAGTACGAAGCTCTCCGCAAGACGAGACAACAAAGGCCGTCAAAGAAGATGACGTTGATAGAGTTGGTGTGTACGCTCCAAGAACACGAGGAGTTAAGCATGCAACTACTAATAGCCTCACTAAATCAATTATCAGTTCAGGTATAAATCATTGTCTTCCTCTGCGTGAATTGATTTATGTAATCTAAACTGTGCAGTTTTCTATATATTCATAGATAGGTCAAAAAAGAAATAAAATTATCGAATCATGAATAAAACATTATTAGAATTAGCGCAAACTAATGTGCCTTTAGTACTAATGTTAAAAATAGACTTATCTAATGGAAGAGTAGTAAATAAAGATAATTCTCTAAGTGATTTAACCTAAAGAGAATTGCTATTGTTTGCCTCAGGTGCTGAAAGAGTGGAAGTTACCTTATATGAGCAAAAAATAGCAACTTATGAGAAATTTTCTGATAAAGCTCAACTTATTGGAACAATACCAATAAGAGAAACCTCTTATAAGTGTATAAATTGTTAATTTCTCAAATCATCAAATACAGGCTAAGACTTAACAGTTGCATTATTTGTTTGTTTTATGCCGACATCCACATCTATTGAGGCATTTGCACTAATTCCGACATCTTGCTCAATTTCTGCCGCATTTGCATTATCTTCTCTCGCAAGAAATGCCCACCAAGGTTTATTCGCAGTAATAATTTCTCCAGTTTCGGCATCAACTTCTGCTCTAACTTCCATGCGTTTTTTAAATATAAGTAATAAACGTGAATCTTTGTTAGTCATCATCGTATAAGCAAGACGGGATTTATTGCCCGTCCCAACTTCTCTCAGTTCTATTGTGCAATTGCGCTCAAGACACTTTGCACGAAGGCGCTGAAGCGCCACTTCAGAAGCCCTGTCAGGCATTACTTTTACATATGCATGCCTTCCATTAGAGAGATATGCGCGAAGCATTGTTGTGCTGTTGATATCTTCCGCCGTCAAGTTCAAATTAGTTCGGACATTGATTTTTCCAGCGATAATTTCTTTTTGTTCTTCATTTAACTCTCTGATTATTATATTTCTTTCTTCAACACGAATGCGGCCATCATACATCCTAATGCGCTGACGGAACTCAGCAATTTTCTGTCCGCGTTCATCACGGATTTCTTCCCGTTCTCTCTTTTCTGCATTTCGTTCTTCTCTCCGACTGCTGTCGCTTGAGCCTTTGTTAGAATCGTCATCTGATGCCGAAGTTCCAGAATTAATATTTGCCTCTACGTTTCCATTTCCAGAATTTGATGTTTTTATTTCTGTTTCAGTACTAACAGAATTTCCAGAGCTTGAATCTCCGCTTCCAGAAGATATTCCAGCTGAAACTCCCGCATTTCCAGAATTTCCAGAGTTCGATGAATCAGAACCAGAATAACCAATGACAAATCCAATGCTTAAAAAAAGAAGCGAAAACGCACAAACTACCAGAGATATTCTCTTCATAAGTTCATAAAGTCAAAATCATATATAAATATTGTGCCTATCTAGGGATTGTTATATCCTAAGCTACAATATTCTTTAAATACCCTCAATTTATTTGGATTACATGGCTATTTTACCTAAAAACTTTCTTAAAAAAGCGCATGAATTTATCACACATGCTTTCTTTTATTTAGTACATAGAAAATCCATTGTAAATGAATGGGAATCTTACCCTAGAAGAGATTCTTTATTTCTCGAACAGCAATGCATACGCCATACAGATGCAATAAACGTTCTTGAGGCGGCCGCAGATTATAATACATATAATATTGAAGCGCTGGCAGATTATGCATGGGAAACTTCTGATTGCACTCATCGGAATATTGTAACTGACTGTGACAAAGTTAACACTCTCATTCATGGAAATATACATAGATATCGCAACACAGTTCCAGATGAGCTTCTTAAAAAGTATTTTAGGGTAAGAAGGGATTTCGAAGAGTTAGTGCATAGAATGTATAACGAGAATAAAATTTAAATATAGCTTGCGTTTATCAGAAATATGAGTAGAACATTGGATATTATTACCTCCACTTTTGGAATTGCAGGTTGTTGCATTTCACTTGTTGGCTTAATTCATAAGGATTTGCAGACACCCAAAAAGTCAGATTTCTTAGACTCTGTCAAATATAGAGAAGCAACAAAAATGCATAATAAAGAATTTGATATTTATTCCGGAGGAATCATCTTATCTTCAGTAATAGGGGCATATGGTCTTAGAAGAAAGATAAATAATGCATATTTCACCATATAATTGCTTATAAAGTCTGCAAGTTCCTTGGCATTATAAATTTTCAGGAGAGATTAGTTCAAATACCATCTAAGCGACTCTGACTACTTCCAATAAAATGGCGAAAAAAGAAGTTTTTATATGTGACAACTGCGGCAAAGCAAGCTCGGAACTAGCCGAAGGACTCGAAATTCCTTATCAGCAAGGCTGGCGTTATCTAGAAGAGTTTGAATTCAAAGCATCCTTAAACTATCGTCATGAGACGATTCGCAAGCACTTTTGTTCAAATAACTGTCTGCTCTCTTTTATAGGCCTTTTTATTAAAGATCAAGAGGAAAAACTGCAGATTTCTCAGACACAGAATCTGCAGAATGCCAACAAATAAGCTTAAAAACCCCTTAATTGTGGATTTTAAGTGAGTCGGGAAGCTGACTACGGAGTTGAGTCATTAAATTGACAAGAGCTTTTATGAGTTCTCAATTCTGAGGAAGGTCCGGACATCCCTTCATTTATGAAGGAAGCAGCGACTGACGAAAGTCAGCTGTCGTAAGGCAGAGCTCCAGAACAGAAACGACACCGCTCTCTTTGAGCAATGAACTTTGCGGTAAGCTTTGAGAAGAGAGATAGGATGAAACGGCTGCCTTCGCTGATGCAAGAGCCAAAGCCGCTCGCAAAGACGGATGTCAGCACACACGGTTTGCGTCAAGTCGCAACGTCTGACAGAATCTGGCCTATTCCCGGCTCACATTTTCAGAATCTATAAGATAAAGAATTGACTTCATTATCAGTAGTGAAAATCTTGGAAGGGAATTTAAAGCAGAATATGAATTTCTATTTAGATTAAGTTCTAATGAGTTTCTAATGTTAGATGTAAGGCAATTTGGAAATAGCCCCATGCAGGACATTTAGGAATATTAAGAAATTTTAGAAGCCCTCAGTATTTTATAGTGGAGGCAACATATACAGAAAACTTTTATTTTTATTTACTTTCTTTAGAGACAAAGTCCTGCGAAAAAACTATATTTAGACTGTCTATTTTAAATAAAGAAGCAAAATTTTATAGAGAAGATGGCAGAGCGAGATTGATAGTTCATATTCAATTAATAGAAAACGTTGAATTATATATTACACACGAAAATTTACCAACAGAGTTTAAATATTAAAAAATAAAAAAACTCACCACAGCAAGCTGCAGGATATTTTTAAAGTGTCAAGGATTCAACAAAATATCAGTAAATAACTTTATTCAATGGATATTCCACAATTCCTTCAGCCCCAAAACTCTTTAATTTTGGAATAATATTTCTTACATGCTTCTCTTCTATTACTACTTCCAAAGCTAGCCATCCTGTCTCGCTTAAAGGAGAAACAGTGGGCTTTCTAAGAGCGGAAAGTATTTCTATAACTTCATCAAGTTTCTCCTCTCTTATATTGAGCTTCAGACCAACTTTTCCTTCAGCCATAAGAGCACCCTTAAGAAGAACCACCATATCTCTAATTTTCTGTTGTTTTCTTTTATCATCAAAACTTTTTTTGTTTACAATAACTCTAATTGTTGACTCCATAATTACTTCAAGAATACGCAGATTATTTGCAGAGAGAGAGCGCCCTGTTTCAGTAAGTTCAACTATTGCATCCGCAAGTTTAGGTGTTTTTGCTTCTGTAGCTCCCCAAGAAAATTCAACATCAGCATTTACTCTTTTCTCTTTCAGGTAATTCTTAGTTATGCCGACCAATTCGGTGGCAATTCTCTTTCCTTCAAGGTCTTTTATAGACTTTATCTTTGAATCTTTAGGAACTGCAATGACAAGTTTCACAGGCCTCATTCCCTGCTTTGAATAAACTAGTTCATCAATCTCTATAACCTTGGCTCCGCTCTCAACAATCCAGTCTTTTCCAGTTAGCCCAACATCCAGAACTTCTTCCTCCACATATTTCGGAATTTCCTGGGCGCGTATTAACATGCATTCTATTTCATCATCATCTATTATAGGAAAGTAAGACCTATCTCCGTTTAATATTGTAAATCCTGCTTTCTTGAAAATTTCAAGAGTCGAATTTTGAAGACTTCCGGCAGGAAGCCCAAGTTTAATCTTATCCATATTATGTGTCTGATTTGATAGGTTAAAAATTTTGCTATTCCCTTATTTCAGTGTAAAAACAGCTCCTCTCACCAGTATGGCAGGTTTTGCCACCCACTTGTTCTGCTTTGATAAGCAAAGTGTCATTATCACAGTCTAATAAAATTCTCTTTACAATTTGGACATTTCCCGAACTCTCCCCCTTCATCCAGAGCTTTTTTCTTGTGCGGCTGTAAAAATGAACTTTCCCAGTTTCAAGAGTCTTATGCCATGCCTCCTCATTCATAAAACCCAACATGAGTATTTCTAAGCTTTTATAATCCTGGATAATGACAGGTACTAATCCATCCATCTTATCAAAATCTAGTTCAATCATGTAAAAATTCTAATATCTACTATATTTAAACCTTCAGCATGAAGCATTAAACTGTTTTGTCGCTGGGCAATAACATTTAAAAGTCTTTTAGCACTTGAGATTTTACGGGGATGTAGCTCAGTGGGAGAGCACACGACTGAAGCTCGTGCCGCGGGGGTTCGATTCCCTCCTTCCCCATTTTTAAACACAATCTTTATAAAACCTTGTTCCATAAGTAAAATATGGTGAAAAAGAGGAGTTCGTTTTCTAATAGTCTGCAAAGCATTCAAGGTAGGCGTGCAGCACTTGAACTTTCAATAGGAACAGTAGTAATACTAGTTATTGGTATGTCTATGTTAATTCTCGGCCTTGTCTTAGTCAGGCAGATATTTACAGGAGCTACTTACAATGTCAACACTATAAATGATAAAGTCAAAGACCAGATAAGCAAGCTCTTTCAGGAAAATGGGAAATCCGCAGTTTATCTAGCAGAGCATAAAGCAAATCCTTCACAGGGAAGCGAGTGGGGAGTGGCATTTGCAATAAAGAATGTAGAGACTGGAACAAGCCAGGCCTCGCAGTTTACTTATGAAGTTAAATCTTCCACTCTCTCAAGTGATTGCCAGGGATTAACCCCGCAGAAAGCAGATGGATGGATAAAGTCTAGAAAGACTGGATCAGCAACATTGAATCCCGGAGAGTCAGGATATTTCATAGTAAGATTCTCAATACCTGCTGATGCACCTCTTTGCATAGTTCCTTATGATATAGAAATAAGAAAGAATAATCAGCCGTACACCCGTGATTTCTTTGACCTAGTGGTGGAATCTTAGTTCCGCAATCATTAAAAACCATCCTCTGCTGGATTACCTATGATTGATATAAATTACAAAAATTACAGATGGTTTTTTACCTCATCAGAGAAACTCGTTGTTGGGGGAAAGAGTGCAATTCAGAATGATGAACTGCTTAATTTAATATGCAAAGATAAAAATTCTTATGTTGTTATGCATACTCATCAGCCCGGGAGCCCATTTGCAGTTATTATTTCTCCAGCTTCTGAAGTAAATGAAGAAGACAAAGATGAGTGTGGTGTGTTCACTGCATCTTTCAGCCGGGCATGGCGTTCAGGCGATAAGGAAACAGTAATAGACTCATTTCTATCAAAACAATTATATAAATCTCCTTCAATGAAACTAGGAACATGGGGAGTAAAACCTCCAATTGCGCATTTTAAGAAAGAATTAAATCTAGTTCTTGCAGAGCAAAAAGGAATATTGCGGGCAGTTCCTCCCAATAGCTCAAAAATAAACTTCGGAACAATTTTTCCGGGAAGCTTAGAAAAAGAAAAAGCCGCAGATAATATTATTAAGTTGTTAAAAAGAAAGATATCCAAAGAAGAAGTTTTATCTGCATTGCCTTCAGGAAGAATTAATTTTCGTAAAAATGAGTAGCATTGCAAAATTTCAGGTAGGAAAATCAGGCATAACACCCAGCATAGTCAGAACTTTAAATAATCTACTTGAATACCATAGAATAGTCAGAATTTCAGTTCTGCGCTCTTCAGGTCGTGACCGCGTTTCTATTCGGGAAATGGCTAAAAAACTATTGTCATCTCTTGACAAAACCTGCAAGGCAAGGATTATAGGATTCACAATTGTCTTAATAAGGCAGCAAAACGCTTTAAAGTAAGATTTATAAGGCTACTTTTTTACACTTTAACTATGACAGACATACGCATGATTGATGCTGGAAAATATAATCTTTCTCTAGCAAATGCGCTAAAGCAATCTGAAGATTTTAAGAAACCTGAATGGATAGATTTTGTGAAAACAGGCACCAATAAAATGAGGCCAAATATTGATTCAGATTTTTGGTATAAGCGTGCGGCAGGCATATTGCGCCAGATGTATCTCAAAGGTATAGTTGGAGTGGGCCGTCTTCGTTCAAGATATGGCGGAAGGAAAAATAGAGGTATGCAGCCAGCAGAATTTAGGAAATCCGGAGGAAAGATAATTAGAGTTATTTTACAGCAGGCAGAATCTGCAGGATTAGTAGAAAAAATTAAAGGAAAGCATTCCGGAAGACAGTTAACAAAGAAAGGAAAAGATTTAATGGAGAGTTTAGTAAAATGAAAGCAGAATATCAGAAGAAAATAGCTTTAGGAGTTGCTCAAAGACATACAACATGGGCTCCAGTTTGGGCAGTTGTCAAAGCCTTCGGCAAGGGCAAGAGAAAGCATCCTTCAGAGCTTACAGTACAGAGAAGACAATGGAGAAGAACTAAATTGAAGGCAGTTCCAAGAAGGACGCCAAATAAACATCTTGGTTAAAATGGCTAATTTTATTGATACGAAAATATCTGAATTGGAGCTGACATAATGGCAGAAAACACACTTGAAAGAGAATATGTAGTACCGTTAAGACGAGCATGGCTCCATGTTCCGCATTATAATCGTACTAGCAAAGCCATTAAAACAATAAAGAAGTTCATAGCCAAGCACATGAAAGTTGAAGATAGAGATCCAAATAAAGTTAAGTTGGATGTTTATCTCAATAATGATTTATGGTTCCGTGGAAGAGCAAATCCTCCTTCCAGAGTGAAAGTAAAGGCGCGCAAAGAGGGAGATAAAGTATTGGTAACATTTGTAGAAATTCCTGAATCTGTCAAGTTCCTAAAAGCTAAAAATGAGCGCATTCATCAGAAGGCTGATAAAATTGCAGATAAAGTTTCTAAAGAACCTGCAGACGAGAAAGCCAAAGCAAGCTCGGAAGAAGAAAAGAAAGAGGAAGTGGAAAAAGAAAAATCTGTCGCAGAGCACAATATGAAAGAGGCAGAGAAGGATTCCAAGGTCCAGAAGCACGTTACACAGGTAAAAGAGCCAAAGATACAGCGAATGGCACTTAAGAAGTAATCTGAAATAAGTTATTTGAAACTAGTAAATAATTAAATTATTTATCTATAAACTTTATAATACCAATTCGTCTGCATCTCCGTAGTTATCTCTAGTAGTAGGCACTGAAACGGAGTACATTCCCAATACTCTTTCTATTCCTTTTTCAGTTGAACTTCTAGCTTGTAAAACATTCTTAACTCCTAAAGCAAGTTGCCTTAATTCACCCCGAGGATGCGTTCTGTATTGTTGTATTATTAAACTGCCGATTTGTGAATCTTTAAAATGATAAAAGATCTGAGCAGCAATAGACGGATAATGATGCACTAATGCTTTTTTATCTTCTGATGTTTTTAACTCTCTAGAAAGACCGGCCAAAGCATGATAGAATTGTATAGCTTTATGAGTTTCTTCTTGTCTTTTGCTCAATTCGCTCCTGTATAATTTAACCATTTAGATTTTATAATATGGTCATTTTTAAACTTTTCTAGCATATACTAGATGAGCTTATAATCGGAAAAGCTCATCTAACGAGTTTCTAAGTAACCTTTAAATAATAACTATCTATTCTTAAAGTATGTTGGATATTAATTTATTCAGGAACAATCCTGAAAAGATAAAATTAAGCCAGAAGGCGAGAAATATGCCTCCAGAAGACGTAGATAAGGTAATCGCCTTAGATAAGAATTGGAGAATTCTAAAAGAAGAAGTGGATATTTTAAGGGCAAAGAGGAATACTATTTCTCAAGAAATTAATGCAGCAAAAAAGGCAAGAGACGAAAAGAAATCAGCAGAATTAATGAAACAGGCAAAGGAAATACCTCTTCAGCTAGAATCAAAAGAAAAAGAAATGTCTGATTTGAAAAATAAGAGAGATTTGATATTGAAGGAAATTCCAAATATTGTTGATCCTTCAGTGCCAATTGGAGGACCAGAAAAGAACAAGGTTATAAAAGAGTATGGAAAAATAAAGAAATCATCATTAAAGCATAAGGACCATGCAGATATTCTTGAGAATTTAGGATTGTTGGACACGCAGAAAGCAGCAGTTGTTGCAGGGTCAAGATTTTATTATCTTAAGGGAGACTTGGTAAAGCTTAATTTTTCAATAATAAATTTAGCTTTAGACATTCTAAGAGAAAAGAATTTCATGCTTATTCAGCCTCCATATATGTTGAGAAAATCTTCACTTGAAGGAGCGTTGACTCTTGATGCATTTGAAGAAATGATTTATAAGATAGAAGGAGAAGACCTTTATCTTATAGGGACGGCCGAGCACGCTTTAAATGCTCTCTACATGAATGAGCTGATAAATCCAAAAGAACTTCCAATAAGACTTGCAGGAATATCGCCTTGTTTCAGGAAAGAAGCAGGCAGTCACGGAAAGGAAACCAAGGGAATTTTCAGGACACATCAATTCGAAAAAGTAGAGCAATTTGTATTCTGCAAGCCGGAGGATTCATGGAAAGAATTCGAGTCAATATTAAAGAATACTATAGAGTTATTCACAGCTCTTGAAATACCTTTCAGGACAGTCTGTCTATCTTCAGAGGATATGGGTAGAGTGCCAACAAAAACAGTAGATTTAGAAGGATATTTTCCATCGCAGAATCATTACAGGGAGCTCGCATCATGCTCTAATTGTCTTGATTTTCAGGCAAGAAGAAGCAACATAAAGTATAAAAAGATGATTACAAAGGAATTTGTTCATACTCTAAATAATACTGCAATTGCAACTGAAAGGATGATTTGCTGCATAGTTGATAATTTCCAGCAGAAAGATGGCGGCATAAAGATACCAAAATCTCTCTGGAAGTACACAGGTTTTAAGGAAATAAAACCTGCAAATTAAAAAGTCCCCGCGGTTTAAGCTGAGGTTTGTCAGACACTTTCACATAAGAAATTTTAAATACTTACAACTGAGTCTCACTAAGTGAATATAAAAAAATCTTTTAAGAAACTAGCAGAGCATATTGTAGATTCAACAGCCTTGCTTATACCCGGAACGCCGCTTTTTGCGGCTTACGAAACTCTATTGGTTGGGATGAGCAAACAGGTCTCAATAAATTCAAAATTGCTGGCTGCTGGCGCTACATACGCAGGACTGGGATTTTTGATAAAATCAGGCAGAGATTTATCTAGAAAATTCTTCGGAATTTACACATCAAGCAAAGAGAGAGTGCAGAACATCCACGATGCTATTTATTTTGCAGCCATCAATATCCCAATTAATCTGGGATTCTACGTTTCTTCTGGGGAGAGAGACCTGTATAAGATTGCAGTTGGAACTGGAATAGGAGTTGTAATGGGAGCTGTTCTCGGGCCTATTAACGGATACGTGATAGATGCTTTTAGAGATTTGGCTGGTCTTCACGAATGCAAGAGACCAACATACGAAAAATACGTAAAAAACTATAACGTATATACTAAAGCGGGAATAGCCGCATCTTCTCTGATAGCTTCTCTTGCCATGACTACTGGAATTTATACTATACCGTCAAATACACATTCAGAGTCAAGGCAAACCAAAAATTTAGCACAGACTATAGATACAAATTATCTCAACAAGAGTTCTCTAGAAATTAAGCTTCTCCAGTATGAAAAATGATAAACTTGTTAAACTAATACATTAATTTATTATTATGAAATTAGACCTCAATACTCTAAAAGCTAAGAAATCCATAAAAGAATTAATTAATTTCGGAATAATAAACATAGACAAGCCTTCAGGTCCAACATCTTTTTCAGTATCAGACTACGTGAGAAAGTCTCTGGAAATCAATAAGACTTCACACACAGGGACTTTGGATCCAATGGTAAGCGGAGTTCTGCCAATACTTTTAGGAAGAGCATGCCGCTTAAGCGATTATTTTATGCATAGAGATAAAACATATACAGGAATTATGCGTCTGCACTCGGATGTAAGCGATGAGAAGCTAAAAGAAATAATCAGTAAATTCATAGGGAAAATACAGCAGCTCCCCCCAGTTCGTTCAAGAGTAAAGAGGGAAGTAAGAGAAAGAGAAGTTATTAGCTTTGATATACTGGAAAGAGAAGGGAAGGATGTTCTATTTGAAACAAAAGTGCAGGCAGGAACATACATAAGAAAAATATGTGATGACATGGGAAAAGAAATCGGCGGGGCGCATATGCTGGAATTAAGGCGCACTGAAGCAGGAATATTTGCCGAACCAGCACACTCTCTTTATGATTTAGACTCTGCATTGGAACTTTTGAATAAAGGAGACGAATCATTATTTCGCGAGATGTTGATACCCGGAGAGATAATTCTTAACATTTTCCCAAGCGTTAATATCAGGCCGGAATATCTCAAGAAGTGTTACACTGGCTCACCCTTGTTTCATGAATTTCTAGAGTCTGAAATTAAATTGCCGACAGGGGATAAAATATGTGCCCGTTTGAATAATACTTTTATAGGATGCTACAAAGTAGTTAATGAGGGGCAGATATTAGCCATTCCTGAATTCGTTTTCAATTCTTTAAAGCCAGAGCAGTAACTAATTTCTTCACTTTTCTTTCCAATATTATTATTGCAATTATTATTACCAGAAAGGAGATTCCTATAATTTTTAGGTTGTCAACAACACTATCATAATCTCCAATTCCTCTTCCTGTAAACCAGCTTAATCCAAGGACAAATCCAACTAAAATAATGTTCAGAATTATGTTATAGGTAATGAACTTGGAAATTCTCATTCTGGAATGTCCTAGATAAATAATAGTGGCTATCCTAGTCCCATAAGCAAATTTACTCATCACAAGCATTCTTTCATGGCTCTGTTTAAGCAATATATGGGTAAACGAATAGGATTTTCTTAATATTCCTGCAATAATTCTGTTTTTCTTCATTTTGTAGAAAGGTACTTTTCTTCCAAGAGCAAACCAGCACAAGTCTGCTGCACAAGTTCCTAAAACGCCAAATATAAAAACCGTCAGAAAAGGCATAACTCTCTGTCCTGCAAGAATTCCGAGAAGCACAATGATGCTCTCTCCAGCAATAAATGCCCCAAAGAAGCTAAGAATGGCAGGATATTTTAACAACTCACCAATAATCTTGCTTGCAAAAAACGCTATATCCCACATCTAACAATTAGATATGAAAAGCTTAAAAGTCTTTGTTTGCTTAGAAAATAATGAGGGAATTCATTTATTACTCCAGAAGCGCTCCAACAGCAGGAAATTACATTGGGGAGGACTTGCAGGAATCAGGAAGAATAGACATTGCAATACATGTCATAATCGCTTCATTCTTCCTTAGCCACAAAATAAGAACAGATACAAAAGTCCATTTATGCTTTGCTGGAATGCCGGATCCGCCAAAACATCTTGAGCTTAAGCCAGTAGTTGATGGCCAGACGGGCATTGATAAAATATATCTTGCAAAGAAAGACGTTTCAGGAGTTCTTAAAAGAATGCTTTATAAATATCGCGAAGGGGAGAAACGGGAAGTCTTTCCGGGATTTTGGATAGAAAAACGCGGATTTTTAGATATAGTCAAAGAGCTCCATCAAAAAGGCAGACATTTATTTATCTTAGATCCGGATGGGGAAGATATCCGCACAGTTCCAATGGAATCTGATCCAATATTTATACTTGGAGACCACAAAGGGCTCCCATTAAAAGAACTAAAGCGGCTTAAGACTCTGTGCAAAGCTGTAACTATTGGTCCAGAGACTTATTTCGCTTCTCATACATTGGCTGTCGTGCACAACGAACTTGACAGAAGAGGACTCTAAAATAAGTATATTTGCTATACAATAATCTTTAAAAGCACGGGATAATAAAAGAGCTTATGGCAAAAGGAGTATCAATTAAATTTAAGTCTTACGAAGAGACAATTCCCAAACTTTTAGCATTGATTAAATTTGACCAGGAGATAAAAAAGCACAATTCTATAGTTCTCAAGCCATCCTTGAAAAATTCTGATTCGCGTATTACATCAGCAGATTTCTTAGGTGCAGTTCTGCAATTTTGTGTTGCTCATAAAAACTCTTCAGCCAAAATATATATTGCAGAAGGTTCTGATGGAGAAGATACAAGAGATAACTTTGAGAGCGCACATTACAAGCCTCTGGCTGAAAAGTACGGTGTAAGTCTTATAGACCTTAACACTTCAGAAACAGAGGAAGTAAACGATATGCATTTCACTTCATTTGACACAATAAATTATCCAAAGATATTAAGAGAGAGCTATGTTATCTCAATGCCCGTCCTTGCAGATGATTTAGAAACAGAGATTCAAGGTTCTTTATCTACAATGTTGGGGGCTTTTCCTGCTGCCCATTATAAGGGTTTTCTCTCATCTAAAAAAACCAAGATTAAAAAGTCTCCAATGAAATATGCCGTTCATGACATATTAAGGTGTAAAATGCCAGACTTAGCAATAATTGACGCTTCAGAACAGGGAGTTATACTTACCGGAAACCCTTTGGAAATGGACAAACAGGCATCAAAGTTAGTCGGGAGAGATTGGAGAACTATTCAGCATATAAGATTCGTGGATGATAGTTTCTCCAATATAGAAAGGGAGAAAGCCGAACGTGAAGCGGCAAAAGCAAAAAAGACAGCAGAGAAAATATAATATGGATAACTGAATTACTTATAGCTCATGGAAGGACAGTTATCCAGACAGAAAACTGCGTAAAAAGTGGGCTACAACCTACGCAGTTCTCTATAACTTCAGTAAAATATATTAATTGCCCGACTCTTTATTTTCCATGAAAAAAGCACTTCGAATTTACATCACCGGCTCACTTCAGAGCTTATTCTTCAGGACATTTGTAAAGTCAAGTGCAGATGCAAGCAATGTTAGGGGCTTCATCAGAGTTCTTGAAGACGGTCGCGTGGAGATTTTTCTCGAAGGAAACAAAGAGGACGTAGATTCAGTTGCAGAAGTATGCCGCAAGGGTCCCAAATATGCCCAAATCCGAGGCATAGAAGAAAAGGAAGAGCGTTTTCAGGATTTCAAGGAATTTAAAATATTGAATTTTTAAGATGAAAATATATTCTGGAAGTGAAAAAGAAACGATTCTGACTAATCCACCATTCACGAATTGGGCAGAGAGAATATCTTGAAAAAAATTGAAAGAATCATTGAATAAAAATTAAGCACACAAATCATAAATATGCTTCATGAAAGTTTTTGCATTTTCTAGGCTTTCTTTTGCAGGTTCAAGGTTTGCTTGTGCAATTCTCTGATATGTAAACTCTCCCCTTTTCTTTTTCTCTATTTTGAAAATGCCCAATAGTTTTTCAGCTTTAATGATAACATCTTCATAAAATTCAAGCAATTCTTTGTCAACTATCCCTTGTGAAACTAATCTTCTAAATTCGTCATAAGTCTTTTTGTGCTCTTCAGGGGCTTTCGTTATAATTCCTTTCATTATTAGATATGCTTTTGCAGTATAAAAAATAGAATAATAAGCATGAGTGATAACAGAACTAAAATAAGTTTCTGGTTTATCAATTTTAATTATTTTGGTTTGAATATCTTCGTTAATACTTATTTGCATTGCAATTTCTGCAAATTTTAACTCATTCCCTGCTCTTTCAAGATAAAGCTTAGTATCGAAATCCATTTTTTACTCCTTTTTTTAATAATGAATAGAAGATATGCGAATTATAGATTGATAAATGTTTTCTTGCTATTTGCTTACCTAAATTTTCCTCATCTACTTTAAGCATTTCTAAGAATTCATCTTTAGATATAACATGTCCATGAATCTGCAAGGGAGTCTTAAGTTCGGATGATTTTAAAGCTGATTCTATTATTTTTCTATTACTTTCTTCCTCAATAAAGACTGCAACATCCAAATCAGAATATTTTGTTTGCTTTCCGATTGAATAAGAACCAAAAATAACTATTGAAAAAAAGGAAGTATGCTTGTCAATATCTTCCTTAATTCTTTCTATAGCTCTTAAAGCAGGTTTAGGAAGTTTTTTTACATTTATTAATTGAATATAGTTAAAAACTAATTCATTATCTACATTAAGGATATAAAGTAAAGACTTGCCAACTTTTCTTTCTTTTATAAGATTTTCTTCTTTAAACTTTTTCAAGGCAAGTGATAAAGCATTATTTGATTTTTCTCCAGAAAGCTCCTTTATCTCTTTAATAGAATATTCTTTAAGCATATTTCTAGTTAAAGGCTCAAATATCTTGAGTTGGCTATTAGTTAGCATTTTGTTTTTACCTATTTTGCAGTTCTCATAAACCACTTAATTGGTTTATATTAACCAATATATTGGTATTTATAAATATTTGTATTTTCAGTTATTTTTTGTTGCAGTCCTTAACCCCTAGTTTCTGAATATGAAAGTATCTGGAAGACAATTATTAAAGTGCCGATTACGATATAGTTGCAGTCCTTAACCCCTAGTTTCTGAATATGAAAGATAGATATTGAAATATCTAAGCTTTTGATTTCTTCATGTTGCAGTCCTTAACCCCTAGTTTCTGAATATGAAAGATGACAAACGAGACAACAACATCAAGTATAAGGATAAACCCGTTGCAGTCCTTAACCCCTAGTTTCTGAATATGAAAGAGCCCCAATATTTGCCTTTCTGAGCCTTAATAGGGCTAATCTCAGTGGGAATTTTGGAATGTATCACTTTTGCAAGTTCATTTATAAGGATATTCTGATCTAAGATCAGAACGGGATTATGAAGTCATGGTCGGGTCGTTATTCAGTTTGACACTGATTTGTCTAAAGCTCTTTGACTTCAAGAGAGCCCCCGAGTGGCTTGCAACGAGCCATCTTAAGTAGCTAAGAACAGAAATTATAATTTCACAATTACTATTCCATTCAAGACCATATAGATCTCCTACCGTTATTAATAAGGTGTAGTCTAATAATATTTCTATTATTAGCTCCACGTTCACATGTAATGTGTAGTACCTTAAGGACTATGAATTGCGGTGTATAATCCTCGCATATTGATAACTTTGCTATGTTAATGTTATATTAAAAACTTTCTATTTCCAAATCTCCGGGTTATTTATATCAAAATTCTTACACAAAGCAATAGTTCTTGAAGCGTTTAAGTCAGCATCTACCTGTCCATGTTTCATACAGTAACCTATTTTTGTATTTCCAGTATACTTTGCAATGCCTTTAATATTTTTCTTATGATTTGTACCTATAATTTCCTTACGACGCGTATAAACATAATCTAAAATTACTGTTTTTTCCTTGTTTTCTTTAATTACTTTTTTTGTATCAAACATCGCAATATCTTCTTCTATCTCAAAATCTTCTTTTTTTTCTTTCAATTTGAAAGTCCCTTTAGAAATAATAATCTTATAAGGTTTTACTTCTATTTGTAATTTAACTTCTTCATGACTCTTATTTTTTGCTGTCAAAAAGATCTTTTTAGCAAGTTTTTTATAAATTTTGGCTTCCACTAGGCCCGTTCCTTCCAATATTCTTTTATCTAAGTTGTCACCTTCTTTAAAGTCGTCCAAACAGGAGATTTCTTCTGGTTGAGCAAATCTGCGCGATTCTAAAACACATTTTGCACAATTTTGGCTTGTATAAGCACTGTCTATTCGATATATCGGGATTCCTTCAATTTCTGCTTTATATTTTATAAGTTTAGCTATTTTTCCATAATCAAATAAGCTCAATTTATAATTTAAACCCCTCAATCTATCGGACTTTTTTCTTCCATGCTGTTTCATTCCTTGCCCTTCCAACTTCTCAAAAACTATACATGCATTTTTTTCTTTTGCCAAATCAACTATCTTTCTTGATAAATTATGATAAAGATTTTCTACTTTATCCTCGATACTTCTTAGATTTTTCTTCATCTGATTTTCCGGTAGTTTGACATTGTCTTGTGCACGCCATCTTCTTTCCAAGTTCTGTATTGACCTTCTCAATTTTCTCAACTTCCACTTCCAACCTTCAATAGGATTTGGTTCAAGTTTGTTCAATATGAATTTACTACTCCTTGGTTCAAAAACAGAATAAGCTAGGATATGAGTTAAGCCCCTGTCGATACCTAAGATATTTTCTGTCTCTAGCTTTGGATTATTTATTTGTTCATAACCAAATTGAATATAATATTTCCATTCATCTGGCTCAAGATTATGAATTTTCTTAACTTTGTTTATTGGTTTTCTGAAAATAATAGGATATTTATTTAAGTCTAAAAAACCTTTATATGTAATTAGAGATCTTGCTATTTCTCCAATTAATTTAAGATAAGAACTAGAAAATTGATATTTAGAAAATTTATCAGGGTTTAAAAATGCTTTTTCTCCTTCTTTTTTTATAGTATTCTCATCAAATTCTAAACCATAATCTTCTTTTATTTTTTTTATCTTATCATCAAATTTTGAATATTTTTTAGCAAGTAACTCTTTCTTTTTATTTGTTAATTCATCACTCAAGTTAGAGATTAAACTAACATATTCTTGGCTTAATAATGTTTCTTGAATGTTATTAACTTTTTTCCATTTTTCTCCTAGCAACTTTGATTTTTCAGAAATATGCTTTTGCTTTTTAATTTCATTTATTTCATCAATAATGCTTCTAATCTCTTCCAATTTGTTAACTTCTCCCCAAATTCTTGTTTTCTCTCTGTCTATTACATTTTTTTCTTCAGTATTAAGTTTTCTTTCTATTTTCTTTTCCAGCTTATCTGAATAATACTCTTCAACTCTTTTATCAAAGGAATCTAATTTTTTACCCTCTTCACTTTCTTTCTTTGGAAACCTCTCTTCAGGTTTTGGAATTACTATTTTATCATAAATTTTGAAATCTACCAAGGGACCTTCATTGCTTGCAAGTCCAAAGAAAAGGCTATGAAGAGAAAAATTTAAGAAATCACTTATCTGGTATTCTAAAAATTCTTTACTTCTTAAGGAAGAACTTTTATGAGGTTGTATTGGTTCCGTGATTAAATCCAATATTAATTCTTGACTATTAGAAGGCTTTAGTATTAATTTTTTTGACTTGAAGCTAATCTTCCAATTATTTGACCAAAAGCTAACTCTTTTAGGTTTAAAGTATATTTTTCCTTCTTCTATTTTTTTAATCGTATTTTTCTTTCTTTTGATTTGCTTTTCCAATTTTTCAAATTCTCTCTGCCAATGATTAATATTATGAAATTTAAACCATCCTTTAGGTCTTATATTTACAGGCCTTTGCGGATTAATTTCTCTTTCATCTTTATCATTTAACATTCTTTCAATAATAAGCTTTCTCTCTTCTAGTCCTTTTAACTCTTCTTCTTTCTGTTTCCCTTGTTCTTCCATTGCTCTCTTTAAGTCAGCATTGTCTTGTTTTGCACGTTGATTTACCATTGTTTCAGAAAATTGGACCGTTTGAATATCTTGTTTTGGTTTAAGTTTTTCTTTGATAGTGCTCTCTCCCAAATTTTTTGAATAAGTATATCTATTATACCTATTTGCAATAGACGCCCACTTCCAAAACATTTCATCAAGAATTTTATGTTGTTTTCTTGTCGGTTCAATTTTTAATTTTAACGCTCTTGTTACCATCAGTAAATCTTCCTATAACAGTTATCTACTAACCTCTTCTTATATTTTGTGGCAGGAGGATAATACTCCTTTGTAATGATTTCTCTGACCTTTGCTATAACTTCAAAAAGCTCTTTTTTATCTTCTAAGTCAACCTTAACTATTTCATTTGATAACTCATAATTTATGTAACCATATGGAGAACTATAACCCAGCACCTTTTCTATAAGAAAAGATTCAAAAAGAAGCTGAATTTTCTGCGATAGATATACTTTTGAAGGCTTTTTGCTATATTTCAACTGAATAGGAAAAGCAAGTTTATTTTTCTCATCTATAGCAATACAATCTGCTTTAGTCACAAAGTCTTCTGTTTCAAGAAGAACATTATACTTTTTCTTCAATTCTAAAGGATAATCTTTTATTGTTTTACTCCTGTAGGTTTTCTTTTTAAATAAGTTCTCTTTTTCTAGTCCTTTCTTCTGCTTAGCACTTTTTGTCTGTGGAAGCTTAAGAACACGAGTAAAATAGACTATTCTTGGACAATAAGTATAATTCATCAGATCTGCAGCAGTTATTCTATCATTTCTCATGTTGAAAAATAATAAATCCTTTATCTTTCAGTCTCTCTTCATCTAATTTACCTATTATCTCTCTTTCAGAAAAACACGATTTACACGCAGGAATCATAAAAATGCAATCATCTGGCTTTAATTCTAATTCCTTTATCTCTAAAATAAGCATTTCAGCTTTATTTTTACTCAAATTGCCAATAAATGAGCTTTTCTGAACTCTAAAAAGCCCATAATTTTTGCATTTTGATGCTATCTTGTTTCTTACTTTATTTTCACTAATGTCATATATTAACCAGTAAAGCATTTTAATCTCTCCAAATAAAGCAATCAATTTTATCCGATTGCCCTAAAAGATATCGTACTACCTCTCTTCCTTGTTCAAGAACTATTCCAGAGATAGGTAATTTTTTATTTTTATAAGTAACTTTCCAGTCAAATGACTTCATTACTTCTTCAATAATCTTTGTTCTTGCTTCTTTAGTTAAAAGTTTGCCTTCGCCAATTATCTCAATATCTTCTTCTGAAAGTCTTTTTTGCACAAACAAAGTGATAATTGCTCTGTCTATCACTGCTCTAAACTGCTCTACCATGTCAAGAACCATTGAAGGTTTTCCATATCTATCCATGTGTAGAAAACCCAGATAAGGGTCTAAACCCGATAAAATGCATGCCCTTTCTACTTCTGAATATAAAATACCATATCCATAATTGAGAGACATATTGAAAATGTCCTGTCCTTCTGGATCCCTATTTTTTAGAGGGCATATTTTGTTCAAGCATTGAAAATAAACGGAGGCACCATAACCTTCGTAACCTAAAAGAATATCTCTTATGGAATCTATGTTCTTATCATTAATTTTATCTATTTTAATCAGATTTTCTTCCAAAATCTGAATTTCGGGAGAAAATATTTTATTCCTTGTTTTACTTAATCTTTTAATTAAAAAGAGTTGATTCTTTAGTTTAGCCTTTAGTATCTCTTTAACAAGAATAATTCCTCTTTCATCAAAATAGGCTTTTGCTTGCTCTCTTCTTGTAAGAGTTGTTCCACCTAACGTGCACGGATAGATACGAGCAAAGGGCTTTCCATAAAAAGATGTAAAAACTATATCTATATTCTTTTCTGTTGCAAGTTTTACAACACCTTCCGAAAGCGAGGAGGGGCTACTTATTATTATCTGGTCTACTTGGTCAGCCGAGTATTCTTCTTCTTTCTCTTTTGTCTTAATAACAAATCTATTTTCTTTCTTAGATAAGTATGCACCAAATTCATTTACTATCAATTTCATAGAATAAATAATGTCCCAGAGTTTTTAAATTTATTCACTGTAATAACTTTTAAGTAATAAACATATTTGACAGTTTTATCCATAAAACTATATAAATACATTTTTTCTACCTATTTGATGGGTCGCCAGGAAGAAATAGTAAAAGAAAGATTGCGCAAAATCAAAGAGCTGAAAGATGCAGGGATAAATCCTTATCCGCATCACTTTTCTAAGAAAGACAGCGCTGCCGAAATACATAGAGCTCATGCAGATTTAAATCCAGAGCAGTACTCAACGCATCACGCAGTTACTGCCGGCAGGCTCATGGTCTGGCGCGACATGGGAAAAATTGCGTTTGGCGATTTACACGACAGCACAGGTAAAATACAGATAGTTCTTCAGGAGAAAGAAACTCCAGAGAGCGTTTTTTCTTTCTTTAAGAAATATATTGATAGTGGGGATTTCATAGGTGTGGAAGGCATAGTTTTCAGGACAAAGCGCGGCGAACTCTCAATATTAGCAAAGAAAGCAGTCTTGCTTTGTAAATCTATAGCATCCCTGCCGGAGAAATGGCACGGCCTTCAAGACAAGGAAGAGAGGTATAGGAAGAGATACCTTGATTTAATCATGAATCCCAGGGCAAAAGATGTATTTATCAAGCGTGAAAAGATTTTAGACGCAGTAAGAACTTTCCTCAAGAAAAAAGGTTTTCATGAAGTTGAAACACCATATCTGCAGACAATTTATGGGGGGGCAGCAGCGCGCCCTTTCAAGACGCATCTTAATGCGCTTGATATGGATCTCTTTCTTGCAATTTCTCCGGAGCTCTACTTAAAGCGCCTCATTGTAGGTGGGTACGAGCGCGTCTTTACAATATCACGCAATTTTAGGAATGAGGGAATTGATCGTTGGCACAACCCGGAGTTTAGCATGCTAGAAGTTTATCAGGCATATGCAGACTATAATGATATGATGGATTTGTTTGAAGAGCTATATTCCTATGTTGCCATGCAGGTAAATCAAACAACACGCATTAATTTCCGAGGCGTAGATATAGAACTCAAAAAACCTTGGAAGCGTATGACTATGGCACAGGCAATAAAGTATTATGGCGATGTAGATGTAGAATCTCTCTCAAAGTCAGAGCTTGAGAAATTACTAGCAAAGCACAAAATCAGGGCAAAAGGAGAGACTTGGGGATGGATGGTACAGGCATTGTTTGAGCACTTTGTAGAAGATAAAATTGAGCAGCCTACATTTATCATAGATCATCCTCTTGAGACAACGCCCCTCTGCAAATTGCATAGAAATGATAAGCTCTGCCGTCTGATTGAGCGTTTTGAACCGTTTTGCATGGGCACTGAACTAGGCAATGCATATTCAGAGCTAAACGATCCAATCATGCAGAAACAATTGCTGGAAGAACAGCAGAAATTATTGGGTGAAGGCGATGCAGAGGCAAATCCTTATGATGAAGACTTTGTCAATGCACTTGAAGTAGGGATGCCGCCAACAGGAGGCCTCGGATTAGGTATTGACAGGATGATTATGCTCTTGACTGGCCAAGATTCAATCCGCGATGTTATCCTATTCCCATTCATGAAGCCGGAGCACAACGAAGAAATTTCTCTCAAGCCATCTGCCGAATATCCCAAACATCACTATCTTCCAATATCCCGTTCAGAAGCTTGGGCATTAGTGAAAAAATACAACAAAGATTCTTCAGACCTTTCACATTATCTTGAAAGTGAGGCAGTAATGCGCGCACTTGCAAAAAAACTCGGGCAAGATGAGGAATATTGGGGAATGCTCGGCTTGATTCATGACATTGATTGGGGAATTACAAAAGAAGACACGAAAATGCATCTAACTAAATCTCCAGAAATATTAAGAAAAGCAGGATTCGATGACAATTTCATAAATATCATAGTTTCTCACGGATGTGGATTTGATTGTGCAGGTCTTCTTGATAAAAAGCGCACGCAGAAAATAGAGCATGCTCTCGCAGCAGGGGAAACAGTAACAGGACTCATTCATTCTTATGCCTTAATGAGAAAAAGCATAGAGGGTATGGACTCTGCAGGTTTAATGAAGAAATTTAAAGACAAAAGATTTGCAGCAGGAGTGCATCGCGATATAATAAAGGAAGTGGAATTTCTAGGGCTTTCCTTGGAAGAATTCTTCACTCTTGCCATTGACGCCATAAAATCAATTAAATCAGAGGTAGGTTTGAACTGATGGCAGACCTTGATTTAATAATAAAAAGTAAGATTAAATCTGCAGTTCCAGACTTGAGCGTTGCAGGCGACGTTCCGGAAGCATTAAATAACAAAGTTATTAAGATACTGGAAGAGGCAGCAATGCGTGCAAAATTAAACGGCCGCCGGACTTTACAGGCCAGAGATTTGTAATAACTGTTAAAATATGGATAACTGCATTACATATAGCTCACGGAAGGGCAGTTATCCAGACAGAGAACTGCGTACAAAGTTATCTACAACCTAAGCAGTTCTCTGTATCTAAATTCTTTTAAACATAAGATTATAAAGATATAATGGAACAGAAAATAAAGAAATGCGATTCTAAAGAAAAGCCGCGTTTAACAATAACTCCAGAAACAAATAAGATATACTTTCTATTAGGAGATCTTGCCCCATCTCTCGAAGAGGGGATTTATACTGGGATAACCTCCAGCGGAGCACATAGATTTATAAGTTTGAAGTCTAAAGAAAGGGTGGCTTTCTATGATACTATTTCGGGAGAATGTTCTCTCATCTCATATTCACGCGGAAAAGACAATCCAGGATATTCATATCATGCAATTCCCGTTTTATTTAGAGGATATATTGAGAGAAAGTCAGAAGCAGAATTTGCCAAATCTCGCATAAAGGCAGTAATGCGAAAACACTAATACAAACATTTTTATTACCCAAATCTTCTTCACTTCTGAAAAAGAGAGAAAATGTCAAATAAATCAAAAGGGGCAAATGTGGAGCGCGAACTGGTAAAGCTCTTTACAGAAAATGGGTGGAGGGCTTTGAGAGTAGCAGGTTCCGGAGTTGGTGATGACTCTCCTTGTGATGTAATTGCGGGGAAATCAGGTTCAGGAGGATACGCAATAGAAGTAAAGTCAAGCAAGAAAGACAGGATTTACATAACCAAATCCCAAATAGAGGATTTCATGCTCTTTGCAAATATGATGGGGCTCCAGCCAGTTCTTGCAGCCCGTTTTAACAGACAAGGATGGATTTTTCTTTTACCATCTTTTCTGGAAGATTCAGGAAAATTCTGGGTCCTAACTCTATCAAATGCAACGCTTAAGGGTAAAAGATTCGGCCAGTTCTTTGAAGGCATTTACCCTGATGAAGAAAATTAGCAATTTGCTTACAGCTCTTTTTCAAAACTTGTAGGTCTTGCAATGAGATTGCATTCAGCAGGCCCGGGCTCATTGCCGTACGCATCAGAACATTTAATGTAATATGTAAATCCAGGTTTCCAGTCTGCGAAATGCTTATTTTTACTCTCAATATTCATATATTCCATGCGGATGCCATCTGCAATGTTAAAGTTGCATGTAGTGAGAGAATACCTGCATTCTGCATCTTCATCAGTCACGACTTTCAATGCTTGGTCGCGATAAACTCTGGTTACCTGCGGAGCGCTCTTGTCTATTGCGATGCTGAATGTGGTGTTTGCAGAAGCCGCATTGCCTCCGGCATCAACGCATCTGAAATAATATGTATAAGTTCCATTGACAAGATTTAACTCTTGCTTATGAAGATAGTTGTTTGTCTCAAACATTGTAACATAGCTGTTAAGCGTTCCTGTAGGTGAGAAAGAGCATACTGATTTTCCTTCTTCTGCGCCATTGCTTGTTTCTATTTCAAGCAGAGTTTTTACTGTGCTGGTGCTTCCTGAAATTGTTCCGTTAGGCTTTACACTATCTATCGTTAACTGTTGACTGCCTAGCAGTTTCAATTCGTGACTCTGTACCATAACATTGCGCTCGTTTTCTGCTTTGCCTGGCTGGTCTTTGCATCTAAAGTAGAATATGTTTTCTTCTTTGTTCTTTATTCCAGTAAGGTTTCCTGCACATGTGTAAAGCAAATCAGCATTAACTTGATATGTCGCAGTAGCGCATCTTAGGGTGTTTTCCATGTCTGCAAAAGGTTTGCTTTGCGTACTCCATTTGCATTCAGCAGGCTCATTGGTGTAAATCTCTATTGGCACCTGGTCAACATTATACTGCACAGGACTCCCGGAAGTTATAGATGTCTTTTCAATTCTAGGGGGAGTTGTATCAGGTCCCTGCTCAACACAGAAACTAAATGAATACTCATCAACGTTTTCGTTGCCGTTCGCATCTCTGCATCTCGTGTAAAGGGAGAAACTTCCATCATTATTTAGGAGAGGTCTTATAGAACTGTCTGCGCTGTCAGGTCCAGGCAATCTCATGGACTGCGTATGATTATACCTGTAATAATTATCTCCTCCAACATAGAATTGCATATCGTCAAATTTTTGCGTATGATTGTAATCTACTTTACACTGCGCTGGCTCATTTGTTATAAATCCAAATTGCAATGCTGTGAAGGCAGGCAAGCATCCGCTCCCACCCATAATTATTTTGCTTCCAAGTGCCGGAGGTCTTACACTGGTATCTGGAACGTACTTTGCTTCTTTCGGCTGCAAAGGTTCATTCCACGGCGTTATAGTAGGACTAGAAACATCATTTTTACTTACCCATGCGCATTGTTCTCTTCCAGTTCCAGCGTTCAATAGCTGGCATGCCTGTCCTAGTGACTTGCATCTGTATTCAGAGCACGGTCTGAATGGGTCTTTGTTGCACTCTTCGCATGCCGCTCCTCCAAGCGGAGGCTCCCATGGCAGACATTCAAACCTCACCATCTGCTTCTTTTCTTTTGAGTATGTTAATATGAATATTGCTGCTGCAACTGCTAATCCCACAGTAAATTGTCCCCAGCCGGAAGATAAGAATTTTCCAAAGCCTTGTGACCAAAATGTTGAACCTTGGGTAGAAGAAAATCCGCCTGGTCCAAATGCTGCGACTGTCTTTCCCGCCATTATTCCTCCTACGGCAGCAATAGTTAGAGAATTAGTAGTGCCTTTCTCCAGACCTGCCAAGTTCCCAATTAATTGTATCGCCCCAGCAGCAAACACTGCCCACATTACTCCCTGTGCCAAATGCCCCCATCCACCACGTACTGTCTGCCCGAGGAATTTATATTCTTTCTTTCCCACAGTTTTAACTGCATTTGGTGGCGAATTAGTACCCGTAGGTGCAGTAACTGTTTTTGGTAACGGTTCAGGATGATAATACTTACTGACATCATCAGATAAAAAGCCTGATTGTGCTTGTTCAGGGGAGGCGCTTACTGTTTTTGGCAATGGTTCAGGATTATCATCAGGTAAAAAAACTTCCGCGCTTATCAAATTTTCAGAAATAAAGAAAGAGATAGAAACGCTCATCATTACAATAAGCACAATTTGCATAACAGCTACACTTAGAATAAACCTTTTTCCCCTCTTATTTTGCATGTGTTACAAAGCGAATAGATGTTTATAAATATTGTTAGATTGGTTAATTCAAGATATCATTTATAATTAAGGCAGAGCTGTTATCTATAATTTAATGACTCTACTTATATATCTCCTTAATTCCAAATCGTCTGTTAATCATGTTTTACATAGGATAAGCAGGTATTTAAATTTTGCTGTTATTAAATAATAACTACAAATCGAAAGATTTATATATATTAATTGCTTATAAAAAATATGAAAGTTTTAGCTAAAAAGCTAATGAATAATTCAGCCAGATTATTTGCTCTTGGAGCTCTTAGCTCTGCTCTCCTTTCTCCTTTGGAATCGCGCTGTCAGGATACAAGTGCGCAATTTTCAGGGCTAGGATGGGTTTTGCAGTCTATAGGCGCACGAGAAGGAAATGTACCTGCGAGTATAATCGGCCAGGGAATGTCTGCTTATGGAAATGCATTAGCAGGAAAATCAGAGGTAAATGTGAATGTTCAGTCAGGACAAACAAGCCAAGTTCCGCAGGAATTTATGAGACAGCAACAAGAGCCTTTAGATATATATCTGAATCGTATAATGATGAGATGTGTAAATAGGTGGGGTAGTTTTATGTGGGCTTGCAATTTTGAAATTGATGATCCAAATCTAAATCGGTCCTTTCCAAATTCTTACATAGGCATCAAACACGAGTATCCAGCAGTTTATGGAACAAATGAGCCTATCAATATCTCAATTGCACGCATGGATAAAAAACTCCATAAATTCGGCGAGGAGAGAGCAGAAAGAGAAATAGGTTATTTACTATACAATGAATATGGAGATGTAACTCATAAGTCTAACACAAGAATTACTCCTCAAGACTCATATTTTATATTTTCTTTTTGCACAAAAAAAGTTGTTCAAGAAGGTAAATACTTCGTAGTATTCACAGAAGGTAGGGAGACTTTCAATCCGTATCAATTCATAGTTTCCGCATCTTCACAGAAAAATTCTGTAACAACAAATTCTAGTTCTTCAGTTAAATAAAAGCCAAAGCAAAACTCATCATTACAATAAGCACAATTTGCATAACAGCTACACTTAGAATAAACCTTTTTCCCCTCTTATTTTGCATGTGTTACAAAGCGAATAGATGTTTATAAATATTGTTAGTTAAATTTTAATATGTATATTTAGAGATAAAGATTTGTGTTTTTATTTTATATCGTAGTTAAATGATGGGGCAGTTATTTCCTTGTGAACTATCTCTCCGAGAGGCGCATTATTGGAGTTTGCAGGTTCAACTTTTCTTTCAATATTTTTCTCAACTATCCGTATTTTAGTTGTACCTAAAGGTTCGGTTGATATATCGCTTCCTTTGATAAACCAGGCGCCCGTGTAGTCACCTGAAGGCCAATCTTTAGTATTAACAGTATAATAGCGCCGATCATTTAAAAGAACTGGCTGTAATTGAGATATTACAGAAGCAATAATAGTCCCTCTTTCATTGAATAAGTAGAAATTAACCTCTTTTGATATTGCCTTGCATCCAACTAATCCAACAAAAGTTATCGTTTCGTCTTTAGAGCATATTCTAGTCTGTTTAAGATTCACCCCAGGTATTCTCCATGGAGCTTTATTTGAATCATTATAAACTCCAGGAAGTGTATAGAATTCAGAAGTCTGAGTGCAATCCTCATTTTGTGAATTTTCTGTTTCGGTGACAGTTTGTCCAACATTCACATTCACTTCAGATCTGCCTGCTTGAGAAACTCCATACTGGAATGCATTCTGTCCAATCACTGCTTCTGCAACATTTCCTCTCCTTATTCCATCAACTTGCATAGCCGTGCCAAAAATCGGAAGCATATTCAATATCTGCGCACCAGCATCATTAGGATCGCTTCTCCAGTTAGGATTGTATGGTGTCTCGCAGCCAGTTGATAGCAATGCTACCAGTGCGCCTGTTGCAGCCATGCATGAATTGAATCGTCTGTTAATCATGTTAGAGGATAAGCAGGTATTTAAATCTTTCCTTTTAATGTTACTTATTAATGATAATAAAATAAAGACATCTTACTTACTCTTCTTCGCTTTTCCTATTGTGACTTTAAATCCCGGCTTATATCCTTCACTGCCTTCCCAGTTTACTTTAGGTCCGCAGTCTCCCAATGCAAGGCACAAATCAGCTCTCTGCTTTTTCCATTCTTCCGTCAAGCATTCACAGTTTCCTATGCACTTCTCCCCGCCAATAAGTCCTTTTTCAAATGTCACAACACAGCTTGAACTGCCTTGCGCACAAATGGCTTTACTCTCCTCTCCTTCCCAGAACTTTAATCCCGGAGTGTTCTTCGGCACACACACGCCTCCAGTTGCATTGCCAAGTCTTATTCCAGATTTCCATATACAATCTCTGCGGTCTGTATTTTCACAATCTATCTGCTCACTCTGTGCAGTGCAATCCTGCCAGCGATTTACTCTGCATGCTGCCTGTGAAAATGGTCCTGCAGTACTTTCTATGCTGTCTTCAATGCATTCTTCCTGTCTGAAATCTGCACATTGCTCAAGTACTTCCTCGCCGTTAATGCATATATGCTTGTAGAACCTGCTTCCGACGGCATTGTTTGCTTTATCTTCACTTCCGGCGTCGTTATAAACACACCACGATTCTCCATGTTTGTACGATTTCCCATTTTGAGTGTTTTTGCAGTTCAAGTCAGCACATATTGAATCACCATAAGTTGGACTGTTTCCTTTTTGAGCGTCACGGCAGTAACTTCCCTGCAAGTAATTACAGTTGCCGCAATTTTTAGAGTTTGCATTTGGACTGTTAGGATTGCATGCTTCGCTTTTATCAAATATTGTTGACCAATATCTCTTGTCATCTATTTTTGAAGCATCATATATATTTGCAGTATTTCCACAGCTATCAACAAAATAAACTTCATCTTTTCCGGGCAGGCACATTGTCTCTCGCGTCGGTGCACAAGGCGTTCCTAACTCTTCCGCCGAGCATAATTTTCCAGGATAAAATTGTCCTTCTGCCTTTGTTCCATTTACTCCACCACTGCATTCTGCACGGGAAGTTACCTTGCAGGTCTTTTCAAACTCAAATTCATAAACACAAGCCCCCTTTTCCTGGTTTTGCACAGAAAGGACACATTGCACTTCATCCTGTATATTTGGCTTGTAATTTGTCTGCAAACCAAGGAATGCTGACAATCTTTTACAGCGTACTAATGATACAAATGCCGCTTGGTCACCAAGTACACAGCATCCTAGAGAGCATTGAGGAGGAGTTTCTTCAGACCATATTCCTTTATTTGCAGTGCACACGCTTTGAGGAGTATTATCTAAACAATTTCCTTCAATGCTATTGTAGCACGTTCCGAGCTTGCAATATGATGTTGATTCGCATGAGGTTGGAACTTGCCTTGCTCCCGGCTCACATTCGTTTGCAGGAACATTTTGACAGTAAAGTACTCCATTTTTTGAATCTGCTTTAGTTTTTTCACAGCAGACAGTAGAATTTAATCCTGCCGCACTTACTGCGCTTGCTAAAATAATTGCTCCTATAATTATTATGCTAAAAATTAATTTTGTCTTCATTCTAGTCCGTATCCTGCAGGCCATGCAAGGCTGCGAGAAGCAAACACAAATCTATCTTTGCTGACAACGTCGGAAATACTGTATATCTTGCTCCCATCACTAAGCTTCACCTTTTCTATTTTAATATTTGGATAATATCTCATATATAAAGTTGTTTCCGAGTCACCATATGTTGATTCAAAATCTATTATGCTTGTTGCAAGAGAGAGAATTTCATAAATTCCGCTTTTATACTCCAAGTCTATTGATTTATATGTTCTGGAAAAATCCTTAGTTACAGTCATGGGCAAGTTTAAAGTTATCTTTATGCTGTTAAGTGCAAGAGAAGCATTTACATTTGTATTTCCGTAGCTAATTTTATATCCTCTGCTTTCATATTCTTCTGCAAAGCTTTTTACACATGAAGTGGCAATGGGCTGAAGCTCTCTACTAATTTCTCTTTCCACCTGCCCTATTAAATTTGGCTGTTGCACAACGCAAGTTTTGTAATATTCAGCAGTATAGCATAAATATGATATTTTCGTATTATTGTAAACTATAAATCCCTGCGGCTGCATGCTTCCCCCCTGGCTTGTTATGTCTTCCATTATCAAGGGTATTTCCTGCCCTATGCATGAACGAAGATATTCTTCTGGTGTGGCATCTGCACTTCCACTGCCGGGCAGGTTTACTCTGGGATAAACAAGAAATATAATTAAAACCAGAATTATCGCTAATGCAATTATAATATATAATGTAACCTGCCCTTTTTTTTCTCCGTACCGCATAATGCTCAAAGCCACGCCGCGTTTATAATTCTTGCGCCACGCCCCCCTTTACAATGATTGTGCATGCGCTCCCAGGATTTCTTCCAAACTTGTCTTTGCATTTTATATAATGAGTAATGGCTCGGCTGAACCCAATGCTGTGCACAAGTTCGCTTCCGCTCATTTCTGTCGCATTTGCAAATTCATAATCGCACCCATTTGCTCCTCTTGAAGGTACAGCTGTGCTTGCTGTACATACAGATGGCTCATCCGTTATAAGAGTAAGAGAGCCGCCATTTTCGTAAACACGGGTTACTTTAGGAGATTCGCTGTCAAGATTAACTTTAAATCTTGCTGTTTTCTCTGCAGTGTTTCCAGCCAAATCCTCGCATCTTACAGGGAGAGAGTATATTCCATCATATATTGTCTGAAATATTTGGCTGTTTGTGCTCGTCCATAGCCCTTCAGCAAAATCAATGTAACTGCTGTTTCCCCATTTATATGTGCATCTGGCACTTCCATCTACGCCTCCGGAAGTTTTGACAACAACTTCAATTGACGCAGGAATAGTCCCAAAGTTAAGTGTCTCATTGTTTGGAACAAGACTTTCTATTATAAGTGGATTGATTGTTCTCTGCAGGTTATATGTATAGCTTTGCGAGTTTGCGTTTCTATGTATTGTCGTATTTTGAGAGCTCACGTTAAGCCATGGCTGGTCTTGACATCTCACATAATATTTAGATGTATTTTCTGTTACAGGAAACTCTCCAGAACAGAACCAACCAAATAATTGCCTATCTTCAAAATCGTTTTCACAGCTCATCTCATGGCTCATCAAAGAATAATCTCTGTCTATGCTGTCCCAACGGCAATCTGCAGGCTCATTTGTATATACTCCCCCATTTAGCATAGTGAGGTTATATGCTACGGTTGTCAGAGAAGGCTCGCGTTCTACAACTATCGGAGGAGTTGTGTCCGGACCTTGTTTAATGCAGAAACCAATTCCATAATCTTTTATATTTGTATTTCCTGATTTGTCCTGACATTTTATATGCAGAACATATTCTGCTCTTGCATTAGGATTAAACGACTCAAGCCCGAAGTCAGACAGACTTGGAGTCAGTAATGGCATTGTCTGATTTCTTTTGAAAAGACTGCTTCCAAAATCACTTTCCATTTCTTCAAACGCGACTCCAGTGCTATTGCTTATTCTGCATTGTCCCGGTTCATCAAGAGCTACTCCAAGAATGAGAGGTTCATAACTTTCAGGAATGCATCCATCGCTTCCAGGTTGTTTTATTCTAACCCCAAATTCAGTTTCCTCAACGCTGTAGTTTGCAAGCAGTTCTTTCATAAATCTTATGCTCGGCGCAGCCGCATCATTAGGGCTTATGTCAATACATTCAGGAGTTCCTGTTTCTTCATTAATTAACTGACACGTCTGTCCAAGAGACTCACATGAGTATCTTGAGCAAGTTTTTCCGTCACTGCCGCACTTTGCGCAGTCAGCTCCTCCACGGGGAGGCTGCCACGGTTTGCATTCAAATGTAACTTTAACTTTCTTAACTTCTCCAATTCCCAATGCTTTGAATATTACAATTACTATTATTACAACCACTACAATAATTATTCCTATAGTTAATAACGTTCCAGCTGCAGCTCCAAAAGCTGAACCACCCATAGCTCCAAACCCGGCAATTGCTCCTCCTGCAGTTCCAGCAGCTAATAGAGAGTAAGTTATTGCTGGAGGCAAACCTCTTCCTACTCCAGTAAATTGCAGAAGCAATGAAGTTAATGCAAATCCTATAGCTGCTCCCGCCAAAGCTCCTCCAGCAGCACTAAGACCAGGATTTACAGTCAATGCCGCACCATTAGTTGTTGGTCCAAGCAGCTCCGCTCCAACATGTGCAAGACTAAGACTTCCAAGTATTCCTGCTCCGGTAGCTGTCCCAGCAGCCCACACAAGTGCAACACCCATCATGCCTGCAACAGTTCCAGCCATTCCGAATTGAGCCGCAGGGTCTCCCGGAGTAGAAGCGCTCCCCAAACCTTCAGGAATTCCCAATGTGGCAAAGAACTCTGAAATGTCTCCGGCATCGGCATATTCTCCCTTGAAAAGTTTTTCATTTGCATATCTCTTTATATTCTCAAGATAAGCCGAATTTAATTTTGGAGATTTCTTCACTTTGTAATTTTCAGTTAAATCTCCTATGTAATTAACTTCAGCTCCGCAATCTCCAAGACTCATGCACAAATCATTCATCTGCTCTGCAAATATTTTTTTCTCACATTCACAGTTTGCTTTGCAATCCCATCCACCCAAGCCCTTCACATAAACTACCGTGCATTTCTGATTTGCCTGTCTGCATATTATTTCAGCGCCTTCTCCTCTTTGGCTCAAGCTAAATCCGGGACTGTATTTCGGGACACAATAATCAAACTTAAAATCTTTTCCAACTTTGACTTCTTTGACGAAACAATCCGTATTTTCCTCGCATTTCAAATCTCTCTGATTTGACTTAGCTTGCATAGCGCTTTTTCCTATTCCCTTGTTCTCCGGATTATTTACAATGCTATTATAATCAAAACATTGCTGCCATTTGTTTATGCGGCACGCAGCAGAAGAAAATTTTCCTCCCTGAATAGGAGTTTGTGCTTCTACACATATTTCGTTTCTATAGTCAGCACATGGCTCCGTTCTTATTTCTCCATTTATACATACTTCTCTGAAATGTCGGCTTCCCGGCGTGTCTCTGGCTCGGTTCTTGGCTGTATCCTCACCTATAGCTCCCTGATAACTGCACCATGATTCTCCATGCTTGCGTTTCTTTCCCTGTTCGTCTATGCATGATAAGTCTTTGCACACATATTCTCCAAGAGAAACAGGATTACGTTCGTCTGCCCTCCCACATACACTTCCAGCTATATAATTGCAGTTTCCGCAAGTTTTTACATTTGCAAGTAAATTGGTTCCGCTTCCTAATGAACAGCTGTTATTTTTTAGCAAAACTCCGCCATTGTTCCAGCTTGCGGCTTTCGGGAGCGCAAAAATATTCTCCCGATTGCCGCAGCTATCAAACCAATACACCTCGTCTTTCCCAGGAAAACGTAGTCACTTGTGGCTTGCAGGTTGTATTCAATGAAGGACTGGAACAAATCCGTTGTGAATAAAAATCTCCGTGCATGGTGCCGCATTGACTTCTTGTCGTAAACTTGCACGTCCTTTCAAATTCCTGCTCAAATACACACGCACCTTCTTCCTGCACGCTTCCCAATGCAAGGCATGCAATTTCTGTCTGAACATCCGGCCTGAATTCTTTCTTCACTCCTAAAAGTTCTGCACTTCTTACACATTGTCTTTCAGTAACAAATTTCGCCTGACTGTTTATTATGCAGCATCCTTCCCTGCATTGAGGTATGTTTTCATATTTCTCCCCAGACCATGTTCCTCCGTGTGCAACACATGTTGATTGCGGTGAACCTGCCTGACATGTTCCTTCAAGAGGGTCATAGCATGTTCCAGGCTTGCATGCAGCTACATTTTCCCTGGTTGAAGGCACACAATCTCCGCCGCATTCCTGATTACAGCTCTCAATAGGGTATTCCTGACAGCTCTTTCCGCTTAGTGAATTGACGCACGTTGCCACTTCTCCTGCAGCAGATACAATTCCCTTTTCACTGAATAATAATTTTCCAATAAAATTAAGCAAAGAAACAGAACGAACATTTTTTTGGACTATTATTTTTTCCCCCGGATTTCCAGTTGTATGATTAATGATATATGCAAAAGCAAAGCTCACGCTTATTAGCAATACTATCTCAAAAACAGCCGTCTTTTTGTAATTTATTTTTTCTTTCATATTCCGGGAGGTATTGCGCAGCTTCTTATTGCAATATTCATTTCACTATTGGAATCTTTATGAAGTATAGTATATATTTTTGTCGAGTCGGATAGGGCAGTTTTCTTTATGTCAAATTCTGGATAAAGTATCATATAACCAACATACTCAAAATAGCAATATTTTGCTTCCTGGCTGGCTATCTCATTGGCGACAAGAGCTAACTCATAGAGAGGATGCCTAATCTCAAAATTGAAGTCTTCAATGTTTTTCGTGCCTTCCTTACTGCTCAATGTCATTTTTTTATTTATTGAAACCTTTATTCTTTGAGGAGCCAGGTCTATTTTCAAGTTGGTTTCTCCAGACTCAACCTTTATATTCTTCTTTTTCAGTTCTTCTGTGGAATCAACGAAGCAATTTTCTATTTTATTTATAGAATTATTATATATCTCTTCCTTTATCTCTGCAAGGAGTGACGGGTGCTGGTTTATGCAAGTTTCAAAATAGCCTATATTCTCGCATAAATATGCCACATTTATGTTGTCGTATTTTTTATAATTTCTGGGAGAGACAAATCCTCCTTGGGGCGCCATTAATTTTACAGTTTCATATATTGCATCTCTGGCACAGCTTTCTATAGTTCTTTCAGGAGATTCTATATTATCAATTTCAGGCAGGGGCTTCTGCCTCAGTAATGCAAGCAGACCTACTATGGCTACAATTGCAATTGCGATAATAACCCATAATGAAACCTGTCCGGCTTTTCCGATTATTATCTGCATATTAGATTCATTTCTTATTCTTATCATTCTCTTCCCTCGCCAAATTTTCAATAGCTATCTCAATTACATGAGATTTATTTCTATATTTTTTATTTTCAATCAGGGAGTTTATTGTTTTCACTATCTCTTTATCAACTGTAGCAGATATCCTCTCTTTCATAATAATACCTAATATTTTTTTATATGATTAAATATAACTTAGTATTACTGGATAAGACTTATATTTAAAGGTTTTGACAATCTCTGTCTGGCAACACATAAACTAATATATATTGCATTATTATATTATTAATGGCCGACAAATCTCAACTCGGAATGGTTCAGGTGTTCTGGGGAAATGGAAAAGGAAAGACTACTGCAGCTCTAGGCACAGCTTTGCGTGCATGCGGAAACGGTTATACAGTGCATCTTATTCAGTTCATGAAGAACGGCACAGGAGATTTTGAGATAGATTATCCTGGAGAGCTCAAAGCCCTTGAAACTTTCAATAATTTTTCTGTCAGGAGATTCGGCACGGGTTCATGGGTAATTGGCAAGCCGTCTAAAGCGCATTTAGGCGCCGTTAAGGAAGCGTGTGATTATCTTATTTCTTGTTTTGGAAAATATGATATAGTTATAGCAGACGAAATTCTTTATGCTGTTCAGATGGGCCTTTTAACAGAGGAAGAGGTCATATTAATAATTGGCAGGAAACCCAATAATCAAGAGCTTATTCTTACTGGTTCGCACAAACCCCTTACAAATATATTTGAGAAAGCAGATTTAGTTACAGAGATAAAGAAAATCAAGCACCCTTATGACTCGGGTACAATGGCCAGAAAGGGGCTTGAATACTAAGCTTTAAAGCTTGCCTCGCTTTTTCTCTCTTTTCCATCTACTATTACTGTTCTGGTTATTTTGCCTTTGCGGATTGCAAGCTCTCTAATTTGTACAGGGTCTTTTACTTCTTTTGGGAGCTCAATGTCTTCTATTGTAAGAATATGATTTATTTTTACTTCTTTAAAGTCAGGAGCATCAAAAAACAAGTCATCAATTATTGACTGATCATTTGTTTTAAGAGAGCAGAAATCAGGAGTGGCTTCCTTATCTCCTCTAGAAGCGGGCTTTGCGCTCTTAGGGGCTTTGGCTTTTATTTTTAGATGAAATGCTCCAGTAGAAAATGACAAGGCAAAAAAAGCCTTTGGAAATTTATCCATAAGTGAGATTATCTTTTCCGGAGTTGTCGTTGTTGATATAAGTGATTGCTTTACACCCATAAACTGTTTAATTCTCTCTATGGGGAATTCAGCTTCTTTTGTTATGTCAAATGTTGCTATTATTGCCCCAATTACAGCAATATCTCCTGAAACTTTTTCTAAGCATGCTCTTACAAGATAATTGGCAAATTCGGGCCCCACCTTTACAGAGTACTGGTTTTTTTGTTTCTTAGCTTCTAAAAGATATCTTGAAGGAAATATACCCTTGCTGAATTTAACGAATTCGCGGTGGACTATTTCATCATTAACACCTGAAAATATTTTATTTATTACCGAATGCATATACTCTATAGATAAAAATCATTTATAAATTTTTGCTGAACCATAATTTCTTTTAGGAGCGAGATTTATATACTTGTAATAATATACCAGTCCATGGAATTCAACGAAAAAGATATAAAGAAATTCTCAATGCTGGCAATAATAGTTCTTTTTGCATTTCTCACATTCCTGGTAATTCGTCCAATTCTCATGGCTGTCTTAGGGGCTCTTATTTTGGCTTACTTGTTTATGCCGCTCCACATTCGTTTGCTTGATTTTGTGAAAAATCGTAGTGTTTCAGCCAGCATTGTCTCATTTATTTTAATACTTGTAGTAATAGTTCCAATATGGTTTCTGATACCTATAGTAATTCCTCAAGTTTCAGAAATATTAAGATTTGCGCAGATAATAGACGTCCAAAGCATTATCAAAGCACTCTTCCCCACCGCTTCTGATCAGTTTACAGGTCAGATGAGCATAGTCTTAGACGGATTTGTCAGCAATTTAGGGCGTGCAGGATTGGAGAAGCTCACTAATGCTCTTATTGAGCTTCCAAGAATAGCCCTCCAGCTTTTCATTATATGTTTTGTTTTCTTCTTCACTCTAAGAGACCATCAGCAATTTAGGTCTTTCATGGCTGATTTGTCTCCATTTGCCCCATCAAAGCAGAAAATATTAATTCAGCACTTTAAAGATGTGGCAGACTCCGTAATATACGGGCAGATAATTATAGGATTGGTGCAGGGAGCTCTTGCAGGCATAGGTTTCTTGCTCTTTGGAGTAAAGAATGCATTAGCACTCACTATCTTAGCTACTCTTCTCTCAATCACTCCAATCGTAGGTCCATTCATAGTATGGGTGCCAATATCAATTTATTTGTTCGCTGCAGGCAATATGCCTATTGCAATAGGTTATCTTCTGTATAACGCCCTTATAGTATCAACAGTAGATAATATCCTCCGCTCTTATCTTGTTTCAAGAAGAACTAATCTCTCTCCAGCAATAATTCTTATAGGGATGGTCGGAGGTTTCTTCATCTTCGGTGTAATGGGCATAATTCTCGGTCCTCTCATCCTAGCATATTTCCTGGTATTTTTGAAATCATACAAAGATAAGACTCTCTACACTTTATTCTCAGACAGCAAAACAGAGTAATTCAATTGACATTAAATTTATATATCTATTTTATATCAAAAAAGCATGGGTAAAAGAGAAGATTATGTTCAACAGCTCGCAGAGTACTTAAGAAAGAACCTAAAGAAGGGATATACAAAAGATTCTCTTCGCTGGGCTCTGATTAATCAAGGTCATTCAAAATTAGAGGTTGACAAGGCAATCAAGCGCGTAGAAGAAGAGATGAGCCGGGATGCTCCGATTCTAAGCGTTTCTTCAAATTCACAGGCATCGGCAGAGATCTTGCATCAAGATAGCGAGCCCGAGAAGAAATCTTGGTGGAATCGCTGGTTTGGATAGGTGCGGCGTGTATATTCTTGTACAACGATTCTTTATATATCATTTAAGCTTTTATTAATTATGAATATTTCTTCGGACAATCTCGGAGCATTATCAATTACATATCCTCTTTGCTCAAGTTGTTATTTTTCATCAGATAAAGAACGGCAGGGGATAAAGCGCATAGTCAGAAAGATTAAGGAATCTGATAAGACTCAGAACAGGATGATATGTATACGATGCCTGCGCAGAACTTCAGCCATATGCACTTGCCATCTTACATTAGATTTAACGAATAAATCAAGTAAAATTCTCTCTTGTCTTGAAACGTTTGAGTATCTGTCTAAGACCTCTTACGCTTCTAAAGTCAGTGGTAAATGACGCCGACGCCCGGAATCGAACCGGGAAATCCCGAAGGAAACTGGTTCTCAAGACCAGCGGAGTACCATTGTCCCACGTCGGCTTAATACATTCTCCTCTCTTAGTTATTTAAATATAACTGATATACCATATTAGCACTCCAATTATATCTTTCGACTTATATCATTACTAAAAATTCTGGAGAACTAGAAGATATGGATAACTGCATTACTTATAGCTCAAGGAAGGGCAGTTATCCAGACAGAGATCTGTGTACAAAGTGAGCTACAACCTACGCAGTTCTCTATATTATAGACTAATAGTTTTCTTAACAAATCTTAAGATAAGATTATAAATCGCAGTGCTTGAGAAAATGCCCATACTAGAGCTTGCATATCTTCATACATTGAGGATAAAATGGATTTAACCAAACAATGCACTTAGACCTGCTGCTGATTCGGCTGGCTTTTCTTCTTTCTTCTCTTCCTTCTTAGCTTCTGCAGGTGCAGCGGGTGCTGAAGCCATCGCACTTGCATTGGCAAGCTCCGCAGCAATATCAACGCCGTTCAAGCAAGCAATGAGAGTTTTGACTTTCGCTTCATCAACTTTTACTCCAGTTGCAGAAATTACCTTTGTAAGGCTTTCTTCATTAACTGGCTGTCCCAGCTTATGCAAAAGCAAAGCGCCGTAAACGTATTCCATTAGCTATCCTCCCTTGTAGTTTTTGAGTTTTCATTTTTGTATTTCTCCGACACTTGCTGATTCGGATTTAGCATTTAATATTTTCTCAATTGCTTTTGCTTCTAATCCCGCCTTGCTTATGAAATATCCCACAGTATCAGAAGAGAGATACTTAAGATTTATCGCAAAACTTCTGCTCTTCCCAATTGCTTCTCTCAATGCTTCCAAGGTCCGCTTCTTATCTATCTTTATCCCTTTGTAAACTTTGTCTGCTGTAGAATCATAGGCGGCAAGAGGCTCAAATCCTACTTTTAAGGGCATTATTCCAAGTTTAGCCATGACGCTTGCTACGTTGTCTTTTATAGCTTCTCCGGCTCTGGCTATTGTTGCATGTTGTTTTATTGCAAGCTTTCCACCTTCAACTGCTACTTTAAGTCCAACCCCTGAAAGTTCCGATATGGCTGGGCCTGGAACGAGTTCAGTAGGTCCCGGCTCAACATGAATATCTTCATTCATTATGTCCCCTGCCTTAGCTTTTGCAGGGCTTTGATTGTCTGCGAGAAGTCCTGAAAGTTCAAACGGGTCTAATTCAGAGAAGAACAATGCAACATCAGAGCCAACGCTTTCTTCAAGTGCTTTTATGCCCGGCAATTTGGAATTTTCCATTGCCCTTATAACTAGAGACTTCTTGACAACTCTTATAGACGCTTTTCCCCTAAGCTGTTTTTTTATCTGATGAAATTGAGAGCTTGGGAGCTTTCGCGTTGATGCAACTAACACAGTCCTATTTGTCTTAATTTGGTCTACAAGCTCGCTTACCGCTTTTAATTTATATTGCGGAATATTCTTCTCTCTTTTTGATGAATCTTTTTTCTTTACTGATTTTGATTTCATGCTATGTTCTCCACCTTAAGAGGTTTACTCATTGTCAGTTTAAGCATGACTGACTTAACATTATCTTTTTTTACAGGAAGCGCAGCGATAACCGTCTGATATAAGATTTTAACATTGGATATTATCTGCTCGTCACTCATACCTTCTTTTCCAATTGAGACCTTAATGGCGGGCTCTTTTACTCTTATCTTTATAACACTGTCTATCTTGCTTAAAGCTGTTTTTATTGAAGAATCTTCTTCATTCATTAAAACTCCCAGCTGAGGGGAAGGCATCTTTCCTGTTGGTCCCAGAGCTTTACCAAATGTAGTTGCCACAGACGGCATAAGTTTAGCAGCAGCAATGAAAAAGTCATAGCTTTTTACAAGTTTCCTTAGGTCTTTCTTATCTTTATATTTTGGAAATTCAGGAGCAGTAATAGTGTCTACAAGATTAGATTTTTTAGTTAGAAATGCACATACTTTCTTGTCACGTATTCTATTAGGCAGTGTTACCAGCGCGCTTATATTATCTCTCTTAGGATCAATGTCCTTTAGATTGATAATCATGTCTACGCTCTGCTCAAAGTTGCGTTTTTCCTGCTTTCTAAGTTCCTGCAATGCTTCTTCTACTTTCATTTTATCTCCTACATGACGACCCAAACCCCTAGAAGGTATGGCTTAGGTATGTAGTCAGCGATACCTTTCCCATTTGAACTTGGTTTTTAAATGTTTTTATTCTCTAAGATTTTTGTATCTACGGGTGTTTTAGATAACTTTTTAAGTTATTTCCTCATAATAAATTTATGCAAGAAAATAGTAATCCTGTAAAAGATTTTTTTTCTGATAACCGCTTTGTTCTTAGAAAGTTATCAAGGTTGGCAAGCATATGTAAAATAGGCAGATTCTTTAAAACTTAGAAGAAAAGTATTAAAAGAAATTCATAAATCTAAAGAAGAAAGATATAAATATATAAATCTTGAATTAACTTTATGAAAATTAAACCAATTTTATTTAATATTCCTTTCCCAATAGAACTCTTCAAAGAAAATAAAATAAATATTGCAGAGAAAAAACAAAGAGAAAAGTTATTGAAAAGAAATATTTACTATTGCCTCTATAAAAATAAAAAGAATAATCTTTTAGAACAAAGATGGAAAATATTCTTTGATTTGGCAACAAAAGTAAGAGAGTATCTCGCTAAAGGATATGAGAAAAATAATATCTTAAGTATTTCGATATTCGGTTCAGCACTACATTCTATAAATAATGACGACTATGACTTTTTAGTGATAGTTAGCGGAAGCATCTTTGATAATGTTCAGACAAAAATTAAGCTGGATAAAATAGAATATTCTGTTGGAATTTCTTTGAAAGGAGAAGAAAATTTTTCAAAAGGGGTTATAAATAGAAAATCACGATTTAACAAAGAAATTCAAGATAAGATAATTAACAGGACTTCTATTTCATTACCTTATAGGCATTTACCTATTTTGGGGCTGGATTTTAAAGAAAACAGAGAAATATTTCTATCAAATTGCTATGCTCAAATTTATGACTTATTAATTAATTCTTATAATGCATATTATCTAAGAAAATCAAATAATAAGATGCCAAACCGAACAAGAGCAAGAAAAATTCTTTCCAGAATTTTTGAGGCTTCAAAATACGCATCGCTAGTTTTTCCAACAAAAGAACTTGAGAATATTCAAAGAAGAATAGTATCTCGTAGATTAGGTAAGAAATATAATTTAAGAGAAACCAAAAAACTTTTTATAGAATTTGTCAATTATTACAATAAGTTATTAGAGAGTAATTAATATTTATTTTTTCCTTCAACCAATTCTTTAGGTTGATGTGAGACATCGTTCCAATATTTAAGTCTCCAGTTCCCAAATTTTGGCATCCAATAAACCTCACAAACAGCCGTTTCAAGCAACCTGAATCTTATGAGATTTTTTAACTCTAATTCTAATAAAATAGCAAGAATTAATCTATTTGTAATGCCATGAGCAATTATTAATATTCTTTTATCTTCTTCTGCCCTATTAGTAAAATTTTCTAGAAAGGATTTTAATTTATCATATTGAGATTTGCTTTTCTCATCCCACTCTTGTTCTTTTATTTTAAGCAAATTTGATTCAAATTCATTCAATGGGTTTTCTATTTTTGGAGATAATTTTAATTCTTCGGATATGAAGCGGGCAGTTTCAATTGCTCTCTTAAGACCGCTACAATAGATTTCATCAAAACGTTCATTACTTAATCTTTTAGCAAGATTCTTTGCTTGTTGAATGCCTTTTTCAGATAATTCTAAATCTCCATCTCCTTCTTTCTTTTCCGCATGTCTAACAAAAACTATTTCCATTTTTCCTAATAGATTAACATTAAAATAAATATTTAAATAGTTAACTATGCCTGCTTTTTTATGAGTGAAATTAAGTTTGATTACAAAAATGGTCAGTTCTTCTTAGAAGGAGTTGAAGGGGAAAGATTTGAATGCAGGGGGGTTTTACCAATAAATGACTTCAGACAACCAGTAAATTTTTATAGAATAAATAATAATTTTGGTTATGTTCAAGGAAGAATAAATTTTTTTGATAGTTGTGACAATAATGTAGTGGTTTCAGATCAAACAGAGATAACAATTTTCAATGCAAAGAATTCCTTTATATCAATCAACAATGGAGCATTGCAAGTACTTCCAATAAGTGAAGTAGAAATCGTTTGTGCAAGAGGGTTAGATTTATTAAAAAATAAAAAGATCATATATAATATCCCAAAAGAAGTTTTGAAAAGAGAAAGATTAAAAAGAAAAAGCCATGGAGAGTTGGAGAAGATACTAATAGAAAACTATCGCCTGCATCCAGTCCAATTAAGAGAGATAGAAAAAAGTGCAAAAAAGAACGGAATATTTTATGTTTCAGATGGCTATAACAAATACGTTTTCAAATATATTGGGGAAGAAGAAAAAAGAGTTGAGGCAATATCTGAAGTTGCAAAGAATATATCATATTTATTCCCTGCGATAAAAGAAACAACGGATGGTAAATCGGGTGTTGTTTTAGAAGATGGAACTTATGTATTAGAGGAATTTATAAGGGGAAAACATAATACCAAAAGAGATTTAAGTTATTTCACAAAATTAGGAGATTATATGGCTACTATGCATGAACAACTATTAATATTAGTTGAAAATCATCCTAATTTAGGAAGAGAATTTTTAACAGATGCAAAACATCTTAGTGAGAGTAACTCGGTAGCTTTAGGGATTGATCTTTCACTTGCAGGACTTGAGGGTATAAATTCGGAGATTAGTCAATTTGTAGAATTAGAATTAAGTAAAGAAATTAAATTACTTCCCGAATATCTTATTCATGGAGATCTAAATGAATCTAATGTAATGGTAACGCCAAATGGCTTTAGATTTATTGATCTTGAGAAAATTAAAATGTCAAAAAGGATATGCGAATTAGAATCTCCTCTTATATTTGGAGGAAATATGGCTATACCGTTTTATCTTGAAGGAAGTCTAAAGTCAATTATAGGTGGATATAATTCTTCCGCGAAATCTCCCCTGAGCGATAAAGAACGCAAACTAAGTATAGATTTAATAAAATATGCTTTAGTAAAAAATTTTGTTATAAGAAACATTAGAAGAGGAGAAAAAGCTAATACTAAAGAAAATCTTTTAGCAAATTTATCTTTATTAAGCAAGGAGGACTTTTAATATGGGTAAAGTATTAATATTTTTTTTGCCACTTCTGATTATTCAAGAGACTATATTATTGTTAAAGAAAGAACTTGAAGATTCAGCAAATTAAATGTTCCAGATGCTCAACTAAAGAACTTAATTATATCAGAGATAGCAAATCCGACGGCGCCAATTATTAATATTCCAAGAGCAGATATTTTAGCAATGGATTTAAACTCATCAGCAGTCGGTTTCCTAAGGAGATACCATACTCTTTTAGACTGTATTGTAAAAGACATAAATTTCTGTTTCCATCCAATTTCTCCATTTGCATTCATACATCTTATACTCTTCCCTGCTTTTTAAAGATATAGATTTGATGGAATCCTGCCTATAGAACTAAAAGAAAATAGTCATTTTTTAACATATTCAGCTTTAAGATTGTTAAATAATCAGAATCGTTACGCTGCTTGTAAACCTTTTAGTGCATCTGCAAGAGAATTTTTGAATGACGATTTATCATTTTTCCAGTCTCTAATACTTATGTCTGCCCAAGGTCCATCTCCTTCAGAATATTTAGGTATTTTCATGCCTTCATAATTTACAACTAAAGTGCGATTTTCAGGATTTCTGTTAACATACCTTACCCAGTTAATATTAGAGTGCGGACCACCGAATTCTTCAGTTGAATCAACGGAATATCCTAAAGAACGTAGATGTAAATCAAAACAATACTTAAAATGCTCTGTATTTTTAAGAATTCTTCCATTTGAATTGTAATAAATCTGTCCGGAATCACCTAAATTTAAACTAGGCCCGACATATGTTTGATTAGGTTCAAATTTAGATTTTCTAAACTCATCATTATTAAAAAATAAGTTCCATACTTCCCATGAATTTAATTTATCTGCCATAACAACTAGTCTTTTCTAACTAGTTTTTAAATGTTGCGTTTAATGGCGTTGTTAATTCTGGGCGTTAAGTTTGGGACTTAATCAAAAGTTATCTATCTTTAACAGGTATGCTAAATTCATTCAGAGCTTTGATAATCTTTCCACGTTCTTGTGCTAACTCCACTCTTCTTTAATGGAACTTTTTAGCGAAGAATATCAATAAAGCTAAAGATAAATCAATGAGTAAGAAAACTACGAGCCAGTTTAGTGAATTTGCAAAAATTGCAATCAATACCCCAAATATTAGCGAGGAACCATAATAAACCTTAGAATACATACTTGATTTATTTTCTCTTATTTTATCAGACATTTGATTAAGACTTTGAATAGTTGCATATTTAGCAGTATATTCAGGGTCATTCGTGCTTAGGTTCTTGGTGTAAGTTTCCATATCTTTTGCTATGTTCTATATTATTCGGGAGCAGATTTTCCAGTTTATTAGTATTATTGAGCTCCATCCCACATAAACCGTAAATGATTCTTTATATTACCGAATAACGAAAACGGTGCCCTCTAGGTAGGTGGTTCGTCTCCAACCGATAAATTAACAAAATAATTATATTTATCCAATTTAAGCTTTCTTTACCAGTTCTATTTATTTATAAATATTTATTAAATAGTAAAGAAAGGTCTGTAAAGTTCATAATCTGGTAGAAAGCATGGAAAAGAACCAACTAAAAGAAGGTTTGATTTTAACTCTTGATAAAGAAGAAGACTTGGTCGTAGAAGGTAAGAAAGTAACTATTAAACCCGTTTGGAAATGGTTGCTTGAAAAGAGCAATAGGTTAAGTTATGGATAACTGCATTGTTTAGACTGCAACGAGAGGCAGTTCTCTGTAAATTAAAATCAATGGTTGACAAAATCAATGCCCAGTTCTCTTTCAAGGTCTTCCTGTTGGGAATTTGCTATGTTTGTAGAAGCCCCAAGAATTTGCGAGCTTTTTACCCCAGTTACAATTATCAGGACTTTTATAGATTTGTCCATGTCATTGGAGATTTGCGCTCCAGATATTATTTTTGCATCAGTAGATATCTTCTCACCTATTATTTCCATTACTGTCTTGTACTCATCAAGAGACATATCGGGTCCTCCTACAATATTTACCAAAGCTCCAGTAGCATTTGTTATATCAACGTCCAAGAGAGGATTGTTAACTGCTTTTTCCACAGCATCTCTTGCCCGGTCTTTTGAATCTGACTCCCCAATTCCTATCAATGAAACGCCCCCTTTAGACATTACTGCCTTTATATCTGCAAAGTCTAGATTTACAAGTCCTGCCTTAGTAACTAATTCTGTAATTCCCTTTACAGAATTGGTAAGTATTTCATCAGCAACTTTAAAGGCAGTGTGTATCGGCAGTTCAGGAGCTATCTCAAGCAGCTTGTCATTTGGAATAACAATTAACGTGTCAGTCACAGCAACCATTCTCTCAAGTCCATACTGTGCGTTCTCTATGCGTTTCTGTCCTTCAACTGTAAATGGCAAGGTTACAACCCCTATAGTCAGCGCCCCAAGTCTTTTAGCTATATCGGCTACTACGGGAGCCGCCCCAGTTCCAGTTCCTCCGCCAAGACCACACGTAATAAATACCATATCAACTTCTCCAAGCTTCTTCTTTATTTCCTGCTCTGATTCTTTGGCTGACTGCTCGCCAATTCTAGGATTGCTTCCAGCTCCAAGTCCATGAGTCAGCTCCCGCCCTATGAGTATCTTAGCATCTGCATTTGTGTAAAGAAGGTCTTGAGCATCAGTATTAACTGCCAAAATTTCACATCCTTTTATTCCAGTCTCCTTCATTCTTGAGACTGAATTGCCTCCCCCTCCGCCACAACCAACTACTTTTATCCTAGCACCTTGTTTTTGAAGCAGAGATTCTAGTTCTCTGTCAATATCGCTAGTTCCAGGATTCTCTTTTTCATAAAGTTCAGCCATGCACTGCAGACGTACTATCTGTTTATAAGTATTGTTGTTTTGCTCTAGCGTCACATTCCGACGATAAGAGCCATTAAAGAGATATTAATTCCAGAGTAGTGAGATACTCTTATATACTTTGCATCAATCTCTTTTTTAAGCTGGTACGGACAGTTCGGTTGTCCTGAAAAGGATGCTCGCAGAGCAGCCTCTGGCGTGTGTTCGGCTATCAAGGAAGTGACTGGACTATAACTCACTTTCTGAAATCTGCACACGGTAAGCTTCCCTTTGGCGCGAAGGAGATCACCTTTAAAACAAGTCGCGAGGTTAAGATTGACCGACAGAGTTTAAGGAACTCCTCCACCGAGTCCAGAATATCAGAAAGCCCTGCATGGCAAGGGCTTTTAGGTGCTTAAAATGTACATCGTTTTAAGCATCAGCTTATGCCATAAAATTCAGGAGTAAAGCTGGTATGAAAAGGACTAAAAATTTAAAATCGCGCAAGAAGGCAAGAAGAAGCAGAAGTTCAGGTAAAAAAAGCAAGATTTCTAAAGTTAAAAAATTAATTAAGCTTTCTCTCTCAAGAAAAAAGAAAAAACGTTCCCACCGTTAATTTTCATGATTGTGTTCGTGTGAGTGTTCATGTAAATCATTTTTGTCAGACTTTTCTTCTTCTTTCAATTCAAAAGACAGCTCTCTGCCCATTAATTCTTTGAATTGTGGAGAGAATGCTTTTACATATTGCTCAAGTATTTCAGGTCCCTTAACAATTATACTCTCTTTAATTTCAAATTCAGGAACCATCCTGAATATAACTTTAAATAAAGATTCAGCTCTTTCTTTATCTTCAATTACTTTTCTCGTCACTGTAAATACATATCTAAGTTTCTTTCCCGCCAGAGGATTATTAAAATCAGTCACGACTCTTGCCCCAGATATAGTTATTATTTTAGCAAGCATGCCATCAAGAGTTAAGCTAAGTCCGGGATAAGGATTAATCTTGTTATCTGTAAATGTTTTTAGGGGAATTGTTTTGACAAGTTCTCTTCTTCTCTCTCCAAAACCATCCTTCGCTTCCAAGTTTATTTCATATTCTTTTCCTATTTCTTTGCCTTCAAAGGAGCGGTCAAGTCCAGGTACAACCATTCCCTTGCCCACCACAATAATGCTTTCTTCTGCTTTTGCTTTCGGATCTAATTTCTTAAGCTCTACCTCAATATTAGAATCAAAAAGAGATTCATTGGCATATCCTTTAAATCTAAATGCAATGAATTCATTTTTCTGCACAGTTTCCATCATTTCTGGTGAGAATCACCTTTTATAAAACTTCTTGTCAGAAAGAAGTTTCTCGATTAATATTACAAAAAGTATATGGAATAGTACTTTAAGAGTATTATTTTGGAGAATTATACTATTTCGAGCCGGTTATTTAGTTCTAAGGCGAGCAAAGAAATCCCTTATTGGAGTAACTTGTTCTTCAAGTGCAGAGAGTTTTACTTTTCCTTTTTGAATATCAGTAAGTGTTTGGTAATGTTTAGTAATTTCTCTTTGTGTGTATGATATTGTGCTGTTTTGCATAACAGGCTTATTTTTTTGCGCGCTGGCTTCGCCCATAAAATTCAAAGGAAAAATACCATGAACCCAGTAGCTGCCGTTCAAGTACCCGTACCCCGACCAGGCGTCGTCACGCCAGCACAACCACATTTGCGTTAAAAGTGTACCTTCTTGTGCATCCACAGTTTCCGGATCAACAAGAATAACTTCAATAGGAACATTACCGTTCCATTCGTAGAATGCATCTGCCAACTGCCTTTTCTTCTTTCCTCTACCAATATATCCCGGCATAATGGTTCTTAGAATGTCAAAATTAGCTCTAGGCTTAATATAAAAGTTTTTTCTAGAAGGAAGTATAACCACACTTCTCATTTCAGGATTTTGGTTTTTTGCGTCTAACTCTGCTTGGTTGAGATCTTCATCATATTCTGTTCTTGTCGAGGTATTAAAGTATTTGTCATCACCGTTTGCTTCAACTGCTGCTTGCGCCAAAGATGGATTCAAAAGGCGAGATTGCATTCTCAATAAAGGCTGTGCATTTTGCGCATACTCAAAGCCTGCAGTAACATAACTACCTTGATCCACACCAATCTCCTCATTTCCAGCGGTTGCAACACGAATGTATCCCTCTTCTCGCGGAGTAATTAAACGGCCACCATTTTTTTGAAATTCACCAAGAACATATGCAAAGTTTCCATCTACTTCTCCAATTGTCCCTATTTTCTTTACTTTTGCAATAACGTTAACCATATGTTCCGCAACAAAAGAAAGTATATAAAACTTTCTATTATGTTACTATTATAAAATTAATTAACTAACATTAAGGAGATTATAAATAACTGCAAGATTTTTCAATTATATTACAGAGACCTCAAGAACCCTGTGTTCTTGATGACTGCATACAAAGTGAGCTACAACCTACATAGTTCTCTGTATCTAATAGAATTCTCTATAATCGACAAACTTGTCAGAAGCTCAGAAACTTTTCTGATAGACTGCATTTATTCTTGCTTCCCCATCAAATGTTGCTCCAATATACGCCTGTCCGCGAAATAGATGTGTTGTCAAGCCTATAAAGCTCAGAGCGCCGAGAGATTCATCAAATCTTGTGCGCACACCAAGCACAAGTTTAGCATTATCGACCGGTAGCGGGGCAATGAATGTCAGGTTAGCCGAGTCATAACTGACTCTTGCAAGAAATCCTCCAAATTTATCATGTGAATAGTTGAAGAAAGCATAAGGATGAGTGCGAAACAAACGAAATCCAATATTAGTATTGTAATTTTTTCTGCTTTCAGGTTTGTCTCCTCTTGCAATATCTTCTGCATTTGGCGGGTCATATTTCTCATGTGCGCCGGCTATGCTTGCTTCTACAAATCTAGGTAAATATCGCCTTGAATTATCAACAATGCCCTGCCTTATGGTTTCCCATGAGCTTCTAAATAAAATATTCACAGCATCATCGTCTAAATCATGAGCAAGAGGCATGCCCTGCCTTTCATTTCTAAGATATCTAAGTTCTTTTAAAGGCGTAAATTGGTTTGCAAAATTGCGCTCCATGCGTTCATTTAGATTAATCTTGTAAGCTTCCTCGCTTTTTCTTTCAGACAAAATTTTGAGATAAGAAGTCCGTGACCATGATAATTCAGCAAGAGAGTCTTTATTCTTTTCATATTCTGATTGAGCTTCGGAATTTAAAGTAAGAAAAACTGCAGAAGCAATGCTTGCGAGTACGTATCTTGTTGTTGTCATGCTCTCGCATATATCTATAGATTTTGCTCTATTTAAACTTGATATACGCCAAATAAATATGAAATAAAAGCAGTAAGCTTTATAAACAAAGTTTCTTGTAAGACTCTATGGTTTTAAGATTAATCACAGCAACTGGTGCAAAGCCCGGCACGACAATAATGGTCGACGGAGAACCTTATGCAGTACGTTCTAATGATATTAGCAAGACTGGAAAGCACGGGGCAAGTAAGTGCAGGATAGAGGCAATTTCAGTATTTTCAGGGAAGAAGAAAATAATCGCTGTACCTGGAGATACAAGATTTGACGTTCCAATGATAGAAAAGCGCAAAGCTCAGGTATTAAGTGTCTCTGAAGTTACTGCATCAGTGATGGACCTTGAAAGTTTTGAAACTTTAGACATTCCATACATTGAAGAAATAAAAGAGCAGCTTGCTCCTGAGAAACAGGTTGAATATTGGGACATAGAAGGCAAGAAGGCCATTATGAGGGTAATGTAAATGGCGGCTAAAATACCTATTGCTCAGGCGCGATTGTTTGGAAATGTTTTTATTTGCAAGGATTGCAATCATAGGATTAGGACTCAAGCAGTGCGAGTCATTGCCAAGAAAATCAAATGCGTCAAATGTGGTGGCCATTCCTTCAGGCCAGTACGCAAAAAATAGGGCTCATGAGTTTTATAGCATACGACATAATATTCTTGGTAGTTTTCACATTACTCGTAGTTTTATTTCTTTACACTCACAGGCATAATTTAAAACGTGAGGGATTGCTTTACCTTTATCGCACAAAAGTAGGATTAAGAGTAATTGAGTGGACAAGCAGGAAATATGCTTCAATTCTGAAACCTATGCAATATCTCATAATAGCTTCAGGATATGCCTTAATGGCGGCAATGCTCTGGTTCTTAGCTAGTTTTTCATATAATTACATTAGGTCCCCATTCCTTGCTGAACAACTAAGAGTGCCAGTATTAACTCCTCTTATTCCATATATTGACAAGCTATTTACAGTTGATTTTCTTCCACCATTCTATTTTACTTATTGGATTATAATAATAGCTATTATCGCAGTGCCTCATGAATTTGCCCACGGGATTTTTGCAAGACTTAATAAAATAAGAATACATTCAACAGGATTTGGATTTTTAGGGCCATTTTTAGCGGCTTTCGTTGAACAGAACGAGAAAGATATGACTAAGGCAAAAAAATTCCCGCAGCTGGCAGTACTTGCCGCCGGAACCTTTGCTAATGTACTTACAGCTATTATCTTTGGGATAATATTCATACTTTTCACAGCAGCCGCATTTACTCCAGCAGGAGTTTACTTTAACACTTATTCTGCAGGAATAATAGATGTAAGCTCAATAAACACAATTAATGGTGTGCCATATTCAGAATTTAAATTAGATAATTCAAGCAGTACAGTTCTTAAAATAACTTCAGACAACTTAACTTATTTTGCTTCTTCTTCATTGCTTGATAGAGCCGTAAAAGAGGGAAGGCAATTAGTAGCTTACGAAGATAGTCCGGCAAGGAGAGCCAATCTAAGCGGAGCAATTACTCACATAAACGGCAAGGAAATTAATTCATACGATATTCTTAGAAGCACAATCCAAGATTATAGGGTAGGAGATAATATAACTATAACAACGACAAATGGCAAATTATCCAGGGAATTTAATATTACTCTTGCCGAAAAGGAAGGAAGGGCATTCTTGGGAGTAGGAATAATTCCAAATGAGCCTTCAGGCATTAGAGGATTTGTTTATTCATTCATAAAAGAAGTGAAAGACCCATTTCTGTATTACCATTCAGATTTGGGAGATTTTGGAATATTCATATACGATCTTCTTTGGTGGATAATTATTATTTGTATTAGCGTAGCTCTTGTAAATATGCTTCCAGTAGGCATGTTTGACGGAGGCAGGTTCTTTTATCTTACAGTTTTGGGCATAACCGGCAGTGAGAAAGCAGGAAAGCGCGCCTTTAAGATTTCAACATGGATTATTCTTCTTTTAGTTGCGGCGCTTATGTTAAAATGGTTTTTAGCTATTTTTTAACTACTTTAATTTAATGAATATTTTTCAAAAGATTTAAAATCTTCTCAATTTTCTTAATTCAATGAAACATAATGGCCCAGGTTCTGGGATAATTGACAGAGTAATTACAGAAGGGGGCGTGGATTATAGTTTAATTCTAGATGGAAAGAAAGCAGTGCTGCAGGGAGATATCTCTGAAGAAGACCTTCCAAAGCCAGATTCAATAATTTTTACAAATCCTTCTGGCTTATTCTCAAAAAACTCCAATATTCTGCCATCCGTTTCTCTTGTTCGCTTTGGGAAAGTCAAGCCATTGATAGATGGAATATATGCCGTTGTAGAAAACCATATCGCTAGTCATGGACATAATTATTCCCGCCCGGATTTTCTTCAAAAACTTGAGGAAAAAGTAACTGACAGTGATGCCAGACTATATGTTCAGGTTGCTAGAGCAATGGGGGGAGAATTATTATCAAATTCTGATGAGCGCTTGGCAAGTGCTTTAGGAATTGTTAAGAACGAACTGGGAATTTTTCAGCCGCAAGGTTTTTATGATTGGAGTAAAGACTTGACAGACGCATTTAGGCAGATAAAAGTTGTAAAAACTTGTCCGGGATTTTTTTTGGGAAATGAAAGGGACGAAGGACTAAATAAAAAGGTCTTTCGACATTTAATGAGGAGCATAAGCGATAACACAGAGCTCTCATCAATATATAATAATATTAATTCAATTTATGCAAAACTTACAGATTCTCTTGAGGAAACTCTCTCTCTTTTCCCTCAATCAAGAATACTCTATGAGGAAAAGTTGTTTAAAGAAATTTCTCTTGAGGCTCAAAGCGATATTCCCACAAATCTAGGAAATGCTTTAGTTGAAGCTTTGCGCAACGGCAGAATTTATCTTACTCCAAATAAAGATTCAGGGCTTTATACGAGACAAATGCACGAGGTTTCTTCTTTAGTCACGCAATCATCTCCAGAGTTTGATAAATTCAAACCTAATGAAACATACTATAAGATTCTTGAAAGGGAGTTTATTTCAAACTGGGTAACAACCCATCACACCCACATAGGTCACATGGGTCATATAGACTTCAATATAGTTACTGCAGCAGATATCAAATCATCTATAATTATTAAGCCTCAACTTTCTATAGAGCCATTTCCTACAGTTTACGAGAGAATGGCGGACAACTTGGTCTTCTTAAACAATACTCTTACTTCTGCTTTCGGAGAACAATTTATCAATAAGCAGAGGTTAGACTGCAATGGACGGGGTGTAGGAACTTCAATAGGCGAAGAGTTGTGCAATCTACAATCCATTTTACGTGGTTTATCTTATCTATCTAAAGACTCAATTCACATGCCCTATCAATGCAATACTACAGCCCAAGAATCACTCAATGATGCAATTAATTGGTTGAAAAATATCTCAGAAGATTATGATCTAGAGAGAGAAGCACCTATTTTTACTCCAATAATAAATGGGACGTATGGCTCACAATATATCTCTTACATAATTCCAGGATTTACACTTGCCCCCATCTCTATTTTCTACTCTTCTCCTCCGAATGTAAGTCTAAAGCCATACACACGAGATTATGAGTTTGGTTCATCATCTTATCTTTTGCCTAGACTAGTTCATAAAGAAGTAAGAGTCAGCAAAGATAAATTGCTCAACGATAGAATTCTTAAAGAGTCTCTCCCTAGAAATCTTAATTTAGGGCAATTTGAAGAATTCTGCAATGCACTCTAGTATAAAATATAACATTTCCTTTTACAGAGAATTCTGTACTGAACATGATACAATCAACAGAATTTTCCATATGTCAATCTCCTTGAAGATTTTCTAAGAATAAATTCCGCTATCATCTTTCCAATAGTATATTTTATGTAATAAACTGCACGCCTTCTTTTGTATAGACTGCTATCTTAACTCCAACAGGAACATTCAGCAATGCCGCAATTAATGCCATGTGCTCCTTTCCATTTCCTGATGCAAGAGACAAAGCGACTTCAAAATCTCCTGACAAAATAGGCTTTATCTTTTCTATCAGCAAATGCTTAAGTTCAGCCAGAGGCTTTGACGTATCAATACTGATTAATTTGCATTTAGAAGTCATAGGAAAACCCTCAACATCTTTATTCTGCACAATTATAATATCATCACTTTCCATTCTGTTTATTAAGGCTGTAATTTGTCCCCAATTTTCTTTATCATTTCCTACAAAAGCAACTAATTTCATATTTTCACAAAAAGACGGAGCTTTATAATAGTTGTTGTTATTGATTGCTCAAATGTTTCTTATACCCACATAACTTGCGATGGGATTTTTTATTCAGAAAAAACACAACCTTTATAATTTGTCTAAATCTTATAAGTCCAATGGTCAGAGATATTCCATTAGGAGAGGTGACTCTTCGCAGATATGAAAAGCCTTATGATTCTTCTCCGCGCGAACTTGTAAGAAAAGTCTGCCTAAGCCTCGGGCTTCTCCAGCCGGGAGATTCACGAGATATTATAGTTGATATTATGCTAATTCTCGAGGAAGCCAGAAAGCAAAAGCAATGGCTTTCATCTTTCGCCATCAGAGATAAAGTAGAAGTTCTACGCAGGGAAAACTCTCTTGAAAACAAAGGCTTGGCAGAGAGCAATATAAGGCGTCAGTTGAAAAGATTGCGTGACGCAATGCTCGTTGACAAGCAGGGCAATCAATATAGAATGTCTGAATTTGCCCCCCTTTCAGAGCTTTTCGAAGCCAAAATAGAAAAGTTTCTCATCCCCCAGACGATAGAGAGAATCAAGGAGTATCTTGCTAAATTGGAAAAGAAATAAATTTAGGTTATGGGTAATATAGATTAAAATGAAACTCACCGATTATGAAAAAAGAAATTATGTAATGAAAGATAAAGAAGATTTTATCATTCTCTCAAAAATAAGAGAGCTAGAGAAAAGAAAACTCAATAACAAGGACAAAGAGACTGTAAAAATTATTAGAGCCCAGCTGAAAAAAACTGGAGATTGCCATTGATTAAACATTTGGATAAACTGCTTAAGAAATAGACTTTTTTAACAAGAGCCACATATTCAAAAAAGTCGTCTGGCAAATCTTTATAAACCCTTTTTTCTCTTTATAATAATCTACTTCTTAGATATTAGGAGGTAGCGGAGCCCAGATATGATATTTATCATCAAAGTAACAACGAACAAAGAAGACAAAGCCCTCGATATGATGGCTGATAGATCTAAAAAGAAATCTCTGAATGTATATGCATTAGTAAGACCTCACGGCTTGAAAGGATATGTTATCATGGAAGCGGCTGATAGAGATTCAGCAGCAGAAGCGGCATTTAATCTTCCCTATGTAAAGGGAATCATAGGAAAGACAATTACTTATGAAGAAATTAAAAATATGCTTCAGCCAAAAATAGAGGATGTAAAGATAGAAATAGGAGACATTGTAGAGATGATTGCAGAGCCGTTCAAGAATGAAAAGGCAAAAGTCACTCGTTTAGACAAGCAGAAAGGGGAAGTGGTTGTTTCATTGCTAGGTGCTTCAGTGCCAATTCCAGTTACTGTCAAAATTGATAACGTAAAGGTTATAAGGCGTGAAGATAAGGAATCTGAAGAAACATCAGATATGGGGGGAGAAAATGAAAGTTAAATTGATTGTTGAAGGCGGAGCAATGAAGCCGGGTCCGGCAGTTGCTCAACAGCTAGGCCCTCTGGGGATAAATCTCGGAAAAGTTATATCAGACGTCAATACTGCTACAATAGGATTTAAGGGGATGGATGTTCCAGTAGAAATTAATGTAGATGCAAAAACAAAATCTTACACTATTAAAGTCTTCTCCCCTTCAGTTGCAACTTTAATTAAGAAGGAACTTGCTCTCGAGAAGGGTTCAGGCAACGCAGGGTCAGTTAAGGTAGGCAATATAGCTTTAGAGCAAATTATAGGAATAGCAAAAACAAAGATGCCTGACTTGCTTGCAAAAGATTTAAAGTCTGCAGTTAAGCTGGTTGTCGGAACTTGCGTTTCACTTGGAGTTCTAGTTGATAATAAGCCGGCAGCAGATATAGAGGAGGATATTGATTCAGGCAAATATAATAAGGAAATATCTGAAGAAATAACAACTGTAAGTGAATCAAAGAAGAATGAATTGCAGCAGCATTATGCTCAAGTCAAAGCTGCACAGGATAAAGCAGCCAAGGCAGCAGAAGAAGCGAAAGCAGCCGAGGAAGCTGCGAAAGCCACAGCATTAGCCGCAGCTCCGGCAGCAGGCGCAGTAGTTCCAGGAGCGCCGGGAGCACCAGTGACTCCAGCAGCAACACCAGCCGCAGCCAAGAAAGAAGAAAAGCCTGCAGCAAAGAAGAAATAATTCTTAATAGACATTAGCGGGCAATAATTTAAAAAGCGCTTTACAATTATTTTTATAAGGGGATGTAGTATAGCCTGGTTAGTACTTGAGGTTTGGGACTTCAAAACCCCGGTTCAAATCCGGGCATCCCCATTTTATCTATAGTCAAGTGCATAGCTAATCGAACAGTTTAAAAACCTACATTTGTAAGATTTCAGATGGGAAGCAAGACAAAGAAAATAAAGGCATTCGGACGCTTTGGAGCCGGTTATGGCACGCGCGTCAGAAAAGAGTTTAATACTATTGAAGCACTGCAGAGAAAGCGACAGCCCTCTCCTTTTCATCCTAAATCCCAAGCAAAACGAATTGCAGCTGGAATATGGAAATGCATGAAGACGGGAAAGGTATTCGCAGGCAATGCATATTCACTGACAAATGCAAAATAAATCCATATTAATAATTACTAGATATTCTATTAATGAATTTGTGCTGGAAAATCTTAGGTTGCATCAGCAAGAATATATAATGAAAAATAATCAAGAAATACTTGAAGCGCAATTTCATAATCCATGACTAAGAAGGGGTTTTGCATTATAACTCTCCGCAACATTTATTAACAAGCTTTTTTAGGCAAATCTGAAAATGTCGGGCAATACAATAAATCAAAGCGCACAACAGGAAATATTTGATTCTATGCTAAATGGAGATTTTATTCTCACCCTAGTTATTTTAAATCCAAGCAGAGAAAAATTCTTTTCAAAGAGGGTATTTGTTTCTGCAATGTATAATTCTACAGAAAATTCTCCTTTTCTACGAAATAGATTTTTTCAAGAAGAAGTATTATATCCATACGAGCGTCCTAATCAAATAAATGAAGATATTGACGGTTTAAGAGCACTTAATTTATTATATTTAGATAACAATGAGTACAGAATAACGAGAAAAGAGCAATATAGAATAACATCTGAAGGAAAGGAATATTGTCAAAGGGAATTATTCAGTGGAAAAATATATGGAGAAGATTTCTTGGACAAACTCCGGCCTCTAGCATCAGATTTCTGGAGATACTATATGCAAAATAACCCTTGCCAATAGATTTAACTATCCAATAATCCCTATTTTTATATGGCTATACCTCCACGAAGACGCAGAGCAGGAAAAATAGAGATTGATAATAAAAATAGATTAGTTAGGAAAGAAGAAAAGAAGGAAATAACGCCCGAAGAAGAAGCAGAACGCATCAGAATTCTAAAGGAAGCAGGACTTCTTTATAAATCTGATAGAAAGCATGATTCTTGAAAATAAAGAAAAGGCAAATAGCAAACAAGACTTATTTACAAAGCTGACCAGCAATAGATTTAAAAATCATCTTTAACAGTGATAATCATGGCACAGTATAAATGTTTTAAATGTGAAAAAGCTATCTCTAGCAAGGCTTTAGAAAAGCGATTTGTATGCCCAAATTGTGGTTCTAAGATATTTTACAAGCCGCGCACCCAGATTGTCAAGATTAAGGCAGTATAATTATGAGCGCAGATTTACAGACAGGCAAGAAAATACAGGAATTGCAGTCTATGGAGCAAAATTTGCAGAATTTTGCAATGCAGAAGCAGGTTTTGCAGGCAGAATTAAACGAAATTGACAATGCTCTGGCAGAAATCTCCACAGCCGATGATGATATCTACAAGATGACTGCTGGAATAATGATAAAAACAGAGAAAAAAAACATCACCAAGGACTTAAATGAAAAGAAAAGAGTCATAGAATTAAGGGCGCAGTCATTTGAAAAGCAGGAAAAGATTATAGAGGATAAAGCCTCAAAGTTGCGTGCAGAAGTGACAGAATCTGTTAAAAAATCTCCGCAGAAATAATTCCCAGATATACTTTATAAACCACAGTAATATTTATATACTCGTTCCTGCAAAGAATTGTCATGGTGTTAAATTTAAAAAAGATTTTCGGCAAGGGTTCAACAGAAGAGTACGTTGAAATTGACCTTAATGCAGTTCCAAACAAGGACACTAAAGTTCTTGTCAAGCCATTTGTGCTTAGACAGTATGATGACATTAATGATATTTTAAATGCCGTAAGAGAAGGATTCACAATAGCAGTTGTTGACATAAAAACCCTTAAGACTAAGGATGTAATAGAGCTTAAGCGCGCAGTTTCAAAGATAAAGAAGACGGTAGATGCAATAGAGGGCTCAATTGCCGGATTTGGAGAGAATGTTCTGATTGTAACTCCAAAGTTTGCAGAGATACACCGTGCTCCATCAGCGAAGCCCCAGAAAGTTGATTTTATTAACGAATAATTAAGAATTTAGAGCTTTGAATATCCCCCGTTTTTCAGATTTTCAAAGCGATGCTTTGAGGACTATTCTAGGGTTTTCAAAGTCCTCAATTCTCCTATCGTTGTTGCTAACTCTTAGCAATAGAGAATACTGTTTTAAGAGCAACTATAATTGTAGCAGGAACAAACAAGGCTAAAAGAGCCCCAAGCGTCGCAGAGACTATTGATGCTATTCCGGTTCCAAGCACAGCCGAATTAATGACTAGCCCAGATATCCCTGAATAGCTTACCAATACCAGAGATACAGAAGCCAGAAGAAAAGTCTGCACATTCTTGTCAGCGACAAAATATCCCACGATTACACCAAGTATAGCCAGTATTCCTATTATCAAAGAGTTTATCTTATCACCTGCGAACACACCTAGCAAAACAGCAAGTATAACACCGACAAGAAAAGCCCTAGCAGCAACTAAATTCTCTCTAGCCCTTATAGCCATGTTAAATAGAGGAACCTCTTGTTTATTAATCCTTCCAACACGATTTATACCCCATACAAGCCTAAATAATAGTTGTACTAAATCACAGAAATATTTATAAACCATTGTAATTCTAGAATTACAACAGATAAAATTTACCATGAAAACATCTTTGTTTACACGAACGATTTTAATTTTTGTCAGTCTATTGTTTTTGGCTGCATCAGCAAGCGCAGCATTAACTTTGACTCCGGTTCAGGTTCCTAATTCAATAGCTCCAGGGCAGGATGTTCAGGTCAGATATAATATATCAAGCGATGCAAACTATACAAGTCTTGATTGGTCAGCAAGCACAACTTCAGACAGCACAAAGCTAGTCTGGAAGAATCTAGCTTCCCTCCCTATTAATATTAATGCAGGAACAACCCAAGAAATAACGGCCGTATTAAACGCAAAATCACATTCAATTGGTTCAGTTAGTGCAACACTAAGAGTAAAAAACGGGACAAATCCAGCATTCTTAGCTTCACACACCTCTTCTTTATCAATTAACGAGACATCTGGCCTGTCAGTTTCAGGCTCTCCGGCTCTATTAACTTCAAGGCAGAACGGTACTATTAATATAAATAACACGGGCAATTCAAATTCACCAATCATATTATCAACAAGCGGAGCGCTTAATCTCACTTTGTCATCAAAAACTTTGAGCATATCTCCAGGAGCATCTCAATCAGTTTTAGTTTCACCAGGTAACACAGGCGCACTTCCATTCGGAACACATACAGGCACTGTTTTAGTCAATCAGGGAAGTGCAAGCGCATCAACCATATTTTCCTTCCAAAAGACATTCTGCTCAAGCGGCACACAAGGCACAAACCTTTCAATATCCAGAGTAGATATAACTTCTTCAGGCGATGATGATGAAGAATGGAAGCCGCTTGATATTGTTACTATCAGAGTAAGAGTTGACAATGATGGAAATAATGACTTGAAAGATGTAGTTGTCAGACTGGGATTATTTGACGGAGCAGGAGTTAATGTAGCAAATGATTTAGACTTCAACAACAAAGATGAAGACGAGATTACCATAGACAGAATAAATGATAATGATGAAGAGACAGTAGAATTTGAATTCACAGTTCCGGGAGACATGGACACAGGAGACTACAAGCTTTCTGTAAAAGCATTCAGTGAGAAAGTAAGTGAAAACTTGCTTTGTGCAGATACTTCTTCAGATTTTGAGACAGAAAATATTTACACTACAATTTCAATAGATAGAGAAGATGAAGAAGGCAGGTTCATCAACTTTGACGATATAGATTTATCTCCAACACAGGCTACTTGCGGAGATGCAGTAACCTTAAGTGCTGATGTATTCAACGTCGGAGAAGACGACCAGGACAGGGTAAGAGTCATATTAAGAAACAGAGAATTATCTCTTGATATGTCGCAAGAATTAAGGCAGGGGCTTGATATAGGCGATGATGACAGAATAACTTTCAGTTTTACAGTTCCTAGAAATGTACAGGACAAAGATTATACTCTTGAGCTTGATGCAGATTATGATTACAGCGGAGGAGATTATGACCAATCATTAGACGAGACTAAGAAAGTTCTTTTGACAGTCTTTGGCTGCACTCCTGGACAGCCTGTAACCGGAGCCGTTGCTTCAATTAATGCAGAGCTAGTTTCAGATGAGGTATTAGCAGGAAAAGAACTATTAGTAAGAGCAAAATTGACAAATCTAGCTAACCAGACAACTACTTTTGTTGTTAGCCCTAAAGGTTATGAATCATGGGCAGATTTAACAAGAACGTCAGACAGACTTGTCACACTTCGCACAGGAGAAAGCAAGGATATAACATTTACATTTGATGTAAATGAAGATGTAACAGGAGAGCAGACATTCACAATTGAAGCAAGCAATGGAAACAGAGCCCAGACACAGGAAGTTGCCGTTGAGTTCGCAGAAGAGAGAGCAAGAAGCGATGTATTTTCAGACAATAAGCTGATATGGGTAATTGGGATAGTTAATATAATCCTTATCATTCTTATTATAGTAGTAGCAATAAAGATTTCACAGAGATAAGTTTATTCTCATAAAAAATGAAAATCATAGACAAAATAGAAATAGAAAAAAAGAATACATTAAGGCGAAAAGAGCTAATAGAAATTATAAATCCTTTTGTCGAGAAGGCATTTGGAAAAGGATACAGAGGAGATTATATTCCTTATTATGATAATATTATTATTGGTAAGGATAATGAATGTCAGTTAATGCTTATTTCTGATGGATCCAACGGTGTAGGACATTTCAATTTTGATATTGCAGGCAAGGAAATAGATAAGAATGAAAGAGATGGAAGCGTAATTACTGTAAGGCCGGAATATAGAAATCAGGCAGAAGAATATGCAAGATTTTACGAGCAAGAATTTAAAAAAGAGGTAACCCTCGTTCTCAATTTATATGCATAACGCTAAATTCTTAAACTTGTCTTAATTCTTCATTTGATGGAGCAGAGACGCATTTTAGGCATTTTGTCTAGATATATTATATTACTTATCTTTGCTCTGGGAAATCTTAAATTAATATATATTATATTCACGCCTCTCACCATATACCCAGTATATTGGATTCTAAGTTTAATATATGATGATGTTCTTTTAGTCCAGCAAAATTCCCTGATTTTAAGTTCTATTGAGATAGAACTGGTTGCAGCGTGCATTGCGGGTTCAGCTTATTATCTTCTTTTCTTCCTCAATCTCTCAACACCAATGAGAAAACGTCAGAGAATCTTATCTTTAATATTTTTAATATCCTCATTTCTAATAGTTAATATTATCAGGATAGTTTCATTCTCAATATTCTACGCAGAAAGTCTCAATGTAGAGAGAATTCACGTTTTCTTCTGGTATTTAGTCAGTACATTTCTGGTTGTATTCATCTGGTTTTCTTCAGTTAAGCTTTTTTCAGTTGAATCACTTCCAGTTTATACCGATTTAAGTTTCATCATGAAGAGTATACTGCCGGGAAAAACAAAACCTAAAGTCTTTAAACTAAAAAATACATAATAACGCATGATTGATTCACTCTTAGACATTCTTTTCAGGAGCGATACTGCACTCCAGTCTTTCACAGAATCCTATGGTTTAGGAGTTTACATCATTCTCTTTCTTATAATTTTCTTTGAGACAGGAGTGGTAGTCACTCCATTTCTTCCGGGTGACTCGCTTCTTTTTGCAGCAGGCACTCTTGCTTCTTTTGGAACTTTAAACTTCTGGATAATGGTAGGTTTAATCTCTTGTGCTGCAATAATAGGGGATAGCGTCAATTACTTGATAGGCAGAACTATCGGAAAGCGTTTTGTCTTTAAACCCGGAGCTTTCATACTCAAAGAAGAGTATTACAATAAAACTATATCTTTTTATGAAAAACACGGAGGCAAAACTATATTTCTGGCAAGGTTCATTCCAATAATCCGTACATTCGCTCCCTTCGTGGCTGGAGCCGCAAGAATGAATTATCAGAGATTTGCATATTATAATGTAGTTGGAGGGATAATCTGGACATTGGCTTTTGTAGGGGCAGGTTATCTTTTCGGGACTATTCCTCTTGTGCAGGAGAACTTCTCTCTTGTTGTTTTGGCAATAATATTCATCTCTTTAATACCATTATTCTGGGCAGCAGTTAGAAGAAAATGATTACTCTCCAACTGATTTTTTCCTTTCTTTAGCATTTGCCAAAGTCTCAATAATGAATTTTTCTACTGCAGGAAGCATCTCGCATGACGATATAGATATTACATGGCAGTTGTTATTCTTGACTATTGATGTATTTCTGCCTTCCTGCATAAGTATTACAATATTATTAGGATGAGTATCACAGGTAACATAAGGTACATTGCTTACATTGGCAAAAGCTATATCTGGAGCGCCCGCTTTTGTAGTAAGCAGATTGCTTCCCAAGAAGGAAGATAATGTCTGGGGAGCGAATGAAATATCCTCACACTGCGATAAGCCGCTTGAATTAATGCTTATGTAAACTGGTCTGTCTTTATAAAATGCAATATCTCCTTCAAGGGGAACTTTATTAGTTCTTGGGTCATTTCTTAGATATATATTTGCTTTGTAAACTTGGCCTTCATCCTTGAAATAGTAAATATGATGATAAACAATTATATCTCCATACGCTTCCTTGGAAAATACAAGATTCTTGTATTCTATTGTTCCCCATGAATTGAACAGGTAGTATGATATTATGAATACTGTCGCAAGAACTGCCAAACCCCACGCCATCATCTTCCACGATGTTTTTTTTTCTTTAGTTTTTTTTGCCATTTAAATATTTGTTATATAAGTTTAAAAGCTTTGCCAATTATATTATGCCAAGTACTCTATATATAAACGCATCAACCGCCCTCATATCTCCATCAATAAAAACACATGAATTTTCTTCATAAACTCTATTGCTTTCATTGACTCTCCATATTATCATATTTTCACTGCAGTTCTTTTCAGGAAGATTTTTCTCGCATGCGCCATAGCACGCCCCCTGCACTCTAGAAGCATAAGCCCCAAGAGTATTTGTAATCTCTATCATCGCTTGCTCGCTTTCAGAGCTGATATATACTGGTTTCCCGGAATAATCTTCAATTATTTTCGTGCTATCTATGGAGATATTCATTACTTCTTCAGGAGAGTTTCTAAATATTAATTGCTTTCCATCACGGTTTATAATCCACCCATCTCCATACGCCTTTCCTTCTCCTTCCGCTATTTCTTGTATGTCATTAGTATTTCCTCCAAAAGAGAGAAAGGCATATCCAGCACTGCTTCCAACGAGAAGAAGAAGCATAAGGACTACAATAATCTTATTTCTGCTTCTTTCCTTGTTTATTTTCTCTTCAGGGCTTATTATTCTTCTCATATAAAATTCTAGTCTGCATAGTTTAAAAATCTGTCTCTGACAGTTAAAGAAATAGAATAAAATAAAAAAAAGAAAAATAGAAAGGAATAACCCTTTCTATTTATTGTGACGTGTTTGTTGTAGTGCTTTCAGTTACTACACTAGCTGATGTTGCGCTTGTACCCTTGTACTTCTTGCCTGCCATTATATCGACAGTCTGTGTAGTTAGGTATTTTGCTGCATTAGCAGTGTCTTGAGCGTGGTATCCTGCAACTAGAGTTGCAACCTTGCCTCCCGTTCTTGAGAACGTTTGGATCAAGAATGAACCTGCTCCGACACCAGTGCTTTGCTCAAAGCTGGCACCGCATCCGGCACCGCCCAGCAATTCTGCAGCAAGTGTGTTTACGCAACTTCCGCCAACAACGATAAGGTTCTTGCTTGCGACTTGTGCAACTTCAGTATCCTTTACAAGGATTGAACCGAGTTCTTTTACAACTCCTGTTCCTGTAGTGCCCGTATCACCGCCAGTTATCTCCGCAGCTTTTTCCGCAACATAAATGTTTGCGAATGCCTGCTCATCAGGATAGCTTATTATAGCTGATTTCTGATCAGAGTCTGAAGAATCAACAAGACCAACAGTACCATATAGGTCTGCTTCCTTTGTCTTCTTGCTGTCGCTTGCTAGAGATATAGCATCCCAAGTAGCATCTCCCTGCCACGATCTGATAACATCATTGACTCCAATTCCATCGTCGCCTGTTGCTCCCGGTTCGAGAGTAACAACAACTGCATGGTATTGTGCATTGTCGTCTTTTTCTTCAAAGATAACGATTGCAGGGTCAAGGATTAACGCACCGCCAGTTTCAGAGCTTCTCAAATAGACGTTAGTCTCGTTGACAGTTCCTGTACCGCGTAGAGCGTATGTCAGAGCACCTATAGTTAAGTTAACTTCACTGTTAGTGGAAGAGTTTAATGTACCTGTTCCTGCACCACTTATTGTCCAGTTTCCAGAAATGGTAGCTAGATTTACAAATGTAGTGTCAGTGTAACCATCTCCATCAGGGAACTTTAAGTTAGACAAAACTGTTCCAGCAGCATCCCAATTATTTATATCTATTGTAACTGGTTCGTAGAACGCTAACTTTGCTCCTTTAGATGTTTTGATAGTTGGATACACAACCATATCGGCTGTAGCCGTACTATCTGGATAGTTCAATCGTACGAAGTTTGAGTCGTCTGACGGCGTGCCGTTATAGACTATATTGTACGATTTTCCTCCTACAACAACAGTTCCAGTGCCTTCAGATGAAAGTGTTCCTTCAATGGTATCTCCGGTAAGGACATCCGTAAAGGTGACCTTATCCTGGTTATATCCAGTTGTTTGGTTAGTAACAGTTGTCAACTTAAGCATATGACCACTCTCCTCATTTCCAACAACGACATAGTCGTTCTTGAAAACTTTTGTTCTTTCGCTGACTGTGATGTTATGTCCATCACTGTCATGCTGAAGTTGGATAACATTGGTCAAGTTTCTTGCGAACTGTATTGTCTTTTCATTTGCACCATTTGCAGTAAATGTTACCTGTACTTTATCATCGCCGCTGTTGGATATTTTAATATCTTCACGGGCAGTGCTATTTTGAGGTATATTTAGACTTGAAAAGTCAAGCTTGAAGGTAGCAAAGACAGGGTCATTAAATGTCTGTCCAGGCTTTACCGCATCGCTATCTGAATTAGGGGCATAGACGCTTACAGTTATTTTAGTTGTGCCAGTACTCAAAGTTGCGTTACTGAATGTAACTTTTGTTCCATCAATAACTTTTGAGTCTTCGCCAACTGCTACTGCACTTCCGTCAGTCAAGGTTAATTTTTCTGCGCCTGCAATTACCGATGCGGACAACTTTAAGTTTGTCTCATCAGCATTTGTGACTGCAACTGTAATGCCTTGTACTTTCTTTGAAGCGTTTTCATTAATCTCTTTCGTTTCGCTGTTTCCATCAGAATCTGTAACCTTAACGGTTGCAGCAGTATCTGATGCAGAGACTAATTCAACAGTGTACTCTTTTCCTCCAATAATTACTTTGGATGAAGGAGTATCGCTGCTTAAGCTTACTTTTTCAGCAGTCTTCAGCAATACTAGATTTGTAGAATCTGTTGCAGAAGCAACAGTATATTTCTGACCAAAGAGCTTTATGTCTGCTCCTTTGCTATCAGCATGTGTGAAGTTTACTGCTTTGTTGAAAGTAACTGTGGCGTTATAGATGTAGTTTGCAGTTGAAGTTGACGTTGCAAGTCCGAAGTCAGGATCATCTGAGCTTGTTGGTTGCTTTGCAAACGTAACTTGAGGATTAGATCCTATATCAAGTGTTTGAGTATAGGTCGCATCCGTGTTTCCAGAAAATGAGCCAGTCGCTAGAACAGTAGGTAATTCTGTCTTTGTTAAGACAGTCTTAACCGAGTTCAATGAATCGTTCACATAGATTTTAGTCCCTGTGAACAATGGAGCGGCTTCGCCTGTTACTGAGGTTGTTGTTGTTGAGCTTCCAGTAGTCGCTGTCTGTTTAGCAAGAGCAACCTGTAGGTTGTTCGTGATGTCAACTGTCGCATAAACGTCAATGTCTGCTCCAGGCAAACTTCCAACAACTACTGCTACATCAGCATTGCCACTCTTTACGAATGGAGCTGGATAATTAACAGCAGCTGCAAGTGCAACTGTTGAGCTTAACATGACTGCGCCAGTCAACACAGACGCAATTTTCTTAAAAGCGTATTTCATTTTCATTTCTTATAAACCCCCTTTCAGCTTTTGTTCACTAGTGGCAATCCCGCAGGATTCCTCCCAGAGGAGGCCGTTATATATTGACAGCCCGCCAGCTCACTACATTCTTCTCGAATGTAGCGGAACTCTAAGCTTTTAGAGTAATTCATCATATTGATTTTGCTTTAAAAAGCTTTCCCCTCACCCTGTGTTTAACGAATTTAATCACCATTAGCTATATAATTGATTTATAAACCTTTCGGTGTTACTATAAGTGAAGACAAAACTGGAAAAACCTTAATACGAACTCCTAAGGAAATAAAAAACAGATATATGTTATTTAATTACATATATTAAACGACGAAACATATATATATACTATAATATAATATACATATATGTGTTAAAGCACTAGATATAATAAAATGGCTCAAAAAACAAGAACTCGCGAGATAAACATCGTCGATAAAGGCGGCACTTTCAATACTTTTTTTAGAAAGCTCACAGGCGATGAGCATGAGTATGATTTTGAAGGTCTTGAAATGTTGAGAAAATTGCTTAGCAATGAGAGAGCACGTGTTTTGCACACAATAAAATATCAAAATCCTCGTTCTCTTTACGAGCTGGCAAAATATCTGAAAAGAGACTTCAAGTCAGTCTCTGATGACATCAAATTATTGGAGCGTTTTGGCTTTGTTGAAATGGTTTCAGAAAGAACCGGAAAGAGGGAGCGCTTGCATCCGACATTGGTTGTAGAACGTCTTATCATTAATATAAAAATTTAACTGCATATTTTAAGAACAGTTTTTATACTTCCTCTTGAACTGCTGTCCCTTATTATAAATTCATCAGCCGCATATCCGCCGCCGCATTTTCCTTTTTCAAATCTTGCAATTAAGTTTCCACTGCTGGAATTGCTTCCAGTTTGGTAATAGATTTCTGCAATATATCCTTTTAATGAGCTATCTTCTCCGGCATTCCATGCAGACTCTATCATTGTGCTGAATGTTTTGTTGAATAAATCACATACTTTTTCACCTGAAGGAAGACACTCTTGCCCGCTATTTCTCCCGCATTCAATTAAAAGCCCATCCATATCCAGATAAGAGAAAGACTGATCTAAAGAGCATTCGCTTGTCGTTTTGTACGTGCTCTCAAGAAACTGTCTTACATCTAAGCTACCCGTGGATGAAGAGCTTTCCTGGCGCAAAACAATTCCAAGTATAAACAATAGGACTATACTTACAATTATGACTATTGCTACAAACCCGACTGCTTCTTCCTGTCCTTTCTTTTCAATCATTTTAAGCTTCTCCCAGCAGCATATACTCTCCCTAGAGAGCATTTAACATGGGTGCTTTTCCAATGGCATAATGAGACAAATGCGGTGGAAGTAACGCCGTAATCTTCCTTATTTTTTATAAGTGTAATCTTGTTGCATTCAGGATATATGCTTTGAATGCATTCTTCCTCTGGCAAGATAGGATATATTTGCTCAAAAGCAAGATAATCCAATTCCCACAGATTTGATTCACTTGTATTTCTAATCTGCTGTTTTAAGGCCATTGCCTTATCTAAATCTACGCATCCGTTGCATTCAGACCAGCTAAGTTCAGGAACAGATGCAATTTTTCTTGCAATTGCTTGGGCCTCTTCTTCTCTTAGATTTTCTACAGAATCGGTAAGGCGCGAGCCGGCAATAGAGAGATAAATTATGCTTACCAGGGCAAAAAATATGAATAAGGCTACTAAAATAAAAGCCATTTCCTGTATCTTTATCTGTCCAAGCTTCATGCCATGCGCTCCTTCCATAATTGGCATATTAAGTTATTGTTTTCTCTGTCTAGATTTATCGCAATTTGTTTAAGATTAGAAATGTCTCTTGAAGTAGCATTCTTAGCGCTTTTGCTATATATTGCTAACATAGGTTGCAGAGCGCTTCCGCATCCTGAAGAGGAAGAAGAGATTATAGAGATTTTAGTCAAATAAAGTTCTGCAAGACTAGAGCCGCGCTTCATCATTCTCTGTACCTCGCATTCATATATAGATGATTCAGCAAATATGGCTCCATATATTAAAGCTCCTTCATAATATAATCCTCTTCCTTCCCTGAAAACTCTTTGAGCAGCAGTATCAACGGAAACATCACATCTCTTTCCCTGACTGACTGCTCCTGTTGAAAAGCAGACCATCGTGCTATTTTTAGGACATAAATTGCTTGAGCCAGTTATTGTAAGAGCGCTCTCGTTTATGCCAAGAGAACTTAACTCATCTTCTATTTCTGTTGGGGGATTAAGAAAGCAGTATGGTTCATTCCACATGACTATTACATCGCCTATCTTAAATGGAAATGTAAATGGCTTTACTAAAAGATAGAATTTCTCTCCCTCTAAATTAGCAGAGGAAAAAATATACTTGTTTGTTATTTTTTTAGGAACCCCGAAATCCTGCCAAGGTTTTCCTATGCCGGAGCGCTGGGCTATTCTTATAGATTGTTCTCCAAAATTTCCAGAAACAGAACAGCCCATAGATATTCTAGTCTGGACAGGAAAACTTATTGTTCCCGGTTTACTTGCCGACTCAATAGAAGTCTCAAGAGGATGAAGCAAAGTCCCAAGAATCTGTGCCGCACTGCTATCTTCGTAATTTCTTTCAGTGCTTGTAATGCGTGTAACAGCATAAATAGCGAGCACTATCACCATCCCCCCAACAATTACTGAAAATATCCACCCAAAACTCAATTCTATCCCTCTTTTTTCTTTCATGGTTTTAGTGTTACTAGATTATCGCTGCTTCTTTCCTTTATTAATCTTAAAGATACTTCTCCTTCTTTTGTTTTGACACAGAATGACTTAGGTATGCTGGCATGTTCAAGCTTGTGGAACCCAAGATTGCTGTCACATGCTCTTAATGTAGGATACATAAATACATTATAATCAAATTCACTATATCTTTGCAAGACTCTTTGTTCATTGGAATAGTTTGAGATGCTAAGTAGTTGAGGACTGCCAAAGCACACACTTTCAACCTTTCCAGACAAACCACTCCTGAATATTTTTTCAGCCAAAGGAGACCTCCAGACATTATCAACTTCTTTTTCCAAGTCATCATAAAATAATTGTATTTTAAGACACTCCCCAGTATCCAAGAACCTGGTTATGATATAGAATGCAACTGCAACTGTTACAATAATAAGTATAATTGAAAATATCATCCCAAAAGAAAGCTGAAGCTGACCTCTTTTTTGCATACATCACCCAGCTTTCTAGAATAATTAAAGGTTTCTATATTACATTTTGATGCCTTTCAATGTCCCTGAAACTTTCAATATTCTTATTTCTTGAGGAGAAAGTTCACACGCAGCGCGAAAATAATCAACACCTTCACGATTAATAGAAACCACAAATCTCTTATCTTCTTTTTTGCCTTTTATGTCTATAAATTCCATGTTTAATTTTGAAACTCCAATACTTCCAAGAGAATTAATCAACGCCTCTTCAAGTTTTTCTTTTCCTTTTGATTCAATAAGTATATATCTCACTTTTGAGCGTTCGCTTGGTTTTAATGAGCTTTTCATGCAGTGTTTACAAGTGTGGTGTTTACCAAAGCATTAATTGCATTTTTGAGGGCATTGCTTTCAAGAGCAAATCCCAAACTTTCTGCATCTCCAACTTTGAAATTATTTATTCCAACTACTTTTCCTTGAGTATCTATTAATGGCCCGCCTGAATTTCCGGGATTTAGCGACACATCTGTTTGTATATATTCAGAGCGTCCATTTGGGCCAACACGATTAAGCGCAGATATTATGCCTTCAGTAACTGTAAATGAGAGTCCAAGAGGATTGCCTATGGCAATTACTTTGTTTCCTACTTGCAGTTGAGATGAGTCTGCGAGGACAAGAGGATTATAACTTCCTTCTATCTTAAGCAGGGCTAAATCTCTGAATTTATCAGAACCGATTATTTTTGCAGGAATAAGCTCACGATCATACGTTATAACATAAATCTTGTCTGTTCCTTCAGTCACATGATAGTTCGTCACTAAATAACCTTCTTTGTGTATTATGAATCCAGTGCCCATTGAATCATCGGTTCTTATTGTTACGACGCTCTTGACTGCTCCCTTAACTATTTCGGAAAAATCCCCCTGCGAGGATTTCAATAGTTTTATCTCTTGCTCAAATGTATCTCTCTGCTGTGAAAGTGTTCTTGACATCTCATTTAGATTAAGAGTTATATCATTGAAGTTTCTTTGATTTTGAGATTCATAAGCGCTTATAAGAGAGATTAGATAGTCAGAAAGATTTGTGAGGCGATTTTCTACACTGTTGAGTGCAGCATCAGTTCTAGATACTTTTGAACTTAGGCTTACAAATGATATTATATTAATAATTATTAAAATGAATATGAGAATATAAAGAACATTTCTGTGATGGTGGTTTACCATACTATTACACAAACGGGATGTTTTTATAGTTTGCTAAAGTTCTTTAAAAAGCTATTTAAACTCAAATTAATTTAGCTAAGCATGAAGATTCATGCAATCGGAGGGTATAGTGAAGTTGGAAAGAACATGACTGCCCTTGAAAGCGGAGACGATGTGTTTCTTTTTGATGCCGGATTGTTCTTGCCAGCTATCGTTGGCGTAACAGAAAGAGAAAGAATACAGACTGAAAAGGGAATGCGCGCTCTCGGAGCTCTGCCAGATGATATCTATCTTGATAAGCACGGTCTTAGGGAGAAAGTAAGAGCAATATTAATTTCACATGCCCATCTTGATCATGTCGGAGGAGTGCCTTATATAGCTCCAAGGTATAAAGCAAATGTTTTAGGAACGCCTTTCACAATGGAAGTTCTCAAGGTTTTAATGGCTGATTCACAGCAGCATTTGAGAAACAAAATAATATCAGTCAATGTAGACGGAAGTTATTTAGTTAAGGGAAAGAGAAATTATAAGGTTGAATTCATTAATATGACTCATTCAACTATTCAAAGCTCAATAATAGCTGTTCACACTCCTGAAGGCATAGTTTTATACGCAAACGATTACAAACTGGATAATTCTCCTATATTTGGGGACAAGCCAAATTATAGAAGATTAAAAGAGCTTGCACACATAGGAATAAAGGCACTCATAGTGGACTGCCTTTATGCCCCAGATGATAGAAAAACTCCTTCAGAGAAGATTGCAAAAGGTCTTCTTGAAGACGTATTTTTCACCACAGACAACAAAAACTCTGGAATAATAGTCACGACTTTTTCTTCTCACATTGCCCGTCTTAAAACTATTACGGAAATAGGACGCAGGCTTAACAGAGAAGTAGTATTTCTTGGAAGAAGCCTGCAAAAATATGTAACTGCGGCAAATAATGTAGGCAAAGCCCCTTTTAGAAATCAGATAAATCTCCTTACTTACAAAAACCAAATGGAAAGAATGCTTAAAAAAATAAATAAAAGGAAAAGAGATTATTTAGTCGTCTGTACAGGACATCAAGGCGAACCCGGCTCCATTCTGGACAGGATATCCCGCAATCAACTTCCATTAAGAATTTCCTCCGATGACCACATCATATTTTCTTCAAAAACAATTCCAACTCCAATTAATGAGGCAAATAGGGCAGAACTTGAGAATAGGTTAAAAAGATATCATGTACGTATTTTTGATAATGTCCATGTTTCTGGCCACGGAGGGAGAGAGGACCTTAGAGATTTGATTAAGCTTTTAAAACCAGAGCACATTATACCTTCACATGGCGAGAATGCAAAACGTCTTGCAGGAGCAAAACTGGCTGAAGAGATGGGTTACGTAATTGGTAAGAATGTTCATCTTATTGAAAATGGGAGAACGTTGTCAATTTAATGAAAGATGAAATAATAGGGGGGATAAGAAATGCTCTTGAAAGAGGCGCGACTCTTGAAGAAGCAGTTAAGAGTTTTGTTAATGCTGGATATAATCCCGCAGAAGTCAGGGAAGCAGCATCAATGCTTGCAACAAGCGCGAGCATCATAGCCCAGCCCAGCCATGCTTCCAACATCTCTCCCCCATTTTCAAATCCCCCTATACTGCCAAATCCTGAAGTGCAAAAATCTCAAACTCCCGCCATTCTTCAAAATAATGATAATATTAGAACAAACGCATCTCCACAGCCAAAAAAAACAAACAAAGTATTTATTTCACTTTTAATTCTATTCCTTGGCCTTATAGCTCTTCTCATTCTTCTTGTTATATTTAAGGACTCTATCCTTCAGGCAATGTTTGGGAAATGAATATGGGCAAACACTCACCCGTTACACTGATAATTAAAGCGGCTAAGGACTTTCTAAATAATCCCATTTTGGCTTTCCCCCCATTAATGGCTTTCCTCCTTCTTGTGCTTCTCTCTTATCTTTCACAAATTATATCATTAAACATATCCTCAAACGCCGGTCAGATTATCTGGCTTTTTCTTTACTCCATTATTTCACTTATTTTTTTGTCTTTCTCCTTCACAGTGCTTCTCTTTCTTGCTTTATCTCTAAGCAAGGCAAACCATCCTAAACCATATAAAATATTATTGTCAGATTCAATAATCAGAGCAAAGAGTGTCTGGCACAGAAACTTCCTGAACATGATATTAATTGCCCTGTCTTCAATGGTTCTTGTCCTTCTAGCCAACTTCATAGGACGCATGGCTTCATTGTTAGGTTACTCTTTCGCAATAATTATATTTATTTTAGTAATGTTTTCAGGGCTTGCGGGAGGCATAATCTTTCTCACTTTTTCAACATCTTATGCCGTGATTAACGGCTCTCCAGTATTAGAAAGCATAATATTTAGTGCAAGATTGGTTAAAACTAGATACATTGAAGTCTTAAGCATAATTATCTTTTTCTTAGTATTATATAAGTTAATATCTTTTATTCCAAATGTTTTTTTTGTAGAGATAATACAATCACTTATAATAGCTCCGATTCTTTCCCTAGTTCTTGTAAGATTTGTCCTTTCTTCAGGAGGCGCCAATGTTTTACCAGCCCAGAGATGATTCTTTTCTTCTTAAGGAACAAGTTATTAAATTATCCAAAGGAAAAAGAGTTTTAGATATGGGTACAGGTTCAGGAATTCAGGCAGAAACAGCTCTAAATAATTGTGCAAAATCAGTGCTCGCAGCAGACATAAATAATGAATGCTCATCAATATTGAAAAAGAAGGGAATAAAGTTTATTCAATCTGACTTATTTTCAGACGTCAAAGGCAGGTTTGACTTGATTATTTTCAATCCTCCCTATCTTCCTTTGGATAAGAGAGAAGATGAGGAGAGCTCTCTAACTACATCTGGAGGTAAAAGGGGAGATGAATTGATTTTGCGTTTTCTAAAACAATCTTCAGGGCATTTGGCAAGAGAAGGGATAATTCTACTTTTGCTTTCCTCTCTTACTCCTCAAAATTCAATAAAAAGATTGCTAAAAAAATTAAATATGAATTGCAAAGTAATTTCAGAAAAGAATATCTTCATGGAGAAATTGGAAGTTTGGAAGATTTCCAACTAAGCCACATTAGCCAATGCGTTTAAATACTCTTCCTTGCCCCTTTTTGGATTTATGTGTTCATTGACTTTTTTCTCAAAGCATGGCTGATAAAGTCTGTCTCTGCAAGGTGTAAGACGAAGCATAGAAAATGCCAAGATTTAAAATGTCTCAAATGTTCGGCTATTTATGGACGAGAGATTATTGGCTGAAGCTTCAGCCCTTGAACAGTACACGCAGGATTTGGAACAGCATTACCAGATGATTGTTCAACAGCTTAAAGAACTTGATGATTTTTATAATCAGATTGAAGAGATATTACCTGCAAAAGACCAGCAGATTCTCGCGCCTATTGGAAAAGGAGTGTATGTTAAGACTTATTTTTCAGATGAGAAGTTCTTTGTAAATATTGGGGCAGGAGTAATAATAAAGAAAAACCGCGAACAGCTAAAAAAGACTATAGAAGACCAGAGAAAAAAATTGCATGAGTCAAGAACCCATATCCTTGGACAGCTAGAATTCTATGCAGACAAGCTTAATACTATTATGCATGCTCTTCAAGATACAATGAAGGTATAATATCAAATAATTTTTATTGCTCAAACTGGATGCAATACTCTGCAGCCCGCTACGATAGTTTACAGTTTGAGGCTTAAAAATACCTCGAAGTTTGCTCTGATTGGGATTTTTATTTATTCAAATGGGTCTTATACCTTATAATTTTGTTTAAGAGATTGTTCGTCGGCTTTTTCTTCTATTTCTAGAACACTTTGAGCACAAGAAAATCCTACGGATTTTCTGATGTATTAATAGTCAAACTGTTCAATTACAGAGAATTTATTAATTCTTAACATTAAATTCTCCGTAAGGCAGTCATCTATATTTTTATAAACTGGGAGAAATATCAAAGAAAATGTTAAGAGAAAACAAATATACATTTCCATTATTATTAGTTTGTGCTACTGTAGGCATTAGCTCACTTTTAGCAGAGCATATTTATTTTGGGCGGAGAGAGGATAAGCTGGAAGCAAGAGCCGGAACCAATTTTGTAGGAAGGGAAATAAGCGAACGCGTACTTGCACAAAACAATTTTAATGAATTTTCATATACTTCTGAAAAACAGGAAGATGCATATCTTAATTCATGGATTGACGTTGGCAAAAAAATTGGTTTGTATGGGACAGTTGTTTTCGGAGTAGTTTTTTTGAAGTGCGCCCACAGGAGGCGTTTTGTAGCGCAACAAGCTAATGACGACCAAGTGTCTTGGTAGAACATAAAAGTTTTAATAAGAATTACACTGCAAAACTATTTAAGCTCGATTCAGTCAATTATAATAGAGGTGAAAAATGCTTGAGATGTTGATTAATCCCAGAAAAGCCGAGCGTCGGCCATGGGAGATGTTATTTGTAGGTATTCTTTATGCAAGTCTTGCAATGCTCTTGGTTCATTTTGTATTTGCAAGAGATGCTGTTCTATCAAAATATTCAGGACTTCTTCTTGTTACATTTACAGTCATGTTTTCTATGCCATTCATATATTATACAATAAAACTTGAAGAAAAGAAAATCTCTCCGCGTTCTACAACATGGGAGCTTCTTAAGGAGCACGAGCACGCAATTTTGGCTTTTCTTTGGCTGTTTCTCGGTTTTGTAATTGCCTTTTCATTCTGGTATGTCGCTCTTTCTTCAACACAGAATTTTCAGGCGCAGATAGAGACTTTTTGCGTCATTAACAGGCCTTCAAGCATAGATTCATGTATAAAGAGCTATGGAATATCCGACTCTCTTGTCTCAACAACTTCCGCGACAAGCGCAGACAGACTTTTCCTTATTTTCACCAATAATGTTTATGTTCTGATATTTACACTTATATTTTCTCTCATATTCGGGGCAGGAGTAATATTTATATTGGCATGGAATGCAAGCGTCATATCAGCAGCCATAGGCATATTTTCTAAGTCAAGTTACAATGGTCTTCCTAACGGTCTTGCACGTTATATGCTTCACGGTCTTCCAGAGATAGCTTCTTACTTTATAGTTGCTCTTGCAGGGGGAATGATATCTATAGCAGTTATACGTCATGAGCTTGGCACTCCTAAATTCTGGGAAGTTTTACAGGACTCTCTTAATTTAATTGTAATTTCTCTAGTCGTCCTATTTCTGGCGGCGCTTTTAGAGGTTTTTATAACCCCTATGTTTTTCTAATATTAGTACAATCAACGACGGCAGATTGATTCCAAAAGAAAATGCGTTCAGGAAAGAGCGTGAAGAGGGGGCAGATGAGCTTCTTTCACTAGTGGATTTGGGAAATAGGGGAGAACATTATCCCAACCAGCTTTCAGGAGGACAGCAGCAAAGAGTTGCAATTGCGAGAGCGTTGTCTAATGACCCAGACGTAATTCTTGCAGACGAGCTAACAGGCAATTTAGACACAAAAACCGGAGAAAAAGTTCTTAATTTTCTTGAGGACCTAAACAAAAAAGGCAAAACAATCATTATGGTAACTCACGATCCACATCTCGCCCAGGAACACGCAAAGACAATTTACTGGCTTAAAGACGGCAAAGTGGAGAAATTGTTACAAGAGTTCCTATGTTATACGGCCTCGACTTTCGCGACAGGTTGGGTGTCATTGACTTCGAGTTTGCTAGTGTCGGCAGTTGTTGCTCTTTCAGGGTATCCTTTTCAATTCCTAATCAGTTCAAATCGTAAGATTTGAAGTCTTAGCCACTTTCATTATGTCTTACTACATTTTAATATAGCTTTTTTTGCCCAGAATTCTCATAGGTATCTATATTAAAGTGATTTCCTATAACAACTATGAAAGCTTTATATAGCTTAATTCAGTCATTTTAATAATGATAGAATCTGCATCTTCAAAAGAGGATATGCTGTTAAATGAGAGAAAACAAAAGGTGCTTTCCTTATTTAAGAATAAGATTTTATGGTTTGGATACATAGTTCTCGCACTCCTAGTTTGGCTCTCCGTTAAAATAAGGACTAGAAATCTTCCGGGATTGCGCGACATAACAACAGGAGAATGGACTCTTGGACCAGACCTTGACCCATTTCTATTCTTAAGATGGTCTAAGGAAATTGTGGAAAATGGCGCTTTATCTGCAATAGACGCAATGAGATATGTCCCTCTTGGCTTTAATGTAAAGGAAGAACTTCTATTTCACCCGTATCTTATGGCTTGGTTTCATAAGATAGCTTCAGTGTTTGGTTCAACTTCCGTCGAGCATTCTGCAGTAATATATCCAGTGTTCTTCTTTGCATTGACCGTGATAGCTTTCTTTGCAATGGTGAAGATAATGTTCAGGGACAGCGTAGGGGAAACAAAAGCAACATTAATTGCATTAGTTTCATCTTTCTTTTTAATAGTTGTGCCTTCTCTTCTCCCAAGAACAATAGCGGGAATTCCTGAAAAGGAATCAGTAGCATTCCTATTTATGTTTCTATCATTGTATTTTTATCTCTTCTCTATGAAGTCGCATAAAAATACTGGGAGATATCTTTCAGCATTAGGTGCTGGAATATCAACAGGTTTAATGGCTCTTATATGGGGAGGATACACATACTTGTTTATCACAATTGGAATCACTACTTTAGTCCTGTTTCTCATAGGGCAGATGAATAATCAGCGCATGATATCCTACACTATATGGCTTATCTCTTCTCTGGTTACAATACTTCCTTTCACAGTCAGGTATTCATTAAGGTCATTTGTAACTTCTGCAACTACAGGAATTGCATTCTTGACTTTAGGCATTATGTTAATTCATTTATTGATTGAAAAGACCGCTCTAAGCAAGTATATCGAACATGAGCGTCTAAGAAAAATACCTCGCCCGCTTTTATCATTTATATTAGTCATAGGATTATTTTTCCTTATATCATTGTTCGTGCATCCCGCTTTCTTTATTGAAAAATTCAGAGACATTGCAAATGATTTAGTTACTCCAATTGTTGACCGTCTTGGCTTAACAGTAGCAGAGAACCAGCAGCCATATTATACGGAATGGTCTTCTAATTTCGGGCCATATTTTAAAGGAATACCTCTCTTCTTCTGGATGTTCTTTATAGGTTCAGTGTATCTTTTCTATAACTTAGTTTCTATATTTAAACAGCGCGAGAGATTGATACTTACCGCATCATATCTCTTCTTTTTAATTGCCCTTATTTTCAGCAGATATTCTCCAAACAGTATATTGAACGGAACAAACTTACAGAGTCTTTTGCTTTATGGAGCAGGATTTATAGTATTAATATGTGCAATAGGGATATATTATAATAAAATATGGAACAGGGGAGAGTTCTCGCTTTTGTCAAAGCTGGATGCAGGAATGATAGTCTTATTCTCCTTGTTTTTCTTGAGCATAATATCTGCAAGGGGAGCAGTGAGGCTTATAATGGTGCTTGCCATACCAACTGCAATTCTAGTCTCTTATCTCTTGATTGCATTGCTTGGCTCTGCTTGGCAGAGCAGGTCGCTTAAAGACGACGCAGGCAAAAAGGGAGCTATATGGATTGCCGCCATTATAGTAACTGTCGCCCTCATAGTCTCCGGCAATTCATTTCTTGTAAGTTCAAATGCAATTGCAAAGGAATATGCTCCTTCAATTTATACACAGCAATGGCAAAACTCAATGAACTGGGTTCGCACAAATACACCAACAGATTCGGTATTCGCTCATTGGTGGGATTATGGATATTGGGTGCAGAGCATGGGCAAGAGAGCAACAATTCTCGACGGAGGAAATGCCATACCTTACTGGGACTATCTCATGGGGCGCCACGCTCTTACAGGAAGGAGTCATGGAGAAGCTCTTGACTTCCTTTATGCGCATAAAGCTACTCATCTTCTTATTGATTCTTCCGACATAGGAAAATACGGCGCCTTTTCAAGTATCGGCTCAAATGAGAAATATGACCGGCGCAGCGGGTTTACTTTCTTTGGACGCCAGCGCGTAGAAGAGACAAAGAACACAACAGTAATTCTATATGCTGGAGGATTCCCTCTTGACCAGGATATCATTTATACCACCCCTAACGGGACAATAGAACTTCCAGAAGGTAAAGCCGCTATTGTGGCAGTTCGTGTAGAGAAAGATTCTTCAGGAGAGATAGTTAGCCAGCCACAGGGAGTTTTCATTTATCAGAGAAGTACAACAACACAGCAATATATGCTTCCTCTGCGTTATCTTCATACTGGTTCTGAATTGCTCGACTTTAAAACAGGATTGGAAGCAGGATTCCTTCTAATGCCGGAGTTAGACTCACAAACAGGGAAATTACAGCAAGACGGTGTAGGAATGTATTTGAGCAACAAGACTGTTCAATCACAGCTTGCACGTCTTTATCTGTTTGAAGAGAAGAACCAATACTTTACTCTTGCACATAGCCAGGATGATTATATAGTTGAGAAGCTAAAGGAGAGCGGAGCGCTTTCTTCAACACAGGACTTTGTTTATTATGGAGGATTTAGAGGGCCTCTTCGCATTTGGGAAATAAAATATCCCTCTGGATTAACAGTAAACCCAGTTTACTTGCAGAAAGATTATCCAAATCCAGATCTTTTAAAAGCATGACATTGCAAATTATTCTTATTATTCCGCTCTTAGCAAGCTTTCTAATTGCATTGCTTTTGCTCCCGCGTTGGATTAAAAGAGCGCATCATGCGGGCCTTGAGGGAAAGGACATGAATAAGCCATATAAGATAATGGTGGCCGAAGCCGGCGGAGTAGTTGTTGTTGCAGGGTTTATAATAGGTGTTCTCTCTTACATAGCACTTAAGACTTTTTATTTCAGACAATTTACCGGAACAGTTGAATTATTTGTATTGATTAGCGTAATTCTTATAGTATCGTTTATAGGTCTAATAGACGATTTACTCGGATGGAAAATAGGGCTTAGCAAGAGAGTAAGATTATTTTTAGTTCTATTTGCAGCAATACCTCTTATGGTTATAGATGCCGGCTCATCAAAAATAACTCTTCCATTGCTTGGAACCTTTAATATAGGACTTTTATATTCTTTAATAATTATTCCTCTTGGAGTTGTTGGAGCATCTACAACTTTTAATTTCCTTGCAGGTTACAATGGCTTAGAAGCTCGACAGGGAATTCTTATTCTTGGCGCTCTGGCAATTGTCTCTTATTTTACAGGAAGCACTTGGCTTGCAGTGGCTTTGGCATGTATGATTGCCGCTCTTTTAGCTTTTCTCATATTCAACTCTTATCCTGCAAGAGTTTTTCCAGGAGATACATTGACATATGCTCTCGGGGCGCTTATAGCCACAGCAGCAGTTCTTGGCAACCTGGAAAGATTTGCTATCTTTATTTTCCTTCCAAATATATTAGAAATACTCTTGAAAATACGGGGCAGGCTTCACAAGGAATCATTTGCTATCCCTCAAAAAGACGGCTCTCTAAAAGCTCCATATCAGAAAATTTACGGACTTGAGCACGCAGCAATATTCATTCTCTCGAAGATAAAATCTAAAATTTATGAAAAAGATGTAGTTCTAGCCATAAATTTCCTTCAAGTACTTATCATAATTATAGCATTTATTATTTTTAGAGAGGGAATATTCTTATCATGAGGATAAATAGGGATCTTCTTGGGGGAAGTATCGTTCTTCTTATAACTTTCAATCTTTACAATTTCCTTAATTTCATCTATCAGTTTTCAATGGCGCGGTTTCTTACAGTTGTGGAATACGGTGTGTTGGCTGCTCTTTTTTCAATAATATATGTTCTTGCAGTATTCACAGAGTCTATTCAGACAGTTGTGGCTAAATATTCTTCACAAGAGAGCTCTCTGGGAAGGCTGAAAAATCTAATGAATCGCTCATTGAGAAAATCAGGAATAGTCGCTCTCTGGCTCTTCATAATTTACCTAATTGTTTCATGGCCTCTCTCAATTCTTCTAAAAATACCTTATCCTTTGCTTGCCCTCAACGGTTTGGTAATATTTACTTCATTTCTTATTCCAGTAACACGCGGAATAATGCAGGGACAGCGCAGATTCTCGGCTCTTGGGGGCAATCTGATTATAGAGGCAGTAACAAGATTGGTAGTTGCAATTGTATCGGTACTTCTTCTTGCATCTTTCTTTCCTGAAATGAAGGTCTACGGTGCTTTAATAGGAGTAATTGCAGCAGTATTCACTGCCTTTTTCTGCTCATTTATACCATTAAGGGAGATTAAGAAGTCTAAGGAAGAATCTCTTGCTACCCCAAATATATATAGCTATACTGCTCCAGTCTTTCTTATTACCCTTGTAATTATTATCTTTTATAGTCTTGATGTAATAATAGCTAAGATTGTTTTTGATGCAGAAACAGCAGGTTTTTATGCCATTGCTTCTATTCTGGCAAAAACTATGTTCTGGGGTACACTTCCTGTAAGCAAAGCAATGTTTCCGCTTTCTGCGCAAAATAAGGAAAAACACACCTCATCGTCAAATGTTTTATGGAATGCACTTGGAATACTTGCTCTAATCTCTCTGGTAGGACTTCTGATAGTCTATTCTCTTCCAGAATTTATCATATATTTGTTTAAGGGAGAGTACATCCAGCAGTCAGCGCAGATTTTGATATATGTGACCTTGGCTATGGCTATTCATTCCTTTTCTAATCTTATCCTTCTATATAAGCTATCTAAGGGCAAAACAAGAGGATACTGGGCATTTTTGTCATTCATAATTCTGGAGGTGGGCATTTTATGGTACTTCTCATCTGACATAATTCAGTTCTCTAAAGCATTCGTCTTAACAGCAATAATCTTTTTAATAGGCTCTCTCGTACTATTGAGAAAATGAAGCTCTCAATAATAGTTCCAGCCCACAATGAAGAAAGGAGAATACAAAAGACTCTTGAGTTATACACGGAGTTTTTTGATAAATTGGAAAAAAACAATAAAATCCAATATATTCTATTAATTGTCTTAAACGCGACAAAAGACAATACATTGGGAATTGTAAAGAAATTTGCAGGCAAAAACAAGCATATCATTTATCTTGATTTAAAGTCTGGCGGCAAGGGATATGCAGTGATAGAGGGTTTTAAGTATTCATTAAACAATTTAAAATCTGATTTAATTGGCTTTGTTGATGCAGACAGCGCCACATCACCAGAAGCTTTTTATGATTTAGTAAAGAGAATAAACGGATTTGACGGAGTTATAGCCAGCAGGTATATTCCGGGCGCCCTCATGGAGCCGCGCCCCACATTACAAAGGTACTTTGTTTCTCGTATGTATAATCTGCTCATTCGTACACTGTTTTTTATCCCTTACCGAGACACACAATGTGGCGCTAAATTATTCAAGAGCAAAGCGCTTCAGGATGTCCTGCCAAGCTTTACCATGTCACATTGGGCTTTTGATGTAGATATGTTGTTTCATTTGCGAAAAAAAGGATATGACATTGCTGAGGTTCCAACAATATGGAGCGACCGCCAATACTCCACAATAAATTTCATGAAATCAGGTCCCCTTATGGCTCTTGCCATTATACGTTTACGGCTCCTTTATTCGCCTTTTTCAGGTTTTGTAAGAGTGTATGATAAAATAACTAAAATATTCAGATGAAAAAACCTAAATTTTCCATTGTGATTGCACTTGCCCCCTGGCGTGATGCAGAAATACGCTCATCTATCAGGAGATTAAAATATCCCAAAAGCCGGTACGAAGTGATAATCATAAAAGGATTAAATGTTCCAGACAACAGAAACGAAGGGGTAAAAAGGGCAAATGGAGACATAATTGTATTTTTAGACGACGACGGAATTATAGAGCCAGACTATCTTAACAAACTTGATGCTTTTTTATCTGCTCATCCAGAAGTTGATATTGTTGGAGGTCCACAGTTAAATCCTCCAGGTGAGGGCTTGTTTGCCCAGATAAGCGGATATGCACTCGGAAGTTCCTTTGGGGCTTTTGGAATAAATAAACGTTATAAAAAGGTTCCTGAAAATTTAAGCGCGGATTCAAATTATATTAGCGGAGCTAATTTTATCAGTAAAAAGAAAGTCTTTTACAAGTTAAGTTTTGACAGAGAAATATATCCTGCCGATGACGTTAATTTCATTAACGAAGCGCGTGAAAATAGCTTTAAAGTAGCTTATTCTCCAGATATAGTAATCTATCATAGGCGCAGAGCAACTTTTAATGGTTTGGTTCAGCAAATATTTGATTATGGGCGAGCCAGAACAAATCTCCATGTTCTAAAACACACTATTTACAAGCCGTTTTTTCTTATTCCAAGTTTGTTTATAATTTACCTTCTTATTCTTCCGTTCATTATATCATTATCGCTCTTGTTTGCAATGCCATTAATATTTTATTTCTCTCTATCAATTTTAATGGCCTTGTATGAAAGTATAATGAACAAAGAGGTTTTTGCTTTTCCTATATTGCCCGGCATATTTTTTGCCATACATATAAGCTATGGACTCGGGCTTATTTACGGCTTATTCCGCAACATCTTTAAATTGAAATCTACAAATTAATATTAATATGAAACTGCCCAAAGTCAGCATAGTTATCTGTACTCTTAACTGTCGGGAATATACCAGAAGATGCCTTACAAGCATAAGGGAGCAGGATTATCCGCAGAACCTTGTTGAAATTATAATCGTTGATAGCTATTCAACAGATGGCACAATAGAAGTAGCGCGCGAGCTTGGAGCAAAAGTCATTCTTACCAAAATAAGAGGTTATATGGAAGGGAAGGGTATGCCAAAATCATTAGGTTGTTCAAAAGCAAAGGGAGACATAATAATCACAATAGACTCTGATAATAAACTTGTGGAAAAAGACTGGATTAAGAAGATGGTATTTCCTCTGATGAATGATAAATCAGTAAATTTTGTTATCGCACGCATGGCAGTAGTTAAGTCAGATTCTTTAGTAAATCAATATTTAAGTCTGGTGGGCACAGACCCCTTTGCTATATATGCCTCTCTTGACCCGCAAATATCTTTAGGGAATATACCTCTCAAAGATAATGGAAATTACTATACTTACAAAATAACTCCTGAAAACTTCTATATTTGTGGGGGATATTACCTCACATTTAGGAAGTCAACTCTGAAGAGCATAGGCGGATATACTAGAGACGTTGATGTTATATATACTTTGGCAAAAAAAGGGATGGCCAATCTTGCAATACCAAAAGACGCGCATCTTCATCATCTCATCACAACAGGGCTTGCAGATTTTATAAAGAAGAAGTATAAATGGGGAAAATATTATTTTTCACATTCCCAAGACGATAGAGTGTTTAAATGGTCAGGAGGATTATTCGGAAAGTTTGGGAGAATAAGGTTCTTCCGTGAAGTCATAAAAAGCCTCATATTCTTGCCGGCATTATTAATATCTATTAAAATGTGGATGAAGAGCAGAAAGAGTGCATGGCTCATTCATGCGCCTCTTGTCTGGCTTACAACAATGGTTTACATCGTCTCATTTATAGAAACATATTCAAGAACTTCACATAAGATTCTTGATGAAAAGAAATCAACATCCCAGAGTTAAAAATCGGTCTAGTAATTAGCTTTTCCATCCATAAGTGGTTAAGTGCTTTGGAAAAGCGCTCATTGCAGAGTATCCGAGTTTCTTAAGAAAATCTTCTACATAATATGAAGTTCTTTTTCCTTTAACAATATGATATGATGCTATAATTACGTTAACCTTATTTTTCCTAAGTGTATCTACACATCCTTCCAGGGCTTCTATTTCTGCCCCTTCAATATCCATTTTTAAAACATCTACTTTTTTTATACCAAGATTTTTTAGCTCATCATCAAGTCTGACAACAGGTATCTCCAAAGTGTTTTTTGAGACCCCTAATTTAGAATGCAGACCATCAGAACTCTCTATTTTTAATTCTGTATTTTCATTCCATAAACCTTTTGGGACTATAATAACATTGTTCAGTTTCTCATATCTTAATATCTTTTTCAGAACTTCTCTATTCTTAGGGTCAGGCTCAAAAGCGATCACTTTTCCTTCATTGCCAACTTTCCTCGCCGCAAAAACAGCATAATCTCCGGGATATGCTCCGGCATCAACAACAAAATCCCCCCTTTTTAAATGATATCTCATTTCATAACCTTTTACAGGGGATAAGTCGGCAATAAAATCAGGAACAATTGGACTAAATGCCAGAAAATATCTTATGTCATTCTTTACAGGCCATTCTGGTATTTTCTCAAACGCTCCTGCAAGAAATGAACCTATACTCATGCTTTCACCTCTTTTTTCCTAGCCACAACAAAGAGATTATCCCCCACCCCCAATTTAATAGTTAGCCACATAATAGCACGGGCTAATGCATTCACAGGAGCAGGAAAATTAGGATGCGCGTAATCCACGCTTAAAACTTTAAACTCTTTTAATTCAAATCCAGTATCATTGAATAATCTGGAAATGCTATCTTTTGAGAAGAAGTTAAGATGTTGCCCATATCCAAGCCCATACCAATAACTTCTCAATACGTTAGGTATAAGCCCATATAAATAAGGGACAGCAAATATAATATATCCTTCATTTTTTAGCAGGAGGTTAACAGACTTAAGAAATTTTCTAGGGTCTTCAATATGCTCAAGTACCTGATTAAAAGTTATCAAATCATAATTTCTTTTCTTCATCTTATTTATTTCATGTCCATGAACAATAAATCTCTTTTTTAAAGCTGTTACAAGCTCCGGACTTATCTCCTGTCCTTCTGCTTTCATCCCATATCTTTCAAGAAGAATCATCAAGTGACCAGCACCACATCCAACGTCAAGCATTTTCCCCCTTATCTTATATTTTTTGACTAATTCTATATATGGACTAAAATGTCTGAAATAATATATGTATTCCTTGTCTTTTTCATCAATCCTTTTATTTTCTGCATCAAAAAACCTTATATTTTCAGGATTATCGTATATTGCAAGCTTTGAACTTTCTCTGTAAGGAAGGGGAACGGGCCTTATAAAACCGCAATTAGTGCATCTATAAAGAGGATATGCTTCGCCGGTGTATCTTGATATTTCATGGATTAGTATTTTTCTTTTTAATCTTTGTTCATTGCATATATAACATGACATTAAAATCTAATTAAGAATCGGTTAATAAACCTTATTGAGCTTCGTATCTAATTTTATATACAAACGCACCATTAATCTGATTTTGAGGATAAACTAAAGAAAATTCAATATCATCATGCAATATTTTTGGTTTAATGTCAAGAGAGACTATTTTTCCATCTTTACTTACAATAGTTGAATTAAAGTACTGCAAAAATATATAGTTATATCCTTCCTGCATTCCGTTTTGTATCATCCATGAAGGGTGCGGTTCAAATATTGATGCTTGCACATAATCCGGACGATTTTCATGCAAATATCTCTCAAATGCCGAAGTGTTTTCAATTCTTGAATACGTGCTTACATTTCTTTCAGTATAATAAGTGCTTTGTGTGTAGGATATAGAAAGCACTTTGGCATTTTCATCAGAGTTTTCCTTTATCCACAATCCCGCTTCCTTAACAGGAGAATAAGTTCCTTTTTTTATGTCCACGAGTTGTTTTGCATGGCTTACTTGTCCATACATAGCAAATGCAAGAATCACTATGACTACAATAGAAGCTATTGCTTTATTATAGCGCATAACGAAAGAATATATAGTCATAATTCCTTTTCCTGCAAGTAAGAAAATGAAAGGCATCCAGAGGAATACCCATCTATCGTCAGTATTTTTTATGTAAAAAATATAAAAGGCAGAAATAAATACCAATACTAATATGCTGAATATATTAGGATCAAGACATTTCTTCTTCTCTCTCGCAAGGATGTCTATATAAAGAAGAAACTGAAGTGCCATAACTGCTCCAAGCATGAAAGCCCAGAAAGTGACTCCTTCTGTCAAGAGATAGTAAAACTTGATGTTGTACCATCCGGTAGGGAATTGCAGTGAGTCTGGAGTATATCCAGTTCTAAAGCCCATAGGGTTATCAAATGTTACTTCTGACCAAATAAAGTATGGAACTAAAGTTATCAGGAAGATAGCCGCAAAGACATAATAATCTTTCTTTTTAAAAGCAGATAATCTATCAGTTATGGCAATAAATATCATGAATATCATGGGAACAAGAAGAGCAGACACCTTGAAGTAAAAACCTAGAGCCGCAAAGAATGCAGATAGAGCTATTAGCTTAGTTTCAGGTTGCTTCCAATATTTCCACATAAATAATATTGCAAGTACTTGGAAGAGCATTGATAAGAAGTCTGGTTGTACACGGGCAGTCCAGAATAAAAATGTCCAGCTTACACTTGCAAGAGCCGCAGCTATTAATCCTATTTTATCATTAAACATCTCTTTTCCAAGAAGATATATTGCCAGGACGAGCAATATTGAAGGTAAAATGACAAATGCCAGACGTATAAAGTTCTCTCCAAGCCCAATAATAAATGCTAAAGCTGACAGGAATTGAAAAAGCGGAGGTCTTTGCGGATTTAGTTCATAAGGAACATCAAAAGCCCATTTCTTTGCAGTTGACATATATTCTGCTTCATCCCACCATAGAGTCTGTCCACTGGCAGTGGTATAAAAATATAATCTGATTGCAATAGTTAGAAGAAGTATAGCAATTAGGATAAGTCTTTTAGGATTGTTAAGATATTTAAGGACAAATTGTTTCTTTTTTATTATTTCCTGCTTTTCATCCATATTCATTTATACTATGAGGGTTTTTATGTCTTATGCCCAAGCAATACAGAGGCAACTTCACTCGCGCTTATACTCTTTACAAGTTCTTCATTATATTCATCACTCTTTTCAGGGAAGAAGTCTTTAAGCATAGGAGAAGAAATTTTTGTGAGTGTGCCATACCCCTCAACTTCAGCAGGACTGGTAACGAAGAACAAGGCAACTGTTTTTTTTCTAAGCCCTAAAGAAACATGAAGCGAAAAACTGTCAGAGCACACAATCCAATCACATATAGAGACAAGAGAAGCAAACTCTCTCTTGCTATTGTCAGGTTTATTTCTGCAAATTTCTATTCCCATTCTATTTAATTCATATGATATTTCTTCATGCTTTTCTTTTTCGTTAGGTCCGCCAAATAAGATAATATCATATCCCTTGTTCTTCAAGATTTCAATAAACTCAATCAATCTTTCTTTATGCCATGCTTTAGATGGCCATCTGCTTCCCGCCCCCATGTGTATCCCAACAATCTTCTTTCTCTCAAGATTGTTCTCTTGAATAAATTTATCAGCTTTCTCTCTCTCTTTCACTCCCAAAATAATCTCATATCCTTCATCTTTATAAGGAAGTTCAGCAGCCATGAACATCATCTCCTGGTAAGTTTTTTTATTTTTCTTCTTTAATTCATCGTCAAACATAGTGTTTAGATAATACTCTGCTCCGGGATTGAAAGCGCTTGGATATTCACCTTCAGAATAAAACCCATATTTCTTGTCAGCATTTATCAAGACAGCCAGGTCAAGTGCGGCAGGTTCAATGTCAAAGTTATATAGTTCATCAAAAACTTTCTTTGTTGAATATGGTATATTTTCCACATAGTCAATATAATCCAAATTATCAATAAGAGATTTAATATCTCCTTTAGTAATCCATGTAATTCTGCTGTCTTTATTTTTATTTCTTATTGCTTTGGCGAGTGGCAAAGTTCTAAGTACATCTCCATCAGCGCCAAGTTTAATAATGCATATTTCTTTCATACATTTTTAATATCAGCCATATTTTTAATGCTATTGGTAAGGATTTATGATGTTTCTTTCAGGATATAATCTATGCAGAACATTGATTAATATCTTCTCCAATTCAGACCTATTCTCTAAAACGTAATTAACTGCTTTAAGCTGGGAGTTTGAATATTCGGCAGTTTCTTCCAGAGTAAATCCTGCATCAATAGCTTCGTAAATCTTGCTTGCTTTTTCATAGCTAATTGCCTTCATATTTCCAGGTCTTATAGTTCTGTTTTCATTAAAAGGCGAATTTCCCCTATATTGCTGCATGGGGCTGTCCTTTATTCCAAGAAAATAAGCTAAATCACTGTCTGAAATTGGCAAGTCTGCCGAGTTGCGCAATGCTTTTTTTACAGATTCGCTGTACCTGTTATTTGTTCTTGTGGCATTTAGTGCCTTTAATCCAACTCTACCCAATAAATTTCTTGACTCTGAAGCAGAATGCAATCCTGACTTTTGAGACATCTCATTTAATGTGTATTTCTTTCCTTCATCCATTCCTTTTTTATAAATTCTAAAAAGTCTGACAATATTTCTTGAGGGTATATTTTTATGTTCTCTTCCATTTAAAATTATTCTCTTTCTTTTAAGTATGCAAATGGCAGCCATTTTTTCTTCCCAAGGCACAGAATCAGACGCAAGAGATTCTTCTATCAGGTTTTTTAGATAAATTATTATATTTGACCTATCTTCCAAATTAAATTCCTTAAGAAGTTTTCCTCTTTTTCTGCGCTTTTCTTTGCAGGCTTTCCAATAATTATATTGCCCGGTTGCTCTTATGTATATGTTTACCATTTCACGACTGACTGGTCTGCATCCTCTACCAAAAGTTCCCCTCTTGGCAATTTTTTCTAAGCTCTCTCCAGAGTCAATTCCCTCATTTATCTTTTTGTACTTTCTTCCAGCTTTTTCTCTTATATTATCTATCTCATCGCTGGTCAAATCATTATTATTTATTACTATATTATGTTCCCGTGCTATGCAATAAACGCTAATATAAGTCATATTCATTTTTTCCGCTATATACGGCAAAGCCATTCCTCCCTCACTTTTTTTTCTTAAGAATTCAATGCGTTCTTGCAAGGGGCGGCGATATTTTCCTCCGCGATAATTTCTTTTTACCTTTCTCCCAACCGCATTTTGCACTTCTTCTATGGCTGGATTTCCTTCAATAATCCCATTTTCCCGGCGAATATTCTGCTCATTCATTATCATTTGAACTCTTGCAGGCGTTTATAATTATTATTGTTCACCGCTATGTGCAAAAAACAACCCCTATTTCTAGTCAAAGACATAGCAAATCTAAATCAATCACTTAACATTTATATATAGAAAATTCTGTTGGATATATGACATCTCGTATAGAATTTTCTATCTGGATAATTCTGAAAAGAAGTCATGCAAGTCACAGAATTATCCATAGTTATAAAATATAGAACATTATGCGAAAATTAGCCGAGTGCGCACGCTATCATTCTCATAGCTGTGACTTACACGAATCACAAAGACAGGAAAGGAAAGGAGAGATAGACCCATTTGAACAGCATGCTAGATTTTATAATGTCAAAGTGTCTGACAAACCACGCACTTCAGTGCGTGGAACACTTTGATCATCCAAAAGTCCCGAACAAACCGCACCCTAAAGGGCGCTGTAAACACAAGGACTTTTTGATATGCTTGCTAAAGAAGAAAGAAAATTTTATGACACATATTTGGAAGGAAGAGCAAGAGAGACAATGCAGATTATTAATCAAAAGAGCGAAGCCCATTAAGCCCTATTCCAGTAGAAATAAAGGCTATGAGAAAATATCTTGGATCTAATGAGCCACTTTCCCTGAAAGTATTACGTTATAACAAAGAACATCCACCGGAACCTCAATCTTTATAATTCAAATTAAGCCTATATTTTCATGAAAGTCTACATAGCTGGAAAAATCTGGACAGAATCTGAAAGGGAAGAGCTTGAAGCAATAGACAAGATGTGCAAAGAGCTTGGATTTGAGACTTTCCTGCCTCACAGAGACGTAGGGCTTGCTGAAAAAATAAAAGACGCGGAACGAGTTTTTAAAGGAGATATTACTGAAGGATTCAATGATGTTGTTTTAGTAATTGCTTCTCTCGAGGGTCTGCACGTCGGAGCAGGCACGGCGTGGGAATTAGGCTATGCTTATGCAAAAGATATTCCTGCAATAGGCATAAAAAGCGATGAAAGCCCGGAAGAAGGATTTGAATATTTGAGTTCAATTTTAATTGCTTCCATGCCCATAGTTACTTCTCTTGAAGAATTAAGAGAGAAAATTAAGGAAATGTTAAAAATATAAGTACACGATGAATTCCTGAAATAAACCAGTTTTACCTCTCGGTTGGCTTAAGCCAATGCCAGTCCTTCAGCATCGTGTACTGCCCATTCAGATTTCTCTAAGGGTGAGAAGATGATAAAGTCAATCATCTTAAAAGCTAAAGAACGTTCAAGTATTTATATTTTAGTTTTCACCCAAAGGTTACAGTATAGATACTTTAAGGTAATTGATACATTTTAGCACCAAAAAAGCTTATAAATTAGCTTAAATACGACGAGATATATGAGAAAAGTGTTGTCAGACGTGTATTTTCTTGGTAGAAAATGCATATTTTGTGATAAATATGGCTTATACAAACTAAAAAATATAAAAGTTAAGTGTAAACATTGTAAGAAATATTATTCTCTAAGAAAGCTAAAAAGAGAAATTGAGATATTATATTATTTTTACTTAGAAGTATCTGCAAGAAAGACTGCTAAAGAATTGAATTTCAATTATAGATTAGTTCATAGAAAGTTTATGCACTTTAGAAAAAGGATTGCAGATTACTGCAATCAAGAAGCAAGAAAGTTAAATGGAGAATTAGAGCTTGATGAATCTTATTTTGGAGGAAGGAGAAAAGGAAACAGAGGAAGAGGAGCAAACAATAAAGCTATTGCCTTTGGAATTCTCGAGAGAAAAGGCAAGGTTCACACCATAGTTGTTGAAAATGTTAGAGCAGAGACACTTATGGAAGCTATCGAGTCAAAGACTAAGAAAGGTTCAGTCTTTTATACTGATGGTTTCAGAAGTTATGCTGATCTGAAACAATATGGAAAACATAATGTTATCAGACATGATAAAGATGAATTTGCAAATGAGAAAAATCATATAAATGGATTAGAAGGATTCTGGAGTTTTGCAAATGAGAGATTTCATAAGTATCATGGAATTGATAAAAAGAATTATCCATTTTATTTGAAAGAAATGGAATTTCGTTTCAATCATAGAAACGAAAGTGTTTTTAACTTGTTATTTGATATATGTGTAAGGAGGCATATTTAGTGCCGAATTGTACTAATCACCTAAAATTTAATCAAGCGTTTTTGTCGTTTCAGTATTAGCTTCTCCACGCCATCCATCCACATAAGACTTTTTTCTCTTGAGCTCCTTGAATGCTTTGTAATAAAGATAAAGTCTGGCAGCATATAATTCAGCAGTCCACCATATCTCACAAAAATTACGCGGCTGCTTGATAGCAAAAAGAGCGCCTTCTTTAATTTCATTCCAAAATGATTTAGTTCTAGACATATCCGGAGCGATTTTGCTTAAGTTTTCATGGGCTTTTATGTTTCTCACTTTCTGTGCAAGCCAATCTTTCCAATTAGAAGGATTCTTAACATATACTTCAGCTTCAGGGATATACTTAATTTTGTATCCTTTTTTCCAGAATAGATAAGGTATAATGCTGTCTTCAGAAGTCTCCAAGGGAAAGTCTAGAATTACTGCTTTGCGAATAGCAAATAAATAACCTGAACATTCAAATAATTTTCTCTCTTTTGACATTCTTCTCCTTACTTTGTCAATTCCTGCAAAAACTACATGAGCCCAATATCCATATTTTGTATTTCTTGAATCCAGAGGCGTTGGCTTGCCAGTAACACACCCTACAGACTTATCCTCAAATGCATTAATAATAGATGGCAGGGCTTTTTCAGAAGAATATACATCTCCATCAGTAAGGATAAAAATATCTCTCCTGTCAGAAGAGGCATATTCCTGGAAGAGCAGGTTTAATGCATAGCTTTTTCCTTCTCCAGGGTCGGGATAAAAATTAAATCTCTTGTCTTTAACGTTTTTTCTTAGAAATTTCTCTACTTCAGGAAAAGGGTCAACAACAGTAACGCGCAGGTCTTTTCTCTTGTTTGCCAGGAATATCCTTGCCGCTTTAAGTGTAGCTTTAGGTTCATTGTATGAAGTAATTATAACGTCAATCATGAGCTTTCAAACGGATAATCTGCAGGACGTATAATTACTATTTTCTCCTCATTTTGCTTCTGTGCTTCAATGCGGCATTTCTTTGTGCCTTGTTTTCCGATATCTGATATTTCAACACCAATTACTTTAAGTTTTTCTCCTCCAATGACTATAGTATCTCCGGGCTTGAAATCAGATGCATTTTTCTTCATATCTTCCATGAGGAAAACAAACTTATAAACCTTATGAGATTAAGATAATGATGAAACAAGCGATTGTGATTTGCTCTGGAGGATTGGACAGCGTAGTAACAGCACATTATGCAAAGAATAAGCTTAATTATAGGAAAATGATTATCCTTTTCTTTAATTATAATCAGAGAGCCTTGAAATCAGAGAGAAAATTCTCTTTAAAATGCGCAAAAGACACAAAATCAGAATTTCTTGAATTCTCCATTCCAGAGATTTATAATTTATCCCATTCTCTTATAAACGTAAAAAAAGAGCATTCTCATATTGAGAGAAGAGATTTAAAAGACACCAAGAAGGAGAGTCTTAAATGGTATGTCCCATGCAGAAACCTTATTTTTATAAGCTATGCGCTTGCACTTGCAGAGTCCAGGCTTATAAGGGATAAAATTTCTTCAGATATATTTTTGGGTTTTAAATCAGAGGGCAGCTCCGGATATCCTGACGCAACAGGAGAATTTACAGATATGATGAGTAAAATTGGGACAACTGCATGCAATGGAAAGTTCAAAGTTATAGTTCCAATGATAAAGAAAGATAAAGAAGATATAGTGCTCTTGGGAAATAAACTGAATGTGCATTTTAAGGATACTTTCAGTTGTTACACTTCAGACAATATTCATTGTGGCTCATGCCTCGCATGCATGCTTCGCAAGGAAGGTTTTTATTGGTCTGGTTTGCCCGACCCAACAGTATACAGTAAATAGCACCAATACAGCGAATTCTGATAAAGAGAACTGCGTACAAAGTGAGCTACAACCTACGCAGTTCTCTGTCTGGATAACTTCCACTCCGTGAGCTATAAGTAATGCAGTTATCCATAATTGTGCCATTCTGCGGCAGAATTTATCGTATCTCAATTCTCTATAATATACGATTGATAACAGGAATCTTTAAAAGTATTTTATAATTCGAACAATGATGCAAGTCCTACCAAAAATTCTAGTTACCGGTTGCGGAGGAATGCTTGGAGAGGCAGTATACAATCATTTTAAGAATCGTGCAAGAGTGATAGCAACAGACAAGAATGTAAACGAGCCTTGGCTGCATAATTTAGATGTAACTGACTATGCTTCTGTAAGAGAATTTGTTTATAGGGTAAATCCAGACTATATATTTCATCTAGCTGCCTTAACAGACATGGAATACTGCGAGAAAAACCACCTAGATGCTTATAAAACCAACGCCATTGGAAGCGAGAATATTGCTTTGCTTTGCAAAAAACTTGATATTCCCATGATTTATATTTCTACAGCTGGAGTCTTCGATGGGAAAAAAGAAGTTTATGAGGATTATGACGTGCCTAATCCTCTTAGTATTTACGGAAAATCTAAATATGCCGGAGAGTGCTCGGTAAAAAGCATATTGTCAAAGTATTTTGTTTTCAGGCCGGGCTGGATGATAGGCGGAGGTCCGGACAAAGATAAAAAATTCATAAACAAAATAATAAAACAAATTCGGGATGGTAAAAAGGTCTTGCATGTAGTAGATGACAAGATGGGCAGTCCTACATACACTTACGACTTGGCAAGAATAATTGAGAAAGTCATATTTACATGCCCATATGGAGCGTATAATGCAGTGTGTGAAGGCGGTGGGAGCAGGTACGATATAGCAAAAGAGATTTTAAGAATAAAAGGGCTAGATAAAAAGATTAAAGTAAAGAAAGTCTCTTCACAAGAGCTTAAGAAATACATTAAAGAAGATTATTTTGCTCCCCGCCCTTATTCTGAACAGATGGTAAACATAAAGCTTCAGATAAGGGGGGTAGATATCCCAAGACACTGGAAGATATGCCTTCAGGAATATATGGAAAAATTTGACTGGGGAATTTAACACAAAAAAGCGCAAATTATGGATAATTCTGTTGATTAGCGCATTATACCTCTAGCTTGCGATGGAATTTTTTTCTTCTAATTCCTGACGCATCGTGTTTTTAATCCATAATATAAATTTTTTCCAATTTATTGGCAATATCTGTCCACAAAAATCTTCTGGATTTCTTTTTGTTTATCTTTTGCATTGAATGCCTTATTTTTGGATTATTAAGTAATTTTTGCAGAGCTTTTTTAAGCGCATTTGCGTCTCCGTAATCAAAAAGGATTCCATTAACTCCCTCTTTAATTAAAAACAAACTGCCTTCGGTTCTTGTAGAAACAATTGCGTTTCTCCGAGCCATTGCTTCAAGAGTCGCTATTCCAAAAGCTTCCCATTCACTAGGGAACACAAATATTTCCGACCTCTCAAGCAATGCCAATTTATCTTCTTCAGAAACCTCTCCGGTGAATCTTACCATCATATCAACTCCTTTTTCTTTTGCAATTTTTTCCAATCTTTCCCTATCCCCGCTATCTTTTCCTATAATCAGGAAGACAATCTCTGGTGTAAAATTTCTCAAAACAGGCAAGACAGAAACTACCTGATCTAGCCCCTTGTATCTCTGAACTCTTCCAAGATAAGACACAACCATCTTTTTTGCAAGCCCATATTTCTCGTCTATTTTTTTTATTTCTTTTCTAGAAATATTAGCTATAGTTTCTTTGTTTATTCCATTAGGAACTAAAAATACTTTCTTGCGGGATATTCCATATTCCTTTTCCATCCATTTATACTGTTCGGGATTTACTGCAATTATCGCGTCATATCTTTGCAGACTCTTTCTGAAGGAAGGCAAATAAAGAGCCTTGAATATGCTCGCAGCAAAGTTATACTTTTTAAGTGCCATGAAAGGACCGTGAGGCGTACAAACAATCTTTATTTTTGGCTGTGCTTTTATAATCTTCTTTATTGCTCTGTCATGCTGCATGAATCCGAATCCATGAACATGTAAAACATCCAGATGTGCCGCAGCAAGCTTATTTGTTAAAGAAGGATAGAACGCAAAATAATATTTTACCCTCAATAGCTCCTTGCATCTATGCACATATATTCCATTAATTTTCTCCTCACTTTCTTTTTCTCCAGAAGTAAATACATGCACCTCGTGTTTTTTGGCAAGTTCACGGGCAGTGTAATAGCAATTATTTTCCGCTCCTCCGGTCTTTGGATAAAAGTAAGTAATAAGAAAACCAATTTTCATATTATTAAGACTATAAGCAAATTTAAAAACTTACTCCTTTTCACTTTTCTGCCATGAAAGACAAGCTTAATCTTGGCTGTGGAACAGTAATCCTTTCAGATTACGTGAATCTAGACAGCTACAAATTTAGAGGTGTTGATGTTGTCTGGGATTTGAACAATGTGCCATACCCTTTTAAAAAAGACATTTTTTCCAGAGTTCTTATGAGTCACGTCTTAGAGCATTTAGAAGATGTTCCTAAAACTCTTCAAGAGATATGGAGAATATCAAAACCGGGAGCCATTGTGGATATAGGCGTGCCTTATTTCAGCAGTTTAAATGCAGTAAAAGACCCAACGCATAAACATTTCTTTGCGGCGGCAACATTTGACTTTTTTGAGCGGGGCAAAATTAATAATTATTTCGATAAGTCATATATTGCAAATTTCAGAATTATGGAATGTAAGATTATATATAGCAATCACCCATTTCTAAGATGGGCAAATATATTAGTCAATTTAAACCAGCGTTTCTATGAGAGGTTTTTTGCCTATATATTTCCTTCACAGGTGTTGGAAGTGAAATTAAAAGTAGTAAAATGAAAAAGAAAAATCCTTTAGTTTGCATAATAATAGTAAATTGGAATAAAAAAGAGCTTACTGGGAAGTGCCTGACTTCTCTAAAGAAGACTTCTTACCCAAATTATAAGGTCATCATGGTTGATAACGGCTCCACAGATAATAGCATAGAATATCTAAAAAAGATAAATCCTTCAATTGATATATTAAAACTAAACAAAAATTATGGTTATACCGAAGGAACAAATGCGGGATGGAAGCGCGCGCTAATAAAATACAATGCAGATTACATTTGTGCAATGGACAACGATATAATTACTATACAGGCAGAGTGGCTCGATTTAATAATAGATGAGCTTGAGAAATCTTCTTTAAACGGCATCGGAAGTGGAAAACATTTGTTTCCAGATGGAAGATTGCAGACCCCTTACGAAGGCGCAGATGCTTCATATAAGAAAGATACCGGGAAATATGACTTTATAAAAGAAGTTGACGCATTTGTGGGACCCTGCATTCTTATAAAGAAAAGCGTAATCAAAAAAATAGGATATTATGATGAGAACTTCTTTTATGGGCCAAACGACCTGGATTATTGCTATAGGGCTAGAAGGGCAGGGTTTAAGATTATATACCACGGGCATTCTGTTTCAATCCATATAGGAAGCGCTTCAGGTCTTTCACCTGCCAAAGATTTAATATACAAGCATCAAAGTGAGGGAATGATGATTTTCTGGTTTAGGTACTATAATCTTCGTGAGAAATTAAGGATGGCTTTCAGGCAGTTTAGCAGGGCATTTCTCACCAGGAAAGACCCTGTATCCCCTATTAGTTATAGCAACCTCATCTTCCATAAAAACTTTTTCTACAGACTTTTCCTTTATTCCTCATCTTTAAAGCGCGCCTTAAAACAATATAATATAATTAAAGATAGTGAAGTAGATGACAAAATAGCAAAGGAATAATATGTACACAACAAAGAAAATCAGCGTTGTAATTCCAACTTATAATCGCCCCAAAGATGTTTCTCAAACTCTAAAATCTCTTGTTCCTTTGGCTTCACTGCTTTGTGAGATAATAATAGTTGATCAAAGTAAAAATGAAGATACAAAAAACACAGTTAATTCTCTCAAAAAGTCAAACATAAGGTATTTTTATTCATCTATTCCTTCAATTACAAAAGCGCGGAACCTAGGTATAAAAAAAGTCTCCAAAAATGCCGGCTTGGTATGTTTTATAGATGATGATGTGACACTGGACATTTCTTATTTCAGGTCAGTAATAGATTTTTTCAATAAGAACCCTGAAGCCATTGCACTCGGAGGATTTATTCCCTTAGATGATAAAGAGAGTACAAAAGGAATAATTCTCAAAAAGATTTTTTTTCTTGGTCGGAGAGAGAAGGAACGCTCGGTAATAGTCTCTGCATATGGGAACATTTATCCTGTAAAATTATCTAAACCAGTTTCAGCTCAATGGCTTCCAGGAGTCAATATGGTTTACAAAAAAGAAGTATTTCGCAAGCAATTGTTCGATGAGAATCTTCTGGGATACACTGTCGCAGAGGATATAGATTTCTCATATCGTCTTTATAAAAATAATCCGGGCAGGATTTTTATTATTCCTGCAAAAGTGGTTCATCGCGCTTCACAAAGCGAACGCTACCCTGCAAAAAAGATGAGCTATGTCAATCAGATAGACCATTTTTACTTCCATATTAAGAATCTCAAGAGCCCATTTCAGAATATACTTCTGGCATGGTCATTAACTGGCATTGCTGTTATGAGGGCTATGCGCTTTATTCTGACACATCGTAAAAAAGAATATCTAAAGCTTAAGTTTTTCATTGACTCATTATTTTATTCCTTAACCCACTTGAAAGATATAAAAGCTGGAAAATTAAGAGATTTCCATGCAGAAATTGACAAGATTTATAAGTAGACTCTTTCTCGGATTCCAATGTACGTTTTAGGTATGAATGTAGGGCATAATGCGACTGCTTGCCTTCTTAAAGACGGCAGGATAATGAGCTGTGTAAGTGAAGAGAGGTTTACCAGAATAAAAAATTTCTGCGGAGTCCCATTAAAGTCAATTAAATTTGTTCTTGAAGATAACAGTATAACTATAAAAGACATAGATTTGGTGGTGACTGATGATTATTATCCCATATATACAGACCCATATTACGGAAAGAGATATCTGGAGGCATACACAAATAAAAGCCTGAAGAAAAAGATTTTCTCCAAAGCAGGATATCTCTTTCCCGGAGCTTTTTCAAAATATCTCAACCTCAAGTCAGTATACTACCAGATGAAAAAAAATTCAATTGACTCTGATTTTAAGATAAATCTTGGAAAGATGATTAATGTCTCTCCAGATAAGATAGAAAGAATAAATCATCATCTTGCCCATGCGCTTTCTCCTTGTTTTAACTTGCCTAAAAATGAGAAGACATTAATATTTACTTCAGATGGAGAGGGAAGCGGATTAAGCGGAAGCATAAGCATATTTGACGGGAAAGAGCTAAAAGTCATATCAAAAACAGGAAAGGCAGATTCAATAGGATGTCTTTATGCCATAGCGACAATTTATCTTGGGATGAAGCCTCTCGAGCATGAGTTTAAGGTGATGGGCATGGCACCTTACGCAAAATCATATCACGTAGACAAAATATATTCCAAGTTAAGAAGGCTTTTCTGGATTGATGAGCATCTTGTAATCCACTCAAAATTCAATATACCTTTTATAGACTATTTTTTTGAAAAAGAAATGAAATTTGTTCGTTTTGATACTTTTGCAGGAGCAGTACAGAAATTGGTGGAGGACATTAAAACCGAATGGGTAAGAAAAGCAATAAATAAGACCGGCATTCATTCATTGGCTCTTTCAGGCGGGACTTTCATGAACGTAAAGGCAAATCAGAAGATAGCAGAGCTTGAAGAAGTAAAGAAATTATTTGTTATGCCTAGCTCAGGAGACGAATCAAATGCTATGGGGTGCTGTTATTATGGTTATAAGCAGATTTGTGAGAGAAATAAATTGCTTTGGAATCCTGAACCTCTTAAGCATCTTTATCTTGGCCCATATTATAATGATGAATATGTAGAGAGTCTCATTAAAGAGAGAAATTTAAGAAAAAAATATGAGATAACATATTCTAAAAACATTGCTCGTGCGGTCGGACAGCTTCTTGCTAAAGGAGAGATAGTTGCACGATGTTCAGGAAGGAGTGAGTGGGGTGCTAGAGCTTTAGGGAATCGCTCCATTCTTGCAAACCCCTCACATCCAGATACAATTAGGGTTCTTAATGAAATGATTAAGGACAGGGATTTTTGGATGCCCTTTACTCCTAGTGTCATGGCGGAAGAGCAGAAAAAATATTTCTTAAACCCAAAAGAAATACCCTGCCCATACATGGTAATTACATTTAATGGAACTGAAAGTGCTAAAAAAGACATGCCTGCAGCAATGCATCCATATGATCATACAGTGCGTCCGCAGGCAGTTTATAAAGAATGGAACCCGGAGTATTATGCAATACTTTCAGAGTTCAGAAAGATAACAGGCGTAGGTGCGCTCTTAAATACCTCATTTAATTTGCATGGCGAACCCAATGTTCTTACTCCTGAAGATGCTTTTCATACTCTGGAAAACTCTGCCTTAAAATACCTCGCATTGGGTAATTATCTTTTCAGAAAGAAATCATCCAGATAGTCCTCAAAATGTATCTTTTTTCCAAAACTTACCCATTCCATATTACTCATCTCGATAAATGCTTGGCCTCCAACAGGAATAAAATTACCATAAAGCTCTATATTCCTAATCGCTTCTTCACGAGTAATTTTTCTCATATGTTCTCTATTCATATATTCACATTCTTTTTTAATAAAATGCCTTATTGCATAAATATGCAATGCACCTTCTGCTCTAAAAAATGGGACAATGCCTTTTGTAGAGAGAGTCTCTGCAAACTTTCCAGAGAGATTAAGACCGTTAGAGATTTCTTTAAATACAGAATCTGTAATGACTTGAATATATTCTCTTTGCTCTGGCTCGTCCACTTTAAGCGCAAGCGGGCAAACCTCTTCTCTCATAATATCAGCATAATGGTTGGATGCCTGTTTAAGAATCTCCCTCCTCTCGCTAAGACCTTTTTCCATCATCTCTTCAGACCCGGCCAAAGACAATATTTCATGCAGATTATTAAATCTCAACCGAGTAGGAGGCATCAAATTCTCCTCCTTGCCTCTAAAAAAAGAAGATAACTGACTCAAATGCTCTCCAAAAATAAGCTCGCGCAGTTTACATACTTCAGGTGATGGGCATCCAGAGTATAAAATAGGATTTAATCCATAAGCAAGAACTCGCGCATAATGTACTGGAAAAGGAGCACTATTAAGAATTTCTTTACTATTTCTCATATAATGTTTACACTAATGTAATTTATAAATATAATTGCACTATTACATATCTTTATAAAATATGCAAATATTCATTTTTTATGGATAAAAAAATTCTATTCTATAGTTTCTCTGATAAACTACACACCATAGCTCAAGAGATGATTAAGCATCCGCCAGATGGATATTCATACGTTATGCCTGCCGACAGGTCAAATCAGCACCGTGTTGAAAGTCTGAAAAAGAATAAATTAATTAGGGCTATTTACAAGAATATTCTTTACCCATTTATGAATCCTCTTTCTTTTTATGAAAAAGACTTAAAAGTTGCTTCAGACATAGACCTTGTTTATGTATCTGATTTTTTAATTAACAAAAAAGTTCCATGGGTATGCGACTGCGAAGTGGCTCTCTCTCTTTCAGGGCACAATGATTATCTTCTTAATAAAAATCGCAGAAAAATAGAGGATGTGCTTGCTTCTTCTTATTGCAGGAAAATAATGCCATTCACTAATTTTGGAAAGAAGACAATAGAGAGAGAATTTGACACATCCCGTTTTCAGCATAAAATTGAGGTAGTTCATTTTGCTGCGGATGTGCCTATTATAAGAAGAAAAAAACATGACAGATATATTAACATAATATTTGTAGGCACTGCAAATCAGAGCGACCCGGTAATTTTTAATATGAAGGGGGGAAGAGAGGCAATATCTGCTTTCAGAATTATATCCAAGAAATATCCAAATGTTCGCATGAAAATAATATCAAATATCCCGCAAGGGATAGACACAAAAATAGAGAGACTTGAAGTAATTTCCCTCATGCCCCGCAAAGAGTTATTTAAGATATATGCTGAGAGCGATATTCTTCTTGCCCCGACTTATCTTAATCTTGGGATGTCTTTTGTCGAAGCAATGGGATGCTCTCTCCCCATAATAACTACAGATATGTTCGGGCTTCCAGAGGCAGTGAAAGATAATGGATTTGTAATTCATCTCCCAGTTAAGGGGAAATACGAATACCAATCTACTCCTTTGTCAGAATTTCCTTCTTTTACCGATTTCATATACAAAAATAATTCAAAGTCAATAATTACTGGTATTGTAGAGGCAGTTTCACTGGTTGCAGAACACCCCTATCTTATCACAAAGATGAGTTCTGCTTCACGTGAAAGATACGAGAAAGAATTTTCAGTAGAATATAAGAATGCAAAACTGAAGAGAATATTTGACGAAGCGACTCTTCAAAGAAAGGAAACAGCAGTATATTAAATTCTTTTTCTATACAATAATCTTTAAAAGCCGCAACTATCAGCTAATATTATGACTCATACAAATTATCTAAATGGGAAGGTGGATCGCTCTACTGCTGAAACATTCATTTCTAACAAAGTAATTTTAATAACTGGCGGTTCAGGTGCCTTAGGCAATGCACTCATAGGCAGGCTTCTGGCACTTAATCCAAGAGAAATAAGGATACTAAGTCGGGATGAGAAACTGCAGGATTTAACCAGAGAAAGATACCCGGATGCGCGCTGCAAGTATTTATTGGGAGATGTTCGCGATTATTTCTCAATTCGCAATGCAGTTGTAGGTGTAGATATAGTTATCCATGCTGCGGCTTTCAAATACCTAGACCTTGCGGAAAACCAGGTAATGGAATGCATAAAAACTAACATTGATGGCTCTATGAATGTAATAAATGCTGTGAAGGATGAAAAAAATGTAGGGATATGTCTGGGTATTTCTACAGATAAAGCCGCTTCCCCCATTAATGTATACGGTATGTCAAAAGCATTAATGGAAAAGCTATTCTGCGAAGCTGAACGCACAAAATACAGCACATTAAATACAAAATTCCTTACTGTAAGATATGGCAACGTCCTAATGACTACTGGTTCAGTTGTTCCTCACTGGAAAAAAGCATATGAAAAAGGAGAGCCAATCAAAGTCACAGACCCAACAATGACGCGTTTCATGTTTACTCTTGATGACTCCATAGACTTGATATTATATGCTTTAATCTATGGTTTAGGCGGAGATGTTATATCAGTCAAGATGCCAGCAGTTTTACTTGGCAATATTGCGGAAATCATGAGCAAAAGCAAGGTGCCGGTGGAGATAATTGGAAGACGCCCCGGAGAAAAAACACACGAGTGTCTTATTGCAGATTTTGAATGCAAAGACACTATAGATGTAGGGCATAATTTCGTAATAAGACCTCACAGCAATATGGGAATTACATCACCTCTTGGAGTTAAAGAGCCATTCCATTCATCTAATGCAAGAATGCTTAACCGTGAAGAAATTACAGAGTTATTGCAGAAAGTAGGGGCATTTTGAAATGTCAGAAAAATCAAAATATCTTACAATTGCATTCTTAGAATCTGCCCCTGTAGCATATACTTACAAGCTCGCAAAATGCCTTAAAAATAGAGGGTATAAGACAATTCTCTTTTCTTTTCTTAAATCAAAAAGCGATATCTATGATTCTGCATATGATAAAATCATTAATCTTAACATAGATTCATTTTCAGTCAGCGCATCCAATGGAAAAAGCATAATCAAGAAAACTCCCAGAATAATATCTAAATTTTATCAACTTCTAAGTCATAATCCAGATATAATAATTGGAGTTGCCTCTCCTAAGCCGCTTTGGCTCCCAGCCCTCTGCTGTCGTATTACTCATCTGCTTTCATCGCGCACACCATTCATATTTTTTCCATACGATGTCAATGCTTTGAGATATAAGGAGAAACGTTTCTTCAAGAAAGCAGGCATCCCAGATCTCGAATTAAACTCGGAGAGATATCTTTTCACTCATTCAGACGGCGTATTTTTTAAGGGCGATGAGTATAAGGCAGTTAAGAATTTATTTCCAATAAAAGTACCGGTTGGTAGAATGTTTCCTTATATAATGGATGAGTACATACAGCCTTTTTCGTCATACAAGTTATCAAAAAAAGACAACGAACTCCATATAGTTTACATAGGATTTATGGTTCTTTCATTAGAAGGTAATAATTCACTGGGATTTATTTCTGGATATGATGTGATAAATAAATTCGCAAAAAATAAGATACATCTTCATATATATAGCGGACAGTATGAAAAATGGGCTTCAGACAATGAGTTTGATAAGGTAGAAAACAAGAAATATATTCACATACACAAGCCCATTAACCATCATGATATAATAAAAGAAATATCAAAATATGACTTTGGACTTTGCATGTCCCAATTTGATTATTCTATAATAAATAAAGAATTTGCCGCTCTTGGTCCGGGAAACAAAACGGCAAACTATTTTGAAGCAGGCATTCCATGTCTATTCGGTCCATGTTTATTTTCACGTGACCATGAATGCACCAGAGCAGAACTGCGTAAGTATGATCTTGATTTGGCATTCAGTGATAAAGAATTTAGCAAATTGAAGAAAAAATTAAAATCGTACAATTATTCAAAATTGCTTGATAAAGTAGCTATTGCCAGGAGAGAATTCACAATGGAAAATAATATGCCTTCATTTGAATTGTTCTTGCAAGATGTAATATCGAAGAAACTAAACAGCAGAACAACTCCACAAATCAGATTATCAAAATGAAACGTTTATCAGATGCAGCATCTCGTCTTGAAGGACAGCCAATGTTCCAAATTTTAGCACGGGCAAAAGAGCTTGAGCGTTCTGGAAAAGAAGTTTTGCACTTTGAATTGGGAGACCCTGACTTTAACACACCAAGTCATATAGTCGAAGGAGCCTACAATGCTCTTAAAAATGGCGAAACTCATTATGCTCCTTCAAACGGAATTTTAGAGTTGCGTTTAGCCGCCGCAGAAGTGACTCAGCGTTCTCGCGGCTTTAAACCAGAGCTTGACCAGATTCTTGTTACACCGGGCGCAAATGTTCAGATATATTATGCGGTGGCATGCACAGCAAATCCTGGAGATGAAGTAATAGTTCCTGACCCCGGGTTTGTCTCATATTTTTCAATTTTAAAGTTATTAAACATTGGAATAAATCGCGTCCCACTTCACGAAGAGAATGGATTTCGCATAGACCCTTCAGAAGTAGAAAAAAGAATAACGGGCAAGACGCGCATGATAATAATGAATAGTCCAAGTAATCCTACTGGCGCAGTAATGACTGAACAGGAAGTAAAGGAGATGTACGAAATAGCTAAGAGGCATGATTTGTTTTTGTTAAGCGATGAGATTTATGCAAGAATGATTTTCAAGGACGCAAATACCAATCACTATTCTCCAAGCAGGTATGACTCTTGCAGAGAACGCACTATTGTAGTTAATGGTTTCTCAAAATCTTACGCTATGACTGGATGGAGACTTGGCGTGGTGACTGGCCCATCTGATGTTATCAGCAAAATGGGATTAATGCTTGAGACAACAACTTCTTGTGTCTCGCCATTTATTCAGCGCGCAGGCATAAATGCCTTGAGAAATAGTCAGAGCACAATTGATAGCATGATTTCCGAGTATCGCGATAGGAGAGATATTTTAGTTAGAGGACTTAATACTCTTCCAGGAGTAAAATGTAATAATCCTGGAGGTGCATTTTATGCATTTCCAAGCGTAACTGGAACAGGAATGTCAAGCAACGAATTTTGCGAAGTCATGCTGAACGAAGCAGGAGTATCTTTGGCTCCAGGACCTATATTTGGCGACAACGGGGAAGGTTATGTCAGGATGTGTTACGCAAACTCCAAGGAAAACATACAAAAAGCCATTGGCAAAATGAGAGATTTACTGGAAAATAATCATAAATATACATTAGGCGATTAACTAAATTCCGCACTAAACTGTTTAATTACACTAATATCAAATAATATTTTTTTGTCTGAAAACTGCCTAATCACTTGTAAATATTAATTTTGCAAATTTTCTTTACTATAATTAAATTTATATAGTGTTATCTTTTTCAAGCGAAGTGAAAGCATCAGACTACATTGCGCAATTTTTAGTTGAGCAGGGAGTGAAACATACTTTCGGGATAACTGGAGGATGCATAGTTCACACATTGGATTCTCTGGCAAAAAGAGACGATATAAAGCATATTCCTGTTAAACATGAGCAAGCAGCGGCCATGGCTGCAGATGCATATTCAAGAGTTACTAATAATATAGGTGTCGCTCTTACAACTAGCGGGCCGGGAGCGACTAATCTTTTAACCGGAACTTGCTGTTCTTATTATGATTCGATCCCCATCATAAGCATCACGGGACAAGTCCCAACAGGTCAGCTCAAGCGCGACAGCAAGTCCAGGCAGATAGGATTTCAGGAAACAGATGTAGCAAATATTTTTAAGTTCGTCACTAAATACTCTTCTCTTGTTGACACTCCAGATACTCTGCGGTATGAACTTGAAAAAGCAGCATATTTAGCTCGTTCAGGTCGTCCAGGCCCAGTTTTAATAGATATTTGTGACGATATTCAACGCGCGGATATAAATCCCGAAAATCTAAAATCATTTACTCCACCAGCAGAGGAAGTTTCATCACAAGACCTTGAGGCAAGAATTCAGCAATCACTTGACTTAATTAAAAATTCTAAACGTCCAGTGGTTATTCTAGGTGGAGGAATACGCGCAGGCGGTGCGATTGAAAAAGCAAAATACTTTGTAAATAAACTTGGTTTTCCTGTCGCTCCAACTTGGGGAGCAATGGATTATATTCCTTACGATCACCCACTTATGGTTGGGAGTTTTGGGGTTAGTTCTGAAAGAGCAGGAAACTTCGTAGTCCAGAACTCTGATTTGGTGATTGCCCTTGGAACTAGATTAGATACTCATGAAATAGGGCCAAACGCAAAAACTTTTGCACGTGGAGCAAAGAAAATAGTTCTGGATATAGATGAGTCAGAGCTTGATAAATATAAAAAGCTCGGGCTTGAAGTAGATGTTCCAATATGTGAAGACATAAACAGATTCTTTGACAAAATAAATCCCCAGCTTAAAGATTTTGAAAAAATTGACTTAAGAGAATGGTTCAATTATGTTGAAAGAGTGAAAACAAAATATCCAATATGCCTTCCAGAATATGCCGACCAGACTGAAAATGTTAATCCTTATGTATTCATGAGAGAACTCTCGCGTCAATCAGGGAATGACGATGTAATTCTATCTGATTGCGGAGGGAATTTAATATGGACAATGCAGGGACTGCACTTGAGAGGAAATCAGAGACTTATATCTGCATTTAACCATTCTCCTATGGGGTATTCTTTCCCAGCAAGCATTGGCGCTGCTTTCGGTACTAAAAACCCAATTACATGCATAACTGGTGATGGAGGATTTGAAATGAATATACAGGAACTTGCAACTATTCAATATAATAAACTTCCAGTCAGGATATTCGTAATGAACAATCACGGGCATGGAATTATCAAGCAAACTCTTCGTACTTGGCTCAAGGGGAACTATACAGGTGTTGATTCAAAAACTGGATTAGCCGATGTAGATTTTGAAGCTGTTGCCAATGCTTATAAAATACCTTCTTTAAGAATATCTAATCACAGTGAGCTTTCAGGAAAAATTGAAGAAACACTCAATCATACTGGGCCAGTACTATGTAATGTTCAGATTGCACCAGAGCAAGAGATGCTTCCTAAACTTGTGTTTGGAAGACCTATAGAAGATTCAGCACCGCTATTGTCTCGCCAAGAGTTCAATGACAATATGCTAGTGCCACCAATTGAAAAACCATGAGAAGAGTTTCTTTAATATTTATTAGGAATAAAGAGCGTTTTCTCTGCTACTTGCGGGATAATAAGCAGACTATACCTCATCCAAATTACTGGGCATTTATTGGAGGTGGAAATGAGAAGGGAGAAACACCTCTTCAAGCATTAAAAAGGGAGATAAGCGAAGAGCTAAAAAGCAGAAGAAAAGGAGAAATTGTCACAGATATCCGTTATCTGGATGTTATTAAGGTAAGAAAAAATCCAGAAGTATACGATCATGATATATATACATACAAAGGCAGAACAAATCACCGTCTGGAAGAATTGACATTGACAGAAGGGCAAAGACTCGGTTATTTTACTTTTGATGAAATCATGAATGAAAAATTTCCTGAATTCCTTAAGATTTATATAAAGAAAAACTTATCAAGATTAGACTGATTATAGTAAACAACTTTAATTTTCGTAAAAGTTTTGTTGTTTGCTAGATAGGAAATCACTCGGAAAATTCCAATTATTAAAGTGATTTCCTATAATCGCCATTATATAGAAATGCTTAAATATTCTTTTTATTCCATAATTGTATGAAAATATATTATATTATCTCTGTATTTATGATTGTAATAGGATTATCAATTCTAGTAACGGGCTCGATGTTGATCCCTGTAAATGATAATGCAAAAGAAAATGCAAAAGCCCCTGAAAATTCTCCAGTGATAGACAATGATTGGGGACTTGAGAGAGTTGATTTTATTCACTATGTTAAACCTGAAAATGCGGGAAATTCAAGAAAAACATCAACATGCTACAAGTTAATGGGAGTAAAATGGAAAAGTCTGCCTGTAAATTATTCAATAAATCCAGTCAATCCTCAAGGTTTAAGCGAGAATTTCATAACTTCAACAATCTTTACATCAGCAGAAATATGGGATTCTTCAACTTCAAGTGAATTGTTTGACAATGATTATGCAATAGACTACTCTGCAACATATGGAGTACAAGATTTTAAAAATTCAATTGATTTTGCAGATTATCCTAATGATGGAGTTATAGCAGTAACAAGTGTTTGGTATACTCGAGTAGGTAAACAGATAGTTGAATTTGATCAAAGGTACAATACAAGATTTGCGTGGGGGGATGCCACAATTGATTCCAGCAAGATGGATTTAGAGAATATAGCTGTTCATGAGCTGGGGCATGCTGTAGGTTTGGCTGATATTTATTCAACAAGTTGCCTAGATGTAACGATGTACGGTTATTCAACAGAAGGCGAAACAAGCAAAATAACTCTTGAGCAGCCAGATATAACTGGTTTGCAAACAATGTATGGGATTTAATATTTTTACCTCCCATATATTATTATTTACACGCAGAACCTGATAATTCGTTGAATTAAAACAATGCTAAAAACCGAGAAGGCAGAAGTTCAATTCTTCTACGGACCATGCTAAGATATATTTTTAAACCTAGGATAGAGCATTTTATTATGACATACCATAGCGCATTACCTAGATCTGGAAAAGTATTAGATATAACTCACGATGGAGAATGCGTGGAATATAATACTAATTGGGTTAAAGAAGAAATCAAAGGAGATCCTAATTTAAATCTTCCAAAACATGTCTCTGATACTTTAGAAAAAGGATGGTACTATACACTTTCAAGCAGATTTGACTTTTTCGATGCTAAGAAGTTCAAAGAGAGGCTAATTGTCGCTTCAGTAATTCCAAATGGAGAAGCATACGGCTCTAACTGTTTTGGAACCTCTCTTTATCTTGCAGGATTAACACCTTCAGATATTTTAATAGATGGAAAAACCGATGTTGGAAAAAGATGTCCTGGAATTGAAGATTACTTAGAGAGATTTAATAGAAAGGATTCTTTGGATGAAAATGCAATTATTGCTTATTACGATAATGGAAAAATCTGTCATTCCGTATATTGGGAAAAAGAAAGAAAAGAATTTTTTGATAGAACTGGAATTTGGAGACCTTTAAGAGGTTACAAATCTTTGCCAAAATCTGATAGTCTAAATGCTATGATTTTTGATGCATCAAAAAGCGTTGATTTTAGTGACTTATTTCCTCTTTCACTAAAAGATGCACATAATTGTATATTACATCAGGATTCTGGTTATTAAATTTTACTTGTATTTAACAAAAAGTGCTATCTAAAGAAATAACTTTAGAGCTAAATAATTAAACTAATTTAATTAAGAGACAATTAAATACATATAATTATGTTATTAATAAAAGTCTAGGAAATATATATTATTATTTACACCAATATGGCGATTCTTCTACCAGAAAATAATAATCTTTTAAAAACTCCGCCCCAGTATGCATATTTATTTAAACATAAATAATACTTAGAGAATATGCCAAAAATAATTGTAATTACTGGACCTCCGGGAGCGGGAAAAACAACAATATCTATGAAATTGGCGGAAAAAGCGCCAAAAGGAGTTGCGATATCAGCAGATAGAATACGGAAGATGGTTAAGGGAGGATATACGCTTCCATGGTTGAAGACACGGGAAGCAAAAGATCAGAGAAGATTAGTTACTAATAATATTTGTGACATTACGAAAAACAGTACGGATTTAGGGTTTGATGTTTTTATTGATGACGTTCTTCCTAAAAAAGATTTAATTGAAGATTATAAAAAATCTCTTGGAGAGGATATAGAATTATTTTTAATTTTGCCGTCAGAAGAGATGCTAATTAAAAGATTAAGGGAAAGAGAAGAAGAAGAGATCATGTTTGTTAGAACAAAAGAATTGCGTGAAGCATTCTTTCTTAATAAAGACAAAATTGATTGGACCATAATTGATAAATCTTTTTTGACTATAGAAGAAACGATTAATATAATTTCAAGCAAATAATCTTATTATCCCTCTTAGAAAAATCACTTCTTTGTTTAAGCATGCATTTCTATAAAGAATTTAAACTTCCCGAGGTTTATAATCTGTTCTTCCCGTGAGAATTAAATTTCTGGCAGAATTATACAATTCTTGCAATCTCCTACGCTCCTGACTTTCTTTCAGTTTCAGTAAATGAACATTATCTTCACTACTTAGCCTATTAATCTCATCAACCATCTTGTCAAGCTCACTTACTAAATCTCTGTTGCTATCACTTATAATCTCTTCGGTGCAGCCTATAGAATTAAGATATTCAGTATATCTCTGAACAGGCCTTTTTGTTAAAGTTCTTTCAGCAAGGTGTATCCATCTTCCGGGAAGACTTTCTTCATATATTTGTTCAACTCTTTTAAGATAGTGTTCTACACTGCCAAGAGCTATCAAATAGTCCCGATTTAATCCGGTTGCAGATAAAATTGGTTTAGTATCACTCATATTATAATCTTTAGAATAGACTATATAAAAATTTATATAGGGTGGAATAGGTATAATTGAAGTTTATTATGACAAATGATGTAATTGCTGAAATAACCAGAAATGAGCGCAGACGTAAAGGCGTAAATGAAAATAAGATACTACGCCAATTTGATGAGGTGCAGTCAATTCTTAGCTATCCTTTTAGTCCAAGAGAAGTCCTTCATGAAATAGAGACAGCAATGCCTTCAATAAGAGAAGAAGCAAGACGCATAGGAACGCCAAATGCCTTACAAGACATTATTCTAAGTAAGATGGATGAAATTGCTCCGCGTCCTCCAAATGCCCCCAATCCAAGAGGCAAGCTCCATTTAGACTCTACAAAAATAGAGCATTGGAAGCATCGTGAACGTCTTGAAGCTTGGCGCAGAGGCGAGCGCATAGCTCCAATAACAGTTGACATGGCTCTTACACAAAAGTGCAGTTTCAGCTGTGAATATTGCTACGCTGGTCTTCAGTTTAACAAAGCTTCACCTGAAGAATGGGCAACTTATCAAAACCTTCTAGATGATTTCACGACAATAGGTCACGCCTCCGGAGAGGGTGTTCGCGGCGTAAGTTTAGTGAGCGATGGAGAAAGTACAGAGAATCCATATTTTAGAGATTTTGTATTATATGGAAAATCAAAAGGGATTGACATGGCTGTTGGCACAAACGGGTTAAAGCTAAATCCAGACTTAGAGCTTATACGCGCATTTACCTACGCCCGCTTTAATATCTCTGCAGGCGAGAGAGAAGCTTATAAGCAGGTTATGGGTGTTAGCGACAAACAATGGGAAGGCGCTTTGGAGAGTATAAGAGAGAGCATACGCATAAAACGGGAAAATAATTTGGAGACAACAATTGGCTTGCAAATGGTTTTGCTTCCAGAGTATGCAGACCAAGTTATTCCTCTTGCTTTGCTTGGCAGAGACTTAAAAGCAGATTATACAGTAATTAAACATTGTAGCGACGACGAAAAAGGAAGTCTGGGAGTTGATTATAGCTGGTATAAAACCCCTCTTGCACTCACATTGCTAAAAACCGCAGAGGCACTTTCTATAGATGATTATTCCGTGCAGGCAAAGTGGACTAAGATGATGACTGGCAGAGACAGGCGTTATTCTAAATGTTTCGGCACCCCTTTAATGCTTCAGATGTCAGGCACTTGCATTGTCGCGCCATGCGGTTCTTTCTTTGGAAAAGACTATTCTAGGTATCATATAGGTAATTATTCAAGAGAGCGTTTCAAGGATATTTGGGCAAGCGATAAATACTGGGAAGTTATTGGGCATCTAGGTTCAGATAAGTTCAATCCGCAGAAAATGTGTGCAACTCTCTGCCTTCAAGATAAGGTAAATGAAGTCGTATATGGTTGGGTTGAAAACGGAGTTCCATTAAGAGATACAGATAGAGCCCATGTGCCGCAGCACATTAATTTTATTTAATAAAAATCCCAGCAAACCACAGGGTATTTTTAAGTGTCAAGGATTCAACAAAAATCCTTGAGCACCTCGAAGATTGTTCAAACAATCTTCTCAGCCTCAAACTATAAATCGTAGCGAGCTAGAGGGTATTGCACCCAGTTTGAGCAATAAAAAAATAAATAGGATTTAAGAATTTATTTATAAAAAGAAGTTACTCCTTCAATAACTTTTTCTATTTGTTTTGATGTTAATTCAGGATACACAGGAAGAGAGAGAATCTGGCTCGATTGTCTTTCTGCAACAGGAAATGCACCAGAGCGATATCCTAGATATTTTGCCGCCTGTTGCAGGTGAATTGGAATGGGATAATGAATCTTTGTTTCTATACCCATATTGGACAGATGCAGGCGCAAAGAATCGCGATTTTTAGCCTGAATTACAAACGTGTGATATGATGATTCCTCATAAGATTTTTCTTCAGGCGTATCTACAATGGGAGATAACTCTGAGCTGTAACGGAGAGCAATATCTCTTCTTTGCTTATTCCATATCTCTACATATTCTAATTGAGTGTTTAGAATAGCCGCATGTATTTCATCAAGTCTACTGTTATATCCAAAAAATTCCGATTCTTCCCTGTTCTTTAAACCATGATTTCGCAATTTAATTATTCTTTCATAAATTTCTTGGCTGTCAGTTGTAATAAATCCCCCATCTCCGGCAGTATGCAATGTTTTAAGAGGATGTGTACTGAAACATCCGACATCTCCCAGAGAACCTGTGCGTCTTCCACGATAGTTTGCTCCAATTGCTTGAGCCGCGTCTTCAATTACTTTTAGTCCATGTTTTCTGGCAATGTCTACAATTTCATTCATTGCCGCAGGTCTCCCAGTAAGATGCACAGGCATAATTGCCTTTGTGCGCTCATTTATTGCGTTTTCAATAAGCTCACTATTTATGTTATAATCCTCTCCAACATCTACAAAAACAGGTTTTGCGCCAACCGCAGCAATAGCATTAACGCTCGCAAAAAAAGTATTTGGAGCAGTTATAACTTCATCATCATGCCCAACTCCAACTGCCTGCAATCCAAGCAAGAGAGCGGCAGTTCCGGATGAAACACCAACCGCAAATTTTGCAGAAGCAAGCTGGGCAAATCTCTTCTCAAATATTTCAACTTCTTTTCCAAGTGTAAAATCTCCTCTTTTTACAAGTTTCTCCAAATCTCTAAGAATATAATCAGGATTTTTGAATTGTTCTTCAAGATAAGAATACTTTACTCTCATAATTATTGTTGCCAAAACTCAATTTAAATAGATTTCTATGTAATACTGCTACAAAAATATATAACTTCTCAATAAGAATATTTAAATAGCCTATAATCATGGAAAATGAGATTAATATGGAAAGAGAGTATGGAGAATTCAAAGTAAATGGTTCAAAAGGCAGAGTGAATAAAATAGTTCTTATGACCCTTCCTGAAGAAGGACAGTTTGTTAATTGGACAACGCCTAATCATTTCAAACCTAAAGCCGTTAAGTATATGCCTCTGGGCATATTATCTCTTGCTTCAAATCTACCTAAAGATACATATGACATAAAACTACTTGATGCTTCAAGTCATGGATGGTCAATTGAAGAAACAATTCAGAGAATAGAATCTGAAAAGCCGGATGTTTTGGGCATAACATCAGTAGACAGAAAAGTCTGGGCGTTAAACAGAATTCTCCGTGAAACTTCTGCATCATACAAGGCAGTTGGAGGACCGCATGTAACACATTATGGGGATTCGGCATTGAAAAACGGGGCAGATGCAGTTTTTATAGGTCCTTTGGCAGAGAATGAGTTTAGAAAAGCCGTTGATGAAGTATCAAATGGCAAACCTCCAAAAGGAAAGATTTATTGCACAACTAACATAAATGATATAAATTTTCCTCAAAGGAAATTTTTAGATGTGAATTTTTATTTTCCAAAAGAATTTGTTTTGTTTAGAGCTGAAAACAGGCTTCCAATGTTCTCAAGTGTGGGCTGTCCACAGCAATGCACTTTCTGCAATGTTCAAACAAAGAAGCCACAGCTTAAAAATGCATCTGCAGTCGTGGATGAAATGGAGTATTTATACACTATAGGATGCAGGAGCGTTCACATTCTAGACGATAATTTTAACGTAATACCAAATCATCTGGATAGAGTATCTACAGAGATGAATAAAAGAGGTTTTAATAGTGAATGGTCTGGAAGAGGCCAGGTAAGAATGAAAGATTATACTACGCTTGAGAAATTGACTAATTATGGTTTTAAGAGAATTCATGTTGGCTTTGAGCATTTTGACAGCGACGTTTTAAAATGGTTCAGAAAACCAGAGACAATTCAGGATATTGATAGATTTTGCGAGGCAATGAATAGATCTAATATTGACATGTTGGGGTATTTCATTATAGGCACACCTTTGGAGATGCAGAGAGATAAAATGGATTATGTTGAAAAACTTCCTGAGAAGATAAGAGAACACAACATAAAACACCCATTTTTTAATGTGCTTTATCCAGAGCCAGACACAGAATATTATCGCCAGTTAGTTTCACAAGGGGTCTATGATAGGGATGTTTGGACAGAATATATGGCAAATCCAGTACCGGATTTTGAAATTAAGTATCCTTATGGGGAGGCAAGGAGAAATGAAGTAATGGCACAGGTGCAATGGTTAATTGAAGAGTTTAAGACAAAGCCGACAGAAAGCGTAGAAGCTATGGATGCAAATACATTAACTCCAAGAGGTGTGGAAGAGAAGAAAGTAGGTCACATAAGGCAGGAATAAATTTCTTAAGAGTCAGGAGTGAAGAGGAGTTTCAGGCGGTCTTGCAGGAACTAGAGCTCTGAAAAATGAATAAAACATTTTAATTTCAGATTTATTAATTGCCCCAATTAATATAATAATTATTCCATAAACTATTATCCCGGCTATTATCTCCAGACCTCCCCAGAACCAGTTCATGTCAGATATAGACTTATTTATAAGTATAAGGCATATAGACATAATAATGCTGGCTGCAAGCGGCTTAATGACAACTCCAAGTTTCGCCCTGACTTTCATTACTTTTATTAACAAAAAGAATAATACTATTAAGTAAACCAATTTACTTATAACTGTTGCCGCCCCTACACCAATTGTTGCCAAAATAGCAGAGTTCTTTAATAATAGGGTTATAAGTGATAAATTAAGCAGGACATTTAGTACAAGGGAAAATAGCATAATCTTCGCAAGATATTCAGGCTTTTTCTTAGCTGAAAAAACAGATGAAACAAGAGCAGCCAATAATTCAATGAATATCAAAGGGGCGAGAATATATAATATCGGAGTGGCAGGAATATAAGAGTCGCCATAAACTGCCTTTAGGACATATGGACCAATGCTCAAGAGTCCAAAAACTGCGGGCAGTCCAATAATAGAAAGATATTTGAATATAGTGTTAAACATTTCTTCAGTTTTTTCATTGCCAAGTTTGCTAAATACGGGAAGAAATATATTATAGAATGTCAGAATACCTATTATGCTTGATACAAGAGTAAATGCCGCTTTATAAAATCCAATATATTCAGAGGGCACGAATATGCCCAGCATTATTATATCTATAGATGCAAACAATGCTGCAGCAGTTATTCCAACAGATATATATCCTATGAACTTTAACAATCCAACTTTATCAATATCCAGACTTTCTCCTCTTTCAAAGATAAATTTACCTATTTTTCTTAGGCTCAATACAACGTAAACAATAACAGCTACCATTGTGAGTATAAGTGCTCCAACAAGCCCAGCCACATAAGACGAAGTGGCAACTAAAGTAAGAACGAGAATAGACAGTATTAGCCTTGTAGCCTGAAATATTATCTCTTTAGAAGTCATGTAACTTACTTTGTTAAAGGCATAAAACAATGATTCCAGAAATCCCTCTATGGAAGTTATCACTATATATCCGCCAATAAATAAGAGCGGGACAAATAAATCAGGTTTATTAAATATAAAGAAAGATAATGGATAAGAGGCAAGTATTATTATTCCAGCAACGCTTAAGGTCATTATAAGCTTATAACGCATAAGCGCAATAAAATAAGACCGCGCCTTGCTCTTATTGTTTTTCAAATATGTTGAGACATATATGATAAGGGCTTGATTAATCCCAAGATCTGTAAATGTGAGGCAGAAAACAGCAATAGACAATGCGAGGGAATAAATGCCAAATGTTTCAGGCAGTAATGCTCTGGCTATGATAATTGTAAAAACAAGAGCTCCAGCTCTTCCGATAAGAGAAGCCATCACGTTCCAGAGAGAATTAGCAAATATTGTTCCTTTAAGATTAGAAGCATTTTTTACCATAACTATAGAAAGTTTAGTGTTATTTAAAATGTATTGTTCAGAGTCAAATATTAAATTTCTTAAAATTTACGAGATATTCAACTCTTTCATTCTTTTGATATTATGGTAAATTGGATTAGTAAGCCCTTCAATTATCTTTCCTTCCCTATAAGCATCAACTATACTTTCTACTGCAGATTCTATTGTCTCGCTAGTTCTAAATCCAAGAAATCTCTTAATCTTATCAGAGTTTACATTATATGAGCGTTGGTCTTTTACAGGATTAATTTGTATAGTTGCATTAGGAACCTTTCTTCTAACTATTTCAGCTAATTCTCTGACAGAATGATTCTCATCTCCGGCATTAAATATTTCATAACGAGTTTTATCGCTAGGAGAGTCTATAAGTTTTTCATAAACTCCAACCATATCTTTAACGTGTATATTGGGCCTTGTTTGTTCTCCGCCATCTACTAATATAATTCCTCGCTCAAGAGCATTAATCGTGAGTATATTAACTACAACATCTAATCTCAATCTAGGGGCATATCCACATACGGTAGCTGGGCGCACAATAACATAATCCAGGTCTCTAGCTTCTGCCTTGAGAATTTTCTCACATTCAAGTTTAAATTTAGAATAATCTGTAAGCGGCTCTTCTATCATTTCCTCAATAACTTCTTTTTCTTTCTTTACTCCATATACGCTTGAAGAGCTTGCATAAACAAATCTTGCTTCAGGATTCTGGCGCGCAACATCTAATACATTATGGAATGCATCAAGATTTATTGATCTGCCGAGAGAGGGATTTAAATCAAAACTTGGATCATTAGATATGCAGGCAAGATGTAAAATTGCATCCATCCCTTTAATATTGTCTAATAATTTACTTCGGTCTCTTATATCGCCTCTTACTTCCTTTAATTTACAATTCCGCATTTCTCCAAATATATCACCATACCAATAAGTATCATATACCATAACATCATCTCCTCTTTCCAGTAATCTCGGCACGAGGGCGCTCCCCACGTATCCAGCACCACCCATAACACAAACTCTTTTTCCCATTTCTTTATTCAATATTATCTTGATTTAAATATGTATATATCCTATAAAACTATCATTTCATGATATATTTCACAAACTTATTCATTTCTATTGAATCTATTGATTCTCTGTTTCCAACTGTGCGTACGGCGATTGCTCCAACGCAATTTCCTATGAATGAAACAAGCTCCGGGTCAAATCCCTTGTATGTAAGCAAGGACAGCAAGGAAAGAACTGCGTCTCCCGCCCCTATTGTATCAATAGGATCTTTTGTAAATGCCGGCGCCCTATAATAGTTACCTTTATGATAAAGGATACTCCCATGTTTTCCCATAGTAATGTTGATTGAGTCTGCGTTTAGAATCTTATTCAGTTTCTCAATTGGAACGCTTATGTCGGAGTTTTTTTCCTGCATAGGCAGTCTAATTTCCCGCTCATTAAGGGATATAAAATTAGCTCTTCTATATTTTGTAATGAAATTGTAACCCAGATTCCCGGCATTTAATTGGCAATTTAAGGCAACAAATTTATTGCTGTTCATCAAAGTATCTATCATTGCAGGAGTAAGCATCCCATGACCAAAATCAGTTATTAAAATCATATCTACCTGTGGGAGAACTCTCTCTATGCATTTTATTATCTCGCCTTCATTTAATTTTCCAATTTCTATTCCTTTGCTGCTATAAAGCTCAAAAAGTTTCTGGCGCTTGTAATTATCAACATATCTTCTCTTTACGAGTGTCTTGCTTTCATTCTGCAAAAAGAGATGCGTCTGTATTCCATTCTTTAGTTTGCCCTTAAGAAATTCATAATGGGAGTTATTTCCCATACAAGTTATTAATTCAATATGATTAGTAAATCCTGCAATATGATTGGATGCAGCAAACACGCCTCCGGCCTGCAGTTCAGAGTTAAGAAGATGATACGCAATCAATGGCTCTTTACCGCTCCTCTCCATTTGTTCGCAATAAACATATTCATCTATTATTGCATCGCCTATTACAAGAACTTTTATCCCTCTTAGATGTTCAAGCTGGTTAATAATATCATCCGCAGAGTATTTTGATTTTAGTGCGCCAAAATAAATTTTAGCTTCATCAGGCACATTTTCAGTTATTTGGTTAATGATTCTCGTAGATGAGAAAGTAATTTCTTCAGTAAAATGCAATCTTCCACCAACAGATAGAACAGCTTCTTCTTCAGCTTTAATATTTGATATTTTCCCATTTTCTCCTTGCACCATATCTACATTTCCATTTTCAACGACTTCCTTGCCTTTAACATATACATCAGGTTTAAGAATCTTAATTATCTCAACAGCTGTTTCCCATTGATTTAACGCCACATAATCAACACATTGAAGCGAAGAAATCATATGCATTCTTATGTCTTCGCTGAAGTATGGTCTTCCCGGGCCTTTGCGCACAAATTTATCCTGTGTTACAGTAACTATTAGTATGTCTCCTTGCTCTTTTGCAGACATGAAATGTCTCACGTGCCCGTAATGAACAATGTCAAAACATCCGTGACAGTGGACTATTTTCTTTCCTTCTTTTTTAAGTTGTTCTACAATCTTTTGAAGATTATCAAGAGATTGTACCTTGATAATAGGCATACTTTTCTCTTATTTTCTACATTTTTAAATAAGTATATGCTGGACTATAACAAAAAGAAAACAGCTAAGAAAGAGAGTATGGCTAAAATAATGCTCAAATATATTATTCCCAGACTTATTTTCTCCAATAATCTCTCCATACCTCTTGTTTCGTAAGAATATACATACTGTTCCATGTTTTCATATAAATAAGGAGTAAAATAGAACTGATGTACTCTATTTGTATATTTGACTAGTTCAGGGTTCAACATAAGAGTCATTTTATAAACCATATATTTTACTTTCTTCTCTTTAACTTTTACAAGCTCATTCCCAGTGTAATCATAAGATTCAATGCTCTTGACTTCTCCGGCATTCTCACGGAAGGTGTTGAGAATTGCTTCCGAGCTTGCATTCAGCTCTTGATTTGTATGCACCCACCCCCAACCACAGTCGTCAATAACGCATTCTACAATATATATGTCTGTGGGAGTGTTCTGTTCTTGCGTTATATTTTTCTGATAATCGTAAAACGCTGGAAATTCAGAGAGCAGCAGGAAATGATTGTCTGTCGCAAGCCAAAATCCCTTTGCACTATATATCCTAGGATCCAGCAGTATTAAGTCGTTGTCTCCAACATTTTGATTTATATAACTTTTGAGCTGGGCATTCTCACTCGAATGGAAATAATGAGTTGGAGTTCCATATGCAGTTCCAAGATTGACGATTGACAAAATAGCAATAATGGCTATTACTGCAATATTAATCTTTTTATTATCTATTTTACCAGTCATTTTTTCAAGAGAATATCCTGCCGCAATGCTGAATATCACATGCATGAATAAAAAGTGCTTCTGTAAATTGCTTCCTCCGCTTTGCAATATGAATGGAATTAAGAGGAATATTATTAAAAATGCCAAAGGCAGTTTAATTTTCTGACGGGCCATAATTATTATTCCTGCAATTGCAAACAATCCCAGCAACAAATCGCTCTTAAGGACTAAGTTGTAGTTGTTATACACTGCGGGCTTGAATAAATTACTGAAGAAACTGCTGTCTTGTCCTGCAAGGCTCTGATAAAGATTTTGTGCTTTTTCAACGGGAAGCAATCTACTGAAGTAAACATCTACTATCCCTCTTTCTTTATATATAAAATAATTAAAAGCAATAAATGGCATGGCAAAGACTAAAATTATAACTGCAAATAAAATTACATGCTTAATTCTGGATTTGTTAAGTATTTTCTCCTTATTTATTTTAAGGAAATAAATACCATATATTAAGAATGAAAGAATTATGAACGGAGCATTGTATTTAGTGAGCAAAGCCATACCGAATAATATTGCAGAAAATACTAGCCAATTCTTATTTTTGCTGTCTAAATATAGCATTCCAAGATAAACGGCGAAAAAAGAAAAGAAAAAGACAATTAGACTTTGTTCATTGAATGTCATCCTAACCATAAAATTGGAAAATGTAGCAAAGAAAGCCGCAGCAAGAGCCACACGTTCATTGAAAAGCTTTTTAGTTATAAGAAAAACAACTATTATGAGCAATGTTCCGGCTATGAGCTGAAATAATCTGGAAGCAAAAGTCGTATATCCAATAATCTTATATGCAAGGTCGGTAAGATAGAACGAAAGCGGCGGATTTGAGTGGGTAGATAGAATATTCGAATTTAAAATTCCGGCGCTTTGAGAAGCGTAAAGCATATCATCAGCAAGGGTATTTAGATGAAGAGCCGCAATCAATCTAAGTATAAAACCTACAAATACAAGTATTAAAAGCCAACGCTGAATTTTCTTTTCGCGTGCATAAAAAAGAGTTAATATGCGCTCAACTCCCTTGCTGAAAATCCCCTCTTCCACCATAATCTTCCAATGAAAACTTTATTTATATACCTGTCGTATCTTTTCAGTTTTTAAAATTTTCAATATCATATTTAGGATATGAGTGTATATGGTGCTTTGTTAGAATATATTTGGTTAATTCCTTTAGTATGTTAAGCCCATAATTTATAACCTTAACATTGCACTTTTCATCACCGTAAAAAGTAGGTATTGTTATCTCGCCGATTCTTTTCCTTGCAATTACAAGCTGGATTATAATTTCAGAGTCAAAATGAAATCCATCGGATGTACGCTCAAGAGGAATTTCTCTCAATGCATCAAGAGAATATGCTCTGAAACCAGAGTGAAATTCTGAAAGTCTAGTTCTAAGAATTATATTCTCGATGCTTGTCAAGAAGATATTTCCTAGGAATTTATATATGGGCATTCCTCCTTTAAGCGGATGTCCTGCCATTCTTGAGCCAAACATAAAATCCTTATCTCCTTTTACAATAGGCTCAACAAGAGGAATAATTTGCTCTGGAGGATATTGGGCATCTCCATGTATCATCACGACTGCACCATATCCCTTTTTCATTGCATAATTATAGCCCCACTTCTGATTTCCGCCATATCCCTTGTTCTTGGAATGCTTAACTATCGTCAGTTTTTCAAATCCCTTCCTGTTTTTATAATCTTGAGCAACTAGGAAAGTTTTATCTTGAGAAGCATCATCTGCAAGTAGAATCTCGTCTACATAATCAAAGGTTTCTTTGGACATTCTATCCAGAAGTCTGGCAAGAGTTTTTTCCGCATTGTATGCAACTATCAATATCATTACCTTGCATTTAGTCTTATTTTCCATATTGGAAATAAAAAACAGGGATATTTATATGCTGTGTTTCTCCAATATAAATCTTATTAAATAGTATTTTGCTGGTGCGAAGATGATTGTAAAATTATTAGGTGCGCTGGATATTGCCTCGGCACTTGCATTTATGATGTTCATATTTGGCATGCAGCCCCCACTTTCCTATCTTATTTTCTGCATAACTCTTTTGTTTATAAAGGGACTTTTTATTTTTGGGGGGGATGTACTAAGTGTTCTTGATATTTGTTCAGCTATCATACTTGCGCTCTCCATATTTTTCGCTCTTCCGGTAATTTTATGGTGGGCACCATCATTTCTCCTATTGGCAAAGGGAGTATGGAGTTTTCTATAACAGTCAATTAGAATCATCTCTTTAACCAGTTAAAGAAAAAGTACTCTCTTCTGTGTATTTTTTCAGTTTTAAGAAGAGAAAAAAGGTCTAGAAAAGAGTGAAAAGCCATCCCGATAAAAAGATAGAAAAATGGAGCTATCCATATCCCCAGTATGCCTATAAGTGCATGAAATTCCACAGTGTGAAATAGATGAAAATCTGAGCGCGGTTTCTTGCCTTTTCTTTCCAGAATATTTAACACTTTGTTCTGAATTTTATGATATTGAAAAGAATGAAATAAGCTCCAGCTCCCCGTATTTTTCACGGCACATAGATAATGGTCAAAGTCAATAAAAACAGATGCAAGGAAGACAATTGCTAGATATTTTATTTCTATTTGTGGGACGCTTATCCACAATATGGCGGAGAAGAGAGCGCCATAGACAATATGCCATCTTGGCAGCATTATTCCCCCATCTTCCGCATTATTTCAGCGAAAGCAGGCCTTGTTATTAATATTCCAACAGTGACTCCTATGATTGTTGTAAGGGCAAATCCCCTTAATAGTCCTGCCCCAGCCCAGAATAGTGGGAGCATTGCCGCAACGATAGTTAAGAACGCACCGAGTATTATAAACAACGCCCTTTTTACTCTCTCTTTTATCCCAACGCTAAGATTAGAAAAGGATTCGTCAATGATGACTATCTGGTCATTTATTCCAGTGCCTATTCCAGCGATTATACCCGCAATGCTTGGAGCATCAAGATTCCAATTTATGAAAGCAGCTATTCCAAGAGTGAGAATAGCTTCCGATATCATAGTAAGTATGACTGCAAGAGTAACTTTTATTTTTCTGTACCATACTAATACTGCTAATGAAACTATGGTAAAAACTACAAATGCGAGCATTATTAACCCCTTGGTAAATTCACGTCCCAAAAGCGGAGAAATAGTATCTAGCTTAACTATCTCAAATTTGTAAGGCAGGCTTCCAGTCTGAAGTATAGTCTGAAGTTTTTTCATCTCAAATTTAGCATTATTTAGTGCTTCTTCCTCATTTGTCCCGCTTCCAGAACCCTGTATTGATATTTCAGAAGTGACTAATCCCCTAAGTGAACTGCTTATTGATAATACACTGACTTCGCTATTATCTATAAGAAGAGAGAGTTTTTCAGATAAATATTCTCCCTGCGGGTCTATACTAACGTTCTTAGTTACATCAGCATGTTTTTGTGCTGCTTCAGGACTTAAAGATATAGAGAAATCAAAAGTGCAGAAATATCCTTCCTGATATAAATCACATTGTCTTACACCTGAACAGCGCGCATCATTTTTGCATACGTTTGTAATATCTCCTTCATCGCTTTTAAACACGCTGACATTTCCTATCTTCGCTTCAAATTTACCCTGTTGAGCCAGAAGCCCAGCAATATCATCTGGAGTCGCGCCAGCTATTTCAACCAATATGAAATTATCACCGTTAAGGTCCTTTACAGGTCTTATTGCAATATCTTTTATTCCATAAACATTCAGTCTTTCATTCATTATTGCAATAACATCTTCTGTCTCCGCATAAGTAAGGCTGACGTTGCTGGGCTTGATAAGTGCTCTTGCTCCTCCGCTTAGGTCTAAGCCAGTTTTAAGTCGTGATTGAGGTATTGGCGCAACAGTGATGTCAGGAGAGTGGTTTGTGAATAAGATAAAAGAATCTTCTTCAGTCTGTATAATAATCTTTTTTTTGTCCCCCGTTTGCTCCAATACACTCTCTATCTCTCCAGTATAATCTTCAAAAGTTTTTATCGGAGCATCATTCACAGCCAGAATTATCATTCCAGCTCTAAGTCCCTCATCAAAAGCACTGGAATTTTTCTCAACACTTTCTATAACAATTCCCTTTTTAAAATTAGGTGATATTGCAAGAAGAGCCAAAGCAAGAAAAATGACAAGAATCCAGACTCTTATTCCTATTTTAGCCATGTTTCTTAACCTCCGTATACCACTTCAATATGCTTGCGTTTGTAAGCCATGTGTTAAGTATATCAGCAAACAATCCCATAGATAATATTAGGAATATCTGGCGGAAAGAATCCGGCAGTCCAGTAACGATAAAGAATGCGGGCAGGACAGCCAGAAGCCCTACTATTGTCATGAACATTCCAGTCTTAAATGCGCCATATATTCTCTCATTTACACTTCCTTCTCTTTTCTTCAGTACTCTCGTAGTGAGAAGAATGTCTGTATCAACAGAATAACCTATGAGCATTAAAAATGCCGCAATGCCTGCCGCAGATAAGTTTATGCCTAAAAAGTTAATCAAAGCCAGAGGCATGATAATATCTCCAATTACAGCAAAAATTACTGCCAAGCTCGGAATTAATGTTCTGAACAAAGAAAATATAACTATGCATATTAGGATAAAAGAGAAAAGCAAAGCTACAAGGAGCTGCTTGTAAAAATTATTGCTTAAGCTGGGCCCAGTAAATTCTACTGTAGAATTATCAGAATTAAGTTTATATCCTAATATTTTCTCAACAGCAGGTTTTAATAACTCTGGCTCGATGCCCGAATCTATAACCACGGCTATAAGTCTTCCAGTGCGTAAGTCTGTAATCTTTCTTACATATATGTCATCAAATTCAGATTTAAGCGAGTTTTCCAGTAAGTCTGAATCGGCTTCTCCTCTAATAGTTATAGTAGTTCCTCCTGACAAGCTGGCATCTTTTAAGACAATATCTCCGTGTTCAATGTAGAAGAATACAAGATATAACAATGATAAAGCAACAAGGATTATAGGAATCAAAAGCAAAATCTTATAGCTTTTATCATACCAGTTTCTTTGAGAGTGTGCACTTTCAGCCGCTTTATCTGTTTCCATGTTTATTATAACACCAACGCCGCCCTACTTTTAAATCTTATCAATCATTAAGTTTCATGAGTCGTCCCTTGCGTTTTATCCATGCAAACATTCCATAGAAGAACCATGTTACTAAAGCTAGATAAATAATATTTGTCAAAAATGCAAGCAGGAGAAGCATGCCTGGGAAGCTTCCAGCATTGGCAACTTCCCTTAGCCCTTCAAATACATAGGTAGATGGGAATAAATATGATATATATTGAAGGGCTTGCGGCAATGCGCTTACAGGATAGAAGACTGCTGTAAATGGTTGTATCAAGACTATAAATCCAAATGCAAGAACTTGCGCGGAAGTTCCGTATCGTAGGATAATAGCAGTAGTAAACAAGCCGAGAGTCCAGCCAAAAATTAGCAAGTTGATGAAGAAAGGTATAAGTGATAAGCCAAAATCAAATATGTTAAATGCGTAAAACAAAAATGCAAGTATGCTCATGACTATAGCGACTAAAATGATTTTTACAAATCCCAATATCACTGTTGACGCAAGAAACTCCGATATCTTAAGAGGTGTAATAAATATATTCAATAGGTTTTTCTCCCAAACATCCTCAAGAAAAGCCACAGATACCGCCCTTTGTGACTGAGCTAACAAATCCCAGAATATTATAGCTCCAAGAAAAAGTGTTACAGCATTAAAAGTGCTCAATTCAAGTTTAGACAAGTAAATGCTTAGAAAACCCCATAGAAGAAGTTCAACGATTGGCCAGTAGAATATGTCCATCAGTCTCGGAACGCTTCTTTTGTAGAGATACAAGTGTCTAATTAGAAGAGCATTAACTCTGCGCATTTTCATTTTTCTTTTCTCCTTCTCTCGGCTTTCTAGCCAGAGTTATAAAGACTTCATTAAGGTCAGAATGTCCATATTTCTTTATTAGTTCTTTAGGTGTTCCTCTGTCAGTTATTATGCCATGATTCATGAAGATTACATTGTTGCAAATTTCTTCAATCTCATGCATGTTATGCGAAGTGTACAATATTGTTAGGTCAGTTTCTTTCTGCAATTTCTTAAGCATCTTGCGTATTCTGTCTGCTATGTCCGGGTCAAGAGAAGCTGTTGGCTCATCAAGCAAAAGCAGAGAAGGCCGATTTAGAAGAGCTTTTGCCAGGTTAAGACGGGTTAATTGCCCAGTAGAGAGAGTTCCAGTGAGCTTGTCAATCATATCACTTATCTCAAATTGTTTTGTCACTTCAATGACTCTTTTTCTTAAATCTCTGATTCCATATAGTCTTGCAAACGTGGACAGGTTTTCCCAGACGGTTAGATTAGTAGGAAGCGTTACATATGGGGATGAGAAATTAAGTCTGTTAAGTATTTCTTCACGATTATTTATTAAGCTTTTTCCAAATATTAATATCTTTCCTGCAGACGGAGTAATTATATTAAGCATCATTTGTATAGTTGTAGTTTTTCCAGCTCCGTTTGGCCCCAAAAGCCCAGTTATACTGCCCGCTTCTACATCAAAAGAAATATTGTTTACTGCAGTAACTTTTCCAAATTTCTTGATTAAATTCTTTACTTCTATTATTTTCATAATGTCGTAATTATATGGAATCACTTTAATAATCATTCCCCACTAACTAAAATGCGCGATACGGGAATCGAACCCGTGCTAATTGGTTGGAAACCAATAGTTCTGCCATTAAACTAATCGCGCTTAAGATAGGTATTATAAATGGTGTTTTAAACTTTATTGCTCACGCCCCCGACAGGATTTGAACCTGCGACCCTTGGGTTAGGACCCCAATGCTCTATCCGGGCTGAGCTACGGGGGCATATTTGGGCAAAGCTAAATCTCATTTTAGAGATATTTTTCAGCCCTGAAATGCAGGGGAGAGGATTCGAACCTCTGAAGACACTAAGTCAGCAGATTGCTCAATATTTTCTTGAGTCTGCCCCATTTGACCACTTTGGTACCCCTGCATAAACCAAAATCTCTAAAATGAGCAAATCTCCGAGTATTTTAAATCTTGAGGTTATAGCGGAGGACATAAATTTCTCTATAAACTAGATAAAGATAAATACCATATATAATTGTATTAATCATGTCTCTTGAAGACCTGGCGAAGGAAGTATATAGAACAGAAACTATCTCCAAGGAAAACTTAGATAATCTAAATTCAGCTATTCATTCTCTTTCTCCACTTTATCTGGAATATCTTGATTTGAGATATGCCATACATACAAGAGAAGTCATGCTTACACCTAAGGAGATTGCTAACGGAGAAGGTGGAAACATTCGCCCCGAATATATAATGGGTATTTTAGATCAGGCAATTGCATTAACAAGAAAACGTCTGAATATTAATTAGCATCCATTCTTATTCTGGTAAAATAAGCTTTAATCTCTGGACGATTCATAGCTTGCTCACGAATTCGGTGGGCTTTTTTATACAATTTTCCAGCTCCTAAATTCTTTAATCTTTCTTCCAAATTTACCAGAGATGCAATGTCTGAAACAGGTTTATTTAAGGCAAATTCATATCTATTAAGAGCCAAACATCACTCTTACAATCAGTGCAGAAAAATTCTTCTTGCTCAATTTGGATATGAAACTGCTACAAGAACTTTGCAGAGATGGAATGAAAGATTAAACAAAAATGATTGGGATTTGTTAGACAAATCAAGAAGACCAAAAAATATAAGATACAAAATAACTCCTGAAATGGAATCAAAGATTCTAATGCTAAGAAAGGAATTGGGGTGGGGAGAGAATAGGCTTGCAGATTATGTTGATGTAAGTCATTGGTCTGTGAACAAAGTTCTAAACAAACATAATTTATGCAATCCTAATCAGCGAAGGAAAAAGAGATTAAAATATATTCGCTGGCAGAGAAAACATCCTAACTCTCTCTGGCAGATGGATGTTTCAGATCAGAAAATAAAAGATAAATATTGTTTTGCAGTTATTGATGATTGCTCAAGATATTGCTTAGGATTGTTTGCTTTGAATGAAGTTACGACTTCAATTCTAACTCATCTTTTAGATGAGTTGATTAAGATTCATGGAAAGCCAAGAGAGATTTTAACTGATAATGGAAATGTGTTTGGCTTGAGAAGCAAACACAGCAAGTTTGATAGATGGTGCAACAGAAGGATTATCAAGCATATCAGAACAGCAATTCATAGCCCTACAACAACTGGAAAGATAGAAAGATTCTTTCAGACATTAGATAATGAAGTTAAGTTCTGCAAGAACGCAGAGCATTTTAGAATGAGGTACAACCATTTCAGACCTCATACAAGCCTCGAGAGAAAAGTACCTTCAGATGTCTACTTTAAGGTATGACATATGTCAGCTGGGAGCACAGCCTCCCCATAAGTTAAATTTAAATACCTTTATTACAGCTTAAAAGTGAAGACGGCCATAGTCATTAGGAAATACCTGTTCCCATTCCGAACACAGAAGTCAAGCTGATGACGTCGGCTGCGGTAGTCTCCCACAAGAGGCGAAACTCCGATGCTGTCTTCGTCATTTTAAATCTTCATGGAAACTACATCAAATTTTTTGGATATTATGCACAAAGATTATGAGCGGGAAGTTCTTTCAGGTAAGGTATGGATTCAGGGAACACGAGAAGAACACGCCAATAGCATATCTTTTAGGTTCACAGCCCCCCTTTATTTTAATCCTGCACTTGAGACATCCAGATGCCATGATAATAGATGTTTTAATATTCTAGAAGTATATTTAGTTGATTATAAGCCAATTGGAAACAACACACTGCTTTTCTTTCCTTCAGCAAATTTCTCTTTATATTCAGGTAAAAATCATGTCTCGCTCTATATGTGGAAAGAAGTCAAATTAAAACCCATTGCGGCTTTAGATGTATTGAATAAGAGGCATTTACCTCCAACATTAAATAATATTATAGGTTTTATGCAGAGGGATAAGGATTATTCATCAGTTATAGGCAAGATAGACGAAGTAAGGAGTTATAATGATTATTTATTGCTAAGGCGCTGCTTTAGATAGTAAATCTTAATAATATACTTCCTTTATTGCTCCAAATAGTTCTTGTTGTTTATTCATAAGGCAATGCATAAAATAAAAAGTCTCGCAATGAAGTACAATATAAAAATAATTTCTGCAGGAAATGTCTTTCTCCACTTAAAGGAAAAAAATATAGATAACTATGCAGGTTAGATTACATATTTGTACGCAGTTCTCTATATCTTGTCAACTAATAAATTTTAACTTGATATAAGTAGTAAATTTTACGACGATAAATATTTATACTTCTCATTACTAATAACATAAGGTCAAAAAAATGGTTGAAGATTTAAATAAACATCTAAAAGTCAGAAAGGAAGAGTATCTCAATAAAATAACTACTTTATTAGATGTAGTCTATAGCTCTACAGTATCTCAAATTACACAATTTGAAACTCTCGTAGATAATATGGTTGAATGTGCAAGAGTTGGAAAACTTGAGGGAATACTGAAAGATTACGCGCTTCCGCTTTTTCCTCCTTTAACCACGGAGAAGGATTCAAAATTATTAATTAGCCCGCAATCAGGCATAGAACGTAAAAAAATTACTGCCGAAGAATACAAGAGACTTATAAAGAATCATAGCTTTCATGAAATAAAATCAATGTATCCCGGACAGACAAACGCTTTAAGGGGATACGCTCGTTGGTATAATCCCAAGAGTATTAGATAAAGTATTAAGATTTCTTAAATTTAGTTATTTCAGGAAGCATATCTGCATGACCAAGCAAAGCCGCTCTGCAGCAATATCTCTCTATGCCTAGCTCGTTAAGTACTTTGCCTGCATCTTCTCCAGCATCAATACGTTTCTTATATTCTTCCCACAAATGTCCTATGGGTTTTCCGCAACCAAAGCATCTTACAGGTATTAACATACACATAAGCCGCAAAAGTGCTTTTTAAAACTTGCGTTCGTTCTAAAATTGTGTGCTATCCACACACATATGTCTAGTGGCTACACAGCGTTCTAAAATAGAAAGCTTCTTAATATCTGCTATCACAGAATTCTTATGGCGCATAATGTAAAACACACCATAGAATTGAGAAATGTAGCAAAGCATTATTTTATGGGAGAATCTGTTGTCAAGGCAGTTGACGGAGTCACAATTACAATTGATGAGGGAGATTTTGTGGCAATTATGGGGCCGTCCGGCTCGGGAAAATCAACGGCAATGAATCTCGTTGGCAGTCTGGATTTAGCAACTTCAGGAGACATTTATCTTGACGGAATTGACATTGAGCATCTGCAGGAATCAGAGCTTGCGCAGGTTAGAGGGCAGAAAATAGGATTTATTTTTCAGAGCTTTAATCTTATCCCAAACTTAACAGCAAAAGAAAACATCATGCTCCCAATGCTTTTTCAGGGTATTCCTCGGGAAGAGCGTGAAGAGAGGGCAGATGAGCTTCTCTCACTAGTGGATTTGGGAAATAGGGGAGAACATTATCCCAACCAGCTTTCAGGAGGACAGCAGCAAAGAGTTGCAATTGCGAGAGCGTTGTCTAATGACCCAGACGTAATTCTTGCAGACGAGCCAACAGGCAATTTAGACACAAAAACCGGAGAAAAAGTTCTTAATTTTCTTGAGGACCTAAACAAAAAAGGCAAAACAATCATTATGGTAACTCACGACCCACATCTCGCCCAGGAACACGCAAAGACAATTTACTGGCTTAAAGACGGCAAAGTTGAGAAAGTTACAAGGAAGAAGAAATAGCCCTCTTTTCAGCATATGAATAATTTTATCGTTATACTCTAAGGTCTTGCCTCGTGGAGTTTCACTTGAATCATAAACAATTAAATCAGAAACACTAAGATTACTTAGCAGATCTGGAAATTCATTAGCATGTGCAATTCTTTCTTTCATAAATCTTACAGCAGTCCAGGGCGATCTTCCTTCTACGAGTAAAAAAGGCATCGCTTTTATAATTCAACCTGTGAACGGCTTATTTTGCTCAACCATTCTTCTCACTTCAACTTGTTTATTGCTGTATTGCATACTTTCCTAAGAAATTTAAGGTTTATAAACATTTCTTATGTAACTACTATAAAGTTTATTCATAAGAAAGATTTTTAAATGCTGATTATTTAAGGAGTCTATGAAGAATTTAGCTATTGCTTTTTTGATAACTCTGATAATGGTGCAAAGCGCACTTGCACTCGTTATAACAGACGTTGATGCCCCAGAACTAATGCCTGGAGAAGAAGGCATATTGAAGATTTTTGTAGAAAACACGCTTAATAAAGACATAGAGGATGTTTCTCTTTCATTGCATCTGCAGGAACTGCCATTTGCTATTGTCGGAAGCTCGGAGTCAAGCATAGACGAGATAGAAGAAGATGATACGGAAGATTTTTCTTTTTTAATAAGAGCCGCACCAACTGCAACACCCGGAGATTACCAGATTCCTTACACTCTCTCATATGAAAACATAAGCAGGGCAAAAACTGGAGTTATTGGAGTTCGCATTGAGGGAAGTGTTGAGCTTGCAAGTGTTGTAATCGCAGAAAAACCCGTAATTAAGGAAAAAGATACTCTGATAATTAGGATTATAAACAATGGATTTGCTGATGCACGCTATGTAAATGTCAGGCTTGTTCCAAATGGATTTACTGCTCTTTCAGATACTACTTTATACATAGGAGATATAGATGCAAATGATTTTGAAAGCGCATCTTTCGAAGTAATTTATACTTCAGAAAATCCCATAGTTGAAGCGACTATAGAATACCGCGATTTTAATAATCAACAGCGCATTTCGGTTGTGCAGGAGTCTTTAACAATATATACCCGTGAAGAAGCGATAGAAAGAGGCATTATTGAGCGCACCAATACTTTATTATATATTTCAATTATTTCAATACTGATTATCATATTTATAGTTGTGCGTATAGTGCGTCGCCGCATAAGAAGAAAAAAATCTCTTGCCGCCGCACAGAAGAGGCAATAATGGAACCTCCAGAATTCATACCTAATAAAACCATTCTTAGTCCAGGAAATCAATATTCTTTAATCTCTAAAAAACATGAGACAGGATATTACTTGGGAAAAACAGATTTAAGAGACAATACAGTTCTCTGGCTATTTGCACTAGGCACAAGAAAGCAGATTTCACAACGCCGTGGCATGCGTATTAGAGGATACAGCGAGAGTGGAGAATATTTAGAGTGGAATCTTTATAACTCTCGCAACGGAGATAGACCTAGTCTTCTTGCAGATTTCACACGTACAATTGAAGAGATTCTCAAAGAAGAGAATTTATAACATGCGTGATTATATCTTCCTTGCTTTGCGCAATATCAGCCAGAGAGGTATTCGTACTTGGCTTACATTGCTTGGCATTATTATAGGCATCGCCGCAGTTGTCGCGCTTATAACTCTAGGACAAGGTCTTGAAACGGCAATTACAGGTCAATTTTCAGTTTTGTCCACTGATAGACTTGTTGTAACTAATGTGGAAACAGGATTTGGCCCACCAGGAAGTACATCTATTAAGAAACTTAATGAGCATGATTTGAAATTAATTCAAAGTGTTAGGGGCGTTGACCGCGTGATAAGTAGGCTTATTCGTGTTGCACGAGTTGAATATAATGAAATGACTAGATTTGAATATATCGGCTCTTTGCCGGAATCGCAAGACGATTTAGATTATTTATATGATAGCTTTAGCATGGAAGCTTCTTTTGGACGACTTCCGGAAACAAGCGATCATGGCAGAGTTCTCTTTGGGAGTGACTTTTCAGACAAGGATAGATTTGGGAAAGACATCCGCATAGGTTCATCACTTATAATACAAGGGCAGGAGTTTGAAGTTGTAGGTATTTTGAAGAAGATGAGCAGTTTTCAGTTCAACGGAGCCATATTTATGTTTGAGAAAGACATGGAAGATATATTAGATATTAAAGATGAAATGGACTTGATTGTAGTGCAAGTGCAAGACGAGAAAAGAATTGAGCAGGTGGCAGAGGATATAACGAGAAAGATGCGCCGAGATAGGAATATTGATGAAGGAGAGGAGGACTTTTCTGTGGAAACTCCAATAAAAGCTCTTGATGCAGTTCAGACAATATTAAATATAATTAATATAGTAGTTGCCGGCATCGCCGCAATTTCCCTCCTTATAGGAACTGTAGGAGTTGCCAATACCATGTTTACTTCTGTCGTAGAGCGCACTAAGCAAATTGGAATAATGAAGTCAGTCGGAGCTAAAAATCAGGCAATATTGATTATTTTTATTATTGAAGCGGCTTTACTCGGGCTTATAGGAGGCATTTTAGGTTCCGCTCTTGGCTTGGCATTCGCATTTCTGGCGTCTGGAGCAGCCAACCAATTTTTAGGTTCTGAGATTTTCACTCTAGACCTCTCACTTTTATTTTTGGGAAGCACAGTGCTTTTCTCAACTATTTTAGGCATTACTGCAGGTGCCATACCTGCTTGGCAGGCTTCACGTTTGCATCCTGTGGAGGCATTGAGAAAATGAGAGTAACAAAACAAATACTTATAACACATGCGGAGAGATTATTTGAGACATTGAGAGATAATGGAATTTCATCTTTAGAAGCTACTTTGAAAGCTGATATTATTAAAGATACAGAGGATTTAACAAAATGATTAAAAAGAATATTACTCCCAAACTTGAATTTGGAAGAGATTCAATTGCAATTTATACAGCATTTAGAGACGAAGTATATTCTCCAAATTCAGTTCTTTATCCTTCATGCGGATATGATGCAAGCCCTTCCATAGTATTTAGAGATATTACATTTGTTGATAGCGAAGAAGGAAATAAGGGGTGTGTTAAAGCTTTGAAAAAACACGGATTAAATGCAATTAAGCAAGATATAAGAGAATATCGACCAGAGCAAGCTCATGATTTATTAATATTGCTTAATCCGGCAGTCCATGCGAAATGGGCTACAAAGCACTTATCTTCGGGAGGATGGCTTATAGCTAATAATTATCATCATACTGCATCACAAGTCTATACAGATAATAAATTTTCTTTATGGGGGGCAATGGATTTTTTAGAAAGAGATAGAAGAAAATCTAATTTTAAGATAAGCATATCTAGAGATATTGGAAGTTTATTTGAGCCAGTTAAGAATATGGAAGAATTTAGGATATTCAGACCAAACGATTATGAATTTACTCTAGGTCTAATAGAAAGCTGGACAAGACAAGGTTTATTGCACGTCAGAAAAAATGCGACATTGGAAGAAAAATTCAGAGCATACAGGGAGGAAATGAAGGAAGAAATGCCAAGCAAACGTGTTGCTTTAATGTATATCTTCTTAAAGAAATAAAATGATTAAGATATTTATTCTTGATAATGAGCCCATTTACAAGGCATTAATTACAGCAAGTGAATTGATTTGTTATGAAAATGAAGAACTACATTTGATGGCAGAACCTAAAATGCCGGCCGAAGGTTTGCCAAGAGATTATGACATATATTCTCTGCATCTTTCTCTTGTCAGACCAATAGAGGAACATCTTATTACAGCGAATTCTGATAATTGTGCCATTCTGCGGCAGAATTCGCTGGACGGTAAATTCTGTAGTATACATGATGCAATCAAAAGAATTTACCGTAATCTAAGAATAAATACTCCAAATTCTTACATATTAATAAGGAATACTATAGAATGTCTGGATAATATCTCAGGGAATTGTAGAAATTCTGCTGATAAATGGTGTAGTGGTTTTATTAGTGATTCTTTCACAAGAGTACTAAAAGAAATAGTTGAGAAGAGAAAAATAAAATGATAACTGACTACTTAACATTAGCATTGCGCAACTTGAAAAAAAGAAAACTGCGTTCGTTTTTAACGCTTCTGGGTATTTTAATTGCAATTGCAACTCTCTTTCTCCTTGTTAGTCTTTCTCTTGGTCTTGAAAAGGCAGTTGAGGAGCAGTTCAGAGTCTTAGGCACAGACAAATTCTTTATATTTCCAAGAGGGCAAATTGCAGGTCCGGGAAGCGGAGGGGCAGTTTCTCTTTCAATATCTGATGTTGATGCCGTGGAGAAAGTCAGCGGAGTAAAAGACGTATCATATTGGACAGCCGCAAATGCGGAAGTAAAAGTAAAATCTCAAAGGAGATATGTTCCCGTTATTGGGCTTCCAGAAGAGAAAAGTGCAGTTTTTGAGGAGATAGAGGCATACAAAGCTGAAGAGGGGCGTCTTATTCATAAAGGTGATACAAGAGACGTGATGATTGGCAGCCAGTATAAACACAACAATTTATTTGAACACCCTTTGAATGCAGGAGATAAAATTCTAATTAACGGACAAGAGTTTGAGGTAAGGACAGTCTTAAAATCTCTAGGCAATCCAAATGACGACAGATTAATCTATATGCATCTAGGAGAATTTAGAGAGCTGTTTAATATTACCGACCGCATTGACCAGATTATTGTACAGACTAATTCACCTCAAGAATTGAATAATGTTGCATTGCGGGTTGAGAAGCGTTTGAGAAATGTGCGCAATGTAGATAGGGCAAATCAGGATTTTACAATTTTAACGCCGGAAGAGCTTCTCTCAAGTTTTGGCACAATACTTGATATAATCACTGCTTTTCTGGTAGGAGTAGCGGCAATTTCTCTTCTTGTTGGAGCAATAGGAATTGCCAACACTATGTACACATCAGTCCTAGAAAGAACTCGTGAGATAGGTGTAATGAAAGCAGTCGGAGCCCAACGTAGAGACATACTCACTATATTTCTCATAGAATCTGGATTGCTTGGATTTATAGGTGGACTGCTCGGAATACTCACCGGAATGATAATAGGAAAAGGAATTGAATATTACGCAGAGAATTCCTTAGGAACAACTCTATTGCAAGTGTCTTTTCCAGGATACCTTATAATTGGCTGTCTTATATTTGCCTTTCTTATAGGGGCTTTTTCAGGTGTCTGGCCCGCCTGGAGAGCAAGCAGAATAAAAACAGTAGATGCTTTAAGGTATGAATAAAATTGAAAAAGAACACAAATTATTTCTTTAGACTAGGTAAATGTTCAAGAACAATAATCTTTAAGAAGAGATGCATATGATAAAAATAATGAATATGTTTGATATTCTTATGAATCTTCAAAGCAAAGGGCAGGTCATAATGACTCAAGATGTGCCTATTGATGAAAATCAAAGAGACCTAAAATCGGGATTGCAGCGCCACTTTTACGTTTGCCCGGTTAATGGATTATACAATGCTCACCAGCTTAACCGTTATGCCGGCGAGCTCTTGTCTTCTAAACCCCTTAATGGCTATCCATTTACTCAAGATAATAACTTTCTTTATTTGGGGCAGTCAAAGTATGAAAGCAGTATTTTAAAAGACGGACTTTTAGCTATTTTGTTGGATATGACAAATTTAGCTAGATTATTTCCTAAGATATCTTATGAGTCAACGCCAGCGCAAGCAGTTATTCATGTCCTGCCGGATTCTAATATAGCACGCGATATGGTTATAAAAATGGATAAATCTACATGGTATATAGCACAAAGAATCCCCCTTAAAGAGCTTGCAGAATATGCCTCTCGCCCACTTCAATCATAGAAATATCCAGCCGATATATTTATATCTTTTTTCTTCTTAGAAGATTAGCATTCGTAACAACGCTTATGCTTGAGAGAGCCATAGCCAGTTCAGCAATTATTGGATTGAGGACTCCTGCAACAGCCAGAGGAATGGCAATAACATTATACCCAAATGCCCAGAATAGATTCTGTTTTATCTTTCTGAATGTTGCTTTTGACAAATTTATTGCCTGCACAACCCCAACAAGAGAGCCCTTAACTAACACTATATCTCCTGCTTCTATGGCAATATCGCTTCCGGAGCCCATAGCTATTCCTACATTGCTTTGTTTCATTGCCGGAGCGTCATTAATTCCATCACCTACAAAGGCGACCATTCCTCTTTTTTGAATCTGCTCTACATTTTTCGCCTTGTCTTCAGGGAGAACATTTGCGACAACTTCTTCAATGCCAACTTGTCTGGCAATTGCTTTGGCAGTTGTCTCATTGTCTCCTGTTATCATTATAGTTCTATATCCTCTCTTTTTAAGTGCGGCTATTGCTATTATAGAATCATCCTTTACAGCATCAGCAACTGCAATTGCACCTATAATTTTTTTATTTTCAGAGACAATCATTGTAGTCTTGCCGTCTTTTTCCCATTTGCTTATCTGCCTTTCAATTTCTTTAAGAGATATTTTCTTCTCATTCATCAATGTCCTGTTTCCTATTGCAATATTCTTGCTCCCGATTTTACCTTCTAGACCTCTGCCTCGCAATGTAGCAAAACCGCTTACTTTCATATATTTCTTTAATCCCGCTCTTGCAACGATGGCTTTCGCAATAGGGTGTTCGCTTAAATATTCAAGACTTCCAGCAATCTCCCAGAAATATACTTCCTTTACTTCAGTTACGAAATCTGTAACTTCAGGCTTTCCTTTTGTAATTGTTCCAGTCTTATCAAATACAACTGCCTTTACTTCTTTCATTGTCTGTATTGCCTCGCCTTTTCTTATGAGAATTCCTTTTTTAGCTCCCATCCCGGAGCCAACCATTAATGCGATAGGAACTGCAAGGCCTAAAGCACACGGGCACGCTATGACAAGAACTGATATTCCGACTCCGATTGCCCTGCTCCAATCACCTGAAAAAAATCCCCAGCCAAGCAATGTGAGAGCCGCAAGAATTAATATTGCAGGAACAAAAATATTTGTGACCTTATCGGCCACTTTTTGTATAGGAACTTTTGTACCTTGTGCTTCTTCAACTAATTCAATTATATGGGCTAAGAAAGTGTCGCTTCCAACTTTACTCGCCTTGACGTATAATATGCCATCTTGATTAATGGTAGCACCTATTACAGTATCCTTTGCTTTCTTTTCAACAGGCATACTCTCTCCGGTAATCATACTCTCATCTACTGCACTTTGTCCGCGTATTACAATGCCGTCAGTCGGTATTTTCTCTCCTGATTTTATCACCATGACATCTCCAACTTTGACTTCAGATATGGGAATTTCAACTTCTTCTTTCCCCCTTAAAACTCTTGCATTTTTAGCTCCAAGTTCAAGCAATTTCTTTATTTCCTGACTAGCCTTTCCACGGGCTTTTGTCTCTATATACTTCCCGGCAATAAATATAGCCATAATCATAGCAGAAACCCCTGAATAATCTTCAACTGCTATAAAGAACTGCAGTATTCCTGTTGCATAGGCGATAATTGTTCCTAGTGCAATTAAAGAATCCATATTGAAGTAGAATGTGAACAGCCCCCTTATTCCTCCCCTGATTGTGTCCCACCCAAAGAAAAACACAACCGGAAAGCCAAGTATCAATATTATCAGAGACGTACTCTCTCCAAAAGGCATGAAATCAAAAAACCTCTCAAAAATCATTAAAATTGCTATAGGTATTGCAAGTACCCATGCGCCCCACAATCTGCGTTTCCAGAGACGTATCTCCCGCTCTTCAATTGGTTCCTCGTTATGTTCCATATTATTCAGATTTTATTTCTAAGGCTTTATATCCTGTTCGCGCAACTGCTTGTTTCAGCGAATCTTCTGAAACAGAGTCTTCGGCTTCTACAATTCCTTTATTTGTAAGTAAACTGACAGAAACATTTTTTACACCTTGCACCTTTCTCAAGCTTTTCTCTACGTTTCCTGCGCATGAAGCACAATGCATTCCAGATATAGAGATTTTATACTTTCTCATCTTCCTCCTCCCTTTCTGTTATTGTCAATCTGTTGAACAAGCCAGAGGATTAGTAAAATTAATGCCATTATAACTAAAATTCCTATAAGCCATCCAAAGAGAATCATTCCGAATCCATAATATCCCATCATCCCATATCCCCAAGGCATTGAAATTCCTCCAAAAATTCCCAAAATAACTATTGTGCCTATTATAGCCAAGACAATATGTTCACTTTTCATCTTTGTCCTCCTTTATTTTATTAAGTATATGGATGCAATGTTGAGACATATGGTTGTCAATAAGCTCCATAAGCGGCTTTATAGTTGCTCCGTTTATTTTATAATATCTGTATTTTCCATTTATTTCAACTTTCACGAAACCGCATTGCTTTAGGCGGGAAAGGTCATGCGAAACTGCGGTTTGGTCCATCCCAAGCTCATCAATTAATTCAGAGACGTTTTTCTTTCCATTTCTCAAAAGGTTTATTATCTTCAGTCTTGATTCAGACACAAGAGTTCCGAAGAAAATCTTGTATGCATCATAGACCTCATCTTCTCCGAATCCCCTAGAATGGCAGCTTTTTAATATGTTCTTGTTTATCATATGAAAAGATGATACATATGACTATTTAAATGTTTCTAAACAGGAAAAAAATGTTTTGGATTAAGGGCTAAAGCTGTTAATCTAAAATATCTAGTCTGTATGGACCCGCCGAGAATTGAACTCGGATCTCATCCATGCGAAGGATGCATTCTGCCGTTATACTACGGGCCCAAACATCCATAACTCATTGAGCCCGATTATAAATTTATTGTCTTTTCCATGCCTTCTCAAGGCAGAGAGAATCAGTTCCATTTAGAAATACGGAGAGTGCCGCAAGGAGAAGGCCAAAGTCGCGTATAGAAATATCATTGTATCCTATTGATGCAATTACTCCAATAAGGTGCAGAACAGCAAGAGCGGCGGCAATACGCGTAATTAACCCAATTATAAGAAGCAAGCCGACAAGGGCATTAAAAGCCCCAATTCCAGTCATTGCTTGAGTTAATGATATTCCGAATGGTATAGAGAATCCTTCAGCCAAGTAACCTATCCATGATTCAGGAGAGCTAAACTGCATTATGCCAATAAGCAGAAAGACTATTCCAACAGCATATCTTACTAGTGAAGGAGTATATCTGCCCGCATTTTCTAAGAAAGCCATATTATTCTACAATCAGCGTGCCTTTCATTTCTTTATGCCCTGAACCGCAGTATGTAGGACAATAGAATGTAAATGTCCCCTTTTTATCTGCAGTAAATGTAACACTTTCAATTCCTCTAGCATTAAAATCAGGGACAAATATTCCATGCCCGGCATCAATATTATTAAGGGTTATCTTTACTGTTTCACTCTGCTTTACTCTTATAACATTTGGGGAATACTCAAATCTCTGGGCAGTAAGAGTTATCTCCTTCACTTCTGAAATCTTTTTTTCAGATGGATTTTCGTTTACTTTGTTAATTGAGTTAGAATTTATGTTTGGCTCATCATTTGATAATACATCTGCATTTATGCTAGCTTCATTAATCATCCATATTACTCCCCCTATAAGAAGAACCCCTAAAACAACTGCAAAAGTAACCAATACCTTATTCATAAATAAACTAAAGATTTATCTTTTATAAATCTTCTTCTTTAGCAAAAATAAGTTTAATGCCAGAATTGCCACTACTAAAAGCTGAATCTCAATTCCTCCAAATGGCAAGCTTGCAAGAGAGAACGATATCCCCAATGCACTGAATATTAATGGGAAAAATCCAGATACACACAATGGGCACACCCCAGTTACAAGACCTACAAGAGTGCCAATAGTTGCAACTGTTGTTGCCTCTCTACATTGTCGTTTTTCTTTATATCTTAGATATGCCAAAACAGAATTAATAGCCACAAGCACACCTATGATTATAGTAAGGATTATAGAAATAGATAGTTTCATCCAGTTAATGCCCGAGGCATATTGCATTATCAAGATTAATGTCTTAAAAAACCCACTTAATAGAATGTTTAATAAGATATAAACTGCAAATATTCCAATTATCCAGAAAATATATGGTTTATTGAGAATTTTCATTATTTATTTGACAACAAGTTTCCCATAACCCATACCCATACTGCAAGCGAAAGTGAAAGTGCCAGCCTTAGTAGGGGTAAAAGTTATCTTTTCAGAAGTTGTTTTGGAATACTTAGAAACACCAAGTGCGCGGATAGTGAAGGATCTAAAACACCCTCCAACACTATTGTCAAGCGTTATAGAGACTGGTTTACCGGACTGTATACTAATGGTATTTGGATAATAATTACCATTCTTAAAACCAATATTTATTTCTTGAACTTCTCCCCCACCTACATCATCAATGATATCATTATTTGATGAATCACCATTGTAAAAAATTAAAGCTCCGACTGCTGCAATAATAGAAACCATAATAATTAGTATTGTCGTGTTTTTCATCTTGATATTATCCTACTAATGCGCTCTTCGGTCCAAAGAGCATTATCCATGTAGTAATAGCAGTTAATATAAAACTAAGCGCAATTACCATGAAGTATCCGCCATGCTTTTCACGTTCTCTCTCCTTCATTTCTTTATAAATCATATAATGCAGTCCAAGCACAATGCAGGCAGATATGATAAGTATTATTATTCCCAGCCAAACAACATGGTCATTGAGAGTCATTACCGATGTCATTGCACCCATAATTCCCCCCATGAATCCGGCCATAGCTCCTTCCATAGCACCCATTATCCCGCAGCACTTTCCATTCCATATACCTATGAAAATTCCAAGCGCCATTCCGGAAATGCTTCCGATGAACATTCCATTTGTTGCCCCTATATAAAATCCAGTTAAAAACCCTGCAATCATTCCTATAGTCATTCCAATCATCATGCCAGCCATGCACGGAAAAGAATTATAAGCTCTAATATGGAGCATTGTAGGCATCACAAGAGCATATCCCACGATTGCAAGAAAAATATACAATCCATAAGAAGAAAAGAAATTATCTATAAATCTAAGTTTAACAAAATAGAGTATGGCTAGAGTTACTAGGCTTGTTATCAGAGAATAAAATACTGCTTTGATAAGCTCCCCTTCCACTCTGCTTCCATTTAGCTCACGAAAAAACTCTTTAAGCATGTAATTATTGTTATATACTAGTATTTAAGATCTTTTGTGAAACTAGTTTCATGTAAAATCTGTTAATTATTATACTAATAGTTCTTATTATTTTTCTTCAGAAATTTTCGCGCACAAAAATACCCCAAGCCTAGCATCAGAGTACGTCGGACCCCTGCCGCAGCTCAAGTCAGCCCTGTCGGAATACGCGATGAACCTCGCGACATAATTTCCTTCAGGTCTGGAAAAGTAAACACTTTTACCTGGTTCATATCCCTTAATTGGTGATTTTTTAGTAGGAAGACCTTGTCTGTTCACGCTTTCTAGATCAGCCCAACATTCTTTTTCCAAACATCCTTCCAAAGGTTCTCTTGCCATAATTATCTTGCCATTAGAAAAGCCAACGGCACTTATAATGTCTAATCCAAATTCTCCATCGCCTTTTTTAAACTTATCATTTAGCCAAATATGGCAATTATGATTAAGCCTATTTGCATAGGTCTGGAGTTTTCTTTCTGTAAGAATATTGCCCGAAGCATCATAAGCTGCGCTTTCCCTTCTTAATGCTTTATTAATTTGAACATAATGCGGGATAAATATTCTTGCACTTGGGAAGAATAACTCTTTCTCATCTGCTTTTTCATTGCAAATATAAAAATCCTTTCCATTTAGACTTTGTTTCATGGAAATAGCATATCTCGCTTCTAAATTATGCAATTTCCCATTAACAACTAGAGCCCAATTAGATGGATTCTTAATTTGAGTTTCTGTTTTCACTTCAATCTTTCTAAAAATATATGCCCCTTTTCTATCAAAAACTAAAGCTGCATCGTATCTTACAGGTACTTCTTCTCCAATTATCTGAATTCCCATATAATTGTATTTTTCTCCAGTTTATAAACATTTCTCATGTAACTACTATAAAATTTATCTATTTTTAGGAAATAGCAAATTGAATATAGTCAACGACCTAATAAATTGAGCAGAAAGGTCTTGACTGTTTCATAAACCATGTTTCTGACAGCTCTCAAGAATTGGAAATTCTTGAAGTCAAGGGAAAGACTAATCTTTGATTACTACAACATTTGTCATTCCACGGCGTTTTCTCTCAACTAATCCCATGCCTTCAAGACGGTCAATAATCCTGGACATCTTGGCTTTCCCAAATCCAGTCTTTTCAATTAATTCCGCTTGAAACATAGCTCCTTGAGAAATCACAAAATTATATACTTCTTTTTCCTCCGGACGCAGCAAAGACAGGTCTCTAGGTTTACTTTCTTTCTTCTCCCTTATTTTCTTCACAACTATTCTTTCTTCAGGTTTAGAGAATATAAGGACTAATCCAATAATTACAAGTATAGATACTAGCCCCAAAGAGAGATAAGTTTGCTTATTCACCGTGTCATACATCGGACATTGGATAGCATGTTCTGCCGTACAGCCGGAGGCTATAATCTCTCTTAAAGCAGAATTAAACAGGAAAACTACCAATATCATAAGTATTGCTATGCCTATTATAATAAATCCAACATTTCTATTATGCATTATATACTAAAAATATCTCAATATAATAAGCTTACTATTTATACCATCTTTATCTTATGGCTTATTCCGAGCCATATAAAGAACAATCCCAGAGCAATATAAATAATCAGCAAGAATATGTTATGGAATATGGTTACTCCAAGAAGTGTATCTTTTATGACATAATTGGCTCCACTTTCTCTTGTTACAGGTATAAAATAAGCCGTAAGAAGAAAAGCCATCCATGCTATGCCTATGCACTCGCAAATAAGACGAGAAATCCTGTTCATAAACCAGCGATGAAATTGAGATATATAAGCATATCGTTTGATGCCTTTAAAGCGTTCTCCACAATAAGAATATTTATATACCCAACTAACCAATAAATAAAAAGAAGAGGATATTATGGCAAAGAGATGTATTTACTGCAAAAATGCCGTCGATGAGACATCAGTTATTGATTTTTGTGAGCGCTGCGGCGTAGGTGTCTGGGGAGAGAAAATGTTTAAGGCAATTGTTGACAGCATGGAAAAAGCAAGAGATACGGGCAATTTAAATCAAGGTTCTGTTTCAAGCCCAAGCATTCAAAGCAGAAGGAATTAATCTAATCTGTGCCTCTATAAGAAAGATTTTTAAACTAGTATCAAGAGTTAAATATATGTTAAAGCACAAACACCCACGCAAACGCGGAAAATTCTCTTTTATGAGATATTTTCAGCAATTTAAGGCAGGAGACTCTGTAGCAGTAGTCAGAGAACACAGTGAGAAGTTTGGATACTCTCTTAATGTTCAGGGCAGGACAGGGAAAGTAATTGCAAAGAGAGGAACAGCATATTGTGTGGAAATTAAAGACCTTAACAAGCCAAAATATTATATCTTAAAGCCAATTCATCTAAGGAGGATTCAGACAGCATGATATTAAACAGGACACCTCTCGCACTTGCACAAGTAAAAAAATATAGCTTTAGCTTTGAGGAGAACAAAGTAATGAATGACTATTTAAAAGCATTCTGCAAGCTTGAAACAGCAGATGCAGAAAAATTATCTGAAGAAATACGCGCACTTAATAATCCAAAGATTCGCGAAGAGATGATTCTTAAGATTCTTGACATTATGCCTCGCGATGCCGAAGACCTAAATAAAATTTTCCTCGAAGTAAGCTTGACCGAGGAAGAGTCGAACGCTATTCTCGCGCTCGTGAAGAAATACTAAAATCATGACAGAGAAAGAAGATTATGCAATAATTCTAGATTACTTGCCTTACGGTTATCCAATGGGCGGAAAGACGAACGCTCTAGCTCAAGCAATAGGAGAAAAGACTTTAGCATTGCTAGAGTTAGTTCCTCGCAGAGGCATAACGCTGGTGCCAAAAGAAAAGGTTTATATAGGCCCGGAGAAGAGAGATAAAGTATACTATATCGCGGGGAGACTTCCTCGTGATAGACTTACAGAGACTGCGAAGATCCAGCTGCAGGAGTTCATAGAACAAGTGGTTGCGGAGCAGGAGAAGAAATTTATAGATTTCTTTAACACTGCCCAAGCCATTAATACTAGACTCCATCAGATAGAGCTTATTCCAGGATTTGGTCGAAAGCACACGCAAGAGCTTTTGCAGGCGAGAGAGGAAAAGCCATTCGAGTCTTTTGAGGAAATGAGAACTAGATTGAAAAACATTCCGGATCCAAAAAAAGCGATAGAGCGCAGATTGCTCGAGGAGCTTTCAGAAAAGCAGCGATTCAATCTTTTTGTACGTTAAATGGCAGAAAAAAAACAAACAGGCAAGTCAGAGAAGAGCGAGAAATCAAAATCAGAGCATAAGCCGGCAGCAATTGAAAATACAGAATTTTTAGTGCGTATCTACGGATATGATATAGAAGGTTCAAGAAATATATACGCTGGATTGACTAGAATTAAAGGCGTCTCATGGTCAATTTCCAACGCCGTTTGCATAAAGCTAAATTATTCACGTTCAAAAAAGATAGGCGATTTGTCAAAAGAGGACATTGTAAAAATTGAGGAGTTTCTTGATAAATTAGACATTCCAGAATTTTTGAAAAACCGCCGTTCAGACAGAGAAACAGGCGAGACAGGTCATTTCTATGGCACAGACTTAGACATGAAGAGAGACTTTGATATAAAGAGAATGAAGGAGATAAAGAGTTACAAAGGCATAAGACACGCTTCAAGGCTTCCGGTAAGAGGCCAGAGAACCAGATCTCACTTCAGAGCAAAAAGACTGACTGGTGGCGGAGTGAAGAAGGCGGTTAAAAAATGATTAGAAAACCTAAAATGTATGTGCGCCCTAAAAAGCTTTATCAAAGTTCCCGCATTGCAGAGGAAAACATTCTAAAGGAAAAGTATGGACTAAAGAATAAGAAGGAAATCTGGAAGACAAATGCAAAATTAGGATATTTCAGGAGAAGGGCAAAGAGTCTGGCAAGATCTTCGCTGGAAGAGCAGGAAGTTCTTTTCAGGAAGCTTCAAAATCTGGGGCTAAAGACTAGTACAATATCAGAAGTTCTCGCACTTAAAATTGAAGACATTCTGGAGCGCAGGCTGCCAACCGTGTTATTGCGGAAGGGTCTTGCAAATACTTCGCGTCAGGCACGCCAATTGGTCACACATAAGAAAGTAACAATAGATGGAAAAATAGTTAACATCCCAAGTTATATTGTCAGCATTTCAGAAGAGAACAAGATAAAGGTCGGCGTGGATGTAATGAAAAAAGAAATTGCTCCCGGTAAGCCAGAAGTTGAGGAAGAGGAGGCAGCAAAATGAAGAAGCAGGAAGTAAAAGAAGAAACAAGTGTTAAAGAAACCTCTTCAGAATCGGCAGAGGCAAAATCAAATGTTAAAACTACAATTGTAGAGGAAATAAAACCAGAAGAAGTTAAAGATGAACGTGCGGCAATAGCATACATATATACTTCACAAAATAATACTTTAGTGCATATAACTGATTTAGCTGGCAACACTATATGCCGAATATCCGGAGGAATGATTACTAAACATAGCCGTCTCAAAGCTGATCCTACAATTGCCATGTTCATCGCTAAACGCGCCGCAGAAAGGGCTAAGGACTTAGGCATAACAAGTCTTTATGTCCGAGTCAGAGCCAAGACTGGAAGCATAGGCACTGGTTCAGGGGCTCATGCCGCTGTCAAAAGTCTGGATAAGGAAGGATTCAAGATTATAAGCGTTTTAGACGCTACAAGAGTTCCTAGGGGAGGACCAAAGAAGAAAGGAGGAAAGCGTGGCCGAAGAGTCTAAAGATTTAAAAGCCATTTTTACATTATAACAACATGGAAATAGTGCAAAAAACTCCCCAGCTGCTGGTTATTCGCACCGACGCAAATGAACCATTGGCAAATGCTTTGCGAAGAAGCGTTTCAGAAGTTCCAACACTGGCAATAGATGAAGTGGAGATATTCAAAAATGATTCTGCTATCTACGACGAGATGCTTGCTCATCGTCTTGGGCTTGTAGCTTTAAAGACTGAAAAATCAATTTCATCAAAAACAAAGATAGACTTGAAATTATCTAAAATAGGACCTGGAATAGTCTATGCAGGTGATTTGGATGGCAACGCAGAAGTTATTTATCCTAAAACTCCATTGACAATATTGTCTGGAAACAATAAGCTTGAGCTGGTGGCGACTGCAAGTCTTGGCAGGGGAATTTCACACGCTAAATATGTTCCGGGATTATGCTATTATAAGCATATAAAAGAAATACTCTCATCACCGCAAATAGATCAGATTGTGCAAAAATCTAAGTTGGGCTTTATCAAGCCTGAAAAGAATGGCTCTAAATGGATTTGCGATTTAAACGACGCAGAAATAGATGCAATAAATACATTAGACAATGAAGCTATTAAAGATTCATCAGAGATATTATTTGTCATAGAATCCTTCGGTCAGATGGACGCAAAGGATATATTCTTAAAATCAGTTCAGGCGCTCGAGGACAATTTAGATGAGTGCGAGAAGGCACTAAAATAGAAACCTCTTTATTGCTCCAAATGGGTCTTATACCACATAGCTTGCTGCGAAGTGAGCGATAGGATTAATTATTTTACCAAATTAGTTCTTGACATAAACAGATTTACGGAATATCTTCTCGTTTACACGTCTCTTTGTATAGAAAATAAATATTATAATTCCTGCGATAATCATTATTAATGCAACTAATGCTATTATGATTCCCCTCTTCTTTTTCTCTTCAGGAGTGAGATTTTCTTCAGATTTACCATTTCCTTCTTTTCCGCCATCCCCACTTGCTCTTTTCTCTGCATCTTGAGGCGTTTCAGGAATATAGAGCGGCGTTAATATTACTTTGGCTTTCTTTGTCAGAATATTTATTGATTTAAGCATCACAGATATATCATTTTTATTATCATCTTCAAAGTCCACTATTTTTTCCTCTCCTACACGCATTATAAATGTCTTCTCTTTGCTTTTAATTGTAATAGCTGCCTGGACATCAGTTACATTGCTCACAATTAAAGTATGGCTTACTCCTCCAAACTTGAAAGTTGCACTCTCTCCAGAGCCCAAATCATATGATATGCTCTCATTCAATTCTCTTGCTCCAGTTCCTCCACCACCACTTCCGCTTCCACCGCCCCCACTTGAAGATGAACTGCTTGAAGAGCTTGCAGAAGTGCAGTTACTGCATGTAACACTACTGCTTGCAGATGAGGTCTTAGAAGCTACACCGCTTGCTCCAGTAGCTGCTGCAGAGAGCGTGTAAACACAGTTTCCGCTATCTCCCTGCGTTATTGTCCATGCAGTAGGCGTCCATTTTTGTTGATTTGTCAATCCAGTTGTTGATTTTTCAGAACTTTGAGTTCCAATACTACATCCTCCAGAGTCAAGATTTAGAGTAAGAGTGACGTCAATAGAACCTCCAGCAGTAACTTCAGGAGTGACTGTAAATGTATCTCCTGTTGGAGCGCTAGAGCGTGAATTAGTTGTGGTGACAGCAACGCTTATTACATTTGTGTCTTCAACACTTCCACTAGATACATAAGTGTCATCTACATTATCAAGGGTTATTCGGGAAAAACCATTTAATCCAGTTTTAGTTGCTCTAAGCCCCGTAAATGTGACATCCGTGCTTTGCCCCGTACCTACGCTCGTGCCAGAGGTAGCTAAGTAATTGGACGACTCAAGCCAATCATTTGAATCAGGATAAAGTCTTAATTCACTGACGGAACCAGAGGCATCTCCACTATTGTATATTCTGGCTGTACACGAAAAAACATCATTTACAGCTACTTCACTTGGAGTACATGAGAAACTATTTATTGCAAGGTTTGCCGCAGCACTAACTACACTTGTGCTCAAGAGCATTACTGCAATAGCAAAAAGATAAATTGTTAATTTCATGATGGTTGCACCTTGAAAGCCGCAACTTCATTGTTTGAGTTGCCATCACTATCATAACAATATGAATACAATCCATAATATTGAACAGTCCAGTTAGTTATATTTACTGTATATGTATGGCTTGTACTTCCGGTTGAGAGTCCTGTAGAGCCAGATGACCATGTAGACGTGCTCCCATCATATTTAGATGTGTACTGGTCTGAAGCATAGAATGTAAAGTAACTTGTCCCATTATAATTCGTATATAACGTAGTATTGCATGCCCCAATCTTTTGAGGCGAGACACTTGTAGTATTGGATGAATTTGTCACATTCCATCCCCCACAATTCCAGTTATGGAAGTTATAATAATTATATATTGAGACATAACACTGTGCATTCTTTGTAGTTGTCATGCTCCATAAGAATGTTCCGTTATTGTAAGTAGCGTTGTTTACTGGAGAGACAATTGTTATATTTATAGATGTCTCATCTCTAACTTTGACTTGGCTTCCCGTTATTGTACCAGTTCCTGAACTTCCAGATATGGTCGCTTTTATATCATATTCTCCGCGTGCCCACAACCCATTAGGCGCTTTTATAGTAATTATAGCAGTGCCATCGGAAGCAGTTTGTACTCCCCCTCCAATAAGTCCCCATGTAGCACTTGTGTACTGTCTGCACCATTCACTATAACAACTGCCGCTCCTTAGTGAGTATGACACTCCAGTAATGTTTGCGGCTATTCCATTATAATTTGAATCTCTTACGAATATTTTTATCGTTATATTTTGAGTTTCATTAAAGTAATACTTCCAGTTTCCGTTACTGTCGGTATTTGAGAAATAACCATTATAGCTTTCTCTTCCTTCAAAGTATATAGTGCTCCAGTCTTGTATAGATGAACTTGCATCGTTTTGTTTTGCCCAATCAGCATTTAGATAATTATAACCTACCTTCCATCCAGATGAAGGAGCATATATTGTAACATTTTGCGTCCCATTTACTGTGCATTGAGAAGATACATTTGAATAACAGCTTCCAACGCTAAACACATAGCTTTCTTTGACGCTTCTGTATTGAGTGCTTGCATCATATCTCCATTGATATATATTAGTTAGATTTCCGGTAGCATTTCCTCCGCTAGAACGCGTTAGAGTAACAGGTACATTTATTGCAGCATTTGTTGCTTTGCCTGTTCCTCCATTAACACTTCCCCATGATATCTGGAATGGAATTGTTCTGAATGACAGCCACCCAACTTTGTATCATTCTGCACATTATCTTTTACAACAACATTTAGATAATGGTATCCTCCCCAGCTGCCACCACTCCACGCGCCATTATTAGGGCAGAATGTAATATTTCCAGTTGCATTAAATGAAGTAGAAGTATAGTTAGTATATGTTGTTTGGGAACTTCCACTTCCAGACCATATATACTCGTAAACGCTTATAACTGAATAATTTCCTACAAGAGGAGTTGAAGAATACCAGTCTGGGTCATATATAGATATTGTTGAATTTATGCACTGGTCGCTGTCAATGCTATACGAACTAGATGATGCCTGAACTCTGAATGGACGAACACTAAACCATAAGTATCCATTAGAAGTCTCATTTTCGCTATTTCTTAAAGTTACTTCTCCCCAATACCATCCACTTGGCCAGCTTCCATTAAGGAAACTAATATTCAGAAGTGAACTTCCATTTAAGGAAAGAGAAGTTACATTAAGCTGTGTAGGATAACTATATTCTATTGGTTTTTGAGATGATTGGTTCCAAACGCGAAGAATTACAGAATCAATAGTTGCATTCATATAATCAGATAAATTATATTTTATATAATTTCCATTATAATAGTAGCCGTTCTTATAACTTTTAACAGTAGTTACATTGAAATAAGCTTTCTCACTGCCCCGTAGGCTATATTTGTATCCTGTGCCAGTGCTATTCGTAGGCTGTGTTTCAACATAAAATGCAATTGTATTAAACCAGGCATATCCAGTATCTGTTCCATTAACATCTAGAACAACAGAATAATATCCTGTATTCCATGTTCCTCTTGTATTGTTTATTGTAAGCATATATTTGCTTTGATTTTGTAAATTAGCACTCCAATACCATGGACTAGACTCGTTTAATACAAGGGTGTTGGCAGTATAGTCAGAACTATTTAGCTCCTTACAAGGCCATAATCTACAGTCAGTTATCTTTTTTATACCAATTGAAACATTACCGCCTATACTCTGTCCCCCTTGAGAGTTATAGTTATAGTCTCCGGCAGTGGATATCTTTACATAAAGAGTAATATTTTCTTTGGAGTTATAATAATTCTTATATGCACATCCCGTGGAAGTGCATTCAATTGGCATACCATATACATCCCAGAGCTTAATCCCAAACCAAGCATATCCATAATCTGTGTCTCCTGATGAAGTTGTTGCCTGCAATAGTACACGATAATATCCTGTCTTCCATGTTCCATCAGTAGTGTAAGTAACCGGAAGAGATATAGACCCGCTACCTGAAGTTATAACTGATGAATTAAGGGCAGAGACATTATAACCATAGCTAACAGGAGGCCATATCCATTCTCCATCTCTGCCTTGATATTCTACTTTCTTAACTGTTACAGTTCCTCCTAATCCTCCAGTTCCTCCTCCGCTCCACCAATTGCTTCCTGCTTCATATATTTGCACATTCAATGTCAAGTTACTAGACGGACTATTTTGCCAATTTTGAGAATATCCATATATATAGAAAGCTCTTGCTTCAAATCTGCCAGTTGCAAAAGAGGTTGTGCCATCTGCTCCCTGTACTTTAAATATTACCGTATTTACTCCTCCATCCCATTTAGTCAATGGTTTAATGGTGCAACTATATCCTCCAGAACTGTCGCTTGCTTGGCAAGAAGATTCGCTTACATTAATATTTTGAGATGCTCCAGATTCATAATTTTTAACCTCAACTATTGTAATTGTTGCATTTATCACTGCTTGTTTAGTTGTCGTGTCTATAGTGCATCCTGCACCTCTTCCTGAAGAACTGCTGTTAGTCGAGCTGTTTTGAGCGAGTGCTTTTCCTAAAGGATTAGTTGCTTGGGTAATCTTGAACTCAAAATAGACTGGGTCAGTCTTCTTGAACTGCCACACATAATAATTTCCTGAATTTACAGTTCCAGGAGTGTCCTTTGCACTTGTGCAGATATCATAAGGATTGACAATGAATTTAGTGCTGGTTCCAAGTGTTCTATTGTTTCCCCATATATACACAGTATACATCCCTCCATCTTTTGGAACGTCAAGCTTTAGTCTTTGAGCCGTACTATTCCATGCCCATTCAAAAGCAGTATTAGTTGCATTTACATCGCCAAAATTAGTAACATTCGTATAGTTTAACTCTGTGCCGTTCATATATTGAATTAGGATTAATTCTGCATTTGACAGATTAAATTGGCTCGCAGTCATGTTGTAGGCAGAGAGAGAAATGTAAACATATTCATTGGTGCCAAATAATTCTTTTATCGCTCCTTCTTTATCAGTTGACTGTGCAGATGCTACTCCAGTAATAACATTTATAGGGACGCTTCTTACTTGCGTGCTTCCTGAATAAACTAATGTCACGCTTAATTTATATTGTCCTGGCAATCCAGAAGAGTTAATTGAAAACTCATAACATCCATCATTGGCACAGCTAGAATTGAAAGTTGTGTTTACAGCAGTCAATACATTGTTAAGGGAATCTTTCAAAGCTATAGAAAATAAGGATACATTTACAGTCTGAATAACGCTTCCGTTTGATCTCCAAGTAGGATATATTTCAAAGCGAAGAGTCTTGTTAGGGAATGTACTATATTCATATTCAAATCCAGAATTTGAACTTCTTTTATTTAATGCAAGAGTCCAGTCTTTTACCTCAAATGGTGCAGAAGCGGATGTGCTTCCATCCCCAACTTTGCTTATAGTTACGCTAGCCCTATATGCTTTGTACGAATAAGTCAATGCATCTACAGTAAACGTGAATATGTTTGTGAATGAGTTGTTGCTGTTTAGAGTGGTGGAATTTATAACACTTACAACATTTCCAGATGAGTCAATAACATATCCTGAAAATGAATAGCTTTCAGTCGAGGATGCATTTATTATGCTTACTTCAACGCTGGCTTGTTCTCCAAGGGCAAACATACTTTTTGGAGACTTTCCAAGCTCATCTTTCAAGCTAAGAGTATATTTAAAAGGCACGACATAAACAGAAGTAAATGCTTTGAAGTTATCTAATTCAACAAAGTACTGCCCATATGTAGAAGGAGCTGTTACAGATATACTGCATTTTCCATTGTTTCCGGTAGTGCAGTTAAATCTTTCAATTACGCTAAGAGATGAATTCATTAAGCTTCCATTTACAGTTATATTACTAACATATAACACTTGATCCCCTATCGTCTTTTGTGCTTGACCCTCAACCACTATGCTTTCTGCAGCATTATAAGTTGCTTTTTGAGTTTTAACGCTTACCGTGTCTATAGTATAGTTTACCACTTGAATTTCTACCCTTGAAAACCACCTTGTAATGTTAGGATCCGTATAAACAATTAATATGTAATAATCTCCAGAGTCTGAAGGAGCTTTAACTTGCTGTGAGCCTATGTAATATGGGCTCCACGAATAAAATTTGCCATTGCTGTCTGTTGTGAAAGTATAATTACTAACATTAATTCCGGCAGTATTCTGTATTGTTACATTTACACTAGAATTGGATGTTAATGCAGAAGATGAAACTAAACTTCCATTGGTGCTATAGTTTGCTTGAGAAATTGTACCAATAAAAGATATATTCTCATTAGTTATATAAACACTATCTGGAAGAGAGAAAGATATCTCACTAACATAAGTATTGGCGCTGCTTAAGCCGCCAAGTGCAATTATAGATGTGAAAATTAAAATCATTAAACATACCTGCTTGTTAAATTTCATGCGGATGCCTCCGTCACAATTAAGCTAATCTTATTCTTGACTAAATTAACAGACTTGAGCTTTATTTTTATCTCATTTGTATTATCTCCATTGCCGTCAAATCCTTTCTCTTCCCCGACATTCAATATTGCATCAATTCCATTAAGCCCAAGAGAAGCACTCGTAGTTTCAATATTATTAATTTGAAGAGTATAAGATTCTCCATTCATATTAAATTTGATTATCTCTTCTCCCACCTCTAAAGTCTTGCTTCCTTCAATTTCCCCTATACTGCTTGTCGTCATGCTTTTGCTTGTTGGAGTGCTGCTGGTTGTTGTCGTAACAACTGAACTTCCCGATGAACCAGAACTGCTTACAAACGGAGTGCTTGAACCACCACTTTTTGGCACTGTGCATGAGCCCCTTACGCAAACCTGTTCAGAAGGGCAAGCAGACCATTTCCCGTCTATACATATTTCTCTTGCGCTTTCAGGGTTGCATGTTCCGCTTGAACAAACATAAACCTCATTTACATTATCTGAAGAATCTTCTTCAGGAGCGTCTTCTTGAACAACTTTTCCAGCTATTTGTGCCTGTCCTGCTATAACAATAAGTAGAAATCCTCCAACAAGGAGAGAAACAGCAGCTATAAGGAGAGTTTTGTCATTCATTGTAATTATCAAAGACAGAAATCATTCCAAGGGATAAATTCAATATGCAACCTCTAAATATTTCCGATTTTCCCCTTTTCAAAGTCTTCGCCTCTTTTACGACGATGCTTTTAAGCAGTGCTATTTATAAATACATCTTATATATAAATGTTTCTTTTGTCAATAGTCGAGTAAATTTACAGATAATAAAAAATTCAGCATTCAGTAGTATCTATTCAGACAACATTTATTTTTATTGAAAAATATTTATAACTAATGATGTGCCCCACCTATAATAAATTAAATTTTATCAACTTAAATTGTTATGAATGAGGGAGTATTATCTAATAAGCCAAATTTTCAAACAGATGTAAGAAATATCTCACAGAACAGTGGAGACAATACACACGGCGTTCAATCTGCAGCAAGGGCTATAGTGGATGTGGCTTCCTCCTTGCCTCCAAGAGAAAAGAATCCACCTAAAATATTTAGTTGTCTTTTAGAGCACATAACTGAAACAACGGGCGCAGTGAGCGTGGCAACTCCTTTAATTGCCCTTACAGATATAGGCTCAACATATCTCTGGCAGTTTGCAGAAGCAGGCAGACCAATTTACGCTTCAGAGTCAATGGATAATCGAGGTTTAGTAGCCGCAGCATCATTTATAGGATTGAATAAGCTTTACACTCTTTTTCGTTCATATTCAAATGAAAAGATCGGAATAACTGATAATACTAGAGAGAGATACAAAATAATTCATGACGCAATGATAACTGCGGCTTTTAGTGGAATTGTCTCGGGAATATTTTACAGCTTTACCGGGCATCATTTAGATAAGATACTGACTGGAGGATCAAACGCATTCCTTATTGGATTTGTTACAGGACCTTTCATGGGGCTTGCAGTAGACTCTTATAAGCGTCTTTTTGGCATACCTTCGCTGACAAGGCGACGCATTTTCTATAATGAAATAAATGCTATCTCTCCAATTAAGCGTAAAACACTTGGAGCGCTCATCACAGGAACATCAATTTATGCTACGAGCTGCATTTACAGTTATCTTCCGTATGAGTTTCATCATGACACTCCACTTCGCAAAGAGCCGATTAAGTCAGAATCTTTCAGCTTGGAATCAAAAGTAAATTCCCCGATAGGCTTCTTTTACAACGGCAACTTTCAGGATATAGATAACTGCATTGTTTATAGCTTACGGAGTGGCAGTTCTCTGTAATAAGATATAAAATCAGGTTGAAAAACTAAGTTTTAAAGTAAACATCATCTACTTTTTATAAAACGAATATCTATCTCTTTTAATATCTTTTAATAGTCGTTAATCCCAATTGAAGCGAAATCTAATACCTGGCTATCCATCCTAGAAAATTATTTAAACTTAATTACATTATAACCAGTTATGGATAGTATGGCAACTACAGATATTGCTTCAAGAATTAAATCTGGTAATATTGATGGACATTTTAAGATTGATTGGAAACCATATTTTCTTATGGAGAAAGGAGTTGATAAAGGAACTTTTTATGTTGCAAAAGCAATTACAATAGGCAGAGATGTCTGGTGGGGAGAACCAGAAGCAAATTTATGTGAATTGGTATTGGGCAAGGACATCATAGAAACCCCGCTAGAGGATTTATATTTACTGGTAAATAAAATTCCAGGAGAAAATTATGAAGGACAACTGCAAAGAATTGTTAGATTGTTAAGGCATCTTGCTGAAATATCGCATCATGACTATGTTTCATATTTGCCTTATTATTTTTCAGAATCCAGGACAATTTTCTCAAAAGATGGAGAGCTGTTGGAAGTTACACCAAGATTATTTAGAACGAAAATACTATAATAGCAACCTTTATAATGCATTTCTCATCTTAATTTTAATGCGGGGATGCCGGAGCGGTCAAACGGGCGACGTTAAGGCCGTCGTAGCTTAGTGCTTGCGGAGGTTCGAATCCTCTTCCCCGCATTTCTCTTTTTTACAGAGTAAATATTGAATTAATGAATTTAAACAATATTATTACTTCTTCGCCTTCTCCAATTTTCCAATCCTTTCTTCCAAATCCTTGACTTTTTGCATCATGTCCTTTTGCCCGGCAGAATAATTTTTGTCCATTGTCTCAACAAAATCTCTCAAGTAAGCGTTAAACAACGTGCTTAATTTCCCTCCGAATAAAGAGAGCTTTTTCTTTGCCTGCACAAGCAAATCTTTATCGACAGTTATGTTCACCCTTAATCTTTTACTCATACATACTAGTGTGTACAAGGGTATAAAATACTTTCGCAAGGATTACATTTAAATACCCTCATCAGATAGTTTTTTCATGATAAGCAGAACATATATAAAGAACAGGATGAAAAATAAGACCAATCCCACACTTACAGATACAATTTATCTTGCTCTTAAGAATCCGGCCTGGAAACCTTTGGCGCAGAGGCTTTCATCTTCAACACGTCGCTATGCATCGGTAAATCTCTCATTTATTGACAAATCAACAAAAGTAGGAGATACAGTCGTTGTTCCTGGAAAGGTTTTAGGCACTGGAGATTTAACTAAAAAAGTCAGGATATGCGCACTCTCATTCTCTTCATCTGCAAGGGAGAAAGCCAAGAAGAGCAAGTCGGAGCTTATCACACTTAGCCAGGAAATAAAAGAAAATCCCAAAGCCAATGGGATTAAGGTAATTCAATGAATAATCAAATTATAATAGACGCTTCAAACACTGTATTGGGGAGACTTGCCAGCTATGTAGCTAAGCAGGCTCTTTTGGGAAAGTCAGTAATCATATTAAACTGCGATGACGTACTTATAACGGGAAATCGTAAAAATATCTATTTAGAGTACAGAACAAACGTAACTCGTGGAGGTTCTGGTTTGAAAGGACCTAAGATTCCTAGAAAAAGCACGGAGAGATATGTAAAGAGAACTGTCAGGGGAATGCTTTCTCACAAACAACAGAGAGGTCGAGATGCGCTCAATAGAATACGCTGCTATTCACAAATACCACAAGAATATGTACAAAGTAGCAAGACTACTTTGCCTAGACAGATTTCTCATGCTTCATTAAAGCTATCAGAGCTTTTGAGGGAGGCATAATGGCAGATATTTTGCTTTCTAGGATTATGACTGGAAAGAGAAAAGAAGCGGTAGCTAAAATTCGTATGAAAGCCGGCAAGGGAGAAGTTTATTATAAAGGGCTTCCTGCAAATGAACTTCCCCTATTTCACAAGCTTGCTCTTGCCGAGCCCCTGCGCATTTTTCAGCACGAACTTGGAGAGGATTTGCGATACGACTTTTACATCAGAGCCTCTGGAGGAGGCAAAGAAGCGCAGATTCAAGCAGCACGTCTTGCTCTTGCAAAAGCACTTATTGAGATTACTGGTTCAGAAACACTTAAGAAAGCCTTTATCGCTTATGATAGGAATATGGTCGTTCCAGATGCGCGTCGCAAAGAAGCTTCAAAGCCGGGCGACTCCGCTCCAAGGGCAAAGAGACAGAAATCATATCGTTAACTAGAGGTGGCAGCACTCAGGCCAAACTGAGAACACCATGAAAGCAAAATATGAGCCGGTCGCAGTAAAACTATTCATACCCGATAATTATGCTCGTTTTCCAGCACGAGGTTATCTAGCCCTTAATATAGTTCAGAGTAATTCAGATTATGTTGTTCTTCTTGGAGAATTAAGTAAAAGCGAAATCTCCATTGGAGAAAAATTAAATTCAGGGCCAATAAGGGATTTTGAAATGAGAATAAGCGGTGGGTACCACCCTATACCAATAGACCTTTCACTTACAGAAATAGCGGAAAAAGAAATAGAACATTTAGGAGATTTTTCTAAATACTTCTTTGTGATAGTTGATGGCAGAATGTACAAATCAGCCGAACAGCCTGCGAAGATAAGATAATATATTTACTATACTCATTCCACAGTCACGCTTTTTGCCAGATTTCTTGGCTTGTCAACATCAATCCCCCTTTTTACAGCCGCATAATATGCAAGCAACTGCAGAGGTATGCTTGTAACAATAGGGGAGAGTATATCCAGAACTTTAGGAACTTTTATGACTCTGTCAGCAAGCGATGAAACTCTCAAGCTTTGAGAGTCAGTTATAGCTATTACTTTTCCTTTTCGCGCTTTTACTTCCTGTATATTGCTTATCATCTTTTCATGTAATACATCTTCCATAGCCAAAGCAATAACTGGTGTACCTTCTTCCACAAGAGCAATTGGTCCATGTTTCATTTCAGCGGCAGGATAGCCCTCTGCGTGAATATATGATATTTCTTTTAGTTTTAATGCACCTTCAAGTGCAACTGGGAATTGCATCCCCCTTCCTAAATATAAAGCGTCGCGGCTGGCATATATCTCATCGGCGATTTTCTTTATCTCTTCTCGTGATTTCAAAACTTCTTTAATTGAGCAATTTATAACTTTGAGAGAATTCAATATCTCATTATCTGCTATATCATTTCTTTCTTGTTTTATATAAAGTGCAAAGAGAACAAGAGCCATTATTTGAGCGGTGAATGCTTTAGTGCTAGCGACTCCAATTTCAGGTCCGGCATTAAGATAAATGACCGAATCCGAATTGCGAGCAATGCCCGAACCGACAACATTTACTATACTTATTATAGGCAGAGATTTCTCTTTTGCAAGCCGTATTGCCGCCAGAGTGTCTGCTGTTTCTCCGGACTGCGATATAGCTATTATTGCATCCCCCTTTATGAATAAAGGATTTCTATATCTAAATTCTGACGCATAATCAACTTCCACAGGAATTCCTGCAATTCTCTCAATTATATATTTCCCTTCCAGTGCTGCATGCCAGCTAGTTCCGCATGCAACAATATATAACCTTTTCAACGTATTAATATCTATTTTTATATCAAGCAATATTCTATTATTTATTATTCGATTCTGAAGAACTTTTTCTATACTTATAGGCTGTTCAAGAATTTCCTTTAACATAAAATGTTTATACCCTCGTTTTTCTATTTTATCTATATTCCAGTCAATTTCCTGCACTGCCCGGGACCTTATCATGTTTCCTTCTAGTGTCTTAATAGTATAGCTCTTAGAAGTGAGCGTGGCTACTTCGTTATCATCTAGATAAATAACTCTACTAGTATAATCTAGCAATGCAGATACGTCAGAAGCTACAAACATTGCTCCATCGCTTATGCCAAGGACAAGAGGAGAGCCACGCCTTGCAGCAACAATGCTTTTCTCTGACTTATGCATTACTGCAAGTCCAAAAGCGCCCTCAACTTTTTTTAAAGCCATGATGACTGCTCTTTCAAGATTGCCGTTGTAATAATATTCTATCAAATGAGCAACTATTTCGGAATCAGTTTCAGAGCGGAACACATGTCCTTTTTCTTCAAGTTCATTCTTAAGCTTGTGATAGTTTTCAATAATTCCGTTATGCACTATAGCAATTTCTCCTTTGCAGTCTAAGTGCGGGTGAGCATTCTCTTCGCTTGGTTTTCCGTGTGTCGCCCATCTAGTGTGAGCAATACCTATAGTTGTGTCTTTCAGGGAAGAAATGGCACTATGCGCAGCAAGTTCAGCAACCTTTCCAGTCTTTTTTATTACAACAAGGGAATTATTAGTGACGACGCAAATTCCTGCGCTGTCATATCCTCTGTATTCAAGCCTCTCCAATCCTTTCAAAAGAACAGGAACGGCATTTTTAACTCCTATAGAACCTATAATTCCACACATCTTACTTTTAATGAATTTTTCTATATAATATCGCGTTGAATATTTAAAGACAACTTTTAGCCAACGTTCTGTGCAATAGCAGAAGAAATAAGTAAATCAAATGGATTTTGTATTTTCTTTATTTGCTCGCTTGAAACGTGGGTATATACTTGAGTTGTATTTAGTGATGAATGTCCAAGCATTGTTTGTATAATTCTTATGTCTGTTCCTTGTTCAAGCAAATGCGTGGCAAAACTATGACGAAGAGTATGAGGAGTTACTCTTTTTGCAATACCTGCCTTATGACTTGTAAATTTAATTATTTTCTGAATGTTTCTAGTTGTAAGCGGCTCTTCCTTTGAGAAGACATATTTGTGCTCTCTTCCCTCAAGATATTCTCTTATGTATTGTGAGATTGTTGGAGACATTGCAAATAATCTGTCCTTTGCACCTTTGCCTCTGCGCACCCACCCCGTGTTCTCCTGAAAATTAATGTCATCTATTTTTAGATTAACCAATTCAGAAACACGCAGTCCAGTTGAATATAGCAATGAAATAATCAATCGCGACTTTTCTGTATCTGCAGTATCGATTAATTTCCGCACCTCTTCCTTAGTTAATACTGAGGGAAGACTTTTATCTTTCTTAGGAATTTTAATTTCTCCAAAATCAACTTTAATAATTTCAGTATAGAAGAATTTGAGTGCCGCAGCAGCCAGCATTATAGTATTTTTGGATTTAGTGTCATATAATGATGCCAGATAATTCTTCGCATCTTCAGGCGCAAGTCCTTCAGGATCTTTGCCTGCATGTTTAATGAACTTATCAACAAAAAAAGAATAGTTGCGCACAGTTAAGGGTGATAAACCTCGGAACTTCAGTTCATTTTGCATCGATTGTAGGTAATTCATAGCACTCTCTTCAGTATATCTCCTTAAACGAACGTTTATTTAAATGTTTACTCTCATCTTTCCTTATTTTTCATTACCACAATGCTTTAAATACCTGCCCACATCATTCTCAAATGAATATAGGGTCTTCACTTTTCATAGGTCTTGACGAATCAAACCACCATAAATCCCGTTATGAAGAAATAATTGCCGCAGCTTTTTCTCCAGAAGAGGGAGAAGCAAGACTTGTTGAAATAAAAGGCAGGCCAGCCCGTTTAAAAAAAGATGAGGTATCTTCATGGATAAACTGCAATCGCAAAGATTATAGGTTTACTCAAATGCATCATAATACTTCGTCTCTTTATTCAAATCTCATTATTGCAACTCCATATTTAATTGGAAATTATTTAAGCCGTCAAGACAAAAGATACTTAGATAACCTTGAGACCATAAATATTCAGGTAGATGGAATATTATTGGAGCGGGAGAGGGAGAGGCTGAAGAGTGTTCTGGAGGAGAGAATCAAATACGATGATCTCTTTCAGCATTCTCCGGATATAGGTATAAATTCATATCCTAAAAAGAAAGCGGAATCTCCAACATTGTATTCTCATTTATTGAGGATAGCAGATGCACTGGCAAGCGTATGGTATCATAATCTTCGCTCTCATATGGCTAGAGATAAAAAGTATCCAAATCCTGCAAAAGATACCCATTATGTAGATGTAGAGAGGCAACTACAACAATCCTTTTAAACCAAATGCTCTCAAGACATTTATGAACGAAACTAATATGCTGAAAATCGCACTGATATCCGGTGCTTCACATGCTTTGCAGTATAAGCGCGAGCATCCTCATGCAAGTGACGAGGAAGTCCTGCGTTATGTAACCAAAGAAACAAAGAATATTCTGTCTAAAGTTGGAACAGAGGAATAATGTTTATCAGGTAATTAGTATAAAATATCTTGGTGTTTTGCCTGAAGCAAGAAAATCTTTTACGATAGATATTTAGGGCTTGCCAGTTTGATTAGTAACAGGAATTTAACTGAAACTTCTTTGCACTTCGGTTTCCCAAATTCTTTCTTTTAGAAAAAACTTTCGAGCGTTCCGCAAACTTCTCTTAATCGCGATGTTAATCTCAATCGTTTGGAGAAATATTATTTAGGGGCCGGCAAGAAAAAGAGTAGTGTCTATAAATTCAATTCTTTGTATGTAGTGTATTGTTCTAAAAATCTAAATCCATCAATTCTTACTTGGCTTTCAAATAATCTTAGTCCAACCCCTTGTGCTGCAATATCTCTTGCTCGTTGTTTTATTACATCTATTAGATCTCTATCAGGAATTGAATGAAAATAAATTGCTATGCTCATATATGCAGGATATTTTTGTACTACAGTAAGTGCATTGGCCTCATCAATTTTCTGTTGGCCTTCCACACGCACTTTCTCTCTTAGATTTTCTGCATAGCTTTCTGGAGCTTTTTCGTAGTATTTTTTAGTTTCTTGTTTGTAATGAGCCAATGCTTTCTCTTCCTGACCATCTCTAAAATGACCCCCCATTCCATTATTAAACCATCCCGGTGTTGGAAAAATTGAGACAGGTCTATGACAACCATTTTCATCGGGAACACTATCAATCAATTCATCAAGTCTGGCGACCACATCTGGAATTTCTTGTCTAGCAAGTTTTGCGTTTTCTTTTCCAACTTCACATTCTCCTATCTGACCAGTAATATATGCACACATTTCTCTTTCAAAATTTCCTGCATATTTATCAGTATCTATGACAAATAAGTAGTAATCAGGTTGCCCTTGCATTCTTGGGTTTACCATATTATTAATGGAATAGAACAGTATTTTAAATATCTTTATGTCAAGAGACTTGACAGAAAACCACACCTTGAAAGGTGTGGTCGTCTCTTGAGCATCCAAAACACGAGCGCTTTCTCAAACCCCCTCCTTTAGGATGGGGTGCGCATCGTATTTTTGATAATGACATTACTATAAAATTAATAATAGACTCGCCGGCCCCTATTTTTCAATATAGTCTAAAAGACTTTGAATTTTTCCTTCGCTCTGAAAAATAAACTTCGTTAAATTCTGATGTTATATGCAATCGAATTTTCACTTTAAGAAAAAGAAGTTTTCTAATTTATAGAAAGGGAAGGGGAACAAAAAAAGAAAAAATTACTTCAATTCTACAAGTCTTTCTCTTGCCGCTCTCCTGAAATTTCCGTTATTATAGACAGAGGAATATGCCCCTTTTCCATCTTCAGTTTTCCACATAACTTTCAGCTCATAAAATAGCAACCTTTATAATGCATTTCTCATCTTAATTTTAATGCGGGGGTGCCTGAGTGGTTAAAAGGGCAGGACTTAAGAGGTCGGCCGTTCGCTAGAGCGGCTCAAAGTCAGGATTGAAGAAATCCTGTGGCTTAGTGCCTACGGAGGTTCGAATCCTCCCTCCCGCATCTATACTCTTAAATTATATACATGGTGAAAATTGTGTACTCTTTATAAAGGCTCTTCGTTCCGCCTTGTGAGGCTGTAGAATCGCAATACTTTCCTTTCGATTAGAAGTTATTAATAAGTCTGAGAAAAAGATGTGTCTTGCTGTTTCATCTTTGTAACTTTATAGATTATTGGTGTAATAATCGTTCCAAGTACATCTAAAATTGCAAATACCCCAAATAGCCTAATGTAGAACTGTTCAAATCTGATAAGATCCCAAATAACAGCCAATAGCGAAAATGCCACTAATGCTATAAAGAGTATAGTGCCTATGAGAGACGCCTTAACTGAACTTCTTTCCGTGTCTATAAGAAGAAGCAAAGATACATGGGAAAATGTGAATGAAAGTAATATTAATGTAAGACCAAATCTACATACTTTACCTACTCCCAATATATCCAGATAAGAGCAGTTGTAACAATAAACCCCAATACTGCAACTATAATTCCTAACAGGCTGAACATAGTTTTGTTTATCATATAATGTTGCACTGCAGAGCCCTGCAAGGCTAAATCCAACTATAGTCAAAGTGGTTAATAGTATTCTAGTTTGTGTTTCACCAAACGATCCTAATAGAAATATAACTATTCCAATTAAAACACTAATTGATAAAGAAACAATCATAGAAATCAGAAAAGCTTTTTTAACATGATGTTCATTATCCATCTTAATTCCAATGATCTAACATATACTTATAGAATGGAATAATTAAAGCAGATATTAATAGAACAGCAAATAAAAGAATAGAAGCATTTATAATCATCTACGTAGTCAAATCTGCAATGGTAAAAAGGGGCTTGGTGGCGCTTGCATTTATTTCTGCGCTTGTCTTTCTTAGCTCAAATGCTCTATCTTTAGACAATACAGTTGAGGGTGAAATCCAGAAAATTGTCCACTATGCGGAAGAATATGAGATTGGCAACATAAATTTCGTTGAACTTCTTGTTTATGCAAGTGCAAGCCGGCAGAGACTTACAGAAATACTTGGAGTAGTAAGCCGTGAAGAAGGCGGGCTGTTTAAGGAAGAGCAAATTCGCAATGTTCTTGGTTCGCCGTCGGAAGAGATGAAATGGGCATGGTCTGATAAAGAGCAAAAGGAAAAGAAACTTGACAGACCGGTCCCAGTCTGGGAGAAGATAATATTCGATGGAAATAAAATTCAGATACGATTAAATGCTTGGCCCTCTATTTTCACACGGGGAGAAAAAGAGGAAGTAATTTACAGGCTTAATTTTGACATAGACTTTAAACGGCCTAAAGACGAGCTTAACATAAAGGATAAATTCTCATCAATAAAATCTCTTGCTGAATCTTTCATAGCAGACCCTTCATCTTCAAATGGGGAGGCTCTTGCAAAAGAGAGCGTAAATGTGGAAAAGCTGTTTAATTCATATTATAGGCAGAACGGCGGCAAATGCGAAGAGATTATGGGTGAAATTTTCGGAAGCGAAAATAAGAGAAAAGACGAGAAAATATTATCATACGAGATTGATTTTTACGAAGGTGATAATTTCGCAATGATTGGAAGACTTGAAATGTGTGAAGATTGCCAATGGAGTTGGATTAATCTTGAATTCTGGACTCAAGGGCGCGGTCCTGGATTCAGGGAGTCTGAAGAAAGCTCATTTTCCGGGGAGATAGAGAAAAACCTTGATGATTCTTACTATAAAGAACGTATAATTACTTTAATCTCGCAGATGAAGACAAACCTTGAAGCTGGAGACTACAAGTCTGCTCTTTCTGCAAGAAACGAGATAAGAGAAGTTAACAATGCATGGAATGAAAAATCAAATAATATTCGTGAGAGCACCGATAATTTATTCAACAACAAGGAAGGAGAGAAGCAGGAGGAATATGGGTGGATAAAGAGAGAACAGGAGAGAAGAAAATACGAGAAGGAATTAAAGGCAAATAATTATGAGTTAAGAAAGGAATTTTATCTTAATTTATTCAAAGATTACGAGAAAAAAGAGTTTTATTTTGAACAGAAAGAATATGAGCATCGTTTGCTTGAGCAGATAAGGGAAGCAGGCAATGAGATATGCGATAACAACCAAGATGACAACAAAGATTCACAAATTGATTGCTCAGACTTGCAATGTGGAGGACAAGTCTGTGGAAAGCAAAAAGTGACTCGTGAGGACGGCAATAACACTATTGAGGAAGAGATAGCATTATATTGTATTGCCGGTTCATGTCAGGCAAAAGAAGTATTGGAGCAGAGGCAGGCAGTTTGCGGCAACCACATATGCGAATTTGGAGAGCAAGAAAGCTGTTCACAAGATTGTTCAACCTGCCCAGATTATGATGCGATAGAATGTTCGGGAAGAGTCATATTTTCAGGACAGAATGCTTCCGGCTGTCCACTTCCTCCAATTTGCGTTCAGGAAGTCTCTTCATGCAATGCAACCTCTGACTGTCAGCAGCCTCTATGCGGAATAGCAGAGTGCATAGAAAGTACTTGCAAAGTTACAGAGTTGCAGGAGTGCAGAGAATCAGAATGTTCAGAAGGAGAAGAGCAATATTTGTCTTGTTCATCAGGAGAAAGGGTAGTTAATGCTGTTTGTGATTCAGGCATTTGGAAACAACTTAACGCAATATGCACAGAGGGAAGCACAAGTTCAGGCAATGAATCTACAATTAACGATGATGTTCTCGGTGACCAATGCATAACTAAAGAAGATTGTGGAAATGCTAACGATGTATGCAGCAATGGCATTTGCGTGGCAATTCCTGAAGCAGTGCAGGAAAATACAGAAATTACTCCATCTGAATCTGAAGAGCCAAGCAACGAGCAAAGCGAGCCTGCAGGTTCAGAAGAGCAATTACAAGAGGATACCTCGCCCCCTTCAGAAAATGAAGAGCAAGAAAGTCCGGAATCCGCAGAGGATAGAGTAAATGAAGCTCCAGCACCAGAATCATCTTCAACAGAACAAACAGAAGTTACAGCAGGAGTAATTATGAATTTTCTCCGCTTTACTTTTGCAAAACTTACTTTAACTGGCTTTGACATTGAAGAAAGCTCAAGTGAAGAACCTTCAGGAACTTCAAGTGAACCGCCTCAAGAATCATCAAGTTCAGATTCTCCTTCTTCAGAAACATCAGATTCAGGTACTTCATCAGAAAGCCAAGAAGAATCGCAAAGCCAGCCTTCAACAGATAATTCAGAGCAAAATCAAGACACTTCAAATACCCAACAGAATGAAGAACAGCCAAGGCGCGAAGATTCGCCCGAGAGAGAAGAGGATAGGCAAAGAAGAGATGACGAAGACAGGGAAAGAAGAGAGTCAGAAGAACGTGAAAGAAGAGATTCTCAATGTTCTGAAGATTGTACTCGTACATGCAAGGACGCTAAAATACGCCCATGTGCAGAAAAATGTATATGGGAAAGTTGCGGAGAGGATTTAGAATGCAATATTGATGAAGTAAAGCAGAGTTGTGAATCAACTTGCCAAAGCAAGGAAGATTTAAACGCATGTGTAAAGAGCTGTTCTGATAATTGTATAAAAGGAAAAGATTTTGGTGTCTCGTTTGAGAGAAACAAGCAGGAGTTTAAGGAAGAAGTTGGAGTATTCAGGGTTGGAGGAATGTGCAGAAAGAGTCCTACAAAGACAGAAGCGTTTATTTTCTTTGACGGATGGGGTAAGAATTTTGAAGGATGGCAGAGGCTTAAGCAAAAATACTATCAGGGAGGGCAGGGCGAGTGGTGTAAAAATGAATTGGAGAATCTTCAAAAGCAGAGGCAGGAATTTGAGAAGAGCTTTAATCAGGAATTTGTGACCTGGTTCTTTGAAAAATATCTTGCAAATTCAGCAGATGAATGGGAGCAGCATATTTCAGGGATATTTGAGTTATACTGGCATGATGTAGAAATATCAAGAGAAACGGCGTATCAGATGAATTGTTTAAATCTGGATACTTTGCCGCAGTACAACCTTATCAACGTTAAATATGAAACAGAGTATGGAAGTCTTGAATTCTGGGAAGAAATAAAGACCGTGCGTATGCCTGGTCTAGACAAAGAAGTGCAGGCGCTGACACCATATATGAAAACTTGGGTATTTCCTCCACGGGAATTTATAATAAATGAGATGAAGAAGAGTATGAAAGAGCACAAATTCCCAGGACCTTCAGAAGATGCTGCAGAGAGAGAAAATGAGGGCGGACCAACTGAAGAAGAGAAGATGATGATAAAGCAAGATAAAAAATTCATAGAGAAAATAAATAAAATAACTTCCAAATATGGCGGAAATATTGATGCAGTTGTTCAGTTCAAGGACATGGAGAAAGACGAGGTTGTGTTCAACCTCTATGTGCAGGTGAATGAAGAGGATATCTTAAAGATGGAGCCAATGCTTCCTTCAGAAGTGCCTCAAGAAGATATCCGCATTGAGATAGATTTCAACAAAATGTATGATTTCATATATTCCATGGAAAAAGAAATGCAGGGCGAGAGAATTGAATCTCCACCATGGGATAGAACACCAAGACCAACACAGAGAGTAAAAGAAGTTGCCAATGGAATACAGGCATGGTTAAAGATAAAGAGCATAATGAATTCAGCGAATTATTATCCTAAGGAATCAGAATCAGATTCAAAGGCGCTCTTTAATGAGTTCTTCTCAATGATGCAGAACGGAGGAGAGCGAGGAGAACACAGAGATGAAAATAAAGATAAGAATGCCCAAGAATCTGAAGGGGGATGGGATTCTAAAGAGAAGATTACAGGGGAAATTATATCTTCTTTAGACTTATAGCTAATAACTTTAATTGCTCCAAATGGGTCTTATACCCCATAGTTTGTCACGATGGGATTTTTTATTGCATATTGTTATGTAATTTCTAGATTAAAGTGATTTCCTATAATTTGTCTTTTGTCTTCTGCGTTTCTTTATTGATTTTATAGCTCTGGCAACCTCATCCTTCATTTTATTTTCTCTTCTGACATCTATTATATGTATAACTATACCAGCCAACATAGCAACAATAATCATTCCTGCAAAATACGGGGCAAGATTTATTTTCACTCTTGCATTTTCTCCATCTTTATTTTTCTGCTCCATTACGCTGATGTTTCCCGGATAAGAAGATGCATTGCTAACAGCATTGATTATAGGATCTTTTATCGTCTGAATTGTGAGTAAAACATTTGGCAGGCTTATTTTTTCAACTTTAATGTATAAGTCGTAATAATCTGCACTAGTAAGGTTAAGTTTTATACTCTGCCCAATTCCCAGAAGGACGTTTATTGGAGAGCTTCTGATAGTAATATTTACTGCTTCATTTGTTATATTTTCAACAGATACCGTATGCTTAGAGGCATTTATATCAAATATAGTGAACTGTATTTTATCAGATTTCTTTAGCTCTTTAGTGTATCCTTGCAATGATTGTTCAGGACTTAAAGTATAAATGCTTGACAAAGATGCTCCTCCGCCCCCTCCACCGCCACTTCCCCCTCCGGATGAAGAAGCCGCTGTGCTGGGAGAATTTACGACAAAACTTCTAGTTTCAGATATTCCTTCATTAGAGGCATCATCCAAACAGCTTATATTCCATGTATAGCTTCCTGCTCCAAATGTCTGTGTAAATATATATGAGTTAGAAGTATTAGTTATAGAACTATTAGTCGCGTTCACTGCACTATTTACTATTAATTCGCATTTGCTTATGTTTAGGTTGTCTTGAACAGTATAGTTAAAGTTCAGTGTACTTGCCCCATTGAATGTCGCAGAATTATCTGGGCTGCTCGTGTTTATGCTGGGAGGAGTCAGGTCAATTGTAAAGCTTATTTGTGCAGACTGATTGGTATTTCCGGCGTTATCAGTGCATAAGTATGTGACATTATAAGTAGAATTCTGAATAAGTGTATTGTTTATTAGGCTGAAGTTAAGATAATTTGTAGAGTTCATGCTTACATTGTTTATTCCATTATCGAGTGTATATGAGCAGTTTCCTTGCTCATTAATGCTGGCATTAAATCTTCCGTAATTATACCAGCTGCCATTTATTGGACTCTGAATGTTATTTGTTGGAGGAGTCAAATCATAAGAAAAAGTGAAATTGGATAAAGCAAATTGGGATGTTCCTTGGATATTCTGGTACTTGCAATTCCATTCGTAAGACCCTTCACTTACATTATAAGAGAAATTGGAGAGATTATAATTTCCGGAAATGCTTGAATTTATATTAGCTAAAAGAGCAGTTTCATTCCATATGTAAAAACTGGAGTTCGCCAGATTGCTGCTTGAAGTTGAGTTACAGGTAAAAGTCTGATTTTGTCTTGTATTCAGATTGTTTACTGGAGAGATTAAAGAAGTTGTCAAGCTTGTCAAGTCAAGGGTAAGATTTGAAGAAGCTCCAGCCCTATTTCCTGCAGCATCTGTAAATATACAGTTCCAGAGATATGTGTCAATATTATTAAGGCTAACGTTGTTTTCTATCGCGGCGCTTCCGTTTAATACAGAATAGGTACTCTCATTTATTAATGCTCCGGTAGAGTTCCATATCATCACACTTCCATTCTGCAATATGAAATCTGTTGCACTGCATCTGAAAATCTGGCTTGTATTGAGGTTAATAGTATTGTTAGCCGGATTTAGAAGAGTAATTGAAGGAGAAAAAATGTCAAAAGCAAGAATTGCCCGATATAAGTTAACCCTCGTGAAATTTCTGCTTCCATCCGTAACTCTATCCCCCGTCGTGTTTAGAGTTCTCGTTATGTTTCGCGATGTAGAGTTTAACCCATAAATGGAAAGAAATTGTTTTATTAATGCGACTCCTCCTGCGACATGCGGTGCAGCCATCGAAGTCCCGGAATCTGTGGAGAAAGTTCCATCTATATCTGTGCTGTTTATGCTAGTGCCGGGCGCAAATATAGAAACAAAGGGGCTGTAATGGGCATAGCTTGCAATATTGTCATTTTTATTAGTTGCAGATACAGAAGTGGCGTTTTCCACACACGCAGGGGCAGCTATTGCGCTTGTGTTTCTTGGAACGCTCGGAAGATTTTCATTACCCACAGCAGCGATAACGCTTATATTCTTAGCAACGGCGTTATTTATTGAGTCAGCAAAATCTGATTGTTGAGAATCGCAATATGTAGAATATAGCTGTGAAGTGCCTAGACTCATGCTTATAACACTTATATTATAAACTGACGCATTACCAACACACCAATCAATGGCAGCTATTATGTCTGAAGTGAATCCACTGCCTGCATTGTCTAAAGCCTTCAAAGCAAGAAGCGAAGCTCCAGGAGCTACTCCAGTTATATTGCCTTGTGCAGCTGAAATTCCAGCAGTAAAAGTCCCATGTCCATGGTCATCAAGAGGGTCATTTGAATTGCTTACAAAGTTATATCCTCCCTTTACTTTGCATACTGATGAAGCATTATTATTTCCATAGCACCCTCCCAAAGAACTATGTGAATAGTTAATTCCAGTATCTATTATGCATATGCTCTGTCCAGTTCCTGTTATGTTTACATTGTTTGACAATAAAGGCCAGACTCTTGTCGCATTTATTATTCCTGGAGAAGTTTGTAGGAAGGCATGTACAGGATAATCATAGCTTATTTTAGCGATATTATCATAATTTCTAAGCTTCTCCAATTCATCAGAGTTTACTTTTGCTCTTCCTATATGCCCGCGTTGCTCAATTACCAATTCTCTTTTCACATTTGCCTTTTTTAAAGTGTTTTGGTCAGAAGAAGCATCTTTAAAGGTTATTATTACAGGTATTTTATCTTCTTTTTCAAGGGATTTTATTGCTTGAGGTTCTATATCTGCTAAAGCCCATACAGATTTAATTACAATTATAAATATTACTGCCAGAAACAAGATTAACCTCTTATTCATATAATTTTAGATACTCATCTATATTTAAGCCCTTTCTTGCAGCTATTGCGTTTCCCTGCGACGTTCTATTCTATATCCTATAAATAAGCAGATAATGCATACAATGCTCCACCATATAACTATGAATAGATTAGTCTTGTCCGTCAAGTCAAGGACCGAAGACGGCCTGTACCATACAATTATTATGATAAGCCATACTATTAAAGATGCAAATATGAGAATCCACCCCGCCAGACCTCTTTTTGAGTGCATGAAAATACATGTTTTAGACCTATTTAATCCTTGTTACTTTCAATTTTCATGAGAAAATAATTTATTATAGTTTCTTTCTATTATCTCACTTACTTCCTGCAAAGATATGCCTTTTTTAGCTGCAATTATCTTATAACTTTCTATTATAAATGAAGGCTCATTGTTTTTCAGTTTGTCAGGATGAAGAAAAGGAGAATCTGTCTCGCAGAAAATCTGCGTTAATGGTGCATCATAAGCCATTTGCTGGAATTGCCGGCTATATTTTGCATTGGTTGGCACACTTATAAACCACTTATTAGCAACTATCCTAGCTATTAGGTTTTTTCTCCCGCTAAAGCAATGCATAATTACTTTTTTAACCTGCATCTCTTCTAATATTTCAATGCACTCTTTTTCTGCTCTGCGCGAGTGTACAATAATCGGCTTATCCAAATCCTTGGATAGTTTTATCATAATCTTGAATATTTCTTTCTGCCTTTCATGCTGTTTATCATCTTCCTTGAAGTCCAAGCCAACTTCACCTATTGCTATAATTTTATCAGAATTGCCCTTTATAAAAGAAATTATTTCATTTATTTCTTTTTCATTTAAGGATAACGCATCTATAGGGTATAATCCAATAGCGCTTTTTATTTCAGGATATTTGAGTGATAGTTCCAGGGCTTTCTTATTAGAATCAAGATTAATCCCATTAGTAATTATCTTTTTTACTTCAGATGCCTTGGCACGCTCAAGCACACCTTCAATATCGTCACAAATGTCCAGATGGCAATGCACGTCTATAAGATTCATATATGTTAAATGCCTCTATATCTTAAGAATCTATCGCTTAAATTCTAATTTTGTTTAATGGAGTAAATTGGCTCCATGCAAGCTCAAACATTTGCTCTAAGGATTTTGCAAAAAACTCTGTAGAAAGCCATACAGCTACATCATAGCTAGGATGAACGGACTTATCATCTAGAAGCATAAACATTACTTGCTCGGAGTCTATTATTGCAAATCTTCCCTGAAAACCTGATAAGTTTCTTACTTCAGCAAACCTAGACATTTCTTTTGCAATCTTGTAGTTATCTGCAGTTAATGGTGCTGCAATTCTTATTGTAACGCCTCTCTTTCTTGCCTTCTCAAATGCAGGAAGCAAAGCTTCTAATTTCCTGTTCAGCCCATCTGTAGTCGTTACAAGAGTTATTGTTTTCTCTGCAGATCTTATCATCATATCCATGTGATTATACATATTCTGTCTGCCTCTTAAGCTTCCAGACAAATCAGATGGCTCTACAAACTTTATACCATTGGTAAATAAATTGTTAAGCTCATCAAGAACTTCATCATTGCGGAGCTTCTCAAGTCTCTTGCTCTTTTCTTGAGCAATTACTATAAGATTCTTCTTTACTCTTTCAACTACCTCTTCAGGCTTAAGGGCTACAAACTTGATAGGTTTTCCTATCTTCATAACAATGAAACCTTTTTTCTCCAGAGACTCTAATATATCATATGTCCTGCTTCTTGGAACGTCAGATATGCTACTTAACTCACCAGCAGTAGAAACACCACGCGAAAGAAGAGCAGTCCAAACCTTTGCCTCATAAAGATTCAAATCAAATATTTTCCTTAGCCGACTTAAAAACTCTTCTTTGATTATCATATGTTTATAATCATCCTCTATGCGTAACAAAGAAACTACTACTATTTAAATCTTTTCTATGGATTACTCTTATTCAATTACATAGCTCTATTGCGATTTTTTTCTCTTTTATAGTAAATACAATTGCCTCAGGCGGGTATTTATCTTCGATAAATATTATCTTGCCGCTGTTTGTTCTCTGCTTTAGAAAGTCCAGGTGGGAAGAAAACATCTTCTCCATCGCCTTTTCACAATAAATTTTCAGCTGAACTAGATCTCCTTTTTTCAGCCCGGCATTTTTTCTTTCTGCCTGAACTTTTCTTGCTAATTCTCTAGAGAATCCTTCTGCTTCAAGTTCTGGAGTCATTGCAGTATCAAGATGAACTTCCAGGTTCTCTCCTTTTTTCAGCTCAATTTTTTTTACATTTAACTGCCTGGAGAGTATTTCTTTTATCTCTCCGGATAATTTCTCTCCAGATATAACTAATGCCTTAGCCAGTGGCCATCTCAATCCTATTTTTGATTTGTCTCTCTCTGCTAATCCATATTCAATAATCTTGAAAGCTGTTTCAAAATCTTTTTCCTGTTTATCATCAATCTTTTTCCTGTTCGGATTTGGCCAATCACTTAAATGTATTGATTCACCATCAACTATTTTATCTTCTTTTAATTCCAGCCAGATTTTTTCCATAATGAATGGAACAAAAGGAGCGCATAATTTGATTAAATTAAGATAGACTTCTCTTAATACATTTTGTGCAGCAACATCATCTTCAGATAATCTTTCTCTTATAATCTGAATATATCCTCTGCTGAAATCCTTTAACCAGAATTCCTGCAGGGCTCTTGCAGCAAGATGGGGATGAAAACTCTCCATTTCTTCAGTTACATTAACTATTAAATTATTTATCTTGCTCAATATCCATTTATCTTCAACAGCACCAATTTTACTTTCTTTAGATTTTTTAACTAATTTTTTAATATTATACAATATGCCTAGATTATTTGTTGGCTCTTTTAGTACATTATAGCCAAATCTTAATTCTTGAGAGGGATCTTGAAGCATGAAAATCAGTCTCATCGGGTCTGCTCCAACTTTTCCAACTGCATCATCAAACCATATTGCATTTCCCTTGCTTTTATGCATCTCCTCTCCTTTTTCATCTTTAAGAGTTTCATATCCAAATAGCGCTTTGAAAGGAGCCTTTCCGGTTAAGGTTACTCCGGACCAAAACAACGCATTAAACCATCCTCTGAATTGTCCAGGAATATTCTCACTTATTAAATCTACAGGATACCATTTTTCCCATTCATTTTTATTCTCCAGATAAGGACCGATTGTAGAAAAAGGCACAATTCCAGCGTCAAGCCATGCATCCCCAACATCTTTTATTCTCTCGGCTTCTTTCTTGCAATTTTTGCATTTTATCTTAATATCATCAATCCACGGTCTATGTATTTCTGGCAGGTCATCAACTTTTTTCTTGTCCACTGCTTTTTCCTTTAATTCCTTTAAGCTTCCTATAACTTCTATCTCTCCGCATTCACATACCCATATTGGCAAAGGCAATCCCCAATATCTCTCTCTGGAAATAAGCCAGTCCCCCATATTTTTAAACCACTCTTCCTGCCTGACTTTTCCATATTGAGGATACCAATTAACTTTCTTGTTTTCTCTTATTAGATTTTTTCTTATTTCTTTTGATTTTATATACCATTCATCAACTAATCTAAACACTAATTCTTGTCCGCATCTCCAGCAATGAGGATATCTATGGCGTATGTTTGTTATCTTATAGACGAAGTTTCTTCTATCAATATCTTCCAAGACAAGATTATTAACATCTGAATATTTTTTCAGGCTAAATTCTTCATATCCTTCATTGTAAAATCCAGATTCATTCAGGGGGGAGATAGCAGGCAAATTATCTCTCTTTCCTAACTCAAAATCTTCTGTTCCGCAACCCGGAGCAATATGCACTATTCCAGTTCCTTCTTCTCCGGAAGCAATATCCCACAATACGACTTTATGCGGAGATTTTTTCTGTACTTCAAGTTTGGCATAAGGCATTAAATACTCAATGCCCTTTAGTTTTTTCCCTTTAACTTTCTCTAATATCTTGTACTTTCCATTAATCTCATTTAATCTTGACTCCACAATCCAATATTTAACGCCCTCATTCTCAACTTTAACATAATCTAATTTTGGATTGACAGCAATGGCAACGTTTGCGGGAACCGTCCATGGCGTTGTAGTAAATATCAGAAAATATTCATTCTGATTTGCCTTTAGCGGAAACCGCATGAATAATCCCTTATGAGTTACTTCTTTATATCCTTCAGTGGCAATATCGTGTTTAGAGCTTGCAGTGCCGCATCTCCAGCACCAAGGGACTGCATCTTTTCCTTTATATAGCCAGCCTTTCTCATAATATGTTTTTAATAAAAACCAATTATGCAGGTTATTTTCATCACTCATGGTATAATAGGAATTATCCCAGTCCATCCAGTAGCCCAGCCTTATGCTCTGTTCTGCCTGTATCTTAGAGAACTTCTGAACTCTTTTTTTGCAGGCATTTACAAAGTTAAGTATGCCAAATTTTTCTATATCTTTCTTGTCTTTTAGCCCAAGATCTTTCTCTTCTTCTCTCTCCACCCATAGTCCCTGGCAGTCAAAACCATTTTGAAATCTCTGATAATATCCCTGCATGGCTTTAAATCTCTGGAATAAATCCTTGTAAGTTCTTCCCCATGCGTGATGAACGCCCATAGGGTTATTGGCAGTTATTGGGCCGTCAAGAAAACTCCATCTTTTCTTTCCTTTATTTTTCTCTCTTAATTTTTCAAATATCTTGTTTTTCTTCCAGAATTCCAATATTTGGCTTTCAACTTCTTGCGTATTGTACATTTTAGTATATTATAGCCCCTGTATAATTTAATATCCTCATCCTTTTTTAAAGTCTCTCTTTACCCCCTTGTATCTTGCAACTTTACTTTCAAGTTTCCAATCACTAAACTCTTCATAGAATAATCTCTCTCTTTCATTCCCAATGTCTTCACTTGAGAGATTTCTACACATTAAATTAATTAATGCACCATACTTAACTCCTTTTTCAAGTAATACTTCAGAGTACCTTCTAATAGACTCCATTGGTTCTCCATCTCTCATCTTTATCTCAAAGTCTTCAGTGCTATGTTCTCCATGCACAACTTCAGAATATATGTTCCATGATAAAGAAAATCCAAGCCCATCAAAGAATCTCCTAGGCAAACGTTCAGAAGCAGATTTGTATGAATTTTTAGTCATAAGAATATGCGCAAGTCTGAATAGACTTGCTATTAGATTATAATAGCTATTTTAGAAATTGCAGCTTGCCGTAGATGCTCACACTTATTTTCAGCCATTGCAATACACAAAGATAACGCATATTTAAATTCTTCTCTTCGTCCAGGATTTGCTAAAGCTCTTTGTATAAGCTATGATTGACAATATAGATACAAACATCAGAGTCATTGCTTCAGCGTATCTGTTTATTATATACAAAATTAAAGACCCGAGAATAAATATTATAAATGTAATCCTAAACCATTTTCTTCCTGCTACGAGTTCATCTCTGGCAGCCCATGCCAGCAAAATCCCTGTAGGAATTGCCAAAATTAGAATTAATATCTCAACCATCATTTTTAATTCCGTCAATTAGCTTTGCCATCATAAAATCTTTTTCGGTCAGACCTGATTCACTATGGGTGGTAAGCATTAGCTTAACTTCCTTGTAATTGATTATTATTGAAGGATGATGCTGATTCTCCTCAGCAATTTCCGCAACAAAATTGACAAATTTAATTGACTCACCGAAGCTTTCAAATGAGAATTCTTTCATTATCATATCGCCTTCTAAATACCAGTTATTAAGTTCTTTCAGGAGCTGTTGAATCTTTCCAAGCGGAAGCACCATCTTGTTTATAAGAGTCTTTTATTTATAAGCTTTTATTGCTCAAACTCCTTCAATTATCCATTAGAGAATTGAGTACAAATATGTAATAAACCTACGCAATTCTCCATATCTTTAAATATATGGGCTTACTCCTCACAATTATGATAAAGACGGTGGTGATTACTGGCGGTCCTGGAACCGGTAAGACTTCAGTTATAAAGCTTATAGCTAAAAAATACCCCATTGCCCCCGAGTCAGCAAGGCTTATTCTCGAGAGAAATAAGATTTTTAGGGGCAAGGACGCAGCACAAGCCAGAGGAATTAATTTTCAAGAAGCCATATGGGATCTTGAATTGAAGCACTACAAGAACGCACTCTCATTAAATCATAGGAAGTTCGCCTTTTTTGACAGAGGATATTTTGATGGCTTTGCGTATTTGCATCTATCAAATATCAAAGAGCCAATTGAAAGGGTTTTTCAGGGTAATCAGATAAAATATGATTATGTTTTCATCTTAGACCCTCTGCCAGAAAAGTTTTATGAGAATGACGGCAAACGTTCAGAAAGTTACATGGAATCTTTGAAAATTCACAAGCTAATAATAAAAGCTTATGCTAAATTCGGATATAAGGTAATTAGGGTGCCATTTGACAGCGTTAAGAACAGAGCAAAATTCATTTTAAGGAATATTAAGGTAAATTGATGGTTTATTGACCTGCAGATGGGCATTTTAATAATGAATAATCAAGGAGAATGTCTGGTCACTAAGATAGACATTCTCCTTGGAGAGGCTAAGAGGGTTGTTCGCGTTCTGTAACATATGATAAAAACTTAAAAAGTAATTAAAAGTTAGTTGTCTATCTCTAAAAGAATCTCTCACTGCTATAACCTATTAGATATGCAATTATCATGACTGAAAGCATATTCCCTATGAGAATAGGAAGGAAAGTGAATTTAAACGGGTAACGCGCTAGTCCGAGAGAAACCATCATTATATCATTGGGGAGAGGTACGAATGCAGCATATAAAAATATCACCAGCGGCATTAACCAGGAAGGTACCTTTTTAGCAAACGTATTAAATATTTTTATGATGGCTTTGCTATTTTTTATCACTTTATTTCCTTTCTTTCCAAGGTAGAAAAATATACTATCTCCAAATGTAACTCCAATTCCGCCAATTAAACCGAGGAGCAATGGATTAAGTCCACCAATAGCCAGCGTAGATAGGACAGTGTAGAAAGAAAAAGCCGTAACTGAAGAGATTCCTCCAAAAGCCGCAACAAGAAAAATAAGCATATAGCTGTTTGTTATGCCCAGTCGTTTTACAATGTTTTCGGGGCCAACGGAAAGAAGAATAATCATCCAAGCAATAAGGAAAGCCACCAAAATTGCCAATATAAAATAGTTCCGATTATATATTTTCACATTCTTCCTAACTCTAGTCCCCATATACATTACAGGGTCCGCAACATTATAAAAAGAAGGCTTCTTTTTTGCAACAACTACTAATCAATATACAATTAAAGGAATTATCTATATTAAAGTGATTTCCTATAACTGAATTAGTGCTTAAGGAATTATCTATTAAGAGACTGAGAGAACCGCTGGTTCTCGAGGCACTCAAGAATCGAAGATTCTTGATGATTCTGGACAAATTACTATCCTAATTATCAGAATTTTTCATAAGTACTCCCATCTTAGATATTATTTAACCTGTTCAAAATATCTATCCTTTAGAGACTTTAACTGCTTTAAGGCCCTTGTCTCCTTTCTCTATCTCAAATGTGACAGAATCGCCTTCAGTGATAGAAACTCCTTCATTCAAACCGCTGCTATGTACAAAATATTCTTTTCCATCTTCAGCAGTTATGAATCCAAATCCCTTCACTTCATTGAAAAATTTTACCTTGCCGTTCATTGTTATACCTCCGTATGCCATAGCAAAATTATTTGCCCATATAAACTTTTCTATCTGCGGCAGTTTCAACTTATCAGAGCTTTATTGCTCAAACTAGGTGCAATACCCACTAGCCTCACTACGATATTTTTATTAAATAAGAACATTAAAATATTAGGTAATTGATACATTTTAGCACCAAAAAAGCTTATAAATTAGCTTAAATACGACGAGATATATGAGAAAAGTGTCGTCAGACGTGTATTTTCTTGGTAGAAAATGCATATTTTGTGATAAATATGGCTTATACAAACTAAAAAATATAAAAGTTAAGTGTAAACATTGTAAGAAATATTATTCTCTAAGAAAGCTAAAAAGAGAAATTGAGATATTATATTATTTTTACTTAGAAGTATCTGCAAGAAAGACTGCTAAAGAATTGAATTTCAATTATAGATTAGTTCATAGAAAGTTTATTGCGGATCTTAAAAAGAATAAGAAAGTAAAAGAGATAGAAGAAAATAAGAACCATAGAGACGATAATGGTAGAGTTATTAACTTATCTATGTGGGAAAGATACGACAAGGTAAAAGGAGAGTTATATTACGCTAACTTCCAAGGGCAAACTGAATATAGTTACAAAAAAATTTTGTCTACAAGAGCAAATGCTGCATTTCTTATGGTTTCAATTCTCTCCAATTCTGGTGAAAGTCGGTTGGTCCAACGGGAGTTGCCTGCTATCATCCAACATAAAAGCCATGAATGTGAATTCTGGTACATCAATGATTGGATGCTTAAAGATGGAACTGATAAGGGAATAAATGTATATGAAAATGTTGCAGAAATGATTGCAAATAACGCCTCACCTGATAATGCAGTCTATTTCTTAACACATTCAATTCCTGGTGGATGCCATGGGAAAAAAATGCCGTATACAGGAATGTTTATTTACACTATGCTAAAAATCTACCTACCCCATACTGCGACCAACTTCGCACATTTGCATTGAATAGTGCAAGGAAAGAATTTGAAGAAAAATTGCAAGATTTCTTTAATAGTGGCACTTCTAACAGCAATGCTAAAAGAGATCGGATCGAATCTCTTGCTATTGAATGTGAGAGTCTCGGAGATAGTCTTCCAAGAGGTAGATTTTATGAAAGAGTCGGAGACCATCATAGAGCTTTGGCTATTTTTGTCGCAAATAAAGAATGGGAGCGTGCTTCAAATACAGCAGATAGAATAAAAGGCCGTGAAAAAGAAGCTGCAGAATATCTTTATCTTGCTGGAAAGAATAAATGGGTTGCAATCAGGGCAGAGAGATTAGGAGATATTGATATAGCTATGGCAATGAGAAGTGGACAATATATTGTAAATTTGGAAGCTTAATATATAACTATAAAGTAGTTACCATAGGAAGATTTAAAAGAACGCTTTTAGTAAAATAATTGTAGTAAAATTATAATTATCTTGATATGGAAAGCAAAAAATGAATTTAGATAGCAAAACATGGTTTTATGATGAATTGGCTTCCTTATTTAGAAAAAAGGATGAAGAAGACAAAGCCAGATTAAAGAAAATGCAAAGACAAGTTGATGCTAAGTTCGGTATAGCTAATACTAAATCTTTTGTCTTCAGTCATGTAAGTCCATCATTTGGAGAGGTCATTGAAATACCATTTCGATGCCCTGACTTTTACAAGCCTTATGCCGAAATGGATTTAGATAATTTTACAGGCGCCATTCAATTTAGGCGCAATTTTGCGAGAGCCCACCCATTCTTAATAGGTCCTGCAACTCTTGAAAGCCTATTAGATAAGCCAGTTGATAATTATGACTATATTACGACAGGTAAATTGCCTTTTAATCCTTTATTCTTTGAGTTTGCTGAAAACGTTTCAGCAACAATTCCACATGTAAAAAGGTCTGAAGTTTCTCTGCAAGGTGTTTATTTATGCGGAAATAACAAAAGCGGTTCAATGAACTATGTGTTCACTTCATTTTGGAAAGACAAAGAAGGAGAAATAATGAGCATTGATTTATTTATGAGTGACCCAAGATCCAAATTTTTCCGTGGGCAAGTTAATCATCTTTCAAGGTCAAATTTTGACTTGGATAATCAAAAATTGGATAAAAATAGATATCAGTTTATAATTGATATAAACAAGGATAGATTGTGGATTGCCCAAAGTGCCAAAAAAGAAGCTGCATTGGGACATGCATTATATAGAAAAGCTACCGAATTAGTTGATTTTAATGAGTTATTTGATAAAGAAGTATCTTTAAGTTCTGTACCGCACAGCGCTATTGACATTGTTCCTAGCTTGTCAACAAATCTTATCAATTACATAAATGCCCATAATATGACAATTGCAACAAGAAATCGTCCAGGTACTCCAACATACCATCCTGAAAGACCTGTTGAAACAAAACCATATTCATTTGTTGAAGTTAGAGATGAATCCTACGATGAACCTAAAAACCATCATAAAGGTCAGATTTTAACATATCAATTAGCAGTAAGAGGGCACAATAGAAAATTAAGAGATGAAAATATGCAGATTAAAAAAATTATTTGGATTGCTCCTTATACAAAAGGTCCAGAAGGGGCACCATTTTATGATACTCGCCATGAAGTTACTGCAAAGAAGATATGGGCAGAAAAAGCGCTTTTTGCTAACATATATTAAATTTTCCCTTGCAATTTCTTCCAATTTTTGCGTCAGCGCCTTCGGCGCATTCAAATACCCCAAGTCTAGCATAAGAGTTCGTCGGATTCCTGTTGCAGTTCAGGTTAGTCCTATCCGAATTCGCGTTGAACCTCGCGACAGTTGTAGCACTTCCATTAAGTATCACTGCAACGCGAATATTCGCTCCAAGCTTACCCAAGGCTCTTCACTGCTACTAACTGTTATTGCTGTATTTTATTGGCTTTCCTTTCGGGGAAAACACTATGGTTATGCGTGTAGCCTGTTAAGTCTTGTCTTCGTTAGTATTCTACAAGGTAGTAGAACGAAGTCGACAACCCTCTAGGGCATGAACACCTGGATAATCCTGTTTAAGAAGATAATTAAGGTCAAATAGAGTATTTTAGTTACCACTATAAAGATACACTAATAGAAAGGTTTAAATAGATATTTTATACATAAAAAGTATATAAAATGGCACAAAAACCAAAAAGTTACGTATTAACAAAGAAAATAGCCAAACACGGCCACCAAGCGATAATTGTAATTCCAAAATTTTTACAGCAAGACTTAAAACCACAAACTGTTGTCGAAATTAAGCTTACAGTAGTCAAAGAAGCAATAAAAGAGTTACAATTATCTGAAATTGAAAAGATATTCCCAACTTTATCAAGACATCTTAAGATTACAATCTTGGCTCTATGTGTAAATACTAAAGTAAACGGCGGTTACGCTATAACTTACCCAGATGCCTACAAAAACTATGTTTTTAATGCCAAAAACGAGCACTTTGGTGCGGTCGGAGAAAGGCAATTTAGGGTTTATTTGGATACTTTAGAGATGCTTGGATGTTTCGACTTTCAATGGCGTTCTGCTCCTAATCGACGTGGCAGAGTAAGAATAGCTATTCCGAAGTTTGATTATATTAGCTTTTTGAGTCGATTTATTACGGAATAACGGAAGCGGTGCCCTCTGGGTGGGGGAGGGGTTCGTCTCCGTTAATGCTGTTATTCAACAAATTTCAAAACACGATAAATCGTGCCAAATAGCAAGACCTTAGACTTCTCGCTTGTTTAATTGAGCATATATCTTTCTAGTTGATAGATCTTCTTCTGTTTGTTTATACAATTCATTTTCTTTTCCCTTATCTATAAAAATTAAGCTCTTTGTAGAGAGAAGTGAATTACTTCTAACTTGAGAGAAAGGCAAATTGGAACTTTTTAATAAATTATATATATTTGAGTTCCAATTTGAACCGATATCGTGGTTTGAATATGCAAATCCTTGATAAAAATAATAGGATAATATCTCAGAATTACGGACTACAAGGATAACTGTTAAAACTTTTTTTCTTGCTTTTTCGTCTTTAAGAAATATATCTATAAGCTTGTTATGATTATTTCTAGATTGACTACTATCGCCATGACCGAAAGTCCAATATATTTGATTATTATAAACAATTAAGTAAATTTGATGATAGCTCCACCTTTGTAAATCTAACAAACATTTTTCTTTTATTTTTCTATGAGAAAAAGGATAAAGATGAATTGTGATTATTTGTTTAACCTGATCAATTATTCCTTCGAATTCATTTGGAGAGAGGTATTTTAATTTCTCTATTTTTAACTTAAGAACTTTCTTTACATCACTAATATTCTCAAAGTTAAGACTTTCTTTTTTCTTCATAATCCTTAAAATCCTCAACCATCTTTTCTATATCTTCTTTTGACATGCCCTTTATCTTCTTCTCTAATTGTTCAGCTTTTTTATCCATCATTTTAAGATAATCCAAGAATCCTAAAATGAAAGAATACTTGCACGCTTCTCTTTTACTAACTCCTTCAACTTCTTGTTTTATTCTTTTCCAACTATCTTCAAATATTTTAGTTGCGATAACAACCGCTTCTTCCTGAGCATAATCTAATTCATCCTCACCTTCAAAATCTTCTTCGTCATATTCATCATCCCACCCAAAACTCATTACTCTGCTGGGTTTAACCTCTTCCATATTTTGAGGTGGCTCTTCTCCATACATCTCTTTATACATCTCAGCAGGAGTCTTTCCAGTATCGCTCTGCTTTCTTACAAAATTATACCAATGATAAAATTCTTCTTGCTGTTTTTTATCTTCCTCATCATCTTTAGGTTCAGACTTATCTTCAAAGAATTCCTGCCAAGCGCTATCAAACTCCTCAATTGCAAAATTCATCATTTTCTTATCTATCATTTATTACTTTCCAAAAATTTATTACAAATATCTATGAGAATAGGTTTAATCTTTTCTTTGAAATACTCAAATTCCTTCTTTTCATATGAGGATATTGCAAGCTCTTCTATCTTTTCCTCGCTTTCAAAGAATTTATCCTTTAGAAGAAGATCAAGCTTTTCAGTAATTAAACTAGTTAAATCGGTTTTAATAAGTGAAGAGTTATTTATCTTTTCAATAATCTCACCTATATCTGCTTTAAGGGAATCTTTTATCAAAAACAAATCAAATAAGTCTCTTTCTTGAAGTTTCTTCCTTGTTAAAGTGGCCCTATACTTCTCTAAGGTAATCTCCTTTAGGGAATAATTAAGGACATTGAAATTCTGATAGTTTAGTCCAAGAGAAAATAAAAGTTCCTTTGAATCGAAAAAATCAGTTATCGCCTTTACAGAGGTATTCTTTGGAGTATCAATTATCTTTTCTACGAAATTTATCTCTACCTTTATGTATTTATTTTCTGAATAATATATCTTGAAGGTATAAACGGTTCTTCCACTTAGCATCTTGCAATATTTCTTATTGCTCCTATCTGTGCTAAAATCAAGTCCAAGAGTATCAGCGACATTTTTTAGTTCAGGCACAAAATTATCTAGGAATATCTTAACTTTTCTTTCTCGAGGATTCCTTCCTAAATCCCTTATAGCATTTGAATCTTTAAAGACAAAATCCAAATCCTCAGAGAAGCGATGATATTTCAGATAATTTCTTGAAAGCAAAGTTCCGCCTTTGAATATCAAATCTTTTCCCAATCCTTTCTTTTCAAATTCAGCCAAAATTAATGTCAAAAGAAGATCCTTCTCCAAGATATCTTCATGGTTATTCAGATTAAGACTCTTCTTTATTTGTTCTATATATTTGCTTTTGTTAATTTCTTGCCAACCCATTTTGGATACCTCTTTAAGTATTCTTGAGTGTTCTTCACGCTTATTAAATTATTAGATTCTCCAAAATAGACCTTATCTAGATAGGTCTTTGCAGGATCAGAATAAAAATAAACAATATCGTTTTTTGTTTTTAATTCCTTTAGTCCAAAGATGAGATTTTCTTTAGTTTTTATGAATCTAACATTAAGCCCAACTATTTTTCTATCTCCGCTTAATCTGGTATTTATTATGTTAATCTTATTAGGGGTTTGCCATGTCTTTCCTTGCTCATAAATTGCAGTATTAAGTCCAAGATACCACTTTATCTTCTCTTTATTCAGTACCCAGAATAAAAGCTCTTTATCTGAGTATTCAGAATATCCTCTTTTTCTCTCATCATAAGAATTGATGTAATAATAGCCAAGAAAGATTCTTTTTATGTATCTATTTTTAGATAAATCTGCAATTAAACTCTTGTGATGAATGCTTGGATTGACTTTCTTATATTCCTCATATAAATCTAAAATCTCCTTCTTCGTGAAGATTTTGCCTCTATTTATAAGAGCTTCATGTATTCTATTTATTGAATTCATAAATGCTCTATGGTTTAATCGTATATAAATCTTTCGTGTTGTTTCAGATTTAGGCATTTATTGCCTATTCTTGAAATGAAGAATTTAAACAATAAAAGATATAATCTTGGAAAGCGAAGTGCAAGCACAGCTTGCACTGCACAACTAACGTTTTTCTCGTTTCTAATAATGCTATTTTATGACATTTTTAGAAACAAAGTTGTTATTATTTCATTATGGTATAAGTAACATAATATTATGACATTATTGACATACTACTTAATTCTCAACTTCTACTTTTTGAATATAGGGAGTATCGTGTGGACTGTTGTCTATCTTCTCAGGATCTTCACAAGATAGGCTTTTTATCATATCAAGATACATCTCATCACCTTTTTCCTTAATTTTTTTGAAATAATCTATATTCTCTTGAGTAAATGGTCTATCTTCAGACCATTTTCCATCCTTCAAATTTCTCTCAGCATCTTCTTTACTATATTTTAAGCCATCTTCTGCTTCGTGTAATAAATCAAGTCTTAATTTGTTCCATGGTTTGAAAGCACCTTCACGAGTTTTATGAATACTTCTAACAGAATTATGTTCTGGACCGCTATCCCCAACAAGATAAATAACTTCTTTTTTCATCTTTCTTGCAATAGCTCTAACTTTAAAATTGTTTACTTTTCTGCACATATGTTTACTTTTTCATACAGTAAAAACGCGGAATTAGCGGATTTTATGAATAGTTTTTTAGGCGGAAAAAGGCTAAAAGGTCAGTTTTGGTCATTAACTATATTATATTTCTGAGCTTTCCACATCTGAAAAACGACTAAAAAGTCCCTTTTTAGCCCAGAGCTTTATAATATTTGGAGGTTTTATCGTATATAGAAATAAAAGAGATGGCAACAAATAAATCAACAGAAAAAGTATTGAATTACTTAAAAGAGCAAGAAGAGCTTAAAAAAGGACTAAAAGATTTAGAGCTTTGCTCTGAAAAAGTACCAATTATTCTTTTCTTAGAAAGAGAAGAACTCTAAAATTGACTCTAACAGCCACTCACCATATTCTTATTTGCCCGAGATGTAACTTGGATAACTCAAGTTTCTCAGATAGCTTATGGGGCAACATTACATATTATTATTTAGTAGTAACATAAGCGAAAAGTTTATAAACTCCTATTTCTCCAAGAAAGCATGGGATTAGATTTGAACACTGAACAAGAACATATAAGAACTGATGGGCTAGAAATACCTTTCTTCAAAGAGTTTTATGGTCTGAATGTAAAAAGAGCATCAGAAGTTAAAGCTGCAGGAAGAGTTCTAGCTCCCGTTTATGTAATCATGGAAAGAAAAGCAAATTCTCCTAAAAGTGATTGGAATGCTAACTATTTTGATTCAGGGGATGGTTTTGCCTACCCTGCCAAAGGAGCTTATGAGGGCAGGCGCTTTAAGGTAGTTTTAGGTTCACAAGAATTAACTGATATGAAGAAAGATAGCGATTTGATTGATAAAGGATTGTTAAAACCTTCTTAATAATTAAGAAGGTATAAAAGTATATATACGTTGGGGTATATTGTATACTATGGAAAGAATAATCATAGAGAAGCCAATATATCACATAATAGTGGAAGCTATTGATAAAACAATAAAGCTATCCGATGAGATTGGAGATATTAGAATTGAGGGTAAGTTTGTGATTATTCCAAAGAATCGTTTCCATAAAACCTATTGGAGATATGATTGGAGTAAATTTCCAAAGAAAGAGAAGCCATTTCTTAAAAAATATTTAGCTGATTATGAACTGGGTAAGATTAGCACTAATGCGTTTACTAACGAAAATAGAGAAACATTATCCCGCTATGCTTTAACTCTAAAAGCTGTTTTAGAAATACTAAAGAAACCTGTTGATGAACTTTCCGTTAAACAGGTAGATGATTTTGTAAGGAGATTAAATAAGGGCGAAATCCAAAAGTCTTTTGAAACACAAAAACAATATCGTATGCAGTTGGCTACTTATATTGAATGGAGATTTAAGAATATCTACTCAAAAAACCCAGCGTTAGCGGTTACAAAGTATGCTCCATTAACACAATCATTAAGAACTAGGATAAAACATAAAGAGAAAAGTGTTGTAGTTATAAGTGAAGATGAAGTTGATAAACTTTATAAAAAATGTTCAAATTCTGAGGAGAAATATTTGATAGCTATGTTGTTTTCAAGCGGTGCTAGAATAGCTGAATTTTTGAATATTAGATTTAGTGATATTGAATTTCCAGAAGGGAAAGAAAACTTCTGTAAACTAACATTAAGAACTGAAAACTCCAAAACAGAAGGTAGAACTATTCCGTTATATTATAAGAATTCTTTAGAAGCAGTAAGAGATTTTGTAGAGGAACGTAAGAAGGGGTTGGAAAAACGTAAACATTATTTTGAATTTAAATCTCAAGAGGATTTTGTATGGGTAACACCATATGCTTCAAGTGATAATATGATTAAGAGAATAGGAAAACGTGCAAATATGATTCTACACTTCCATCTATTCCGTCATTCTAGTGCTAACTGGTTAAGAGAAAGATTTTCGGATTCACAAATGGATTACTTTTTTGGATGGAGATATGGTAGCCCGATGAAGGCAAGATATGGTGGTGGAAAATCTAAGATGATGTTTAAGGAAGTTACTAAGGACGTTGTCAATACTGAAATAAGTGAATTAAAACATCAAATGGATAAACAAAGTTATGAGAATAAGATGAAGGGTGAAGAACTGAATAAATTAAAAGCTGATATGGAAGACCTAAAAGGAAATTTGATGAAAGAACTAAAAGATAAACTTAAGAAAGAAATTTTAAGCGAGTCAAGAAAATGAAAATAGATAAAAGAAAGGGTAGGGTAATTAAATATTCTAAAGAGCTACTAGCAGATATTTTTACCTTTTTTGAAGATTTAAGAAAAGGACAACGTAGTAGATTCGATAATGATAGTATGAGAGTAGATAGTGATGTTGGGTTAAAATATCATAGATTTAAAACAGAAGATAAAGAAATATACGGGATATCATATCTCTCTAAAAAGTACAAATATGAAAAGATAAAAAGAGAATTATGTAAAAAACACAACCTACTTCCAAAGCAATTTCCATCTCAATCTTACTTCTATGAACTTATAAGAAAGCAATTTCCCCCAAAGTTATAATTTATTAAAAAATAATATTATTATTCTATAAAACTACAGCATAAAAATAATATTGTGGTTTATAAATATTTATTTATAAATTGTTTTATGAAAACAATGATGTCGGTTACCGTTGATGGTGACTTAAAACAAAAGGCTACTAAGATAATTCAGCAAATGGATTCTTCTATGTCTTATGAAGTTAATCAATTGTTAAAAAAGATTGTGGAAGAGAAAGGTAGGATTACAAGAGGAGAGAAAAATGGGTAGCGATTTTGATAACATGATGGTGGAACTTCATACAAAAGCAAAATTACAAGCATATGCTGAAGCTGAAGCAGAACTTATTCAAAAAAAAGATTGGAAATCTCTTCAAAAATTACAGGAGATGAAGAAGGGAGATATTAAGGAGTAAATCATGGAATTAAATAAATATCTAAATAAAAGAGTGCAAATTATTCTCGGGAATGGCTTCACTTATATCGGTCTAGTTATTGCAACCGATGACAATTCTATCACTCTAATTGACAAGACTAATTCTAAGGTTTGTATTAAGGAGAGTTCAATTGACTTTATTAAAGAGGTGAATAGATGACATCAGTTCCTAAACAGCTACAAAATCCTAAGTTTAGATTTGTTTTACTAGGTGGTTGGAATACTTGGAAGCATAACATATCAAAAGCTGTAATTATTGTGGAACTAAAAGATTATTTGGAACATAAGAAGAATAAAGATTGGAAGCCATTAGGAAAATCTCCTTTCGAGAAAGAATGGCAAACTAAAAATAATTACAAGTTTGATGATGTGAAATTAATAAATCATCAACACAATTTTGGAGTTATCGGCGGTTATGGGGATCTAATAATTTTAGATATTGATGATAAAGAACTTGCAGAGAAGCTATTAAAACAATTGAATACCTTTGCTGTAAGAACTGGCTCTGGAGGCGTTCATTTTTATTTTATATCGGATTATAAAAAAAATCATGTTCTTATTAATAAGCAAGGAGAGTTAAGAGCAAATAAATACCAAGTAGTTTCTGCACCATGCAAGCATCCATCTGGAAATTATTATGAAATAATAAAAGATATTCCGATTGCAGAAATATCTTCTAAAGATTTGTTAGAGTTGATTAAACCTTATTTGAGAGAAGAAGCGCCAATAACCAAAGCAACAAAAAGCAAAGGTAAAGATACAAGCAGAAGCGGTTTAGAGTATAGAAGAATTCTTGCATTGTTGAGAGAAGGAAAGAATAGAGAAGAAATTTATAAGATAATGGAAGCATATAGTAAATGGGCTTCTTCACCTGAGCAATATAAAAAAATAACTTTTGAAAGTGCCGAAGCTTTTTATCTGCAAGAAAGATTAAAGTCAGAAAAAAAAGAAGAATCACGAGAGAATAACGACCTGAAGACATTTATATTTGATAAAAATGAGATAATTCAAAATCGAGTTTTTAGCTCACATCTGTTGAATGATAGTATTTTTGGATTTGGATTATTACTCCCAAGAGAAGAGGACACTTTTGATAAAAAAGGCAATATAACGGGAAAAACTCAAATCTGGAGGCCTGTTTCAATAACCTCAGACAGAAGAGGGCTAACTTACGGAAGCTGGTTTCAGAAAGATTATAAGATTAAATTTGAAGAAATACCATATTTTATGAAATTAAGATGGGAGCTTGAGGATATAGATACTTATGTTCATAAGAATCCTGAAAAAGTTAGTGGAAAAGATTTATTAGATGCTATAAAAAAGCAGTATGAGTATTATCTCTATTTCAGAGAACCTTTATTGTATTATATACACGCTCTTTGGGATATTGGAACCTACTCACATCAGGTATTCTCGGCTTATCCAATCTTTGAAAATAGAGGGCTATCTGGCACTGCAAAAACTAAAACTATGGTGGTAAGTTCTTACATAACTCTTAATGCAACTGATATAATGATTAATCCTTCAGAAGCTACATTATTTAGAGAAACTGAATGTATTCGCCCAACTAAATACATAGATGAAGCAGAAAGATTGTTTAAATGGACTAAGGAAGGAATGGAACCAGATAACAGAGTGGAGCTAATTAATGCTTCATACACAAGAAATGGAGCTGTTCTAAGACAAGAAAAACAAGGAAACAAGTATGTGACTAAGAGATATCATTGTTATTCTCCAACTATGATTAGTTCTATTACTGGATTGTTTGGAGCAACTGAAAACCGAGCAATTACTCAAATACACACAAAATCTCCAGATAATGATAAAAGGGGAGAAAGGGATCCAGAGGATGATATAAATGATGTTAAATGGAAAGAGATAAGGAATAAATGTTATTTGTTTACATTACAGAATTGGAAAAGGATTTATGATGAGTACTTAACTTTTCAAATCGGCGTTAATAAAGAAGGGAAAGAGTATGGGATTAAAAAGCGAGACTTGCAGATATGGAAACCTATTTTAGTTCTAGCCAAAATCATAGACGCTAAATTGTATGAAGACATTCTCTTATTCGCTGAAAAAACTTCTAACTTAAGAAGAGCAGATCTATTGAGTGAAGGCACAACTGATTATAAGGTATTGAGCTGTTTAAAGGAAATCTTAACGAGAAAATATCACATATCAAATAAGGATGATAAAATCTATGTTGAGGAAATAAGAGAAGTTATTAATGGTGGTGCAACAAGCGGTCTTGGTGTTAAAGACAAAGGATACAATAAAACCATATCATCACACCTAGATAAATTGGGGTTCAAGGATTATAGAACTTTCGATACAAATAAAGGAAGTTATTTTGAGATAACCATTCCTATCTTTAACTCCATTACAGATCTACAATGTCCGCAACTATCGATTAAAGATTTAGAAAAACAGGAGACCTTAACATGAGTAATTATCCATATTATTCCTATTCTTTATATTTTTTATATTTAAATTATAATATGCATAATAAAAACAATACTATGAATAATATGCAAAATAAGGAAAATATAGTGATTTTAACATGACCTCTCAAACACGACCAATCGATCTAAACAACACCTATGTGCTAGTATGGAGCTATGCTCAACAATGCTTCCATATAGATACTCTTATGGGTACTTTAATTGCTAATTGGAATGCTTTCATAGAGAACAAGGATAACGTATGGATAATGGTAGGAATATTCAATACTTCTTTAGAGTGTTTTCAATTCTTGCACCAGATAGAAAAGAGTAGAAGGAAAAAGAAGAAATGAACAATCAGACTATCAACTCTACAACACAGAACGTGCCAACTTTTATTCAGTGTATCGGAAACAAAGGCATCGAGAACCTTGTCCTTTTTTTAGCCATCTTCAGTTTGTTCTCTCTCATTATAATCTGTATTCTCATTTGGATTTTGAAAAATAACTTCCGAAAGCAAATAGGAGTAACACAATAATCCAATCCTATACCTCGCTTTTGGTATTTTACCGCTATGTAGCTACAAATCCATGATTGAACTTAATTAATTGAGTTGAATCGAATCAATTAAATGAGTTGAACGAGAGAGCTAGACTTACATAGCAGTTAACTCAGCATATCACACATATATAATAGGAGAGTTGGGATTCATAGTAATCTCTTTACGGGAAATAATAATATTTTTGTACGTTCATTATTTAATTTACTAAATAAATTAGATGAAAACAATAATTTTTATCTAAACAAAAAAGGAACTATAATAAAATAATGAAACAAAACATAATCTATTTGAGAACATCTACAACGGAACAAACTCCCGAACTACAACTAAATGGATGTAAGGAAATTGTGAGGAAGTTAAATTTGAGGGAAGATGATTATGATATTGTAGAAGAACAAAAGTCAGCTTTCAAAAACGATGATAAGAGAGAAGTGTTTAATACTATTATAAAAGAAATCAAACGTAGCAATATAAAAATAATAATCGTTTGGGATTTAGATAGATTGTATAGAAATAGAAAGAAGTTAGTTAGTTTTTTTGAGGTTTGTAAGATGTTTAAGTGTAGGATTTACTCACTCAGACAAAACTGGTTGGAAGATGTGTATAAAGCACCAGAGCCATGGAATGAAATACTATTTTCTATGATGATACAAATTTTAGGATGGATTGCGGAAGATGAATCCGAAAAAAAGTCAGATAGAATTAAGAATGCTGTAAGAAAGGAAGATGGTAAACCAACACAATCCTATAAAGGAAATAAATGGGGAAGGAAAGAAGTTTTCAATAATAAAAGATTAACTGAGGATGTTTTAAAAATAAAAAAGGATAACCCAACACTATCTATAAAAGATATTTCCAAACAAACGTATTATTATGATAGGAGTAAGAATAAGAAAAATCCATCTACATTTGTTGTATGGAAGATATTAAGAAATAATAATACTTGTGAATAAATAATATTAATATCTTGATAAGGAAAGACTTTTTAATAGGGTTTTCTTGGGTTTTATATGCAACAATACCTAAGTGAACTACAAACAAGGAAGACAAGAATTGATGTTTATTTGAAAGAACAAGGTTGGGATGTTAAAGACACATCAAGGGTTAGAACGGAGATAGATACAAAACAATCCAAGTTTAAAGACCAAAAATATCTTGAAGTTTCGGAGACATTCAAAAATGATTTGGAGAGTAAGTATGCTGATTATCTTCTTCTTGATAGTAATGGTGACCCTCTTGCTATAATTGAAGCAAAGAGAACAACTAAAGACCCGATTATAGGAAAGAAACAAGCAGAACAATACGCAGAAGATATTTTTAGACAAACAGGAAAAGAAGTTTTCATATTTTTATCAAATGGTGATGAAATATGGTTCTGGAACTGGAAGCATCCTACTCCACACGAGAGCATGAGAATGATTAAAGGATTCTATAGCCTTGAAGCATTGGAGAGACTAAAATATCAAAATGCAAATAGGCTTGAATTTTCACAAGTAAAAATCAGAAAGGATATTATCAATAGAGACTATCAAATCGAATCCGTTAATAGAGTATTAGACGGTATAAAGAAAGGAAAAAGAAAGTTCCTACTTGTTCAAGCAACTGGAACAGGTAAGACGAGAGTTGCTATGGCACTAATTGATATTTTAATGCAATCAAAAAGAGCTCAGAAGATATTATTCCTAACTGATAGAAAAGCACTTCGAGACCAAGCTTTTAATGATGGTTTTAAGAAATGGTTTACAAACGAATCAAGACAAAAAATATATTCTGGAAACTTAGATAAAAATGCTCGTCTTTATGCATCAACGATTCAAACTTTTATGGAATGTTATCATGATTTCTCACCTGGCGATTTTGATTTAATAATCTCAGATGAAGCTCATCGTTCAATCTATAATAAATGGAAAGATGTATTTACATACTTTGATGCAGTTCAAGTCGGATTAACTGCTACGCCATCAGGTTTATTGGATAGAGACACATTTAGATTCTTTGAGTGCGATGACAGTCCAACATTCTTGTATGAATTTGACGACGCAGTAGCAGATGGTTGGCTCGTTCCATTTAGGGTACATAGTTCTCAAACTCATTTTCAAATCGAAGGAGTAAAACCAAAAGATGTACCTGAAACAATTAAGAAAGAATTATCGGAAAAAGGAATTGAAGATGAAGATATTAACTTTGAAGGAACAGACATTGAAAGAAAAGTTATAATCAAAGGAACTAATGAAGCAATAGTGAAAGAATTTTATGACAACTGCATATGGGATAAGGCTGGAATTCTGCCTGCAAAAACAATATTCTTTGCTGTATCAAAGCAACACGCTAAAAGATTATGGGAGGCATTTAACAAACTCTATCCTGAATACAAGAGTAAACTTGCAGTAATCATCACTTCAGAAGATTCTAGAGCTCAAGATTTACTTAAAGATTTCAAAACTGATTCTCTTCCAAGAATAGCAATATCCGTGGATATGCTCGATACGGGGGTAGACATTCCAGAAGTTTCTAATCTTGTATTTGCTAAACCTGTCTTTTCAAAAATTAAGTTTTGGCAGATGATTGGTAGAGGAACAAGACCTGATGAGGCTTGCGAACATAAAGATTGGCTAGCAGGTGGTAAAAAAGATAATTTCTTAATATTTGATTGTTGGAATAACTTCGACTGGTTCAATATGCATCCGCAAGGAAGAGAACCTAGTTCAAGTTTAGCTTTGCCTTCAAGAATATTCTTAGCGAGAATTAATCAATATAAAATTATCAAAGATAAACCTGAAGGAATAGAGGTTCTCCAAAGAATAAAAAATGACATAGAATCACTACCTATGAAATCTGTTGCAATAAGGGAGAAAAGAGAAGAGGTTGACACGGCTCTATCAGAAAAAATCTGGAAGAATATCGGACTTGATGCATTTGAATTTTTAAGAACTAAGATAACGCCACTTATGAGATTCAAACAAAATGTGAACCTAGATACAGAGTCATTTGTATTGAAAATAGAAAGATTGGGTTTAGCTATATTAAATAAAAATCAAGATGAAATAGACAGACTAGCTGTTGATATTGTTGAAGATATAAACTGCTTACCACGAACAATTAATGATGTTAAGAAGAAAAATGAATTACTTGATAAGGTTTCAGAAGCTCCTTTCTGGAATAAGATAAGATATACTGATACCTTAACTCTCCTTAAAGAAATTGCACCTCTGATGAAATATAAACGACCTGAACCTGTTCCAAAGATTACTTTAGACATAGATGATGTTGTTCAACAAAGAAGACTTATTGAGTTTGGACCAGCATCAAATCCCAAACAGGAATATGTAAAAGTCTACAAAGAAAGAGTAGAGAAAAGAATTAAAGAACTAGCTGCGAAACATCCTACGTTATCAAAGATAAGAGAGAACAAGGTTTTGACTGAAGCAGATATCAAGAAGTTAGAAGATACTCTCAATAGTCCTGAGTTATATATTACTGAAGAAACACTTAGAAAGACGTTTGATAAACCTAAAGGGACACTTACTCAATTCATTAAATTGATATTGGGATTATATCAGTTCCCAGATTCGAAGAAAATTATTGATGAAGCTTTCAAGACTTACATGATTGAAAGAAGTGACTTAAATGCAGACCAGCAGAGATTCTTAATAACACTAAAGAGTGTTTTCATGGCTAGGAAACATATTGCAATGGAAGACCTATTTGATGTACCATTTACAAATATTGGCAAGGCACCAAGACCATTATTCAACGATAAAGAACTTAAAGAGCTTGTTGTTATGTGTACTAACTTAGAAAAGGAAATTTAGACTAGATGTATACATAATATGTATTATTTGTATACAAATAAGTATTTAAAGTCTTCTGCATAAGATTTGTTATGGAATGGAAAACAATATCTGCAAAGATAAGTGAAGAAGATTACGGGGCAATGAAAATCATTTGCGACAGAGAAAAGAAGAAAGTAAATGAGTTTGTTGCAAGTCTAATTAAGAAAGAAACAGAAAAAGTTAAAGGCACAAGCCAAAACGTTTTTCCTACAATAGGAGAAAACAATTTTACTTACGACCCAGAATCAGACTCTTTTATTTGGGCAATTCATACAGGTACAAGTAATCCTCTAATCGTTTCAAGCAAGTTAGGTCCACATTTCGTTGAAAGTGTATACTTAGCTATGAAACAAGGTATTGATAAAAGAAACAAATTCTTAAAACAAATTAAGAAGAAGCAGTCATATATACCCGAAGCAATAAGGAGGTTCAAAGAATAAAATGTTAAAGCAAGACCTAAAATCGCAAATCAATAAGCTATGGGATAAATTCTGGAGCGGTGGAATATCTAATCCTTTGATGGCAATTGAGCAAATGTCTTATATTATTTTTATGAAAAGAATTGAAGACTTAGATAATAGACACAAATCGCTAGCAGAAGCTAGAGGAGAGAAATATCAATCCATATTTGAAGAATACAAAGAATGTCGTTGGTCAAATTGGAAACACTTCAATGCAGATGATATGCTTCGTCATGTTAGAGATGCTGTATTCCCATTTATAAAAAAGATACGAAGAGGAGAAGATACTCTATTTGCAGAAAGTATGAAAGACGCGGTATTCTTAATTCCTAAAGCATCTCTATTACAGGAAGCAGTATCTATTATTGATAGTATTAATCTAAGTGCTCAAAATCAGGATGTTCAAGGAGATATTTATGAATATCTTTTGAATGAACTTAAAACATCTGGAATGAATGGTCAGTTCAGAACTCCAAGACATATTATTAAGATGATTGTATCTCTTGTCGAACCAAAGCTGGGGCAAAAGATATGTGACCCTGCATGCGGAACTGCTGGATTCTTAATCAATGCTTATGAACATATCTTAAAACAAAATACTTCTGAGGAAATGATAGAATATGATGAAGAAGGAACTGCCCATAATCTAGTGGGAGATAAAATTCACGATAAAAAGAAATGGGATTTCCTAAGAAGAGAAACATTCTACGGGCATGATAATGACTCTACAATGGTAAGATTAGCATTAATGAATATGATTCTCCACGGAATTGAACATCCTAACATAATCTACGGAGACGGTTTATCTAAAGCATTCCAACAAAAAGAAGCTTATGATGTAATTATCGCTAATCCACCATTCACAGGAAGTATAGATGAAAGTGATATAAACGATAATTTTAAGATAAAGACAACAAAAACGGAGTTATTGTTTGTAGAATTATTTCATAACTTACTGCATAAAGGCGGAAAAGCAGGAGTAATTGTTCCAAACGGAGTATTATTCGGAAGTTCAAATGCTCACAAAGAAGTGAGAAAGATTCTTTTAGAAAAGTGTGAGCTTGAAGCAGTTATTTCTTTACCTTCAGGGGTATTTCAACCATATTCTGGTGTAGGTACTGCGGTTCTTGTATTTACTAAAGGTGGAAAGACAAACAAAGTATGGTTCTACGATATGAAAGCAGATGGATACAGTCTTGACCAAAAGAGAGATTTCATTGACGGAAAAGGAGACATTCCAGACATTATTAAAAAATTCAAGACAAAAGCAGAAGGACCTCAAAGCTTCAGTATAGACTTTGCTACCATCAAAGGAGATGGCGATTATAACCTTTCAATTCAAAAATACAGAAAAAACGAAGTCGCTGAAATTGAATACAAAGATCCAAAGAAAATGATTGATTCAATTTTGAATGAAGAGGAGGCCATTGTCGAAGACCTTCGTGACCTCAAAGGGAGGTTGTGACATAATGGCTGAAGATAAAAAATTACCAAAGGGTTGGGAATGGAATAAGGTCCAGGATGTTGCTAAATTAATCAATGGTTATGCTTTTAAATCCAATTTATTTAATGAAGATAAAAAAGGTCTTCCGTTGATAAGAATAAGAGATTTGCAAAATAGTAAATCAAACACCTATTACTCTGGAGACTACAAAGAAGATTACTTAGTAGCTAAAGGAGATTTTTTAATGGGTATGGATGGAGAATTTAAGATTTATGAATGGAAAGGTGAGATGTCTCTTTTAAATCAAAGAGTATGTAAATTAACAAAATTCTCTGAGAAGATTATTCCAAGATATATATTTTATTTGATTCAAGAGAGTCTGCAATTAATTGAAGATACGACACCATTTGTAACCGTAAAACATATTTCTTCTAATAAGATATTAAATATAAAGATTCCTGTGCCACCAATTCAGATTCAAAAAGAGATAGTGGAAATTCTTGAACAAGCCGAACGATTAAATCAGAGAAGAGAGAGAGCAAATGAAGAAACATCTTCCGTAATAACTAATATTTTCTATGAGATGTTCGGCGATCCAACTAAAAACGATAAGAAATTTCCAGTTCAGACTCTAAAAGAAGTTGTAGCTAATGATCGACATTCATTAAAAAGAGGTCCGTTCGGAGGGTCTTTAAAAAAGGAGATATTTGTAAAAGATGGTTACAAAGTATACGAGCAACAACACGCAATAAAAAATAACTTTGATTTAGGAGAGTACTATATAACTAAAGAAAAATATGAAGATATGTTGCCTTTTGCAGTCAAGGAAGGAGATATACTTGTTAGCTGTTCTGGAACGATTGGAAAGATTGCAATAGCACCAAAAGATGTAAAACATGGAATAATAAATCAGGCATTACTCAAAATTACTGTAGATAGAAATAAAATCTTACAAATTTATTTAAAATACTTTCTTGAGTCTGTGACTGTTCAAAGAAAGTTATTTGGAAATGCTGAAGGTTCAGGAATAAAAAATGTTGCTTCTATGGATGTCATAAAAAAGACTCAAATACCTGTTCCTCCGATATTGCTCCAAAATAAATTCGCTGAACTTGTTGAGAAAGTTGAAAAGATAAAAGAGCATCAACAAAAAACTACAAATGAAATAAACACTCTTTTTGATGCATTAATGCAAAAGGCATTTAACGGAGAATTGAAAGTATGACTGAGGATTTAAAGGAATTTGATAATCTGATAAAAGAGAAAAATATATCGGACGTAGATAGAATGACTGAAGAATCTAAAAGATTTGTAAAAGAAAAGATTCCTAATTTGAATGAAAAATATAAAGAAGTTGTTATTGCAAGGGGAAGAGTTATTGAGGCTTCAATAATTCTTGAAACAGCCTTTGACGAACTTATTACAAAAACAGGCGGGGAAGATTTGGTTATTAATCCTGAAAAGAAAGAGTTTCATTTGATTACAGGTGCTAAAAATAAAAATGAACTTGGGGGATTAGGATTTAACGACAAAATAAGGATTTTAAAAAATATTCTAAAAAAGATGGATGACGAAGTTGTTTATCGAGATTATATCCAGAGTGAAGAATGGAAGAAGAAAGACGGTTATTTTATAAATTATTTTAAGAAATGTAGCAAGTGCGGTAGCACAGAGCAATTGAGTACCCATCATATTCATTATGAGAATTTTGGTAAAGAAGACATACCAGACGTAGGGGTTTTATGTTGGTATTGCCAGCTTGGCAAAAAATCTACTTCAATAGAATTACCAAACTCCCCAGAACCACCGTTATTGTCAGATTTAGAGAAAATCTCTAAAATAAGAGATATCTTTGCTCACGTGACTATAAGTTGGTTAGCCAAGGAATTAGAATTTGATGATTCCAATCCATGCACTAAACATCTTTTTAAACTCAATCCTAAATGGAAAAATTTACCTATCGCTTTTGATGAGTTCATGAATCTTCAAAAAGAAATATTAGTCTTAATTCCAGTTTATATTAAAAACATATTATTAAAAAGAGAAATATTTTCAAACATTCTCTTAGGTGGAAATTATAATGATGTTTTGAAGAAATATAGTCAACAACAGGAGACAAAAAAATGAAAAAGTTATTCTTTTCTTTGGTACTTTTCTTAGCATTATTTAATTTAGTTTATGCAGCAGACACAACGCCAACACAACCAATCGATTGTAGACTGCAAATGAATCCTATCTTGGCAAATCTAACTATCTGTGAGCAACAGAGAACCGATTTTAACAATAGCTCTATATATTATGAGAATCTCTCAAGCTATTATAAAGAATTATATGAATCAAAAGAAGTTAATATTACAAATAGGGAGCTTATTTCACTTAATCAAAACATATTCATTCTTAATCAGAATATAACTGACCTTCACACTGAAATCGGAGAGCTTAAGCAGGAAATTAGCTTTTTACATATTTCATTTGAGATGACTCTCGCACTAGTCTCATTAACTATTTTAGGTTCCATTCTTAAATTTGCAAATAAAAAATGGAACATAAAGCAAAGAATAACAACAGTCATCTTTGGAAGTCAATAATAGTGTTTTATCTTAAACTGCTAATATTGTTTTTTATAATTTTATTATTTTTTACTATTCTCTACTTTGTTCCAGTTTTCTATGATTGGATATATGGCAAAGAGATAGTAGTCGAGCACATTAAAGAAATAAAAGGGAATGAAACAGACGCGCTAACAACAGCTTTGTTATTTATGAATTGGACAAATAAGAATGTTCATTATCCACAATTGAACGAGGTAAAGTTTCATTTAGGTGGAGGAATGGGGCTTTACAGATTTGACAACAAAACAAAGTTCTTTTTCAGAGGAGGTCCAGCATCTTGGACAATTATTACCAAAATGGGAAGATGTGGTGAAGATGCAAGATATTTTGTAGAAGTAATGAATAAATCTGGATTTAATGCAAGGATGGTAAAACCTGAGACAAAAGAATGGGACCATGCGTGGGCAGAGTTTTACACTATTGATGGTTATAAAATTGCAGTTGACCCCTCGAGTAACCAAGTTATTTATGATAAATTCAAATGGGCTGCAGATAAAAACCTTACAAAATTATACGCTGAAGATTTAAACGGTAAACGAGAAGACGTTACAAAAGAGTACATATAGATAAATTTTTAATGATACTTTGATAATAGAGAGCATGAATAAGAAAGGACAAATTTCACCTAAAGTGGTTATGACTCTTGTTGGGGGAATAGTGGGATGGTTAATAGTGGGTCAAATAAACCCAGAATTTTCTATAATTGGAGGCATTATAGGCGCAATAATCGCTTATAGGTTCTTATAAAATGGGGTTAATTATTGATGCAAATAGTATTTCTTTTTTACTTAGTCTGGTATTTGCTTTGGTTGCTTTGATATTTGGAATCAGGAAGTATAAAGGATTTCATTATAAAGTTATTTTCTATGTTATTAGTGCTTATTTCCTAGGTTCAACTATTTTCCCAGGGTTATCTATATTATACTATTCTTATCAAAATAAAACTTTAATGGGTGAATCATTAGAAAGCTACCGTACTTTCTTTGGGTTATCAGGTTTATTATTAATTTTAGTGGCTTTATATGGTATGTATGAAATGTTAAAGATAGATAAAAAGAAGGAAGGAAGATTAAATTCTAGGAAGAGAGAAACTTAGTAAGAGATTTCTTCATTCATCTCATTCAAAGTGTACATTGGTAACTAGGATATTATCTTAATTCTGCTTTAAACACCCGTAAAACACCTGATAACCCATCGACAACCCAAGATTTACATTAAGATGTAGATTTATAGGGGTAAGGTCAGATTTCTAATCAAAAAATGAGAAGTTATTTTCCCATTTAGAAGACTCATCCAACTTAATTCTGAAACTCCTCATTTGACCAGTTTCATCTATTGGCTTTTTATGCTCTGCTTCTATCCAATGTTTATTCTCCCACTTACAATATTCCGCAACTTCCTTTGACGGAACGAAGAATATTTTGTATGACTTTTCTTTTTTATCTACGAAAATAAAACAAAATACTAGAGAATCATCGTTTAATTCTTCATGTTTCTTATTCATAAACCATCTTATGTTTTTACCACCAAATGTTTTTTCATTAAGTATACTTGATGATGTTTTCACCTCAACTCTAAATTGTTTATTATTTTTCGGATTAAATAATAGGATATCGACACCTTTTGTATTTCCTAATGTTAAACTTGCTTCATATCCTTCTAAGAACAATCTGGACATTGCATAAAATTCCCCGACTAGATTTATAGAATTACTATTGCTTCTTATTTTATTATCAATTATATTTTCAACTAATTCGACCACACTAAAACATAATTTCAAACTATAAAGATTTATAGGTGCTTTAGAAAGTTCCTTCTTCTTTCATAATTTCTTCTATGCTCATTTGATTACCTCCTTTCATTGCTAAGATTTAATATGAAGAATATGCAAAATATAAATAATATGGTGAGTCTGAATAATATAACGTTGATAAAAATATATTTGTGTGTTAGTGATGACTTAAAAAAATAATTTAATTATAATTACTTCTTAGTTTTAAATAACGAATTGTAAATTCCTTCTTATGAGGGCGTAAAGGGTAAAGAATTTGCTGAAAGCGATGCTATTCTTGAAAGAGACCTTAAAGAACATGAAGTTCCAGACCATCAAGTATGGTTGGAATTATTTAGGGGAAATAGAGAGCTTCTTGGGCAGGTTGCACAGAAAATATTCAAGGCAGGCATGGACGCATATAAACATGATACAATGATGGGAATCTACTTGGCAGGAGAATCAGCAAAACCTCATGTAAGGGCGGCTATTCCGGATAGGCTTGTGGACGGGTCTCAGCTTGATGGCAGGTACTTTCTCGACAGTGTCTATGGTCGCTTCGTCGGTGTAGCGCCAGAGGCGCTTAGTGCGCCCGATCAACTTGTAAAACCTTACACTCTTGCAGATTTGGAAGCAGTTGATGGCTCTATCAGAGGGCTTGAAGGATTTGTCAAAACTGAGCTAATTAGCCCAATTGTTCAGTTAAGAAGCAAGTTGTAATTTTATTCTAATATGGATAACCTCATTGATTGCTGTACACATTAGGAATTATCTATCACGGAACTAAGAAAACTTTCAATTTTCGAAGCAATCAAGAATTGAAAATTCTCGAGGATTCTGGACAAATATGCACTATAATCAATAGAATTTGCGATAATTGGTATTTTACTCCTTTAAAATATATTAACCAATTATATAATTTACACTGAACGAATACTTTTATACCTTCATCCTGAGTATTTTTTGTCCTAGCTAACTATGCAACAAGGATGCATAGGGCAGACTGGGCTACACGTCCTTTCACTAAGGCAATTTATTGCTATAAAATACAGCTTCAACAGAAATGAAGGGGCAGTGATATATAATTAAGTGAACGGGCTACTCTGGGGGCGGCTATTCCGAATAGGCTTGAGAACAGGTCTCAGCTTAATGGCAGGAACAATCTCGACAGTGTCTATGGTCGCTTCGTCGAATAGCCCTGTCAGCCGTTAGGACTTATATTATGTTATATGAAAAATTATGCTCTTATGAAAATCTTTTCAGCGCTTATCAAAAAGCAAGACAGGGAAAAACTAGAAAGTTATATATACTAAAATTTGAGAAGGACTATTAAGGGCGTAAAGATAAATCTTGAATTGGGCGTATAAATTGGCTATTTAAATTAACAGGTGAAAGAAATGGTATAACCTAAAAATGCGTATTAAACTTTCTGAAAACCCAAAACAAGAAGATACAATTTTAGCATGGGTTAATGGGAGAAAAGTATTGGATAAAAAAAGAAACTTAAGGAAAAAGAAAAGTTACGGGATTAATCAAGTTATGTTCAGTTTGTTTTTTGGCGGTGGGGATGAGACTTGGCATACAAAAAAGGATGAAAAGGTTTATTTTAGGAAATTTTTAGTTAAAGGAAACTAGCTCTACTTGTCACGAACCAATCCACCCACTCGAAAATATCCTTTGACTCTCGACAATAGCCTTAAATACGCCCCGCCTGAGAGTTTTGAACAAACATAAGGACAAAATACCTCCCATGAAAAACGCATGATAGGGTAACGCCCGGACCAAGATTTGAACTTGGGAATCGCTTGCGCGAAACAAGGTTAGCAACCTTGCGCCGTAACCGCTGGGCCATCCGGGCATGGAAATGACTAAACTTATAGGGTTTTAAAGATTATGTTTAGACGAAAATCTTAGCTATTTATACCTGAATTTCTTTTCATAATCTTTATGATTGAAGTAATCAATTATTACTGCAAGAATCTCAATATTTGATGGTGTTACAACGGAATATACTAATCTCCAAGCATCAGACAAGGGATACCACCATAAATTATTTATCTTATATTTTTTAATATATTCTTTAGGTATTCTCTCCTTTTTTATCTGCTCTCCACAAAAAACATTTTCTTTTAAATCTTTAATTGCTTTTCTTATAGAATTCTTTAATGGGCTATTATCTGCAAGCGATATAAAAGCCAGTTCTAAACCATCTTCTGCAAATGTCACTCCGTCTGCATGTTTTAAAAATCTCATTAACTAATATATTTTCTTATCCTTAAATATTTTGCCCGCTTCTGGACTCCATATATACATTACATAATCATTTTTATCAATTGCTATTTTATTATTGTTCCATAAATATTGTAATATTACATTGAAAGTCCCCCACATCATCTTTTTAGGCAATTTATGAAATAGTTCTGTTTTCTTGAATTGCCCAGAATTTTCTTTAATAAACTTCTCAACCATTATCACGGTTTCAAGTCTAGGACTTCTGCTTATTATATTTGCAATGTTAAATTTCATTTCTTTTTGTATTTCCATGTTATCTACAGATAATATTATCATTTGATACTATATAAATGTTGCGAATTTCAAAATATAGGTCTTAAATAGATAGAATTAGCAATCCCGCACCGTAACCGCTGGGCCATCCAGGCATGGAAATGACTAAACTTATAGGGTTTTAAAGATTATGATTCGTTGCAATTATGTTTTTAAATATAAAATGGAGTTTAATTGTCATGCAAGACTTTGAAGTAGACGGAGAATATATTCATGCAGGAAGATTTGGAGAATTTGTTGGAGTCTTTAGACTTTATGATGATAGAGTAGTTGGAACAGTAAACGATTCTAGTGCTGATATAATCTTCAATAAGGGAAAAACAAAACTCGTTATTGGCAATAGTTTTTTGGGAGATTGAAGATATGTGCGGACAATCTTTAGATAAATTCAGAAAAGTGCGAGACCAAATAAAAATCTTAGTTGAAGATTTAGTAAAGGAAGTTGGATAAAGTCTGTCTTCCCAAGCCCTTAAAAATGTTAAAAATTCTATCTCGCCTGTTGAAGGCAGTCTACTGCAATCATATTAATTGTCTGATTCTCTATGACTAAAGGAACTATCTGGCAAGTTGAAGCAATGGTGGCTACATCTATAATAGCTTTCTGATATCCAACTACTGCTCCCTGTTGAGTAAGAGTGAACTGTTTCTGTTGCTGAGATGAAATATAATGAGATGTCACAATATAAGCCGCTGCAGCTACTAAAAGAACTGCTAATATGATTATCACGGCTGTTTGTTTACTCATTCCGTTTAAAATATGTTCTGGCTTTTAAACTTTTCTGATTCATGCTATGTAGCAAATTTATCATCCACAACCATTATATCTCTTAGTATTTCTCAGCCATATTAAAAGTCTCAATATACCTAATAACTTTCTGCTTAGGTTTGCCCCCAAATCTGATTGTCTGCAATGCGATAATATGGATAACTGACCCTCGTTGTCATCTAAGTAATACAGTTCTCTATATCTTCTTATATAGTCCTAGGCATTTTATTCAATAGAATCTAAAATAAAGACTGTTTTTTACACATAGCAGATGCAGTTTATTTCAATCTGAATATTCATTCTGTCAAGGAAATTGAATAAGACACAATTGCTATTTCCTCTCTTGAATATCGTCTATTCTGCCGTTTAACATCTGCTTAAATTCTTTTTATGTATTTACGCATAAGACCATAAAAGTTATAAGTGGTGTTGACTAGCCAGAGATACTATGAAAAGAGGTAAGGGTGATGGGTTGCATGCAGACCTGAGTATCTTAATTTTACTGCTAGCTTTTGGTTTTATTCTGCTTGTTTCTTCCGGAGAAGCTTCTCTACTGACTTGCTCATTCAATACAAGCAACACTACATGCTCTGGAGCAGTAGTTTGGTACCAGCAGAATGACAGCGGAGGATTTCACAATGCACATCTTCAAAATGTCACAAATTCCTCATTTTCTCCCAGATATAATTATACCTTATGCTGCAGTGCGACAGATACATTGTCCAATAGTTGTGAGCAGGCCAGTGTTTTAAAAATATCCAATATAACTAACGCTCATGCACAGACATCTAATTTTAGCGGCACAGCTTACTCTTATGACTTATGCTTAGCTGCAAATCCTGGAAAGGTATTGTGCAAATATGAAGTAAACACTACCGGCAGTACATGTCCTACTGCCGGATACACTTGCCTTGCAAGCATGGCATCAAGCGAGTCAGGAGATTCTAATCAGACCAATGCTCATGCTGGCCCATGCACCGAATATAGTTTAAAGATATGCTGCACCGTTGATAGTCCGCCAAGTGTTACTAATGTCGTGTTAAATGCAACTTCAATTACTAACTATACTACTGAAAACTTGACTCTTTCTTATCAAATTAATGATCCTGAAAACATAACTATGACAAATGTTACTGATTGGAGAAAAGAGGGAAAAAGTCTGGCGTTGTTGAATTTAGCTTTCGCTACAAATGTCTCTGATGCAGTGGTTAAATCTGTGAGAGATTATAGTACATATGTGAATAATGCCACACTTGGGGGTGGAATTTCTACGGCTGTTCCAAAATGGAATTCAAATGGAAAGATTGGCGGCTCGTATGATTTCGACGGAGTGAACGACTGGATAAATGTAAGTAGCAACTTGTCTTCTTTTAACTCCCTCCCTATAACTGTTTCGGCTTGGTTTAAAATGAATACTACGAATTCCAATTCGGCTGTTGTAAACAAATATTTATCCGGCTCAAATAATGGATATCATATATTCTTTAATGGGGCGAGGGTTAGCTCGTGGTATTATTGCAATTCTACAAGTTTGGTAAGCCCTGGGACTACAGTTACAAACTATTCAGACAATAAATGGCACCATACAGCTTTAATTGTAAACACTAGCGGAGGATTTCTATACATGGATGGTTCTCTGGCATTGTCTTCAGCTTGGGGAGCACAGACTCCGTGTGCTACATCTACCAACTTAAGCGTTAGGTTGGGAATTTATACAAGTTATTTTAACGGGAGCATTGATGAAGTAACGATATTCAATGATTCTCTATCTTTCTCGCAATTAAGTACGATTTACAGGGAAGGATTAAACAACCACTCAATAAATACGTGGGTTGCCGAAGAAACTACAAAAGGGGAGAATTGGAGTGTAGCTATAACTCCCAGCGATGGATACAACGATGGGGCAACGGTTGTCAGTAATACATTAAGAATACGCAATAGTCCTCCAAATGTGACTCTAATTTCTCCCCCTAATGCAAACTCCACTACTTCAAGGTCTATCAATTTTACATGGAGCTCCAGTGATAATGATGGAGACAACATGAGTTATCAGCTCAATATTACAAGATATCCATTTCCTTCCGGAGGAGACAACAGATTAATTTCTACTGCGGCAACAAGCCATTTGCCCAATCCAGAGCTGGCTTACTTGGCAGATTATAGCAATTATTATTACAATTGGACTGTAAGAGCAAATGATAGTGATGAATACGGTGCCTGGGCAGGGGAAAGGACCTTAAATATTACTGCATTGATAATGATAAATGCCACAGTAGATTTAGTGCAGTTTGGCTCCATAGACTATCTTGCTTTTAATGACACAAATGATAACAGTCCGGCTCCGTTTGTCATTCAAAATGATGGCAACACATACCTAAATGTTACTGTTTCCGCTACACAATTATGGAGGTCTGTAAATCTTCCTTCTAAACATTACAAATTCAAAGCCAACTTTACTGCAAGCGAAGGCGGGGCATTTAAGTGGGCTTCATCTACAACATCATACACTAATATGACTTCAAGTGCACAATTGGGAATAGCGATGTTTAACTATACAAATGTAAACGATACGGCAGAATTTGATATATACGTTGAAGTGCCTGCTGGAGAACCTGCTGGAAACAGGAACTCTACAATAACATTTGATGCATCTTTGGGAGGAGAACCTTAATGAGAGTTTACAATAAAGATATATATTTAGTGGATGTACTTTTGATAGGGGGAGTTTTATTGAGTGGTGCAATTCTTGTAGGTTATTCTCGCCCTCTAGTCATATCACCAATTGACGAATTAAATACATATGATAAACAGGTAATATTCTCTCTGGAAAGAGGGAGTTCAATCCTCATAGATGACAATGCCGATTTCAGCTCTCCTGAAAGAATTTTCTTTGAAGATAATCTATCTATAAATCTTAAACCTGGAATGTATTATTGGAGAGCTGAAGGAATAATTAATAGTAAGATTTACAAGTTGAAAGTTGATTCATCAGTTAATCTTGAATTAAAAAAAAGTGAAAATAGCTACGAATTATTTAATGCAGGAAATGTTCCAATCAATGTTACTTTCTTTGATAACGAGTCCATTGTAAGCACAAATATAATCGTAATAGATGGAAAAGAAGAAGTAGTGGGCAATGGAATTTTAGGGAGGGAAGAGTAGAATGAAGAATTATAAGATTTTTGCTGTTTTGATTATATCTATTTTTCTAATTGCTTCTGTAAGCACATTGGGAATAACTCCGGGAAGAGTTAATCAGGATTTTATACCTGGAGTTAAACAAACATTCAAAGTTACAGTGATTAACTCTGAACAGAGAGACGTTAATCTGGCTGTGAAAACAAGAGGAGAATTGGCAGGGATTATTGAATTAAGAGAGAATGAGTTTTCCATGAAATCTTCTGAAAGGGAAAGAGAAATTTCTTTTGATGTAATTTTGCCGGACACTCTGACTCCAGGGCTTCATACTGCCGAGGTTGTTGTATCACAACTTCCTTCTAATTTGCCAAGTTCTCCCGCAACGGTGGGGTTATCGCTTGCTGTTGCAACACAAATCCATATTTATTCTCCATATCCTGGAAAATATATTGAAGGAAACTTAAAGGTAAGTGGGAGCGAGAGCCAGAAGAATCTTTATCTTTCTTTGACAAGCAGAGGTAAAGAAAATATAGAAAGAGCAAAAGCAACTATAAATATATTTAACGCCGGAGGCGAGAGCATCAAACAATTAGAAACACAGAGTGTTTCACTCTCTCCTGGAGAAAGAAAAGAAATTGGGGCTGTCTGGAATGTGGATGCCTCAAGAGGAAGATATACTGCTAAGGCAGTCCTTAATTATGATGGACAAAATGTACTATATGAAGAACAATTTGAAGTTGGAGAGCTTGCCCTTGATATATTGAACTTATTTGTGACTGATTTTACACTTGGAGGGATAGCAAAGTTCAATCTACTCATTCACAATAAGTGGAGTGAGCCAATTAATAGTGTGTATGCTCAAATGAGGGTTTTGGATAGTTCATTTTCAGAGATTGCAGATGTTAAATCAGCAACTTATGACATACCTTCCGGAGAAAGAACTACTTTAGTATATTATTGGGATACTAAAGATTTAAGGGAAGGATTATATAACGCCAACATATTGCTCAACTATGCTGATAAGAAGACTCAACAGGATGTAAAGCTTGATGTAAGCAAGGATTCTATTCAAGTAATTGGCCTTGGGAGAGTAATTTCAACCGAAGAAAAAGGAACAGGAGGCAATAAAACTATCACTATATTGATAGTGATAATAGGATTCTTAGTTGTTCTAAACATACTCTGGTTTGTCGTTCTTAGAAAAAGAAGGATGAGAAACAGCAGATGAGAGCAACGTAATCTTTATAAGGGAGTTACACATCTTATAAGAAGTTAAAAAAGAGCATGGAGCACATACATAAAGTCATAATTGTACTTTTGATATTGGCATTGATATTTGCCGTTGCCGCTGTGACTATGGCTTCTACATTCTTTGATTTCAAGACATGGAGCTTTAAGGAAAGACAAAACATG